>DHCMJ07802__coassemble_82_pt1 | contig 190106 bp, 147 predicted proteins | sample DHCMJ07802__metabat2_high_PE_028 | metagenome-assembled genome bin DHCMJ07802
CAGGAGGCCGGGTCGGCCGACGGTCAAGGGGTCGGCGAGGTCTCCGCGCTCGGCGTCTCCGCGCTCGGCGTCTCCGTGCTCAGGGGTGCCGTGCTTTGTGCGGCGGCGAGATCCGCGGCGTCGCGCGCCTCGTCCTCCTCGTCGGCCACGCGGGGGAAGCGGCGGATCCACAGCAGACCCACCAGGGCGGCGCCGGCGATGCACGCGGCGACGAACCAGAACAGCAGGTTCGGGCTGGCGCGCAGCAGCATCGGGGTCCACAGCGCGACGACTGCCGCGACCACGCGGGTCGCCGCGATCATGGCGCCCTGCGCGGTGCTGCGGTACAGGGTCGGGATCAGCTCCTGCGCCCAGATCTTGAACATCGGCTCACCCGCGACGGCACCGCCGATGGAGCCGAGCACGCCCATCGCGACGAGCGTCCACACCTCCACGCCCAGCAGCGCCGGCATCACGTAGGCGGCCACGTGGATCACGGCCATCGCCGCGAACCAGCGCATCCGGTGCGGGCCGTCGACGATCTTCATCAGCAGGAAGGTGGCGCCGAAGGAGATGCCGAAGGTGATCAGCGAGACGGCGGAGGAGACGCGCACCGTCGAGCCGGCGATCTCCGTGTACATGAAGGCGGAGAACTGCCCGCCGGTGTTCGCGCCCACGTTCACCAGGGCGTAGAACAGCGCGACCGCGAGGGTGGGGGCGAGGAACGGGCCGGTCAGCAGCTTCTTGAGGGTGCCGAGGTCGACGCTGTCGGTGGCCTCGTCGGCGCCCCCATCGGCCCCGTCCGCCCCAGCAGTGCGCCCGGAGCCCGGCGCGGCGGTGTGCAGCGCGGTCCAGCGGTGGGACTCCGGCATGCCGGCGCGCACGATCATCGTGAGCACCGCGAGGATCACCAGGTGGAGGAACATGATGCGGCCGCCCGCCTGGCCCCACTCCCCCACCACGACGCCCAGCGCCTGCGACACGATGATGCCCAGCAGCCACAGGATGTGCGAGAAGGAGACCAGCTTGCCGCGCTTCCCGGGCGGGGCCTCCTCCGCGATCATCGACAGCGAGACGGGGAGATCCGCGCCGACGGCGAAGCCCAGCAGGATCACGCCCACGTACAGCGCGAGGGGCCCGGTCGCCGCCGCCATCACGATCGCGCCGACGGTGTACAGCGCCATCGTGGCGAGGAAGACGCGCCTGCGGCCGTAGAGGTCGCCCAGCCGGCCGCCGATCAGCGCGCCGACCGCGATCATGAAGGTGAGGATCGCGGAGTACTGGCCGAACTGCGCATCGGAGATCCCGAGCGGCCCGACATACAGCGCGAGCGCGGTCCCGGTGCTGATGATGGCTGCGGCATCCAGGTAGGACGCCATCCCGGCCGCGGTGGTGCGGAACCACACCGTGCCGGGGATCCTGTCAGTCGTTGAGGTCTCCATCGAACCTTCGTCTTCCTCGCCGCGAGGCGGCCCGCCTCCGTGGGGGCCGATCGCGACTGCTCGTGCTCCGTCATGGCTGCTCGCGCTCCGCAGCGTCACTGAGTTGAAGCGCTTCAATATTGATTCGTTTCAAAGCATCGCACCGGGCTCAGGACGTGTCAAGACGCAGCGCGGCGCGGGCATCCCACGGGTGCGCCACCGCACCTCGCGGAAGCTCGGCGTGCCCCACCCGGAACCGGTTCAGCGCGCCGACCGGGCACGTCCAGTGGCCTTGCCGAGCCTCTCCGCAGCACCTCCGCGAGGCTCTCCAGAGCGCCTCCGCGAGCCTCTCCGGAGCGTCATCGCGAGGGCACCCCCGGCCCTGGATAGGCGGGCTTTCGTGGCAGTTGTGCGCTGTGCACCGGTGCTCGGCCCCTGCACCGGTGCTGAGCGCACAATTGCCACGCCCCCGCCAGGTCCGGTCCAGGGGGACGCACTCCAGCCAAGCCGGGGACGAGCGCGTGCACGTACACGTACACGTGCGCGTGAGCGAGCAGGGTGCTCGGTGGCGCCGCCCTTGACCGCCCGGGGAGAGCAGGCCGGCGGTCCCCACCGCCTCATGGCAACTGTGCGCTGTGCACCGGTGTTCGGCCCTTGCACCGGTGCACAGCGCACAACTGCTGAGCTCCGACGGCGATGTGGGGTGCGGGGGCGGGGCGCCCCGCGCCGGCGGAGGCCGGGCGGCATCAGCCCCCGGGCTCTTCGCGTTAGCCCCCGGGCTCCTCGCGCTAGTCCCCGGGCACCTCGCGCTCGATCTCGGCGAGCCAGGCCTTGGCGGCCGCGTCCGAGGGCATGCGCCAGTCGCCGCGCGGGGAGAGGGAGCCGCCGGCCAGCACCTTCGGGGCGTTGGGCAGGGCGGAGCGCTTGAACTGGTTGGCGAAGAAGCGGCGGGTGAACACCGTCAGCCAGTGCTTGATCTCGGCGCGGGTGAAGGAGCGCCTGTCCGCGTCGCGGTAGCCGGCCGGCCACTGCCCGGCCTCGACGTCGCCCCACGCCTGGTGCGCGAGGTAGGCGGTCTTCGCGGGGCCGTAGCCGCGGCGCAGCAGGTGGTAGAGGAAGAAGTCGTGCAGGGAGTAGGGGCCGATGGAGTCCTCGGTGGACTGCGCCTTCTCCCCCTCGCGGGTGGGGATCAGCTCGGGGCTGATCTCGGTGTCGAGCACCGCCTGCATCACCTGCGTCGCGTCGTCGCCGAAGAGGCCTTCATCGATCACCCAGCGGATGAGGTGCTGGATGAGGGTCTTGGGCACGCCGGCGTTCACGCCGTAGTGGGACATGTGGTCGCCCACGCCGTAGGTGCACCAGCCCAGCGCCAGCTCGGAGAGGTCACCGGTGCCCACCACGATGCCGCGGTGGTGGTTCGCCAGGCGGAACAGGTAGTCGTAGCGCAGCCCGGCCTGGACGTTCTCGAAGGTGACGTCGTAGACCTCCTCGCCGTCGCCGAAGGGATGGTGCATGTCCTTCAGCATCTGGGTGGCGGCGGGGCGGATGTCGAGCGTCTCGAAGCTCGCGCCGATCGCGGTGGAGAGCAGCTCGGCGTTGGAGCGGGTGTGCTCGGTGGTGGCGAAGCCGGGCATCGTGTAGGTGAGGATCTCGGAGCGGTCGCGGCCCAGCACGTCCATGGCGCGGGCGCACACCAGCAGCGCGTGGGTGGAGTCCAGACCGCCGGAGACGCCGAGCACGGGGCGCGTGCCGCCGGGCGTGTCCCCGCCGATCGCGCTGAGCCGGCGCACCAGTCCCGCCACCTGGATCGAGAACGCCTCGTAGCAGTCCTGGGCCAGGCGCGCCGGGTCGTCGGGCACGAAGGGGAAGCGGTCGAGCTTGCGGCGCAGCGGGCCGGTGGCCGGGCGCGGCATGCCCAGGTCGACGTGCGCGCCGGTGGCCGGGTCGTATCCGGTGCCGGACAGCGGCGCGTACGCGAACCAGCCGGCGCCCGTCCCCGCCTCGTCGGCCGGCTCCTCGAGGCCCTCCGGCCCGCCGTGGATGTCGCTCGGGCCGTCCACCCCGAGGTCGGTGAGCGTGCCGTCGGCCGCGAGGAAGGGCCCGAACAGGCGCGTGCCGGCCTGGGCCTCGTACCGCTCCAGGCGCTGTGCGTGGGTGCGGCGGTTGTCGTCGAAGGTGCTCATGCGGCGGCGCTCGGCGACGAGGCGGTCGAGGTCGATGTCCGCGACGGTGGCGCGGGGGCCCTGCGGGAAGCGCTCCGTCTCCCCCAGCAGGTCGCCGCACTCGTAGACGAAGGTCTGGCCGTCCCAGGCGAGGTCGGTGGTGGATTCGCCCTCGCCGGCCGCGGCGTAGAGGTACGCGGCCTGGGTGCGGGCGGAGGTGGAGCGGGCCATGAGTTTGCGGTCCTCGGCGCGGCCGATCGTGATCGGGGAGCCGGAGAGGTTCGCGACCACGGTGGCGCCGGCGAGCGCGGCTTCGGCCGAGGGCGGGATCGGCACCCACATGTCCTCGCAGATCTCCACGAAGAGCGAGAGGCCGGGCAGGTCCTCGACCGTGATGAGGCCGTGCGGGGTGAGGTGCTGCGGCTCGGAGCCCAGGCGCACCCCCACTCCGTGGGCGTCGTCGCCCGGGGCGAACCAGCGCCGCTCGTAGAACTCGCGGTAGGTGGGCAGGTTCTGCTTGGGATGGATGCCGAGGATCTCGCCGCGATGCAGGGTGATCGCGCAGTTGAAGATCCGGGAGCGGTCGGTCGCGCGCAGCGGGGCGCCCACCACGATCACCGGCATCAGCTCGCGGCTCGCCTCGAGGACGGTGAGCACCGCTTGCTCGGCCGCGTCCAGCAGCGACTCCTGCAGCACCAGGTCGTCGAGGGAGTAGCCGGTCAGGGACAGCTCGGGGAAGACGGCCAGGCCCACCTGCTGCGCGTCGAGGTCGCCGAGCACCTCGAGGTGGCGTTCGGCGTTGGCGGCCGGGTCGGCGAGCGCGACGGGCAGGGTGATGGCGGCGGCGCGCAGGAAGCCGTGCTGGTAGATCGAGGCGTGCGGATCCGCCGGGTCCTCGTGGGTGACGGCGGGAAGGGCGCGGTCGAGCTGGTGGTCGGGGCCGGGGCCGACGGGCACGCTGCCGCTGGGCACCGGGGCCGACGCCTCGGCGTCGCGGTGGGTGGGGGCCGCATTCGGGGGTGTGTTCTGGCCCGGGAGCTGCGAATGGTCCGGGCCCGCAGGCTGCGGTCGGCCGGTGCCCGAGTCGCGGGGCTGATCCGGGCGCTCGGGCTGCGGGCCGCCCTGACCGGCGGGGGGCGGGGTTGCGGGCTGCGACGCGGAGCTCATGGGCTCGAGCGTAATCGAGCCGCGGGCCGCGGCAGCGCGGAAGGGCCGACCGGTCGGCCGACGGCGGGCACCTCGGCCGACGCCGGGTTCTTCGCCCGACGGCGGGCTCCTCGCCCGGCGGGTCGGTGCGACGCGCACGCGTCGGCGCGCCCTCCTATATCTTTGGGCGGTGACTTCCCGGACGGCTCGGCGCGTGGAGGGGACGGCGTGAACTCTCGCAGACCTCTGCTGGGCTGGCTGCTCGTCGGCCCCAGCCTGATCGGCGTCGCCGCCTTCATGATCCTGCCCGTGGTGCTGGCCTTCGTGGTCTCCCTGTTCCGCTGGGACCTGCTGGGCACGCGGCGGTTCATCGGCCTGGAGAACTACCAGACGCTGATCACCGGCGGCGCGCTCGGCAACTCGCTGCTGGTCACCGGGATCTTCACCCTCATCTCGGTGCCGGTCTCGCTCGCGATCGGGCTGCTGCTGGCCACCCAGCTGGTGCGTGCCCTGCCGGGCTCGGCGATCGTACGGGTGCTGGTGGTGATCCCGTGGGTGTGCGCCCCGCTCGCCCTCGGCGTGGTGTGGAAGTGGATCTTCCAGCCGTCGGTGGGGGCGCTGAACCAGATCCTGGGCGTGCGCATCGAATGGCTGACCGATCCGAGCCTCGCCCTGCCGGCGGTGGCGTTCGTGGCGATCTGGCAGAACGTCGGCTACATCTCGCTGTTCTTCCAGGCCGGGCTCACCCGCATCCCGGATTCGATCTACGAGGCCGCCCGGATCGACGGGGCCGCGCCCTGGCAGTCGATGCTGTACATGACGATCCCGCTGCTGCGCCCCACCACGTTCTTCCTCGCCGTCACCCAGGTGGTGGCGAGCTTCCAGGTGTTCGACATGGTCTTCGCCCTCACCGGCGGCGGGCCGCAGCACCGCACCGAGGTCATCGCCTCACTGATCTACAACGAGGCCTTCGTGGCCAGCCGCCTGGGCCGCGCGAGCGCCGTCGCGGTGATCCTGTTCCTCCTGCTGGTGGTGATCACGCTGATCCAGCAGCGCTGGTTCTCCAAGCGCATCACCTACGACATGAGCTGAGAGGAGGCCGACGAGATGACCCTGCAGGACCGCACCCCGGTCGCCGCGCCCGCCCCCGGCCGACGGCGCCCCCTGACCGGCTCGCTGCTGGCCCGGCGCGTGATGGGCCACGCCGCGACCTACCTGGTGCTCGTGGCCGCGGCGGTGCTGACGCTCGGCCCGTTCCTGTTCTCGGTGATGACGGCGCTGACCTCCACCCAGCAGTTCGCGCAGCAGGGGCCGCTGTCGATGCCCGCCCCGGCCGTGCTCGACAACTTCGTGGCCCTGTTCGCCCCCTCCGCGGGGGCGGACGGCTTCATCACGCCCGTCGCGGTCACCGTGCAGATGGTCGCGGTGATCCTGGTGGGCCAGATGGTGTTCTCGGTGCTGGCCGCCTACGCCTTCGCCCAGCTGCGCTTCCCCGGCCGTGACCTGCTGTTCTGGGTGTACGTGGCGACGCTGATGGTGCCGCAGGTGGTGGTCGTGGTGCCGCTGTACCTGGTGCTCAGCGAGGCGGGGCTGCGCAACACCTTCTGGGCGCTGGTGATCCCGTTCGTGCTCGGCTCCCCGTACGCGATCTTCCTGCTGCGGGAGAACTTCCGCGGCGTGCCCTCGGAGCTGATGGACGCCATGCGGATCGACGGCGCCGGCACCCTGCGCCTGCTGTGGCACCTGGTGGTGCCGCTGAACCGGCCGATCATCGTCACCCTGGTGCTGATCACCGTGGTCACCCACTGGAACAGCTTCATGTGGCCGATGGTGATCACCTCCGGCCCGGAGTGGCGGGTGATCACCGTGGCGACCTCCGCGCTGCAGTCGCAGTACAACAACAACTGGACCCTGGTGATGGCGGGGACCACCCTGGCGATGCTGCCGCTGGTGATCCTCATGGTGCTGTTCCAGAAGCAGATCACCCGCTCCGTGGGGGACGCGACGCTGCGGTGAGGGTCGGCGGGCCGCGGTCGGCAGTCGGTACGCCACGGGCCGCGGGGCGGCGGGCACCCGACGGCGAGCGTCCGACAGCGGGCACCCGACAGCGAGCGTCCGACGGCGGGCATCCGACGACCGTCGGGATCAGCGCCGGGGCCATCTGCGGACACATGGCCCACCTTTCCCGGCCGAAAGGACGGATAATGGGAGCACTCGCCTGCTCCGGAAGGACATTCCCATGCTGAACCGTCGCACTCTCCTCTCCTCCTTCGCCGCCGCCGGGCTGCTCGGCACGGCGGCGGCATGCTCCCCCGCCGGCGACGGCGGTGGTGACACCGGCGGCGGGGGCAGCGATGCGGGCGGCAGCACCGGCGGAGACAAGGGCACGCTCACCTTCCGCCTGTGGGACCAGAACGCGGTGCCCGCCTATGAGGAGTCCTTCGAGGCGTTCACCGCGCAGAGCGGCTGGAACGTGAAGATCGACGTGGTCTCCTGGGACGACTACTGGACCCGCCTGCCGCTGGACATCGCCAGCGGTGACGCGGCGGACGTGTACTGGGTGAACTCCGCGAACTTCATCCAGCTCAAGGATTCCGACGCCCTGCTGGACATCAACGAGGTGATCCCCGACGGCGCCTCCCAGTGGGAGCAGTCCGTGGTGGAGCTGTACACGCGCGACGGCGGGCTCTGGGGTGTGCCGCAGATCTGGGATTCGATCGCGGTGTTCTACAACAAGGAGCTGGTCGAGGAGGCGGGCGTGGACCCGTCGGACCTCGCCTTCGATCCCACCGCCGAGAGCGACTCGCTGCGCGAGGCGGGCCGTGCGCTGACGGTCGACGGGGCCGGCCTGCATCCGGAGGAGGACGGCTTCGACCCGGATACCCGCAGCCAGTTCGGCTTCAACTCGCAGGCGGATCGCCAGGCGATCATCGGCCCGCTGCTGGCCTCCAACGGCGCGCAGTGGCAGGACGAGGACGAGTACACCTTCGCCTCCCCCGAGGGCATCGAGGCGTTCCAGTACATGGCCGACCTCGTCAACGCCGAGCACATCGCCCCCAGCGCCGCCGACACCAACGAGAACGGCGACTTCACCCGAGACCTGTTCACGCAGGGCAAGCTCGGCCTGTTCCAGTCCGGCCCCTACAACCTGCTGCCCATCTCCGAGGGCGTCGAGGATTCCTTCGAGTGGGCGCTGGCGGCACCGGTCGCCGGCCCGGACGGCGCGAAGTCTCTGGTGCACGGCGTGGTCGCGGTCGGCAACGCCAACGCCGACGACGAGCAGCAGGACGGGATCACCGAGCTGCTGACCTGGCTGGGCTCGAAGGAGGGGCAGCTGCCGCTGGCCGAGAAGGGCGTCTCCTTCCCCGCCCATGTGGAGGCGCAGGAGGCGTTCCTCGGCTTCTGGGAGGACAAGGGCATGGACGTGAGCGTCTTCGTCGACGCGGCGAAGAACGCCGCCGAGGCGGATACGGGCGCCCGTGCGAACGCCGGCCTCACCGCGGCGATGCCGATCTTCCAGGAGGTCTTCATCGGCCGCCTCACCGCCGAGGAGGGCATCCCACAGGCACAGGAGGAGGGCAACGCCGCGATGGCCGAGTGACCCTGCGGCCGCCCCGGCTGCTCCAGCCTTCCGACTGCCCCCGGCGCACCGGCGCTCCCCGCCACCCCGACCGCCCCGGCCGCTGCTGAACGAACTTCTTGTTCCCTGCGTGACCTCAACCCCTATAGCGGGTTGAGATCACGCCTACGACAAGAACTTCGTCGGCGCGGCTGTTCTGCCAGCCGTGCTGTGCCCTGCACAGGCCCGCCCGTTCCCCTTCATCACATCCCCACGATGTGTCCTCGCAACGCACCCGGGTGTCCCCTGTCGGTCCTGGTCAGCGCGTGTCACTCTGTGCACATGACGCAGAGCACCCCCTCGAGCGAGGGCCCGGAACCCGCCGCCTACGAGTGGCCCCACCCTCCCGGAGCAGACCCCGCTCCCGACATCACCACCTCGGCTGCTGCTGCCTCGGGCATCGCCGCCGCTCCCGGCGTCCCCGGTGCCCCCGCCCCGGGAACCACCCCTTCTGACACCACCACCCCCGGCATCGTCGCCGAGCACGTGAGCCGGGCGTTCGGCAGCGTGCAGGCGGTGCATGATCTGAGCTTCACCGCGCCCCGCGGCGCGGTGACGGCGCTGGTGGGCCCCAACGGCTGCGGCAAGTCGACGCTGATGCTGATGCTCGCCTCGCTGCTGGCGCCGGATGCGGGCCGCGTGCTGATCGACGGGGTGGACCCGGCCACCGATTCACCGGCGGTGCGGGCCGGCGTGGGCTGGATGCCGGACCAGTTCGGGGCCTGGGATTCGCTGCGCGTCGCCGAGGTGCTCGAGGTGATGGGCCGGGCCTACTTCCTGCCGACGGCACCGCTGCGCTCCCGGGTGGACGAGCTGCTGGAGCTGATGGACCTGGTCCCTCTCGCGCAGCAGCCCGCGCACGTGCTCTCCCGCGGGCAGAAGCAGCGCCTGGGCCTGGCGCGTGCGCTGGTCCACGCCCCGTCCGTGCTGATCCTCGACGAGCCGGCGTCGGGCCTGGATCCCGCGTCCCGCCGGCGTCTGCTGCGCGTGGTGCGCTCGCTCGCGGCCGCGGGGACGACGGTGCTGGTCTCCAGCCACATCCTCAGCGAGCTCGAGGAGATGGCCGATCACGTGGTGTTCATGGATGCCGGGCGGGTGGTCGAGGCTGCGCGCATGCGCGACCTGGCCGCTCGGCCGCGGCCCTGGCGGATCGCCTCGCTGCAGCAGGAGGCGCTGGTCGCAGCGCTGTCACGGCTCGGGGTGCGACACGAGGAGGTGCTCGGCCCGGAGCGCACCTCCTCCGGGCACGCCGAGGTGACCGTGCACCTGCCGGACGAGGCCACGGCCTCGCGCCTGCTCACCGACCTCACCGCAGCGCACGCCCACGTGATCGCCTTCGGCCCGGCGACGGGGCGGCTCGAGGCCGCCTATCTCGCCTCGGACGCCGCCCACCGCGAAGGAGCCCTGTGATGAGCACTCCCCCGAACGGCCCAGGCACGGGCACCCCCGACGCGACCGCCCCGTCCACCGGCCCGTCGGCCGAACCGTCGACCATCCCGCCCACCGACCCGTCGACCATCCCGCCCACCGACCCGTCGGCGAACCCGCCCGTCGGCCGCAGCCGTCCGCGCGGCGGCACCCTCGCGCTGCGCCCGCGCGGCCTGTGGCTGGTGACCTCGCTCGAGCTGCGCCAGCGGATCCGCTCGGCCCGCTGGTACGTGGCGCTGGGCATCTGGACCCTCCTGCTGTTCGGCATCGGGGTGCTGTCCCTCGCGCCGGCGCTGTACACCACCGAATGGGGTGTGGTGCGCGACGTGGCGCGGGTGATGTTCAGCCTGCAGATGATCCTCGTGCTGCTGGCGATGCTGCTGGTCACGCCGGCGCTCTCCGCCGGGTCGATCAACGGGGACCGCAGCGCCGGCACCCTCGCGACGCTGCAGGCGAGCCTGCTCAGCCCGCTCGAGATCGTGCTCGGCAAGCTCCTGGCCGGGCTGGTCACGGGCCTGGCCTTCCTGGTGCTGGCGATGCCGTCGGCGCTGCCGCTCGCGCTGCTGGGCGAGGTGAGCATCTTCTACCTGCTGCGCGTCACGGCGACGATCTGCTTCCTCACCTTCTGCGTGACCGCGATCGGGCTGGGCCTCTCCGCGCTCACGCAGCGCCAGCTGGGATCGGTGGTGCTCGCCTACGTGCTGGTGTTCGGGGTGACGGTGGTGGGTCCGATCCTGTGGGGCGTCTCGGCCACGTTCCTCACCACCCAGCAGGAGGTGACCAGCTACTACACCGAGTACACCGACTACGAGGACTTCGAGGACGCCTCGACGGGCGGCGTGTGCGTGGCCAGCACCGACGTGCAGGGGGTGTGGCGGATGGACCTCGCCCAGCCGCTGATGTGGCCGAACCCGCTGGTGATGCTCGCCGAGACCGCGCCGCGCCAGGACATCGGCGGGTACTGGCAGGGCGAGAGCGAGGCGCAGGTCGACGCCCTGTCGATCATGAAGTACGGGATGCGGGAGGCGTCCAGCCCGCCGCACCCCTCGGATCACAACCACTGCAGCCCGGAGGATGCCGACTATCCGGACCTCGGCGCCCCCACGCAGATCCCGCAGTGGCCGATGGGGGTGGCCGCCTGGGGCGTGGTCGCCCTCGGCGCGCTCGCGGCCGCGGTGGCCCGTCTGCGGGTGCCGATCCGACGGCTCGGGCCGGGCACCCGGATCGCCTGAGCCGGGTTCACAGCTCCCGCAGGCCGGTCACCGAGCCGGGCACGTCGTGCCGGTGGCCGGGCTGTTCGCGCTGTTCGGGTTGTTCGCGCTGGTCAGGGTGCTGCCCGTCGGCGGTGCGGCCGCCGCCGGTGAAGGCGGAGCCCTCGCCGCCGAAGTCGGGCAGGGTGCCGCGGGCGAGATCCGCCGCGCGCACCGCGGTGTCCCGCGCCTCGGGGGCGCTCTCGTCCACCCAGAGCCGCTCCCCCGCGGCGTCGAGGTCGAAGATCTCCAGGGCGTGGTCGCCGCCCTCGGCCTGGAGGCGCTTGCGCAGCGCGGCGCGCACCGCCGGATCCCTCGCCCGGTCGGCGCGGGTGCCGATATCGGGGGCGACCAGCGCGTACGGGGCCTCCCGGCGCATGTAGTCGCCGGCCGGGCCGTAGAGCACGTCCCGCAGCCCGGAGCGCATCGCGGCCGCGGCGGCCAGGCCCAGCAGCGGCACCAGCACCAGCGCGATCACCGTCGCCGCCACCCAGGTCAGAGCCGTGGCGACCTGCAGCAGCTCCATCAGCAGCACCGCCGCGCCCGTGCCCAGCAGCGCGAAGACGGCGCTGAACCAGCCGGTCAGCCCCACCACCCGGGCCTCCCACGGGTTCACCCGCGCCCGGTGCGCCCAGTCCTCATGGGTGCGCAGATCGCGCACCTGATCCCGCTGCCCGGCGGCGAGCAGCACCGACAGGGCCGGGGAGAGCGCGAGGCCCAGCAGCACGAGAGCGATGACGGGGGCGGCGATCACGGCCTGCTGCCAGCGCAGCAGGGAGGTGGTGGCGGTGAGGTCCATGGCGCCCACGCGCACGATCACGGTGACCAGGTCGGTGATCCCGAACATCAGCCAGCCCAGGCCCGCGGCGGCCGGCACCACCCACACCAGGCTCGCCCGGGCGATGCGGGCCAGGGCGACGAGGGCGCCGCGCGGGGTGGAGGCGCCGCTCAGGGCGGGGCTGCCGAGCGTGGGCGGCAGGTGCCGACGGTCCTGTGCCCGCACCTGCCGCGCGGCCGCCGCCCGCTCCTCGCGGTCCCGGGCGATGCGGGCGGTGACGTGCAGCGCGGCGGCGTCCGTGATGCCCAGCAGCTTCGGTGCGGTCACCCGCCGGCGCACGAGCACCCAGGCGACCTGCAGGGCGAGGATCGCCAGGCACCAGGAGGAGAGCGGGCCCGCGCCGAGACCGGACCACGGCTGCGGCATCCCCGCCAGCACGGTGACCGGCCACAGCAGCACGATCAGCACGGGCGGGAGCATGAGCACCGCGGTGACGCGGGTGGCGATCTCCTGCTGGAACGCCTGCTCGGTGAGGAAGCGGCGCGGCTGGAGATCGGCCAGGAGCCGCGGCGCGAGTGGGGTCAGCGCCAGGCTGAGCAGCGTCGCGGCGGCCGGGAGCACGAGGAAGGCGGTGCCCAGGCCGGTGCTCGTGAAGCCCAGGCCGAGCATCGCGGCCCGCAGGTAGGTGGGATCGCCCATCGCGGCGAGGAGGGAGAGGAACCAGAACGTCGGGGAGGCGCCGACGACGTACAGCGCCAGCAGCAGGTACCACAGGCCCAGCAGCATCAGGCCGGGCGCCCAGACCACCTGCAGCAGTCGGCGCAGGATCGCCCGACGGGACTCGGCGATGATCTCGCCCGGCGGCACCAGCGAGGTGCCCTCCCGCGGCAGGCGCGGCGGTGCCGGCAGGTCCGTCAGCGGAGGCAACGGGCGGGAGTGGGGCGAGGTCATCGTCGGCACCTGGCGGGGATCAGACGCTGCGCCGGCCCAGGAAGGCTCTGCCCAGGGTCATCTCGTCGGCGTAGTCGAGATCGCCGCCGACGGGCAGCCCGGAGGCGAGGCGGGTGACGGTCAGCTCCATCGGCCCGAGCAGGCGCGAGAGGTAGGCGGCGGTGGCCTCGCCCTCGATGTTCGGGTCCAGCGCGAGGATCACCTCGGTGGTCTCCCCGGAGCCGAGGCGGCTCATCAGCTGGGTGATGCGCAGGTCGTTGGGGCCGACGCCGCCGATCGGGTCGATCGCGCCGCCGAGCACGTGGTAGCGGCCCTTGAACTCGCGGATCTTCTCGATCGCGACGATGTCCTTGGACTCCTCGACCACGCAGATCACCTCGTCGGTGCGGCGCGGGTCGGTGCAGATGCGGCACTTCTCCTCCGCGGAGACGTTGCCGCAGATCTCGCAGAAGCGCACCGTGTCCTTCACCTGGATGAGCACCTCCGCGAGTCGGCGCACGGCGGCGTCGTCGGCGTCCAGCAGATGGAATGCGATCCGCTGCGCCGACTTGGGGCCGATGCCCGGCAGCCTGCCGAGCTCGTCGATGAGGTCCTGGACGATGCCTTCGTACACGGCCCCAACTGTAGTTGTCCGCGCCGACCAGGGACGCTCCCCGGCGCTCCGCTGTGAGCGATCCCGGTCCGGCGCGCACCGCCCACCCCTTCTGCAGCCCCGCACCGCACCAGTTTCCCCGGCCTCCGGCCCCACCCGCCCTACACCCCCGCCCGCGCACCAACTTCTTGTCGCAGGCGTGACCTCACCCCGCTATAGGCGTTGTTATGTCGCAGGACATCGGTGACAGTTCTGTATCAGGACATCGGTGACAGTTCTGGGGCTCTTGGTGGTGACACTTCAGGGCTGAGACTGCGGGATGAGCAAGAATCAGCCCGTAGATCCTCGCGTCCGTTTGGCGATCTCTCGCTGGCCCGAGGACGCTCCGAGAGGGACCGTGACCAGCTTCTGTGTTGAGCACGGGATCTCGCGGAAGACGTTCTATGTCCTGCGTGCTCGGTTGCGTGAGGAAGGCCCGGCGGCGGTGCTCGAACCGAAGAGCCGTCGGCCGTCCAGCAGTCCTACCCGCATTGGTGAGGACGTGAAGGACCAGGCGGTGGCGGTGCGGGCGGCCCTGGAGGCGTCGGGTTTGGACCACGGCCCGATCAGTGTGTTCGACCGGATGGGGGCGATGGGCTTGGAGTCTCCGTCGGTCGCGGCGCTGGCGAGGATCTTTCGTGAGCGGGGCGTGGCTCGAGCGGACCCGAAGAAGAAGCCACGATCGGCGTATCGCCGGTTTGTCTATCCCGCGCCCAACGCGTGCTGGCAGCTGGACGCCACCGGCTACGTGCTGATCGATGGGCGTTCCTGCACCATCTTCCAGCTCCAGGACGACCATTCCCGGCTCGCAGTCGCCTCTCTGGTCGCGCCGGCAGAGACCACGCAGGCTGCTCTGGACGTGTTCCTCAAAGGCGTCGCCCGGTATGGGGTTCCACAACGCCTGTTAACGGACAACGGCGCGGCGATGAACCCGACTCGGCGTGGTTGGCCGAGCCCGTTGGTCACTCACGCCACCGGGCTCGGAGTCCAGGCGATCACCGGCAAACCCTTCAAGCCCACCACCCAGGGCAAGAACGAACGGTTCCACCAGACCTTGTTCCGCTGGCTGGATCAGCAGCCGCTGGCTGAGACGATCTCGCAGCTCCAAGCGATGGTGGACAACTTCGACATCATCTACAACCAGCAGCGACGTCACCAAGGCCTGCCCGGCCGGATCACTCCTCAGCAGGCTTGGGACGCCACGCCCGTGGCAGAAGCACCGAAGCCACCAGCAGCACCGATCGACGTACTGCTGCCAGCGCCGCTGGACGAAGTTCTCCACCCCGGCGAAGAGCCTCAGGCACTGGACTACACCGCCTGGGGCGATCCCTTCGACAAGGAAGCCGGACAACGAGTCCTGCGGACCGGTTCAAACGGTTCCATCGTGCTGCGAAGGATCACGTTCTATCTCTCCAAACGGCGGGCCGGCGAACACGTCCGAGTCATCTGGGACGCCACCGGGCTCGTCGTGATCGACGTTCACGGCGAAGTCCTCATCAAGCATCCCTGGCCCCCGGCAGGCACCACTTACGTCGGCAACGGGAAGCCTCGAGGACGCCCTCGAAAGACCCCACGACCGGAGTAACTGTCACCGATGTCCTGAGACATCACACCCCCGTAGACGCGTCGAGGTCACGCCAGCGACAAGAAGTTCGTCGTTGCCTGACGGTGGACGGGGCCAGACGGTCGTCGGGGCCAGACGGTCGGCGCGGCCAGAAGGACGGCACGGCCAGAAGGACAGCGGGGCCAGACGGTCGCAGCGACAAGATGTTCGACCCCCTCCTGTGCTTGACCGCTACAGTGTGGCCCGACCCCGTCGGCGCCGCATCGTCCGCGCGACCGGCTCAGCGACCTCGACCAGGAGAGATGTGGCCACTCTGCCTCCCGCCCTTCTCGGGACCGTGCACGAGCGCGTCCTGACCGGACTCGACGACATCGTCGGCACCGACCGCGCCCTCGCGACGGAGATCGCCGACCGCGTCGTCGGCTACCTCCGCAACACCGCCGAGACCACGGTGAACGTCGAGGAGGACGGCACCACCTTCGTGATCACCGGGGACATCCCGGCGATGTGGCTGCGCGACTCCGCCGCACAGCTCACGCCGCTGCTGCGCCTGGTGGCCGGCGGCGTGGGCGCCGAGGAGGAGCGTGCGGAGCTGGTGTCGCTGCTGGCCGGGCTGCTGCGCCGCCACTGGCAGTACATCGAGATCGATCCCTACGCGAACGCGTTCAACCGCCTGCCGGACAACTCCCACTGGGATGAGGACGTCACCGAGTTCGAGAACCCGTGGGCGTGGGAGCGGAAGTTCGAGCTGGACTCGCTCTCCTACGGCCCGGACCTGGCCTGGCGGCTGTGGACCGCGACCGGGGACACCTCCTGGGCCGATGAGCGGTTCCTGCCCGCGGCCCGCGCGATCCTCGCCACCGTCGCGACCGAGCAGCATCATGAGGAGCGCTCGCAGTACCGCTTCCAGCGCACGGGCGTTCCCGCGCAGGACACCCTCGACCGCGAGGGGCGCGGCTCCCTGACCACGCCGAACGGCCTCGTGTGGGCCGGGTTCCGCCCCTCGGACGATGCCTGCGAGCTGGGGTACAACATCCCCGGCAACCATTTCCTGGCCCTCGCGCTGGAGCGCCTGGCCGTGCTGCTCGAGCAGGTCGCGGACGCCCCGCAGGAGGCGGCCGAGGCGCGCCGTCTCGCCGCCGAGATCCGGGCCGCGCTCGAGGAGCACGGCCTGATCGACGGTCCGGACGGGCAGCGGATCTGGGCGTACGAGATCGACGGCCGCGGCGAGCACCGCTTCCTCGACGACGCGAACGTGCCGAGCCTGCTGTCCCTGCCGTACCTGGGCTGTGTGGACGCCGAGGACCCGGTGTACCTCGCCACCCGTGCCGCGGTGCTGTCGCGGCAGAACCCGTACTACTACGCGGGCCTGTTCCTCGAGGGCGTCGGCTCCCCGCACACCCCGAAGGACCACGTGTGGCCGATCGCGAAGTCCATCGAGGGGCTGACCACGGCCGACCGCGCGGAGAAGCTGCGGCTCCTGCAGCAGCTGATCCGCACCGACGGCGGCACCGGGATGATGCATGAGGGCGTCCACGTCGACGAGCCGACGCAGTTCACCCGCGAATGGTTCTCCTGGTCGAATTCGATGTTCTGCGAGCTGGCCCTCGACCTGGCCGGCGTCTCGCGCGACCCGGCCGGGAGCCAGGGCCCCTCGGAGGACGTCGCCGGCGCCTGACCGGCCTCCCTCACCGGCAGCCGCCACCCGGCTCGTGCAGGGTGGCGGTGTGCAGGTGGGCGCGGTACCGTCTGTGCGGGTCGTCGCGTTCTGCACGGCCCGTCGTCGACTCTGAACAGGACGTGGAGCGATGTCGTCGATGCCGCATCCCTATGACGCCGCGGAGCCGGCCCGCGAGTGCCAGGTGACCGAGGCGCCCGAGGTGCCCACCGCCGTGGTCTCGCAGCGGGAGTACCCGATGCATGCGATGCCCACGCTGATGGACGGGACCTTCTCGCATCTCGTGGAGGCGCTCGCGGAGGTGGGCATCCACCCGATCGGTCCTGCGTTCGCGCTGCATCACCGCGCACCGGTCTCCACCGCCGATCTGGAGGTCGGCTTCCCGGTCGACACCCCGCTCACCGAGACCCTCACCCTGCCCAGCGGGTACGAGGTGACCGGGTCCGTGCTGCCCAGCGGGCGCGTCGGCTGGATCTCCCACCTCGGCGGCTACGGCGGCCTGGCCGAGAAGTGGGGCGCGTTCACCGAGGAGATCGGTGAGTCCGAGGAGCAGATGATGTACCCGTTCTGGGAGTTCTACGTGACTCCGCCCGCGCCGGACGTGAACCCGGCGACGCTGCGCACGGACCTGTTCAGCCTGCTGGAGCCGCGCGAAGGCTGACCCCGCGCCGGGGGCCTCCCGCGGTCGCCCCCCGATTGCCGCCCAATACCTGCCGTCCACCTGCGCCACCGCGGGCTGCCGGACAATGTCCGGGCTGGGTCAGTACCGTTCGGTCTCGTCGATGATCTCGAGGACCTTGCCGCCGAGCAGCTTCTCGACGACCTCGCGGCCGTTGCGCGTGGAGACGACCGCGTCCTCGTCGTCGCGGGTCGCGCCGCCGGTGGGGTCGGACTCTGCGGGCGGTGCGTCGGGCGAGGTGCCGCGGCGCATTCCGGGGCGCTGCCCGGCGTTCCGGGAGGCCTGCGCCGCTTCACGCACGAGCGCCGCGCCGCTGCGCGGCGCCGAGGGGGCGGACTGATCGGGAGCCGACGTCTCCGGGGCAGGGGCGCCCGCTGGCGGTGCGGACGTGCCGGTGGCGGACGCGTCGGTGATCGCGCCGGCGGTGCCCCAGGAGGCGGCGGCGCGAGCGGAGGCGGAGGTGTCATCGACGGGAGCCGTCGCCGCGGAGTCGGCCGGGGCCGCTGCGGCCGACGGGGCACCGGAGGCGCTGGTCGGCGACGGGCGCGGCACCGCCTGCAGGTCCGGCCCACCAGCGCCCTCCGGCCCGCCGACGCCCTCCGGTCCGCCGGAAACGTCCGGCCCCGTGCTCGGGGCGGGACGGGAGTGGACGACGCGGCCTTCGGCGATGGCGCGGCGCAGCGCGTTCTGACCGTAGGTGCGCGGCTCCTCGGGTGGGAGGTTGTCGCGGCCCTCGTCCTCGACCACGGGGATCTCTCCCTCCGTGGCGGGGGCGGACCCTGCTGCCGGCGCTCCGGGCATGTCCGTCGCGGAGGTGCTCGCCTCCCCCGCTGCTGCCGTCGGAACGGCGCCGCCCGGACCGGCCGGCGGGAGGGCGTCGGACCAGCGGGCACCGCCCTGCGGGGCAGCCTGGTCGGGAGCGGGTGCGGCCTGCTGCGGGGCGCCGGTCATCGGCGTGTACTCGTCGCGCGGGTCCGGCGGGTAGGGGTCGTCCGGCTCCGGGGCGAAGTCCTCGATGCGGTCAGGTGCGGGCGTGCGGTGGGCCTGGGCGGCGCGGGCGGCTGCCTGCATCGCGCGTTCGGAGGCCCGCTGCCCGGGGGACAGCGCCTCCTCCGGAGCGGGGGCCGGGCCCGGCGCGGGTTCCTGGGCTGTGGGCACCGGGTCGGGGCGCGGGGTCCAGGTCCGTTCGGCGTCTGCGGGTGCCGACGCCGACGCCTCCGCACGCGGGGTCTCCGCACGCGGGGTCATCGCCGCGGCGGCATCACCCCAGCGGGCGGGCGGGGCCTGCTCTGGCCGGCCACCCTGGTCGGCGGACTGCGGGGCTCCGGGCTGGTTCGGCGGGGGCGTGGCGCTGCCACCCCATGCCCCGGCGCTGCCCGGGCCGGCGGGCGCTCCCCCCGCTCCCCCGCCGGACGGGCCACCCGGGCCGTTGCCGGGGCCGCCGCCGGCAGGACGACCGCCACCGGGTCCGCCGCCACCGGGTCCGGCGCCGCCTGGCCCGGCGCTCCCGGGACCGCCGCTGCCGGGGCCGCCACCGGATTGGCCGGGGCCGGAGGGGCCGGGGCCCTCGCCGACCACGGCCTCGATGGTGACCTCGGTGTGCATGATGCGGCGCACCGCGTCGGCGAGGTTCTGCGCGGCGGTGCCGCGGTGGAAGGCGTTGACGAGCCCCTCGGTGCGGAAGCCGATCACCAGCGTGCTGCCGTGGGCGCCGTTGACGGTGCCGTTCTGGGAGATCAGCGCCCAGCTGGGCCGACGGATCTGCTGCAGCTCGTCGAGGATCGCGGACCAGTGCCCGCGCACCTCGTCCGCGTCGAGCCCGCCGGCGGCCGGGGCCGGCGCCGAAGGGCCGGGGGCGGCGGGGGCCGATGCGGGCGGACCGGACGCGGGCGGGGCCGACGCGTCACCGGCGGGCGGCTGCGCGGCCGAGCCGGGAGCGTGCGCGGCCGGAGCCGGGGCGGCGGAGCCGGGAGCCTGCCCCGGGCCCGCGGGCTGCGCCGGACCGGCAGGGGCCGGCTGCTCAGGGGCAGGTGCCGCAGGCTCCGGGGCGGAGTGCTGAGCGGCGGGAGCCTGCGGTGCGGGAGCCTGCGCGGCGGGAGCGGAGGCCGCGGGCGGCGCGCCCTGGCGGTCCCGCTGCTCGGGAGCGGCCTGCCCCCGACCGCCTCGGGCCTGCCGGGCGGCCTCCACCTTCTCCTGTGCGATGCGCCGCGCCTCCTCGCGTGCTCCGGACGCACCGCCGGGGGCGCCCTGCGCTTCGGCGGGGCGGGCCGGAGCTCCCGGGCCGGCCGGGGCGGGGGCGCGCCGGTCTGCTGCCGGGGCGGGGCCGTCGGCCGCGGCCAGGGCGGCTCGCTCGTCCCGCAGCACCAGGCGGGCGGCGAGCAGCTCGAGGTGGAGCCGCGGCGAGGTCGCCCCGCTCATGGTCGAGAGGGTCTCGTGCACCAGATCGCCGCACAGCGAGAGATCGGCCGGAGCGAACAGGGCGGCCTGGCCGCGCATCGCCTCCAGCTCGTCGGCCGGGACCTGCGGCAGCAGATCGGTGCCCTTGTCCGGCACGGCGGAGAGCACGATGAGGTCGCGCATCCGCTCCAGCAGATCTTCGACGAAGCGCCGCGGCTCGTGGCCGGTGGCCAGCACGTGCTCGACCGCCCCGTACAGCGACGCCGCATCCCGCTCGGCGACCGCGGTGATCGCACGGTCCAGCAGGGCGGTGTCGGTGAAGCCCAGCAGCGCGATCGCGGTGGGGAAGTCGAGCCCGTCGTCCCCGGCGCCGGCCATCAGCTGGTCCAGCACCGACATCGAGTCCCGGGCGGAGCCGCCGCCGGCGCGCACCACCAGCGGCATCACGCCCTCGCCGACCTGCACCTGCTCCGCGGCGCAGACCTCCTCGAGGTACGGGCCGAGCACCTGCGGCGGGATCAGGCGGAACGGGTAGTGGTGGGTGCGGGAGCGGATGGTGCCGATGACCTTGTCCGGCTCGGTGGTCGCGAAGACGAACTTCACATGCTCCGGCGGCTCCTCCACCAGCTTCAGCAGCGCGTTGAACCCGGCCGAGGTGACCATGTGGGCCTCGTCGATGATGAACACCTTGTAGCGGTCCCGCACGGGGGCGAAGGAGGCGCGCTCGCGCAGCTCGCGGGCATCGTCGACGCCGCCGTGGCTGGCGGCGTCGATCTCGACCACGTCGAGGCTGCCGGAGCCGCCGTTGGCCAGGTCGCGGCAGGAGTCGCACTGGCCGCAGGGGACGTCCGTCGGCCCCTCGACGCAGTTCAGGCAGCGCGCGAGGATGCGCGCGGACGTCGTCTTGCCACAGCCGCGCGGGCCCGAGAACAGGTAGGCGTGACCGATCCGGCCGGCGCGCAGCGCACGCCGCAGAGGCGTGGTGACATGGTCCTGTCCGATCACCTCGGCGAAGGACTCAGGGCGGTAACGACGGTACAGAGCGGTGGCCACCCCGACAGGCTAGTCGAGGGTGCTGACTCGGCACGCCGCTGTGGAGGCATCGAGTCTGTGGAGGATCCGTCGCCGGCGGAGCAGCCACGGAGGCATCACGCCATGCGCCCGACGGTGCCGGGCAGGTTCACGACGCCTCGTCCTCCACCGGGTCTCGTTCCTCCTCCGGCTCCCATCCCGTGGGATCCGCGTCGTGGTCGCGCTCTCCCCCGTCCTCCGCAGCGCCGTCGGCCGCCTCGCCATCGCCCGGGCCGGCGGGACCGTCCTCATCGTCCGGCGATGACGCAGCGTCGCCGGGCGATGCCTCCCCGCTCGCCGCGGCCGGGCCCGCGCTCCCCGGCCCCGCAGTGCTCGAGGCCGCGCGGGCGCGGGTGGCGGCGAGCTTCTCGCGGCGCCGGCGCAGCTCGGCGAAGGTCGCGGCGAACACCATCGCCACCACGAGCAGCGGCACCGCGATGTCCACCACCCACTCCGGGATGCTGAAGGGCAGCTCGACATCCGGCAGCAGGCCCACCAGCCAGCGCAGGAAGTCCCGCACCGGGCGCAGGATCGCGGCGAGGAGCTCCCGCACCGGCGACAGCAGCATGTCGAGGAACTCGCGCACCGGCCGCGTCACCGCCTCGATCCACTCCATGAGCGGGTCGATGAGCCGGGAGATCGCCTCGATCGCGGGGCGGATCCTCGCGGCGACCCACTCCTTCAGCGGGTCGAGCAGCCCGCTGAACAGGGCGCCGAACCCCAGCAGGGGCAGCAGATACTTGGCCCCCTTGGTGACGGCGGCGATCAGCGCGTAGCGGGTGGGATGCTCCGTGCGCTTCGCATCGCGGGCGGCCGACGGGGACCCCTCGGCCGGCACCAGGAGGGTGCGGTCGAATCCGTGGCGCACATCTACCTCTCCCGCTCCGCCGAGGCCCGCGGTGTGGAGGGAGAGGACCTCGCAGTCCGTGTGCTCATCGTCCGTGCGGGGGCGGCGCACGGTGCAGCGCAGGGTGGTGAAGCCTTCCTCGAGCCGGAAGCGGAGGCCGTCGGCCGCCTCTGTCGGGGCGCTCTCCTCTGCGCCCCCTGCCTCGTCGCCCTCCTTCTCCTTCTCCTTCTCCTTCTCCTTCTCCTTCTCCTTCTCCTTCTCCTTGCGAGCCTTCTCCTCGGCCTTCGGGTCGTGCTCGACACCGTCGATGACCACGGTGAAGGAGGTGTCCAGGAAGCGGTGGCGCACGCGGACCACGTAGTCGTGGGGGCCGGCGCTGCCGCGGTACTCGACGTCGGCGGCGAAGCGGGTCGGCTCCTCGGCGCCGAAGGCGGGCTCCTCCGCCTCGGGCGCGCTGCCGTGCCCCGCGGGCTCGTCCTGCCCCACGGCGCTCTCGTCCTCCACTGCGCTCTGGTTCATCGTTCCATCGTGCACGCCCGGCCCGGCAGGCACATCCTCCGCACGGCGCTCCTCCTGCGGTCCGCCTCCTCCGATCGGCCGATGCTGGACGGCCGGCCGCGACAGCCCAAGGCTCGACGTGGGACCCGACCCCGACCCCCAAGGTGAACTAATGTGACCACATAGAAACATTGTTGAAAGCGTGAGGAGAGCGGCGTAGCGTCGTCGGCCGTGAGCACCTCCACCACCTCCTCCCCCACCACTGCGACGCGCCGACGCAACCCGCTCAGCGCGATCCTCCGCATCCCCTTCGGCTGGCAGGTCCTGATCGGCCTGGTCCTCGGCGTCGTCCTCGGCCTCGTCGCCGCCCAGATGGGCCCCGGCACCGGCGAGGAGGGCGCCAACTGGCTGACCACCACGCTGGACACCATCGGCACGATCTTCGTGACGCTGCTGAAGGCCCTGGTCCCGCCGCTGATCTTCCTCGCGATCGTCACCTCGATCGCGAACCTGCGCAACGTCACCAACGCGGCCCGCCTCGCATGGAAGACCCTGCTGTGGTTCGCGATCACCGCCCTGATCGCGGTGTCCATCGGCATCGCGCTGGGCATGATCACCTCGCCCGGCGCGAACACCGACATCGACCGCTCCGCCGAGGGTGCCGCCGGCACCGAGGGCAGCTGGCTCGACTTCCTCACCGGCCTGGTGCCCTCGAACTTCCTGGGCCTCAGCGCCTCCGCGGGCGATGACGGCTCCGTCTCGCTGAGCTTCAACGCGCTGCAGATCCTCGTCATCTCCATCGCCGTGGGCATCGCGGTGCTCAAGGTGGGCGACAAGGCCGAGCCGTTCCTGCGCTTCACCGGCTCCGCGCTCGAGATCGTGCAGAAGCTGCTGTGGTGGGTCATCCGCCTCGCCCCGATCGGCACCGTCGGCCTGCTCGGCAACGCCGTCGCGAGCTACGGCTGGGACGCCATCGGGCAGCTCGGCGTGTTCACCCTCGACGTGTACGTCGGCATGCTCATCGTGCTGCTGGTGGTCTACCCGGTGCTGCTGAAGCTCAACGGCCTCTCCATCGCCTCCTTCTTCCGCGGCGTGTGGCCCGCCACCTCGCTGGGCTTCGTCTCCCGCAGCTCGCTGGGCACCATGCCGATGACGCAGACCGTCACCGAGCGCATGGGCGTCCCGCGCCACTACGCCTCCTTCGCGATCCCGCTGGGCGCGACCACCAAGATGGACGGCTGCGCCGCCATCTACCCCGCGCTGGCCGCGATCTTCGTCGCGAACTTCTACGGCATGCCGCTGGGCGCCACCGACTACCTGCTCATCGTGCTGGTCTCGGTGCTGGGCTCCTCCGCGACCGCCGGCATGACCGGCGCGACCGTGATGCTCACCCTCACCCTGTCCACCCTGGGCCTCCCGCTCGAGGGCGTGGGCCTGCTCCTCGCGATCGACCCGATCCTCGACATGGGCCGCACCGCCCTGAACGTCACCGGCCAGTCGCTGGTGGGCGTGATCGTCGCCAAGCGCGAGAAGATCCTGGACCAGGACGCGTACGACGCCGCGCGCCGCACCTCCTTCCAGGCGATCCAGGCCGAGGAGGCGCAGGACGCCGCCGCCGAGGCGACCGAGCAGTCCCTCGAGGATGCGGAGTCCGCCGAGGGCGCGCAGTCCGCAGGCTCCGACGCCGACGAGCGGGAGAAGCAGCCCGCCACCGCCTGAGGCTCCCGCGGCGGGCCCCGCTCACGGGTGCCGCCGCGGGATCCCCGGACCGGTGCTGTGCGGAGGCGCCGGCCGGCACCCCCGGGTCGCGGCGGTTGTGAGGTCTGCTCCGCCTCGGGCCCGGGCTCTTGGCCGGGCGGGGGCGTCCCGCTACCGTGGAGGCGTCCCTCGGCCCGGCATCCCGGACCGTCCCTGCAGTGCATCTACCTCGGGTCCGTGAGGGCCGTCCAAGGCGGCACACCCCGTCCCGGAGGATCGATGAGCACGACCAGGACCGACACCGTCCCGCAGAGCGCGCCCACGCTGCGCCGCGCCGCCGGGACCGTCTACTTCCCGATCGCCTTCATCGCCCGTTTCCCCTTCGCGATGATGGTGGTCGGCACGCTCACGCTCGTGGTGGCCGCGCGGGAGTCGGTCGCGCTGGGCGGGCTGAACGCGGCCGTGCTCGGGCTCGGCTCGGCGCTCGTCGGCCCGCTGCTGGGGGCGGCGGCCGACAGGATCGGACAGCGCCGCGTGCTCCTGCTGGCCGGGACCCTGAACTCGCTCGCGCTGCTGGCGCTGGCGTATGTCGCCTTCAGCGCGCTGCCGGATGCGGCGGTGCTCGCCGTCGGCTTCGCGATCGGCGCGACCTCCCCGCAGATCGGGCCGTTCTCCCGCTCCCGCCTGGTGCAGCTGATCCTCACCCGGCTGCCCGCCGAGCGCCGGGCGAAGAGCCTCAACGCCACGATGGGCTACGAATCCGCGGCGGACGAGACCGCGTTCGTGTTCGGGCCGGTGGTGGTGGGCCTGCTCGCGACGACGATGAGCCCGGCCGCGCCCATGATCGGCGCGGCGGTGCTGACCCTCGTGTTCGTCACCGCGTTCGCGCTGCACCCCACCGGCGCGCTCAGCGCGCCGAGCACCGAGGCGCCCACCGTGCAGGCGCCCGCGTCCGAGCTGCGCACCCCGCGGGTGCTGGTGATCGTGGCCGGGGCGCTGGGCGTGGGCCTGTTCTTCGGCACCGTGCTCACCTCGCTGACCGCTTTCCTCGCCGGCACCGGCGACTCCGATTCCGCGGGCCTGGTGTACGGGGTGATGGGCATCGGCTCGACGATCCTCGCGCTGTCGATCTCGCTGTTCCCCGAGCGGTTCCGCCTCGCCGCGCGCTGGCTGGTGTTCTCCTCGCTGATGCTGGCGGCGATGATCGCCTTCGGCCTCGCGGGCGGGCTGTGGGGCCTGATCGGGGCGATGGCGGTCGCGGGCATCGGCATCGGGCCGACGGTGGTGACGCTGTACAGCCTCGCCGCGGAGCGCTCCCCGCAGGGCCGTTCGGCGACGGTGATGTCGATGCTGGGCTCGGCGACGATCGTCGGCCAGTCCGGAGCCTCCGCCCTCACCGGTGCGGTCGCGGACGGGGTGGGCGCCGAGGTGGCCATGTGGCTGCCCACCGGGGCTGCCGGCCTGGTGGTGCTCGCCGCAGTGGTCAACGCGCTGCTCGGACCGGTCCGGGCCGGATCGGCGAGCGTCGTGACCGAGGTGCGTCCTGCCGAGCAGGCGACCGCGCTCGCGGAGCATCCCGCCGAGCATCTCTGAGGCCGCGGAGGTCCGGCAGCCGGCACGGCGCATCCCCCGCTGGAACGCCCCCTGCCCGACGCTCCGGCGCAGCGCACGCCGCACGCGCGGCTCAGCCGGCCGCCGGCACCTCGACGACCGTCTCCGCCTCCCCGATCACGACCACCGCATCGCGCACCGCGCCCGAGCTCACCGCTGCGAGCGACCAGTCGGTGACGGCACCCTCCTCCCAGGCCACGTCGACCACGAGCCCGCCGCGCGCCCGCAGGCCCTGCACCGCCCCGGAGGCGGCCCAGGCCGTGGGCAGGGCGGGCAGCAGGCGCACCAGCACCTGGCCGTCCTCGGTGCGTTCGTGGCTCTGCACCAGCATCTCGGCGATGGCCGCGGTGATCCCGAAGTTGCCGTCCAGCTGGAACGGCGGATGGGTGGCCCACAGGTTCGGCAGGGTGGAGCAGCGCAGCAGGCCGCGGAGCATCGCGTGCGCGCCATCCCCGTCGCCGAGCCGCGCGAAGAGCGCCGCCCGCCAGGGCCAGGTCCAGGACCGTCGCGAATCGCCGCTGACCGTGGTCTCGAGATCCTCGGGGACGGGCTCGTCGGCCGGCTGCTCGGAGCCGTCCTCCGACGGCGGCAGCCCGCAGCGCGCGAGGAGGGAGACCCGCGCGGCCCGCTGCAGGGCGGGCGCGGCGCGGGTGATGTGGCTGCCCGGGTAGAGGGAGAACAGGTGGGAGGTGTGGCGGTGGAGGTCTGCGGGGTCGTCGCGGTCCTCCTGCCATTCCTGCAGCTGGCCCCAGGCGCCGATCTTCTCCCCGCCGAGCCGCTCCGCGATCGTGCGCAGCGCGGCGCGGCGGGTCTCGTCGGCCCCCACCTCCTCGGCGAGCGCGCCGGCTCGTGCGAAGAGCTCGCGCACGATCTGCTGGTCGTGCATGACGCCGTGCTCGCGGGGGCCGTGCTCCGGGGACCAGCCGTCGGGGGCCAGCAGGGTGCCGTCCTCCCCCTCGATGAGGCGGTCCTCCCAGAACTGGCACACCTCGTCCACGAAGGGCCAGGCGATCGCGCGCGCGAACTCGGCGTCGCGGGTGAAGTCCCAGTGCTCGAGCACGTGGATGGCGTACCAGGCGCTGGAGACGGTGTTCCACTCCCAGGCGTTGCCTCCCCACGGCGACTGGGAGGTGCGGGCGGTCCATCCCCGCACCGGGCCGAAGGTGTGCCGGGTGGCGCGGCGCAGCGCGTCGCGGCTGGCCAGCAGCCAGCCGATCAGCGCCTCGTGCGTCTCCGGGAGGCCGGTCACCTCGGCGGGCCAGTAGGCCATCTGCACATTGATGTTCGAGTGGTAGTCCGAGGACCACTGGGGATGGTTCGAGTGGTTCCACAGGCCCTGCAGGTTGGCGGGCAGGCCGCCGGGCCGGGAGGAGGAGAGCAGCAGGTAGCGGCCGTAGGCGAACAGCAGCCGTTCGAGCGAGGGGTCCCGCTCCCCCGCCGCGACGCGTTCGATCCGCCGGTCGACGGGCAGGGCCAGCACTTCGGCGGGCGACGCCTCGCCCCGCAGGCTCACGCGGGAGGTGAGGGCGGTGAGATGGGCGAGGTGTGCGCGGCGCAGTGCGGCGTGGCCGGTGCGGGACGCGTCCGCGAGGCGGGTGCGCACGGCGGTCACGGGATCCTCGCCGCGCCATCCCTGCTCCGGGTCGCGCAGGTAGTCGGTGGCCTGGTCCACGAGCAGCACCAGGCGGGTGACGTCGTGGAGCTGCGCGCCGCTGCCGTCGGCCGCGACGCGGGCGGTCCCGTCGTGCTCGAGGAGGTGCACGGCGGTCGCGTGGCGCAGTCCGTTGCCGAGGGTGCCGGTGGCCCAGAGCGTGCGCTGCTGCTCCTCGGCCCAGAGGGTTGTGCCCTCCTGGTCGCTCTCGAGCGCGAGGTCGATGCGCAGCGGCGCCTCGGCCTCGAGCGCGAGCACGAGCAGATCGGCCGGGGCGGAGGCGAAGGCCTCCTGGTGCACGGCGATGTCGCCCGGGGCGCGGGAGTGGATCGTGTGCAGGCCGGTGCTCACGTCGAGCTCGCGGCGCAGCGGCGCGCCGTCGACGAGGATGGCGGAGCCGTCGGCGCCCCGCACGTCGAGCAGCAGGCGGCCGCCGGAGAGGAAGGAGCCGAAGCCGGTCATGGAGGTGTCCATGTCGCGCTCCGCGTGGCCGTGCAGGGCGTTGTCGTAGTCGATCGCCCCGGACCAGAGGCTGATCTCGTTGAGCTGGATGACGCCGTGCACGGGATCGCCCCAGAAGGTCGCGCCGACGCGGCCGTTGCCGATGGGCAGGGTGCCGCCGGCCCAGTCCGTGGCCGGGGCGTCGAGGGCGAGCACCGAGTCGGCGTCGGGCCTCGCGGCCGCGCGGTGGGTCCCGCGGGGCGCTGGGCGCGGCGAAGGGCTCGGGGCGGGGGTGGGGTGCATCGGCTCGGTCCTTCCCGGGACTCGCGAGGCGCCCGAGGGGTCGGGCGAGGCGGCAGGCGCTGGCGGCACGGCCCACCGCAGACATCGGGCCGCTGGGCCGACGCTTGCGCGCACCGCGCGGCATGTTCTTCCGGTGGAGCCTACCGAACGCCACGTCACCGGGCCGTCGACGACGCGCAGGCGCCGACGACGCAGCACCGCACCCACCCCAGACCTCCGACCACCAGCGGGGTGCTCTGCGAGGTCGTCAGCGGCGCAGCACGTGCCGCAGGGCGTCCTCGAGCCGGGTGTGGACGGGGGTGAAGCCGCTCGCCTCGAGCCGGGCGGAGGAGACGTTCTGGTCGGTGCGGATCAGCTCGTCGGCCGCAGCGGCGCCGAGCACCAGTCGCGGTCCGGCCGGAGGGACCGGCAGCAGGGCGGGCCGGTGCAGGATGCCGCCCAGGGTGCGGGCGAACTCGCGCGCGGTGACCGGCTGCGGGCCGACGCCGTTGAGCGGCCCCGTCACCTCCGCGTCGAGGGCGGCGTGGGCGAAGGCGCGCACGACGTCGTCGAGCGAGATCCAGGAGGTCATGGCCTCGCCGTCGGTGAGGCGGCCGCCCACGCCGGCGAGGAACAGCGGCAGCTGCGGCAGCAGGGAGCCGCCGGCGTCGCTGAGCGCCATCCCGGTGCGCACCTGCGCCACCCGCACCCCGGCCTCGGCAGCGGCGCGGCTCGCGCCCTCCCAGTCACGGACCAGGTCGGCGAGGAAGCCCTCCCCGCCCGGATCGGCCTCGGTGAGCAGCTCCCCGGGGCGGCGCGGCCCGTACAGCCCGATCGCGGAGGCCTGCACGAGGGCGGCCGGGCCCTCCCGCATCCCGGCCAGGGTGCGGGAGAGGAGCACGGTGCCGTTGAGGCGGGAATCGCGGATCTCGCGCCGGGCGGTCGCGGTCCATCGCGTCGCGATCGAGCGGCCGGCGAGGTTGACCACCACGTCGACGCCCTCGAGATCCGCGGGGTCCAGCTCGCCGGTCTTCGGGTTCCAGGAGATCTCGCCCGGGGCGACCTCGGGCTCGCGCACCATCCTCCGCACGGTGTGCCCGCCGGTCTCGAGCAGGGCGGCGAGCTGGGTGCCGATCAGGCCGGAGGAGCCGGTGATCGCGATGGTGCGGCGGGGCACGTGGGCGTGGCGGGCATGGAAGGCGAGGTCGTCGTGCAGCTGGCGGGCGCGGAAGGCGAGCAGGCGCCGCACCTGGGACTCTGCCACCGGGGCGAGGCGCTCGAGGCGGCGGGGCAGCTCGAGCTCGAGGCTGTCGCGGATCGCGGTGCCGGAGCCGTCGGCCTCGAGATGGTGCTCGTGCCGCCAGGTGCGCCACGGGCCGCGCACCTGCTGGTCCACGAAGCTGCCCTCGGACGGCTGCTCGACGTGGCGCAGGAGCCAGCGGGGGCGCAGCAGGTCGGGCAGCACCGGCGGGCCGAGGCGCGCACCGACCAGTCGGCCGGCGTGCATCCCGCCGGCGGCGGGCTCCTCCGCGGAGGCGAGGCCCGGCGGGGTGAGGCGCACGATCGCGCCGGGCCTGTCGTACCAGGCCAGGACATCGGGCAGCGGATGGGCGACCCGGTGGACGGTCTCGATCCTCACAGCGGCTCCCTGCCTCGCGGACGTGGTCCCGTCACGCTACGGCGCGGGCGGCGCGCGGGGAAGGGGTGCGGCCCCGCGGCGCAGGATCCGGCGATCCGCCGATGCGCAGCACCATCCAGGCCACCGCGATCCACAGCGCCCAGGAGCTGAGGTCGAGCAGCCAGGCGACGCCCGGACCGACCGGCCCCAGCACGTTCTGCTCGATGGCGACGCGGACGCTGTTGAGCAGGGCGTGGCCGAGCACCGCCGGCCACACGGTGCCGGAGATCTCGCGCAGCGCGGACAGCAGCGGAGCGACGGCGACGATCGTGCCGAGGTAGGTCACCGCCTCGCGCGGGGCGAGGCCGAGGGCGAGGACGATCGGTGCATGCCACAGCGCCCATGCCAGGCCGATGAGCAGGGACATCCGCCAGAATCCGAGCGGAGTGAGCTCGCGCTGCAGCCAGCCGCGCCATCCGGTCTCCTCGCCGATCGCGAGGAGCGCCTGCAGGAGCAGCACCGAGGGCACGGCGAGCAGCAGGCCCTGCACGGGCGCAGGGTCGGTGAGCGGCGGGGCGCCGGCGCCGAGGCCGATCAGGACCCGCGCCAGCGGCACCATCACGAAGGCGGCGACCGCGCCGAGGGATGCGAGGAGCATCAGGCGCCATGAGGGGACGGCCAGGCCGAGCGCCTCGCGGCGCGGCTCGTCACGACGGCGCACCAGCAGCGCCGCGAGCAGCGGGGACAGCTGGGCGAGCGGCACGATGAGGCCGACGGTGGCCGTGGGCAGGATCCCGGCCGCGACGAGGAGGGACAGCGCCGCGGTGACGCTCAGCGCGATGCCGAGGAAGGCGGCGACACGGCCGAGGTCGGGGCGCGGGGCGATGGACGAGGGGAGGAGGGAGGAGGCCGGGGAGGCTGCGGTGGGGGACATCGTGCGCTCCTGATGAGGATGCGCGGGCACCGGGGTGGGCACCGCGTCGTCCTCCACGCTAGGGAGCTCGGCGGCGGCCGCGGAAGCAGGGGATCCGCCCGGAGCGGTTCGGGATATCCCCCGGCCGGGGCCGGATGAGGGCGACGACGGGGCCGACCGGGGGCGACTCGGCGGAGGCCGGCGCCGGGGACCGGACGGCTCAGAAGATGATCAGACAGCCGAGCCCGAAGAGGATGAGGAAGCCGAACAGGGCGAAGCTCATGAAGTTGTTCTCCGCCGCGGAGGGCTCGCGGTCCTCGGGCACCCAGTCGTCGTGGGACCGGGACTGCGGGGCGGGACGGTCGTGGATGCTGCTCATGGAAGGACTCCTAGTCGTCCGAGCTCGGTGAGGACGGAGAGGGTGAGGACGGCGAACACCACTGCGATGAAGGCGGTGTACGTCCAGCGGTGGCGGTGATCGGCACGCCAGAAGCGCCGCACGCTGAGCACACCGCTGATCCCGGCGATCACGCACAGCACGATCCCCACCGGGGCGGCGACCCAGCCTGCGAGGCTCAGCAGCGGCAGCAGCACGGGGATCGCGATGTAGGTGACGAGACAGCGCACCGCTGAGACGACCACCGAGACGCGGAATGCACGGTGTGCTCCGCGGGCGGACGTCGGATCCGGTGCGCGGACGCCGAGCAGGCGGCGCATCGCACGGTCGGCGGCCCGCTCGGATCGCACCGTCGGCCGCGCAGCGAGCGAGGGCCGCAGTTCGTCGGTGGTCACAGGCCACCTCCGGGAGACTCGATCTCAGCAGGCTCGCCCTCGCGGTGCCCAGTCTCGGACCAGTCCGCGCGACGGTGCCGCAGCAGGGCCATCGCGCCGAGCACGGCCACGAGGAGCCCCACGGCCCCGATCAGCCCGCCGAGGAAGAACCCCCAGTACAGAGGGCTCATGCGGTCGACGCCGGTCTCGACGCCCAGCCCGCTGCCGAAGAGGATGCCGAAGAACGGGGCGAGCAGCGCCACGGCCAGGCCCAGCAGCATGCGCCAGAACCCGGACGGGGTGGGCTCCAGCCGAACCCGGCGACCGGGCCGGACGGGAGCGTCCGCAGCAGGCGCGGCCGGGGCCTGGGCGCCCGTCGAGGCCGGGGCGGGGGGATCGACCGGGGTCGAGGTGCGGGGGTCGTGGTCCGTCATGAGGGTCCTCCTGAGCTGTCCTCAGCGGCGGGCGGCGGGCTCGTCCCGTCCTCCCCGGGGGCGAACTGCTTCAGAGCCCCCATCAAGGGGGTGATGATGTCCATCGGCAGGGGGAAGACCACGGTGGAGTTCTGATCCGCCCCCAGCTCGAGCAGGGTCTGCAGATACCGCAGCTGGAGCGCAGCAGGGGCCTCGCCGAGGGTCCGCGCCGCGTCCCGCAGCTCCTCCGAGGCCTCGAGCTCGCCGTGGGCGCTGATCACCTTGGCGCGCCGCTCCCGCTCGGCCTCGGCCTGGCGAGCCATCGCCCGCTGCATCAGCTCGGGGATCTCCACGTCCTTGATCTCGACGACCACCACGTCCACACCCCAGGGCACGGCCTGATGGGCGATCGACTGGTAGAGGTCCTCGTTGAGATCCGCGCGGTGGGCGAGCAGGGTGTCGAGGTCCGCCCGGCCGACGACCGAGCGCAGCGTGGTCTGCGCGAACTGCGAGGTCGCCACCGCATGGTTCTCCACCGCCATCACGGAGCGGACCGGATCGGCGACCTTGAACATCACCACGGCGTTCACGCGTGCGGTGACGTTGTCGCGCGTGATGACCTCCTGGGGCGGGATGGTCAGGGTGACCACGCGCTGGTCCACCCGCACGGAGCGGTCCAGGAAGGGCAGCATCAGCACGAGCCCCGGCCCGAGCTCGCCGCGCAGCCGGCCCAGTCGGAAGACCACCAGGCGCTCGTACTCCCGCACCACCTTCAGCGAGGCGACGAGCAGCGCGAGCAGCAGGGCGGCGACGATGATGACGGCGATCATGACCTCAGACATTCCCGTCGGCCTCCCGTCGCTGCGAGGAGTAGCGGGTGCGGCCGAGCGCGAGGGGCACGGGCTCGCCCGGCTCCGGGCGGCGGTCCGAGGCGTACTCCGTCCGGCGACGCCGGACAGCCTCGGCGGCCTGCGCGCGCTCCTCGAGGTTCTCGTCCAGCGAGCGGAACAGCACTCCGTCGGGGTCCACGGGCGAGCGGCGCAGGTGGGACCACAGCGGCAGCCCGGCGAGCGCGACCGCTCCGGCGATCGCCAGCAGCAGCGCCTGGCTCGCCCAGGTCGCCACCGTGAACGAGGTGACCAGCGGGAACAGCACGGCCAGGACGGTCACGGCGCACGCGATCCCGCGGTGGAAGCGGGCCGATTCCGAGGAGGGCCAGGCATCGACGGCGCGGCTGATCTCCCGCCCGTCGTCGGAGGGGGTGCAGGTGTCCTTCACCGGGCAGCTGTTGCACACCTGCGGACGCCCCCGATACCGCATCACCCGGTTGCCCGGGTCGAAGGAGGTCGGCCACAGCCACTGGTCCTCCGGGCACAGCCACGCATCGTGGTCCTCGTGATAGACGAAGCCGAGGTGGTGCTGCTCGGTGGTGACGACATGGGCGCGCCGGGCCAGCAGGTCGATGCCGTAGGCGATCACCACCAGCACCACCCCGTAGCCGCCGAACAGCCAGGCGGTCGTCTCGATCCCGCTCATGAGCTCGGCCCCTCGGACTCGTCCTCGCGGCGGTCGGAGGCGTAGCGGCTGCGCCCCGCGCCCCCGTCGGCCGAGCGGCCGGCCCCGGCGGCGTCCGGGACATCGGCCCGTCGTCGGCCCCGTGCTCGGCCGGGCGGGAGGGGGCCCGCCTCCGCACCGAGCATCCCCCCGTCGGCGCCGACGGGGGCCGCCGCCTCCCCGGTGCGGTCCGCGCGCGCCGCGGCGGTCTCCTCGACGAAGAGGGTCTCCGGCTCCATCCGCGTCACCGTGGGGCGGATGGCGTGACGCACGCCGAGCCAGGTGATGAACACGAAGGGCAGCACCCCGCCCACCAGGAAGAGCACATCACCGGGCATGCGCATCCACTCGAGCACGAGGTTGCCCGGATTGGTGACATAGCCGAGCGTGCGGGCCTCGAAGTAGCCCTGGTTCACCGAGGCCCACAGCTGCATCACTCCCAGCGGCAGCAGGGTCGCGAACAGCATCCAGGCCAGCCCGATGTTCAGGGACCAGAAGGAGATCTTCGCGAGGCGGTCCGGCCACTTCGACGGTCGGATGATGTAGCGCAGGGCGAACAGCGCCAGCCCGACTGCGAGCATCCCGTAGACACCCATCATCGAGCCGTGCGCATGGTTCGCGGTGAGCGAGGTGCCGATCTGGTAGTAGGAGACGATCGGCAGGTTCACCAGGAATCCGAACACGCCGGCGCCGAGGAAGTTCCAGAAGCCGACGGCGACCAGGAACATCACGGCCCACCGGTGCGGGAACGGGGCGCTCGAGCGCGACTCCTGGCGGGCGCCGAGCTGCAGGAACGTCCACGCCTCGACGGTGAGGAAGGTCAACGGGATCACCTCGAGCGCCGAGAAGACCGCCCCGAGGGCCATGTGCTCCACCGGAGTGCCGGAGAAGTACAGGTGGTGCATCGTGCCGATGACCCCGCCCGCCGAATAGAGGATCACGTCCAGCAGGATGATCTGGATGGCGATGCGGCGGCGCACCACGCCGAGCATCACGAACAGGTACGCCACCATCACGGTGGTGAACAGCTCCAGGAAGTCCTCGACCCACAGGTGCACCACCCAGAAGCGCCAGAACTCGGCGACGGTCAGGTGCGTCTCGTTGGTCGCGAGCAGACCCACCGCGTAGAAGGCGGGGATCGCGAGCGCCGCGTAGACGAACAGCCAGGGCATGTTGAACTTCGACTCGGTCCGCAGCCGCGAGCGGATCGCACGGAAGATGATGAGGAACCACAGGAACAGCCCGACGACCAGCAGCACCTGGAAGGCGCGCGGCAGGTCGAGGTACTCCCACTGCTGCGAGAAGAACGGCGACCCCTTCGCCCAGGAGGGGCCGTAGATGCTGATGGCGGTGCCGCCGAGCATCCCGACCACCACGAGGGCGAGCGCGCCGAGGAGCCCGTAGGAGAGCACGTGCTGCCCCTTGGGCTCCCGCCCGGCGATGATCGGGGCGAGGAAGATCGCGGCGGCGAGGAACGACGCCGCGGTCCAGAGCAGCGAGAGCTGGACATGCCAGGTGCGGGCGAGGTTGAAGGGGAAGATCTGGGCGAGATCCAGGCCGAAGAACCCCTGGAGCTCCACCCGGTAGTGCTCGACGGAGGCGCCCACCGTGGACTGGATCAGGAACAGCAGCGCGACCACGAGGAAGAACCAGGCGGTGGACTTCTGGGCCCTGGTGATGCCGACCTCGCCGGGCTGGAGGAACTTCAGCGCCGTGGTGTCGTTCCCCTTCCAGCCCAGCGAGCTGCTCCAGCGGCCGTAGACGGCGAAGAGGATGCCGAGTCCCGCCAGCAGCGCCACCAGGGAGATCGCGGACCAGACCAGGATGTCCGCCGTCGGATGGTTGTCCACGCGCGGCTCGGCCGGCCAGTTGTTGGTGTACGAGTACCCCAACCCCGGGCGCTCCGCGGCGCTCGCCCAGGCCGTCCAGGCGTAGAAGGCGGTGAGCTCGCGGATCTCCTGCGGGTCGGTGATCGCGTTCGGGATCAGCCCGTGCGCAGTGGTCGGATCCCCGAACACCTCGGCGTAATGCGAGGTCGCCTCCTCGAACGCGCTGATCTGCTCATCGGTGAGCACGAGGATGCCGGTCTCCTCGTCGAAGCGGTTGGTGCGCTGCATCTGCACCGTGGCCTCCGACGGATCCTGCACGCCCTGGGCTTCGAGCTCGCCGCGGATGTGCTCGGAGCTCAGCCGGAGGTACTCGGCGGTGTAGTCCGGACCGAGGTAGGCACCGTGGCCGACGATCGATCCGTACTGCTGGATGCCGCGGGTGAGGAAGACGTCCTGGCCGCGGGTGATCTCCTCCTGCGTGAAGACGGTCTCCCCGCTCTCGCTGACCACGCGCTCCGGCAGCGGCATCGAGTCGGTGTAGGTCCGGTACGCGAGGACACCCATCACGAAGAAGCCGAACACGAGCACGAGCGCGACGCCCTGAACCCATCCCTTGGAGATCGAAATCTCCGAGCGCTTTTCTCCCTGTTCAGGTCTCTGCAGAACACTCACGTCGAGGATCCGTTCTCCCGGGGCCCGACACCGCCTTGTGCCAGCCGAACTTCCCAGAGATTACACAGCATTTCCCGAAGGGGTCAACACTTATCGTCGCAGGTCGAAGAACTGGGCATCAGGATCTAGCACGGCATTTGCCGACGGTCAACGGAGTTTTTCAACTACCCGGTAGTAGACCCTGAAGAATGGGCAGAAAATCATGGAACTCGTGACCAAAGTCCCGCCGCAATGAGCCTTCGGCGACAACTGCCGCCACCGCGAACCTCGCCCGGTTCGCCGCGGGCCGCCGGCCGGCCGCGAGGGCCGCGGAGGGCGTGGGTCGATGAAGTGGCGCGATCGATGACGGAGCGCAGCCGAGGCAGGGAGGCGGTCGAGGAGGCCCTGCCCGCAGGCATGAAGCGACCCCTCGTGCACCTGCCAGAGCTCACCTGCCCTTGCTGCCGTCAAGCCCTGGGGGAGTTCAGCAAGATGACACCGCACGAGGGGTCTCCTCCAGTGTAACGGCTCCTCGCCCTCCACCACGAACGCCCGCACGCGATCCCGCTCACGACACGCCGAGCACTCCCGGGCCGCCCCAGTGACGCGCACCCGCCTGTGCGCTGCGATCAGGGGCGACGCAAGCACCGGGCGGGCGCGTTGCATAACGACCTCGCAACACGGGGCTGAACGGACGGTCAGAGCCCCACAAGTCCGATATGTTCCCCCCAGCACTGAGAGTGACCGCGCTCACCCGTGCGCGACGCCAAGGGTGTCGTCGCTTCCCTACCCCAGGAGCACTCATGTTCGCCAGACTTATCGAGTCGATGAACGACTACATCTGGTCGATCCCGCTGATCGTCCTGTGTCTGCTCGCCGGCTTGTACTTCACCATCCGCACCGGCCTCCTCCAGGTGCGCAACCTCCCCGACATGCTCGACCAGCTCAAGAAGGGCAAGACCTCGCCGGACGGCACCTCCTCCTTCCAGTCGCTGATGATGTCCCTCGCCGGACGCGTGGGCATGGGCAACATCGGCGGCGTCGCCACCGCGATCGCCTTCGGCGGCCCGGGCGCCGTGTTCTGGATGTGGGCCTCCGCCTTCCTCGGCGCCTCCACCTCCTTCATCGAGTGCACCCTCGGCCAGATCTACAAGGAGAAGGATCCGGACACCGGCGAGTACCGCGGCGGCCCGGCGTACTACTTCGAGAAGGCCTACAAGCACAGGTTCCGCGGCCTGTCGGTCCTCTACGGCATCCTCTTCGCCGCCGTCACCATCATCGCGATGAGCTTCTTCCTGCCGGGCGTGCAGGCCAACGGCATGGCCTCCGCGATCCACAACGCCTGGGACATCCCCACCTGGGTGACCGCGATCGGCCTCGTGATCCTGCTGGGCTTCATCGTCATCGGCGGCGTGAAGCGCATCGCCCACTTCGCCGTGATCGTGGTGCCGGTGATGGCGATCCTCTACGTCCTCATCGCCCTCGTCGTGTTCTTCCTGAACTTCGAGGACATCCCGCGCGTGTTCGGCCTGATCTTCGGCAGCGCCTTCGGCGTCCAGCCGGTCTTCGGCGCGATCCTCGGCCTGGCCATCAAGTGGGGCGTGCAGCGCGGCATCTACTCCAACGAGGCCGGTCAGGGCACCGGCCCGCACGCCGCAGCGGCGGCCGAGGTCTCCCACCCGGCCAAGCAGGGCTTCGCCCAGTCGTTCTCGGTGTACATCGACACGCTGTTCGTGTGCTCCGCGACCGCGTTCATCATCATCTCCACCGGCATGTTCAACACCTTCGAGGACGAGAAGTGGCTGGACGGCACCTCCCCGGTGATCGGCAGCGGCATCGGCGGCCTCCCGGTGGACGTCGAGCCCGGCCCCGGCTTCGTGCAGGCCGGCCTCGACTCCGTGTTCCCCGGCGCCGGCCCGAGCTTCATCGCGATCGCGCTGTCGTTCTTCGTGTTCACCACGATCGTGGCCTACTACTACATGGCCGAGGTGAACCTGAACTACCTCACCCGCAAGATGAAGAACCGCGTGCTGGCGCGGGCCATCCTCCGCTTCCTGCAGGCGCTGGTGCTGGTCTCCGTCGCCTACGGCGCCGTGACCACCGCCGGCTCCGCCTGGGGCCTGGGCGACATCGGCGTGGGCACCATGGCCTGGCTGAACATCATCGGCATCCTGCTCATCCAGGGCCCGGCCCTGAAGGCGCTCAAGGACTACCGCCAGCAGAAGAAGAAGGGGCTGGATCCGCAGTTCGACCCGCGCAAGCTCGGCATCGAGGGTGCGACCTTCTGGGAGCTGCGGGCCGACGGCCACCAGCTGCACGGCAAGACCGGCGGCGAGCTGCCGCCGGAGGTGCGGGGCATCGACTCCGACCCCGCCGGCCGCTGAGCCGCTGAGCCGCTGAGCCGCTGAGCCGCTGAGCCGCTGACACCAGCCAGCCGCAGCCGCCACACCGGCGCAGACGACAAAGATCTTGTGCCCTGCGTGACCTCACGGCCTATATGGCGTTGAGGTCACGCAGGGCACAAGAAGTTCGTTCCCGGACCGGCCGTCCCTGGCGGTCAGGCCAGGCGCTGGGCCGGGGAGACGGTCTTGGCGGGGTCGGTCTCGGGGATGTCGCCGAGCACCTCGTCGATGCGGGCCTTCACGTCGGCGTCGAGGGTGACGCCGGAGGCCTTGACATTCTCGGTGACCTGCTCGGGCCGGGAGGCGCCGATGATCGCGCCGGCGACGTTGTCGTTGCTGAGCACCCAGGCCACGGCGAGCTGCGCCAGGGTGAGGCCCAGGTCCTCGGCGATCGGTGCGAGGCCCTGCACCGCCTCGAGCACCGGGTCGTCCAGGAAGCGCTTGATCATGTCGGCGCCGCCCTTCTCGTCCCGGGCGCGGGAGCCCTCGGGCGCCTCGGCGCCGGGCGTGTACTTGCCGGTGAGGATGCCCTGCGCGACCGGGGACCACACGATCTGGGACACGCCCAGCTCGCGCGAGGTGGGCACCACGCGCTCCTCGATCACGCGCCACAGCATCGAGTACTGCGGCTGGTTGGAGATCAGCTGGATGCCGAGCTCGCGGGCCAGCTGATGGCCGGCGCGGATCTGATCCGCGTTCCACTCGGAGACGCCGATGTACAGCGCCTTGCCGGAGTGGACCACGTCGGCGAACGCCTGCATGGTCTCCTCCAGCGGCGTCGCGTAGTCGTAGCGGTGCGCCTGGTAGAGGTCGACGTAGTCCGTCTGGAGGCGGCGCAGGGAGGCGTCGATCGACTCGCGGATGTGCTTGCGGGACAGGCCGGTGTCGTTGTGGCCCTTGGGGCCGGTGGGGAAGTACACCTTGGTGAAGATCTCGAGCGACTCGCGCCGCTCGCCCTTCAGCGCCTCGCCGAGCACGACCTCGGCGGCGGTGTTGGCGTAGGTGTCCGCCGTGTCGAAGGTGGAGATGCCGGAGTCGAGGGCGGCGCGCACGCAGGCGCGGGCGCGCTCGTCCTCCACCTGGGAGGCATGGGTGAGCCAGTTGCCGTAGATGATCTCGCTGATCTTGAGGCCGGAGCGACCGAGGTGACGATGTTCCATGCCGGTCACCCTATGACCAGCGCGACCCCCTATGCTGGGTGACCTACGTCATAACGCGGCGGCCGCTCGGCCCGCACGGCGATGGACGGCCCGCGTTCCCGACTCGACGACGAGCACGAGGAGAGCACTGCACATGAGCATCTACGCACGCCCGGGCACCGACGGGGCGAAGGTCAGCTTCAAGGCCCGCTACGAGAACTACATCGGCGGTGGGTGGGTCGCGCCCGTGAAGGGCGAGTACTTCGAGAACCCCACCCCCGTCACCGGCCAGGTGTTCACCGAGGTGGCGCGCTCCACCGCGGAGGATATCGAGCTCGCGCTCGACGCCGCACACGCCGCCGCCCCCGCATGGGGGACGACGTCGGTCGCCGAACGCGCGCTGATCCTGAACCGGATCGCCGACCGCATCGAGGAGAACCTCGAGATGCTGGCGGTGGCCGAGACGTGGGACAACGGCAAGCCGATCCGCGAGTGCCTGAACGCGGATCTGCCGCTGGCGGTGGACCATTTCCGGTACTTCGCCGGCGCGATCCGGGCGCAGGAGGGCGCCCTGTCGCAGATCGACGACGACACCGTCGCCTATCACTTCCATGAGCCGCTCGGAGTGGTCGGCCAGATCATCCCGTGGAACTTCCCGCTGCTCATGGCGACCTGGAAGCTGGCGCCCGCGCTCGCGGCCGGCAACGCCGTGGTGCTCAAGCCCGCCGAGCAGACCCCGGCCTCGATCATGGTGCTCGCCGAGCTGATCGGCGATCTCCTGCCCGAGGGCGTGCTGAACATCGTCAACGGCTTCGGCGCGGAGGCCGGCAAGCCGCTCGCCTCGAACAAGCGGATCCGGAAGATCGCCTTCACCGGCGAGACCACCACCGGGCGTCTGATCATGCAGTACGCCTCGCAGAACCTGATCCCGGTCACCCTCGAGCTGGGCGGCAAGAGCCCGAACATCTTCTTCGGCGACGTCGCCTCCGCCCAGGACGACTACTACGACAAGGCGCTCGAGGGCTTCGCGATGTTCTCGCTGAACCAGGGCGAGGTGTGCACCTGTCCCTCGCGGGCGCTCGTGGAGTCCTCGATCTACGACTCCTTCGTGGCCGACGGCATCGCCCGCGTGGAGGCCACGACGCAGGGCGACCCGCTGGACACCGACACGATGATCGGCGCGCAGGCCAGCAACGACCAGCTGGAGAAGATCCTCTCCTACCTCGACATCGGCACGCAGGAGGGCGCGAAGCTGCTCACCGGCGGCGAGCGCGCCGATCTCGGCGGCGACCTCTCGGGCGGCTACTACGTCACCCCCACGATCTTCGAGGGCGACAACTCGATGCGGATCTTCCAGGAGGAGATCTTCGGTCCGGTGCTCGCGCTGACGCGGTTCGACGGCTACGACGAGGCGATCTCGATCGCGAACGACACCCTGTACGGGCTGGGCGCCGGTGTGTGGTCGAGGCAGCAGAACACCGTCTACCGCGCCGGCCGCGCCATCCAGGCCGGTCGCGTGTGGGTGAACCACTATCACAGCTACCCGGCGCACTCCGCGTTCGGCGGGTACAAGTCCTCGGGCATCGGGCGGGAGAACCACCTGATGATGCTCGACCACTACCAGCAGACGAAGAACCTGCTGGTCAGCTACTCGGAGCAGAAGCTCGGCTTCTTCTGAGCAGCCTCCGACCGGCTCGGCCGACGGGCCGGTCCGCGCTGCGGGGCCGACGGACCGGCCCGCACCGCGGGATCGGCCCGTCGGACCCACTGCGGAAGGACGGACCATGACCCAGCACCCCACCACCACCCCGGCACCACAGCCGGACCAGCCGCTCGCCCCGGACCTGCCTGCACCGAGCCCGGCCGACGACGTCCTCGAGATGGAGCCGACGATCGAGGGCGAGGACTTCTCCCGGGTCGCGTTCACCCAGGCCGCCGTCGCGCAGATCCAGCGGCTCATCGACCGCAACGGCCCGCTGATGTTCCATCAGTCCGGCGGCTGCTGCGACGGCTCCTCCCCCATGTGCTACCCCGAGGGCGACCTCATCACCGGGGACGCGGACGTGCGCATGGGCCACGTCGAGATCCCGCTGCCGGACGGCACCACCAGCCCGCTGGACTTCTGGATGAGCCGGGAGCAGTTCGCCTACTGGCGCCACACCCATCTCACGATCGACCTGGTGGACGGGCGCGGCGGCGGGTTCAGCCTCGAATCGCCCGACGGGAAGAGGTTCCTGACCAGGTCACGGATGCTCGAGAGCTGAGCAGGCCGCGCACCGCTCTCGGGCCGGCGCCCGCGGGTCGCCGACCCTCCACGGAAGGATTCGTCATGACCGACCGTTCTGTTCACCTCCGCCCGCTCGGGGCCCCGTCGCCCGGAGACACTCTGCCCCCGCCGAGCGAGCCGCCGCTGACCCCGCCGGGGCAGCCGCCCACCGACCCGCCCACGCATCCGCCGACCGACCCTCCCGGCCCTCCGCCGGACACCCCGCCCATGCCTCTCCCCGGCCGGCCGCCGGCGCCCTCCCCCGACCCCGCCCCGGATCCGCCCACGCAGCCCGAGCAGCCTCCGCCGCCCGGGCCCCCACCCGGCGCCCCACCGGCGACAGACGCCCCACCCGCGACAGGTGCCCCACCCGCGACAGGGAACGAACTTCTTGCTCCCTGCGTGGACTCAACGCCTCTACGGGGTTGAGCCCACGCAGGCGACAAGAAGTTCGTCGCGCACCCCGGGCCGCACCCTTCCCACCCGGAGTCGCCCGGCGGCCCGCCCCTCCGCCCGGCGCTCCCGACCTGCCCATGTCCGTTCTGCGAACCTCTGCGTCCGGCGCAGGCCTGGAGACCGTCACATCGGCTCTCCTAGCCTCGAAGTGCACGAAGACACCGCAGTCCCCCACTCATGGAAGGGTCGATCATGACCACCCTCTCCACCCCCCGCACCGATCTCGACGCCCTGGCCGACACCTACGATGAACAGGGGTATGTGCTGGTCAAGGGCCTCCTCACCCCGGAGGAGGCCGCGGAGTACCGCGCCCGCAGCCACGAGCTGATCGCCTCTCTGGACCGCAAGGACGATCCCACCTGGGAGGCGGCGGCGAGCGTCGCGATGGGTCAGAAGACCAGCCTGCAGCACCTGCACGACGCCCAGTTCTACGACGCGGCGTACACGCGGCTGCTCACCGATCCGCGCTTCACCGACGTGGCCGCAGCCGTTCTGCGCACCCCGGACGTGCAGCTGCACCACACGAAGATGTTCATCAAGCCGCCGGAGAACGGCTCCCCGTTCCCCGCGCACCAGGACCACCCGTTCTTCCCCCACACTCACCACCGGGTGGCCGCCGCGATCTTCCACTTCGACGACGCCCCCGAGGTGAAGGGCTGCGTGCGCATCGCGCCGGGCAGCCACCGCGAGGGGCCTCGCGAGCACTCCGAGGAGGGCGGCTTCCACCTGCCGGACTTCCTCATGGATCAGCTGGAGCCGATGGAGGCGGAGGCCGGGGACGTCCTGTTCTTCACCTACCTCACGGTGCACAGCTCCGGCGTGAACGTGAGCGACGAGGCCCGCACCACCTGGCTGGTCCAGTTCCGCGATCCCGCCGATCCGCCGCTGACCACCCAGCACGATCACTCCCTCGGCCAGGGCCTCATGCTCGCCGGGAGCGATCCCACGGGGCGTGCCGGCACGGCATGATGCGTTCGTGACCCTGGATCTCGTCGCCCATGCGGCGAACTTCGTCGACCTCACCGGTCTGCTCTCGACCGGTGAGGTCGACGGCTTCACGGTGGGCTATCTCAGCTGGGGCTTCTTCACGCCGCAGGTGTGGCGCAACCACCTGCACACCCACTCGTTCCACGAGATCTGCCTGGCCTACAGCGGCTCGGGCACCTTCACGGTGGACGGAGCGGACCACCGGGTCGAGACCGGCACGGTGTTCGTGGCCCGTCCGGGCGAGGTGCACGAGATCATCTCCGATCCCGTCGAGGGGCTGGGCATCGCCTTCTGGGGCATCGCCCTGCAGCCGGTCGGCGCCTCCCCGGCCACGTCCCCGGGCTGGTGGGATGGGCTGCTGCGCGAGGACAGGCCCCGCGTCTCGACGGCGCTGGGCTCCCTGCCGGCCCTGATCTCGGCGCTGAGCGCGGAGGCGCGCTCGCCCCGCGCCGGGATGGGCGAGCAGCTGCGGGCCCTCGGCGGCGCCCTCGTGGTGGAGACCGGGCGGGCGTTCGCGACGGCGGAGGATCTCGCCGTCGAGGTGGACCCCACCGCGCGCTCGGTCTCGAGCGTGGCCGCGATGGAGCGCTTCCTCGCCGACAACCTCGACCGCCCGCTGCAGGTGGAGGACGCCGCTTCGGTGGTGCACCTGTCCACCCGGCACGCGGCGCGGCTGTTCGCCGCCGAGACCGGGGAGTCGGTCATGGCGGCGCTGCGGCGGATGCGGCTCGAGCGCGGCGCGCACCTGCTGCTGGATTCCGACGCGCCCGTCGCGCAGATCGCCCGCGCCTGCGGCTACCCGGAGCCGCGGGCGTTCATCACCGCGTTCCGCCGGCGCTACGGGCAGCCGCCCGGCGCCTTCCGCACCCGCGGCGGCACCCTCCACCTCTGACCCCCGCCCAGGGGCCCGGCCGGCCGGGCACGTCGAGGGCCCGGCCGGCCGACGGGCCGACGCTCACACGCGCGCGGCGTTCTCCGAGGGCGTCCCGTCGGCAGGTTCGACGGACCCGTCGGCGAGGGCGTGGTGGCGGTCGTCGGCCATCAACCAGCCGGCCAGCAGCACCACCAGCAGCACCACGGCGCCCATGATGACGTAGGAGAGGCTGAAGCCGATCACGTCGTAGGCGATGCCGAACACCCACGAGAACACGACGATGCCCACCTGCTTGGCCATGTTGAAGCCGATCATGTAAGCGGTCGCGGAGATCCGCACGTCGAACATGCGGGTGATGTACTTCATCACCGAGACCAGCATCAGCGGCATCTCGACCGCGGCGAGCAGCCGCCAGAAGATCAGCAGATAGGTGTGGGTGAAGAAGGCCGAGCCGACCACCCGCACCACGAGCACGAGCGCGAACAGCTGCAGGCCCCGCTTCGCGCCGATCCGGTTGATCACGAACGGCATCGCGACCATCACGAGCGCCTCGACGAGGATCTGCACGAACACCACGCGGGAGAACAGCACCTGCGGGTCGATCGCGCCGGTGACGAAGCGGGCGAAGTAGTTCGGGAACTGCTGGTCGAACACGTCATACAGGGCGGCGGCACCGAACATGAGCACCATGAAGCCGAGGAACGAGCGGCTGCGCAGCAACGTCAGCACGGTCTCGCGCGAGACCTTGGGCTTTTCGGCAGCGGCGTCGGCACCGCCCTCGGCGGCGGCATCGGCCGCGACCGCCGCATAGCCGGGATCGCCCGGCTTCGGGGTGCGGGCCACGAGCAGCAGCGTGCCCAGCACGATCGCGGAGACGGTCGCGGCCCACCAGATGTTGTCCGGATCCGAGGCCCAGAGGAATCCGCCGACGAGGGAGGCGGTCGCGCCGGCGACGGAGCCGAACAGGCGCACGTGCCCGTACTCGAAGCCGTTGGCCCGCGAGTTGCGCTCGTTGAACGCCTCGACGATGCCGACGCCGGCGTTCAGGGTGAGCGAGAGGAACAGGCCGCCCACGATCGCGCCGAGCACCTGGTTCACCTCGACCAGCGGTGTGAAGACGAACGCGAAGAACGGTCCCATCAGCGCGCCGACGAGCACCACGAAGGCGAACAGGTGCTTGCGGAAGCCGAGCTTGTCCTGCAGGTAGCCGTACAGCGGCTGCAGGCAGAAGGCGGTCAGCGCCATCACGGAGTTCAGCAGGCCGATGTTGCCGTGGCTCATGCCGGCCTCGACCTCGAGCCAGCGGCTGAGGAAGGTGAAGGCGAGCTGCCAGATCGCGAAGTAGAAGAAGAACAGCCCGCCGAAGTTCCAGAAGGCGGGGTTCTTCAGGCTCGTGCCGGCGCTCGGGGGCGTGACGGCGGCGCTCATGAGAACTCACCCGAGGGCGGGAGCACCTCGGTGGAGGTCGGGGCCGGGCGGGTGCCCGGGGCGGGGGTGCCCCAGAGGGGGCGTCCCGCCTCGTCGAAGCGCAGCACCTGTGCGCAGGCGTGACGGTTGGGGTCGCGCAGCGGGTCGCCCTCGATGTGGGTGTAGGTGCGTGCGTGGTAGACCAGCACCGGCTGGCCGTCGGGCGTGGTGGTGAAGGAGTTGTGGCCCGGGCCGTACCGCTGCACGCTCGGATCGGAGACGAACACCGGGGTGGGGCTCTTGGTCCAGGAGGCGGGGTCGAGCAGGTCCGCGTCGGCCGACGCGGTGAGCACGCCCATCGCGTAGTCGATGCCGGTGGCCGCGCCCGAGTAGGTGAGGTAGAGGGTGCCCTCGTGCTCGAGGACGGCCGGTCCCTCGTTGACCCAGAAGCCCTTGATCTCCCAGTCGTGCTCGGGCCGGGTGAGCTCGACGGCGGGGCCGGCGAGGGTCCAGGGGTTCTCCATCGGGGCGATGTAGAGGTTCGAATGGCCCTCGACCTCGAGGTCCTCCTGGGCCCACACCAGGTACTGCCGGTCGCCGTGCACGAAGCTCGTCGCGTCCAGCGCGAACGATTCCCAGCCGGTGTCGACCTGGCCGCGCTCGGCCCACTCGCCCGTGAAGGGATCCGCGGCGGTGTTCTCGAGGACGAACACCCGGTGGTTGAAGGTCTCGTTGGTGCTGGGCGCATCTGCGGTGCCGTGCGCGTTCGGCGCGGCGGCGTAGTAGATGTACCAGGCGCCGTGCACGCGGTGGATCTCCGGGGCCCAGATCAGCTCGGACTGGGGGCCCTGATCGTGCTTGTGCCAGATGGCGACCTCGTCGGCCGCCTGGAGGCCGTCGAGGGTCTCGGCGCGGCGCAGGATGATGCGGTCGTACTGCGGGTGCGAGGCGGTGAAGTAGTACTGCCCCTCGTGCCGCAGCACGCAGGGGTCGGCGCGCTGCAGCACCAGCGGGTTCAGGGTCGGCTCGTCCGTGCGTCTCATGATTGTCACTCCCTGTGCGGCAGGGTCTCTCCCTGGGCGTGGCAGCGCCTCGATCATCTGGCGAGGCGCCGTCGGATCCTTCGAGGGTAAACGATGTAAAAAGCGCTGAGCAGGCACTTCATCACCGCCCGAATGAGCCCCGGCGCGCTGGTTCCGCCTGCTGGGCCGCATGACCTGCATCGCCGTCGCCCGCAGCCCGCGCACGGCGGGGCGCCGCCGAGAGCAAGATCACGGGCCGCGCCCGGATCTGTCCGGGCCTGCGCGGGGCAGCCCGTCCGGCTCGGCGAGGGCCGGTCTGCCCGGGCCTCCACAGGTCAGCCCGTCCGGCCCTGCGCGGGTCAGGCGGCGGCGATGCTGCGGGCGGCCAGGCGGCTGGCTCCGGGCAGGCTGAGCGCGCGCCGGGCGATCTGCTGCAGGCGCAGCTGGGCGCGGCTCGAGGGCGTGAAGAAGGAGGCGCTGCGCCGGCCCGCGCGCTGCACCCTCTCGGCCGTCGGCCGCCACCGGCGCTCGTACTCGGCCAGCCCCGCCTCGACGTGCGGCCCCGTGGCGCGCAGGCTCCGCGCGAGGGCCTCGGCACCGGCGATCGCGAGGGAGGTGCCCTGCCCCGCCAGCAGCGAGGGAGCGTGGGCGGCGTCGCCGGCCAGCACCACCCGGCCCCGGCTCCAGCGCGGCGCGACCGCCTGCGCGACCAGGTCGTCGTAGAAGCTCTCCGGGGCGTGGGCGAGCGCCCGGTCCACCTGCGGGTGCAGGCCCGCGAAGGCGCGCTGCAGGCGCCCACGGTCCGGCACCGGGCGGGCGGTGCGGGCCGGGTCGACGCGCTCGGCGAGCATCACCCCCACCCGCTGCGCGTCGGCGGCGTACGCCCAGCCCACCCGGCCCACGGTGTCCGTCATGAGCATCCGCTCGCCGAGCTCCGCGGCGAGCTGCGGATCCTCGCAGAGGTAGCTTGCCACCCGGTATCCCATCGGCACGATCGCGCCGTGGCCCGGGGCGACCAGCTCCCGCACGGCGGAGCGCACCCCGTCGCAGGCCACCACGAGATCCGCGTCGAGGGTGCTGCCGTCGGCGAGCTCGACCGCGGCCCGGCGCGACCCGGCCGCCCCCTCCAGGCCCGCGTCGCGCACCGCCTCCACGCGCGCGCCGTAGCGCAGCTGCACCGAGGCCGGCAGCGCGGCCAGCAGGCCCAGCTCCACCTCGGGCCGCAGGATCGAGAAGTAGCGGCCGCCGGCGGCCGCGACCAGGGGGCCGACGTCGATGCGCCCGGTCTCGGTGCCGTCGGGCGCGGCGTAGCGCACCCCCTCGAAGACATGGCCGCGCGAGCGCAGCTCCTCGAGGAGCCCCATCCGCTCCGCGGCGACGAACCCGGGGCCGAAGAAGTCGATCATGTATCCGCCGCCGCGCGGGCCCGGGGCGGCCTCGAGCACGGTGACGTCATGAGCGGGGGCGAGCTCGTGGGCGAGGGCGAGGCCGGTGATGCCGCCGCCGAGGAGGAGGACGTCCATGGGCCGACGCTACGCCTGCTCGCCCTCCCCCGCCACGGCGGTGATCTCGCCGGTGACGCTCAGCGAGCGCTCGAGCACGGCCTCGTCCTCGTCGGGATCCACCCCGGAGGCGAACTGCGACCAGTACAGCCGGTGGTAGGCGCCCTCGGCCTCGAGCAGCTGCTCGTGCGAGCCCTGCTCGACGATGTCGCCGTGCTCCATCACCAGGATCACGTCCGCGTCGCGGATCGTGGAGAGGCGGTGGGCGATCACGAAGCTGGTGCGGTCGGTGCGCAGCGCCGCCATCGCCTCCTGCACGAGCACCTCGGTGCGGGTGTCCACGGAGCTCGTGGCCTCGTCGAGGATGAGCAGCGCCGGATCGGCGAGGAAGGCGCGGGCGATGGTGATCAGCTGCCGCTCGCCGGCGGAGACGTTCGCGCCCTCGTCCTCGATCACGGTGTCGTAGCCCTCGGGCAGGGTGTGCACGAAGCGGTCCACGAAGGTGGCCCTGGCGGCGGCGAGCACCTCCTCGTCGCTCGCCTCGAGGCGGCCGTAGCGGATGTTCTCGCGGATGGTGCCGCCGAACAGCACCGCATCCTGCAGCACCATGCCCACGCGGCTGCGCACCGCGCCGCGGTCGAGCGCGCGGATGTCCACGCCGTCCAGGCGGATCTGCCCGGCGTCGATCTCGTAGAACCGCATGATGAGGTTCACCAGGGTGGTCTTGCCGGCGCCGGTGGGGCCCACGATCGCGATGGTCTGCCCCGGTTCCGCGGTGAGCGACAGGTCGCTGATCAGCGGCTTGTCCGGGGTGTAGGAGAAGGCGACGTGCTCGAACTCGATCCGGCCGCGGGTGGGGCCGGTGAGCTCCGCGGGCTCGATGCGCTCGCCGCGCCCCTCGCCGTCGACGCCCGCGCCGGCGGTGATCTCGCCATCGGCCTCCTGCTCCTCGGCGTCGAGCAGCTCGAAGATCCGCTCGGCGGAGGCCACGCCGGAGATCAGCATGTTCGCCATCCCCGCCACCTCGCCGAGCGGGGCGTTGAACTCGCGCGAGTACTGGATGAAGGCGGTGACCTGTCCCAGCGACATCTGCCCGGAGGCGATCCGCAGGCCGCCCACCACGGCGATGCCGACGTAGCCGAGGTAGGTCACCCACTGCATGATCGGCATGATCATGCCGGAGTAGAACTGGGCCTTGAAGGAGGCCTCCCACAGCTCCTCGTTGCGCTCGTCGAACTGCTCGCGCATCGAGTCCTGGCGGTCGAAGACGGTCACCAGGTCGTGGCCGGTGAAGGACTCCTCGACATGGCCGTTCAGCCGCCCGGTGTTGCGCCACTGGGCGGTGAACAGCTTCTGCGACTTCGCGCCGATGATCCCGATGACCACGCCGGAGATCGGCAGGGCGATCAGGGCGATGAGCGCCAGCTGCCAGGACAGCCAGAACATCATCACGGTGATGCCGACGATGGTGAGGACCGCGTAGACGAGCGAGGCGAAGGCCTGCTGCAGGGCGGTCTGGACGTTGTCGACGTCGTTGGTGGTGCGGGAGAGCAGGTCACCGCGCTGGCGGGTGTCGAAGTAGGACAGCGGCAGGCGGTTGACCTTCGCCTCGATCCTCTCGCGCAGGCGGTAGACGATCTCCATCACCACGTCGTTCAGCAGCCGTCCCTGCAGCCAGTCGAACAGCGCCGCGATCACGTACATGCCCAGCACGATCAGCAGCAGCCGGCCCAGCGCGTCGAAGGCGACGCCGTCTCCGGTGAGGAAGCCGTCGAAGATGACGTCCATGGCGTCGCCGAGGATGGTGGGCGCCCAGACGGTGAGCACGGTGGAGATCAGGCCGAACAGCAGCACCACGGACAGTCCGAGCTTGTGCTCGCCGAAGGTGCCCGCGAGCCGCAGCGCTGAGGGCCAGAACGCCTTCGCCTTGCGCGGCGCGGCCTCGCCCCACTCCCCCGACATCGACTCCTGCATCTCGAGGATCTCGGATTCGGTGAGCTCGGCTCCCGCCCCGGTGCTCTCGTGCGCGTCGCCCCTCCTGCGGGAGGTCTTCTTCGCGCTCATGCCGGCTCCTCCACGGTGATCTGGGAGTCGACGATCTCCCGGTAGGTCTGCGAGCTCTCCAGCAGCTCCTCGTGGGTGCCGCGGCCCACGATCCGGCCCTCCTCGAGCACCAGGATCTGATCCGCGGAGGTGATGGTGGAGATGCGCTGGGCGACGATGAGGGTGGTCGCTCCGCGGGTGTGGCGGGCCAGGCCCTCGCGCACCTTCGCGTCGGTGGTGACGTCCAGCGCGGAGAACGAGTCGTCGAAGACGTACACGCGCGGCGCGGCGACGAGGGTGCGGGCGATGCACAGGCGCTGGCGCTGCCCGCCGGAGACGTTGGTGCCGCCCTGGGAGACGGAGGAGTCCAGGCCGCGGGCGGCGCTCTCCCCCTCCCCGGTGGTGCGGTCGGCGACGAACTCGGTGCCCTGGGCGACGTCGAGCGCGCGCCACAGCTGCTCCTCATCGGCCCCGGGATCCCCGAAGCGCAGGTTGTGGGCGATGGTGCCGGAGAACAGGTAGGGCTTCTGCGGCACCAGTCCGACGGTCCGCGAGATGGTGGCGCGGGAGAGGTCGGTGACCGGCACGCCGTCCAGCAGCACCTGGCCGCCGGTCGCGTCGTGCAGGCGCGGGATGAGGTTGACCAGGGTGGTCTTGCCCGCGCCGGTCGAGCCGATGATCGCGGTGGTCCTCCCCGCCTCCGCGGTGAAGGAGAGGCCGTCGAGCACGGGGGACTCGGCGCCCGGATAGGCGAAGGTGACGTCGCGGAACTCGATCCTCGCGCCGCCGCCCTCCTGTGCGAGGGCGACCGGCTGCGCGGGCTCCGCGAGGGTCGGGACGGTCTCGAGCACCTCGCCGATGCGGCGGGCGCTGATGATCGCGCGCGGGAACATCATGAACATGAAGGTGCCCATCATGACCGCCATGAGGATCTGCAGCAGGTACTGCATGAAGGCGGTGAGCGCCCCCACCTGGACCAGGCCCGCATCGACCCGGTGACCGCCGAACCAGAGCACCGCGGCGGTGGCGAGGTGGAGCACCACCGTGATCGCCGGCCCCATGATCACGAACAGCCGCCCGATCCGCACCGAGGTGTCGGTGAGCTCGGCGTTGGCGCCCTCGAAGCGGGCGGTCTCGTGCCGCTCCCGCACGAAGGCGCGCACCACGCGGATGCCCATGATCTGCTCGCGCATCACGGAGTTGATCGCGTCGATGTTGTCCTGCATCCGCTGGAACAGCGGCATCAGGCGCGTGACCAGCAGCGACACGATCACCATCAGCACCGGCACGGAGACCCACACCAGCCAGGACAGCCCCGGGTCCTCCTGGATCGCCATGACGATCCCGCCGATGGACATGATCGGCACCATCACCATGAAGTTCAGCGTCATCAGCACCAGCATCTGCACCTGCTGGACGTCGTTGGTGGCGCGGGTGATGAGGGTGGGGGCGCCGTAGCGGCCCATCTCCTCGGTGGAGAAGCGGTCCACGCGGGTGTAGATCGAGCGGCGGATGTCGCGGCCCATGCCCATCGAGGCCCGGGCGCCGAACCACACCGAGGCGATCGCGGTGACCACCTGCACCATCGCGACCACCAGCATGAGGCCGCCCACGCGCCAGATGTAGTCCGTGTCTCCGGTGGCGACGCCGTTGTCGATGATGTCCGCGTTGAGGCTGGGCAGGTAGAGGGTCGCCAGGATGGTGGCGAGCTGGAGGACGACGACGGCCGCCACGTGCGGCAGGTACGGCCGCAGGTGGCGCCGGATCAGGGTCCAGAGCATGGGGTCTCCCGGAACAGGGTGATGCGGCCCGGCCGACGGGGGTGAGCGGCCGGGGTCTCGAACCGACGGTCCATCCTCGCCTGCGGCGGCCCCGGGCGCATCCCCTTTTGGTCGCAGGATCCGGGGTGGTCGCAGGATCCGGGACGGTCACAGCCCCTTGAGCATCGCCAGGCCGTTGCCGCCGCCGCGCACCGCGCTCGAGGCGAAGCGCGCATGACCGGGCAGGTAGCGATCCTCGGACCACTCCAGCGGCGTGCCCTCGATGGTGAAGGCGCGTCGGCGCAGCCGCATCAGCGGCGACCCCTCGGGGATCTCGAGCAGGCGCGCGTCCACCTCGTCCGCCCCCACCGCATCGAGCAGGCGCGTGGCGTGGTGGATGTCGACGCCGCTGGCGACCAGCCGCTCGTGGATGGATCCGGAGTCCGGGTCGAAGGAGAGCACGTGGCGGCCCACCTCGTAGGAGTAGCACAGCCGCTCGAGCATGATCGGCACCCCGTCGGCCAGCCGCACCCGCAGTACCTCGACCACCGGGTCGCCCTCGTCGGCGTCGCCTCCGCGGTGGGCTCCCTGGAGGCGGGAGGCACGGCGGTGCTCGCCGGCAGCGTCTTCCCCGGACCGCCCCTCGCCATGGCCCCCGAGGCACTGGTGCGGGGACGCCACTCGCTCATCGGCGTGCACAACTACGAGCCGCAGCACCTCGCGGCGGCTGTCGCGCTGCTCTCCTCCCCCGCGGCGTCCGTGCTCGCGGACCCGGCCGTGCTCAGCATCCCGGTCGGTCTGGACGGGGCAGCGGCCGCCTTCGCCGCGCCGACGGCTCATCTCCGCACGCTCGTACGCCCCTAGCCGCAGCGGCGTACGGGGCGGTGCCCTCTCCGCCGCGTTCGCCGGTGCGCGGATATGCCTGCGCTCTTACGGCGCGCGGCCCCACCCGTCCTCCCACGCTGCCCCGTCCTGTCACGGCGTCCCGCGGACGTGCCCACTGCGGCCTCTCAGGCCGTCACCAGCTGGGCGACCAGCGGCAGGACGAAGGTCATGGCCAGGGCGTTGAGCACCATGGCGGCGCTGGACCAGCCGCCCGCGGTGGTGGATTCGCCGAGCACGCGGGAGGTGCCGATGCCGTGCGAGGTCATCCCGATCGCGAAGCCGCGCGCCCGCTCGTCCCGCACCCGCACCAGGGTGAGCAGCGCCGGCCCGATCACGGCGCCGAGGGTGCCGGAGATCAAGGTGAGCACCACGGCCATCGGCACGGAGGCACCGAGCGTCTCGGCGATCGTGAGGCCGACGGGTGAGGTGACGGAGCGGGGCAGCGCGGCACGCAGCATCGCCTCGTCGGCCCCGAACCCCACCATCGCGCCGACCGTCACCGCGATGCTCACCACCCCGCCGATCACCAGGGCGGCGGCCACCGCCCCGGCCGAGGAGGCGAGCGCCGTCCCGTTGCGCAGCAGCGGCAGCGCGAGCGCCACGGTGGCCGGGCCCAGCAGCAGGGTGAGCAGGGCGACCTGCTCCATGTACAGGGCGTACGGCATGCCCGTCAGCTGCAGCACCGCAGCCACGCCGAGAACGGTCACCAGCACCGGCGACAGCAGGCCCGGGCGGCCGACGCGGTGGTAGAGCCCGAGGGAGAGCAGGTAGATCGTCAGCGTCAGGGCGAGGCCGAAGACGGGCAGCTCGTAGAGCGCGCTCATGCCGGGGACCGTCCCATCCCGGGGGCGGATGCGGGACCGGCGTCGGGGTCGAGGTCGAGGCGAGGGCCGGCGCCCGGAGCCCCCGACGAGCCGCCGTCGCCGCGTCGTCGGTCCTGGCGGCGCAGCAGGGCCTGCAGCAGCCCTCCGACCACCACCAGCGTCAGCACGAAGGATCCGCCGACGGCGAGCGCGATCGGCAGCGCGTTCTGGGCGAGGGTCTGCACCTCGAGCACGATCCCCACCCCGGGCGGGACGAACAGCAGCTGCAGGTGCTGGAGCAGCGGCGCCGCGGCCGGCTCGGCGGCGCAGACCACGGACCGGGTGGGGCGCAGCAGACCGAGCAGCACGAGCAGCACCAGCCCGAGCACCACACCGGGCACGGGCAGGCCCAGCAGATGCTCGAGCGTCAACCCCACCATCTGCGCGCCGAGCAGGATCACGAGCCCCAGCAGCACCGGGGGCAGGAGGGCGGCACGGGTCATCCGGCCATCGTGCCATCGCCGCCCCTGACCCACCGACCCGGTCCCATACTGGCCCCATGCCCCTCACGTTCCCGCTGCACAGCGAACGCCTCGACCTGCGGCCGTTCGGGGCCTCCGATCTCGAGGCGGCGCATCGCGTGTACGGCGACGCCGAGGTGATGCGGCACGTGGGAGAGGGCGGGGCCGTGGGCCGGGAGGACTCCGCCACGATGATCGCCGCCTACCGCGAGCACCAGGCCCGGCACGGATTCGCGTTCTGGGCCGTGATCGAGCGTGCCTCCGGCGAGCTGATCGGCGATGCCGGGCTCGAGGTCACCGCCGAGGGCGTCGAGCTGGGATACACCCTGGCCCGGGCGTGGTGGGGGCAGGGGCTCGCCACCGAGGCGGGGCAGCGGTGCGTCCAGGCCGCCTTCGGGCCGTTGGGACTCGCCCGCCTGGTGGCCGTGGTCGATCCCGCCAACCCGGCGTCGGCCGCGGTGCTCGGGCGTCTCGGCTTCCGCGAGGAGCGGGTTGTCACCGCCCACGGCAGGCCGCACCGGCTCTTCGCCCTGCAGCGACCGGCTCCCTCCCCGCGGCGGCGGGGTCAGTCGAAGTAGCGGGGCACGTCGATCGGCCCGCCCGCGGCCCGGAACTCCTCGGCCGCCGCGGCGGCGAGCGCGCGGTCGTGGAGGGCGTCGAGCACGGTCGCGGCGAGGCCGTAGGCCCCGTCGGCCGCGGCGGCGCGGGCGTCCGCGGAGACGGCACAGGCCGCGAACTCGCGGGTGTGGAGCGCGACCTCCGGCGGCGCGATCCGGATCACCGGATGGATGCCGGGAATCCGATAGCTGACGTTGCCGAAGTCGGTGGAGGCCGCGAGCGAGGGCGAGACCACGCCGTGCGGCAGCGGATCGCGGCCCCGACGGCGCTGCGCCTCGACCCACCGCCCGGTGAGCGCCTCGTTGGTGCGCACCGGCAGCGACGGCGGATGCTCGTCCCAGCGCACGGAGACGCCCACGCCGGCCATGAGCGCCGCCCCGCGGGCCACGTCCTCGACCCGCCGCGAGAGGTCCTTGAGGGTCTCGGGCCGCTGCGAGCGGACGTACAGGTCCATCCGCGCCCGGTCGGGGATCACGCTGGCGCGGTCGCCGCCCTCGCGGATCACGGCGTGGATGCGGTCCGTCGGCGGGGTCTGCTGCCGCATCAGACCGATGCCCTGGTACATGAGGTTCGCCGCGTCCAGCGCGTTGCGGCCCATGTACGGCTGGGCCGAGGCATGGGCGGTGTGGCCGTGGAACTCGACGGTGAGCGTGCGACGCCCCAGCCAGGTCTGATCGGCCAGGTCATATCCGTAGGGGTGCGCCATCACCGCGGCGTCCAGCCCCTCGAACGCCCCTTCACGGGCCATGTGCTCCTTGCCGGTGTGGCCCTCCTCGGCGGGGGTCCCGAGGAACACCACCCGCCCGGGCACGGCCGACGGGTCCTCCTTCGCGAGCGCGGCCAGGGCGAGGAACGCCCCCAGCCCCATCACGGCGATGACGTTGTGACCGCAGCCGTGGCCCACCCCGGGCAGCGCGTCGTACTCGGACAGGATCGCGTAGGTCGGCCCGTCGGCCGATTCGACGGCCGGCCCCTCGACCCCCTGTGTCTCTGTCTCGGCCTCCGTCTCTGTCTCTGTCTCTGCGCCGGCCCGCGCCGTGCCGGTCCCGCGGATCTCGGCCCGGATCGCGGTGTCCAGACCGTGCACGCCCACCTGCGCGTCGATGCCGTGGGCGGCGAGGGACCCGGCGATCGCCCGGGCGGAGCGGTGCTCCTCGAAAGCCACCTCGGGATGCGCGGCCAGATCGAGCATCAGCGCGATCATCTCGTCCGCGTCGGCCGCCAGCTGCTGCTCGAGCCGGTCGTGCAGCGCCCGCGGCGCGCCGGCGAAGGCGGAGCCGGGATGGCTCACGCTCCGCATCGCCGACTCGCGCTCCTCGTCGAGCTGCTGGAGGTAGGCGGTGGACACCTCGGAATGCTCGGCGCCACGATGCGCCGTCGACTCGTGGGACATGCGGACACGGTAGGGCACGGGGGTGGACAGTGCCTCCCCGCGTCGCGTAACGGTACGATTCGGTCTCAGTGCCCCGCGGCGACCCCGCACGGGCACGCCCTCGCACGGACCGCCCACCCCTGCGGCCCGTGGTCACCTCCCGGTGGCCGACACCGTCGCCTCGCGGCGACGACCTCGTCGTCCCTCGACGGAGCGCGCAGCCCGCACCGGGCGTGCCCCGTCGCTCGGCGACAGCGCCCGCCGCTCCGTGCGGCGGTCCATCGCGTCCCTCGCGGCGTTCCTTCCCCGGGCCGTCATCGTCGTCGGCCCTCCCCCGTGCCGCCCCTCGCGGCGCAGCTCCCCGGAGGCTCTTCATGAGTGCAACGTCCTCTTCCGCCGGCACCGCGGCGCGGAGCGCCGACCGCGGCGCCTTCTCCGGCCGCACCGCGTTCATCTTCGCGGCCATCGGCTCCGCCGTCGGCCTCGGCAACATCTGGCGCTTCCCGGCCGTCGCCTACGAGAACGGCGGCGGCGCGTTCATCCTGCCGTACCTGGTCGCGCTGCTGACCGCCGGCATCCCGCTGCTCTTCCTCGACTACGCGATCGGGCACCGCTGGCGCGGCTCCGCCCCCGCCGCCTGGCGCCGCTTCAGGCGCTGGACCGAGTTCATCGGCTGGTGGCAGGTGCTCATCGCCCTGATCATCGCGCTGTACTACGCGCTGATCCTGGCCTGGGCCACGAACTACACGATCTTCTCGTTCGACCAGCGCTGGGGCGATGACGCGGACGGGTTCTTCGGCGAGTACACCCAGGCGCTCGGCGGCGCCGACGTGACGATCTCCTTCGACGTCGTCCCCGCCGTGCTGATCTCCATGATCGTGGTGTGGCTCGCGGTCATCATCGTCATGGCGCTCGGCGTGCAGAAGGGCATCGCCGCCAGCTCGATCGTCTTCATCCCGCTGCTGCTGGTCATGTTCGTCATCCTCGTGGTGCGCGCCCTGTTCCTGCCCGGCGCGATCGACGGCCTCGACGCGCTGTTCACGCCGAACTGGGGCGCGCTGCTGGATCCGGCCGTGTGGATCGCGGCCTACGGCCAGATCTTCTTCTCGCTGTCCGTCGCCTTCGGCATCATGCTCACCTACTCCTCCTACCTGAAGAAGAAGACGGACCTCACCGGCTCCGGCCTGGTGGTCGGCTTCGCGAACTCCGGCTTCGAGATCCTGTGCGGCATCGGCGTGTTCTCCGCGCTGGGCTTCATGGCGCAGGCGCAGGGCGTCGCGATCGACGAGGTCGTCACGGACGGCGTGGGGCTCGCCTTCATCGCCTTCCCGACCATCATCAGCGAGGCGCCCGCGGGCGCTCTGATCGGGGTGCTGTTCTTCGGCTCGCTCGTGCTGGCGGGCTTCACCTCCCTGATCTCGATCGTCGAGGTGGTCATCGCCGCGATCCAGGACAAGTTCGGCCTGGCCCGCGTCCCCGCGACCCTGTGGGTGTGCCTCCCCCTCGCCGTGGTCTCCGTCGCCCTGTTCTCGACCACGATGGGCATGCCCCTGCTGGACGTGCTGGACAAGTGGGCCAACGAGTACGGCATCGTCGCAGCCGCCCTGGTCTCCACGATCGTGGTCACCTACGTGGTGCGGGGCCTGCCCACGCTGCGCGATCACCTCAACCACCAGGGCACCTTCCGGATCCGGACCTGGTGGCTGGTGTGCGTCGGGGGGATCGCTCCGATCGTGCTGGGCACCTCGCTCGTGCTCAGCACGGTCGAGCTGCTCACGGCCGACGACACCTACAGCGGGTACCCGGGCTGGTTCGTGTTCGTCTTCGGCTGGCTGATGGCCATCGGCCTGGTCGTCATCGCGATCGGCCTGTCGCTGATCCCCTGGCCCACCGGCTCGAACCTGTTCAAGGACGACTCCGACGGCGACCCGATCGCCCCCGAGGTCGTCGCCGGCCAGGGCCTCGACCCCGCGCCCGGGGCGGCCACGCCCCACGAGCTGCGCTCGGCGCCGCGGTGATCACGGTGATCACGGTGATCACGGTGATCACGGTGCCGAGGTGATCAGGGTGCCGCGCCCGGGACGCTCCCCGGGTGCGGCACGAACCGCCCGCTCGACCGACCTCTCGGTCCTCTCCGTCCCCTTCATCCGTTCCTCCCCCTCCGTTTTCTCCGCCCGCTCCCTTCCCGCCCACAGTTCCCGCCGTCGTCTCCGTTCCCTCCCGTCAGGAGTGACCATGTCCGTCTCCGCCATCGTCATGATGTCCGTCGCGATCCTCACCGTCTGGGGCGGCCTCGTCGCCGCCATCGTCAACATCGCCCGCCACCCCGAGGCCAAGGACGACTGACCCCGCGCCTCCGGGCCGGTCCCGGGGTGCCGGGCCCCGGGGTGCAGGCTGGGCTGCCCCGCGGCAGCTCCGCACCGCGCTCCTCCCGAGCCCGCGCTCGGCCCGCGCTCGGCCCGCACCCACGCCCGCGCCCGGCCCAGGACCGCTCTGCGGCGAGCAATTGTGCGCTGTGCACCGATGCGTCCTTCTCGGACCGGTGCACAGCGCACAGTGGCGTTCGCGGCCCGGTGCTCAGCACGTCCCACCTCACCGCAACCGGTGCACAGCGCACAGTTACGTTCGCGGCCCGGTGCTCAGCACGTCCCGCCTCACCGCCGTTCCTCCCCATCGCGCGTCATCCACATCTCGGCGGCCGGCCCGGCGCCGTCGTGTCCCGCGGCCCTAGCGTCCGGGCATGCGCGCCACCCAGATCCCTCGCGGAGCACTGCTCTCCCGCCGCCGGTGGCGCGAGCTCGGGGTCTCCTCGGATCGTCTGTGCGGCCCGCAGTTCGAGACGCTCCTGCCCGGCCACCTCACCCCGCGCGCCGCGCCGGCCTCATTCGAGGAGATGCTGCGGGTGCTGCAGACCGAGCTCGTCCCCGGCGCCGTCCTCAGCCATACGACGGCAGCCGTCCTCTACGGCGTGCCGGTGCCGGCGAGCGCGGACGACGGCGTCGGCCTGCTGCTGCGCCGCTGGGACGTCCATGGCCGGCACCGTCTGAGCCTGTTCTCGCTCCGCGATGATCCCGACGCCCCTCCGCGGGCGAGCCGCGCCACCGATCTGCCGCCCGAGGCTCTCGAGCTCCGCCGTCCGCACGTGCACATCCGCATCCCTCCCGGACGGCAGGCCCGGGCGGGCCCGCACGTGACCGTGCACAGGATGGCCCGCGCGGAGACCCGCGTGCTGCGCGGACTCACCCTCTCCGCCCCACGCGAGATGCTGCTCGAACTCGCGGTCACGCTGGAGCACGACGAGCTGGTCATCGCGATCGATCACCTCCTCGGCCCCCGCGGCCCCTTCGGTCCCCAGGACCGCGATGCGCTGCAGGAGACGCTGGTGCCGCTGGCCGGTCGGCGGGGGTACCGCGCGCTGGTCCGCGCCGTGGAGGACGCTCGCGAGGGCGTCGAGTCGCCGGGCGAGACCCGCACCCGGCTGCTGCTCAGCCGTGCCGGCTTCCCCGAACCCGCGCTCAACCTGCGGGTTCGCGTGCCGTCCGATGCGCGCACGCGCCGTCTCGACCTCGCCTACGAGGATCTGAGAGTGGCCATCGAGTACGACGGGGACGTCCACCGCAGCCGTGGGGCGTGGAGGGAGGATCAGGCCCGGCGGGACTCCCTCGAGTCGATGGGCTGGACCTTCCGCCGGCTCACCGCCGCCGACATCCGCGCCCCCGGACGCTTCCTGGACGCGCTGCGGCGCACCTTCCTCCGGCTCGGAGCCGATGCCCCCGCACCGGACGCATGGCGCGGCACAGCGGGGGCGGAGCTGTCGCGTCCGCGCCCCCGACCGGCTCCCCACCCCAGGCCACGCCCCCGAACCCGGCCTCGACCGTGAGCGTGCCCCCGGGGCACGGGGTGAGGGCCGGGGGCGCGCGCCCCCGGCGAGGTCGAGCAGCGAGCGGCGGGTGGCAGGCCGCGAGTGGCGAGCGGCGCGTGGCGGGCCGCGTGTGGCGAATGGCGGGTGGCGGGTGGCGGGCGCTGCGCGTGGCAGATGTGCGATGTGCACCGGTGACGCCGCCCTGCACCGGTGCAGAACGCACAACTGCCACGAGACGTCCGCGTGCGCGGTGCGCGAGGGCGGACGACGCGGCGCCGGCCGGGCGAACCCCGGCAGGACGGCGCCGGCTGGCGAGGCCGGGCGACGCAGCCCCGGCCGCGGCGCCGGGCAGGTCCGCGCCGGCGCCGCGGGGTCAGCCGGCGGCGGCCAGCTGCCCGCCGGTCCAGAACGCCCCGGCCACAGCGAGCACCGTCACGGCCACCACGCCCACGTCCCTCGCGGTGACCCGCAGATAGGCGAGTCGCAGCGAGCGGCCGACGGGGTTCGAGGCGCCGTAGGTGAAGCCGCGCGTCTCGAGCGCCTCCACCGTGGTGCGCACGTTCTTGGCGGTGTTGAGCATGATCGGGTAGAACGCGGTGACGGCGAGGACGCACCACTGCCACACCACGCGCCACCCCAGCAGCCCGGGCCGCTCTGCCGGGGCGTGCCGCAGCCGCTGCCCCTCGAAGACGGTCACGTACTCGTCCACCAGGATCGGCAGCATGCGGTAGCCGTAGCTCACCCCGAAGGCCAGCAGCTCGGGGGCGCGGAACCACAGCAGGGCGTCGGAGAGCTTCTCCGGGTCCAGGGAGACGAACGCCGCCATCGACGCCATCGAGACCGCGCCGAGCTTGAGGTTCAGCTCGGCGAGGGCGGCGAGCGTGTCGAGGTTCCCGCCGAACAGGAAGGACGCCGCGAACAGTCCCACCACGTTGCCGAGCAGGCCGAACAGGAACAGGCCCAGCACGAGCGGTCCCACCCGGGCGAGCACCACGGAGATGGCGCCGAGGGCGAAGAGCATCGCGAGCACGGTCACGTCGTGGGTGAGCCAGGGCGCGATGGCCATGACCAGGTACCACGCCAGCACCATGCGCGGGTCCATGCGGGAGAACAGCCCGCCGCGGGTGGAGTAGGCGGTGCGCAGCAGCTCGAGGCGCACCCAGTCGACGCTGAGCACGTCACGGGTCTTGCGGGACATCAGCGCACCTCCGGGTGGGCAGAGTCGGAGACGGCAGGGCCAGAAAAGGCAGGGTCAGAAAAGGCGGGGCCGGAAAAGGCGGTGTCGGAGACGGCGGGGCCGGAAAGGGCGGTGTCGGAGACGGCGAGATCGGTGCAGGTGGCGCTCGCCCGGGCCGGGCCGGGCAGCCAGGCGCGCAGCTCCGCGGCGGTCAGGGGCAGCGGGTCGAGGCCGAGCTCGAGCGCGATGCGGGCGGCCTGCGGCGGGACCAGCCGGGCCTGCGCGGTGACCCCCTGGTGGGAGAAGAGCTCGCGGGGGCTGACGTCGGCGAGCACCGCGCCCTGGTCGAGCACGAGCACCCGGCTCGCCCAGGTGGCGACGAGCTCCATGTCGTGGGTGGCGACCACGGCGCAGCGCACCGTGTCGGAGAGGGCCGCGAGCATGGCGGTGACGTCGTCGCGGGAGCGGATGTCGAGGCTCGAGGTGGGCTCGTCCAGCAGCAGGAGGCTGGGCCGCATCGCCAGGCCGATGCCGAGGGTGGCGCGGCGCTGCTGCCCGCCGGAGAGGGAGCGGCCGTCGCGGTCGGCGAGCGCGGCCAGCCCCACCTCGTCGATGATGCGGTCCACGATCTCCTCGGTGTCGGGCCGGCGCCGTCCGCGCGGGAACAGGGCGATGTCCTCGCGCACGGTGTCCTTGAGGAACATCTGCTGGGGGTGCTGGTAGAGGTAGGAGACGTGGTCGGCCAGGCGGGCGGCGGAGCGGCTGCGGGTGTCGATGCCGTCCACGGTGACGGTGCCGCTGCGGGGCACGATCAGGCCGGTCAGCAGCTTCATCAGGGTGGTCTTGCCGGCGCCGTTGGTGCCCACCAGCGCGACCCGCTCCCCGTCGTGCAGCTCGAGGTCGAGGTCATCGAGCACGGTGGACAGACCGCCGCCGACGGACCGGTACCCGTGGGTGACGCCGCGCAGCGAGGCGACCATCTCGTCGGCCGCGACCGGGGGCTGGGGCTGGGCCGTCGGCCGCGGCCGGGTGAGCAGCAGCGGTCGCAGCGCCCGGGCCGCGCTCGGCACGTCGAGGGCGACGGGCCGGGCACCGGCGGCGGCGCTGAGCGCGACCGCATCGGGGGCGGGCACGCCGTGCTCGGCGAGATCGGCGTGGCGGTCCATCGCCTCCTGCACGGGCAGGTGCCAGACGGGCGCGCCGTCGGCCATCAGCACCACCGAGCTGGCGAACTCGGCGATGAACTCGGCGTGATGCTCGATGGTGATCACGGTGATGCCGTGGCGCTGGTTCAGCTCGCGCAGCCGCAGGTAGATCTCGCGGGCGCGGGCGGGGTCGAGCTCGGCGACGGGTTCGTCGACCACGATCACCTCGGGGCGCAGGGCGAGCACCGCGGCGAGGGCGACGAGGTGGGACTGCCCGCCGGAGAGCTGCCACACGAAGTGGTCGCGCAGGTGGGCGATGCCGAGCTGGGCGAGCGCCTCCTCGGTGCGCTCGCGGTGGTCGGCGTGGCCGAAGTTCAGCGGACCGAAGGCGACCTCGTCGCGGACCGTCGGCCGCACCAGCTGGTTCTGGAAGTCCTGGTAGACGTAGCCGACGCGGCTGGAGAGCTCCGCGACCGAGGAGTCCCAGGTGTCCACGCCGCCCACGTGCACGCTGCCGGCGAAGTCTCCGTTCCAGTAGTGCGGGACCAGTCCGTTGAAGGTCTTGCACAGGGTGGTCTTCGCGGAGCCGTTGCCGCCGACCACCGCCACGAAGTCGCCCCGCTCGATCGTGAGGTCGACGTTGCGCAGCGTGTCGCGGTCGGTGCCCGGGTAGCGGAAGGACAGGTCCTTCACGACGATCGCCGGCGCGGCGGCCGACGGGGCGCCCGCGGGGGCGGCGGACGAGGCGGTCGTCGGGGTGGTCGTCGACGCGGGGCGGGTGGTGGGGGTGGCGGTCTGCACGGGGCTGCTCCTGGAGGTGGAGGGGTGGCGGTCAGGAGAGGCGGTCAGGCCCGGTCTGCGGCATCCCGCGCCTTCTGCGACAGGCGGAACAGCAGCAGCGACAGCCCCAGCACCAGCCCGATCGCGAGCACCGAGACCAGCAGGAACCAGTCGCCGAAGAGGTCCAGGAAGTCGGGTTCGAAGGCTCCGGCGGAGACGTCGAACGCCTCGAGGAACGCGAAGCCGAAGCTCGCCACCGACAGCAGCAGCATGGCGCCGAGGAACAGCGGGGTGCGGGGCGCGCGGCCGGGGATCGGTTCGCCGGGCACGCGCGGCCGCATGCCCATCAGCGGCTCGATCTTCCCGTGCAGGGCGGGGATCAGCCACAGGGCGGGGATCGCGCCGAGCAGGATCCCGGACATCAGCACGTCCACGCCGAGGCCCAGCGCCTCCAGCGCCAGCATCGACTCGGGCAGGCCGGCGACGAACTCGGCGTCCTCGACGCCGATCCACACCTTCGACAGGTCCACCACGGCGGAGAGGATCTTGTCCACCAGCACCAGCACGATCGCGCCGAGCACGATCTGCGGGCGCGAGCGCGGGGAGCGGATCAGGGAGCCGGCGATGTAGACGGCGAGGAACATCTGCAGGTAGCCCTCGACCTCGGCGAGGCCGGAGAAGTCGCCCATCAGCAGGTCGGTGAACACGATCTCGCCGAGCGGGGCGCCGAGCGCGGCCCACAGCGGGGAGAACAGGGCGGCGATCGTCAGGGGCACGAACACCATGTAGGCGACGGAGACGTCGACCGGGCCGATCGAGGCGTCCGGGATGATCTCCAGGATGATGTTCGACAGCCCGAACAGGGACATCGACAGCACGAAGATCATCAGCTTCTGGGAGGTGGACAGGTCGATGCGGCGGGCGCCGTCGACGGTGCCGCGCAGGGTGCCGCGGCGTTCGTCCTCGGCGGGGCGGGGCGGGATCTGGGTGGACATGGGGTGCTCCTCGCGGTGCGGGCGGGACGGGGTGGGCAGGAAGCGGCGGGGCGGAGACGGGTCAGGCCGGGGGCGCCGGGTGGGGCGCGGCGAGCAGGTCGATCACGTCGGCCGGGGAGTCGAGCACGTGGTGGGCGTCGCCCGCGGCGAGGGCGGCGGCGAGCTGCTCCTCGTCGTCCTTGCCTCCGCGCAGCAGGCAGACGGTGCCGATCCCGGCCTCGCGCCCGCCCGCGCCGTCGTTGAGGGACTTGTCGCCCACGTAGACGACGTCGGCCCGGTCCACGTCCAGGCCGGCGAGCGCGGCCTCGAAGATCGCGCGGCCCGGCTTGCGCACCCCGATCTCGTCGGAGTAGGCGGAGGGGCCGAGCAGCGATCCCACGCCGTAGCGGGTGAGGATCTCCCGCACCCCGCGGCCGGAGATGGTGTTCGAGACGATCCCGACGACGATGTCGTTCTCGTGGCACCAGCGGATCAGCTCGAGCGCTCCGGGGCGCGGCGCGGGCACGCTCTTGGCCCGGTGCAGGGCGAAGGAGAGCTGCGGTGCCTCGAGGCGCAGCGCCGCGCGCAGCGGTTCGGGCAGCCCCTCGCCGACGAGATCGCCCCACAGGGCGGCGGGGTCGATCTCCTCGTGCCGGGCGACGGGGTCGGCGGAGGCGTCGCGGGCGCGTTTGCGGGCGCGGTGCCGGTCCCATCCGGCCTCGACGGCACGTTCCGCAGCGGCCTGGTCGATCGGGCTGCCGATCCGTGCGGACAGCGCGACGATGCGGGCCCCGATCTCGCGGAACCGGTCGGGGTTCGCCGTGGACCAGGTGATGACCCCGCCGTGGTCGAGCAGCAGGGCACGGCGCGCGGGGGCGGCCGACGGGGCGCCGGCCGCAGCGTCGGCGGCGTTGGGGGCGGTGGTGATGGTGGCGGTGGTGGCGTCGTCGGCCACGGTCGCACTGTCGGCTCCGGCGAGCGCGGCGCGCAGCGGGTCGAGCAGCCCCTCGGGGGTGTCGAGCACCAGGTCGGGCATCTCGGCGACGGAGAAGGGCGGGTGGTCGGTGCGGCGGTCGCGGGTGATCACGACGGCGCCCACCGCGGCGCGCCGCCCGGCGACGACGTCGCGGTCGAGGGTGTCGCCCACGTACCAGGCCTCGGCGGGCTGCACGCCGAGCGCCTCTGTGGCCAGGTGGATCATGCCCGGGTGCGGTTTGCGGATGCCCACCTCGTCGGAGTAGATCTGCACCCCGAAGGCGTCCCCGAGGCCGAGGTCGTCGAGGATCGTGCGGTGCGCGCGGCCGGAGTGGGCGTTGGAGACGATGCCCAGGCGGATGCCCCGTGCGGTGCACTCGGCGAGCAGCTCGGGGATGCCGGGGCGGAGGTGATGGTCGGCGACCAGGGGCGCCATCGCCGCGAGCAGCTCCGGGGCGTCCAGGGCGAGGCCCTTGCGCGCCGCCGTCGGCAGATCCGCGAGCAGGAAGTCCTCGACGATCTCGCGCGGGCTCAGCTCGCGCGGGGCGAGGCGGCGGCTGGCGGCGTTCTTCCACAGCGACAGGGCGGTGCGTCCGGCGCGCAGCGATTCCTCGACCGCGGCGAGGTCCAGCTGTGCCCCGAGGGGCCGGGCGCGGTCCACCACGATCTCGGCGAGCTCCCGGGCCCAGCTCACGCGGGCCGCGGTCGAGATGACCACCCCGCCGAAGTCCAGCAGCAGGGCGCGCGGCGCGGGCAGGGCCGGCGCGGCGTTCTCCGACGACGGGGCGGCGGGGGCCGGCACGAGCCGGGGCCCGGGGAGGGTGTCGGCCGGAAGGGGGCTGCGAGGCGCAGTGGTCACGTCTCTCCGATCAGGAAGCGGGGCGGGCGAGGCCTGGTTCCCGCCTCGCACCTGCCACGCTAGGAAGACGCTCGCGCGCTCTCGTGAACTCGGGGTGAACCCCGCGGCACACTTCGGTCGCGGGACCTGAAACTCTTCAGAACCGCCGGTGAGGGACGGATTTCCTGGGGTAGACCGGGGGCATGAGAACCACCGCGGGCCGGAGCGCAGCCGGGGACACGAGACCAGCAGGAGCCGCGGGCGCTGCGGAAGCAGTGGGGGCACCGGGGCCCTCCCGCAGTCCGCGCGTCACGCTCGCGGAGGTGGCCCGCGCGGCGGGGGTCTCCTCCGCCTCCGCGTCGATGGCGCTGAACGACCGTCCCGGCGTCTCGGCGATGACGCGGGAGCGGGTGCACGCGGCCGCGCGGCGGCTCGGCTATCGGCGCCGCGCCCGCGGCACGGGCCTGCTCGGCGTGCTGCCCACGGACCTCGGGAACCCGTATCACACGGACGTCATCGCGGGCATCGAGGCGGAGGCGGAGAGCCTCGGCCTCGGGGTGGTGATCGCGCATGGCCGGCGCGATGGCGCCCATCTGGAACGGCAGCTGCAGCGGCTGCTCGAGCTGGACGTGGACGGCATCGTCGCCGTGACGACCTGGCTGACCCCCGACGCCCTCGAGCAGGCCGCCCGCCGGGTGCCGACGGTGGTGATCGGGCGGATGCAGGACGCGATCGAGGGCACCGACGCGGTGAGCAACCATGACCAGGCCGGGGCCGCGCTCGCGGTGCGCCACCTGGTCGAGCGGGGGCATCGCCGGCTGGCCCACGTCACGCTGTCGACCCGTCCGGGCCCGGCGCTGCGGCGCACCGGGTTCCTCGCCGAGACGGACCGGCTGGGGCTCGGCGGACGCTGCGAGGTGATCGGCCCGGACCGGGCGGCGGCCGAGGAGGGCATCGACATGCTGCTGCGCGCCCTGCGCCGCGGCGACCCGGACGCCCCCACCGCGGTGTTCGCCGCGAACGACATCGCCGCGGTCCGGGTGCTGCACCGCGCCGCAGACCTGCAGGTGGCCGTCCCCGAACAGCTCAGCGTGGTGGGCTACGACTCCTCGGCCGTGGCGCTGACGGTCCGCCCGCACCTGACCAGCGTGAACCAGCCCCGACAGGAGATGGGCCGCATCGCGGCGCAGATGCTGCGCGAGCGCTTCGCCGGCCGCGCCCACGATGCCCGCAGCATCGTCGACCCGCAGCTCATCGTGCGTGCCTCCACCGGCCCCGGCCCCGCCCTGAGCCCGGGAGCCCAGGACCCGGGAGCCCAGGGCCCGGGAGCCCAGGGCCCGGGGTCGCAAATGTGCGCTGTGCACCGATGATCTCGCCTGACACCGGTCCACAGCGCACAACTGCCACGAGAGCCGCCCGCACTGTTCCCGAATCGGGCGGGGTGCGCTACTGTGCCGGCATGCATCTGCGCCACGACTATCCGCACGGCTCTGGGACGAGCCGTGCCGTCGTGCGCCCGCCGACGCCATGAGGCCGACGCGCTGACGCAGCACCGCTCTTCCCAGAGCCCCGGGCGAGGACCACACGGTCCTCGCCTTCTCCGTTTCCACGGCAGGGGTGTCTGACCAGAGCTCCTCGCCCTCATCGAGAGGAACTCCATGAGCACCCCGCACCGTCCCGACTCACCGCAGCCCGCCGGCCAGGTCCCCGCCGTGCCGCAACCCGCCGGCCAGGTCCTCGCCGTGCCTCAGCCCGTCGGCCCCGGCGCCACCGCTCCCCCGCCCGCGGCCCCGGCCGCACCGGAGGCGGTCCTCGCCGCGCTCGAGCGCACCACGGATCAGATCATCGGCCGCGAGGACCTGCTGGACCGGCTGCGGGAGGGGCGTCCGCTGCGCATCAAGTTCGGCGTCGACCTCACCGCCCCGGATCTGCATCTGGGCCATGCCGTGAACCTGTGGATGATGCGGGTGCTGCAGGATCAGGGCCACACCGTGATCTTCCTGCTCGGCGACACCACCAGCCGCATCGGCGATCCCACCGGCCGCAGCACCACCCGCCCGGTGCTCACCGAGGAGCAGATCCGCGAGAACGCCGAGTCCTTCCTCGCGCAGGTCACGCGCGTGCTGCGCAGCGAGCCCGAGCTGCTGCGGATCCGCCGCAACTCCGAGTGGTTCGACGAGATGGGCGTGCCCGGCCTGCTGCGGGAGCTCAGCCTGGTCACGCACGCCCACCTCGTCTCCCGCGACATGTTCCGGGCGCGGCTCGCCGCGGGCAGCGAGATCGCGATGCACGAGCTGATCTACCCGGTGCTGCAGGGCTTCGACAGCGTGGCCCTCGACTCGGACCTGACGATCGTGGGCACCGATCAGCTGTTCAACGAGGCGATGGGCCGCGAGCTGCAGGTCAAGCATGGCCAGCGCCCGCAGACGGTCATCACCAGCACCGTCACCCCGGGGCTCGACGGCGGCCCGAAGCAGTCGAAGTCGCTGGGGAACTACGTGGCGCTGTGCGCGAGCCCGGGCGAGAAGTTCGGCCGCCTCATGACCTTGCAGGACGAGCTGGTGGGCACCTGGGCGCGGGTCTACACCGACCTCCCGCTCGCGCGGTGCGCGGAGCTCGGCCGACGGGCGGATGCCGGGGGCGCCGCCGCACGGGACGCGAAGCTGGACCTCGCCGAGGCGGTGGTGCGCCGGCACGACGGGGCGGACGCCGCCCGGCACAGCCGCGAGGAGTTCGTGCGGGTGTTCTCCGCCGGTGAGCGGCCGACGGACATGACCCCGCTCCCCCTCGAGCCGGGTACGCGGACTGCGCTCGACCTGGTCCTCGCAGCCCGGCCGGAGCTCTCGCGCTCCGCAGCCCGGCGTCTGCTCAGCGGCGGAGCGGTCACCCTCGAGGACTCGCGCCTGCGCGAGGCGGAGGAGGAGGTGGCGGTCCGTGACGGGCAGGTGGTGAAGGCGGGGCGCCGGCGCTGGTTCCGCATCGAGATGCCGTGAGGATGCCGAGATTCCCGTGCCCCGCGCCGGCAGTGTGACCTGTGCCCGATCGGTTCGCGCCGACCTGTGCCGTCGGGTACGCTGATGCCTGCTCTTACGAGCGCTGGAGGATTCGCATAGCGGCCTAGTGCGCACGCCTGGAACGCGTGTTGGGTGAAAGCCCTCGGGGGTTCAAATCCCCCATCCTCCGCCGAAGGGAACGGCCCTGACCAGCGAGATCACTCGCCGGTCAGGGCCGTTTCGCTGTCCCCGGCCCCTGCACGGAGCGGGGCCGATGCGCGTCCGGTGCGTCGGCAGCGCGCCCTTTCCCGACGCCGCCAGTTCGTGACCGCATCGGAACGTGCGCCGCACACCGGGCGTCCTCGCACGTCAGCGTCTCGGCGTCGGCTGTGCGTCGGCGGCGTCTGCCTCCTGACCGGCCGTTTTCCGCCCGCGCCCCCTGCTCCCGAGGGGAGTGCACGGATATCCTGCCGTGAGCAGTGATGGGCGCGGATGAGGGGGCAGGGGATGTCGAGCTCGGGATGGGGCGGCCCCGGCAACGAGCCGCAGGGCGGGCCAGGGCAGCAGGGCTCGGGGCAGCCGGGCGGTCCGTACGGGACGCCCTCGCCCGGGTGGCAGTCGCCGCCGCCGCGACGGGGTCGCTCCTGGGCGCTGCTCGCCGTCGCCTTCTCCTGCGTGCTGGCGCTGCTGCTCGTGGTCGGCGGCGGGATCACCTACCTGGCCCTCCGGCAGAACGCCGACGAGAGCTCGGTCGCCACGGGGTCGCCGTCCACCTCCACCACGGAGGATGTCTCGCCCAGCGACGACGCGTCCCCCGACGAGGAGGTCCCGCCGACGCCGGAGAAGTCGGAGACCTCGAGCTTCGAGGTGGTGGTGCCCTACGATCCGCCGACGGGCACGGTCGACGAGCTGTGGGACGTCATGGCGGACAACCCGCTGAGCGAGGGCTCGCTGCCGGCCCTGTCCACCTGCGAGCTGCCCGCCACGCCGACCGAGCCGGACGATGCCGAGCTGCAGGCAGTGCTGGATGCCGCCTCGACCTGCCTGAACCAGGTGTGGGCGACCGCGAGCTCGGATCGCGGCCTGCCGTGGACGAGCCCGGAGATCGTCGTCTACCACCACCCGGACGTGCCGAAGGAGGCGACCTGCTCCGACGGCTTCGCGGCGGACTTCCCCCGGGTGTGCAACCTCGATTCGACGATCTACTGGCCGGACGGCTACGGGACCGGCCGCGATCTCGAGGATGCCGCGGACGTGCCCGCCGCGTACCTCTGGGACCTCTCCTACCTCTACATGAACACGGTGACCTGGAACAGCTCGCTGGCCGTGTACTACGGGACCATGAGCACGCAGCTCGAGGAGACCGACGACGAGCGCCACGACGAGGCCTGGCGCCGCTACAACCTGCAGAACCAATGCCTGGCCTCGGCCGCGTCGATGCAGGTCCCGAGCGCCGCGGAGCCCTCGAAGCAGCTGCGTGACATCCTCACCTCGCCGGACACCTGGGAAGCCGGGCAGCCGCCCAAGACCATCACCCCGGAGAACCGCGCGCTCTGGATCCAGCGCGGCTTCGAGGCGGACGGCGACCTCTCCGCATGCAACACCTGGACAGCCGATCTCGAGCAGGTGACGTGAGCACGGTCCCGGCGGGCCGCGCCTCCGCGTCAGGAGCGCGATGAGCGCCCCGTCCCCGTCCGCGCCGCCGGGGGTCGACGCGACGCGCCGCCCGCGCCGACGCGGCCTGCTCCTGCCCGCGATCGCCTTCGGCTGCGCGATGCTCCTGCTGCTGGGCATCGGCGGCGGTCTCACCGCGCTGTGGCTCACCGGGCGGGACGACCAGCCCTCCCCCGCCGCCGACTCCTCCTCCGAGGCAGAGTCCCCGAGCGTGGAGCCCGGCACCTGGCAGCCGCTCGGCGACGGCCAGGCCCCGCCGGGCAGCGCCGAGGAGCTCGAGCAGGTGCTGGCCTCGAACCCGCTCCTGGACGCCGGCCTGCCGTCCCCGGAGGAGTGTCCCCTGCCGGAGACCGAGGGCGGGGCGGTGCCGGCCGAGGAGCTCACCGACCTCCTCGAGGCGGGGGCCGCGTGCCTGGCGACCGCGTGGACCGACGCCCTGGCGCCGGCGGGCATCGACTTCGCGCCACCTGCGGTGGTCGTCTTCACCACCGAGGACCTCCCCGCCGACGCCGGCTGCGAGCCCGAGCGCTTCTCCGACTCGGCGCCCGTGGTGTGCCGGGCCGACAACACCCTCTACTGGCCCGCCCTGTGGGACCCCGGCTTCTCCCACACCTCTGCCGAGGAGGCGCCGCAGCTGTACATGTGGCACCTGTCGTACTCGTACACGATGTTCGCGCTCTCCGCGGCGTCGCTGGACGGCTACTACGGCGCGCTGCAGGTGGCGCTGGCGGAGGATCCCGACCGGGCCGACGAGGCGCAGCGCCGCTGGGCGCTGCAGATCTCCTGCCTCTCCTCCGCCGCGACCTTCCAGATGCCGCAGGGCGTGCGCCCCGACGGGCGGGTCGAGGAGTTCGTGACCTCGGTCGAGGCGCAGGCGTCCCCGGCTACGGCAGGGGAACCCTCCCCCGAGGCCCGCGCGGCCTGGGTGGGCACCGGTCGTGACAGCGGCGGGGTGCTCGAGGGGTGCGGGACGTGGTCCGCCCCGGCCGACGAGGTGGCCTGACCACCACCGCTCGGGACGGAGCTGGTCAGAACAGTGCCGGCTGCGGGGCCAGGTCCAGGGCCGCGGGTGCGGTGCGTGCGCGCCGGGCGGCGTCGGCCGCATGGCGGCGCTGCTCGGGCTGGTCCTCGTCCTCATGCGAGGCGAGGCCGTGGCGACGCAGCAGCGGGCGCAGGCGCTGGGCGAGGTTCCGCCGGTACCCGGCCGGGGCGTAGGAGGAGCTGCCGTAGAAGCGGCGGTAGCCGGTGGCGAGCTCGGGGTGCTCCCGCGCGATCCACTCGAGGAACCATTCCTTCGCCCCCGGGCGCAGGTGCAGCGCGCCGTGGACGACGCGATCCGCCCCGGCCTCCGCGATGCGGGCGAGGGCCTCATCGAGCTGGGCGTCGGAATCCGTCAGCCAGGGCATGATCGGCATGAGGAACACGGTCACGCGGAAGCCGGCGTCGGCCGCGGCGCGCACGGTGGCCAGGCGTGCGGCGGTGCTCGGGGTGCCCGGTTCGACGGCCTTCTGCAGTGCGTCGTCGAAGACGGCGATCGACATCGACAGGTCCACGGGCACCCGTTCGGCGGCGGTGACGAGCTGGGGCAGGTCGCGGCGCAGCAGGGTGCCCTTGGTGAGGATCGACAGCGGGGTGCCGCTGTCCGCGAGCGCGGAGATGATGCCGGGCATGAGCCGGTACCGGCCCTCGGCCCGCTGGTACGGGTCGGTGTTGGTGCCCAGCGCCACGAGGTCCCGGCGCCAGGAGCGCCTCGCGAGCTCGGCGCGCAGCACCTCGTCGACGTTGACCTTGACCACCACCTGCTGGTCGAAGTCGGCGCCGGCATCCAGGTCGAGGTAGCGGTGGGTGCTGCGGGCGAAGCAGTAGACGCAGGCGTGGGAGCAGCCGCGGTACGGGTTCACCGTCCACTCGAACGGCATGGAGCTCGCGGCCGGCACCCGGTTCAGCGCGGACTTCGCCGTGACCTCGTGGAAGGTGACGCCCGCGAACTCAGGGGTGCGCACGCTGCGCACGAGCCCCGACATGCCCAGCAGCGCCCGCTCCCGCTGCTCGGCCCCGACCGTCTGTCCGCTCCACCGCATCACGCCATTCGAACGCGTGTTCGACAGATTGTCAAGCAACGCGGCGCAGCGGGCGGGCGCAGCGCGCCGCCCGCACCGCGGCGGCCGGCCTCAGCCGAGCGTGGCGGGGCGCTCCCAGGCCTCGCCGCGCACGTGCTCGTCGAGGAAGCCGAGGAAGGTCTCGTACCAGACCTGCGCGTTGCCGCGGCCCAGGATCCAGTGGCCCTCGTCCGGGAAGTAGAGGTAGCGGTGGCGGGTGCGTCCCTCGGCGTCGCGCGGCGTCGCGGAGAATTCGTGCAGGTCGTACCAGAGGGCGTGACCCTGCGCGATCGGCACGCGGTAGTCCTTGTCTCCGTGGATCACGAGCATCGGCACGACGATGTCGCGCACGAACTCCTTGGGGTTGTACTGCGGGTTCTGCGGGCGCATCGGCCGGTCCCAGGCGGCGTTGTCGGTGGTGTGCCCCATGGTCTCGGTGTCCCACAGGGAGGCGTGGGTGACGATGCAGCGGAACCGGTCGCCGGTGTGCCCGGCCACCCAGTTGGCCATGTACCCGCCGTAGGAGCCGCCGGCGAAGGCGGTGCGCTCGGCGTCGATGTCCTGCCGGGTGATCGTGGCGTCGGTGAGGGCCATGATGTCGGTGTAGGGCGCGCCGCCGAGCTCGTGCTGGCCGCGGTCGATCATCGCCTGGCCGTAGCCGGTGGAGATCGCCGGATCCGGCAGCAGCACGGCGTAGCCGGCGTCCACGAAGGGGCCCGGATTCCAGCGGTAGGTCCAGGCGTTCCAGGAGCCCCAGGGGCCGCCGTGGGCGAAGACGACCAGCGGGTGCGGGCCCTCCCCCTCGGGCAGGCGCAGCCAGGCGCGCAGGTCGGTGCCGTCCTCGGCGGTGGCGGTGACCTCGGCGAGGGTGCCGGGCAGGTCGACCTCGTCGGCGGGGTTCGGCAGCGTCTCGACGGTGCCGGTGGCCGGGTCGATCCGCACCGGGTGCGGGGCCACGGCGATGCCGGAGGCCGCCGCGATGACGGCCCCTCCGGCGACGGAGGCGGAGGAGAAGGCGAGCTGCTGTGCGGGCCCTCCCGCGAGGCGGCGCGGGGCGGGGTCGGTGAGCGCACCGATCCACACGGAGCCGCGGCCGGTGTCGTCGCTGGTGGCGACGAGGGTGGTGTCGTCGAGCCAGACGGGGTCCACCCAGTGGTCCAGCTCGGGCCAGACCTCCTGCGCGTCGCCGGTGCTCAGGTCGAGGACCTCGACGGCGGTGGAGAGGCTCGTGGTCTCGGTCCAGGGGCGGTGGCGGCCCAGGAGGGCGCGGGTGCCGTCGGGCGCGAAGTCGCCGGGTCCGTGCTCGAGCTCGGCGGTGCCCTCGCGCAGCAGCCGCGGCGGCTGGGCGCCGACGAGGTCGACGAGGTAGAGGTCGGAGACGGCGAGCAGGTCGTGGCGGGAATCGGAGACGGAGACGAGGGCGCGAGTGCCCTGGCGGTCCACGGTCCAGCCGTCCAGTCGGCCGGGCGGCATGGGGACGTGGCGGAAGTGGAGCAGCTGCGGGGCGGGGGCCTCGTCCTCGTCGGCCGACGGGCCCGCGGTGGCGCTGTCGGCGGCGCTGCCGCCCGAAGCAGCGGCGCTGCCCGAGGTGACGGTGCTGCCCGAGGTGACGGTGCTGCGCGAGGTGGCCGCGCTGTCAGCGTCGGCGTCGGTCGAGCCCGGGGCCGGGGTGGGTTCGGCCCAGGCGAGGTCGTCGGGCAGGGTGGCGATGGCGAGCACGGGGCGGGTGGGGCCGAGGTCGTGGTCCCAGAAGCGGGTGGGAAAGCCGCTGTGCAGGGCTGCGGTGACCTTGGCGGTGGAGCGCTTCGCGCTGAGCTCCGCGTGCTCGGCCTCGTCGGTCGCCTGGGAGTGCACCTCGAGCTCGGCGACGAGGTGCCGGCCGGCGACGGTGAGGCCGCCGAATCCGCCGGGGCGGGAGGCGAGCTCGCGGGCTTCGCCGCGCACGGGCAGCGCCCACAGCTGGGCGTCCTCGGCCTCCTCGCCGTCCTCGCCCACCCTCTTGGCGGTGAAGTAGGTGGTGCCGTCCTCGGCGGCGGCGACGGCGCCGATGGAGGCGCTGCCCCGGGTGAGCGGCAGCAGGCGATCGCCGTCGATCTCGACGAGGCTGCTGCGGTAGGCGGTGCCCTTCGCGTCGGGGCTCGAGACCTTGGCGAGGATCCTGCCTCCGTCCGTGGTCTCCAGTCCGGCGAGCCGGGTCGCGTCCAACAGGGCTTCGATGCTCTCGCGTGTCATGGGACACCATCCTGCCACCCCCGGATCGCGACCGGCGTCACCTCGGCATTGCACTGCACCTCGCGATAGTTTAAAGTTGCAGTAACTCCTCGGAGCGGCCCGGCCACCGGTGACGACCACCGTGCACGCCCCTCCTGGACACCGACCACCCCGTCAAGGAGCAGCCGTCATGCAGTTCGGAATCTTCACCATCGCCGACATCACGCCGGACCCGACCACGGGCCGGGTGCCCACCGAGAACGAGCGCCTGCGCAACATGGTCGAGCAGGGCAAGCTCGCCGAGCAGGTGGGGCTGGACGTGTTCGCGATCGGCGAGCACCACAACCCGCCGTTCGTCACCTCCTCCCCCACCACCACCCTCGCCTACGTCGGCGCACAGACGGAGCGGATCATCCTCTCCACCGCGACCACGCTGATCACCACCAACGACCCGGTGAAGATCGCCGAGGACTACGCGATGCTGCAGCACCTCACCGGGGGGCGCGTCGATCTGGTGATGGGCCGCGGCAACACCGGCCCGGTCTACCCCTGGTTCGGGCAGGACATCCGCAAGGGCATCGAGATCGCGATCGAGAACTACGATCTGCTGCGCCGGCTGTGGACGGAGGACGTCGTGGACTGGGAGGGCCAGTTCCGCACCCCGCTGCAGCAGTTCACCTCCACCCCGCGCCCGCTCGACGGCGTGGCCCCCTTCGTGTGGCACGGCTCGATCCGCTCCCCGCAGATCGCCGAGCAGGCCGCGTACTACGGCGACGGATTCCTGCACAACAACATCTTCTGGCCCATGAGCCACACCGCGCAGATGGTGCAGCTGTACCGCGAGCGCTACGAGCACTACGGCCATGGCAAGGCCCACCAGGCCTACGTGGGCCTGGGCGGGCAGGCGTTCATGCGCAGGAACTCCCAGGACGCCGTGGACGAGTTCCGCCCCTACTTCGACAACGCCCCGGTCTACGGCGACGGGCCCTCGATGGAGGAGTTCACCCGCGCCACGCCGCTGACCGTCGGCTCCCCCGAGCAGGTCATCGAGCGCTACCTCGCGATGGCCGATCACGTGGGCGACTACCAGCGCCAGATGTTCCTCATGGACCATGCGGGACTGCCGCAGAAGACGGTCCTCGAGCAGATCGAGCTGCTGGGCACCGAGGTGGTCCCGGTGCTGCGCCGCGAGCTCGCGGCGCGCAAGCCGGCGGACGTCCCGGAGGCGCCCACCCACGCCGCCCGGGTCGCCGAGGCAGAATCGCGACACGGCACCTTCGATGACAGCTACCGGTTCGAGACCGGTGACAACTGGACCGGCCTGCGGGCCGAGGACAGGCAGGAGCAGCACTGATGAGCGCACCGATCCGTCTTCTCGCCCTCACCGCGGGGCTCTCCACCCCCAGCTCCACGCGCATGCTGGCCGATCAGCTCGCCCGCGAGTCCGCGGCGGCGCTGGGCCGGGGCGGCGCGGAGGTCGAGGTGAGCACCGTCGAGCTGCGCGAGTACGCGCACGACCTCACCGACGCGCTGCTGACCCGCTTCCCCAGCGAACGCCTGGCGATGGTGATCGAGCAGGTGCGCGCGGCCGACGCGGTGATCGCGGTGACCCCCGTGTTCAACGTCGGCCCCTCGGGCCTGTTCAAGATGTTCTTCGACGCCCTGGACATGGAGCTGTGGCGCGGCAAGCCGGTGCTGCTGGGAGCGACCGCCGGCAGCGCCCGGCACTCGCTGGCGATCGACTACGCGATCCGGCCGATGTTCGGCTACCTGAAGGCGGAGGTCGTCCCGACCTCGGTGTTCGCGGCCTCCTCCGATTTCGGCGCGGACGCCGACGGGCAGGCCGACGAGCAGCCCCTCATCGCGCGGGTGCGCCGCGCGGCGGGCGAGCTCGCCCTGATGGTGCGCGCCGGCCTCGGCGAGGGCGCGGTCCCGACCGGCGGCGAGGAGACTGCTGGTGAAGCCCAGGAGCCGTCCGACGACGGCGGGGCCGGGCTCGACCCGGAGTTCTCCGACTTCGTGCCGATGGACGCCCTGCTGCGCCGGAGCTGACCCGCACCGCTCCCGCCCTCCGCGTTCCCGCCGGGCCTCAGGCCGCGGCGGGGGCGGACGCGCCCCGGCGCCGCAGGGTCAGCAGCGCCGCGGCGAGGGCGAGCAGGGCGGCGCCGGTGGTGACGATCCCCAGCGGCAGGATGCTCAGCGAGCCTGCGAGGCCCACGAAGGGCGCGGCCACGCCGCCGAAGCCGTACCGGGCGGTGCCCAGGATCGAGCTGGCGGTGCCGGCCATCTGCGGGTACTCGGACAGGGCGAGGGTGGTCAGCGCGGGCGAGGAGAACTGCGCCCCGAAGACCAGCAGCAACAGCGCGGCGAGCACCACCGCGAGCGGCATCGCGACGATCCCGGACAGCAGCAGGCCCGCGGCGCCGAGGGCGGTGGTGCCCACGCCGAGGAAGAGCGCGCCGTGCACCCGCCAGTGCTCGGCGGTGCGCCCGCCGAGCCACCCCGCGAGCACCCCGCCGGCCGAGTTCAGGGCGAAGGCGGCCGCGTACCACTGCGGGGTGAGGCCGTAGATCTCCTGGAGCACGAAGGTGGAGCCGGCCAGGTAGGAGAAGATCGCCGCGAACACCATCCCCTGGGAGAGCACGGCGCCGACGAACACCCGGTCCGCCAGCAGCACCCGCAGATCAGCGCCCGTGCGGCCGAGCCCGCCGCCGGTGCGGCGCTCGGGCGGCAGCGTCTCGGTGAACCAGGTCGCCGTGAGCACCAGCAGGACCACGCCCACCAGGGCGAGGAAGCCGAACAGGCCCCGCCACGGCACCACCGCGTTCAGCAGGCCGCCGATCACCGGGCTGACGATCGCGGCGGTCGGGCCGGCCACGGCCAGGCGGCCGTAGAAGCGGATCAGCTCCCGCCCCTCGAACACGTCACGGCCCGCGGCCTGCGCGATGACGATCCCGGCCCCGCCGGCCAGGCCCTGCACGAAGCGGGCCACGATCAGCAGCTCGATGCTCGGGCTGAGCGCGCACAGCAGCGAGGTGACCACGTAGGCGCTCACGCCCGCCAGGAGCACCCGGCGCCGCCCGTGCTGATCCGACGCGGGCCCGGCCAGCAGCTGCCCCGCCGCGAGGCCCACCAGGCAGGCCGTCACGGTCAGCTGGGCGACGGAGGTCGAGGCCTCCAGCTCGAGGGTGAGGGCCGGCAGCGCCGGGAGGTACAGGTCCATCGAGAAGGGCCCGAACACCGTCAGCAGCAGCAGGATCCACGGCAGGGCGCGCGGGATCGCGGGGGCGACGGGAGCGGGCGGAGTGCGGGTCACGGCGGGGAGGTCCTCCAGGGGGCGACGAGGGCCGACGAACGATGATCGCCCCGATCCCACCATCGGCCGCCCGCCCGAGCCAGGCCCTGCGAGGGCACCCCTGGCCGTCCCGGGGCGGAGCGGGTCGAAGGTCGGCGCGAGGTGCCAGCGCAGGAGGCGAGGCGACTCAGCCCCGCGGCGCCATCTGCCCGCTGCCGTCCACGTCGCTGCTCCAGCCGCTCAGCGCGGCGGTCTCGTGCCGGGCGAACCACTCCTCGAGCTCCGCGGTGAGCTCTCGCAGTCGTGCCCGATGCGGTGCGGACGCGGAGAGGTCGTGCTCCTCGAGAGGGTCCTCGCCCAGGTCGTAGAGCTCCGTGGGCCCGTCGCGGCGCAGCACGAGCTTCCACCGCTCGGTGCGCAGCATGCGGTGCGCCCCGTACTCGTCATGGATCACGATCGGCATCGCCTCGTCATCCTCGTCCCGAGCGGCGCCGTCCTCGTCGTCGCCGAGCAGCCGCGGAGCCAGGGACCGCCCGGCGCGCAGCGGGTCCTCGCGCGGGGTCGCACCGGTGAGCTCACCGAGGGTGTCGAGGAGGTCGACCGCGGAGGCAGGGCGCTCGTCCACGGCGCCGGCGGGGATCCGGCCGGGCCAGCGCACGATGAAGGGGACCGTGATCGAGGGCTCCCAGAAGTTCAGGGGCGAGGTGCCGTTCCCCTTGCCCCAGTACCCGTGATGGCCGCAGGAGAAGCCGTTGTCCGAGGTGAAGACCACGATCGTGTCCTCCAGGACGCCGCGGCGCTCGAGGTCCTCGAGGAGCGCCGCGATGCTGCGGTCCACCCCGCTGACCGCGGCGCAGTAGCCGGCGAGCGCGCCGTGGCGGTCCGCCACGGCGCGAGGGAAAGAACCGGCCGGGAACCACGGATGCGGTGCGGGAGCGGGCACGGAGGGGAAATCCGTCTCGTCGTAGAGGGCGAGCAGCTCGCGCGGATGGTTCCCGTCGAGCCACGGGTCGTGCGGCGCGGTCCAGTTGACCTGGAGGAAGAACGGGGCCTGCGCCGCCTCGGCGTGCACGCGGTCGAGGAAGTCGAGGCTCTGGCGGGTGATCGCGTCGGTGAGGTGCTCGGGCTCGGTGGTCGGCTCCGCGGGGACGGTCGGCCGCCCGCTGGCCGCGTCGTGCTCCCAGACCGGCGCCCCGTAGTAGGGGCCTCCCCCGAGCTGGTGCGCCCACCAGTAGTCGAAGCCCGGCGCGGGGGTGTCGGAGGAGCCGATGTGCCACTTGCCGACCATCCCGCAGCGGTAGCCGTGGCGCGAGAGCATCTGCGCGATCGAGTCGGCGCCGACGGCCCGGTCGAGGAAATCCGGGTCGATGGGCCTCTCGGTCGCGCCGGCGCGGGCGAGCGCCTCGGGGCGGAGCCAGTCGTGCACCCCGTGGGCGGAGGGCATCCGCCCGGTGGTGAGGCTGGCACGGGCCGGCGAGCAGACCGGGGAGGCGCAGAAGAACCGCTCGAGGGTGGTCCCCTCCTGCTGCAGCCGATCGAGCGTGGGGGTGTGCAGCTCGGGCATCTTCGATCCCAGCGCCCATGCGCCCTGATCGTCTGTGACCAGCAGCAGCACGTTCGGCGGGCGGTGTGCGGGGGTGGGACTCGGCGTGGACACGGTGGCCTCCTGGGCTGGTGCGGGCGCGGTGGGGACCCGGCTCGCCACCCTATCGATCCCTCAGTGCTCGGGAGCACCGCGCACCACCCGTTCTCCGTTACGCTGTGGTAAACGCTTGCCCCGCGTGGGCCCGCACCATCGTCAGGAGTGCTCATGATCCGTCCCGGGCTGTGTTCCGTGACCTTCCGTGAGCTCGATGCCGAGCGCGTCGTCGAGCTCGCCGCCGAAGCCGGCCTCGCCTGTGTGGAGTGGGCGGGTGACGCCCACGTCCCGCCAGGAGATACCGCCGCTGCCGAGCGGGCTCGCAGCCTCACCGAGAGCGCAGGGCTCGCGGTCGCCTCCTACGGCTCCTACCTGCGGTTCGACGGCACCGACGAGGAGTTCGCCGCGGAGTCCGAGGCGGTGCTGGCCGCCGCCCGGGCGCTCGGCGCGCCACGGATCAGGGTGTGGGCCGGCAGGACCGGATCCGCCGAGACGCCCGCGGCGGAGCGGTCCCGGATCGCTGCCCGGATCCGGGAGGTCGCGCAGGCCGCAGGGGCGCACGGCATCGACCTCGGCCTCGAGTTCCACGGCGGCACCCTCACCGATGAGATCGGCTCGACCCTGCGTCTGCTCGAGGAGATCGGCCACGACCGGGTGCTCAGCTACTGGCAGCCGCACCAGGGCATGCCCGAGGGTGACGCGCTCCAGACGCTGCGGCAGGTGCTGCCCCGCACCTCGACGATCCACGTCTTCTCCTGGTGGCCGCGGCACGAGCGCCTCCCGCTCACCGATCGGGCGGCGCTGTGGCGCGAGGTCTTCACGGTGCTCGCCGCAGAGGGCTCGGACCGCGACGCGCTGCTCGAATTCGTGCCCGGGGACGACCCATCCGTGCTCGCCCGCGAGGCGCTTTCGCTGCGCGAGCTGATCGCCGCCGGGACGGAGGACGCCCGATGAAGGCGCTGCTGGCGATGCCGTCGGAGCTGCCCGGCCGCATGTTCGATGCCGCCCAGCTCGGGCGTCTGGGAGAGCTGGCGGAGATCGACACGTTGCGCACCGTCACCGACTTCTCCGCCGCCCCGGGCGAGGTGCTCGCCGAGGTGGAGGTGCTCCTGACGGGCTGGGGTTCGCCCCGGGTAGACGCCGTCGCCCTCGCCCGGATGCCGCGCCTGCGGGCGATCGTGCACACGGCCGGGACCGTGCGCTTCGTGGTCTCCGACGCGGTGTGGGAGCGCGGTGACATCGTGGTGACCTCCGCGACCGAGGCGAATGCCGTGCCCGTCGCGGAGTTCACGCTCGCCCACGTGCTGCTGGCCGGCAAGCGGTCCCTCGCCCAGGAGTCGGCTCACCGCCGTGAGCGCGGGACGGGGTCGAGACTCGGTGCCGATCCGGCGTTCGGGAACCACGGCAGCGTGGTGGGCCTGATCGGCGCCTCGCGGATCGGCAGCCTGGTGGCCGAGCACCTGCGCCGCTTCGACGTGGAGGTGCTGATCACGGACCCGTACGCGAGCGCCGAAGAGATCACGGCCCTCGGCGCGACGAAGGTCGAGCCCGAAGAGCTGTACTCCCGCAGCGACGTCGTGAGCCTGCACGCTCCGGACGTCCCCTCCACCCAGGGCATGGTGAGCCGGGAGCTGCTCGCCCTGATGCGCGACGGCACCACGTTCGTGAACACCGCCCGGCCCGCGCTCGTCGATGTCGATGCGCTGCGGGAGGAGCTCGTCTCCGGGCGCCTGAGCGCGGTGCTCGACGTGCATGACGACCTCTCCGCCGACGACCCTCTCTGGGATGTCCCGACCGTCTCGATCACCCCGCACATCGCCGGTTCCCAGGGCAACGAGCTGCACAGGATGGGAGCGGCGGCGCTCGAGGAGGTGCGTCGCCTGGCCGCGGGTGACGCTCCCCGCTTCCCCGTCGATGGCAGCGTGCGCGACGTCTCCGCCTGATCTCGCCACGTCGAGCACGCCCTCTCGTTATGCTGAAACGATCGGGACAGCGTTTCCCGGATCGTCCCGGAAGAAGGAGACCCGATGCCCGCCGTCCGACTCAGTGATGTCGCCAAGGACGCCGGGGTCTCCCTGGCCACCGCCTCCCGCGTGCTCAACGGCTCCTCCCGGGTCCCCGGGAAGGCGGTCGCGGAGAAGGTGCAGGCCTCGGCGGCGAAGCTCGGCTACGTCCCCAACGCCCAGGCGCAGGCCCTGGCCCGCTCCCGCTCGGGCCTCATCGGCCTGGTGGTCCACGACATCGCCGATCCGTACTTCGCGACCATCGCCCGCGAGATCCAGCAGCAGGTGTTCGCCTCGCAGTCCCAGGTGCTGCTCACGCAGACCGACCGCGAGATCGACACCGAGATCCGCGCGCTGCGCTCCCTGATCGCGCAGCAGGTCGACGCGCTGGTGCTGGTGGGGTCGCACCGTTATGGCAATGAGTCCGATGCCGCGATCAGCGCTCTGCTCGAGGGCTTCGAGCGCAACGGCGGGAAGGTCGTGGGGCTCGGCCAGTCCCTCGGGGTGGGCCGCACGATCGTGCCGGACAATGCGGCCGCGGCCCATGAGCTCGCCACCGCGCTGGTGGTCGAGGGGCATCGCCGCTTCGCCGTGGTCGAGGGCATCGCGGGGATCCCCTCGGCGGCGGACCGCACCGGCGGCTTCGTCGCCGCGCTCACCGAGGCCGGCATCGAGCCGGAGCTGAGCACCGCCGCGGATCTCACGCGCGACGGGGGGCTCGCCCTCGCCGCGGCCCTGCAGCAGCATCTGGAGGATTCCCCCGCCGATGACCAGCCGCTGTGCGTGTTCGCGCCGGCGGACGTCATGGCCCTCGGCACCCTCGGCGAGCTGCGCCGCCGCGGCGTCGACGTCCCGGGCCAGGTGGCCGTGGCCGGTTTCGGCGGGGTGCCCGGCGCGGCGGACGCGAACCCGACGCTCACCACCATCGCGCTGCCGCTCGCGGAGATGTCGCGCCAGGCGGTCGAGTGGATCCTCGGCGCCCCGGCCACCGACGCCGCCTCCGCCGACGAGGTCTCTGCCGACGCGACCGCGGCCGACGCCCCCTCCGCCGACCAGCCCGGCAGCGCCTCGGCCGATGCCCGCGAGGTGCATGTGCGCGGCGACGTGCTGCTGCGCGAGTCGACGGCGCTGGCCTCCGCCATCTGAGCCGCTGCGCGGCCGCCGCTCAAGCAGTGATGTCCAGCCGGCTGCGGTCCAGGGCATGGCGAGGCAGCTCCCCGCGAGTGAGCCGGCCGAGCTCCTCGAGGGTGCTCTCGGCCATCCGATGCAGCTCATTGCCCTGCGAGCCGGCGATATGCGGCGTGAGCTCGACGGTCGGCACGTCCCACAGCGGATCGTCGGCGGCGAGGTCGTCGTGCACATCGAGCACGGCGCTGATCCGGCCGCTGACGAGCTCCTCGCGCAGAGCACGCTCGTCCACGAGCGCAGGGCGTGCGGTGTTGATGAAGGTGCTGCCGTCCTGCATCAGCGCGAAGTGCTCCCGGGTGATCATGCCGCGGGTCGAGGGGACGTCCGGAGCATGCAGACTGACCACGTCGCCGGCGCGGAAGATCTCCTCGAGCTCCACCTTGCGCGCCCCGAGCGCAGCGATCTCGTCGGCCCCCGCGAACGGGTCGCACACCAGCACTTCGAGATCGAAGGGCTGCAGGCGCTCCGCCGTGAGCCGCCCGGTCCGCGAGGCGCCGATCAGCCCCACCACCGCCCCGTAGTTGCCGGTCTCACCGGTCGCGGTCCAGGCCCCCTCGCGGCCCCGCGCGCGGCGGTAGTCGGCGGACCGCGCCAGCGACCGCTTGCCGGCCAGCAGGATCTGGGCGAGCGTGTACTCGGCGACCGGCACCGCATTGGCCTGCGCGGCGGAACAGACCGTGATGTCCTCGCGCTCCCAGACGGCCTGGCCGACGAAGGAGGCGACCGTGCCGGCGGTGTGCACGATCGCCCGCAGCCGCGGCATCCGCTCGAGCGCCTCCGCATCGATCCGGGGAGCGCCCCACCCGGTCACGAGGATCTCCACCTGGGCCGCCACCGCCGCCGGGAGGGCGCTGAGGTCCGAGACGACCTCCTCCGCCAGCAGCGAGACCAGCTCGTCCAGGCGCCGGCGCTGATCCGGAGCGAACAGCTCGGCATCGAGGCCGCCGCTCATGGCGAGCAGCGCGGCCGGGCGCGCCGGCAGGGCGTGCTGGGCAGGCTGGGTGTGCTGGGTGATCACGGTGGCCCTCCGAAGGGGGTGGTGGGGATCAGGACGGGATCGACGGCCCCTCGTCCGAGGGCGGCGCGGTGGTGCCGCGCACGTGGAGCCTCGGGAGGAGCTCGGTGCGTTCGTAGGGGGCATCGGGCGCCTCCAGCCGCCGCACGAGCATCTGCACCGCGCGGTCGCCGAGGGCCATCTTGTCCGGGCTGACGGCAGTCAGCGCCGGCCGGGTGAGGGTGGACAGCTCGTCGTCGTGGGCGGTGATCGACAGGTCCCCGGGAACATCGATCCCGCGACGCCCCGCCTGCTGCATGACCAGGAGCGCCGCCTCGTCGGAATGCACGTGGATGCCTGTCACGCCATGGTCGAAGCACAGGTCCAGGAAGGAGTCGACCTGTTGAGCGGGGTTCCGTCCATGGGTGTCGAGCACCCCGAGCGCGGAGTGCTCCGCAGGCAGGTCGAAGAGCTCCTGTGCATGCTGCCAGGCGGCGAGGATCCGCGGGACCGTGGGACTGGTCCGGTCGTGCAGCAGGCCGAGCCGGCGGTGTCCGAGCTGATGCAGGTGGGCGAAGGCATCCAGCGCCCCCTGCTGGTGATCGGTGCGCACCGAATCCACGCCGACGAAGGTCGGATCCAGGTCCCGCGCGTCGCGCTCCATGAGCACGACCGGGGCCCTCAGGCCCTTCAGCCGTGCGAGCAGCTCTCCGGACGCCTCCCCCGACCGCAGGTCCGGCGCCAGCAGCAGCGCGTCGATCGCACCCTCGTCCGTCAGCCGCGCGAGGCTCTCCAGGCACTCCTCAGCGCGGGGCGCAGCGGCCTCGATGTGCAGGCGAGCTCCGTGTTCATCGGCTGCGGCACTGGCTCCCCGGAGGATCCGCGGCCAGTAGTAGGTCAGCGAGGGGACGATGACGCCGATGTCCTTCAGCGGCGTGCCGCCTCCCGCGGCAGCGAGGCGGCCGGACCGCTGAGCCGGCTCGTCGCGCGGCACCAGGCGGTGGGCGCCGCCGCGGACCTGCCTCAGCAGCCCCTCCCCGTCCAAGCTCGCGATGTCGCGTCGCACCGTGATGGCGGAGACGCCGAGCTCGGAGGCGAGATCGGCGACACGAGCCTCGCCGCGAGCGTTGACACGTTCGAGGATCGCCTCGCGCCGTCCGACGGGCAGCGAGCGCGTCTGCGCCATGGGGTCTCCGTTCTGCTGTGCGGTGCGAAGAGGTGACTGTTCGGGCGGTGCCGAGCACGGCGCCCGATCCGGCCGCGCGCCGCGACGCCTCGTCGGCATCGACGCTCACCTCGACAGAATAAGCGGCACCGCCAGCCCACCATAAAGCATCATGATCGATCATCATCGCTCGACTCCCTTCCGTGAGAGCGCCTTGACAGATCGAATGTGATCGTTGTTGGATGCTCGGCATCGCCTGTGGCTGGTCGCGGTGATCGTGCCGGAGTTTTCCGCTGCGACGACCCACCGGAGCATGTCCCGCGGGCGACCGAGTCTGACGGGCCGGCCTCCGCACAGCCCGCTTCACCGTGGAAGGAAGACCAATGACGTTCACCCCCACCCGCCGCAGCATCCTGGGTGCCGCAGCCCTCTCCGTGCCGACCCTTGCCCTGGCCTCGTGCGGGGGCGGTGAGGCCGAGCGCAACGCAGAGGGCAAGATCGAACTGACCATGGCGGCGTGGTCGATCGCCACCACCCCGGAGTTCGAGGTCATCGTCGAGGGATTCGAGGCCGCCCATCCCGATGCGGCGATCACCCTCAAGGAGTACAGCGCCGATGACTACGACACGCAGCTGACCACCGATCTCTCGGCGAACTCCGCACCGGACGTCTTCCCGCTCAAGAATCTCGAGCCGTACTTCTACTACCAGTCCAACGGCGCGCTCGCCGATCTCACCGACCAGGCCTCCGCCCTGCGCGAGGACGGCAACATCGACGTCGACCTGCTCGATCTCGACGGCGGCATCTACGCCCTGCCCTACCGCCAGGACTCGTGGGTGGTCTACTACAACAAGGAGATGTTCGCTGCGGCGGGCATCGACGAGCCGGACGGCAGCTGGACCTGGGACGATTTCGCGGACCTGGCCGAGGAGCTCACCTCGGCCCTGGAGGGCACCGACTACCGGGCCAAGGGCGCGTACATGCACAACTGGCAGTCCATCGTGCAGTCCTTCGCGCTCGCGCAGACCGAGGGCGCAGACCTCGCCTCGGGGGATCTGTCCTACCTGGCCCCGTACTACGAGCGGCTGCTGGCGATGCAGGACGCCGGCTCGACCGAGACCTTCTCGACGGTGGACTCGCAGTCGCTGAGCTACCAGGCGCAGTTCGGCACCCAGAAGGCCGCGATGATGCCGATGGGCACGTGGTACATCGGCACCCTGCTCGCTCAGCGCGAGAGCGGCGATGCCGACGAGTTCGAGTGGGGCATGGCGCCGGCTCCGCAGCAGACCAGCGGGGCAGGCCCGATCACCTTCGGCGACCCGACCACGCTGGCGATCAACGCCGAGCTCTCGGGCGAGAAGCTCGAGGTCGCCCAGAGCTTCCTGGACTACATCGTCTCCGAGGACTGCTCGAAGGCCCTCGCCGGGATCGGCATCACCCCGTCGTACTTCTCCGACGAGGTGGTCGACACGATCTTCTCCCTCGACGGCATGCCCGACGACGACCTCTCCCGCACCGCCTTCGCCGACACGCAGGTCGAGGCGGAGAACCCGATCGGCGAGTTCACCAACGACATCGTCACCATCCTGGAGGACACCCACTCGGAGATACTCACCGAGTCCAGCCCGGTCGACGTGGCGCTGACCAAGGCGGAGGAGCAGCTCGACAACGAGGGCCTGACCGCGTGAGTGCCCCCATCGTCCCCCCGCCCGCCAGGACGGCCCCTGAGACCACGCGCGACGGGGTCGGCTCCGCCCGCAGCGCCGGCAGAGCGCTTCGGCGGCGGCGCACCGTCGCCGGCTGGACGTTCATCATGCCGAACTTCCTCGGCTTCGTTCTGCTCACGCTCGGTCCGGTCCTGGCGCTGTTCTACATCGCCTTCACCAAGTGGTCCGCCTTCGGCTCTCCGCAGTTCACAGGCCTGGAGAATTTCGAGCGCCTGATCGGCGACAAGATCTTCTGGACCTCGTTCGGGAACACCCTGTACTACTCGGCGATCCACATCCCGGTCACGTTCGTGGTCTCGCTGAGCCTGGCGCTGCTGCTGAACGAGAAGATGCGGGGACGGGCCTTCTTCCGCTCCGCGGCCTTCTTCCCGTACTTCACCTCCATCGTCGCGGTCGCGCAGGTCTGGAACATGCTGTTCTCCCCGGAGTTCGGCCCGGTCAACCAGCTGCTGCGCTTCATCGGTCTGGAGAACACGCCGGACTGGGTGGCCTCGAGCACCTGGGCCATGCCGGCGGTGATCATCGTCGGCATCTGGCGGGACGCCGGGTACTTCATGCTGCTGTTCCTCGCCGGGCTGCAGTCCATCAACCCCGAGCTCCACGAGGCCGCGAAGATGGACGGCGCGAACTGGCTCGAGCGCATCTTCAACGTCACGATCCCCGGCCTGCGCCCCACCATGTTCTTCGTGACCGTGATGCTGACGATCAACAGCTTCAAGGTGCTCGACCTGATCCTGGTGATGACCGGCGGCGGGCCGGGGAACTCGACGCTCGTGCTCTCCCAGTACATCTATCGGATGGGCTTCGAACGCAACGACTTCGGATATGCCTCGACGATCTCGGTGGTGCTGTTCGCGCTCTGCATGATCGTGACCATCATCCAGTTCACCTACAACCGTCGAGCGGAGAAGTGACATGACCCAGCTAGCGTCGCGGCCCGCTGCGGCACCGGGCGAGCCTGACCAGGGCACTGCTCCACTGCGCACTGCGCCGATGAAGCCCCAGGCGGTGATCAGCCGCACGGTGCGCTACGTGCTCCTCTCACTCATCTCCGTCGTGGTGCTCACGCCCTTCGCCTGGATGGCGCTCAGCTCGCTGAAGCGCAACAACGAGGTCTTCACCGCCCCGATCACCTGGTTCCCCGACGAGTGGCAGTGGCACAACTACATCGACATCTGGACCAAGGCCGACATGTCGACCTGGCTGGGGAACACGATCTTCCTGTCGGTCACGGTCACCGCCCTGCAGGTGCTCACCGGCTCGTTCGCGGCCTACGGCTTCAGCCGCATCCGCTTCCCCGGACGCGATGCGCTGTTCCTCGTCTACATCGGCACCATCGCCGTGCCGTGGCAGGCGTACATGATCCCCCAGTTCAAGCTGCTGTCCGAGGTGGGGCTGGCCGATACCCGGCTGTCGATCATCCTGCTGCAGGCGTTCAGCGCCTTCGGCGTGTTCCTCATGAAGCAGTTCTACGACACCGTCCCCGAGGAGCTCTCGGAATCCGCTCGCATCGATGGGCTCACCGAGTTCGGCATCTACCGGAGGATCATGCTGCCGCTGTCCGTGCCGTCGATCTCCGCCCTGGCGATCCTCACCTTCACGAACACCTGGAATGACTACATGGGTCCGCTGATCTACCTGCGCAGCCCCGACCTGTGGACGATCCAGCTGGGCCTGAAGACCTTCATCGGCCAGTACAACGCGGACTACGCCGCGATCATGACCGGCTCGGTGCTCTCGGTCCTGCCGATCGCCGTGGTGTTCGCCCTCGGCCAGAAGTACTTCGTCCAGGGCATCGCCTCGAGCGGGCTGAAGGGCTGAGCGTCGATGTCGCAGCTGCAGACTCCCCTGCAGGCCCGCCGCGCACCTCTGGTGCGCTGGGGCGGCCGGGACGGCTCGGCGAGCGTCAGCAGCCATGCCGCCCACACGTTCAGCGCGCTCGCCTCGTACGTCTTCGGAGCGCTGCGCCTGAACATCATGCTGGCGATCGGGGCTCTGCCGCTGGTGCTGCTGCTCCTGCTGGCGGCTGACCCCTTCAGCGCACCACCTGCGCTGCTGGCGGCGGTGTATCTGGCGATGCCGATCGTCACGGTCGCCTTCTGCGCCTTCCGCGACAGCCCGGCCTTCCGGGTCGGGCTGTCCGCGCGGGAGGGGGCCGGCGAGGACTCGTGGTGGTCCTCCCATCCCGACCAGTCGCTGCTGCGGCCGGCGCTGCACGTGCTGCGGCGCACCGGACTGCGCACGCTCGGGGCGACCGCGCTGCCCATGGCTCTGGCGCTGATCCTGGTGGTGGACGCCCGGTGGGCGCTGGACCACGCCTGGGGCTTCATGCTCTTCCCGGCGTTCCTGCTCGGTGCGGCGCTGGCCCTGAGCACAGCGTTCAACACCGCGGCGCTGATCAGCGAGCGGGCCGATGCGCCCTGGCATGTGCTGCTCCGCATCGCCGCTTTCGGGGTCCTGCGCAGCTGGCCGCTGTCGCTGCTGAACCTCGCGGTGATGGGGATCGCCGTGATGGGCCTGATCTGGCAGCCGCTGCTGTGCTGGGTGCTCGCCTCATCGCTCGTGCTGTACGTGATCTGGGCCGGCTCCCGCTGGTCGATCCTGCCGACGGTCAGTCCGCGGGCCGGCTGACCTGCACCACCGGGAGCGACAGCTCGGTCACGCTCTCATCAGGCCAGGTGACGCACACCGAGTCGCCGACGATCTCCACAGCCGTCCCCTCCACCCGGGCGGGACGCCCGCCGAGGTGCACTGCCACCGCGCACACCGTGCCGGCCGGCACGCCCTCGCCGAGCAGGTGCGGCACGGCGAGGTGGGGCCCAGCGGGCTCACGGCACCCTCTCTGTGCACAGCAGGCGCGAGCTCACCGCGCAGCGGGGTCAGCGAGCTGTGCAGAGTGGTGCCATCGGAACGGGTCAGCTGCAGCCCGGCCGGGCCGGTCTTGGTGGCCGGATCGGGGCCGGACAGCGGCCAGCCCGCGATCGCCAGCGGAAGATCCACATCGGTCTCGGCCCGCACCATCCGCACCTCGAGATCTCCCCGGACCACGCTCGCGACAGTCAGCACGGGGCCCTCGGTCACCTCCCCGCCGCGCCCGGAGCCGTGGTCGCCGCCGGTCCCCTCCGTGAGCACCCAGTGGCAGCGCTGACGGGAGATGCCCAGACCCGTCGACTCGTCGATCTGCTCCAGCGCGAGAGTCTCGAAGCCCGTGCGATGGCTCCACCCGTGCTCGGGATGGACGACCGCGACGGTCTGATCCCGGGGATCCAGGACGTCCGGCCCGGTCATGGGAGGGCTCGTGACGGTCGAGTAGCCGAGGCGGGCGTACAGCGGCGCGTCGGTGCGCCGGCTGCCGGGCAGAGCATGGTCGGTGCCGTGGTTGATCACCCGCACGATCCCGTCCTCGCGCGTCCGAGAGACCAGCCAGCCCGGGACGGGAAGGATCTGTGCGGCATCCTGCCTCCCGCCGGAGCCGCCCCGCTCGACCGGCAGGGGCTCCTCGACGGCGGTCCACACCGCGTGGTCCGCCGGCAGTGCGAGGCCGAGGAACCCCTTCGCCGCCCAGTACGGGGAGCCGGGGCCGGAGTAGCTCTGCGCCATCTCGCCGAATTCGTGGAACCACCCCAGGGTCAGCAGGCCCTCGCCGTCGGGCACTCCGCGGGTCAGGAAATGGTCGAGCACGCCGGAGGCCGCGCGGCGCAGCACCCCGGGGGCGATCCGCGGCTGCGGGCCGTCCGCGAGCCCTTCGAGCGCCGCGGCCCAGGGAGCGGCGGCCACGGCCATCCGGTAGATGAGGCTGCGCCCCTGGATGAGCGGTCCCCCGTCGGCTCCGATGAGGCCCATGGCGTCGACGGCGAAACTCGCGAGCCGCTCGCGGTGACGCTCATCGTCGGCCGGCAGGAGCAGCCCGTCCGCCCGCAGCTCATCGGCGCCGCGCATACGTCGCCAGAGAGTAGGGAACACCGCGAAGGCCCAGGTGCCGTAATGATCGACGGCACGCTCGGCACCATCGGTGAACCAGCCGCCGTCCCGGGCACAGGCTTCGTGGACGGCGAGATCCTGACGCAGGTCGGCGCGCAGCGCCTCGACGTCCTCCCCGGCGCCGCAGGCCGGGTCGTACCGGGGGTCCGCACCGCGCAGGAAGGTCAGCACCACGATGCGGAACCACACCCAGTTGATCGGCGGGTACTCGGTGCCGATCACCTCGCGCAGCCAGTCCAGGGTGTGTGCCTGGGTTCGTTCGCTCAGGTGGTCCCAGATCCAGGGCCGGGTGAGGTCCAGCCCGAGGGCGATCGATGCGGCCTCGACCTTCGCCTGTCCCGTGGAGGCCGGGCGCGGCCATGCGGTGGCGCTGTCGGGGTCCACGCCGGCGGTGAGCCCCCGTGCGTACTGCGCGATATGGCCCGAGGGGTCCCGGCCGTCCTCCCCCGCGATGAGCAGCGCGGCGATGAGGAACGAGCGGGCGAATCCCTCGAGGCCGTCGGAGGCGGGCCCGGAGCTGCTGAACCGTCCCGGCGGCAGGATCCGGGCGCCGTCGGCGCTGGTGTGGGGGCGCAGGGCCAGCAGCAGCTGGTCGGCGACCCCCTGCCAGTGTTCCCGGGCGAGTCCGGTGCACGGGCTGAGGCGCTGGTCGCGGTCCGTCATGATCGTCGCTCTCCTGAGTCGGTGTCGACGGCGGTCAGGGTGAGGTCCGCACGGCCGGATCCGGCCCCCTCGAGGCTCAGCCGGTGCACCGCCCCGCCCCAGGACGCCGCCAGCAGAGGATCGTCGATCTCCCGTCGTTCCAGGGCACCGGCGCCGAGCTCCTCATCCCAGCGCAGCTCGGCGAGCGCCCCGGACAGGGCGCGGACTCGCAGCAGGCCGGGCGCGTGCGCGAGGGGATCGCCGGCGATCACGTGGTGGAGCACGACGGGCGGATCGTCCTCGTGGCTGCCGCGCGCCTCCAGGTCCCATGCATCGCTGATGCGCACGGTGCGGGCGTCCCGGTCCAGGGCCGCGGTGCGTCGCCAGCTGCGCAGCCCGGCGGCAGCGGGGTAGGCGTCGCGGAGCTCGAGGTCGAGCACGGAGCCGGAGCACGGTCCACGAGTGGTGTCGGTGCTGGTCCCGCTCAGTGCGGGAACCACGTCGACGGCCCGGAATCGGGCCCCTACGCCCTGCTGGTGGCCGCGGATCTCCGGGAGGTTGTGCCAGGAGCTGGTCATGGTCCAGATCTCGTAGCGACGGTCGGTGAACGTCGTGGCTGTGTACGTGGGCTGCCCGAGGTCGATGAGCACCGGCGAGCCGTCGAGGGCGACGAGGTATGACCCGACGTCGAGATGGTTGTGCGCCTCGTCGTTGTGGCCGCCCTTGACGGCGAGCGTCAGCCCGCTGGGGTCGCCGCCGCGTTCGCGGGCCACGAGCAGCTGCACCTCCGACAGCCAGGTCTCGGCGGGAAGCACCGGCCGGGCCCCGTGCCCGTCTGCCTCCCTCCAGGTGGCATCGCCGCAGGCGACGAGAACCCGGCCGAGTCCTGTCTGCGGGCGCACGAGCGCGCGAGCACCCGAGCCGCGGTGGGCGAGGGCCTGGGCCGCGACGTCTCCGGCTCCCAGTGCATGCGCCCAACGGTGCAGCACGTCCCACGGCTGCTCGGACGGGGGCCGGGCCGGACCGTCGGCGACGTTGACGAACCATCCGTCCCCAAGCTCCATCCGCTGAGGGAAGCGCAGCAGAGCGCCGATCACCTCGATCCGGGCGACCGAGTCGCGGGGCAGCAGCCCGTCGGAGGCGATGACCAGCAGGTCGATCGCCTCGAGCATCCGGCAGGCGCCGTTCCAGTAGTAGGAGAACCCCTCGTCGATCCCCCCGTCCGCGGGGAAGGATGCCAGATAGCGGTCCACCTGGGCGATCGACAGAGCGAGGACCGCGTCGCGGTCCTCGCGGTCGCCTTCGCCGTCGAGCAGGAGCAGGGCCGCAGCGATCAGATGCTGGTGGATCCAGCCGGTCCAGTTATGGGCGGCACCGTGCAGCCAATGCCAGTCGCGCCGAGCGAGATACGGCTCGAACACGCGGGTCCGGGCCTTGCGACGGATCAGCGCGCGCAGTCCGGGGACCCGCTCCTCGAGCGAGTCACCGAGCGTGAGGTCCGCCCAGGCCAGCACGTGCAGGGTCTGCGCGGCACCGAGGTCGAGCACGGGTGAGTCCAGATCCGGGACCACCCAGCCGCGCCGGTCATGCACCTGCTCGTGCGCGACCCAGCACCAGGTCGACAGCTCGCAGAGCAGCATGAGGCCGTCCGCCGCGCGGTCGATCCAGCGGGTCTCGCCGGTGCCGATCGCCGCGAGCACCGCCTCGCCGGTCATGATCCCGAGCCGGCGCACGTCGTCCTCGTAGTCCGTGCGGACGCCATCGCGCCAGTACCGGGCGTACTGGCTGAGCAGGGGGAACGGCAGGGGATCCGCGGCGGAGGCCCGGGCCGGTCCCGTGAGCGCCTCACGCAGCTCGTCGGGCAGGGCCGCAGCGCCGCGCCCGGGCTCCAGCCGGGGCACGGCGAGCACATGCGCAGCCTTGTCGAAGGCCTGCGAGAGGGCGACCGGCACCCCGGCGCGGCGTGCCGCGTGGGGGCCGGTGCCGTGCTCGTCCTCGCGGTCGATGGGGAGACCCCACGCCTCGCGCAGTGGAGACGTGCTGGTCATCGACGGTTCAACTCGCTCAGGCCGACGGCAGCACGAGCTGCGTGAAACGTTCGGCGATGGTCTTCGCGGAGTCGTCGGCCGGGGTGGCCCACACGTCCTCGTTGAAGATCTCGACCTCGATGTCGCCGGTGTAGCCGGCCTCCTTGATCATCGCGGTGATCGAGGGGAAGTCGATGTAGCCGTCGCCCATGTAGCCGCGGGAGTGCAGGGGCTCCGCCGCGAGCGGCAGGTTCCAGTCGCACACCTGGTAGCTGAACAGGCGGTCCGACGCCGCGGCGCGCTGGATCGCGCGCTCGAGGCAGGGGTCCCACCACACGTGGTAGGTGTCCACCACCACCCCGGCGGCGGGGCTGCCCGAGGCCTCGGCGATGTCGAGGGCCTGGTCGAGGGTGGACACCACGGCGCGGTCCGCCGCGAACATGGGGTGCAGCGGCTCGATGGACAGCGTCACCCCGCGCTCCTCGGCGTAGGGGGCGAGGGCGGTGACCGCCTCGGTGACCCGGGAGCGGGCGCCGATGAGGTCCTTGTCCTCGCGGTCCACCCCGCCGACGACGAGCACCAGCGTGGCGGCGCCGAGCGCGGCGGCCTCGTCGATCGCGCGGTGGTTGTCCTCGAGGGCGGCGGTCCGGTCCGCCTCGGCGGCGGCGGTGAGGAAGCCGCCGCGGCACAGGCTGCTCACGCGCAGTCCGGCGTCGTCGACCCGTCGGCGCAGCGCCTCCAGGCCGACCTCGGCGACGTCCTGGCGCCACAGGCCCACGGCGTCGATCCCGTTCGCGGCGGTGACCTCGAGGAACTCCTGCAGCGGGGTGGTGCGGAAGGTCCAGCGGTTCAGGGAGAGCCGCGGCGTGCCGGCGCCGAGGCGTTCGGAGGGTGAGGGGGTCATGCGGCGTCTCCTGTCGCGTGGGCGGGGGCGGCGGGCAGCTCGTACCCGGCCAGGCGCAGCAGCGAGTGCCAGCGCTCGGCGGCCAGCGCCGGCTGCTCGAGGTTCCCGGTGGTGGCGGCGAGCTCGATGGTGCGCGAGAGGTGCGGCAGGCTCCGTGCGGAGTGCATCCCGCCCACCATCGCGAACGCCTTCTGGTGGCCGTTCAGCCAGGCCAGGAACGCGACGCCGGTCTTGTAGTGGTAGGTCGGGGCGGAGAAGACGTGCCGGCCCAGCTGCTCGGAGGCGTCGAGGATGCGGCGCGCCTCCTCGGGGTCCCCGGCATCCAGCGCCTGCACGGCGGCGGAGGCGGCGGGGGCGGTCGCGGCGAAGGCGCCGAGCAGCGCATCGGAGTACTCGCCCTTCACCTGCTCCGCGCCGGGGGCGGTGGTCACGGTGCCGTCGCCGACGATGAGGTGGGAGAAGTGGAAGTCGTCCCCGGTGAGCATGCGCACGCCGCCTGGCAGGCGCTCGCGCACGGCGATCTCGGCGGCATCGTCCAGCAGGCTCATCTTCACGCCGCGGATCTTCGCGGGGTCGCGCTCGATGATGCGCAGCATGGTCCGGGCCGCCTCGGCGCTGTCCGTGCTGCCGAAGTAGCCCTCGAGCTGCGGGTCGAAGACGGTGCCGAGCCAGTGGATGACGACCGGGGCGGTCGCCTCCTCCAGCACGCGGCGGTAGACCTCCTCGTAGTCCGCGGCGGTCCTCGCGGTGCGGGCGAGGTGCCGGCTGGCCATGAGCACGGCGCCCGCGCCGGTGGCCTCCGTGGCGCGCAGCTGCTCGAGATACGCCTCGACGATCTCGTCCAGGCTCAGCTCCGGCTCGGCGCGCTGGTCGGTGTTGACGCCGGCGACCACCAGGTCGCTCACGGCGGCGCCGGCGGGGAACACGGCGGCGATCTCGGGATCCTCGAGCGCGGCGCGGGCCGCCTCGGCCGAACGGCTGATCAGCTCGCGGGTCGCGGCCGGGTCCAGGCCCATGTTGCGCTGGGCGGTGTCCATCGCGTCGGCCACTCCGAGCCCGCGGGACCACATGGTGCGGCGGAAGGCGAGGGTGGCGTCCCAGTCGATGTCGGCCGGGGCGCCGGGGGTGTTGTCCCCGTGCACCTGCGGCACCACGTGCACCGCCGCGTAGATCACGCGGGAGCGCAGCGGCGCGGTGGGCCGGGCGAAGGCGGGGGCGTCGGCGAGCGCGATGGTGCGCAGCGAGCCGTCCTCCTCCAGCAGGGTCAGCGGCAGGTCGCTCATCGTGCTCACACCTCCGTGAGCGGGTCGAGGCTGATGCGGCGGCCCTCGGCGGAGCTGGTCAGGCCCGCTTCGGCCAGGCGCACGCCGCGCGCGCCGGAGAGGAAGTCGAAGGGGTACTCGCGGCCCTCTGCATAGTGCGCGAGGAAGTCCTCCCACTGCACCTTGAAGCCGTTGTCGAAGCCGTCCGGTCCGGCGTTGTCCGGCACCTCGATCCAGTCGCCGCGGTAGTCGTGCGGGTCCTTGACGTCGGGGTTCCACACCGGCTTCGGGGTGGCCTCGCGCGGCTGGACGCGGGCCCCGTGCAGGCCGACGACGGCGCTGCCCTTGGTGCCGTCGACCTGGAACTCGACCAGCTCGTCGCGGTGCACGCGCACGTCCCAGCTGGAGTTCATCTGCACCACGGTGCCGCCCTCGAGGCGGAAGACGCCGTAGGCGGCGTCGTCGGCGGTGGCGGTGTACTGCTGGCCCTTCTCGTCCCAGCGCGGCCCGATGTGGGTGGCGGTCTGGGCGTAGACGTCCTCGATGCGGCCGAACAGCTCCTCGATGACGTAGTTCCAGTGCGGGAACATGTCCGCGACGATGCCGCCGCCGTCCTCGGAGCGGTAGTTCCAGGAGGGCCGCTGGGCGCTCTGCCAGTCGCCCTCGTAGACCCAGTAGCCGAACTCGCCGCGCACGGAGAGGATCTCGCCGAAGAAGCCGGAGTCGATCAGGCGGCGCAGCTTGAGCAGGCCGGGCAGGTAGAGCTTGTCGTGGACCACCCCGTTGACCACGCCCGCCTCCTTCGCGAGCTTCGCGAGCTCGAGGGCGTCCTCGAAGGTCTCCGCGGTGGGCTTCTCGGTGTAGATCGCCTTGCCGGCGGCGATCGCCTTCTTGAGGTTCGCGACGCGCAGGTTGGTGACCAGGGCGTCGAAGTAGACCTCGTAGTCCGGGTTCGCGAGCGCCTCGTCGACGTCGGTGGTCCACGCCGTCAGGCCGTGCTTCTCCGCCACGCCCCGCAGCTTCTCCTCGTTGCGGCCCACCAGCAGCAGGTCCGGCAGCAGCCGGTCGCCGCCGGCGATCTCGACCCCTCCCTGCTCCTGGATCGCGAGCAGGGACCGCACCAGGTGCTGGCGGTAGCCCATGCGCCCCGTGGCGCCGTTGACGATGATCCCGATCCTGCGTGTGGCCATGTGGCAGCTCTCCTTCGTGGTGGCCGGCACCGGTCTCGCAGCACTGCGAACGGTAACCGCTTTCCGTCGCGACCAGTCAAGCACATCGGATCAGGTTCGGGCAAGCGCTTGTCCAGTGAGCGGCGCCACCGGCGGGTCGGTGCCCGATCGCGAGCACCCCGGCCCGCAGGATGGAGGTGACGCGCCCGCCCGGCACCGACGAAAGGCTCCGCCCCGTGACACCTCCCCCCGCCCTCCTCCGCCACGGCCCCGCCGAGCGCTGGCTCGAAGCGCTCCCGCTGGGCAACGGCCGGCTCGGCGCCATGGCCTGGGGCGACCCGGGCCGTGCCCGCTTCTCCCTCAACGAGTCCACGCTGTGGTCCGGCGCGCCGGGCGTCGATCTCCCGCACCGCACGCCGCGCGCGGAGGCCGCGGCCGCGCTCGAGCGCTCCCGCGCCCTGTTCACCAGCGGCGCGGTCCAGGAGGCGCAGGAGGAGATCGAGCGCCTGGGCGCCTCGTGGTCCCAGGCGTACCTGCCCGTCGGCGATCTGACGGTGCGCCTCGACGGCGACGCGGGCCCCGAGGGCGGCGACGGGCGGCGGGAGCTGGATCTGCAGCACGGCGAGCATCGCGTGCTCGCCGCGGATGGCGAGCACCTGAGCTTCGTCAGCGCGGCGGACGAGGTGCTGGTCCACTGCCTGCCCTGCCCCGAGGGGGCCCGGGCCGTCCTCGAGCTCGACTCCCCGCTGGTCGAGGAGCAGCGCGAGGAGCAGCCCGCGGACGGCGACGCGGCCCTCACCATCGTGCTGCGCGCCCCGTCGGACGTGCCGGGCGGCCAGTTCCGCCAGCAGGAGCAGATCGCCTGGGAGAGCGAGGGGGCGAGCCGCGCGGCGGTCGTGGTCCGCACCCGGCGCGAGGCCGGCCGGCTGCTGGTGGTGTGCGCGATCGTCACCACCTGGCAGGGCCTCGGCCGCACCCCCGACCGGGCCGTGGCGGAGGCGGTCCAGGAGGCGACGGCGCAGGCGGAGACCGCCCTCGCCCGCGGCGCGGAGGAGCTGCACCGCCGCCACCGCGATCGGCCGCGACCGGGGGCGGATGCCGTCGGCCTGCAGCTGACCGGGTCCGAGGAGGCGGAGCTGCTGGCGACCTGCTTCGCCTACGGCCGCTACCTGCTGGCGTCCGCCTCCCGGCCGGGACTGCCGCCGGCGAACCTCCAGGGGCTGTGGAACGCGAAGCTCGAGGCGCCGTGGTCCTCGAACTACACGGTGAACATCAACCTCGAGATGAACCACTGGGGCGCCGCGATCGCCCAGGTCCCCGAGGCCGCCGGAGCGCTCGAGCAGTACGTGGAGATGCTGCGCGAGCAGGGCCGGGACACAGCGCGCCGGCTCTACGGAGCGGACGGCTGGACCGTCCACCACAACTCCGATCCGTGGGGCTACACGGATCCGGTGCGCGGGGAGCCCTCGTGGGCGACCTGGCCGATGGGCGGGCTGTGGCTCGAGCAGCTGCTGGACACCTTCGCCGCCTGCAGCGGCAGCGATCCCGCCGAGGTCGCGCGCGACCGCTTCCCGGCGCTGCGCGAGGCCGTCGCCTTCGCCCTCGGGCTGCTGCACGAGAGCGCCGACGGGCACCTGGCCACCTTCCCCTCCACCTCGCCCGAGAACCGCTGGCGCACTGCGGACGGCACCGTGGTGTGCCTCAGCGAGGGCACCGGCATGGACCGCTGGCTGCTGCGGGAGACCGCGCAGCACCTGGTGGAGGCCGCTGCCGTGCTGGGCCGCGAGGATGATCCGGTCGTGCAGCAGGCCGCCTCCGCCCTCGATCTGGTGCCCGGCCCGCGGGTCGGGGCCGACGGCCGCATCCTCGAGTGGCACCGCGACGGCCTCACCGAGGCCGAACCGGACCACCGCCACGTCTCCCACCTCGGGTTCCTCTACCCGAGCGGGCTCCCGGCGGAGCCGCGGCACGAGCAGGCCGCGGCCCGCTCCCTCGAGGCCCGCGGGGACGAGGCGACCGGCTGGTCGCTGGTGTGGAAGGTGTGCCTGTGGGCGCGGCTGCACCGGCCCGACCGGGTCCAGTCCCTGCTCGAGCTCTACCTGCGCCCCGCCGAGGCGCCGGACGGCACGGCGCGCAGCGGCCTGTACCCGAACCTCTTCTCCGCCCATCCCCCGTTCCAGATCGACGGGAACCTCGGGATCGTCGCCGCGCTCGCGGAATGCCTGGTCCAGAGCCACCGCGGCGAGCTCGAGCTGCTGCCCGCCCTGCCGCCGATGATGGCCGACGGGGCGGTGCGCGGACTGCGGGCCCGGCCCGGGATCGAGATGGACATGACCTGGAGCGACGGCACGCTGACCGCCCTGACGCTGCGCGCCCTGGGCCCCGGCGCCCTCGGCACGCACCGGCTGCGCTGCGGGGAGAGGAGCACCGAGGTGACGCTGGGCGACACCGCACCGGTGGCGCTCGATCTGGGCTGGGCGTGCTGAGCGCGGCCGCGCCCCGGTCTCTGACACGATGACCGGACCCGGAACGGCGAGAGGTGCGTGAGGCAGTGGGTGCACGACGAGATCGACGACCGGTGATCACCCGGCGGATGTTCGCGGGAGCGGCGGCCGTGGCGGCGGCAGCGGCCCTGACCGCCTGCACCGAGGACGACGCCCAGCTCCAGGTCGAGCTCGCCGCCGCCCCCGGATCGACGGTGCTGCCCGGTGAGGATCTCGCCCCGACCCTCCTCGCCCTCAGCAGCACGCTGTTCGAGGCGGCGGACATCGCCGCCCTCGCCACGGAGGAGAGCCTCACGGACCTGCTCGCTGTGAGCACCGAGGCCGGCCTGCCGCTGCTGCTGGGCACGGACGAGGCGGTCGCCGAGGAGCTCTCCCGGCTCGGCGCGCGCACCGTCGTCACCGCCGCCGGCACCGACCTGGGCGATCTCGGGGAGGATCTCGGCGACGACCTCGAGGTGATCGAGCTCGAGGGCGAGGAGGCCGACGACGACCGGCTGCGCTCCGTGACCGTCGCCGGCCACCCCGCGCCGGTCGCGCTGCTGGTCGATCCCGAGCTCGAGCTGCCCGCCCAGTCCGCCGTGACCGCGATCGTCCAGGCCGTGGGCGGCAGCGTCTCCGAGATCCCCGGCGGCGACCTCGGCCGCAGCGGCGAGTCCCTCGAGACGGCGATCTCCGCCGCCGGGGACGATCCCGCCACCGGCGTCGTGGCGCTGGGCGAGAGCTTCGGCCCGGCCGAGGCCTGGACGGACACGCTGCAGGCCGCGCTCACGATGCCGCAGCTGCCGGGCGGCGGCCACACCGTCTTCCCCGGCCGGCGGATGATCGCCGTCTACGGCTCCCCCGACGCCCCCTCCCTCGGCGTGCTCGGCGAGCAGGGGCTCGAGGAGACCATCACCCGGGTCCAGGACCTGGTCGCGGAGTACGAGGGGCTCGCCGAGGAGCCGCTGGTCCCCGCCTTCGAGATCATCACCACGATGGCCTCCTCCGACCCCGGCGGCGACGGCGACTACTCCTCCGAACGGGCCCCGGAGCTGCTGCGGGAGTGGGTGGACGCGGCCGGCGAGGCCGGGATCTACGTGGTGCTCGACCTGCAGCCCGGCACCACCGACTTCCTCACCCAGGCGAAGCTCTACGAGGACCTGCTCACCGAGCCGCACGTGGGGCTCGCGCTCGACCCCGAATGGCGGCTCTCCGCCGGCCAGAAGCACATGGCGCAGATCGGCTCGGTCTCCGCCGCCGAGGTCAACGAGACCGCGACCTGGCTGGCGGACCTCACCGCCGAGAACGCTCTGCCGCAGAAGCTGCTGATCCTCCACCAGTTCAGCCGCTCGATGATCACCGACCGGCAGGACGTGGACACCTCCCGGCCCGAGCTCGCGATCACGCTGCACGCCGACGGCCACGGCGTGGCCGGGGACAAGCTCGGCACCTGGAACTCGCTGCAGCAGGACCTGCCCGAGGGGATCTTCATGGCGTGGAAGAACTTCTACGACGAGGATTCCCCGATGTTCACCCCGGAGCAGACCTACGAGGTCGAGCCGCGGCCCTGGTTCGTCTCCTACCAGTGAGCCGCCCGGCGCTCGTCCGCCCGGCGCCCGGCCCGTCGGCCCCTCCGCCCGCGCGTCAGGCCGCGCGCAGGTGGGCGAGGACGAGCCCCACCGGGATGCTCACCACGGTCACCACGAGCGCGGCGCGGAAGAGCCACAGCGCCCAGGCCGGTCCGTGCGCTCCCCGGCCGACGGCGCGCATCATCAGCACCATCGCCACCACCAGCAGCGCCCCGCCCGCATCGACCAGCAGCGGCGCGGCCAGCAGGGTCCCTCCGATCACCGCGAGGCAGCCCGCGTTCCAGGAGAGGAGCTGCACCAGGAGGATCCGCCCGCCGATCCGGGCGGCGAGGAGGTGCTGAGCGACACCCAGGGCGCCCTGCATCACGCCGCCGACGAGCACCTGGAAGGCCGCGGACCAGGAGCCGTGCGCGAGCCCGAGCGGACCGGTCACCGCGGCGACCAGACCTCCGGTGATCACCCACGCGAGGGCGAGGGCGCGGAAGGGCAGATCGGCCCGGACGGTGCCCGGTGCTTCGTCGGCAGCTCCTGGACGGTGGGTCATGCCCTCCATCTTCTCGCCCGAGCACGCGGGGGTGTGCGCCGGTGGCCTGGTGTGAGGCATCGGACGCCGGCGCCCCGCGTCCGCGAACCGGCCGGCGACCCCGTGAAAAGCGCGGACTCGTCGCTCAGTGGTTGCGCGCCACCCAGCCCTCGCCGCAGGTGCCGCCGTTTTCGGAGGCCTCGATCTCGACCTCCTCGCCGCGGGCGTCGAGCAGCGGCTGGTAGCCCGCGGCGACCTCGCGGCTGCCCTCGGGGATGTAGTGGAAGATCAGCGAGCGGCGGAAGCGGTCCGTGCTGGTGTTGGGCTTGGAGCCGTGCACGAGGCTGCCGTGGAAGATCAGCATGTCGCCGGCGCGCATGTCCGTCTGCACCACGCTGAGGTGCTCGGGGATCGAGACGGTGATCGTGGTGAAGGATTCCGTGGCGTCGGCCTCCTCGGGGCATTCGATCTCGTAGCGGTGGGTGCCGGGCACCACGCCGAGGGCGCCGTTCTCGGCGTCGCAGTCGTCGACCGCGATCCAGGCGGCGATGCAGGTCTCCGGGTGGGACTGCAGGAAGTAGTTGTCCTGGTGCATGGCCTGGCCGCGGGCGCCGGCGGGCTTGAAGTAGAACATCGACTGCGCCGCCCACACGGGGCCGACGGCCTCGGCCACGCGCCCCATCACCCGCTGTTCGAGCAGCCAGCGGTGGGAGAGGCGGCCGGGGGTGTGCTCGGCGCGGTGCGGCTGGATCATGCGGGGGTAGGCATGCAGCGGATCGCCCTCGGGGATCTCGTGGAAGGCGCCGCCGCTGCCGTCGGTCTCGATATGGCTGGTGAAGGCCTCGCGCAGCTCGGCGATCTCCTCGGCGGTGAGGACGCCGCGCAGGTGCACGGCGCCGCCCTGCTCGTAGGCGGCGGCGAGCTGGGCGCCATCGACGTCGGCGTCGAGGATCGCGAGACCGGGGGTCCCGGTGGTGTCGACAGGGTCGGCGGGGGTGTTCTGGATGGTGGTCATGCTGTCATTCTGGGCTCATGCCATCAGCCGCGACCAGGTGATCGGAGGGCGAGGACATGGAGGATCCTGCTGCGCCGCGGCAGGTTGCGGCGACCGAGGTGCCGCCGCCGGAGACGGGCCGGGCGCTGCTGGGCGAGCTCGAACAGGATGCGGGATACCGGGTGCGCCGCTCGCAGGGCGCCGCCGACTGGCTGCTGCTGCACACGGTGGCCGGGGCCGGGATCCTGCGCGGGGCCGACGGCGCCTCGCTGACGGTCCGCCCCGGACAGGCGGCGCTGCTCGCCCCGGGCGCGCTGCACGACTACGGCACGGACCCCTCCGCCGGGCGCTGGCGCCTGCTGTACAGCCACTTCCATCCTCCGGCCACCTGGCTCGCCCTGCTGGACTGGCCCGAGATCGCGCCCGGCATCGGCACGATCCGATTGGGCACCGAGGTGGAGGTGCGGGTGCGGCAGGCGCTGCGCGGCGCGGCCCGCGCCGCGCGCCTGGCCGTGGGCCGGCCGGAGCTGTTCGCGCTCAACGGCATCGAAGCCGCGCTGCTCTGGTACGACACGCAGAACCCGCGCCGCCACCAGCTCGACGAGCGCGTGCTCGCGGTGCTCGAGCACATCGACGCCCACCTCGCGACCGATCTCGACGCCGCGGAGCTGGCGCGGGTGGCGCACCTGTCCCCCTCGCGACTGTCGCACCTGTTCACCGCCCAGGTGGGCACCTCGCTCGCCCGCTATGTGGAGGCGCAGCGGCTCGAGCTGGCGGCCCGGCTGCTGGAGATGACGCCCGAGCCGGTGGCGGACATCGCCGGCCGGGTCGGGTTCCGCGATCCGCTGTACTTCTCGCGCCGCTTCCGCACGCTGCGCGCGGTGAGCCCGTCGGAGCATCGGGCGCGGCACCGCTGAGCCGGCGCTGAGCGGCACCGCTGGGCCGGTGCGGGGCGACACCGCAGCGCGGAGACGGGCGGCACCTTTCCTCCACACACGCTTCTCATCCACATTCCCATCCACTGCGGACGCGTTTTCCCTGCTCCTCTTTCCCTCCCCACAACAAGGTCATCCACACTATCCACATATTCGTCTCGAGGGCTGGTGGGAGACGGTGTGCGGCGGTAAAATGAGGGCACGTGAAGAATACTGACGACGATGCCGGTGAATTCGGAGCAAGGGGGTGACGAGATGTCTTCGGCGATCGATCCGCAGGGCCGGGAGAGCCGCGATATCCCGGCACCGTCCTTCCCCGCCGCAGAGCCTCCGCGCGCCCCGGTGCGGGCCCGCACTCCGCTGGATCCGCAGGATTTCGCCGCCCGCACCGTCACCGAGCCGGGCTCCCTCGAAGCGCAGGTGGCGCTCGAGCTCTTCTCCACCCACCACCAGGAGGCCCGCGCCTACGCGACGCGGCTCCGCCGGCTCGCGACACTCTGGGACGACACCGACGAGGACGGCGACGCCTACGCGGATCTCGTCGCCGAAGCGCGCCGGGTCACCCTCGATCAGGCTCGCACGCTGCTGCGCGATGCCGCTCTCGCCGTCACGTCCCTGCCGCACACCCTGGAGCGGCTCGACGCCGGGCACATGCCCGTCTCCTGGTTCGAGCAGATCCTGCGCCGCGTCCGGCACCTCACGCCGGAGCAGTGCCGGCAGCTCGACGATCGGGTCGCCGACTGGGACCTGGCGAACATCAGGCGCGACCGCTTCACCCGGGAGCTGGGGATTCTGATCGCCTGGTTCGGAGTGGCGGCCACCCGGCCCTCGCCGCAGGAGCAGCGTGCCGTCGCGCTCGAGGTGAACCCCGAGCACGACGGCACCGCCTGCCTCCACCTCACCGGGCCGGTCCACGAGATCGTCGACCTCTCCCACCGCCTCGATGCCGCGGCCCGCGCGGTCCAGGACGAGCAGCGCCGCGCGCTGGCGGATGGCCGCCCTGTGCCTTTCGACATCGACGGCGCCGCCAGCCGCGAGGGCCGCCAACTGACCCTCGCGGCGCTGCGCTACGCGATCCTCACCCGCTCCGTGCTCGAAACCGGCGGCATCGAGGCGCCCGGGAGCTGGCTGCGACTGCAGGTGGTGGTCCCGGCGATGACGCTGCTCGGCGAGTCCGAGGCCCCCGGCACGATCGACGGGACCATCCCGCTGCCCGCCCCGATGGCCCGCCACCTCGCAGCCGGCGAATCCACCTGGTACCGGATCCTCACCGACCCCTCCGACGGCGCATTCCTGCCGCTGCCGGCGAAACGCTACTCCCCTACCCTCGCGATGCAGGAACATCTGCGCCTTCTCAATCCCGTCTGCGCCGTTCCCGGATGCACCAGGAACACCTGCACGATCGGGGAAGCGGATCATATCGAGGAATACGATCACGAAAATCCCGAGAACGGTGGCCGGACGGCGATCGAGAATCTTCATCGATTGTGCTGGAAGCACCACAGGTTGAAGACACTCGGACTCCTCGATCCCGTCCGCGAACCGGACGGCAGCACCACCTGGATCCTCTACGGACGCGCAGTGCGGCGGGAACGGCAGAACACGGATCTGCTCACCCCGGCCCTCGCCGACGCCCTCCAGCGCTCCTGGGAGATCTACGAGGAGACGCTCGTCTGGGACGAGGCACGCCACCGCGGACTCCTCGAGGACGCCGACCCGGCACCGCTGCCCGATCCGGCGCCGCACCCCGAGCCGCCCTTCTGAGCCCACCGACGGCGAAGACCCCTCCGCACCCGTCAAGAACGGGGCGGAGGGGCCTTCGCGGCGAGGTCGATCAGGCTCTGCTCATTGCCCGATCTCCTGCCGCTCGCACGCTCGCAGCACGTCGATCAGGCGTCGACCACGACCGCCTGGACGGCGGGCTCGCGGCGGTAGGTACGGCGCAGGTAGCTGCCGACCGTCTCGACGATGATGTCCTCGATCTCGGCGATGTCCTCGACGTTGTCGGACTTCGCCCGCGCCAGTGCCTTGTTCACCTGGGCCTCGGCACCCTCGAAGGTGCGCTTGTCGTGCACGAAGCCCTTCGAGAGGAACTCGACCGGCTCGACCGGCTTGTAGGACTTCGGGTCGATCAGCGCGACCACGGTGACCACACCGCCGCCGGAGAGCATGCGGCGCTCGGCGAGGGTGTCCTCGGTGGCGGTGCCGATGGTCTGGCCGTCCACGTACACCAGCCCCGCCTCGACCTTGCCGGAGATCTTCGCCTGACCGGCCACGAGGTCCACGGTCACGCCGTCCTGGGCGATGACGATGTTCTTCTCCGGCACGCCGGTGCGGCGGGCCAGCTCGGCGTTGGCGTGCAGGTGCTTGGACTCGCCGTGCACCGGCATCACGTTCTTGGGCCGCACGATGTTGTAGCAGTACACGAGCTCGCCGGCGCTCGCGTGGCCGGAGACGTGCACCTTCGCGTTGCCCTTGTGGACGATGTTCGCGCCCAGATCGGTGAGCTTGTTGATGATCCCGTAGATCGCGTTCTCGTTGCCGGGGATCAGCGAGGAGGCCATCAGCACGGTGTCGCCCTCGCCCACCTGGATCTGGTGGTCGCCGTTGGCCATGCGCGCCAGCGCCGCCATCGGCTCGCCCTGCGAGCCGGTGCAGATCAGGGTGACCTTGTGATCGGGCATCGACTGGATCTTGCGGAAGTCGACGACCAGGCCGCGCGGGATGGAGAGGTAGCCGAGCTCGCGCGCGATCTTCATGTTGCGCACCATCGAGCGGCCCACGAAGGCGACCTTGCGGCCGTTGGCGTGGGCGGCGTTGAGCACCTGCTGGATGCGGTGCACGTGGCTGGCGAAGCTGGAGACGATGATCCGCCGCGGCGACGAGGTGAACACCTGATCGATCGCCGGGTTCAGATCCCGCTCCGACATCGTGAAGCCGGGGACCTCCGCGTTGGTGGAGTCGGTGAGGAACAGGTCCACACCCTCCTCGCCGAGCCGCGCGAAGGCGCGCAGGTCGGTGATGCGGCCGTCCAGCGGGAACTGGTCCATCTTGAAGTCGCCCGTGTGCAGCACGGTCCCGGCCCGGGTGCGGAGGAAGACCGCGAGGCTGTCGGGGATCGAGTGGTTGACCGCCACGAACTCCAGGTCGAAGACGCCCGCCTTGTGCTTCTGCCCCGCCTCGACCTGGATGGTCTTCGGGGTGATGCGGTGCTCCTTGAGCTTCGCGGTGATGAACGCGAGAGTCAGCTCTGAACCGATCAGCGGGATGTCGGCCCGCTCCTTGAGCAGGTACGGGACACCACCGATATGGTCCTCGTGGCCGTGCGTGAGCACGATGCACTCGATGTCGTCCAGGCGGTCCCGGATGGAGGTGAAGTCCGGCAGGATCACGTCGATGCCGGGCTGGTGCTCCTCGGGGAAGAGCACGCCGCAGTCGACGATCATGAGCTTGCCGGCGTGCTCGAACACCGTCATGTTGCGGCCGACCTCGCCGAGGCCGCCGAGCGCGGTGATGCGCATGCCGTTCTTGGGCAGGCGCGGGGGTGCGGTGAGCTTGGTGCGGGGAGAGGGCATAGGAGTGTCTTCTATCGTCGAAGGGTCATGGACAGAGGTCTCGTGGTGCCGCGCGCGTCGCAGAGCTCGCTGCAGCGGTCACACCCTCCAACGTACGCCAGGAAAGCGTCAGAACCGCATTCATGCCGGATTGCCCACGTTGCGGAGCGCGTCGCCCCGTTCCGACCGCGCAGCCGATCCGGCGCTCTCTCCAGGGCCGACGGGCGATAGCCCGCTCCCGTTCAGCGGAGATGCTCGAGGAATGCGTCGAGCGAGCGTTCGGCGCGGAAGGTGTGCCCGCCGTCGGTGACCACGAGCTCGGGCGGGACGGCGCCGTGCTCCTCCCAGGCCGGTCCGAGCCGCGCGAAGGCGGCGCGGGTCGCCTCGATCGGGAAGATGTGGTCGCGTTCGCCGGCCTCGATCACCAGCGGTCGCGGGGCGACGAGGGCGGCGATGTCCGCCATCTCGAACTCGGGCAGCACCCCGGGGATGAGGTTGCAGGGGCAGTGCCGGATCGAGCAGAAACTCGCCTCGAAGGTGCAGAAATAGGTCGCGACCAGCGCCGCGGCGAGCGACGGATCCGCAGCGGCGAGCAGCAGCGAGACGGCTCCTCCCCCGGAGCCTCCCGCCACCGCCACCCGCTCCGGGTCGACGCCCGGCAGCTGCCGCAGCGCCTGCACGGCGGCGCGTGCATCGGCCGCCCGCCGTCCCATCAGCGGCCGGCCGTGCAGCAGCTCGCGCGCCGCGTCGATGCCGCAGGAGTTCTCCGCGAGCTCGTACGGCGGTGCACCCTCCGGGCGGGGGAACCGCCGCCTGCCGAAGCTGAGCATCTCCGGGCTCAGCACGGTGAGCCCGGCCCGGACCAGCTTGTGCGCGAGCCCGTCGTGATACTCGTCGACCGGGTCGGTGCGCACCAGATCGTCGATGCCGCGGCCGTGGCCCGCCACGAGCACCACCCCGGCCCCGGTGGCGTGCGCCGGATCGGGGCGCAGCAGGAACGCCGGGATCTCCTCGCCCACGGGCGTGACCACCTGGACCTCGACCGGCTCGCCGCCACCCGGGTCGGAGGGGAGCTGCGCGAGCCGCCCCTGTCCGGTTCCGGCGAAATCGAGCCCGAGCAGCTCGCGCAGCCTTTCACGCCGTGCTGCGGTGCGGGCGGTCGGGGCGGTCGGGGCTGTCATTTGTCCTCCTGGAGACGTGATGGTCCGTGCGCGCTGTCGTGGCTGCTGTCAGCCCTTCACCGAGCCGATCAGCGCGCCCTTGACGAAGTAGCGCTGGATGAACGGGTAGACCATGAGCATCGGCAGGGTGGCCACGGTGATCACGGCCATCTTCACGGACTGCGCCGGCGGGACCACGTCCACGGCGCCGGCATCGGCGTTGACGCCGCTGGCGACGATGACGATCTGGCGCAGCAGCACCTGGATCGGCCACTTCGAGGAGTCGTTGATGTACAGCACCGCGTGCATGTACGTGTTCCAGTAGGTCACGCCGTAGAACAGGCCGATCGTGGCGATCGAGGCGATCGAGAGCGGCAGCACGATCCTCACGAACACGCCGAGCTCGGAGCAGCCGTCGATGCGCGCGGACTCCTCGAGGCTCTCCGGGATCCCGGAGAAGAAGTTCCGCATGATCACGAAGTTGAAGGCGTTGATCAGCACCGGCAGCACGAGCGACCACAGCGAGTCGAGCAGGCCCAGCTTGCTCACCACGATGAAGGTGGGGATCATCCCGCCGCTGAACAGCATGGTGAACACGACCATGAAGTTGATGACGCGCCGCCCCACCAGCCGCGGCTTGGCCAGGGCGTATGCCATCAGCGCGGTCACCAGCAGGCTGAGGAAGGTGCCGCCCACGGTGACGATCGTCGAGACGCCGATGGCGCGGAAGATGGTGGGCGTGGAGAGGATGTAGCGGTAGGCGTCGAGGGTGAACTCTCGCGGCACCAGCAGGAAGTTGGAGGTGGCGAGCTCGCCGGGGGTGGCGAAGGAGCTGCCGATGACGTGCACGAAGGGGATCACGCACAGCAGCGCGAAGCCGCTGAGGATGATCACGTTGATCACCCGGAACCCCTTCTCGCCGCGGGTCAGGGGGCGCTGCGCGGGCTTCGCGCGCTTGCGCCCGGCGGGCGGCAGGACGGCCGGCGCGGTCTGGGCGGCGACGGACGGGGACGGGGAGGGCGTGGTGGTCATGAGGGGCTCCCATCGGTGACCGGGCGGAGGGCGAAGAAGCCGGCGGCGACGAAGAACACGAACGCGACCGGGAAGAGGATCAGCTGGCTGCCCAGGAGGCAGGCGAGACCGGCGGCGAGCGCCCACCAGCCCGCGCCGCGGCGCCAGGGACGCCGGCGGGCCAGGAACAGGGCGATCACCGACAGCAGCAGGACCGCCACGAGGGTGACGCCGAACCAGGCGGCGAGGGTGTCCGCCAGCAGGCGCGCCTCCTCGACGGGGACCCCGGCCTCGGCGCCGACGAGCGCCGGCATCACCACCTGCTCGAACGTCACCTCGTCGATGCGGTTCATGGCCAGCACGAAGCCGCCCATCGTCACGAAGGACACCGCCATCCCGATCCCGAGCAGCCACTGCTCGGCGGTGCGGCGCACCCGCGGCGGCGGGGCCGTGGAGTCGCGGCGCGCGGGCCGGCGCGGCTCAGCCATGGTGGTCATCGCTCCCCCTCACGTCGAGGTCGAGGTCGGTGCAGGAGGTCGTCTGCACGGCCGGCCCGTCGGCCCCGCGCACCCGCACCCTGCTGAGCTCGCCGTCCGCGACGAAGCCGAGCTCGATCCCGGAGCGGGTCCGCTCCTCGACGCCGGAGGCCATCTCGGGGGCGGCGGCGCGGGGCGCGGCGGCGAAGGTGATCGACACGTCGTGCAGGCTGAAGTCGCTCAGCGGCGCCTCCGGCAGGCCGAAGACGTGACCGGCCGAGGCATGCACGTTCGTGGCGGTGAGGTGGGACAGGTGCAGGGAGCGCAGGTGGGGTGTGCCGGCGTCGACGGGCCGGGCGGTGCGGTCGCCCACGTGCGGCTCCTTGCCGTCGGGGCCGCAGAAGTAGAAGGGGTTGACCGTCAGCGGGCACAGCACGTCGTCCATGACGATGGTGCTCACGCGCACGTTCTCGACGGTGCCGCCGCGATCGCGGCGGGTCTTGAGCCGGATCCCGCGGTCGGTGCCCTGGAACACGCAGTTGCTGATCACGACGTTGCGCACGCCGCCGCTCATCTCGCTGCCGATCACCACGCCGCCGTGGCCGCGCACCATCGTGCAGCCGGTGATGGTGACGTTCTCGGTCGCGACGCGGTCCGGGGTGCGCTCCGTGCCGGCCTTGAGCGCGATGCAGTCGTCCCCCACGTCGATGTGGCAGTCGCTGATGCGCACGTTGCGGCAGGATTCCGGGTCGATGCCGTCGGTGTTCGGCGACTCGGCGGGGTTGTGGATGTGCAGGTTCGTGAGGGTGACGTCCTCGCAGAGGGAGGGGTGCACCGTCCAGGCCGGCGAGTTGCGCAGGGCGACATCCCGGATCGTGACCCGCTCGCACTCGTGCAGGCCGATCAGGGTGGGACGCGGATGGGCCAGCTCCTCACGGCGATGGCGGAAGGTGTCCCACCAGATCTGCCCGCCGCCGTCGATCGTGCCCAGCCCGGTGATCGCCACGTCCCGCTCGCCGTGCGCGTACAGGCAGGGCGAGTGGACCCGGCCGACGGCCCCCTCCCAGCGCGCCTCGACCGCGGGGTACAGCGCCGGATCGGGCACGAACTGCAGCAGCGCCCCGGCCTCGAGGTGCAGCTCGACGCCGCTGCGCAGGCGGAGCGCACCGGTGCGGTGCACGCCGGCGGGCACGCTCACCCGGCCGCCTCCGGCGGCTGCGGCCTCGTCGAGGGCGCGCTGCCACTGCGTCGTCGCGACGGCGGGGTCGACGAGGTCCTGCGGGGGCGAGGTGACGGTCACGGCGGAGCCTTTCGGGGCGGGAGGGCCGACGGGCGGCGAGGGGCGGCAGGGCGGGGACGGCGCCGTCTGCGGTGCCGGATGCGGCACCGTCCCCTGCGGCGGATCAGGCGTTGAACTCCTCGTACGCCTCGGTGTACTCGGAGATGATGTCGTCCAGGCCCTGGCCGCGGGCGCTCTCGATCGCGGCCTCGTAGTCGCCCATCGTGGCCTGGCCCATCATGAACTTGTTGTAGACGTCGTTCAGGCCCTGCTCGATGGTGGCCCACTGGGAGTTGAAGGTCTCCGAGTTCAGCGACTGCACCGGGTTGGTGATCGCGTACTCGGAGTTCTCCTCCATCATCTCGTTGGCGAGGTTCACGTACTCGTTGCTGGACTTGTAGGTGAACGCGTTCTCGGCCAGGCGCGAGCTGGAGTAGGGCTGGACCTCCTGCTCCCACAGCGCCTCGTCGATGATGTTCACCGCACCGTCGCCGTCCACCTCGTAATGGGTGCCCTCGATGCCGTTGGTCATGAGGTTGTGGACCTCCTCGGTCATCAGGGCATCGGCGAAGGCGAGCACCTCGCGCACCTCGTCCTCGCTCTTCACCGACTGGGTGGAGATCGAGAACAGGCCGCCCATGCCGCCTCCGGTGTCCGAGACGATGCGGCGGGGGACATCCGCGTACGTGATGTCGTTGATCAGGGTCCACTCCACGCCGGAGTCGGGGTTGATGCTGTCGGCGAGCGCCGCGTAGTTCTTCGCCTCGAACAGGCCGGTGACGACGATGCCGCCCTTGTCCTGCGCGATCGCCTGCTGCTGGTTCTGCTTCTGCGTGGTGATGAACTCCTGGTTCACGCCGCCGGCGGCGTAGACCTCCTGGTACCACTCCATCGCCTCCATCCACGCCTCGGAGGTGCAGGCGGGGATGATCTTCCCGGCGGCCTCGTCCAGCTGGAAGGTCTCGCCGGCGCCGAAGTAGCCGGCCAGCGAGCGGAAGCCGACCTTGAAGCTCTCCTCGCGGTCGATGAAGCCGGTGACGGACTGGCCGGTGCCGGTGGGGTCGCCCTCGGCGAAGGCCTTGGCGACCTCGCCCAGATCCTCGATGGTGTGCGGGACGTCGAGGCCGAGCTCGTCCAGCCAGTCCTGGCGCACCAGCACGCCGTAGCGGGCGAGGGGCTTCTGGAACGGGACGCCGTAGAGCACCCCGTCGAGACGGGCCGACTCGATGGTCTTGGGGTCGATGCCCTTGAGGTTCTCGAACTCGCCGAGGAACGGCTCGACGTCCCAGAACAGGCCGGAGGTCACGCCGCTGCGGATCGAGGAGTTCGTGAGGTTCGTGATCGAGGTGATGTCCGCGACGGAGCCCGAGGCGAGCGCCGCGTTCATCTTCTCCTCCTTGGAGGCGTCGGGCACCCACTGGATCTCGAAGTCCTGACCGGTCTCCTCGGCCAGGCCGGAGTGCACCGGGCCGGCGGCGTCCGGGGTGGTCGGGGTATGCAGCAGCGCCATCCAGCTGAGCGAGCCGCCGCTGCCGCCTTCGCCGCTGCCGCCTCCGCTGCCGCCGCAGGCGGAGAGCGCGAGCGCGCCGGCCGCGGCGACGGGAGCTGCCTGGAGGAGATTCCTGCGAGTGATCATGCCGGGGTTCCTTTCGTGAGGGGCCGCACCGGGTCGGAGACCGACGACGGGCGGCGCGAGCGCGCAACGGTGCGCGCCGCGGAGTGCGCCAGGGGGCGCGGGGTGGTGCGGGGCTCCTCGGCCGAGGAGGGTTCGAGGTCGCGGAGGATCCGCGAGCAGATGGCGGCGAAGACGGCGGCGGGCAGGCCCACCCCGAACAGCGCCAGCAGCGGGACGGCGAAGCGGAGCATCAGCCCGTAGCCGATCACCACCGCGGTGGTGCCGAGGATGGTCCAGTGCAGAGAGCCGATCCCCAGCATCAGGGCGCTGACCAGCTGGGCCCGCAGGCCCTGTACGTCGAGCGCGGCCAGCACGGTGAAGACGTACGCGGTGATGATCCACAGCACCGCCAGGGCCACGAGGTTCGCGGCCCGCAGATACCAGTCGGACAGGCTCAGCAGGTTCACCAGCACGATCCCGCCGGCCAGCAGGAGCACACCGCCCATCAGCACCGGCTGCCAGCGCAGCTCGCGGGCGTAGCGCAGGTATGTGGGCACCAGCGGCGGGGTCTCCCCGTGGCGGAACCAGCGGTGGAGGTACTTCGCCATCGCGTAGCTGGCCGGGCCCGCGCCGAGCACGCCCAGGCCGGCGGCCGTCACGGCGATCCACAGCAGGTTCAGCCCGGCCAGGCGCCAGATCCCCGCCAGGCGGCGGTTCAGGGCGACGAACTGCTCGAACCCGAACATCAGTACACGCCCTCTTCGCCGAAGCGCTTGGCCAGGGAGTTCGCCCCGATCACGAGGACCAGGCCGACGAGGCCCTTGAACAGGCCCACCGCGGTGGCGAAGCTGAGCTGGCCGTTCTGGATGCCGGCGGTGTACACGAAGGTGTCGAAGATTTCGCCGACGTCGCGGTTCATCGAGTTCAGCAGCAGGAACATGTGCTCGAAGCCGAGCTCGAGGAAGTCGCCGATCGAGAGGATGAACAGCACGATGATGGTGGGCCGGATCGCCGGCAGGGTGATGTGCCAGGTCTGCTGCCAGCGGTTGGCGCCGTCGATCTCCGAGGCCTCGTACAGGGCCATGTCCACGGCGGTCAGCGCCGCGAGGTAGACGATCGTGCCCCAGCCGGCGGTGCGCCACACGTGCTGGAAGACGTACATCGGGCGGAGCCATTCGGAGTCGGTGAGGAAGCCGATCGGGTCCCCGCCGAGGGAGACGATGAGGTTGTTGATCGCGCCGCCGTCGGTCGTGAGCATCACGTAGAACAGCGACACCACGATCACCCATGACATGAAGTGCGGCAGGTAGATGACCGTCTGGATGCTGCGCTTGAACACGACCCCGCGCAGCTCGTTCAGCAGCAGGGCGAGCACGATCGGGATCGGGAACGAGATGAGCATCAGCAGCAGCGAGAGCACGAGCGTGTTCCGCAGCAGCATGAAGAAGGTGTCCTGCGTGAACAGGCGCACGAAGTGCTCGAAGCCCACCCACGGGCTGCCCATGATCCCCAGGAACGGCTTGTAGTCCTGGAACGAGATGATCAGCCCGCCCATGGGCAGGTACTTGAACAGCAGGAAGTAGACGATGCCCGGCAGCGCCATCAGGTAGAGGGCACGGTGCTTCCACAGCGTCGCGGCCACTCCCCTGCGGCGCCGTGCCACGGGTGCGGGGCTCGTCGCGGGCTCGGGCTCCGGGGAATCGAGCCGAGGCGCGGTCGCGCTGGTGTCGATGACGGGGTCAGCCACCATTGGCCATCCTTGCTCTGCGTCGAGGGAGATGAGAAACCGTTTCATCGGAAACCGGTCTCCGGTGACGACCCACTATGTCGGGGCGCACTCTCGGTGTCAACAGCCAGCACCCGAGTTTTTTCGCCTCGGCGTCGTCGCAGGCCGCCCACGATCAGGCATCAGTGCACGTCACCACACACTTGCCGAACGCCCCGTCACCCCGTGCTCCGCGCGCGCACGAGCCGACGGGGCACCTCTCGCGACCCCGGGAGGCGACTGGTACTGTGTGCCTCCACAGCGTGGGGAACCGGTTACTCGTGCGTTTCCCGCAGCGCTGCGGCGGCGGTTCCACGAGCCTCGTGCCCGCAGGACCGTCGGCCGCCTCGGACCCGTCGGCCCGGCCGCAGCGCGCCCCGCCGTGGGGCCTCTCGGTCCGCACCCGCCGGACCTCACCCGTTGGAGGAGAGAAGTTGGAGCACCGTTCGAACCCCGTCCTCGACGCCGATTGGCCCGATCCGGATGTCCTCCGGGTGGGCGATGACTACTGGATGATCGCCTCCAGCTTCCACCGCGCCCCGGGCCTGCCCGTGCTGCGCTCGCAGGACCTCGTGACCTGGGAGCACGTGACCAATGCGCTGCCCGCTCTGGTCCCCGAGGAGCACTACGCCCTCCCCCGGCGCGGCAGCGGCGTGTGGGCCCCGAGCATCCGCGAGCACGCCGGGACGTTCCACATCGTCTACCCGGATCCGGACCACGGCATCTTCGTCCTCGACGCGCCGCACCCGGCCGGCCCGTGGAGCGCGCCGCGGCTGCTGCTGGCCGGGCGGGGGCTCATCGACCCGTGCCCCCTGTGGGACGAGGACGGCCGCGCATACCTGGTGCACGGCTGGGCCCGTTCCCGCGCCCGGGTGAAGAACCGCCTCTCCCTGCTCGAGGTCACGCCGGATCTCTCCGCCGCCCTCTCCCCCTCGCAGGTGATCATCGACGGCGCGGACCTTCCCGGGATGCTCACTCTCGAGGGCCCCAAGGCCTACCGGCAGGGCGGCTGGTACTGGATCTACGCGCCGGCGGGAGGAGTGGCCGACGGCTACCAGGTGGTCTTCCGCGCCCGGGAGCTGCACGGGCCGTACGAGCACCGGATCGTGCTCGAGCAGGACTCCTCCCCGGTCAACGGCCCCCACCAGGGCGCGCTCGTGGACGACGTGCACGGCGACTGGTGGTTCGTGCACTTCCAGGACCGCGGCGTCTTCGGCCGGGTCACGCACGTCCAGCCGGTCCGCTTCGACGCCGAGGGCTGGCCCCACATGGGCGAGCCGATCGACGAGGTGCGCGGCCGCCCGGTCGCCGCGGTGCCCGCGCTCGGGCAGCGCGGCGACGCGCCCGCCGAGCCAGCCGCGGAGCCCGCCACGTCGGCCCTCCCCTACGAGGAGCCCCTCCGGTCGGATGACTTCCGTGCCGCCCAGCTGCACCCGCGCTGGCACTGGCAGGCCAATCCCCAGCGCTCCTGGCACCGCTGCGGCGAGGGCCGCCTGGACCTCGCCTTCGGCCGGAGCCCGCGCGGTGACCTGCGCGATCTGCCCACCGTGCTCGGGCAGCAGCTGCCGGGCCAGCCCTCGACCTGGACCACCTCGGTGCATCTGCCGGCCGTCGCGGACGGCGGCGCGGCGGGCACCGAGCGCGCCGGAGCGGTGGTGCTGGGGCACAGCTACGCCTGGGCGGGCCTGCGCCGCGACGCGGAGGGCATCGCCCTCGTGCACGGCACCATGGCCGAGGATGCGGCCGAGGAGGAGACCCGCACCCACCGCGTCCTCACCGCCGACCCCACCGCCGAGGCCTCCCTCTCCCTCCGGATCGACGTCGACGCGGCCGGGCGGATCACGCTGCGGGCGGAGGATTCCGTGCTGCTCGAGGACTGGCAGGCCGCGAAGGGACACTGGGTCGGTGCGGAGGTCGGCCTTTTCGCCACCGTGGAGAGCATGGTGCACCATGACCTCACGGAGCGCAGAGCGAGCTTCGGCCCCGTCACCGTGCACCGGGAAGGACGTGAGATCTGATGGCTCGCAGCAGCGGAGGGCCCACCATCACGCAGGTCGCCGAGGCGGCCGGCGTCTCCCGCGCGACCGTGTCGCGGGTGCTCAACGGCCGCCCCACCGTCGACCCGCTCATCGGGGCCCGGGTGCGGGAGGCCGCCGACCGCCTCCAGTACCGCCCGAACCTCACCGCCCGCTACCTCTCCACCGGGCGCACCATGACCGTGTCCCTGGTGATCCCCGACCTGGGCAACCCGATGTTCCAGTCGGTGCTGCGCAGCCTCACCCGCGCCGCGGAGGCCGACGGCTACGGCGTGCTGGTCGCCGAGGCGCCCACCGCCGAGCGGGAGGCCGGGATCGCGCGGGACGCCCGCCGCCAGTGCGATGCCGTGGTGCTGGTGGCCCCGCGCATGAACGACCTCGAGCTCGAGGCGCTCGTCGGGCAGATCTCCCCCGTCGTGATCCTCAACCGGCAGCTGCCCGATCCGCGGATCGCGACCGTCGGCATCGACTACGCCAGCGGCATGTCCCAGCTGGTCGCCCACCTCGAGTCCCTCGGGCACCGCGACCTGCTGTACGTCGCGGGCCCGCCCCGCAGCGCCGCCCACCACGAGCGCCTCACCGCGCTGAACGCGCTCATCGACGCGAGCCCCTCCCTCACCCTGCGCACCATCCTCGGCGGCTCGACCATGACCGACGGGCACCGGGTGGCGGAGCAGGTGCTGGAGACCGGGGCGACCGCCGCGATCGCCTTCAACGACCTCGTGGCCTTCGGGCTCCTCGCCCGGCTCAACGAGTTCGGGGTGGACGTGCCCGGGGACATCTCGGTCACCGGCTTCGACGGGATCGAGCTGTCCCGCTTCGCGGTCCCGGCGCTGACCACCGTGGGCCAGGAGGAGCTCGACACCGGCGCGGTCGCCTGGCGCCGCCTGCACCATCAGCTCGCGCCGGGCAGCGAGGGCGAGCCGACGGACCACGCCCTGCTCATCCCGCGGCTGATCGTCGGGGACAGCACCGGCAGGGTGCCGCCCTCGCGCACTCCCCCGACCTCCGACGGTCCGGATCCGGCGCGGCGCCCCGCCGCCGAGCTCGCCCGCATCCCGCTGCGCTGGGCACCCGGCGAGCACGCCTGGAACCTGCAGCACGGCGACTCGCTGCTCGCCGAGCTCGACGACGGCGCCTCGATGGTGCCGGTGCACAGCCCCCGCCCGCACCTCCACCCGGTGCGCACCCTCGCCGGCCGCTCGATGACGGTGGTCACCCCCACCGACCACCGCCACCACTACGGGGTCTCCCTCGCCCTGCCGGACGTCAACGGCAGCACCTACTGGGGCGGCCGCACCTTCGTCGAGGGCCGCGGCTCGACCCTGCTGGCCAACCACGGCACCCAGCGGGTCGAGGAGACCGACGCGAGCGAGGACGGCCGCACCCTGCAGGCGCGGGTGCGCTGGCTCGCCCATGACGGCAGCGACCTGCTCACCGAGCGGCGCACCCTGACCACCGCCCTGCTGCCCGAGGCCGAGGGCTGGAGCCTGCACTGGCACAGCACCCTCCTGGCGGACTCGGCACCGCTGCACCTGACCAGCCCCGCCACCCGCGGCCGGCCGGGCGCCGGCTACTCCGGGCTGTTCTGGCGCCTGCCGGACGGCGACGAGACCCGGATCCTCGTGGCCCAGGGGCAGGGCGAGGGGCTCGCCCACGGCTCCACCGGCGAGGCGCTCATCGTCCAGCGCCGGCACGGCCGGGCCTGGTCCAGCCTGGTCCTCGTGCAGGACGCCGAGGTCCAGGGACGGGTGGATCCGTGGTTCGTGCGCGCCTCGGACTACGTCGGCATCGGCCCGAGCCTCGCCTGGGACCTTGCCCGCGACATCGCCCGCGGGGAGGCGCTCGAGATCTCGCTGCGGATGGTGCTGCTGGACCGCCGCGCCTCGATCGAGGAGATCCCCGAGCTGCTCACCGCCCCGGCGGACCGGGCATGAGCGCCGCGCGCACGCGCCGCGTGGTGCTCGCCGGGGACTCGACCGTCGCCCCGTACGTCGCCACGGCCTACCCGATGTGCGGCTGGGGCGCGCACCTGGGGGCCGCGCTCACGGCGCGCTGCCGGGCCACGGCGCCGCTGCACGTGGTGGACCTCGCGAAGAACGGCGCGACCACCGAGTCCCACCGCGCCGAGGGCCTGTGGGAGGCGGTGCTCGACGCCACCGCGCCCGAGGATCACGTGCTGCTCCAGTTCGGGCACAACGACCAGAAGCACGAGCACCTCTCCGCCTGGGGCGGGTACACCGAGAACCTCTCGCGCATGCTCACCGAGGTGCGCGCGCTGGGCGCGCACCCGGTGCTGTGCACCCCCGTCGCACGCCGCCACTACGCGCAGGGCCGCCTGCTGCGCACCCACGGCGACCACCCGGCGGCGGTGTTCGCCCTCGCGGAGACCTTCGACGTGCCGCTGCTGGACCTGCACAGCCGCACCCGCGAGCTCATCGAGGAGCTCGGCGAGGAGCCCTCGCGCAGGCTGTTCACCCAGCTGCCCGCCGGCGCGAGCCCGCTGTACCCCGAGGGCGTCGAGGACAACACGCACTTCTCGATCGACGGGGCGATCGCGGTGGCGGAGATCGTCGCCGAGCTGCTCGCGCCGGTGCTGGCCGGAGCGACGGCCCGCGCCGCCTGAGCGCGGGCGTCAGCCGATCGCGCGGTCCAGGCGCCGGGAGATGTCGGCGAGCACCTCGTCCACGGGCTGCTCGGCGAGCTCGGCCAGGAACGGCTCGACCTTGACCGGGCCGCCGTACCCCGCCGCGTGCACCGCGCCCATGAACCCCTCGAGGTCGATCACGCCGGTGTCATAGGGGAGCCGACGGTCGAGATCCTGCTGCTCGTCACGCTCCCGGTCGGAGCGGGCGTCGTTGATGTCCACGGAGACGATCTCCGCATCGGTGAGCCCCGCGAGATCCGCCGCGCCCTCGCCCGCGGTGTACCAGTGGTAGCTGTCGAGGATGAGGCCGACGTTGCCCGCCCCGGTCTCGGCGATCAGCTCCCGCGCCTCGCGCAGCGAGTGCACGAAGGGGAACCGCTCGGTGGACCACAGGGTCTTCGGGCCGATGTACTCCAGCCCCAGCCGCAGGCCCGCATCGTCGAGGATCTCGGCGACCAGGGAGAGGCGGCCCAGGTGCAGGCGCCAGTTCTGCCGATGGTCGAGCTCCTCGTGCATGGGCCGGATCCAGGTGCCCACGCGGGTCACGCCCGCCGCGCGCAGCAGGGCGAGCGCCTCGGGCAGCTCGACCAGCGCCTCGCGGAACTCGGCGGCGGGGGCGTCCAGCCCGATGGGCAGGCCCGCCATCCCCCATTCGAGGCCCCGCTCGCGCACGGCGGCCCCGTGCTCGGCGGCCGCGGCCTCGCTCCCCAGCCCGCGCAGGTGGCCGAGATCGGGGTCGACCCCGCCGAAGCCGTGCGTCGCGGCGAGCTCGATCGCGGTGGTGTGGTCCAGGGACAGGCCGAGAGCACCGGCCGACAGGTTCGAGAACATCCGATGAGCCTATGTGGGATCGGGGCCGTCCGGAAGGAGAACGGGGCGGCCGGGCGGGGAGCAGCACGACCCGGGCGGGCGCGGAAGAAAGGGCCGAGCGGTCGGTTCCCTCGACGGCCGCGGGGGTGCCGGGCGTACGGTGCACCCACGGAGAGCAGCGAAGGGGGCGTGCAGTGGCTCGTCACGGCACCCCGTACTCCTCCTTCCCGGCGCGCTGCCAGGTCCGCGGCTGCCGGGCATCACCCCAGGAGTGGTACGAGCAGGGACGGACCACGTTCGAGGTGTGCCATGAGCACGGCCTGCACCTGCGGGCCGGGGAGGCGCGCTCGGTCGACGGGGACGAGCTGCTGCTGGGCCCGGACAGCGCCCCCGCGCTGCTCGGGGTGCGGCACCTGCGCTCCGCCGCCGGGCCGCTGCTCACCCTGCGGCTGGGCCGGCACGGGGTGTGCACGCAGGAGATCACGATCCGGGACTCCCCGGGCCTGCGCACGGCGCTGCGCGTGCTGCTCGACCACGGGGAGAGCCCCGGGCCGGACCCCTCGGAGTGACCGCGCGCAGCCCCGCGCGCTCGCTCACTCCCCCAGCTGCAGCTCGACGGTCGCGAAGGAGTGCGGCGGCAGGGTGATCTCGAGGCCGCCCCCGTTCTCGAGTTCGCGCACGTTCTCGAGCGGACGGGGCGCGACGGCCTCGGGCTGCTCGGGCGTGTTGTGCGCGGCGGAGCCCTCGCCGGTGAGCACCGTCGCCGTGTGCCCGGTGACGCCGCGCCCGCGCAGGTCGAGCACGAGCGTGCGCTCCTGGTCCAGGTCGAGGTTGGACAGGGACACCAGCGCCGTCTCGCCCGTGGTCGAGGCGGAGGCGGAGAGCATCGGCAGCGCGCGGCCGTCCACCTCGGCGATCTCCTCGGGCAGCAGCACGTGGGCGTCGAGCGCCCGCGCGTCCTGGTGCCCGGCGTTCATCGCGAACACGTGATACGTGGGGGTGAGCACGAGCGCGCCGGAGTCCGGATCGGTGAGGATCATCGCCTGCAGCACGTTGACGGTCTGGGCGATGTTCGCCATGAGCAGCCGGTCGGCGTGGCGGTGGAAGCCGTCGAAGTGGATGCTCGCCACGAGCGCGTCGCGCACGGTGTTCTGCTGGTACAGGAAGCCGGGGTTGGTGCCGGGCTCGACGTTCCACCAGGTGCCCCACTCGTCGAAGACCAGGCCCACCTTCCGGTGCGGGTCGTAGTGGTCCATGACGGTGCTGTGGCGGGCCACGAGCTCCTCCGCGCGGGCGGCGCGGGAGAGGGTCAGGTACCACTCGTCCTCGGAGAACTCGGTGGCGCTGCCCTTGTCCTCCCAGGACCCGGACATCGTGTAGTAGTGCAGGGAGATCGCCTGGTAGGGGCCTGCCTTGCCGTCGCGGCCCTCGAGGTTCGTGGCGGCCCGCATGAGCGCCTCGGTCCAGCCGAAGTCGTCGATGTTGGCGCCGGCGGCGATGCGGGTGACCTCGTTGCCGCCGTGGTCGCGCACATAGGTGGAGTACTGGCGGGCCAGCGCCGCGTAGTCCTCGGCGCGCATGTTGCCGCCGCAGCCCCAGGCCTCGTTGCCGATGCCGAAGAAGGGCACCGTCCACGGCTCGTCGCGGCCGTTGGCCCGGCGCAGGGACGCCATCGGCGAGTCGTCGGCGCGGGTGAGGTACTCGATCCAGTCGCTCATCTCCGCGACCGTGCCGGAGCCGACGTTCCCGTTGACGTACGCCTCGGTGTCCAGCAGCTCCACGAGGTCCATGAACTCATGGGTGCCGAAGGAGTTGTCCTCGACGATGTCGCCCCAGTGGGAGTTGACCATGCGGGGCCGCTCCTCGCGCGGGCCGATGCCGTCGCGCCAGTGGTAGTCGTCGGCGAAGCAGCCGCCGGGCCAGCGCAGGTTCGGGATCTGCAGCGCGCGCAGCGCCTCGACCACGTCATCGCGGATCCCGCGCGTGTTCGGGATCTCGGAGTCCTCGCCCACGTAGAAGCCGCCGTAGATGCAGCGGCCCAGGTGCTCGGCGAAATGGCCGTAGAGGTGCCGGCTGATGGTGGCGCCGGGCAGGTCGAGGTCGATCACCACACGGGCCGGGCCGTCGGTGGGGGCGGCCGACGGGCCGGTGGAGCCGGAGGCGCGGGAGCCGGTCTGCGTCGCGCTCAGCGCGGAGACGAGGCCGGAGGTCAGGGAGCGGGAAGACTCGGTCACAGGGTTCTCGGTCACGGGGTTCTCCTCAGAAGACGGGGACGGGTCAGGCCGCGCGGCGGGCCAGGCGCACGAGCGACCAGGAGATCGCCGGCAGCGCGCCGGTGAGGCGGCCGGCCTCGAGGCGCAGCGAGTCGTTCGCCTGCGGGACGACCGTCTCCGGGGCGTCCTTCGTGTTGGCGGCGTAGGGGTCCTCGTGGTGGAGGGTGAGCGCCTCGACCAGCTCGAGCTCGCCGAAGGAGGCGAGGTCCGCGTCGAGCGCGAGCTCCTCCTGGTTGCTGCGGTTGACCACGAAGACGGCCAGCTCGCCCGCCTCCTCGTCCCAGGTCGCGACCGCGTCGGCCGCGGAGCTGGTGCCGAAGCGGGCGTTGTCGAAGGTCGGCGCATCCAGCCGCACGTCGAGCACCTCGCCGCGGGCGTGGCGCGAGGTGAGCGCGAAGGGGTGGAAGGTGGTCTGCTTCCAGCTCGCGCCGCCGGGCTCGGTCATGATCGGGGCGATCACGTTGACCAGCTGGGCGAGGGAGGCGGAGGCGACGCGGTCGCTGTGGCGCAGCAGGGAGATCAGCAGGTTGCCGAAGACCACCGCGTCCTGGGCGCTGTAGACGTCCTCGAGCAGCACCGGCGCGACGGGCCAGTCGTCGCCGCTCGGCGGGCGGGACTCGGCGCGGTGCTGGTACCAGACGTTCCACTCGTCGAAGCTGATCATGATGCGCTTGTCCTTCTTGAGCTTCGCGCGCACGTGATCGGCGGTGGCCACGACCGAGTCGATGAAGTGGTCCATGTCGTCGGCGGAGGCGAGGAAGGAGGCCTGGTCGTCGTCCCGCTCCGCGTAGTAGGCGTGGGCGGAGATCATGTCCACGAAGTCGTAGGAGTCGGTGAGGACCGTGTTCTCCCAGGCGCCGAAGGTCTCCATCGAGGAGTTCGAGGAGCCGCAGGCGACGAGCTCGAGGTCCGGGTCCTCCTGGCGCATCGCGCGGGCGGTCTCGGTGGCCAGCCGCGCGTACTCCTCGGCGGTCTTGTGGCCCGTCTGCCAGGGGCCGTCCATCTCGTTGCCCAGGCACCACATGCGGATGCCGTGGGGCTCGGGGTTCCCGTTCGCGGCGCGCTCGTCGGCCAGGGCGATGCCCTGCGGGGCGTTGGCGTACTGGAGCACGTCCAGCGCCTCCTCGATGCCGCGGGTGCCGAGGTTGACGGCGTACATCGGCTCGACCTCGGCCTTGCGGGCCCAGGCCATGAACTCGTCCAGGCCCACGGTGTTCGGCTCCGTGGAGTGCCAGGCGAGGTCGTGGCGCGCGGGGCGGTCCTCGACCGGGCCGATGCCGTCCTCCCAGCGGTAGCCGGAGACGAAGTTGCCGCCGGGGTAGCGCACGGAGCTGACGCCGAGCTCGCGGGTGAGGGCGAGGACGTCGCTGCGGAAGCCGTCCTCGTCGGCCGCGGGGTGATCCGGCTCGTAGATGCCGGTGTAGACGCAGCGGCCGAGGTGCTCGACGAAGGCGCCGAAGGTGCGGCGGCGCACGGGGGCGACGCGGAAGGCGGGGTTCAGGGTGAGGGTGACCTGCGATGACATCGAGTTCGAGCCTTTCAACGGCACTGGTGGCGGGCGATGACGAAGGATCGGAGGACTCGGGGACCGCTGCTGGCCCCGAACCCGATTTGCAACGTTGTATGAAACCCAATCATGCCCGCTCGCCACCGTCAAGCGCACCAGGGCCCGCAGCCGGCCGGGGGCGCGGTGCGAGGGGCGGATGAGATAATCCCGCCATGGCCTCAGAATCCCCTCGCCGCCGGCGTCCGCCCGGGCTGCGCGACGTCGCCGAGCTCGCAGGGGTGTCCATGAAGACGGTCTCCAACGTGGTGCACGGCTACGCCCGGGTGCGGCCGGAGACCCGCGAGCGCGTGCAGGCGGCGATCGACCGGACCGGCTATCGCCCGCAGCTGGCGGCGCAGCAGCTGCGCACCGGCACCAGCGGCATCGTCACCCTCGCCGTCCCCTCCCTGACCTTCAGCTACTTCTCCGACATCGCGCAGCACTTCATCGACCAGGCCCAGGAGCGGGGCCGCACGGTGGTCCTGCACAGCACCTCCGCCGGGCGCGAGCAGGAGGTCGAGGTGCTCGAGGGCTTCAAGCGGCGCCTGGGCGACGGGGTCATCTTCAACCCCCTGCTGCTGGAGGAGCAGTACTTCAGCACCAAGGAGGAGCTCCCCCAGCCCACCGTGCTGATCGGCGAGCACGTCCCGGACCGGGACCTGCCGGCCGGCTCGGACTACGTGCGGATCGACAACACCCGCGCCACCGCCGACGCCACCGATCACCTGCTGGCCACCGGGCGGCGCGCCTTCGCCTTCATCGGCGCCCTGCCCACCGACCCGACGGTGCACCCGCACGGCTCGGCGCCGCTGCGGATCGACGGCTTCCGCCAGTCCCTGACCCGGCACGGCATGAACCCCGATCGCGCCCCGCTGCAGCAGGTCGACAACTGGCACCGCCACGACGGGCGCAGCGCCGCGCACGTGCTGCTCGACGAGCACCCGGACGTCGACGCGATCGTGTGCGCGAACGACGAGCTCGCCCTCGGCGTGCTGGCCGGCCTGCGCGAACGCGGCCGGCGCGTGCCGCAGGACGTCGGCGTGGTGGGCTACGACGACTCCCCCGAGGCGCCGTACTCCTTCCCGCCGCTGACCACCATCAGCCCGGACAAGACCTTCCTCGCCCGCATCGCCCTGGACATGCTCATCGAGCGCATCGACGGTTACGACGGGCCGCCGCGCATCGTCACCGCCCCGCATCAGCTCGTGGCGCGCGAGTCCTCCCGCGCCGCGACGCTCGACGCCTGAGCCGCCCGCACCGCCAGAGCCGCCCGCGCTTCCCGAGCCGTCCGAGCCGCCCGGGCCGCCGCGGGTTCATCCGCGCTGGTCCCGGCACCGCCGACCGCTCCTTGGCCCGCGGCGACCCCGCCCCCGCCGCGCCGACCCCTTGCTTTTCCGTTTTACAACGCTGTAATGTCAGCGCCGGCTCGTCCGCTCAGTGCAGAACAGGACGGCCACGTGCAGATTTCCCTCCCGCAGGACGGAACACCATGAAACGACGCAGTTTCCTCGCGGCCTCCGCCGCTGCAGCCGGGCTCGCCGCCTCCGGGTGCGGCAACCTCGCCACCTCGGACCCCGACACACTCACCTTCATGTTCCGCGGCGGCGTCGCGGAACGCGAGGCATACAACCAGGCCATCGCCGAATTCGAACGACAGAACGACGTCACGGTCAACGTGATCGTCACCGATCCCGACCAGTACGCCACCAAGCTCCAGGCCGCGATCCTGGGCCGGAAGACCCCGGACGTCTTCTACTTCGACTCCGGCACGCTCAAGCCCTACGTGATCAACGATGTACTCGCCGACCTCACGCCCCATCTCGAGGGCGCCGGAACCGCCGTGGACGAGATCTGGCCGCTGGGCACCGACCTGTACCGCTACGACGGCACCACCCAGGGCGAGGGCCCCCTCTACGGGCTGCCCAAGGATCTGGGCCCCTTCTCCTTCGGCTACAACCGCACCATGCTCGAGGAGGCCGGGATCCCCCTGCCGGACCCCGAGGTGCCCTACAGCTGGGAGGAGTTCGTCGACGTCTGCAGCGAGCTCACCCGCGACCTCGACGACGACGGCGCCCTGGACCAGTGGGGCACAGGGCTCAACGTCACCTGGAACCTCCAGCCCCTGGTGTGGTCCCACGGCGCGGACTGGTCCGATCCGGACGCACGGACCGTCACCGTGGACACCCCCGAGTTCGCCGAGGCGCTGCAGTTCTTCGCCGACCTGCAGAACGTCCACCAGGTGACCCCCTCGATCGCCGAGTCGCAGACGATGGACACCTACCAGCGCTGGATGCGCGGCCAGATCGCCTTCTTCCCGGTCGCGCCCTGGGACCTGTCCACCTACCGCGACCTCGACTTCGACTGGGACCTGATCCCCTACCCCGTCGGCTCCACCGGGCAGACCGCCAGCTGGATCGGATCGCTGGGGATCGGGGTCGCCCAGAGCTCGGCCAACCCCGAGATGGCCACCCGCCTGGCGGCCCACCTCTCCGCCGACCCCGACACGCAGGAGCTGCTGGTCGAGGCCGGGATCCAGATCCCCAACATCCGCTCCACCGCCCACGAGTGGGCGGAGGACGACAGCTACATGCCCGTCAACAAGGCCGAGATGATCCAGATCGTCGAGGACTACGGACGGCCGCTGCCCGGCTACAACACCTACACCGCCGAGTGGTACACGGAGTTCTTCACCAACATCCAGCCGGTCCTCGACGGCGACCAGACCGCCGCCGAGTACGTCGCCTGGGTCCAGCCGCGGATGCAGAAGATGCTCGACGCCGCGAACCGCCAGGAGCAGATCGACAAGGGGGAATACCGATGAGCACCCTCGAGACCCAGGTGCCGCGCACCCGCCGTCCCGCCCCGACCGGCCCGGCCCCCGTCGGCCGCCGGGGCGGCACCACCACGGCGCTGCACCGCAGCGAACGCCGCTGGGCGGCGCTGTTCATCACCCCGGTGACCCTCGGCTTCGCCCTCTTCGCCGTGCTGCCGTTCGTGTTCTCGCTGTACACCGCGTTCACCAACTGGAACGGGCTGAGCGCCCCCACCTTCACCGGCCTGGAGAACATCCGGCTGATGATGGCCGACGGGTACTTCTGGCAGTCGCTGTGGAACACCCTCTTCCTCATGATCGGCATCCCGATCGGGCTGTCGATCTCCCTGGTGCTGGCCCTGGCGATGAACCGCAGGATGGCCGGCCGCTCCCTGTTCCGCGTCATCTACTACCTGCCGGTGGTGACCTCTCTGGCCGCCGTCTCGATCCTGTGGCAGTGGGCCTTCAACGGCGACTTCGGGCTCATCAACCAGGGCCTGGCGATCGTCGGCATCGAGGGGCCGAACTGGCTCATGGAGGCCGCGACCTCGAAGCCCGCGCTGGTGCTGATGATGGTGTGGAAGGGGCTGGGCTTCTCGATGCTGCTCTACCTCGCCGCGCTGCAGTCCGTGCCCCGCTCGCTGTACGAGGCGGCCGAGCTCGACGGGGCCGGCTCCCTGTCCACCTTCCGCCACATCACCCTGCCGATGCTGCGCCCGGTCACCTTCTTCCTGGTGGTCACCAACATCATCGGCGGCTCGCAGGTGTTCACGGAGGTCAACATCATGACCCCCACCGGTGGCCCGGAATTCTCGACCGCCACCATCGTCTGGTACATCTGGCAGAAGGGCTTCCAGAACCTTCAGCTGGGGTACGCGACCGCGATGAGCCTCGCGCTCGGGCTCATCGTCTTCGTCATCACGCTCATCCAGTTCCGGATGAACGCCCGCACCTCCTTCTCGGTGGAGTGAAGCCATGAACCGTCACCACTCGTACCGCCTGGTCAACATCCTCGTGATCGTCCTGCTGAGCCTCGGCTCGGTGCTCATGCTCGCCCCGCTGCTGTGGATGCTCTCCACGTCGCTGAAGACGATGGACGGGGTCTTCGAGCTGCCGCCCCAGTGGATCCCCGACCCGTTCGTCTGGGAGAACTACCTGCGCATCTGGGAGGCCGGGCCGCTGCTGTCGGGCATCCGCAACAGCGTGATCGTGTCGCTCACGGTCACCGTGATCGGCACCCTCACCTCGTCGATGGCCGCCTTCGCGTTCTCGAAGATGCGCCTGCCCGGCAAGAACGGGATCTTCCTGGCGATCCTGGGCGGGATGATGATCCCGTTCCCGGCGCTGATGATCCCCACCTTCATGATCTTCGCGCAGATCGGCTGGGTGGACACCCTGCTGCCGCTCATCGTGCCGGGCCTGCTGGGGAACATCATGATGGTGTTCTTCCTGCGCCAGTACCTGCACAACGTGCCCGATTCACTGGTGGAGGCCTCCCTCATCGACGGGGCGACCTATCCGCAGATCTTCTGGAAGATCATCTTCCCGCTGATCCGCCCGGCGATCGCCGCGCAGTTCATCCTGTGGTTCATGGCCGTGTGGAACGACTACCTCGGCCCGATCATCTATCTGAACTCGGAGAACGTGCAGACCCTCCAGCTGGTGATCGCGAACTTCAACGCCACCTACGCGATCCAGACCGACTACCCGCTGATCATGGCGGCCTCGCTGGTGGCGCTGCTGCCGGTGCTGGTGGTCTTCCTGATCTTCCAGCGGCAGATCATCGAGTCGATCGCCCTGACCGGATCGAAGGGCTGAGCCGATGAGCCACCAGCTCATGGCCTGGCTGCAGGTGCTCACCCGGCTCGTCCTGGTGCAGATCATGATGGCGGCGCTGACCGTGCTGGGCCTCGGCCTGCTCGGCGCGGCGCCCGCCGCGGCCGCCGCGGCCCGCGTGGCCGGGCCGATCCGCCGCGACGAGGCGCTGCCGGTGGTGGGCACGATGTGGCGCACCTGGCGCGCCACCTTCTGGCGGGCGAACCTCGCCGCGGCGCCCGCCGCGGTGCTGATGGCCGCCGCGGCCGGGAACCTGCTGCTGCTCGGCGTCGGCGGCGTCCGGATGCCGCCGCCGGCCGGGGGCCTGCTCGCCTCGCTGGCCGCACTGATCGGGCTCGTCGGCCTCCTGGTGTGGCTGGTCAGCGCCGTGCTGAGCAGCGAGGAGGAGAACTCGCCCGGGCAGGTGCTGCGCGCGGCGGTGCTGCTGCCCCTGGCCGTCCCCGGCACGGCGCTGTCGCTGCTGATCACCCTCGCGGGGGTGACGCTGATCGTGGCCGTCGTGCCGGTGCTGGGGGTGCTGTGCGGGGCGTCGGCGGTGATGCTGCTGACCGAGCTGCTGGTCTCCACCCGCCGCCAGCTCCTCACGCACCACCTCGCCGGCGCCTGAGGCCGGGATGCCGCCGCACCGAACGGCATGGACGGCATGGACGGCACGAACGGGATGGACGGCATGACGGGACGAACCAGATGAACGAGCCGGGGAGCCTGTGGGCCGGCCCTCATCCTCTGCGGTTCGCCCGACTGCGCACGATCGTCGATGGAAGGATGGGGCCCATGCCAGAACCCGCCCGCTCCGGCCCGCCGCGCCCGCCCACGCTGCGCGACGTCGCCGAGCTCGCCGGGGTCTCCATCAAGACCGTCTCGAACGTGGTCAACGACTTCCCCCACGTGCGGGCCTCGACGCGGGAGCGGGTGCAGGAGGCGATCCTCACCGTCGGCTACCGCCCGCAGGCGGCCGCGCAGCAGCTGCGCACCGGCGCCAGCCGCATGATCACGCTCGCGCTGCCCTCGCTGAAGTTCACCTACTTCTCCGACATCGCCCAGGACTTCATCGACGAGGCGCAGCTGCGCGGCCAGACGGTGATGCTGCACTCGACCTCCGCCGGCCGGGAGGAGGAGCGCAACGTCCTCAACGGCTTCAAACGCGTCATCGGCGACGGGCTCATCTTCAACCCGCTGCTGCTCGAGGAGGAGCTGTTCGCGCGGATGGAGCGCACCCCGCAGCCGACGGTGTTCATCGGCGAGCACCTGCCCGAGACCCTCCCCGCCGGCTGCGACTACGTGAAGATCGACAACGTCGCCGCCGCCCGCGACGCGACCTCCCACCTGCTGGCCGGCGGTCGCATGCGCGTCGCCTTCATCGGCGCGATCGACTCCCCGCAGGGCAAGCAGCCGCACAGCTCGGGCAGCCTGCGCCGGGACGGCTACCTCGCCGCTCTCGAAGCCCACGGCCAGGGCGCCGGGGCCGCGATCGTGCAGGCCGTCGACGACTGGCACCGACAGGACGGCGCCGACGGCGTCGAGGCGCTGCTCGCGCACCATCCCGGGATCGACGGGATCGTGTGCGGCAACGACGACCTCGCCATCGGCGTGATGGCGCGGCTGCGCCAGCACGGCATCCGCGTGCCCGAGGACGTGGCCGTGATCGGCTACGACGACACCCTCGACGCGCCCTACTCCTCCCCGCCGTTGACAACCATCTCCCCGGACAAGAAGGTTCTTGCCAGCACCGCGCTGGACCTCCTGGCCGAGCGCATCCAGGGATACGACGGCCCGCCCCGGGTCGTGGAGACCCCGTACTCCCTGGTGGTGCGCGGCAGCACCCCGGCCCTCCCCGAGCGAAAGGGTTCCTGATGACGATCCCCACCCCCTACGAGGACCTGCTGCGCGAGGTCATGGAGACCGGGCACGCCAAGGGCGACCGCACCGGCACCGGCACCCGCAGCCTCTTCGGCAAGCAGATCCGCTTCGACCTGTCGCAGGGGTTCCCGCTGATCACCACCAAGCGGGTGCACACCCGCTCGATCATCCTCGAGCTGCTGTGGTTCCTGCGCGGGGACACCAATGTGCGCTGGCTGCAGGAGCGCGGGGTGAGCATCTGGGACGAGTGGGCCGACGAGAACGGCGACCTCGGCCCCGTCTACGGCGCGCAGTGGCGCTCCTGGCCCACCCCCGACGGCGGCGTGATCGACCAGATCACCGACGTGGTCGAGCAGATCCGCACGAACCCGGACTCGCGGCGGCTGATCGTCTCCGCATGGAACCCGGCCGACATCCCGCAGATGGCGCTCGCGCCCTGCCACGCCCTGTTCCAGTTCGAGGTGCACGACGGGAAGCTCTCCTGCCAGCTGTACCAGCGCAGCGCCGACCTCTTCCTCGGCGTGCCCTTCAACATCGCCAGCTACGCGCTGCTCACCCACATGGTCGCCCAGCAGACCGATCTCGAGGTGGGCGACTTCGTGTGGACCGGCGGGGACTGCCACATCTACGACAACCACCACGAGCAGGTGCAGCGGCAGCTGTCCCGCGAGCCGTTCCCCTCCCCGAGGCTGCGGATCGCGCGCCGGCCGGAATCGATCCTCGACTACGAGCTCGAGGACATCGAGATCCTCGACTACCAGCACCACAAGGGCATCAAGGCCCCGGTGGCGGTATGAGCCCGGCCGAGGAGCGCCCGCAGATCGCGATGATCTGGGCGCAGGCCCGCGGCGGCGTGATCGGGGCCGGCGGCACCATGCCCTGGCACCTGCCGGAGGACCTGAAGCACTTCTCCCGCACCACCACGGGCTCCCCCGTCGTGATGGGCCGGCGCACCTGGGAGTCCTTCCCGCCGAAGTACCGTCCCCTGCCGGGACGCACCAACATCGTCATCACCCGCGACGACGAGCTCGAGCTGCCCGGGGCGGTGCGGGCGCGCTCCCTGCCGGAGGCCCTCGAGCTCGCCGCCTCCGTCGCAGGCCCGGGCACCACCACCTGGGTGATCGGGGGCGGCGCGATCTACGCCGACGCGATCGACGTCGCCGAGCAGCTGGTCGTCACCGAGATCGACCTCGCGGTGGACGGCGACACCCTGGCGCCCCGAATCCCCGAGGACTTCACCCTGGCCGGCGCCGATCCGGCGGAGGGCTGGCACGAGGGGGCCGGCGGCCTGCGCTACCGCATCCTCACCTACCGCCGCTGACCTCACCCGCCCGGCGCTGCTGCTCCACCGCCCGGCGCTCCCCCGCCCGGCGCTGCTCTGCTCCGCCCGGCACCTCCGCTCACGCGCACCAACTTCTTGTCGCTGGCGTGACCTGAACTCGCCTGGGAGGTTGAGTCAACGCCAGCGACAAGAAGTTCGTCGGCTGGGGGCGTGGGCGGGCCGGTGGGTGGGTGAGTCGGGAGAGGCGGCGGGCTCAGGCCGGGCGGCCCCGGCGGTGGACCCAGCCCAGGCGGCCCCGGCGGTGGACCCAGCCCAGGCGGCCCCGGCGGCGGGTCCAGGCCGGGCGGTGCCTGCCGGGGTCAGGCCTCGCGGGTGCCCCAGAGGCTGCGGCCGTCCGGTCCGAGCACGGTGAAGGTGGTGGTCCATGCGCCGGCGCTCTCGCGCCAGCCGCGGGTGAACACGCCGGAGCAGGTCTCGCCGTCGAGGATCACCGTCGCGCGGTCCCCGCCCTCGAGCCGCCAGCGGCCGGTGAGCTCGCCCGTGATCCGGCCGTTGCGGTGCAGCTGCACGCTGCGGGACACGGGCACCTCGGGGCTGATCTCCCTGCCGTGCTCCACCACCTGCCACGCCCCCTCGAGCGCGGAGCGGTGCGGCAGCGCGCCGTGTGCCCCGGCGGGCAGCTCGCCCGCGTAGCGGTGCGGGGAGACCACCGGCCAGCCGTCGCGGGTGAAGTGGATCCGGTGCACGCGCAGCTGGTGCAGCTCGTCGGTGCCGGGGAACCGGCTGTGCAGGAACAGGTAGGTGTCCTGCTCATCGGGGCTGCTCCAGGCGGAGACGTGGCCGGGCGAGACATAGCCGGAGCCCGGGCCGTCCTCGGCCGCATCCGCATAGCGGTGGTTGCCCACCAGCGTCGCGCCGAACGGCTCGATCGAGGCGTCGTCGAACAGCGGCAGGTCGGGATCGGCCTTCGCCTCCCGCAGGTCCTGCCCGCGCGGGTCGAGGTAGGGGCCCTGCACGTCGCGGGCCCGGCCCACGCGCACGTTGTACCCGCCGTCGGCGTCGAGACCGCCGAAGGTGAGCAGCAGGTAGTAGTAGCCGGTGCGGCGCGAGTGCAGGATGTAGGGCGCCTCGATGCGGGCATGGTTGCCGCCCGCGAGGTGGATGCCGTAGCCCTGTCCGGGCTGCGGGTGGCCGGTCGCGGGGTCGAGGTCGAGCAGGAAGATCCCGCCGGAGTAGGAGCCGTAGACCAGGCGATGGTTCCCGTCGGCGTCGACGAAGGCGTGCGGGTCGATCGCGTTGGGGTGGACGAGGGCGTCGTAGATCTCGCCGTCCTCGCTGGGCTCGTCCCACATGCCCGAGCGCAGGAAGATGCCCTCGTCACGGTACGGCCCCTCGACGTCGTCGGCGATCGCGGTGCCCATCGCGGAGCGCGGGGAGGAGCCCTCGCAGGCGCAGTAGTACATGCGGAAGCGGCCGTCCGGGGTCTGGCTGACGTCGGCCGCCCAGAGGGTCTCGCTGCCCGCCCAGGCGAAGGCCTCGGCGAGCTCCTCGGTGACATCCTCGAACAGCGGGTTCTCGTGGCTGACCAGGTCGGCGACGCCCTCCCAGTGCAGCAGGTCCTCGCTGCGGGCGGCGGAGAGGTGCGATCCGAACACGTGGAATCCGGCGTCCGTCACGATCACGGACGGGTCGTGCACCGAGACCTCGGTGAACTCCGGTGCCGGCGGCGGCTCCGCTCCCGGTGGGGCGGCGTCCGCCCGGCCGGCGCCCAGGGCGGTGCCCCCGGCGGCGGTGGACAGTGCGGCGGTCGCGGCGAACAGGCCGCGGCGAGAGACGGTTCCCATGCTCAACTCCTTCGTCGGGCGCCCCGGGGGTCCTGGTCTGCGCCAGGGCGGCCGCGGCCCGTCGGGGCACGAGGGAGCCGCGGCCGCGGCGATGCCGGGCTCAGGTGCCGGCGATGCCGGTGGTGGAGATGCCCTTGATGATCTGGCGCTGGAAGAACAGGAACACCACGATCAGCGGCAGCGCGGCGAGCACCGCCTGGGCCATGTTCTGCGCGTACTGGATGCCGTAGGCGCTGATCACCGTCTGCAGACCGACCGGGAGGGTCATGAGGTCCGCGTCGTTGATGACGATGAACGGCCACAGGAAGTTGTTCCACGCGCCGATGAACACGAAGATCGCCACCGCACCGAGGATGGGCCGCGACAGCGGCACGATGATGCTCCACAGGATGCGCAGCCGGCTCGCGCCGTCCATGAGCGCCGCCTCCTCCAGCTCCTTGGGGATCTGGTCGAAGAACTTCATCAGGATGAACACCATCGGGGCCGCGACCACCTGCGGCAGGATGATGCCCCAGTAGGTGTCCACCAGGTCCAGCGAGAGCATCAGCTTGAACAGCGGCACGATGAGGATCTGGCTGGGGATCATGATCGAGGCGACCGTCAGCGTGATGATGAGGCGGCGTCCCGTGAACGTCATGCGCGAGAGGGCGTACCCGGCGAGCGCGGAGATCACCACGGTGATCGCGGTGACCAGCGAGGAGGTCAGCAGGCTGTTCCACGCCCAGCGCGGCACCTTCCCCTCGCTGAGGGTCTCCTTGTAGGCGGAGAGCGTGAAGCCGCTGTCCGGCACGAGCGTCACCGGCATCGCGGCGGCCTCCGCCTCGGTCTTCAGCGAGGTGAGGACCGCCCACGCCACCGGGACCAGCCAGGCCAGGGCCAGCACCGCGAGGATGACGAAGGCCAGCACGCGGAACGGGTCCAGCTTCCGGCGTCGGCGCGAGGGGGTGGGGGTCGCGACGTGCGCGGCCGCGGCCTCGGCAGGGCGGGTCGGGGTGATCGGATTCGCTGCTGCGGTCATGCCTTCACGCTCCGTCGGGACGAGATCACCATGTACGCGATGGAGACGATGATGATCAGGAAGAAGAAGATGTACGAGATGGCCGAGGCGTAGCCCAGGCGGTAGCCGGTGAAGCCGACCTCGTAGACGTACAGCAGGATCGGCCGGGTATCGCCCCCGGGCCCGCCGTCGGTCATCTGGTAGATCTGGTCGAACACCTTCAGCGAGGCGAGCATCTGCAGCACGAGCACCAGCACGGTGGTGGGCGCCAGCTGCGGGAGGGTGATCGAGACCAGCCGGCGCCAGCGCCCGGCGCCGTCCAGCGCCGCCGCCTCGTAGAGGTGGTCGGGGATGTTCTGCAGCGCCGTGAGGTACAGCAGGAAGTTGAACCCGACGGTCCACCACACGGTCATCACGACCACGGCGAGCATCGCGAGGTTCGGGTCCTGCAGCCACGCCGGCCCGGTGATGCCGAACCAGCCCAGCACCGTGTTGATCAGGCCCAGCTGCGGGTTGTACATCCACACCCAGAACTGGGAGGCCACGGTGGAGGCCAGCAGGTACGGCATGAAGAAGGACAGCCGCCAGAACCACTGCCCGGGCAGCCCGATGTTCACCAGCACCGCGAACACGAGCGCGACGATCACCAGCGGGACCGCGGAGAGCACGGTGAACCACACCGTGTTCAGCAGGCTGCTCCACACGTACGGATCCGAGAACGCCTCGGCGTAGTTCTCCAGGCCGACGAAACCGGTCTTGGTGCCGGCGAGGCTGGTGCCGGTCAGGCTCATCCAGAACCCGTAGATCGTGGGCCAGATGAGGAACAGCACGAAGGCGGCGAGGAACGGCAGGCAGTACAGCCAGCCGCGCAGGTTGTCCGCGCGGCGGCGTCGGCGACGCAGCTCGGAGCTGCTCGCGCCGTCGGCGGAGGTGGGGGCGGGTCGTGCGGCACCGCTCGGCGGGGCGAGACCTTCAGTGGTGGTCATAGATCGTCTCCTTCGGCGAGCTGGGGATCACATCGGGCTCGGCTTGGCGAGCAGGTCATCGATACGGGCGACGAAGGCGTTCCAGCCCTCGAGGGGGTCGGTGCGGCGCGCCCACACGTTCTGCATGGTGTTGCCGAAGTACGTGCTGAAGTCGCTGCCCGAGCCGGTGAACCAGGCCGGCGGGTCGTAGACGAGGTGATCGATCGCGTCGGCGTAGTGGGACTGCGGCTCGAGCGACTGGTAGGCCGGGTCCTCCACCACCGGGGCGTAGGCCGGGATGTGGCCCGCATCCGCCCAGGCGAGCGAGTTCTTGAGGATGTAGGCGACCATGGCGTGCACGGCGCGGCGCCGCTCCGGATCGGGGGAGCTCTGGAAGGGCAGCACGAAGGAGTGCGAATCGGCGTAGGCCGTGGGCGGTCCGAACACGCCCGGCACCATCGTCATGTCGAAGGGCACGCCCTCGTCGCGGTAGCTGCCGATCTCCCAGACCCCTCCGAAGAAGGCGCCGCTGCCGCCGGTGGCGAACTCGGAGATCGCGGTGCCGCCGTCGTGGCTGGGATTGCCCGCCTCGCCGTCGATGAGGGAGAGGATCCATTCGATCGCGTCGATCGCGATCTCCTCCTGGTACTGCATGGTCCCGCCCTCGGGCAGCTCCATGGTGCCGCCCATCTGGGTGTAATACGTGTAGAACATCCGCCACTGGTTCATGCCGTCGCCCAGCCAGCCGAAGGACAGGCCGTATCCGCTGGGGGCCGCGCCGGAGAGCTCGAGGGCGAGGTCCCGGAAGTCCTCGGGGGTCTCGGTGGGCAGGAGCAGGCCGTCGCTGTCCAGCACGCCGGCCTCGTCGGCGATGTCGGTGTTGTAGTAGAGGACGAAGGGGTGGGAGTCCAGCGCGATGTTCAGCAGCTGGCCCTCGACCTCCATCTTGTCCCAGATGAGCTCGGGGAAATCCTCCTTGTGCACGCCGAACTCGCCGAGCAGGTCGAGGTCCCAGGCGTCCAGCAGACCGCCGGGCGCGTAGCCGGGCACGCGGGCCGAGTGCATCACGGCGATGTCCGGGGCGCGCCCGCCGGCCGAGGCCATCGCGAGCTTCGTGTAGTACGGAGCGCCCCAGCCGAGCACGGTCTGGGTGACGTCGCCGGCGCCCTCGGTGGTCATGTAGTCGGCCAGCAGCTCGCCCATGGTCACGCCGTCGGGTCCGGAGAGCAGGTGCCAGAAGGAGATCTCCTCGGCGGCGGAGGCGCTGCCGCAGCCGGCCAGGGCGGCGATCCCTCCGGCCGCGCCGAGGCCCCCGGCGCCGCGCAGGAAGGAGCGGCGACCCAGACGCCGCTGCGTCGCCGTCGAGAAGGTGCTGCTGTGCTTCATGTGTCCACCCCTTCGTGGTGGAAGCAAGGGGCGCTGCGGGCTCCGCCGGCGCCCCTCGTTCCCGTGGGCTGCTGTGCTCGCGTCAATTTACAGCGTTGTAAACCCAGGGGTCAAACCCCCGGCGCGCCTCGGCGCATGTGGCACCGGCCACACCGACAGGTCGCCGCGCGGAGGATTCGAGCCCGCCCCTCCCCCGGACGGCGCGCGAACTTCTTGTCGCTGGCGTGGTCTCAACCCGCATAGGGAGCTGAGTCAACGCCAGCGACAAGAAGTTCGTTCGCTCGCCGTCGCTCCCGGCTGTCAGCCCACTCCGCTGCCGTCAGCCCAATCCCCGCCGTCAGCCCTTCAGGCCGGAGCCGGTCACGCCCTCCACGATCTGGCGCTGGAAGAACATGTACAGCACCACCAGCGGGAGGGCGGCGAGGATCGCGCCGGCCTGGATGTCCGCGTAGCGGAGGCCGAAGCTGCCCTGCACGGTGGCGAGGCCCACCGGGATGGTCATGAGGTTCGGGTTGGACAGCACGAACAGCGGCAGCAGCAGGTTGTTCCACGTCCACACGAAGGTCAGGATCGCCACGGCCGCCGTCACCGGGCGCGAGAGCGGCATGATCACGCCCCAGTAGATCCGCCACAGCCCGGCGCCGTCGACCCGCGCGGCCTCCTCGAGCTCCTTGGGGATCCCGTCGAAGAACTGCTTGAAGATGAACACCGCGATGACCGAGGGGACCTGCGGGAGGATCACGGCCCAGTAGGTGTTCAGCAGCTGCATCACGCGCAGCTCCTGGAACAGCGGCACGATCAGCACCTGGCTCGGGATCATCAGCCCCATGATGATCAGCAGGTAGATCGCGGCGCGCCCCCGGAACTGCAGGCGCGAGAGCGCGAACGCCGCCATCGACGCGAACAGCAGGGTCAGCGCCGCGGTGATCACCGAGGTCACGAAGCTGGAGAGGTACCAGTTCCAGATGTCGCCCTGCTGGAGCAGGCCGACGTAGGACTCCAGGGTGGGGCTGAGGTCGGTGAGGATCTCCTGGGCGCCGAGCGCGGCCACGCCGTTGTCGGTCAGCGAGGTCTTGATCGCGAACAGGCTCGGGATCAGCCAGATGATCGCGGCGATGATCAGGAAGATGCCGGTGACGCGGGTGAAGGTCTGCCCGCTGGCTTTCATGCGCGGGGCCGGAGCGGCGCCGGAGACGCCGGTGCGCCGACGAGGACTGGTCTCGATCGTGGCCATGTCAGGAGGCCTCCTCACGCTTGGTGCCGATGCGGCTGACGATCTGCTGGAGGATCGCGATCACCAGGATGATCAGGAACAGCAGCACCGACGCGGCGGAGGCCGCACCGACCCGGTTGTCCGTGAACGCCGTGTTCGTGATCAGGCCGAGGGAGACCTGCGTCGAGATGCCTGGCCCGCCGGAGGTCATCAGGTACACCTGGTCGAAGATCTTCAGGCTCGCGATGATCTGCAGGAGGATCACCAGGCCGGTGGTGCGGTTCAGCAGGGGCACGGTGACGCGTCGGATCTGCTGCCAGGGCGTGGCCCCGTCGACCGCCGCCGCCTCGTAGAGCTCGCGCGGGATCTCCTGCAGGCCGGCCAGGTAGAGCACGAAGTTGAACCCGATCGTCCACCAGACCGTCGCGATCGCGATGCCGATCATCGCGGTGCTCGGGCTGGACAGCACGCCGGCGCCGGGGTCCAGGCCGAGCAGCGTCGCCGGGAGGGACCACAGCCCGGAGGTCGGCGTGAAGATGAAGACCCAGATCAGGGAGATCGTCGCCGAGGGGAGGATGAACGGCAGGAAGAACGCCAGGCGGAAGAACCACTGGCCGCGCGCCATGCGGTTGGTGAGCACCGCCAGCACGAAGGAGAGCACCACGAGCGGCGGCACGGTGTAGAGCGTGAACTGGAGCGTGTGCCACAGCGAGGACCAGAAGTCGTCGCGGGCGAACATCTCCTTGTAGTTGTCCAGGCCCGCGAACGATCCGAGCCCGGAGCGCACGGTCGAGGTGTTGAAGAAGCTCGCCACGATCATCCAGATCATCGGCCCGACCATGAAGGCCAGGTAGATGACGGCGAAGGGGGCGAGGAACAGCCAGGCCTGCGGGGTGCGGCGCAGCACCTTGCCGCCCTGCCGGGCGCTCGCGGCCGGTGCCCGCCCGGCGGGAGCTGCGGTCGGAGACATCGTGGTCATGAGATATGCCTTCCGGGTCAGAGCGGGCTGGGGGTCGAGGTGTAGATCGCGAGCTGGTTGCGGATCGCGGCCAGGGCCTGCTCCGGGGAGAGCACCCCCTGCTGGACCAGCCCCAGCTGCGCGCCGACGGTGTCCTCGAAGGTCGAGCCGGAGCCGCCGTACCAGGCGGCGTCGTCGTAGACCGCGTAGTCCGCGGCCTCGGCGTAGTAGCGCTGGGGCTCGAGGGCGAGGTACTCCTCGCTCTCCGCCGTCGGCATGTAGGCGGGGACGTGGCCGCCCTCGGCCCAGATCATGCTCTGATCGAGCATCGTCTTGATGAACTCCATCGCCTGCTGCCGCTGCTGCGGCGAGCGGTCCTTGCGCGGGAGGATGAAGGTGTGGGAATCGGCCTGCACGGCCGGCTTGTCGAACACCTGCGGGATCGGGGCCATCCCGAAGTCGAGCCCCTCGACGGACTGCGCGGTGGAGATCTCCCACTCGCCCTGCAGGTAGAACCCCGCCTTCCCGGTGAACATCTGGGTCTGGGAGGTCGCGTAGTCCAGGGCGCTGTTGAGCCAGCCCTGCTCCACCCACTCCTGGATCTTCCCCATCACCTCGAGGAACAGCGGCTCGTCCACGCTGATGGTCGCGCCGTCGTCGGAGAGGAACGGGGTGGCGCCCTCGAGCTGGTTGTACAGCGTCCAGAAGAACCGCCAGGGGGTGGAGGTCTCGGAGACGTTCGCGACCGAGAGCGCGATGCCGCCGGTGACCGCGCTGATCTCCTCGAGCGCCTCCTCGAAGGCGTCCATGCCGGAGAGGTCCACGAGCAGCCCGTCCTCGTCGAGCAGCCCGGCCTGCTCGCACACCTCCCGGTTGTAGAAGAGGGTGAACGGGTGGGTGTCCAGCGGGATGGCGATGTTCTGGTCGTCGGTGCGCTGGGTGGACCAGGCCTGGGAGTTGAAGTCGTCGACGGACAGGCCGACGCCCGCGAGGTCCTCCTCGGTGATCGGGTCCAGCAGCCCGCCGCTCCACAGCGGCTTGGCGCGGGTGAGGTGCGCGACGGCGACGTCCGGCGGCTGGTTGCCCACGGTCGCCAGCGTCAGCTTCGAGTAGTACGGGTTGCCCCAGGCGAGCGTGGTGGCCTGCAGGGAGCGGGGGCCGAAGAGGTCGCGGTAGCCCTGCTGCATGTCCTGCATGCGCACGCCGTCACCGCCGCCGAAGAGGTTCCAGTAGACGAGCGTCTCGGGGTTCAGCTCGGAGCCGAGGAACCCGGCGCCCAGCGGGGAGGAGCATCCGGCCAGCGGCAGCGCCGCGGCGGCCAGCGCCCCGGCACCCAGCAGCCGACGACGGCTGATCCCCGCGTTCGCCGCGGGGAGGAGGGGCGCTGAGCGGGGTGGGCGATTGCTCATCTCATCACTCCATCGGGATCCGACTGACGGTCGGGAGCTTCACGTCCCGCACGCTGCATCGCGCACGGCCCGTCGGGGCGTCTCTCCAGCGAGCCGCACCTGCCTGCCGACCACTGCGGCAGATGTGCTCTGCCTCACGTGGGCAGGTTACATCGTTGCAGGTTCGGACACAACGCCCCGCCGTCCGAGGCCGGGAGAGGCCGACGAACCAGCACCTGACCTCCGCGTCCTCCAGTGCCGGACCTCCCCGAGCACCGGCGCCACTCCTCCCCCTCCACTACACGGCAGAACGCGCAAACTTCTTGTCGCTGGCGTGGACTCACCCCGTATACGGAGCTGAGTCAACGCCAGCGACAAGAAGTTCGTTCGCCGAGGCCGGGAGGGGCTGGCCGGGCGGCGCCGGGTGGGCGCAGCCGGGTCAGGCCGGACCGGGTGGGTGTAAGCCGGGCCGGACCGGGTGGGCGCAGGGTCAGGCGCCGGTGCCGGAGCGCTTCTTGTTCCAGACGTCGAAGGCGACGGCGATCAGCAGGACCACGCCGCGCACCACCGACTGGGTGGACTGGTCGATGCCCATGATCGACATGCCGTTGGACATGACCGCCATGATCAGACCGCCGATGATCGCGCCGTGGACCTTGCCCACGCCGCCGGTCACCGCGGCGCCGCCGATGAAGGCGGCGGCGATCGCGTCGAGCTCGAACATGTTGCCGGCGCCGGGCTGGGCGCTGTTGGAGCGCGCCGAGTAGACGATGCCGGCGATGGCCGAGAGCAGGCCCATGTTGACGAACAGCCACATGTTCACGCGGCGGGTCTTCACACCGGAGAGCCGTGCGGCCTGGAGGTTGCCGCCCATCGCGTAGATGTGCCGGCCGAAGATCGTGCGCTGGCTGACGAAGCCGTAGATGAGCACGAGGGCGGCCAGCAGGATCAGCACCACGGGCAGGCCGCGCGAGTGCGCGAGCTGCCAGGCGAAGGCCATGACCACGAGGGCCACGGCGAGGTTCTTCACCCAGAACAGCCAGAACGCCTCGACCTGCTGCTTGTACTTCAGCTTCGCGAGGCGGCCGCGGTACTGCTGGATCACGAACACCGCGATCAGCGCGGCGCCGAGGATGAGCGTGAAGGCGTCGTAGCCGTTCCCGCCCAGCAGCCCGTTGAGGAAGCCGCCGGAGATGTACTGGTACTCCTTCGGGAACGGCGAGAGGGAGACGTTGCCGAGCACCTGCATGGTCAGGCCGCGGAAGATGAGCATGCCGGCCAGGGTGACGATGAACGCCGGGATGCCCACATAGGCCACCCAGAAGCCCTGCCACAGCCCCACCAGCACGCCGGTGGCGAGCGCGGCGACCACGCCCACCCACCAGGGCAGGCCGTTGCCGATCACCACCACGGCGGCGACCGCGCCGGTCAGCGCGACCACCGAGCCCACCGACAGGTCGATGTGCCCGGCGACGATGATCAGCACCATGCCGATCGCGAGGATCAGGATGTAGGAGTACTGCAGCACCAGGTTGGTGAGGTTGCCCGGGCTGAGCAGCTGTCCCTTGGTGAGGATCGAGAACAGCACGATGATGAAGACGAATGCGATGTAGATGCCGCTCGAGCGCATGTTGCGCGTGAGCAGCTCCTTGATGTCAGAAGTTCCGGCCATGAGGCGCGCTCACTCCCTCTCCATGGTCATGAGCTCCATGAGGTGCTCCTGGGTGGCGTCCTGGGCGGCGACCTCGCCGGTGACCCGGCCCGCGGACAGTGTGTAGATGCGATCGGCCACCCCCATCACCTCGGGAAGCTCCGAGGAGATGACGATGATGGCTTTGCCCGCCTCGGCGAGCTGGTTGATGATCGAGTAGATCTCGAACTTCGCGCCGACGTCGACGCCGCGGGTGGGCTCGTCGAGGATCAGCAGCTCGGGCTCGGTGTACAGCCACTTGCTGAGCACCACCTTCTGCTGGTTGCCGCCCGAGAGCTTCCCGACGGTCGCCATGACCGTCGGCGTCTTGATGTTCAGCGAGGAGCGGTAGCGCTCGGCGACCGCGATCTCCTCGTTGCCGTTGATCCAGCCGCCGGTGGTGATCTTCTTCAGCGCGGCGGCGGTGACGTTGGTGCGGATGTCCTGGATGAGGTTCAGCCCGTACTGCTTGCGGTCCTCGGAGACGTAGGCGATGCCGGCGTCGATCGCGTCGGCGACGGTGCGCATCCGCACCGGTCGGCCGTGCATGTAGGCGGTGCCGGTGATGTCCCGGCCGTAGGACTGGCCGAACACGCTCATCGCGAGCTCGGTGCGGCCTGCGCCCATCAGCCCGGCGATGCCCACGACCTCGCCGGCGCGCACGGTGAGCGAGGCCTTGTCCACGACGGTGCGGCCGGGCTGGGTGGGATGGCCGACGTGCCAGTCCTCGATCCGGAAGATCTCCTCGCCGATCTGGGCGGTGCGCTCGGGGTAGAGGCTGTCCATGTCGCGGCCCACCATCCCCTTGATGATGCGGGGCACGAGGGTGTGGCGCTGCTCCTGCGGGACGCGCATGTCGATCGTCTCGATCGTCGAGCCGTCGCGGATGACGGTGGTGGCGTCGGCGACCGCGGCGATCTCGCCGAGCTTGTGGGAGATGATGATGCTGGTGACGCCCTCGTCGCGCAGGCCGCGGATGAGGCCGAGCAGATGCTCGGAGTCGTCGTCGTTCAGCGCCGCGGTGGGCTCGTCGAGGATCAGCAGGCTCACGTTCTTCGAGAGCGCCTTGGCGATCTCGACGAGCTGCTGCTTGCCCACGCCCAGCTGGCCGACGGGGGTGACGGGCTTCTCCTTGAGCCCCACGCGTGCGAGCAGCTCGGCGGCCCGGGCGTTGGTCTCGTGCCAGCTGATCACGCCGCCGCGGGCCTGCTCGTTGCCGAGGAAGATGTTCTCGGCGATCGAGAGGTGGGGCACCAGGGCGAGCTCCTGGTGGATGATCACGATGCCCTCGGCCTCGGAGTCGTTGATCGAGGCGAAGCGGACGGGCCGGCCGCGGTAGTGGATCTCGCCCTCGTAGGTGCCGGCCGGCTCCACGCCGGAGAGCACCTTCATGAGGGTGGACTTGCCGGCGCCGTTCTCGCCGCAGATCGCGTGGATCTCCTGCTCCTGGACGGTGAGGGACACGTCCTTGAGCGCGACCACGCCGGGGAATCGTTTGGTGATGGACCGCATCTCGAGGATGTGTTCGGCCACGGGGTCCTCCTTGGGGCTGGGGGTCCCGGCGACGCGGAGCGTGCCGGGACCCCACCGGGGTGCTGCGGAACCGTGCTCGGTGCCTTCTCGGCTCCCGCTCAGAGCTGGCCGGCCTCGACCTGCTCCTCGGTGTAGTAGCCGGAGTCCACGAGGATCTCCTCGTAGTTGCTCTCGAGCACCATCTGCACCTCGAGCAGGTACGAGGGGACGACCTTCGCCCCGTTGTCGTAGGTCTCGGTGTCGTTGGCCTCGGGCTCCCCGCCGGTGAGGATCGACTCCGCGGCGACGATCGCCTGGTCGGCGAGGTCGCGGGTGTCCTTGAAGATCGTCGAGTGCTGCACGCCGTCGGCGATGAGCTTGATCGAGGCGATCTCGGCGTCCTGCCCGGTGACGATCGGCAGGCCCTCGTCGATGGTGGGGCCCAGGCCGGTGTTCTGCAGGGCGTTGATGATGCCGCGCGAGAGCGGGTCGGCGGGGGCGAGCACCCCGGCCAGCTCCTCGCCGCCGTTGTAGTGCGTGGTCAGCAGGGTCTCCATGCGCTTCTGCGCGGTCTCCTGCTCCCAGCGCTGGGTGGCGGCCTGGTCGATGTCCATCTGGCCCGAGAGCACCTCGAGGGTGCCGTCGTCGAAGTACGGCTGCAGGGTGTCGATCGCGCCGTCCCAGAACAGGTGGGCGTTGTTGTCGTCGAGCGAGCCGGCGAACAGCTCCACGTTCAGCGGCCCCTCGGGGGCGTCGTCGGCGGGCTCGAAGCTCTCGTCGAGCAGGCCCAGCCCGTACAGCAGGGCGTTGGCCTGGTTCACGCCCACCTTGTAGTTGTCGAAGGTGACGTAGAAGTCGACGTTCTCGCTGTCGGTGAGCAGGCGGTCGTAGGCGACGACGGGGATGCCCGCGGCGGCCGCGGCGTCGAGCTGGGCCGAGAGGGAGGCGCCGTCGATCGAGGCGATGAGCAGTACGCTCACGCCGGAGTTGATCATCTGGTCGATCTGCTGCTGCTGGGTGGGGATGTCGTCGTCGGCGTACTGCATGTCGACGGTGAAGCCCTTGCCCTCCAGGCCCTCCTTGATGTTGTTGCCGTCGGCGACCCAGCGCTCGTAGGTCTGGGTCGGCATGGCGACGCCGACGGTCTGCTCGCTGGGCGGGGCGTCGGGGTCGGGGCCGCCGGAACCGGCGCCCTCACCGCCGCAGGCGGCCAGTCCGAGCGCGGCCGCGGCGGCCGTCGCTCCCAGCATGAAGGTTCTCCGGTTGTGCATGGGCTTCTCCTCGTCGAAAATCGCCGTCCGCTGCGCACAGCGGTGGTGTCCGGTCGGAGCTCCGCGGCGGCGCGGGCGTCGGTGCCGGTCGAGCCGGGGCGTCGATGCCGTGCGCGGCGCCGACGGGGCGTCGGCGGAACTGCCGGGCCCGGACGGGCCCGTGGGGTGGTCCGCGCACCGACGATGGCGCGGCGCCGCCGGGGTGGCGGGGACCGCTCGAATGCTAACGTTCACATCGACACAGGTGTCAACAGGACCACCGTGCCTGCGGGTCACAACTCGGCAACGGGCGGCGACTGCCGCCGGGCCCCCGCTGCGACCTGCAGGGTCCTCCGAGGGGCCGGAGCCGCGCCCCTGCCCGACCACCCGCACCGTCCCGACAGGAAGCCCCGCATGAGCCCCACGCCGCGCCGCCCCTCGATGGGTGATGTCGCGAGCCGCGCCGGTGTCTCGTACCAGACCGTCTCGCGGGTGCTCAACGCCCCGGACATCGTCCGCCCGGACACCCGCGAGCGCGTGCTCGAGGCGATCTCGGAGCTCGGCTACACCCGCAACCGGGCGGCGCGGGCGCTGAAGACCGCCCGCTCCTCGCTGCTGGGCGTGCTCACCGATGATCTGTCCCTGTTCGGCCCGGCGGAGACCACCACCGCGATCGAGGCCGCGGCCCGGGAGGCGGGGTACTCGGTGGTGCTCACCTCGATGGCGCACGGACCGCACGGCGCGCATCAGATCGGGGCGGAGCTGCTGGGCTCCGGGGTGGAGGGGATCCTGGTGATCGCCGCCCATGAGGGGATGACCTCGGCGGTCTCCGCCGTGGCGAGCTCGACCCCCGTGGTCGCGGTCTCCGCGCAGCCGCCCGAGGAGGCCGACGTGGAGGTGGTGGGCATCGACCAGGGGCGCGGCGCGCATGAGGTGGTCGAGCACCTGCAGCGCACGGGGGTGCGCTCGATCGTGCACCTCGCCGGGCCGACGGACTGGTTCGACGCCCGGGCGCGGCGCAGCGGCTTCACCGCGGCGCTCGAGGCGCTGGGGCTCGACGGGGAGGTGGTCGGCGCGGGCGACTGGACCCCGTGCTCGGGCTACGAGCTCACCGGCTCGCTGCTGCGCTCGGGGCGGCCCGAGGCGATCTTCGCCGCGAACGACATGATCGCGATCGGCGTGCTGCATGCCCTGCACGAGCACGGCCTGCGGGTTCCCGAGGACGTCGCCGTGGTCGGCTTCGACAACACCCTCGGCGCCGAGTTCCTGGTCCCGTCGCTGACCACCGTCGACCAGCCGTTCGCCGAGGTGGGCCGGGCGGCGCTGCGCCATCTGGTGGGCATGCTCGAGGAGGACCGTCCCGCGGCGGACGTGCCCCGCACCCTGCCGCCGCGCCTCGTGGTGCGCCGCTCCACCCGCCCGGAGCGCACCCACTGACGCCGCCGCCGATCCACCCGGCGGACCCGCTGATGTGAACGTTGACATCACCCCGGCCGGATGGTTCAGTGGGCGTCATGACGCACGCCGCCGTGACCCCCGCACCCCGCCCCGAGACGGCCGCCCTGATCGCCGAGGGCCGCGCGCACCTCGGCCTCGAGCTCGGCTCCACCCGCATCAAGGCCGCCCTGATCGACGACGGCGGCGCCGTGCTGGCCACCGGCTCGCACGCCTGGGAGAACCAGCACGTCGAGGACAGCTGGACCTACTCCCTCGAGAGCGTCCATGCCGGCATCGGCGACTGCTACGCGGATCTCGTGCGGGACGTGCGCGAGCGCCACGGCGTGGAGCTCACGCAGCTGGCGAGCGTGGGCATCTCCGCGATGATGCACGGCTACCTCCCCTTCGACGCCGAGGGGACGCTGCTGACCCCGTTCCGCACCTGGCGCAACACCTACACCTCCGAGGCCGCCGCCGAGCTGAGCCGGGCGCTGGGCCGGAACATCCCGCTGCGCTGGAGCATCGCCCATCTGCTGCACGCGATCCGCGGCGGGGAGGAGCACGTGCGCGACCTCGCCGAGCTCACCACGCTGGCCGGGTACGTGCACCGCCGGCTCACCGGACGCTCCGTGCTCGGGGTCGGCGACGCGAGCGGCGTGTTCCCCATCGCCGCCTCCGGCGAAGGCTACGACGCGGAGCTGCTCGAGCGCTTCGGCGCGCTCGAGGGCGTCGCGGAGCTGCCCTGGTCTCTCGCGGACGTGCTGCCCGAGGTGCTCAGCGCCGGGCAGGACGCCGGCTCGCTGACCGCCGAGGGCGCGGCGCTGCTGGACCCCACGGGCGCCCTGCAGCCCGGCGCGGTCGCCGCCCCGCCGGAGGGCGACGCGGGCACCGGCATGGTCGCCACGCACGCCATCGCCCCGCGCACCGGCAATGTCTCCGCCGGCACGAGCGCCTTCGCGATGGTGGTCCTCGAGAAGCCGCTGTCCGGTCCGCGCGAGGAGATCGACATGGTCACCACGCCCGCCGGCGACCCGGTGGCGATGATCCACACCAACAACTGCGCCGGCGACCTCGATGCCTGGCTGGGCCTCTTCGGCCGCTTCGCCGAGCTGCTGGGACGCCCGGCCGACGCGGAGGAGCTGTACGGGATCCTCTTCGGCGCGGGCGCCGAGGGCGAGGCCGACGCCGGCGGCGTGCTGAGCTACAACTACATCTCCGGCGAGCACCAGACGGGGGTCCCCTCGGGCCGTCCGCTGCTGGTGCGCGAGCAGAACGCCCGCTTCACGCTCGAGAACTTCATGCGCGCCCAGCTCTACGGCGCCTTCGGGGCGCTCGCGGTGGGCATGGAGGCGCTGCTGAAGGACGAGGGCGTGCAGCTGGACGTGATGTTCGCCCACGGCGGCATCTTCCGCACCGCGGGCGTGGCCCAGCAGGTGCTGGCCGATGCGATCGCGACCCCGGTCGCCGTCGGCGAATCCGCCGGCGAGGGCGGGGCGTGGGGCATGGCGCTGCTCGCCGCGTTCACCGCCGCCCGCCAGGGCGCGGCCGGCTCGGCCCCCGCCTCGCTGAGCAGCTTCCTCGCGGAGCAGATCTTCGCCTCCCAGGAGCTGTCCACCCTCAAGCCGCAGGAGGCGGGCATGGCCGGCCACGCGCAGTGGCTGGACGCCTACCGCGCCGCGCTGCCCGTCGAGCGCCGCGCCGGCGAGCTGCTCGCCTGACCGGCCGCCCTCTCCCCTGCCGCCCCGACTCGTCCCCTCCCTTCTCACCGATCCAGGAGTCCCCGATGACCCTCGTCCTCACCGAGCTGCCCTCGTCCACCCAGGAGGCGGTCGCCGCGACCCGTGAGCGCGTCGCCGCGCTGCACGCCGAGCTGCCCCGCAACGAGCTGGTGGTCTGGACCGCCGGGAACGTCTCCGAGCGGGTGGCCGCCACCGATCCCGCGGTGCCCGGGCTGATGGTCATCAAGCCCTCCGGCGTCTCCTACGACGAGCTGGCCGCCGAGAACATGGTGGTCTGCACCCTCGACGGCGAGAAGATCGACGACGGGACCCCCGCGAGCCTCGTGCCCTCCTCGGACACCGCCGCCCATGCCTACGTCTACGCGCACATGGAGGAGGTGGGCGGCGTGGTCCACACCCACTCCACCTACGCCACCGCCTGGGCCGCGCGCGGCGAGGAGATCCCCTGCGTGCTCACGATGATGGGCGACGAGTTCGGCGGGCCGGTCCCCGTCGGCCCCTTCGCGATCATCGGCGACGACTCCATCGGACGCGGCATCGTGGAGACCCTGGAGGGTCACCGCAGCCCCGCCGTGCTGATGCAGAACCACGGCCCGTTCACGATCGGCAAGGACGCCCGCGCCGCGGTCAAGGCCGCGGTGATGGTCGAGGAGGTGGCCCGCACGGTGCACATCTCCCGGCAGCTCGGCGAGCCGCTGCCCATCGCCCAGGAGCACATCGACTCCCTGTACGACCGCTACCAGAACGTCTACGGCCAGCACGACCAGAAGGGCTGACCGGCCCGCGCCACCGCTGCCCGCGGGGCCTTCGCACTCGAGCGTCGCCGCGCTCGGCGGTCGCCGCGCTCAGGCGGTGGTGGCGCGCAGCAGCACGATCCCCACCGCGACCAGGCCGCTCGCCGCGACCCCGCGGGTGGTGAGCGGCTCGCGGAACAGCAGCCGCCCGGCGAACACCGCGACGATCACGCCCGTCTCCCGCAGCGCCGAGACCAGGGCCAGCGGTGCGAGCGACTGCGCCCACACCACCACCGCGTAGGCGATCAGCGACAGCACCCCGCCGAGCATCCCCGGCCGCGCGTGGCGCCGCAGCCCGGCGAGGAAGGCCCGCCGGTCGCGGCTGAGCACCCAGCAGGTCAGGGGCACTGTCACGCCCTGCAGCAGGAACAGCCAGGCGGCGTAGCTCAGCGCGTTCCCGGCGCTGCGCACCCCCACGCCGTCCACCAGGGAGTAGGCGGCGACCACCGCGCCCACCACGAGCGCGAGCAGCAGGCCGCGGCGGGTCTGGGTGCGGGAGGAGCGCAGGGCGAGCACCGCGAGCGCGACCACCACGAGCAGCACCGCCAGCAGCTGCCCGGGCGCGAGGCTCTCCCCCAGCCACAGCACCGAGACGGCGGTGACCCCGAGCACGGCGACGCCGCGCATGAGCGGGTAGGCGGTGCCGAAGTCGCTCGCGGCGTAGGCGGCGGTGAGCAGGATCAGGTAGGCCGTCTGCAGCACCGCGGAGAGCAGCAGGGAGGGCACCGCGCCGGCCGCCGGCAGCGGCAGGACCAGGCAGGCGAGCCCTCCCAGCAGCAGGTACGCCAGGCCGATGAGGGCCGAGGAGACCAGCCGGTCCGGGATCAGCTTCGCGAGCGCGTTCCAGGTGCCGTGCAGCAGGGCCGCGCCGAGCACGGCCAGCAGGATGCCGCCGCTCACCGCCCGGTCTCGGCCCGGGCGCCGAAGGGGCGGCCGGCGATGGTCCCGAGGTCGATCTCGATGCCGAGCGCCGTCAGGGCGTGCGCCATCACGTCGGCGTGGTCGACGCCGCGCCCGGAGTCCGAGTCGATGCCCGGGCCGGCGGCGACGATCCAGGCGAGGCGCTCGTCCTCGCTGTCGCCGCCGTGGCCGCCGGTCTCGGTGTGGCCGTGGTCGGTCACGACGATGACGGTCCAGTCCTCGCTCTCGCGGTGCGGGCGGGCCTCGATCGCCGCGAGCAGCACGCCGAGCTGGGCGTCGCAGGTCTCGACCGCGGCGCGGTAGGCGTCGGTGACGCCCTCGTGGTGGCCCACCCCGTCGGGCAGGTCGTGGTGGGAGAAGACGGCCGCGTGATCGGCGGTCAGCAGCTCCTGGGCCACGCGCCCGGTGACGGCCTCGTCGCAGGCGGCGAGCGCGGCGAGCGGGTCCTGCCCGCCGAGCTCGAGGTGGTGGCCGCCGGGGAAGAGGGGCCCGCCGGAGTCCGTGGTGACCAGCGGCGCCCAGGGTGCCGCGGCGAAGGTGGTGGCCCCCGGCCGGGCGGCGCGCACGCGGCTGAGGACGTCGGGGTGCTCGGCGAAGCGGTGGGAGCGGAAGTCGTTGTCCACCACGCCGTGCTGATCGGCGTGGACGCCGGTCGCGATCGTGGACCACACCGGCCCGGAGATCGTCCGGTTCTTCTCGTGCACGCGCACGGTGCTCTCGAAGCCGCGGGTGGCGAGCCGGTCCAGGTGCGGGGTGCGGGCGGCGCGGCGCACGTCGTCGCGCACCCCGTCCCACCCCATCACGAGGACGTGGGGCGTGCGGTGCTGGGTCTCGGTCATGGGGGTCCTCCTGGTCGCCGGTCCCCGCCGCGCCGGTGCGGCGGCGAGCGGTCGGCACACTACGCACGCGGGACCCGCCCGGCCAGGCCGCACCCATCGGCTCGAGCTTCTGGGGTATAGATGTTCTCTATGAGCATGCTGCAGCTGCGGGCCTTCGACGCCGTCGTCGCCGAGGGCGGGATCGGGGCGGCCGCCCGCGCGCTCGGCGTGAGCCAGCCGACCGTCTCCGCGCAGCTCAGGGCGCTCGAGCAGCAGCACGGGGTGCGCCTGGTGGAGCGGTCCACGGGGGAGCCCACCGCGGTGGGCGAGCGGCTGCGCGAGGTCACCGCGCCGATGATCGCCCTCGAACGCGCCGCCCGCGCCGTGCTCACCGAGGCGGAGGGCAGCGGCGACGGCGTGTTCACGGTGGCGGCCGACGCCCCCTCGCACCTCATGCCCGTCCTGCGCGGGCTGCGCCCGGCCTTCCCGCACACCGTCTTCGAGGTGCGGGCCATGAACTCGAGCACCTCCCTGCGGGCGGTCGAGGCGGGCGAGGTGGATCTCGCGATCGCGGCCGACGTCCCCGAGGCGCCGACGCTGCACCGCCGGGAGCTGCAGCGGCAGGACCTCGCCGCGGTGCTGCCGGTGGCTCATCCCCTCGCCCGGGGCAAGACCCTCCCGCTGGCCGCGCTGGCCTCGGAGACGATCGTGGCCCGCGAGGAGGGCAGCCGCACCCGCGCGGCGCTCACCCGCGCGGCCCGGGCCCAGGGCGTCGCGCTGCGGCACGCCGTGGTGGCCGACGACCGCGAGACCATGCTCGCCGCGGTGATCTCCGGCTTCGGGATCGGGATCCTCGCCGAGAACGAGATGATCGACGATCCGCGGATCGTCATGCTCGACCTGCGCCGGCCCACGATCTCGCTCACCGAGCACCTCGTGTGCGCGGCGCACCGCCGCGAGGAGCCGCTGCTGCGGGCGGCCTTCGCCGTCGCCGGCGGCTGAGCACCGTCGGACGCTCCCGCCGGGGCTCGGACCGGGGCTCCCCGCGGAGGCGCGAGAGCCGCCCGTCGGCCCCGGTCAGCGCTTGACAGTCGCAATGTGAACGTTCACTCTGGGTGTGTCCCGCGCACCGACGCGACGGGACAGCCGCACCCCTTCGTCGAGGAGTCTTCGTGGACAACCCCTTCACCGCACGCGAGATCTGGTTCCTGACCGGCAGCCAGGGCCTGTACGGCCCCGAGACGCTCGTCCAGGTCGCCGAGCAGTCCCGCACCATCGCCGAGACGCTCGATGCCGCGAGCGACATCCCGGTGAAGATCGTCTGGAAGCCGGTGCTCACCGACCGTGACGCGATCCGCGAGATCGCCCTGGCCGCGAACGCGGACCCGGCCTGCGTGGGCGTCATCGCCTGGATGCACACCTTCTCCCCCGCGAAGATGTGGATCCAGGGCCTGGATGCGCTGCGCACCCCGCTGCTGCACCTGCACACCCAGGCGAACGTCGAGCTGCCCTGGTCCACGATCGACATGGACTTCATGAACCTCAACCAGGCCGCGCACGGCGACCGCGAGTTCGGCTACATCGCCACCCGCCTGGGCGTGGACCGCAAGACCGTCGTGGGCCACGCGAGCGACGAGGGCGTGCAGTCCAAGATCGGCCGCTGGGCCCGCGCCGCGACCGGCTGGGCCGAGATGCACTCGCTGAAGCTCGCCCGCTTCGGCGACAACATGCGGGGCGTCGCCGTCACCGAGGGCGACAAGACCGAGGCGGAGCTGCGCCTCGGCGTCTCCGTGAACACCTGGGGCGTCAACGACCTGGTCACAGTAGTGGATGCGGTCGACGACCGAGATGTCGATGCGCTGGTCGCCGAGTACGAGGAGCTGTACGAGGTCGCCCCCGAGCTGCGGAAGGGCGGGGAGCGCCACGAGTCGCTGCGCTACGGCGCCCGCCAGGAGATCGGGCTGCGCACCTTCCTCGAGGAGGGCGGCTTCGGCGCCTTCACCACGAACTTCGAGGACCTCGGCGGTCTGCGCCAGCTCCCGGGCCTGGCCGTGCAGCGCCTGATGGCCGACGGCTACGGCTTCGGCGCCGAGGGCGACTGGAAGACCGCCATCCTGGTGCGGGTCGCCGCGGTGATGGGCCACGGCCTGCCCGGCGGCGCCTCCCTCATGGAGGATTACACCTACGAGCTCACCCCGGGCAGGGAGAAGATCCTCGGCGCCCACATGCTCGAGGTCTCCCCCTCGCTGACCACCCAGAAGCCCACGCTGGAGATCCACCCGCTGGGCATCGGCGACCGCGAGGACCCGGTGCGGCTGAAGTTCACGGCCGACCCCGGCCCCGCCGTGGTGGTGGCGCTGAGCGACATGCGCGAGCGCTTCCGCCTGGTGGCCAACGTGGTCGACGTGGTCGAGCCCGACGAGGAGCTGCCGAACCTGCCGGTGGCCTGCGCCGTCTGGGAGCCGAAGCCGGACTTCGCGACCTCCGCCGAGTGCTGGCTCACCGCCGGCGCCGCCCACCACACCGTGATGAGCAACGCCGTGGACCTCGAGACCTGGGAGGACCTCGCGACGATCGGCGATCTCGAGCTCGCGATCATCGACGAGGACACCACGGTGCGCTCCTTCGCCCAGGACCTGCGCACCAACCAGGTCTTCCACCGCCTCGCCCAGGGCTTCTGAGCGACCCGGCCGGGCAGGGCGCGACCCCGCCCCCGCCCGGCCCCGCGGGGGCGCCCCGCCGACCGACGACACCCTGGAGCGACGATGCCCACCTCGACCCCCGCCGACCACACCCTGGGCGGCCCCGGCCGCAGCTGGTCCGGGACCGTGGACTACGGCCCCGGCCCGCTGCACACCCCGACCGGCCTCGAGGAGCTGCGGGCGCTGATCGCGCGCAGCCCGCGGATCCGGGCGCTCGGCACCCGGCACTCCTTCTCCACGGTCGCCGCGAGCGACGCGGACCTCGTCACCCTCACCCGGATGCCCGCCGATCTGGACATCGACAGCACCGCCGGGACCGTGCGGGTCGCGGCCGGGGTGCGGTACGGCGAGCTCGCCCTCGCCGCCCACGCCCAGGGCCTGGCGCTGCCGAACATGGGCTCGCTGCCCCACATCTCGGTGGGCGGGGCGAGCGCCACCGGCACCCACGGCTCCGGGGACGCCGAACGCTCCCTCGCCTCCGCCGTGCGGGCGATCGACATGGTCACCGCCGACGGGGACCTGCTCACCCTCTCCCGCGAGGACGACCCGGAGATCTTCGACGGGGCGGTGCTGGCCCTCGGCGCGCTCGGCGTGGTCACCCACCTCACGCTCGACCTGATCCCGGCCGCGCCGATGCGCCAGAGCGTCCACCTCGACTTCCCCGCCGCGCGCATGGGCGAGGAGGACCTCGCCGCGATGCTCGCCGGCGGCACCAGCGTGAGCCTGTTCCACCACTGGGAGGGGCACATCGCCCAGGCCTGGGTGAAGCAGGTCGTCGGCCGGGACGAGGAGCTGCCGGAGACGTGGCTGGGCGGGCGGCGCGCCCGTCGGCCCGTGCACCCGCTGCCGGGGATGCCCGCGGACTTCTGCACCGACCAGAGCGGCGCGCCGGGCCCCGCCCACGAGCGGCTGCCGCACTTCCGCCTCGAGTTCACCCCGAGCAACGGCGAGGAGATCCAGTCGGAGTACTTCGTGGCCCGGGAGGACATCGCCCCCGCCCTCGCCGCGGTGATGCCGCTCGGGGAGCGGATCCGGCCGCTGCTGCACGCCTCCGAGGTGCGCACCGTCGCCGCGGACGAGCTCTGGCTCTCCCCCGCGCACCGGCGGGACAGCGCCTGCGTGCACTTCACCTGGAAGCAGCGCCCCGAGGAGGTCGCAGCGCTGCTGCCCGCGATCGAGGAGCGCCTGGCCCCCTTCGCGCCGCGCCCGCACTGGGGGAAGGTGTTCACCACCGCACCGGAGCAGGTGCGTGCGCAGTACCCGCGGCTCGCGGACTTCCTCGCCCTGCGCGAGCGGCTGGATCCGCAGCGCGTGTTCACCAACGCCTACGTCGAGCGGCTGCTCGGGGCCTGAGCCCCGCCCCGCCGGATCATTCCCACCTCACGGAGCCCACATGACCCGCCTGCCCTCCGCCCCTGCCGGCCTCCCTCCCGCCGACCCGTCCCGCCCGCCGATGGGCTGGAACTCCTGGGACAGCTACGGCACCTCCGTCACCGAGGCCGAGGTGCTCGCCAACGCGCACTTCCTCGCCGAGCACCTGGCCCCGCTGGGCTGGGACACCGTGGTCATCGACATCGACTGGTCCGATCCCTCGGCCCGCTCCCACGGCTACAACCAGGACGCCCCGCTGACGATGGACGAGCACGGCCGCCTGCTGCCGGACCCGGCTCGCTTCCCGAGCGCCGCGGGCGGCGCCGGCTTCGGCCCGCTGGCCGAGAAGATCCACGCCCTCGGGCTGCGGCTCGGCATCCACGTGATGCGCGGGATCCCGCGCCGGGCGGTCGCCGAGAACACCCCGCTCCTGGGCACCGACCTGCGCGCCGCCGACGTCGCCGATCCCACCAACGCCTGCGAGTGGAACCCGCACATGGTGGGCCTCGACCACAGCGTGGAGGGAGCGGGCGCCTACTACGACTCGGTGCTCGCGCTGTACGCCGAATGGGGCGTGGACTTCCTCAAGGTCGACGACATGCTGTGGCCGTATCAGGCCGCGGAGATCGAGGCCTTCGCCGGGGCGATCGCCCGCTGCGGCCGGCCGATGCAGCTGAGCCTCTCCCCCGGCCGCGACCTGTCCCTGGCCCGCCTGCCGCATCTGCGCGAGCACGCCACGATGTGGCGGATCTGCGATGACCTCTGGGACCGGTGGGAGGACGTCGAGGCGAACTTCTCCCGCTTCGCCCGCTGGGCCCCGCACGCCGGCCCCGAGGGCTGGCCCGACGGGGACATGCTGCCGCTGGGCCGGATCGGGATCCGCGCCGAGCGCGGCGAGCCCCGCGATGACCTGCTCACCCCCGACGAGCGGCGCACCCTGATGACGCTGTGGGTGATCGCCCGCTCCCCGCTGATGGTGGGCGGGGACCTGCCGACCTCGGATCCGGCGACGATCGCGCTGCTGCAGAACGCCGACGTGCTCGCGGTGCACCGCGAGGGGCATGGCGCGCGGGAGGTGTTCCGGGAGGATCCGCTGATCCTGTGGACCTCGCAGGGATCACGCGGCGAGCGCTATGTCGCCGCGTTCAACACCGGCGAGGACGAGCTCGCGGTCTCCCTCGACAGTCAGGACGTGGGCCTGCCCGCCGTGCTCGAGGGCGAGGTGCGGGAGCTGTGGTCGGGCGAGATCGTGCCGGCACGTGCGGTGAGCGTGCAGTCCGACGAGGCACGCGGCGTCGCACCCGGCTCGACCGCGCTCGACGTGCGGATCCCCCCACACGGGGCGGTGCTGCTGCGGTATCCGGCGGTGGGCTGAGCTCACATCGGCGCGTAGCGCGAGCGCAGCACCGAGTAGAGGCCGAAGAGCACGAGTCCGGCGCCGATGACGGCGAGCACCACGGAGCCGGCGGGGAGGTCCGCCATGGTCTTCAGCGCGCCGTCGAGCCCGGTCGCCTTCTCCGGATCCGCGCCGAGACCGGCCCAGCCGAACAGCAGGCCCACGCCCACCAGGGCGATGCCCTTGGCGATGTAGCCGAGCACGCCGGTCACCACGATCGCTCGGGCCACCTCCTTGCCGCGGGGCACGCGCAGCTGGTCCTCGAAGCGTCGGCTCGCGCCGAGGTACACGTGGGCGAAGCCGATCACGACGACCACCAGGCCCACCGCCACCACGGCGGCGCGCCCGCCGGCGCTGCCCATCAGCCCGGCGGTCATCGACGAGGTCTGCTCCCCCGAATCGCTGCCGGCACCGGCCGCGAAGCGCAGGGAGGTCACGGCCAGCGCCGCATAGACCACGGCCTTGCCGAGCGTCTTGACCACGTGCCACACCCGCTTCTTCGCCTCGCGGGAGGAGGCACGGGCGCCGAACCATGCCTCGGCCAGGTGCCACAGCACCAGCGCGGCCATCGCGATCCCGCCGATCCACAGCAGGATGTTCCCGCCCGGCGCCGAGGCGATCGCCTGCAGCGCACCGGACTGGTCCGCGTTCTCGGAGGAGCCGCCGAAGGCCATGCGCAGGGCGATCGCCCCGATCAGGGCGTGGACGATCCCGCTCATCACGAAGCCGCCGCGGGCGACGGCCTGGAAGGCGGGATGCTCGGTGACGTCCTGTGCGGCGTCCTCGACGGCCTCGGCGCCCTCACGTGCATTCCTGGCTGCTGACATGGGATCACTGTAGAGCGACGGGCGGCCTCAGGAGGGGGTCGCTGCCACGACCGACCAGGCGGTCATGCGCGGGGGCGTCGTGCGTCCACCCGCACCAGCACCTCCGCGTCGTAGTTCTGCGAGGAGCGCATCTCGCCGCGGTACCAGGCGAGCACCTCACGCTCCGGGTCGCCCGGCACAGCGATCGGGCGGAAGTTGCTCACGGTCGAGTGTTCGGTGACCGGGGTCCAGGTCCAGCTGCTCCCGGCATCGCGGGTGCGGCCGTGGAAGATCTCGTGGACGCTCAGCGCGGTGCCGTCGCGCGGGTCGACCACGGTGGAGATCCACAGGGAGTCCGGGTCCGACGGGTCGATCGTGCCGAGGCCGGTGTAGTCCTCCTCGTGGGCGAGCAGCTGCGGCCCGGCGTGCGCGAGGTGGCGCACCTGCCACTCGCTCTGCCCCGGGGCGAGCACGGCCCACAGGAAGCGGTGGTCGATCGGTGCGGTCTCGCGGCGGCTGGTGTCGGTGCCGAGGGTGTCGTCGGCCCGGGCGGTCATCAGCGCCACCAGCGTGCCGTCCGCGAAGCGTCGCAGGTCGGTGGTCCAGGCGTGGGTCATCGTGGCGCCGCCCCAGGTGGAGCCGCTGGCGAGCACGCAGGTGAGGTCCTCGGCCCGCGGCGCGGTCTGTGCGAGGCCGCGGCCCAGCTCGCCCACCGCGGTCCCGTCGGCCCGATGCAGGCGGCCGCCTGCGAGGTAGCCGTGCCAGATGGAGGTGGCGTAGTCGCGGGGATGGTGCTCGGTGATGATCACGTCGATGCGGTCATCGGTGCCGAAGCGGGTGCCGGAGGCGTAGCGGGCGTAGCCGTTGACGTAGCCGATCTTCTCGCGGGTGAGGAGCCGGCCGCCGAACTCCCAGCTGCTGCCGTCGTCGTGGGAGACGAGATAGCAGGGGTCGTCGTTGATCGCGCGGACGAAGCAGTGCAGCACCCCGTCCAGGGCGTGGAGGTTCTGGTAGGTGACGCCGCGGCGTCCGCCGTACGCCTCCGCCTGTTGTGCGGTGGGGAACAGCTCCGCCCAGTCGAAGGCCTGCTCGGGGCCCCAGCGGGTGGGGTCGGTGCCCTCGCTGATCCGCCAGCGGGTGAGGTCGTCGCTCTTGTGGCGGCTGTAGACGGCGAGCCAGCGCCCGTCGGCCCGGCGCCACAGCGCCGGGTTGTCGTGGTCATCGGATTCGAGGCCCTCATGGAGCACGACGGTGCGGGCGGAGCCCGGTTCACCGAGCCGGTCGAGGTCCACCACGTGCAGGTTCACGTCCCCTCCGCGCCGCTCGCCGTCGGCCCCGCCGGTGGAGGCGACTGCTCCGAGCAGCAGCGTGCCGGTCGCGGCGTCGACCAGGGCGCGCTCGTCCTGGAACCAGCACCAGCCGCCGTTGTGGCTGATCAGCGCGGTGCGGGCGGTGGTGGGGGCGGGTGAGACGGTGACCAGCTCACCGGCAGCGGCCTGCGATTCGGGGGTCTCGCGGGTGGTGGGGGCGGCGGGGATCCCGTCGGCCTCGCGCAGCGCGGCGAGCGCGCCCGCCGCCTCGGCGGCGAGGTCCTGCCAGTGGCATTCGATCGAGACGGCGCCGCGGTAGCCGCCCTCGCGCAGGGAGGCGAGGAAGGCGCGCAGCGGCCAGTCGCCCTGGCCGGGCGGCCGACGGTCGGTGTCGGCGATGTGGGCGTGGGCGACGCGTCCGGCGTGCTCGCGCACCACCTCGAGGCTCTCCTGCTCGAGCATGATGTGGAAGAGATCGGCGACCACGCGCATCTCCGCGAGGTCGTGCGCGTCGAGGAACTCGACCGCCTCGGCGAGGGTGTTGATCTGGTCGGTCTCGCCGCGGTGCAGCGGTTCGAGGATCGCCTCGAGGCCGTGCTCGGCGGCGAGATCGCGGGCGAGCCGCACGGAGCGGGCCAGCTGCTCCCGGGCTGCGGCGGGGTCGACGCCCTCGGGGGTGGTGCGGGCGGCGCCGGAGCCCAGCACGATCGTGGCGCCGGGGCGGGCACGACGGGCCGCGGCGGTCATCACCAGGCGCAGGTGCTGGGCGATCGCCTCGTGGTCCGCGGCGGGGTCGGAGAGTCCGAGGCCGGCGGGGGCGATCACCGCGAAGGAGGGGGCGGGCTGCCAGGCGTCGGCGAGCGGCGCCTCCTGCCAGGTGCCGTCGGCCTGCTCGATCAGGAGGTTGTGCAGGATGGTGGGCTCGACGTAGTCGGCGCCCGCGGCGTAGGCGGCGGCGGTGCCGGCGCGGTCGGTGAGGATGCCGTGCTCCACGGCCTCAGAGCTCCTTCATCAGGGCGGCCAGGCGGTCGCGGGACTCGGCGGCCTGGGGCAGGCCCACCTTGTTCAGATGCCCGTGGGTGACGCCGCGGCGCACCTCGTGCTCGACCTCGACCCCGGCGCCGGCGAGCTGCTCGGCGTAGCGGCGGGCGCTGGTGCGCAGGTCGTCGTACTCGTCGGACTCGATGTAGGTGCGCGGCAGCACGGACAGCTGCTGCGCGGTGCCCAGGCCCGGGAAGTCGTGCGCGGTGGCGTGCTCGAGGGGGCGGCCGAGGTAGTTCTCGCTCATGCGGCGCATCTTCTCCGGGGTGAAGCGGAGCATCTCGGGCAGGCCTGCGAGCGCCTCGGCCTCCTCGACGGTGGCCTCGGGGTTCAGCGGATGCGCGACCGGGTACATCAGCAGCGAGAGCGCCGGGGCGCGGCCGGCCTCGGCCAGCCGCAGCGAGGCGGCGGCGGCGAGGTTCCCGCCCGCGCTCGCCCCGCCGAGTGCGAGTCGATCCGGGTCGATGCCGAGCTGCTCAGCTCGGGCGCGGGTCCAGTCCACGGCGGCGATCACGTCATCGCAGGGGATCGGGGCGCGCACCTCGAGGGCGGGGTCGGTGCCGGGTATCTGCCGGGCGGGGCTGCCGCCGGGCGGTTCGTCGCACAGCCGGTAGTCGACGGAGACGACCACGACATCCGCGCGGCCGGCGACGCCGCGCGCGGTCGCATCGGCCTCGGGCATGTCGAGGTCGCCGTGCTGGAAGGAGCCGCCGTGGCAGAACACGAGCACGGCGCGCGGCCCGACGGCGGGACGGATCGGCGTGTAGACCCGCACGGGGACGGGGCCGTGGGGCCCTGGCGCCTCCCAGTCCTGGATGCGCAGGTCCCAGCGCTCGGGACGGCCGTAGGGCGCGTTCCAGGCCGCCTCGTCCTCGGGGCGGAGGGGGCCGCGGGAGGCGGCGTCGGCCAGGGCGCGCAGGCGGCGCACCATCTCGGCGGGAGCGGTGACGGTCATCGGGGGTACGAGCCTCTCGGGACGTGCGGGGTGGGAGGGGATCAGAGCTCGCCGAGGATCTCGGCCAGACGGTCCATGGTCTGCGCGGCCTCGGGCAGGCCGATCCGGTTGAGGTGGCCGTGGGCGACGCCCTCGCGGATCACGTGCTCGACCTCGACGCCCGCCTCGGAGAGCTGCTCGGCGAAGCGGCGGGCGCTGATGCGCAGGTCATCGTGCTCATCGGCCTCAAGATAGGTGCGCGGCAGGGCGGCCAGCTGCGCGGTGTCCGCGAGACCGGGGAAGTCGTAGATGCCCGCCTCGGACACTGGGCGGCCGAGGTAGTTCTCGGTGAAGCTCCGCGTGGTCTCGAGGCTGAAGCGCAGCATCGCAGCGAGGTCCGCGACGGCGGCCGCCTCTTCGGCGGTGGGCTCGAGGCGCAGCGGGTGCAGCACCGGGTAGAGCAGCAGCGAGGCGGCCGGGGCGCGGCCCTCGTGGGCCAGGGACAGGGTGGCCGCGGCGGCGAGGTTCCCGCCCGCGCTCGCGCCGCCGAGGGCGAGACGCTCCGGGTCGATGCCCAGGTGGTCGGCCTCGGCGACGGTCCAGCGCACCGCGGCGAGCACATCCTGGAGCGGGATCGGGGCGTGGACCACGAGATCCTCGGGGGTGCCGGGGAAGCGGCGGGCCTTCCTCCCGCCGAGCGCCTCGGGCTCATCGCACAGCCGGTAGTCGACGGAGACCACCACGGCGCCGGCCCGGCCCGCGACGCCGCGGGCGGTCGCGTCGGCCTCGGGCATGTCGAGATCGCCGTGCATGAATCCGCCGCCGTGGCACCACACCAGCACCGGGCGCGGCCCGCTCGCGGCCGCAGCCGCGGTCGCAGTCGCGGCGGGGGTGTAGACCCGCACCGGCACCGGGCCGTTCGGGCCGGGCGCCTGATGATCCTCGATGTGCAGGTCCCACTGCTCCTCGGGCCCGTAGGGGGCGTCCCAGGCGGCGAGCACGTCCGGGGCCACGTCATCCCAGCCGGCGAAGGGGCGCAGTGCGGGGAGCCGCTCGCGCATGGGGACGACGGCGGATCGAGGATCGTGCGGGGTGGCGGGCACGGGGGCTCCTGGCGGGTCGAGGAGGGGGCTCAGCATGAGAGCGGGTGCGAGCAGGATGCGTCAGCATGGACCGGAGGGCAAGCGCTGTCCACAGCTCAGGCGAGGTGGAAGTACTGCGGGAGCACCTGCTTCTCTCCGCCGCCCGCGGTGAAGTACTCGCTCATCGCCGCCTCCCAGCGCGGGGCGATCTCGGCGCGGGCGATCGCGTCCTGGGCGGCGTCGACGTCGTCGGCCTCGAAGTAGCCCACGACCATGCCGTCCTCGGGGCGCAGGAAAAGGGAGTAGTTGCGCCAGCCCGCCTCGGTCAGCGCGGTGCGCATCTCCTCCCAGACCTCCTGGTGGGCGGCGACGTACTCGGTGAGCTTCTCGGGCCGCACGTGCAGCAGGAAGCAGCAGCGGTGAGGGCTGCGGGCCTCGGTGGTCGCGAGCAGGTGGTCGAGATCAGGGGCGGGCATCGCATCTCCTCATCGAGAACAGCGGTCGGGTCGCGGCACACAGGGCGAGGCGACCGGTCGCGGGGGCAGGACGGAACGCTAGAGCACATCCTGAGACGTTTCAAGAATTGACTTCCGCCCACCCCCGTCATCCGGCGCTGCGTGATACGCTGTGTTGAGTCGTTTCAAACAGTGCGGGTCGTGCATCGCCTCCAGCGAGCATCCTCGCCGCTCATCGCTGAGCAGCGGTCGGCACGCACACCCGCCCCTCATCCCGCCGAAGGAGCCCCCGTGACCACTCCCACCGCCTTCCCCGCCGAGATCGCGCGCGATCTCGCCGAGTTCACGATCGAGGTCCCCAGCTGGGGCTACGGGAACTCCGGCACCCGCTTCAAGGTGTTCGGCACCCCGGGCACCCCGCGCGACCCCTTCGAGAAGATCGCCGACGCCGCGCAGACCCACGCCTTCACCGGCTCCGCCCCGCGCGTGTCCCTGCACTACCCCTGGGACCGGGTCGAGGACTTCGGGGCGCTGCGCGAGTACGCCGCCGAGCAGGGCATGACGCTGGGGATGATCAACTCCAACACCTTCCAGGACGACGAGTACAAGTTCGGCTCGCTCACCCACAGCGACAAGACCGTGCGCCGCCGGGCGATCGACCACCACCTCGAGTGCCTGGACGTCATGCGCGCCACCGGCTCGCACGAGCTGAAGATCTGGCTGGCCGACGGCACGAACTACGCCGGCCAGGACTCGATCCGCGCCCGTCAGGACCGCCTGGCGGAGTCGCTGCAGGAGATCTACCTGGGCCTCGGGGACGATGAGCGCCTGGTGCTGGAGTACAAGTTCTTCGAGCCGGCGTTCTACCACACCGATGTGCCGGACTGGGGCACCAGCCTGCTGCACTGCCTGGCCCTCGGCGAGCAGGCGCACGTGGTGCTCGACACCGGCCACCACGCCCCCGGCACCAACATCGAGTTCATCGTGGCCCAGCTGCTGCGCCAGAACCGGCTGGGCGCCTTCGACTTCAACTCCCGCAACTATGCCGATGATGACCTGATCGTGGGCGCCGCGGATCCGTTCCAGCTGTTCCGGATCCTGTTCGAGATCGTGCAGCAGGACGCGCACCGCCCCGCCTCCGGCGTGAACTTCATGCTCGACCAGTGCCACAACCTCGAGTCGAAGATCCAGGGCCAGATCCGCTCGGTGCTGAACGTGCAGGAGACCCTCGCCAAGGCGCTGCTGGTGGACCGCGAGGCCCTCGCCGCCGCGCAGGAGGACAACGACGTGCTACTCGCCAACGAGATCCTGATGGACGCGTTCTGGACCGACGTGCGCCCGGCGCTCGCGGCCTTCCGCGAGGAGCGGGGCCTGCCCGCTGATCCCTTCGCCGCGTTCCGCGCGAGCGGCTACGAGCAGAAGATCGCCACCGAGCGCGTGGGCGGGAACCAGATGGGATGGGGAGCCTGAGCATGAGTGAGAGGACCGCTGTGAACGAGACCGTCGCCGCCCTGCTGGAGCGCTCGAACGCGCTGGGCTCCGATCCGCGCAACACCAACTACGCCGGCGGCAACACCTCCGCCAAGGGCTCCGCGACCGACCCCGTGACCGGGGAGGAGACCGAGCTGCTGTGGGTCAAGGGCTCCGGCGGCGACCTGGGCACCCTGGAGGAGAAGGGCCTGGCCGTGCTGCGCCTGGACCGCGTGCGCGCCCTCGAGGAGGTCTACCCGGGCGTGGACCGCGAGGACGAGATGGTCGCGGCCTTCGACTACTGCCTGCACGGCAAGGGCGGTGCGGCGCCGAGCATCGACACCGCGATGCACGCCCTGGTCGACGCGGCGCACGTGGACCACCTGCACCCCGATGCGGGGATCGCCCTCGCGACCGCGGCCGACGGGGAGCGCCTGACCCGCGAGTGCTTCGGCGAGGCCGTGGTGTGGGTGCCGTGGCGCCGCCCCGGCTTCCAGCTGGGCCTGGACATCGCGGCGATCAAGCGGGAGAACCCGGCCGCGATCGGCTGCATCCTCGGCGGGCACGGCATCACCGCGTGGGGCGAGACCTCCCAGGAGGCGCAGGAGAACTCCCTGCGGATCATCCGTGAGGCCACCGAGTTCATCGAGCGCACCGGCTCCCCCGAGCCCTTCGGCGCCCATGATCCCGCGCGCGCCGCGCTGCCCGAGGCGGAGCGGCGCGCGAAGGCGTCGGCCCTGTTCCCGGTGATCCGGGGCCTCGCCTCGACGGATGCGCCGATGGTCGGGCACTGGACGGACACCGAGGCCGTCCACGAGTTCCTCGCCGGCGAGAAGCTCGCCCCGCTCGCAGAGCTCGGCACCTCCTGCCCGGATCACTTCCTGCGCACCAAGGTCAAGCCGCTCGTGCTGGACCTGCCCGCGGACGCCTCGATCGAGGACTCCGTGGCGCGGCTCAAGGAGCTGCACGAGTCCTATCGCGCGGACTACACCGCCTACTACGAGCGCCATGCCGATGCCGACTCCCCCGCCATGCGCGGCGCGGATCCGGCGATCGTGCTGATCCCGGGCGTGGGCATGTTCTCCTTCGGCGCGGATGCGCAGACCGCCCGCGTGGCCGGCGAGTTCTACGTCAACGCGATCAACGTGATGCGCGGCGCGGAGGCGATCTCCACGTACTCCCCCATCGAGGAGTCGGAGAAATTCCGCATCGAGTACTGGGCGCTCGAGGAGGCGAAGCTGCAGCGCAAGCCGAAGCCCAAGCCGCTCGCGACCCGGGTGGCGCTGGTGACCGGCGGCGGCTCCGGCATCGGCAAGGCCACCGCCGAGCGGCTCGTGGCCGAGGGCGCCTGCGTGGTGATCGTGGATCTCAACCTCGAGGGCGCCGAGGCCACCGCCGCGGAGCTGGGCGGGCCGGACCGGGCTGTCGCCCTGCGGGCCGACGTCTCCGATGAACAGGCCGTGGTCGAGGCGGTGGCCGAGGCGGTGCTCGCCTTCGGCGGGCTCGACCTCATCGTCAACAACGCCGGGCTCTCGCTGTCCAAGCCGCTGCTGGAGACCACCGCGAAGGACTGGGACCTGCAGCACGACGTGATGGCGCGCGGCAGCTTCCTCGTCTCCCGCGAGACGGCCCGGGTGATGATCGACCAGGCCATGGGCGGGGACATCATCTACATCTCCTCGAAGAACTCCGTGTTCGCCGGCCCCAACAACATCGCCTACTCGGCGACGAAGGCCGATCAGGCGCACCAGGTGCGGCTGCTCGCGGCGGAGCTCGGCGAGCACCAGATCCGCGTCAACGGCATCAACCCCGACGGGGTGGTGCGCGGCTCCGGCATCTTCGCCGGCGGCTGGGGCGCCTCGCGCGCGAAGGTGTACGGCGTGGAGGAGGAGAAGCTCGGCGAGTTCTACGCCCAGCGCACCCTGCTGAAGCGCGAGGTGCTTCCCGCGAACGTCGCGAACGCCGTCTTCGCGCTCACCGCCGGGGACCTCTCGCACACCACCGGCCTGCACATCCCGGTCGACGCCGGGGTCGCGGCGGCGTTCCTGCGATGAGCACCCCCGGCACCCGCTCCCCCGGCACCCCGGCCCCACCGACCTCCCCTCCCCCGAGGGGTGGCCCGGTCGCGGTCGCGGCGGTCGATCTGGGCGCGACCTCCGGGCGGGTGATGCTCGGAGTGCTCGAGCAGGGACGGATCGAGCTGCTGCCCGCGCACCGCTTCGAGAACCGCCTCGCCGAGCGCGACGGGCACCTGTGCTGGGATGTCGACGCCCTGTGGGCGGAGATCCGGCAGGGCCTGACCGAGGCGCACCGCCTCGCGCGGGGCCGCGGGCTCGCAGGCCTCTCCTCGATCGGGATCGACTCCTGGGCGGTGGACTATGCGCTGCTCGGGCCGGACGAGGTCGGGCCCGACGGCACACCGGTGCCCGGCTCGGGCGCGCGGATCGGCGAGGTGATCGCCTATCGCGACTCCCGCACCGAGACCGTCGCCGACGAGTTCGCCCGGCGGGTGTCCCGGCAGCGGCAGTTCGCGCTCACCGGCATCGCGCAGCAGAGCTTCAACACGCTCTACCAGCTCGCGGCCGAGCACCGCCTGGCGGAGCTGCCCCCCGGCAGCTCGCTGCTGATGGTGCCCGACCTCCTCGGCTATCTGCTCACCGGGCAGCGCCGCACCGAGCTCACCAACGCCTCGACCACCGGCATGCTCGCCGCGCAGGGGCACGAGTGGAGCGCGGAGCTGCTGGAGGCCGCCGGGGTGGAGCGCGAGCTGCTCGCCCCGCTGATCGCACCGGGAGAGCAGCTGGGCACGGTCCTCGCGCCGCTGGCCGCGCAGCTCGGCATCGGGGAGGTGCCGGTTCATGCCGTCGGCTCCCACGACACCGCCTCCGCGGTGCTGGCCGTGCCCTCCGAGGGCTCCGGCACCACGGCCTACATCTCCTCCGGCACCTGGTCCCTCATCGGGCTGGAGCTGGAAGCGCCCGTGCTCACCGAGGAGGCGCGCGAGGCGGGCTTCACCAACGAGGGCGGGGTCGACTCCACGGTGCGTCTGCTCAAGAACGTCGCCGGGATGTGGCTGGTCAGCGAGTCGATCCGGCAATGGGAGGAGGAGGGGGCACGAGTCGAGCTGGCGGATCTGCTCGAGGCCGCCGCGGCCGTTCCCGGGGACCGCTTCCGCATCGACCCCACGGATCCCGCGTTCCTCGCGCCCGGCCGGATGGCCGATCGGGTCACCGCCGCGGCCCGCCCCCTCACGGACGAGGACGAGCTCCCGCGCACCCTGGCGCAGCTGGTGCGCTGCATCCTCGAATCCCTGGCCGAGACCTACCGGGACGAGCTGCATGCCGCCTGCCGTCTCGCCGGAGTGCCGCTGCCGTCCCGGCTGCACGTGGTGGGCGGCGGCAGCCGCAACGCGCTGCTGAACCGGCTCACCGCCGAGGCCCTCGGGATCGAGGTCGTGGCCGGGCCGATGGAGGCCACTGCGCTGGGCAACGTGGCGCTGCAGGCGCGCACGCTCGGCGCGATCCCCGCGGAGCCCGGCGCGCTGCGGAAGGTGGTGCGGGAGAGCGTCGAGCTGGAGGTGTTCGCGGCGGGCGTGCCCGCTCGCTGACGTCCCCTCCGCGCCTCAGCCGGTGGTGGACTCCCGCTCCACCAGCTCCGGCGCGAAGCTCACGTGCCGCGGCGCGGCCTCGGGACGGGCGATCTGCTCCTCGAGCAGCGCGAGCGCGGTGCGTCCCATCAGCTCCGAGGGCTGGGACACGGAGGTCAGCGGCACCACCGTGGAGCGGGCGAAGGCGATGTCGTCGTAGCCCACCAGCGCGATCTCCTCGGGCACCGCGACCTGGTGCCGGAAGGCGAAGGCCTGCAGCATCCCCACCGCGAGCAGATCGTTGACGCAGAACACGGCCTCGGGACGCTCGGCCCGGGGCCGGGCCACCACGGCCTCGCCGACGGTGCGGCCGGCCAGGACGGTGAGATCCTCCGCGTCGAGCACCTCGAGCTCGATCCCTGCCGTCTCGGCGGCGCGCCGGGCTCCGCGCAGCCGGTCGGCGACCTGGCGCAGGTCCTGCCGGGCCGCGACCACGCCGATGCGGCGCCGCCCGAGCGAGGCGAGGTGCTGCACGGCGATCTCGCCGCCGGCGATGTCATCGACGCTCACCGAGGAGCCGCGCTCATCGGGGTCGCTCTCGACCAGCACCACGGGGGTGCCGCGGCCGCGGATCGCCTCGACGAGCGGGCCGGTGCCGCCGGTGGAGGCCAGCAGGATCCCACGCACCCGCTGCTCCTCGAAGAGGGAGAGGTAGAGCCGTTCGCGCTGCTCGCGATGGCCGGTGCTGCCGGCGATCACCATCAGCTGGGAATCCTCGGCGGCCGCCTCGATCCCGCCCACGAGCTGGCTGTAGAAGGGGTTGCCGGAGTCGAGCACGATGGCGCCGACGGTGCGGGACTGGCCGAGCTTGAGCTGCCGGGCGGCGTCGTTGCGCACGTAGCCGAGCTCCGCGATCGCGGCCTCGACCCTGTCACGGCGGTCCGGGGAGACGATCTCGGGGCGGTTCAGCACGTTGGAGACGGTGCCCACCGAGACCTCGGCATGGCGCGCGACGTCCTTCATGCTCACCAGACGGCCTCCGGCCACGACCCACTTCCCTCCCGCTGACGGCATGATCCCGGGGACTGCGCCCCGGGATCTCGATGCCGTGACTGTATCGCGCGCAGGGCGACCTCCACCCTCCCTTGGCGGGAACCGTCGGACCTGCCACACTGAGAGCTTGAGTCGTTTCACACCGTGGCGTGGCGCTCGCCGTCGCGCGCACCGCTCACCGCGCAGGCAGCGCCGCGCACCCGAGGAGACCTCCCATGAACTCTGCCCCCGCCTCCCCCGCCGACACTCCGAGCGCCGGGGCGGGCCGCCCGGCCGCACAGCTCCAGGACGCCCTGGCGATCACCGCGGTGGAGGACACCGGCCGCCTGCCGCAGCTGGTCCGCACGGTGACGCTCGCACAGCCGCGGGACCAGGTGCGGCGCGCCGAGCTGCTGGCCACCGCCCACGGCCTGTACGAGATGAGGATCGGCGGCGCCCCGGCGACGGAGTCGGTGCTGAACCCCGGATGGACCACCTATGAGCGCCGCCTCCAGGTGCAGCGTCTGGATGTCACCGCCCAGGTCCGTCAGCGCCCGGAGGGTCTCGCCGCAGCGGACGCGGACCGCCTCGATCTCGAGGCCACGCTCGCCGACGGCTGGTGGCGCGGGGACCTGGGCTTCGACGGCGGGGTGCGCTACGGCGACGATCTCGCCCTCCTCGCCGCCGTGGAGATCGAGTTCGCGGACGGCACCCGCCAGCGGGTGGTCACCGACGAGTCCTGGCGCTCCCGGCCCAGCGCGATCATGAGCGCGAACATCTACCACGGCCAGCACGAGGACCGCCGCCTGGGCCTCGGCCCCGAGACACCGGTGCGCGTGGTCGAGATCGATCGCAGCACGCTCGTCGAGCAGGTCTCCCCGCCGGTGCTCCGCCACGAGTCGCGCCGGCCCGAGCGGATCTGGACCTCGCCCGCGGGGCGCACGCTCGTGGACTTCGGCCAGAACCTCGTGGGGTGGCTGCGGTTCACGGTCACGGGCCCCGAGGGCACCGAGATCGTGCTGCGCCATGCCGAGGTGCTCGAGGACGGCGAGCTCGGCACGCGACCGCTGCGCGCCGCCCGCGCCACCGATCGTCTGGTCCTCGCCGGCGACCCGGCCGGCGAGACCTTCGAGCCGACCTTCACCTTCCACGGCTTCCGCTACGCCGAGATCAGCGGCTGGCCGGGAGAGCTCGCGGCGGAGGATCTCGAGGCCGTGGTGGTCCATTCCGCGCTGCGGCGCACCGGCTGGTTCGAGTGCTCGCATGCCGGGGTGAACCAGCTGATCAGCAACTCGCTCTGGTCCCAGCGCGGCAACTTCCTCTCCGTGCCCACCGACTGCCCGCAGCGCGACGAGCGGCTCGGCTGGACGGGCGACATCGCCGCCTACGCGGCGACCGCCGCGTTCCAGCACGACGTGGGGGACTTCCTGCACGGCTGGCTGCTCGATCTGGGCCAGGAGGCGCGCATGAACCCGCACGGGATCGTGCCCTTCGTGGTCCCGGACCTGCTCAAGCCCGGCCTCGGCGCCGGCGATCCTGCCGCGGCCGACGAGGGCTGGGGGACTCCCACCGCGATCTGGGGCGACGCCGCCGTCTGGGTCGCCGAGGCGCTGTGGACCGCCTACGGGGACCTGGACCGGCTGCGCGCGCACTACCCCGCCATGGTGCGCCACCTGGACTCCGTCGACCGCGCGCTGTCCCCCAGCGGGCTGTGGGACACCGGCTTCCAGTTCGGGGACTGGCTGGACCCCGACGCCCCGCCGGAGGCCGCGGACCGGGCGAAGGCCGACAAGGGCGTGGTCGCCACGGCCTGCCTGGTGCGCTCCGCACGCTTCGCCGCACAGGCCGCCCGCCTGCTCGGCGAGGAGGTCGACGCCCGCCGCTGGCAGGGCCTGGCCGAGCGCACCCTCGCCGCCTTCACCACCGCCTATGTGCATGAGAACGGCACCATCACCTCCGACTGCGCCACGGTGTACGCCCTCGCGATCGCCTTCGACCTGCTCGATGCCGGGACGCGCCCCCGCGCCGCCGCGCGGCTCGCGGAGGTGGTCGCCGAGGCCGGCCACCGGGTCTCCACCGGCTTCGCCGGGACGCCGTTCGTCACCTGGGCGCTGTCCGAGACGGGGCACGTGGAGGAGGCCTATCGCCTGCTGCTCGAGGAGGGGTGCCCCTCGTGGCTGTACCCGGTCTCGATGGGTGCCACCACGATCTGGGAGCGCTGGGACTCGATGCTGCCGGACGGCTCGATCAACCCCGGTGAGATGACGAGCTTCAACCACTACGCCCTCGGCGCCGTCGCGGACTGGGTCTACCAGGTCGTCCTCGGCATCCGGCCCGCCGCCCCGGGATATCGCCGGATCCGCATCCAGCCCGCCCCCGGCCCCGGGATCGAATGGGCCGAGGGCGCCCACGACTCCGCGGCCGGCCGCATCGAGGTCTCCTGGGAGCAGTCCGCCGACGGGCTGCGCGGCACCGCCACGATCCCCGAGGGCGCCGAGGCGGAGATCGTGCTGCCCGACGGCCGGGCCCGCACCGTCGGCCCGGGGAGGCACAGCTTCTGAGCTCAGCCGCCGGCGCGGCGCAGCACGGGCACGGACGCGAGGCCGGTCGCGACGCCGTCGAGCATCCGCTCCAGCTCCTGCGGCTGGAACCGCTCCCCGTAGGTCTCGTGCGCGGCGGCGACCTGGCCCGCGGCGGCCTCGGCGTTCTCCGGGAGGGCGGCGGCCGCGGCGGTGGTGCCATGGATCCGCAGGCGCAGCCGGGAGGTGCCGGCCCGGAGCCGGCCGGTGAGCGCGATCCGGTACGGCGGCCGCCACAGCACCCCGAGCTCCTCGCCGTCCACCTCGAGCACGGCGATCTCGCGCACCGGGGGTTCGAGCAGGGCGCGGTAGCCGCTGCCCTCGCCGGTGTGCGGCACGGCCCGGCCGGGGCCGAGGTCGAGCACGAGCGGCCCGCGGGCGGTGTCCTCGTCGAGGGTCACGGTCGTCTCCAGCAGCAGGGGACGCAGGTCGGCGGCGTCCTGGCCGGTCAGGAGGTGCGGCAGGGTCACGGCGCGCGGCGCCTCTCCGGGCCGGGAGGCCGTCCACGGGCCGTCGAGCGCAATCGGCTCGGGCTCCGCGGTGCCGGTCTGCGCCGGGCCGTGCGCGGCGTCGGTCGCGGGCGCAGCGCCGTCCGGCGCCGGCAGCGGCTGGTCCGTGGCCAGCAGCAGGACTGCCTGGTAGGGGTGCAGCACGAGCCGGGCTCCGGTCGAGGGCAGGGGGCGGAGGCCGGGCTCGGCGGGGTCGTGGAGGGCGAGCGCGCGGCGCGGATCGCGCGGCGTCACCTCGACCTCGCGCCGCCGCGGCCCCGTGTGGGCGAGCAGGTGCAGGTCGCCGTCGGCGAGCCGGCGGTGCACCGTGCCCACCTCGCCGCCGTCCCCGCTCAGGAGCAGCGGCGGGGTGTGGGCGCCTCGCAGCGCGGCCGCGAGCGGGTTCTTCCCGCCGGCGGCCTCCCCGTCGGCGCCTTCCCCGTCGGCGCCCTCCTCGCCCTCCGCGTCGCTGCCGCCCCGTGCGCCGACCATCGCGAGGGTCGCGTGGTCGCGCAGGCGCGCGTCGTCGCCGCCCTCCTCGGGCAGGGAGAGCTGCTGCCCGGCCGGGTAGGCCGGGGAGTCCACGGCGAGCACGCTGCCGCCCGCGGCGCGCACCCGGTCCAGCCAGCGCCTCGTCTCCGCAGGCAGCCGGCTCACGCGCGGCAGCACGACCACGGGATAGGCCGCGGGGTCGAGCGCGGCGAGGGCGTCGTCGTCGAGCAGGTCGAGGTCGTAGCCCGCGCGGCGGATCGCGGCGGGCAGCTGCTCGCCGATGTGGGCGCGGCAGGCGGCCCACAGGTCGTGGCCGCGGCCGCGGGCGGCGCGCACATCGGCGTAGGGCAGGTACAGCGCCACCTCGGCGCCCGGCGCGCCCAGGCGCAGCGCGGCGCACAGGCGGGTGAGATGTGCGGTGAGCTCCGGCATCGCGGGCCACCAGGCGTTGCGGTCATCCAGCGCGCCCGCGGCGTAGAAGGTCCAGCCCAGGCCCGGTGCGTCGGGCGCGGTGTACGGCCAGCCGTGGCCCACGAAGTGCGTGATGCCCAGCAGCAGATGCTCATGCGCCTCCCCCAGCAGATCCAGCGGCGCGGCGCGGAAGGCGGGTGAGCGCACCCAGGTCCACACCTCGCTCGAGACCACCTCGCGGCGGTCCAGATGCGCGGCCGACGAGGCCCAGCGGGACTGGGTGAGGGCGGTCCATCCCGCGCCCTCGCCCTCGATGAGGTGCGCGCCGCGCTGGGCGCTGAGCGTGATCGGCGGCTGCCCGTAGCCCTGCAGGCGGAAGCGCACCCCGTGCTCCTCGGCCCAGGCCCGGCAGGTGCCGACGAATCCCTCCTCGACCAGCTCGGAGAGGGTGAGGCCGTAGTCCTCGCGCACCTGCTCGGCGCCGGGCGCGTCGACCTCCAGCAGGTGCAGCACGGGCAGCAGGTCGTAGCCGCGCCGCTGCCGGAACTGCTCCGGCAGCGCGGCGGTCCAGCCCGCGTCGTACACCTCGAGGCTGTCGCTGAACACGGAGCCGAGCAAGTGCGCGGGGACCGCGCTGAGCAGCGCACCGCCCACCACGTCCAGGTGGTGCCGCACCGCGGTGGCGCTGAGGTGGTCCACGACCGGGCCCTCGGCGCCCGCCGCAGAGCGCTTCACCTGCTGCCCGGTGACCTCCGACCAGGCCAGCAGCACGGTGCGCGGCCCGCGACCGGCGGGGATCTCGAGCCGCTCACCCACCGGGTCGAGCCGCGTCCACCCGGAGGGCGGCAGCCCTTCACCGAGGTGCACGGAGACCAGCTCGTCGCCGGGCCAGGAGGGGGTGAGCGGCCAGCTCAGCGGCTGCGGTCCGAGGTCGCGCCGCTCCCAGCGCAGGCGGCGCGCGGCCTGTTCGGGGCCGATGTGCGGGCCGCCGTAGGACCATCCGCTGCCGAGCGTCACGTCCAGGCGCAGCCCGAGCTCGCGGGCCCGCTCGGCCGCGTGGCGCACGTGGCCCAGCGCCTCGTCGCCGAGGTAGTCCGGTGCGCCGGGCCGCAGCGGGTACACCAGGGCGATCTCCGCGCCGCCCAGTCCTGCCGCGGCCATCGCCCGCAGCTCGCGATCGATCTCGGCGCGGTCCATGTCGGGGCCGAACCACCACCAGCGCATCATCGGCCGGGCGGCCGGATCCGGGTGGGTCAGGGCGTCGAGCACGTGCTGGGCGGTGTGCGAGCTCATGGCGGCTTTCGGGATGGGGAGCGGGGTCGGTGGCGCGGCCGACGGGTCGGCGGGCGCGGGCGCCCTCCCGGCCCGGGCGGGGCCGGGGAGGGCCGGCCGGGTCAGGCGCCGGCGGGCGGGGTCCAGCGGTGCACGGCGTCCTCCCGGGCCCAGCTCACGCCGAGCTCGCTGAAGGGCCGGCCGGCGGTGAGCGCGGCCTGCAGCGTCTCCTCGATGTGCTCGACCACGGGGTGCGCGGCCGCGCCCTCCCCCCTCCAGGTCACCCCGGTCTCGATCGGCAGCGGGTCCGGGACGGTCTGGATCGCCTCGAGCACGGCGCTGAACACCCCGGTCGAGGCCAGCGAGGAGAGCAGGGGCACCTGCCGGTCGCGCACATGGGCGATGAGGTTCTCCATGAGGTCCACGCGCTCATGGGTGAGCTCCTCGCGGGCGCCGTCGGCGCTGGTGCGCACCGAGCGGTCCTCGGTGTAGTAGAGGCGGTGCGAGCCCCGGGGCCCGCTGATCTCGACCCAGGGGCTGGACTGCGCGGGCGCCGTGGTGGTCAGGGCGCACACCACCGCCGGCCCCGTGCCGGTGGGGTCGATGCGCAGGAAGGTGGTGTCGTCGGCCTGGATGTCGTGGGCGCGGCGCAGCTCGGTGGTGACGCCGGCGATGTCCGCGACCTCGTCGATCCCGGCGATCGCGAGACCGGCGTGCACCGAGTGGGCCAGGGGGTTCGTGGCGACCCCGTCGGCGACGCGGCGGCCGTCCAGGCGGCGCTTGCCCGCCCAGGCGGAGCGGGCGTAGTAGGCGCGGTCGCGCTGCCACGCCCCGTACACGTGCACGGCGGTGACCGGTCCTAGGCCCCCGCTGGCGCCGGAGGCTCCCTCGGCGACCTCGCGGCGCAGCACGTCCACTCCCCCGCCGCCGCGGGCCTGGAAGCCCACCTGGACCGACCGCCCCGCGGCCCGGGCCGCCTCGAGCAGCGGGCGGTGGTCGGCCAGGGCCGGCACGGGCGGCTTCTCGAGGTAGACGTCGAGCCCGGCGGCCAGCGCCTCGGTCGCCAGCGGCACGTGGGTGTCGATCGGGGTGGCGATCGCGACGATCTGGGGGCGGTCCTCGACGGGCGTCGCGGCGAGCAGGTCGGCGAGGCTGCGGTGGTGGAGCGCGGCGAGCTCGGCGGGCGGCTCGGCGACGTCCACCACGCCGACCAGGCGCGCGGTCCCGGCCTCCTCGAGGCGGGCGAGGTTGCGCAGATGCACGGCGCCGAAGCCGCGGGTGCCGATCAGCGCGACCCTGACGGGCGCCGGGCTCATCGGGAGGCTCCCGAGAGGTCGGCCTCGCGGGCGAGGTCCAGGCCCAGGAACTCGGTGACGCCGACGGGCGCCCCGGTGGCCAGCGACTCGTTGCCGCAGATGCCCACGGAGATCGCCCGCAGCCCGTCGCGGTGGTCGGAGGGGCGTCCCAGCTCGTCGTGGACGGGGCCGACGAACACGTCGCGCAGCAGCAGCGCGTCGCCGCCGCCGTGCCCGCCCACCCCCTCGGGGATCTCCAGCTCCCGTGCGGGGGCGAAGTGCTTCTGCACCACCAGGCGCTCGCCGCGGCGGCGCACCCCCTCGTCCGCGGTGGTCACCGCGACGGCGCTGGGGTCCACGTGGGCCCGTCCGTCCTCGCCCTTGGCGACCACCTCGGCGCGCTCGACCACCTCGAGCTCGGCGCGCCCGGCGGTGCCGTTGAGCGCGACCCGGTACCCCTCCCAGGGGCTGTGGGCGTTCAGGGCGTAGGTGAGCACCGCGCCGCGGGAGTAGTCCACGAGCGCGGTGAGGTTGTCCTCCGCGGTGATGCCGGCATCGAACACGGAGCGGTCGCGCTGGTAGCCGTCGTGCTCCTCGGCCTTGAGGTAGAGCGCCTCGAGGCGCTCGTCGGAGCGCAGGTCCAGTTCGAAGGGGTCGTGCGGGCCGTCGTGGGTGCCGCGCTCGGGCAGGGCGGCCTGCCCGCGGGCGGCGGCGGCGTCGGCCCCGTAGAAGCGCAGCCCGCCGCGCGCGTACACCTGCACCGGGGTGTCGTCGATCCACCAGTTGACCAGGTCGAAGTGGTGGGCGGCCTTGTGGACGAACAGCCCGCCGCTGTGGCTCTTGTCGCGGTGCCAGCGGCGGAAGTAGTCCGCGCCGTGCTGGGTGTCCAGCACCCACTCGAAGGTCACCGAGACCACGTCCCCGATCTCGCCGGAGGCGATGACCTGCTTGAGCGCCGAGTTGCGGGGGCTGTAGCGGTAGTTGAAGGTCACCACCACGCGGCGGCCGGTGCGGTCGATCGCCTCCTGGATGGCGCGGGCCGAGGGGGCGTCGATGGTGAGCGGCTTCTCGACCACCACGTCGGCCCCCGCCTCGAGGGAGCGCACCACGTGCTCGGCATGCAGGTGGTCCACGCTGGTGACGATCACGCGGTCCACCCGCTGCTCGCGGATCACCTCTTCGAGCTGCTCGGGGCCGGCCAGGAGCACCTCCGCGAAGGCGCTCACCCGGTCGCGGTGGAACTCGCGCCGGGCCGGGTTCACGTCCAGCAGCGCCACCAGCTCGGCGACGTCGGCGTGGGGCCCGGCGATCGCGTCGAGGTACATCTGGGCACGGTGGCCGGAGCCGATCAGGGCATAGCGGGTGCGCATGGAGCTTCTTTCGTGTCAGGGGTGAGGGGCGGGATCATTTGATGCCGGTGGTCGCGAAGCCCTTGACCAGGAAGCGCTGGCCGAAGAGGAACACCAGGAACAGCGGGATGAGGGAGACGACGGACATCGCGAACATCGCTCCCCAGTCGGAGGAGCCCTGGGTGTCCAGGAACGACTTCAGCGCCAGCGGGACGGTGAAGTTCTCCGGCGTGGTGAGGTAGATGAGGGAGCCGAAGAAATCGTTCCACATCCACATGAAGGTGAAGATCGTGGTGGTCGCGAGCGCCGGCAGCATGAGCGGCAGGATCACCTGGAAGAAGATCCGGAAATGCCCGCACCCGTCGATGCGCGCGGCCTCGTCGAGCTCGCGCGGGATACCGCGGATGAACTGGACCATGAGGAACACGAAGAACGCATCGGTGGCGAGGAACTTCGGCAGGATCAGGGGCACCAGGGTGTTCACCCAGCCGGTCTGGGAGAAGATGATGTACTGCGGCACGATCACCACGTGGATCGGCAGCATGAGGGTCATCAGCATGATCGCGAACGCGATGTTGCGGCCCCAGAACTTCAGCCGTGCGAACGCGTAGGCGGTCAGCGAGCAGGCGACGAGGTTGCCGATCACGCAGCCCAGCACCAGCAGGGTGGAGTTCATCAGGTAGTGGCTGAACGGCTGGGCGAGGGATTCCCAGCCGCGCTGGTAGTTCGAGAAGTCCAGGCTGATCGGGAACAGTCCGGGATTGCGGAAGATCTCCTCGTTCGGCCGCAGCGAGGAGACGACCATCCACAGCAGCGGATAGATCATCGCCAGGCTCGCCGCGATCATCACCACGTGCCGCACGGAGCGGCGCACCAGGCGGCGCGGACGGAGCGGGCGCACGGGCCGCGCGCCCGCGGACTGCGCGGCCGACGGCGAGAAGGCCGGGCTCATGCTCTGCAGATCAGTCATCGTAGAACACCCAGAACTTGGAGACGAAGAAGTTGATGGCGGTGAAGATCGCGACGATGATCAGCAGCAGCCACGCCATCGCCGAGGCGTATCCCATGTCGAACTGGGTGAAGCCCTTCTGGTACAGGTACAGCGTGTAGAACATCGTCGAATCCGAGGGCCCGCCCGTGCCTCCGGAGACCACGAACGCCTGGGTGAAGGATTGGAAGGCGTTGATCACCTGCAGCACCACGTTGAAGAAGATGATCGGGGTGAGCAGCGGGATCGTGATCCGGAAGAACTGTGCGAGCTTCGAGGCGCCGTCGACGCTGGCGGCCTCGTAGTACATCTCCGGGATCTGCCGCAGACCGGCCAGGAAGATGATCATCGGGGAGCCGAAGGTCCACACGTGCAGCAGGATGATCGTGCCCAGCGCCGTATCCGGGTTGGAGACCCAGCCCGGCAGGTTCTCGAAGCCGAACATTCCCGCGACCTGGTTGACCAGGCCGTTCGCGCCGAACATCTGGCGCCACAGGATCGCGATCGCGACCGAGCCGCCCAGCAGCGAGGGCAGGTAGAACACCGAGCGGTAGAACGCCAGGCCCTTCATGCCCTGGTTCAGCACCACCGCCAGCAGGAGGGCGGCGAGCAGCTGCAGCGGCGTGCCCACGAACACGTAGATGAACGTGACCACGAGCGAGTTGTGCAGCCGGGTGTCGGCCATCATCGCCGTGATGTTGTCCAGCCCCACGAACTCCGGGGGTGCCAGCAGGCTGTAGTCCGTGAACGCCAGCGCGAACGAGGCGATCATCGGGATCAGCGTGATCCCGAGGAAGCCCAGCATCCAGGGCGCCATGAACACCATTGCGGGCTTGTTGTCCGGGTGCTTCTCCTTCGGTCCGCCCTTCTTGCGGCTGGACACGATGGAGGCGAGTTCTCCCACCGCACTCATAGGCTTCTTCCCTTCGTGGTCGGTCCGGCGGAGCCGGTCGGGCGAGGTGCGTCCCCTCGCCCGACCGGGCCCCGAGGTGACGTGCTGGTCAGCCCAGCGCCGAGGCGAGGTCGTCGAGCACGCGCTGGCCCGCCTCCTCGGTGGTCGTCTGGCCGAAGAGCATGTCCTCGCAGGCACGGGTGAGGATGTCCTCGAACTGGCCGCCGCCCTGCGGGGTGATCTCGGGGGCCTCGCCCAGCTCGTCCTCGACGGATTCGAGGAAGTCGACGGCCTTCATGTTCGGCTCGTCCAGATCGGGCACGATCGCCTCGCGCACCGTGAGGTTGCCGGGCACGCCGCGCTCGACGGAGAGGATCTTGCCGGCGTCCGGCGAGTTCACGAGGTAGTCCACGAAGGCGACGGCCGCCTCCGGATTCGGGGTCCGCGCGGAGATCGACCAGTACATCGAGGCCTTGTACCAGAGCTGCGCATCGGCGGCGGAGCCGGTCATCGACGGCGGCCGCAGCACGACGACGCCCTCGGGGACGAGCCCGTCGTGGGCGACGACCTGGTTGGACCAGGCCACGGTCATGCCGATCTTGCCGGTCGCGAAGAGCGACTGGTCCATCGCCTGGGCGGAGTCCTCGACGGAGACGCTCGCGCTGGGGCCGGCCTCGGTGTCCTGGATCTTCTTCGCCCACTCGAACCACTCGGCCGCGGTCTCCGCGTCGAAGCCGGCCTCGCCGTCCTTGTACTGGTCCTGGCCCGCCTGGCGCACGTACACCTGGAACAGGCCCTGGACGGAGCCCATCTGGGTCATCCCGTAGGTGCCGTCGGGGGTGTTCTCGGTGATCTTCACGGCGGTGTCGATCAGGTCGTCCCAGGTCCAGGTGGTGTCGTCGGGGATGTCGACCCCGGCCTCCTCGAAGACGACGGGGTTGATGAGGAACGCGAGGGCGTTCAGGCCCGCCGTGATCGCGGCGAGGCCGACGTCCGGCAGCTCCCCGGTCTCGACCGAGCCCGGGGCGAAATCGGAGGTGTCCAGGCCGGCGTCGGCGAGATCGAGCAGCGCGCCGCGCTCCCCGTACTCGGCGAGGTACTTCTCGTCCATCTGCACGATGTCGGGGAAGTCGCCGCCGGCGGTCTGGGTGGCGAGCTTGTCCCAGTAGCCGCTCCACTCGCCGGGCTCGAGGGAGATCGAGACATCGGGCTCGACCTCCTCGTAGGCGTCGACGACGTTCTGGGTGTTCTCGTCGCGGGTGGGGTTGCCCCACCAGGCCAGGCGCAGCGAGGCGGAGCCGTCCTCCCCGCCGGAGCCTCCCGAGCCCCCGGCGGCGTTGGGGCCGCAGGCGGCGAGGGCGGTCAGGCCGGGGACGGCGATGCCGAGGGACAGGGCGGAGCGTCGGGTGAGCATCAGATCTCCTTTGATCTACGTCGTGGCGGCGAGGGCCGCCGCGAGGAAAGGGGCCGACAGGGGCGTGCGGGGGTCGGAGTCCTGCGGGACAGGTCGTGCGGGGTAGGAGGGGCGGTCCGGGATGGCCGCCGAGCGGGTGGGGCGAGGGGCGTGACTCATCGGGTTCAGGGGCATCCGGAGCGTCATCGGCGATGCCCCGGGGTCGAGGTCGCTCCGGCCGGGGCCGGACGGCTCTGGGCTCGGGATCCTCCGGCCACAGCACCAGCGAAATGTAATTTTTGCAGTCCCGCCCGGTCGCCTCCCTCGTCGCCGGGAGAAGGCGCCCATGCGGTGGTGCATCACAGGAAAGCGCTTGTCGTCGGGTTTGTCAACCACTCCCCATCACGCTCACGTCACGAAACCCGGCGGCCTGCGGGGCCCGTCGGGATGAGAACGTTTTCAGGCAGGCGGGACTGGCGTGCGGGCCGCCTCCCGCGCCCACGACCAGGAGGGCGAGCCCCACGATTTGAAACGACTCACGATGGGCCTGGAGCATACCTGGCCGCGTGCCGCCCGGCGAGGGCGAGGCGCGCCGCACCGCGGAACCGGCCTCCCCGGATCCGGCCCCGCGCGCCGCCCAGGTCGGCATTGCTCTGCCCCCAGCCCGGCCCTACTCTCGGAGCACACCCCGCCCCGGCCTCGTCCTGGAACGACTCACGGCCCGGCGCCCGGCCGTCCGAAAGGATCGATGATGATCACCCGCCGCCGCACCCTCGCCCTGCTCGCCGCCGCCGGAGCCGTCCCGGGCCTCGCCGCGTGCGGTCCCAACGCGCCCCGCGGCGGAGGGGACGACGCCGAGGGCGGCGCGGTGCGGGTCTACTGGTGGGGCGGCGATCTGCGCGCCGGGCTCACCCGGGACGCCCTGGATCTCTTCACCGAGTCCCAGGAGGACGTCGAGGTCTCCCCCGAGTACAGCGAGTGGACCGGCTACTGGGACAAGCTCGCCACCCAGTTCGCCGGGGGCGACGCCCCGGACGTGCTGCAGATGGACGAGGCGTACATCGACTCCTACGGCACCCGCTCCTCGCTGCTGGATCTCGACTCCGTCGCGGACGTGCTCGATCTCAGCGCCATGGACGAGGCGGTGCTGGAGACGGGGAGGCTGGCCGACGGCACGCTCGTGGGCGCCCCGCTCGGCATCGGGATCTTCTCCGTCGGCGTGAACCCGGTGCTCCTGGAGCAGGCCGGCCTCGAGATGCCGGATGACACCACATGGACCTGGGAGGACTTCGCCGAGATCAGCACCCAGGTCACCGACTGGGCGCAGGGCGCCGGCGAGGACGTGGTGGGCTTCGACTTCTTCGGCACCGCCGCCGCGGAGCTCGGCGCCTGGGCGCGCCAGAGCGGGGAGCAGCTCTTCCCCCGCGAGGACGAGACCCTCGTCAGCCACGACACGATCGTCGCGTACCTCGAGTACGCCCGGGCCCTGGTCGAGGCAGGTGCGGTGCTCACCCCGTCCGAGCAGCTCGAGGACTTCGCCGCCGGGGTCGAGCAGGGCCGCTTCGGGAACAATCGCGCCGTCTTCCACCTGCAGTTCCACTCCCAGGTGCAGACCTTCCAGGAGTCCTCCGGCTCACCGCTGCAGCTGCTGCGCCTGCCCGCCCGGACCAGCGGCGACCACCAGATGGTGAACAAGGCGTCGATGTACTGGTCGATCTCCGCCCAGACCGCGAACCCGGAGCCCGCCGCGACCCTGGTCGACTTCCTGCTGCGCGACCCGGAGGCTGCGAAGATCCTCAAGATCGAGCGCGGCGTCACCGCCTTCCCCGAGCTGCAGACCGAGATCGAGTCGGTGCTCGACGAGAACGAGATGGTCTCCCTCGACTTCGCTCGCACGATGCAGGAGGAGGTGGTGCGCCCGCCGCTGGTCACGCCGGCATCGGGCGTGGGATTCGGCGATGAGCTCTCCCGCCTCGGCGAGGAGTCGCTGTTCGGGAACCGGCCCCCGGCGGATGTCGCCGAGGAGGTCCTCTCCCTCCTCACCGGCATGCAGCCCGAGCCCTGACCCTCCGGGTCCGGGCCCGGACCCGCCGGTCCCGTCCGCGGCGGCGGAGCGCCTACGCTCGGGACATGACCCGCTCGCCCGCCTCCGGTCCCGGCTCCGGGCGCGCCGGTCCCGCGGCGGACGTCGGCCGCTGGTTCTCCACCGCCACCACCGCGCCGCTGGAGGGCCCCGGCCCCACCCGCGGCGGCCCGCGCCTGCCCGCCTGGGGGCCGATGGAGGGCGCGCACTACGGCCGCCGCAGCGCGCCGGGAGAGGTCGACGCCGGGCTCGCCCTGCTGCCCGACCGCCCCGTCGCCGTCCTCACCGGTGCCGGGATGTCCACCGGGTCGGGCCTGCCGGACTACCGCGGGCGCGATGCGGTGCCCCGCTCCCCCATGACCTACCAGGAGTTCATGGGCCACGACCTGGCTCGTCGCCGCTACTGGGCCCGCTCGACCGTGGGCTGGGAGCAGTTCCGCACCGCCCGTCCGGGCCGGGCGCACCGCCTGCTCGCCGCTCTCGGCGACACGCTGTTCTCCCCCACGGCGGTGATCACCCAGAACGTGGACGGCCTGCACCAGGCCGCGGGCTCCGACCCCGTGATCGACCTGCACGGGCGCCTCGACCGGGTGCGCTGCCAGCACTGCGATGCGCTGTCCTCGCGCCGGCTGCTCCACGAGCGGATGCTGATGATGAACCCCGAGCTCGCCGCTCGGCTGCCGGAGCTCGCGGCCGACGCCGCACAGGCACCCGACGGGGACGCCGAGGTGGACCGCACCAGCACGTTCCGGTACCCGCCGTGCCCGCTGTGCGGCGGGATCCTCAAGCCCGACGTGGTGTTCTTCGGGGAATCGGCGCGGCGGGAGGTGGTGACGGCCGCGTTCACCGCGCTCGAGGCCGCGCAGGCGCTGCTCGTGCTCGGCTCGAGCCTCACCGTGCAGTCCGGTCTGCGGTTCGTGCGGGCCGCCGTCCGCACCGGCACACCGATCGTGATCGTCAACGACGGCCCCACACGGGCGGACTCCCTCGCGACCCTGCGCGTCCACGGCCGGATCGAGGACATCCTGGCGGTGTGGGCCGGGGCTGCGGAGGAGCGGGCCGGGTAAGGCCTGCGGGGCGCGGCGGGGCGCGTGCGCCCGGGGCCGGGCGAGCGCAGTGACACGATGGGTCCACGCCACGCCACGGCACGACACGGCACGACGGGGCGGGGCGGGGCCGCACCCTGGCCGTCACGCACGGCGCGGCCTACGCTGACCTGCACTCCCCCGTCGGAAGGGAACGCCCACGATGACCACCGCTCACCGCCCGCTCGACCTCAACGCCGATCTCGGCGAGGGCGTCGGCGCCTGGTCGATGGGGGACGACGCGGCGATGCTCGAGGTGGTCACCACCGCGAACGTGGCCTGCGGCGGTCACGCCGGGGACGCCGGGACCATGCGGGCCGCGACCCGGGCCGCGGCCGCCCGCGGCGTCGCGCTCACCGCGCACGTGGCCTACCCGGACCTGCAGGGGTTCGGCCGGCGCTTCCTCGATATCACCCCCGCAGACCTCACCGACCTGGTGATCGTGCAGGTGGGGGCGCTGCAGGCGATGGCCCGGGCGGAGGGTGCGCAGGTGCGGGGCGTGAAGCCGCACGGCGCGCTGTACAACGCGCTGGCCCATCACGAGGTGCAGGCCGCGGCGGTGGTGCGCGCCCTGCAGGAGCTCGGCGGACTGCCGCTGGTCGCCGCGCCCGGCGCCGTGGTCGTCGACGCGGCCCGCACCGCCGGGATCGCGGTGGTGCTCGAGGGCTTCGCCGACCGCGCCTACCTGCCCGACGGCACGCTCACCCCGCGCAGCGTCCCGGGCGCGGTGCTCACCGACCCCGCCGCGGTCACCGCGCAGGCCCTGTCGATCGCGACCGCTCGCGGTGTGCGCACCGCCGGCGGCGAGTGGGTCGAGCTGCCGGTCCGCTCGCTGTGCCTGCACGGGGACACGCCCGGCGCGGTGGCGCTCGCCCGCGCCGTGCGCGCCCGGCTCGAGGACTCCGGCGTGCACCTCGAGGCGGCGCTGTGAGGGACCGCCTCGCACCGCCTCTCGCGGTGCACCGCGCCGGGGAGTCCGCCGTGCTGGCGGAGTACCCCGGCATCGAGGAGGTGCTGGCCGCGACGGCCGCGGTGCGGGCGCTCGCCCCCGCGCACCTGCGGGACCTCGTGCCCGCCGAGCGCACGCTCCTGCTGGCCGGGACCGCCGCCCGGGACGTGCCGGCCCTCACCGCGCTCCTGCGCGATCTGCCTCCCGCGCCCGCGCAGGACGACACCGCCACCGAGGTCGCGGTGGGGATCGTCTACGACGGCGAGGACCTCGAAGAGGTCGCCGCGCTGCTGCGGATGAGCCCGGAGGCGCTCATCGACGCGCACAGCAGCATCACCTGGACCGCGGCCTTCGGCGGGTTCGCGCCCGGCTTCGCCTACCTGCTGCCGGATGCCGCGACCGCCGGCCCCGCACCGTCGGCGCAGCCCACGGGGCGCCGGGAGGAGGGCGAGGGGCCCGTCGATCCTCCCTGGGACGTGCCGCGCCGCAGCCAGCCGCGCACCGCGGTGCCCGCCGGCGCCGTCGGCCTCGCCGCCCGCTACTGCGGGATCTACCCGCGCTCCTCGCCCGGCGGCTGGCAGCTGATCGGCCGCAGCGACGCGGCGCTGTTCGACGTGGAGCGCGAACCGCCGGCCCTGCTCAGCCCCGGCACTCGGGTGCGCTTCGTGCCCGAGCGGCCGACGGCGCGGGTCAGCGCAGGCAACACCGCCCTCGCGCAGGTCACCCGGGCGGCGCGGGAGGCTGCCGCACCGGTCCGTCGGGGGCGTCGCCGCGGCGCCGCGGGCGATCCTCCGCCGGTGCACGAGGTGCTCGAGGTGCTCTCCCCCGGCCCGCTCACCCTGTGCGAGGACACCGGCCGGCCCGGCCGCGCCGCGAGCGGGGTCTCCGCCTCCGGGGCTTTCGACCGCGGTGCGCTGGTGCGGGCCAACCTCGCCGTCGGCAACCCTGCCGGGGCGGCGGCGCTCGAGAGCCTCGCCGGTCCGCTGCTTCTGCGGGCGCGGGCCGCGACCGTCGTCGCGCTCTCCGGCGCCCGGGCACCGCTGTCCGTGCATCGCGCCGACGAGGACGGCGCCGACCTGGAGCTCACGGCGCAGGAGAGCCAGGAGCGGGCGATCGCCCTGGATCCCGGGGACCGGCTCGAGCTGGGCCCGGCGGCCGAGGGGCTGCGCCTGGTGCTCGCCGTCCGCGGCGGACTGCAGGGGGCCGGCGCGCAGCGTGCCGTGCTCGGCTCCCTCTCCCGCGACACCCTGTCCGCGCTCGGCCCGGAGCTGCTGCGCGTCGGGGAGGTGCTGAGCGTCGGCCCCGAGCACGGTCTGGACGCCGTGCCGCCGGCCCCCGCGACGGAAGAGGCCGACGAGGTGGGGGAGGCCGGGGAGGCCCCGCCGGAGACGGTGCTCGAGGTGCCGGTGCATCCCGGGCCGCGCGATGCCCTGCTGGGCGCCGCGGCGCTCGCCCACCTGCTGGCCACGCCCTGGACGGTGCGCGCGGACTCGGACCGGGTGGGGGTGCGCCTGGACGGCGAGCCGCTGCCGGTGCCCGAGCAGGCCGCCTCGCTGCCGAGCGAGCCGATGGTGCCCGGCGCGATCCAGGTGCCGCCCTCGGGGCTGCCGGTCGTGTTCGGCCCGGACCATCCCACCACCGGCGGGTACCCGGTGCTCGCCGTGGTCCCGCGCGCGGGGCTGGACGCCCTCGCGCAGGCGGGCCCCGGCCTCACGGTGCGCTTCGTGACCGTCCCGGGAAGTCCGCGGCGCGGGTGACGGCGCTCCGCGTCCGAGGCCGCCGACTCTGCTGGCCGGCGCCGACGATGACACGATGTCCTCATGCCACGTCTGCTTCCCGATCCGGCCTATTTCGCGTCCCTGCCCAAGGTGATCAGCTCCGGCGCGGTGATCCTGCGCGACGAGCACGATCACCTGGTGATCGAGAAGCCGAACTACCGCGACCACTGGCTGCTGCCCGGCGGCGGCGTCGACGCCGGGGAGGACGCGCGCGAGTGCGCCCAGCGCGAGCTGTGGGAGGAGCTCGGCCTCGAGGTCGAGGTGGGCCGCCTGCTCACGGTGGACTGGCTCCCCTCGAGCGCGGTGCGCAGCTCCCCGATGGGGGTGCACTTCCTCTTCGACGCCGGCGTGATCCCCCGCGCCGAGCTCGAGGCGACGGTGGTGCCGCAGGCCTCCGAGCTCGACGACTGGGCGCTGATCCCCGACTCCGAGGCGCATCTGCTCTCCCCCTGGGGCGCCTCGCGGGTGGAGCGGGCGCTCGCGGTGCTGCGCGGCGAGGCCGAGGTCGAGTTCGTCTCCTACCCGCTGCGCTGAGCGGGCGCGCTCACCGGGGCCTCGGGGCGGGCTCCCCGTGCCGCCGGGTCCCGGTCCGTGGGCCCCGCCGCGCACCGCATGAACTGCAATGAATCCGAGACCTCCCCCTTGTTCTCACAGTGACCAGGAGGGAGACGGCCCGGCCCCGCCTGCGCGCCCTCCGCGTGTGATCCATGCCCCAGGAGATTCCTCGCGAGTGCGCCATGATGTGCCCACCCTGTCCCTGTCGACGGAGATGAGAATGAGCCCCTCGACCACCACCCCGCCCGCCGCGACCACCGCCTCCGGCCCGCTGACCAGGTCACAGCGCCTGGACCGGCTGCCCTTCACCCGCAAGCACGGGAAGCTGCTGGGCGCCTCCGGCATCGGCTGGGCGCTGGACGCGATGGACGTCGGCCTGATCTCCTTCGTGATCGCGGCGCTGAGCGTCCACTGGGAGCTGAGCAAGTCCGACGGCTCGCTCATCGCCTCCGCCGGATTCGCCGGCATGGCGATCGGCGCGAGCGTGGGCGGCCTGCTGGCCGACCGGATCGGCCGCCGCTCCGTCTTCGCGCTGACCCTGCTGATCTACGGCCTGGCCACCGGCGCCTCCGCCCTCGCGATGGGGGTGGGCGCGCTGATCGTGCTGCGCTTCATCGTGGGCCTCGGCCTCGGCGCGGAGCTTCCCGTCGCCTCGACCCTGATGAGCGAGTTCGCACCGGCCCGGATCCGCGGCCGCGTGATCGTGTGGCTCGAGGCGTTCTGGGCGCTGGGCTGGATCCTCGCGGCGGTGATCGGCACCTTCGTCGCCGCCTCGGGGCCGACGGGCTGGCGCTGGGCGCTCGCCGTCGGCCTCGTGCCCGCCGCGTACTCGCTGGTGATCCGGCTCGGAATGCCCGAATCGGTGCGATTCCTGGAGCGGAAGGGCCGCACCGAGGAAGCGGAGCGGGTGGTGCGCAGCTTCGAGGAGGCCGCCGGGATCGACGCCCCCGGGCCCGCCTCCGCGGCCGCGGAGGCGGGCCAGGTCGGAGCCGGCGGGGCTGCCGCCGAGGGGCCGGTCGCGGCCGCAGGACGGGTCGCGGCCGACGAGGTCGGCACCATCCCCGCCGCGGACCAGGTCGAGACCAGCGGCGGGATCTGGTCGGCACCGCTGCGCGCCCGCACCGCCGGGCTGTGGGCGGTGTGGTTCTGCATCAACCTCTCCTACTACGGCGCCTTCATCTGGATCCCGACCCTGCTGGTGGACCGCGGATTCGACCTCACCCGCTCCTTCGCCTTCACGCTGATCATCACCCTCGCCCAGATCCCCGGCTACGCCGCGGCGGCCTGGCTGATCGAGGTGCTCGGGCGGCGCTGGACCCTCACCGTCTTCCTCGCCGGCTCCGCCGTGGCGGCCACCTGCTACGGCCTCGCGGACTCGGAGGCGACGATCATCGCCGCAGGCTGCGCGCTGAGCTTCTTCAACCTCGGCGCCTGGGGCGCGCTGTACGCGATCGGACCGGAGCTCTACCCGACCCGGGTGCGCGGCACGGGCACCGGTGCGGCCGCCGCCTTCGGGCGCATCGCCTCGATGCTCGCGCCCTTCCTGGTGCCGGTGTTCCTGGTGGCGGGCGGCCAGGTGGCCGTCTTCGTCGCCTTCTCGATCGCCTTCGCCCTGGCCGCGGCGGCGGCCTTCACCCTCCCCGAGCAGCGCGGCAAGGCTCTCGCGGAGTAGCCCTCGTGCAGCGGGCGTTCCGAGGAGTCGGAACGCCCGCTGCGCAGCGGTCGAGGGGCAGGTGCTCTCAGGCCTCGTCGAGCGAGCCGTCGTAGGCGCAGATGGCGTCGACCTTCGCGGCCGAGGAGGACTCCGGATCGAACTCCAGGTCCAGCCACACCTTCACCAGCTCCTTCGCGAGCTCGAGGCCCACGACCCGCTCGCCCATGCACAGCACCTGCGCGTTGTTCGAGAGCACGGAGCGCTGCACGGAGTAGAGATCGTGCGCGGTCACGGCGCGGACGCCGGAGACCTTGTTCGCCGCGATCGCGACGCCCAGGCCCGTGCCGCAGATCAGCAGCGCCCGGTCCGCCTCGCCGGCGGCGACCTTCTCCGCCGCGGCGACCGCGACGTTGGGGTAGTAGGTGCCGTCCTCGCGGCCGGTGACGCCGACGTCGATGACCTCGTCGACGCGCGGGTCGTTCTCCAGCAGGTCCTTCAGGGCGCTCTTGTGGCCCACACCGGCGTTGTCCGATCCGGTGACGATCTTCCAGCCCATGATGAGTCTCCTTCGTTCGAGATGAGAGGTGGGATGAGGGGACGCGGTGCGGGGCGCGGCGGCGCCGCGCCCGCGGCCCGAGGGGTCAGCCGGCCAGCTGCTCGCCGAGCAGGGTGACGATCTTCGAGAAGGAGATCGCCCCCGGGTCGGGCGTGCCCACGGACTTGTCGCCGTGGTTGCGGGCGCGGCCCATCCGCGCGGAGATGTCTGCCGTCGCCTCGGCGGCCTCGACCGCCCGCGCGGCGGCGGTGGCCACGGCGCTCGCGGCGGAGCCGGCCGGCGCGTCGGACCCTCCGTCGGCCCCCGGGTCAGCCTCCGCGAGCGCCTCGCGGAACGGCACCGCGGCGTCGACCATGGTCTTGTCGCCCGGCGTCGCGCCGCCGAGCCGCTCGACGGCCTCGACCGCCTGCACGAGACCGCTCAGCAGCTGCTCGCCGGTCACGGCGGCATCGTCGGCGAAGGCGCTGCCGAGGCTGGTCAGCGCCGCGCCCCAGAGCGCGCCGGAGGTGCCGCCGGCCTCGGCCGACCACGCCGCCCCGGCCTGCACCAGCACGGTGCGGGCGCCGCAGCCGCCCTCCACGGTGCGGCGGGCCGCGGCGTGCGCGGCGCGGGAGCCGAGCACCATGCCCTGCCCGTGGTCGCCGTCGCCGGCGATCTGGTCCATCCGCCCCAGCTCCGGCTCGAGCTCGACCAGCAGCTCCTCGACCGCGCCGAGCACGCCGGCGATCCGCTCCGCAGAGGCGCGGGACTCCTCGGTCGCCTCGGGGATCGGGTCCTCCCCCGGGGTGTAGAGTTCGCCGCGCTCCTCGCCGAGGTCCCCCTCGACGGTGCCGCCGCGGCGGAAGGCGGGGGCGTCGGCCGGGGCCAGCCACAGCGCCTCGAGCTCCTCGTCAAGCCGCATCACGGTGAGGGACAGCCCGGCCATGTCGAGGCTCGTCACGTGCTCGCCCACCTCGGGGCGCACGATGGTCAGCCCCGCCTCCTCGAGCAGCTGCGCGGCGTGCTTCCACACCACGAACATCTCCTCGTGCTTCACGGTGCCGAGCCCGTTGAGCACCACCGCGACACGATCCGAGGCCAGCTCCGGGGTCTCCTCCAGCACCCCGTCGACCAGCACCTTCGCGAGCTCCTTCGCCGAGGGCATGGGCTGCTCGTCGATGCCGGGCTCGCCGTGGATGCCCAGGCCGATCGCCATCTTCCCCTCGGGGACGTGGAACAGGGCGTCCTCGGCCCCGGGCAGGGTGCAGCCGTCGAAGGCGACGCCGAGCGAGCGGGTGGCGTCGTTCGCCTTCCACGCCAGGCGCTCGGCCTCGTCGAGATCGGCGCCGGCCTGGATCGCGGCGCCGGCGATCTTGAACACCGGCAGGTCGCCGGCGATGCCGCGGCGGTCGCGGTGCTCACCGGCCCGGCCCGAGGCGATGTCGTCGCTGACCGCGACGATCCGCACATCGATCCCCTCGGCGCGCAGCGTCGAGGCGGCGACCCCGAAGTGGAGCACGTCCCCGGCGTAATGGCCGAAGCCGAGGATCACTCCCCCGCCGTTCTCGGCATTCTTGGCGACCGCGTAGACCTGGTCCGAGGAGGGCGAGGAGAAGATGTTGCCGCAGGGGGCGCCGTGGGCGAAGCCGCCGCCCACCCAGCCGGCGAAGGCCGGGTAGTGGCCGGAGCCGCCGCCGACCACGAGCGCCGGCTGCCCGGCCGGGGTGGCGCGCTTGCGGACCACACCGCCGTGCACCTGCAGCAGCTCCTCGGGATGCGCGGCCACCAACCCCTCCACGGCGTCGGCGGGGAAGGTCTTCGGATCGTCGAACAGGTAGGTCACGGCGCTCTCTCCTCTGGCGGGGTGGCTTCTCTGGTGGGCGGCGTCCCGGGCGGGCGTCTGCGGCCGCAAGGCGTCCGGGGCGGACGGGATGGAGGGTGGACGGGCGGTGCCGCCGCGGCCGGGCGGGCCCCGGCGGTCCCGGTGCGGCTCAGGCGGCGGTGTAGCCGCCGTCGATCGAGAGGATCGAGCCGGTCACGAAGCTGCTGGCGTCGGCCGCGAGGTACACCGCGGCGCCCGCGAGCTCCTCCGGCTCGCCGGGACGGCCCATCGGGGTCATCAGGTTCCACTGATCGATCTGCGGGCCGCCGGCCTCGTAGAAGCCGCGGGTCAGCTCGGTGCGCATGTACCCCGGCGCGATCGCGTTGACCCGCACCCCGCGCTCGGCCCACTCGAGGGCGGCGCTGCGCGTCAGGTTGTGCACGGCCGCCTTGGAGGCGTTGTACGAGGCCTGGGTCTGGGGGATGTTGGCGATGATGCCGCTCATCGAGCCGGTGTTGATGATGCTGCCGCGGCCGCGCTCGAGCATCTTCCGGCCCACGGCGGAGAGCACGTGGTAGACGCCGTCGAGGTTCAGGCTCATCACGGCGCGCCACTTCTCGCCGTCGCCGTCCTCGAGGGGGTGGTGGATGGTGCGGCCGGCGTTGTTCAGCAGGATCTCGATGCCGCCCGCCTCCTCGTCGATCTCGGCGACGACGCGCTCGACCATCGCCTGGTCGGTGACGTCCAGGTGGCGGTAGCTGACGCTGACGCCGGTCGCGGCGGCGAGCTCCTCGGCCGCGGCGCGCCCGGTCTCGTCGTCGATGTCGGCCAGCACGATCGGGGCGCCGTGCTCGGCGAGGCCGCGGGCCATCGCCAGGCCCAGGCCCTTCGCGCCGCCGGTGACCAGCGCGGTGCGGCCGGTCAGGTCGAACAGGGGGGAGATGCTCTGTGCCATGTCAGGCTCCTTCAGGGGGTCGGTGGATCTCGGGGAGGAGGGGGCGCGGGGTGCTCAGGCCGTGGCGTCCGCCTCGGCGTCGTCCTTCACGCCCAGACGGGGCTGCTCGACCTTCAGCGCGAAGGTCATGAGGAAGGCCAGGGCGTAGAGGACCACGAACGCCCAGACCACACCCACGTTCCCGCCCCAGGGGCGCACCACGGCGACCACGGCCGAGCCGAGGAAGGTCGCGCCGCCCGCGGCGGTCGTGTACATCGCCATCGCGGCGCCCTTGTGGTCGGGGGCGAGCGCGGGCATGATCGCGCCGAGCGGCACGAAACCGGCCAGCAGGATGCCGAAGACGGTCCCGGCGATGACGGAGACGACGAAGCCCCAGTCGGAGCCGGCGGGGACCCAGTGCGGCACGTACCACCACAGCAGCAGGCCGATCGCGGAGCCGACGATGCCGAACCAGCGCACCGTGGTGGTCCAGCCGATGCGGTCGCCGAGGGCGCCGAAGGCGGCGTTGAACAGGATGTTCCCGGCGAAGACGATCGAGGTCATCAGCAGCCAGCGGCTCTGCCCCCAGCCGAGGGTCTCGGCGATGACGGTGGGCAGGATGATGAACATGCCGAACTGCGGGGCGGTGTTGATCAG
>DHCMJ07802__coassemble_32_pt1 | contig 181359 bp, 165 predicted proteins | sample DHCMJ07802__metabat2_high_PE_028 | metagenome-assembled genome bin DHCMJ07802
GGGGCAGGCTGTACTCTCTCCGGCATGCAGAACCGTTGGTTTACCTATGCGATGTCGGCTCCGGAGGGGCCGGCGACCGTGTAGCGTCCCCACCTCTCCAGAGCCGACAAGGGCAGAGCAGATGCTCTGCCCTTCGCCATTTCCCGGCGGGCTCTGAGAATCGGGTCCGCCCCTACCCAGGACAGGACCCATGACCGCTCTCGCCACCGCCACCACCGCCTCTGCCACAGCACCCGCCGGCGCTCCCGACCGTCACATCGCGAGCTACACGCCGCTGCCCACCCCGGCCGAGCTGCTCGACGAGCTGCCGCTCGGCACCGACCACGCCGCACAGGTCGCCGCCCACCGTGACGCGGTGCGCGAGGTCCTCGCCGGCCGCGACGACCGGCTGCTGGTCATCGTCGGCCCCTGCTCGATCCATGACCCGGAGGCGGGCCTCGACTACGCCCGCCGCCTCGCGTCGCTCCAGCATGAGCTGGCCGATGATCTGCTGCTGGTGATGCGCACCTACTTCGAGAAGCCGCGCACCACCGTCGGCTGGAAGGGCCTGATCAACGATCCGCACCTGAACGGCAGCCACGACATCGCCGCCGGTCTGCGCCGCGCCCGCGCGTTCCTGCGGGAGGTCACCGCGCTCGGCCTGCCCTGCGCGACGGAGTTCCTCGAGCCGATCAGCCCGCAGTACATCGCCGACCTCATCAGCTGGGGCGCGATCGGGGCCCGCACCACCGAATCTCAGATCCACCGCCAGCTCGCCTCGGGGCTGTCGATGCCGATGGGGTTCAAGAACGGCACCGACGGCGGGATCCAGGTGGCGCTGGACGCGATGAGCGCCGCCTCCGCCCCGCAGTCCTTCCTCGGGATCGGGGCCGACGGGCGGGCGAGCCTCGTCTCGACCACCGGCAACCCGGATGTCTCCCTCATCCTGCGCGGCGGGGCCGACGGGCCGAACTGGGGGCCGGGGCCGGTGCGCGCCTCCGCCGAGCGGCTCACGGCGCAGGGCCTCTCGCCGCGGCTGATCATCGACGCGAGCCACGGCAACAGCGGCAAGGACCATGTGCGCCAGGCGGAGGTGGCCCGCATGCTCGCGGACCAGGTCGCCGTCGACGGCGCAGCGGTCGCCGGCCTCATGCTCGAGTCGAACCTGGTGGGCGGGGCGCAGAGCCTCGACGTCGAGGCGGGGCCGGCCGGTCTGGTGCGCGGCCAGTCGGTGACCGACAAGTGCATGGACCTCGGCAGCACCGAGCAGGTGCTGGGCGCGCTCGCCGAGGGTGCGCGGCGGCGTCGGGCAGGGGCGGCCTGACGGCGGGGCGGGACCCCGGGCATGGACCGGCAGGCGCAGACGGCAGCAGGCAGGCGGCCCCGCCGCCCTCCTCGAACATCGCCGCGGGAATACCGCGCACCGCGGCGGGGTTGAGCCAGGGCCCGCCCTCCACCCCGCATCCCCGCTCGTCCGCCCATCCCGAGGAGCTCCCATCACCCCGGCACCCGCCACCCTGCCCACCCTCGCCGCGCAGGCCCAGCGCCTGCTCGACCTCGACGTCCACACCCTCGCCGGACTGCCTGCCGAGGCGCTGACCGCCGCGGCCGAGCGGTGGGGGAGCACCCGCACCGACGCCCTGCTCGCGATCGACCCCGCCCTCGCCCCGCCGTCGGCCCTGACCCCGCTGCTGCGCCGCGGCGGGAAGCCGGGCTTCGTGGTCGAGGACATGACCGACGTCGACTCCTTCGCCCCGACCGGGGTGGAGCTCGGCGGCGAGCCGCTCCACCTGGTCGAGGGGCCGCAGCGCGGGGACGAGTTCGAGAACGCCTCACCGGCGGAGGCGCTCGCCGAGCTCACCGCGCGCACCCGCAGCCCGCTGCTGCTCACGGAGGGCCTCCACTGGGTGCTCCAGCAGCCGGAGGTGCTCGAGCGGGGCCACTGCTTCATGACCATCGGCTCGCGGCGCACGACACCGGGCGGGGCCGTCGATGCCCGCACCCCGGCGCTGTGGATCAGCAACGGCACGGGGCGGGACGGCAGGGAGAGGAAGGACGCCCCGAAGCTCGGCTGGTGCTGGTGGAACAACCGCCACACCTGGCTCGGCATCGCCTCCGCCGCGGGGCGCAGCGCGGTGTGACAGCAGGCCGTCCTGCGCGGGAGGGCTCTGTCAGGAGCGGAGGTCGTGCCGCGCCCCGTGGACGATCGTGACGGCCAGGAAGATCAGGATCGCCGGCGCGAGATCCACGGTGATGTCGAGGAACGGCCGCTGGAAGATCGCGGCGACGCCCGCGACGAGGACCGCGATCGCCACGAGGTAGAGGGAGACGACGAGCACCAGATACTTCGCTCGGTCGGGCATCTCTCCTCCTCTGCGCCGCTGTTCCGGGGCTTCCATGGGAACACGCCGGCTCCCGGTCGGCCAAGGGTGGGCCGCGGGGGCACACAGCCCGGCGCGGCCGTGCCGCGGAGAACTCGGGTGACGCATGCACAGCCCGGCAGTACCGTGCTCGTCATGAGGACGGACGACGCCCCCTGGTGGCATGCGCAGCAGGCCGGCCTGGCCGAAGCCGCGCAGGAGGATCCGTCGTTCGCCGAGCACCTGCTGTCCGCAGAGATCCTCGCGCTGCTCGACGAGGTCGAGACCACCTTCGCCGAGACCGGCGCCGACACCCCCGGCTGGCCGGATCCGCACCTGCGGCCCGACGGCACCGAACGCGACAGCCGCGAGGAGGAGTACAGCCGCTGCCTCGAGCCTGGCAAGTACCGGATCCTCTGGTCTCGGGCCGAGGCCTGGGCGCGCGTGCTGACCCGCCGCGGCTGGGCCTCCGAGACCGTGCATGAGGATCCGGGCCAGGTCGCGTGGGAGCCCCGTCCCCGGGTCGCGCCGCAGCGCACCACCGTGCTGGAGCCTCACCGGCCGGGCGCGGAAAGGCTCGTCCTCGCCCGCACCGCGCCCGAGGACGCCCCCGGCAGCACGGATCTCCGCAGCGGCGAGGCGATGCTCCCGGGCCTGCTGCTCGGGATCGGCGACCCGGCCGTCACGGTCGAGACCCTCCCCGACTGCGGCTGCGACGCATGCGACGACGGCTCGGCGTCCCAGCTCGAGCAGCTCGACCGCGCGCTCCTGTCGATCGTCGACGGCTCGCTGGAGGTCGTCATGACCTCCTCGGGCTGCTCGCAGCGCACCTCCTTCGGCGCCGAGAGCGGCGGCGCCTCCGTGGAGGGCGGAGCCTCCGTGCACGTCACTGCGGGGCCCTGGGGCGAGGAGTGGACGCCCCGGCCCCTGTGCCCGCCGATCGACCCGCACGAGTCTGAATGGGCCGAGGAGATGCTGCGCGAGCCCTGGCCGGCCCGCCTGCTCGGCGCCGTCCTCGGTGCCCTGCCGCCGCCCCTCGTCTCCCGGCTCGGCCGGCGCCGGCCGAGCCGTGCGGGGCAGGCGACCCTCTACGCCCGCCTGCCCGAGGAGGACCAGCCCGTCACGGCGCCACGGGATGCGCTGGAGAATCCGCCGCCCGGGTACCGCCGGTTCCGCCGCAGCGCGGTGCTCACCGGTATGGACTTCGCACAGGCCGCCGCGGCAGTGCGCACCTGGGCGCTGCACCGGCGCGCAGGACTGCAGGTCAGTGCGACGCACACCCCGCCGCAGGTGGGCACGGAGGTGCGGCTGCGGATCGGCCCGCGCCCCTTCTCCGTCATCGCGCCCTGCCGAGTGCTGTGGCTGATCGACGAGCCCGACCGCGCCGGGTTCGCCTACGGCACCCTGCCCGGCCACCCCGAATCCGGCATCGAGCAGTTCGTCGTCTCCCGCACGCCGACGGGGCCGGTGCAGCTGCATCTCGACGCCGTCTCCCGCCCCGCCACCTGGTACGCCCGGCTCGGCGCCCCGGTCGCCCGGCTCGTCCAGGAGCTCCTCACCCGCCGCTACCTGCACGCCCTCACCACCCGCTGACCCGCAGCCGGGGAAGCCCCGCCGCCGGGAACGTCGCGCGGCGGGGAACCAACTTCTTGTCGTCTGCGTGACCTCACGCCGTATATGCCGTCGGGTCAACGCAGGGAGCAAGAAGTTTGTCGTGCCTCGCGCCGAGGACAAGAAGTTCGTCGTCCTGCCACCCGGCTCAGGCGCTCTGCTCGACCTCGGCGGGGTTCCGCTTCAGGGTGCAGGCGAGCACGATGGCCGCGGTGGTCATGATGCCGCCGAAGGCGAAGGCCCAGGAGGCGCCGGAGGCCTGCGCGAGCTGTTCGGAGGCGCCGGACTCGGAGGCGACCACCGCACCGAGGGTGAGCAGGGCGATGAACACGGCGGTGCCGAGCGCACCGGCGAGCTGCTGCAGGGTGTTGAGGATCGCGGAGCCGTGGCCGTACAGCTCGCGCGGCAGCGCGCCGAGGGACAGCGCCATCAGCGGCGTCATCACCATGGCCATGCCGATGCCCAGCGGGATGTTCAGCGCCACGACGTGGCCCTGGGTGGCCTCCGCGTCGAGCAGGACCACCTCGAGCCAGCACACCAGCGCCATCAGCGCCGCGCCGGGCACCACGATGGGGCGCGGGCCCACCCGGTCGTAGAGCGCGCCGACCAGCGGTCCGAGCAGGCCGGAGGCGGCGGCGCCGGGCAGCATGGTCAGGCCCACGTCGAAGGTGGACATGCCGAGCGCCCCGGTCATGTACAGCGGCAGCGCCACGACGGTGCCGAGCATGGTGGCGAAGCCCAGCAGGATCACCAGCACGGAGACGGAGAAGGTGCGCACCTTGAGGGGGCGCAGGTCCAGCAGCGGCTCCTGGCCGCGGGAGAGCATGCGCACCTGACGGGTGCAGAACAGCACCAGCGCCAGCGCGCCGACGGCGACGACGATCAGCGGCAGCACTCGGTTGCTGCCGTCGACGATGCCGCTGATCGAGGCCAGCGCGTAGATCGCGCCGCCGAAGCCGATCGCGGAGAGGATCACCGACAGGACGTCCAGGCGCACGGCCTCGGGCTCGGTGTAGTTGCGCATGAACAGCAGGCCGACGGTCAGGGCGACCACGACGATCGGCAGCATCATCACGAACAGGTAGTGCCAGGTCCACTGCTCGAGGATGAACCCGGAGATCGACGGGCCCAGCGCCGGGGCGGCGGAGATGACCACGCCCACCAGACCCATCACGAGGCCGCGGGCGCGGATCGGCACCAGCGCGAGGATCGTGGTCATCAGCAGCGGCAGCACCATCGCGGTGCCGGCGGCCTGCACCACCCGGGCGCCGAGCAGCACCGGGAAGGTGGGGGCGAGCATGGCGACGGCGGTGCCGGCGAGGAACAGCAGCATCGCGACGGTGAACACGGTGCGGATCGACAGCCGCTTCATGAGGAAGCCGGTGGTGGGGATGACCACGGCCATCGTGAGCATGAAGCCGGTGGACAGCCACTGCGCGGTGACCGCGGTGATGGAGAGGTCCTGCATCAGCACCGGCAGCGCGACGGAGAGCAGGGTCTCGTTGAGGATCATCACGAAGGCGGAGACCACCAGCACCGCGATGATCGGGACGACCTTCACGTCCTGCGGGGCGTCGGGAGCGTGGGTCTCGGCGTCGGCGGCAGAGGCGCCGCCGGCCACGAGGCCCGGGGTCTCGACGGCGGGGAGCTCTCCGGTGGGGGTGGGCGTGTGCGTGCTCATGTGGGGGAGAGGCGCTTTCTTCATCGTCGTGCCAGAAGGCCGGGACCCGTGCGGGTCACCCTCCGGCGGGCCGACGGACACCATCCGCGGCCGCGGTGATCCTTTCACGGAGGGGCTCTTCTCGTCACGGTGATATGAGCCGCTCCGCACTGCACAGCACCGCCCCGCACCGGACCGCACTGCTCCGCTCCGCGCTCACCCGCGCTCACCCGGGCGGTCACCGTGCCGGCCGGGTCAGCCGCGGTGCTGCTGCCACCACAGCGCCGCCTGCACCCGCGAGTCGAGCTGCAGCTTCACCAGGGCGTGCGAGAGGTGGGATTTCACGGTGGTCACCTCGACGAACAGCTCCCGGGCGATCTGCTGGTTCGTGCGGCCCTGGGCGACGAGGGCCAGCACGTCCTCCTCGCGCCGGGTGAACGGCGGCTCGGGGCCGACGGCGGAGCGGCCCGCGGCGGGGTGGCCGGCGGCGCGTCCGCGCAGCTCCGCGACGACGGCGCGGGTCGCGGCGGCGGAGAGCACGGCGTCGCCGCGGTGCACGTCCCGCACGGCGGCGAGGATGCGCTGCGGGTCCTCGGTCTTCACGAGGTAGCCGTCGGCCCCGGCGGCCAGTGCGCCGAGCACGTACTCGTCGAGGTCGAATCCGGAGATCACCAGCACGTGCGCGCCGGTCTCGCGCAGCGCCGGGGTGATCTCGATGCCGGTCGCGCCGGGCATGCGCACGTCGGTGAGGACCACGTCGGGGCGGTGCTCGCGGGCGGCGGCCAGGGCCGTCTCGCCGTCGCCGGCCTGGGCGACGACGGCGAGGTCCGGGGCGGAGTCCAGCAGCGCCACCAGCCCGGAGAGCACGGCGGGGTGGTCGTCGGCGACGAGCACGCGGATCGGCGCACTCGCCGAGGCCTCGGGCCGGGGACGATCGGGCCGGGCCTGCTCGGAGCGGGCGGGGTCGGTCATGAGGGCATCTCCTCGTCCTCGAGCTCGTGGCGGGCCCGGGCGGGCAGCCGGGCATGGACCTGCCACAGCTGGGGATCCTCCCGGGCGGGGGCCGAGCCGGCGCTGCCGCCCACGGCCTCGGCGCGGTGCGCGATCGTGCCGCGCCCCACGCCGGTGCCGGGGGCGGCCGTCGTGGCCCGCCGGTTGGTCAGCGTGAACGTCACGGCACCCGGCCCGTCCTCGAGCACGACGGTCATCGTCAGCGGCGCCTCGCCGTGGCGCACCGCGTTGGTGACGGCCTCGGCCGCGATGCGCAGCAGCGCGGCCTGCACGGAGGGCTCGATGCGGGCGGGATCGGTGACGGCGGGATCGAGCTCGACCCGGGCCTGCGGGTCGCGCCACCGCAGCCGCGCGGTGAGGGAGGGCCAGTCGAGGGTGACGGCGGGCAGCGCCCCGGCCTCCGCGGAGGAGAGCACCCCGATCATCGAGCGCAGGTCCCGCAGCGCCGCGTGCGCGCAGTCGCGGGCCGTGGTGAGGGAGCGGTCCCGGGCCGCGGGGTCCTCGAGGGAGGCGGCGAGGCCGGTGTGCAGGGAGACGGCGCTGAGATGCCCGGCGATGACGTCGTGCAGATCGTGCGCGATCGTGCGCCGCTCGGCCTCCACGGCGTGGGCGGCGCGGGTGGCGGCGAGCTCGTGCTCGAGGCCCGCCAGCTGCTCGGCCGCACGGCGCGCCTCCCGGTGGTGGCGCACCTCCCAGCCCCACAGCAGCGGGGTGGAGATCATCAGCGCGGCGAGCATCGCGACCAGCAGCACCGCCTGCCCGGGCAGACCGGCCACGAGCGCGGCGAGCAGGCACAGCACCCCGAGCGCGATCGCGGCCCGCGTGGTGAGCAGCGCGAGGCGGCGGCTGCCGTGCATCACCGGCTCGAACAGCGCCTCGAACAGCAGGAAGTAGGCGGAGATCTGCCCGCCCAGCAGGATCTCGGCGAGGCTCAGCGGCCCGGCCACCGCGAGCGCGAGCTCGGGCCGACGGCGCCGCCACACGAGGCTCGCGCACGCCACCAGCAGCACCGTGAGCGAGACCGGCAGCGCCCAGCCGCCCTCGGCGCCGAGCAGGCCGTTGCCGCCCAGCCCCAGCACCGGCAGCGCCACCACGAGGGCCGCGTAGGCGGCGGCGACCAGGAGGTCCCGCCGCGCCGGGGCGGGCCGCGGAGCGGGCGCGGCGGAGGTGGACATGACCTGAGGTTACGCGGGTGCTCCGGCCCGCCGCGGCGCACCCGGAGCAGTTCCTCCCAAGGGAGGAGGACCCGGCCCGTCGGCCCGCAGGAGCATGGAGGCATGGAAGGACTGATGGACGCCGCCGGCCCGCTGGGACTGGTGCTGCTCGCCCTCGTGGACTCGACCTCGATGGGCACGCTCGTGATCCCCGTGATCCTGCTGGTGGTGGGGGAGGGGCGGGCGCTGCGCGTGGCCGGGCGCACCCTGCTGTACCTGCTGGTGATCGGGGTGTTCTACCTGCTCCTGGGCATCGCGCTGCTGGCCGGGCTGCTGCCGCTGCTGGAGCGCTTCGGGCATCTGCTGGCCGGCCCGCAGGTGATGACGGTGCTCGCGCTGTGCGGGGTGGCGCTGGTGGTGTACTCCTTCCGCATCGACCCCAGAGCGGTCGCGAAGCGCGGCGGGGACCCCGAGGCCTCGGCCCGGCGCTGGACGCAGCGGGCCCGCCGCGCCTCGGGACGTCCCGGCCTGCTCGTCGGGCTCGCCCTCGCGGCGGGGCTCGTCGAGGCGGCGTCGATGATCCCCTATCTCGCGGCGATGGGGATCCTCGCCGAGATGGGGGTGGGCCTGCTGCACGGGACGCTGCTGCTGGTGGGCTACTGCGCGGTGATGATCGTGCCCGGCGCGGTGCTGTGCGGGGTGCGGGCCGCGCTCGGGGACCGGGCCGATGCCTTCCTCGACCGCGCCCACGACTGGGCGGTGAAGAACGCGACCAGCGCCTTCTCCTGGGCGGTCGGCATCATCGGCGTGCTCATCGCGCTGAACACGGCCGGCCCGGCTCTTGCCTGGCTCACCGGCGGGGCGGTGGGCTGACCGGTAGACTTCCCGGGACTGATCAGCACAGGCGCGGAGCTGCGCACCACCGATCTCGAGGGGGACACCGCACGATGCCGCGCACGGACCAGGGGGCCGGCCGCACCGTGTCCAGGGGGTGGCGCCGCGATGCCCCGTGAATCCCGCGGCACCGTGACCCTGGCGGACGTCGCCCGCGCCGCCGGCGTCTCCCTCGCCACCGCCTCCTTCGTGCTCTCCGGGCGGGGCGGCTCCCGCTCGGCCGGCTCCGCCGAGACGAAGAAGAAGGTGCGGGCGGCGGCGGCCGAGCTCGGCTACGTCCCCAACCGCCACGCGCAGGCGATGCGCACCGGCCGCGGCGGCGGCGTCGTGCTGGCGCTGGGCACGCTCGATGACCCGTGGGGCGTGCAGCTCACCGCGCAGGTGCGCGACGACGCCCTCGCCCACGACCTGTCCACCCTGGTCCTCGCCGACGAGCGCTGGTACGAGTACCTCCTGGGGGCCTCGGCCGACGCCGCGCTGGTGACCAGCGTCGACTTCGTCGCCGACGGGCCGGACCGGGTGCGGCGCCTCGCCTCCTCGACCCACACCGGGATCATCGCGTTCAGCGCGCAGATGGAGCCGGAGGGCTTCGACGTGGTCTCCTCGACCCCGGTGCGCGCGATCGGCCGCGCCTACCACCGGCTGCGCGCCCGCCACGACCGGGTGCAGCTGCTCGCCCCGGATCTGGGCCGACGGGTGGGCGGCACCCTCGCCCACCCCCGCACCCGCGCCTTCCTCGAGGCGGCGCGCGAGCACGGCGACCCGGGCGAGCAGCGGGTCCACATCGTCCCCGAGGGCAGCCACGAGACCTACCTCGCCGGGCTCGAATGGCTGCGCGGCCCGGACCTGCCCGAGGCGGTCATCTGCTTCACCGGCTACCAGGCGGTGGCCCTGCAGCTGGCCGCCGAGCGCGCCGGCGTGCGCGTGCCCGAGGAGCTCGAGATCGTCTCGATCGGCGACGTCCCGGCGAAGTCGGAGTTCTTCGGCCCGATCAGCTACTACGGCGTGGACGACGTCTTCGTGCGGCTCGCGCGCATCATCGTGGACCGGGCGGTGGACCGCGAGGACCGCCCCGGCAGCCTGCACACCTTCGACTGGGAGTTCTTCCCCGGCACCACCACCCGCGACACCGACGGAGCGTCATGACCACCTGGACCCTGCCCGGCCTGCAGCTGCGCGACATCACCCTGCCCGTCCCGCTCGACCACGCCGACCCCACCGGCGCCCGGATCGAGGTGTTCGCCCGCGTGGTCACCGCGGACGGCGGCGAGGACCGCCCCTACCTGGTGTTCCTGCAGGGCGGTCCCGGCTCCGAGGCGCCGCGCCCGCTCGAGGCCTCCTCGCCCGGCTGGCTCTCGCGGGCGCTGCGCGAGCACCGTGTGGTGATGCTCGACCAGCGCGGCACCGGCCGCTCCACCCCCGTCGGACCCGACACCGCCCTGCCCGAGGGCGCGGGGGCGCCGACGCTGCGGGAGGCGACCGCGCAGCAGCAGGCCCGCTACCTCACCCACTTCCGGGCCGACGCGATCGTGGCGGACGCCGAGCTGCTGCGCGAGCACCTCGGCGTGGAGAGCTGGGCGCTGCTGGGGCAGTCCTTCGGCGGCTTCACCACCCTGCGCTACCTCAGCACCGCGGCGAGCAGCGTCTCGACCGCGCTGTTCACCGGCGGTCTGCCGACGGTCGGGCCCGGGATGGACGACGTCTACACCACCACCTGGCACGGGATGATCGCGCGCAGCGAGCGGTTCTGGGCCCGCTTCCCCGGGGACCGCGACCGCTTCCGCCGCCTCGCCGACGCGGCGGACGCGGGCCGGCTCCGGCTGCCGGACGGCCAGCGCGTCGGCGTCGAGCGGCTGCGACGGCTCGGACACCTGCTCGGCGCCTCCCAGGGCGCGGAGCGACTCCACTACCTGCTGGACCTCGACCCCGCCTCGCCCGCCTTCGCCCACGACCTCGCCGCCGCGCTGCCCTTCGGGGGCCGCAACCCGCTGTACGCGGTGATCCACGAGAGCTGCTGGGCCGACGGGGTCGCCACCCGCTGGGCGGCCGACCGCACGCAGCCGCAGCAGGTGCGGGAGGATCCGACGCTCCTGGCCGGCGAGCACATCCACCGCAGCCTCTTCGCGGAGGACCCGGAGCTCGCGGTGTGGGCGGAGGCCGCGGATCTCCTCGCCGCGCACGAGTGGCCGACGCTCTACGACGCCGACGCGCTGCGCGCCGCGGACGTCCCCGGCGCCGCCGCGGTCTACTACGACGACGCCTACGTGCCGCGCGAGCACTCGATGGCCACCGCCGCGCTGCTCCCGCGCCTGCGCACCTGGGTCACCAGCGAGTACGAGCACAACGGCCTGCGCGCGAGCGGGGAGGGCGTGCTCGACCACCTCCTCGACCTCGCCGCGGGCCGCCGCGCCGCCTGAGAGGTCCGCGCCTGCCCGCGCTCAGGCGTCGGCGACGAGGCGGAAGCCCTTGTTGCCGCTCGCGTCCTCCGCGGCGGTGGAGGAGCGGGCCGCGACCCGGTACCGGTTGCAGTACGAGTCGTGGCAGAGGTACGAGCCGCCGCGCATCACCCGCACGTCCCCGGTCAGGGAGGCGGCGCTGCCCGTCGTCCAGCGGTCGCTGCACCACTCCCAGACGTTGCCGGCCACCTCGTACAGTCCGAAGCCGTTGGGCGGGAAGGACCGCACCGGGGCGGTGCCCAGGTGGCCGTCCTCGAGGGTGTTGCGCACCGGGAAGGCGCCCTGCCAGATGTTGCAGCGGTGCTCGCCGCCGGGGGTGAGCTCCTCGCCCCAGGCGTAGCGGGCCTGGTCGAGACCGCCGCGGGCGGCCTTCTCCCATTCGGCCTCGGTGGGCAGGCGCATCCCGCACCAGCGGGCGAATGCCTCGGCGTCGCGCAGCGAGACGTGCACGACGGGATGGTCCTCGCGGCCCGCGAGCGTGGAGCCGGGCCCCTCGGGCTGGTCCCAGCGCGCCCCCTCGACCGCGCGCCACCACGGGGTGCCCGGCGGTTTGCGGCTCGCGCGGCGCAGCTCCTTCTCCAGCAGCGCCCCGAACACGAACGACCAGCCGAACTCCTCGGCCTCGGTGACGTATCCGGTCTCCGCGACGAACGCCGCGAACTCGGCAGTGGTCACGCACGTGGCGTCGATGCGGAAGGCGGGCACCTCGACGGTGCGCACGGGGGATTCGCCGTCCCCGGGGTTGCGGTCGGGATCCTCGGTGCCCATCCGGAACGGCCCGGCCTCGACGAGCACCGTGCGCTCGGCCCGGGCGCGCACCTGTGCCGTCGGCGCGGCGAGGGCGGCGAGCCCGCGGGTCGAGGCGTCGTCGGCGCCCGTCGGGGTGGGGTCCATCGCGCCGAGCTCGGCCCGGCCGGCCGCGCAGCAGGACGGTGCCGGGTCGGCGGAGGCTGCGCCGTTCATGCCGGCACCTCCTCGTCCAGCATTCTCTGCACCTCGTCGGCCGAGGGGATGCTCGGCGAGGCGCCGCGCCGGGTCACCGCGAGGGCCCCGGCCGCGCCGGCCCGTCGGACGGCGGAGGGGAGGTCCTCCCCGTCGGCCAGCGCCGCGGCGAGGAAGCCGGCGAAGGCGTCCCCCGCGGCGGTGGAGTCCACCACGGTGACCGGGTGCGGCGGGATCTCGTGCACCTCCTGCGCGGTGACCAGCACGCTGCCGGCCCCGGCGAGGGTGATCAGCGCGGCCCGGGTGCCGCGTGCGAGGAACCACTGCCCGGCGCGGACGGCCCCCTCGCGATCGCGCACGGGCACGCCCGTGAGCAGCGCGGCCTCGGTCTCGTTGGGGGTGACCACGTCCAGCAGCGGCCAGATCGCGGGGTCCAGCTCGGCGGCGGGCGCCGGGTCGAGCACCACGGTCAGGCCCTGCTCATGGGCGGCGCGGATCGCGTGCAGCGTCTCGGGCAGCGGGGTCTCGAGCTGGGTGAGCAGCACCCCGGCGTCATCGTCGAGCGCCTCGTCGATCTGTGCGGTGCTCAGGGCGCTGTTCGCGAGCGGCACCATGACGATGTCGTTCTCCCCGGCGCCGTCCACGCGGATGTGTGCGACACCGGTCTGGCCCGGCACGGTGCGCAGATGCGTGAGGTCCACGCCGGCCTCGCCGAGCCCGTCACGCACCACCGGGGCGAACATGTCCTCGCCCACACAGCCCACGAAGCGCACCTGCGCTCCCGCGCGGGCCGCGGCCACCGCCTGGTTCGCGCCCTTGCCGCCCATCACCAGGGAGAAGGAGTCGCCCAGGAGGGTCTCGCCGGGCTGCGGCAGGCGCTGGGAGAAGCTCGTGACGTCCACGGTGGCGGAGCCGACCACCAGCACCGGGGCGGGGCGTGCGGGCATCGTGTCTCCTCCGTCGTCGGGCGCGGCCGGGGTGCCGCGCGCAGCACTCACGGTAGCCGCTGACCGCCCGCCTCGAGGACGTCGTCGTCGAGCTGGAGCTGCGCGTCGCCGTGCGCGGCCCGCTGCTCGGCCGCGTCCCGGGCGATCCCGCGGCGCCGCGCCTGCACCCAGCCCGCGGTGAACACCAGCGCCGCGAGCAGCAGCACGGTGGTCATCAGCGCGATGACCACGGTGAAGGTGGTCTGCAGCGAGGCGAGGGAGAGCAGCGCGCTCGAGGTGATGATGCCCAGCGCGTTCGCGGTGCGCAGCTGCGCGAAGACCTCGGCCCGATGTTCGGGGGCGACGAGGGCGTCGAGCGCGAGCGAGTAGTAGGTCGCCAGCGGCGCGAGGACCGCCCCCACCAGCAGGGCGCCGATCACGGTCGCGGGCACCGACTGGCCGAAGCCGACCGCCGCCACGCCGAGCGCCGTCACCGCCAGCCAGGCGAGCACGGTGCGCCGGCGCGGCACCCGGTTGCGCACGCTCACCCAGAGCCCGCCGAGGATCGAGGTGACGCACAGGGCGATCGGGAAGACCACGCCCCAGGTGGCCGGCATCCCGAAGGAGACCGCCATCGAGACCGCCCCGATCTCGATCGCGGCGATCGAGGCGGAGCCGGCCGCACCGCACACCAGCCACAGCAGGATGCTCGGGGTCAGGCGCAGGCGGCTGCGCACGCGGTCGGGCCCGGGCGCGGTGGCGGTGGGGATGCGGGGCAGCAGGAACATCGGCCCCATCCCCAGCAGCACCATCGCCCACACCGCCGCCTGCGGGGAGAGGGTCCCGAGGGCCGCGGCGAGCACGGGAGAGGCGACGAAGGCGACCTCGTTGAGCGTCGCCGCGACGCCCAGCGCCCGGGGCAGGCGCCCCGCGGGCACCAGATGGTTCAGCACCGCGCGCAGCGTGCCGAAGGCGGCGCCGTTGACGAGGCCCGCGAACGCGGCGCCGACCACGACCAGCGGGAACGGGGCGTGCAGCCCGGCGAGCACCGCGATCCCGATGAGGGCGAGGGTGCGCAGGCCGATCAGGCCGCGCACGAACGGCACGGGCGCATGGCGCCGTCCCAGGCGTGTGATCGGCACGGCGCCGATCACCTGCGCGATGGTCATCGCGAGCATCATCGCCGCACCGCTGGAGGCGTCGCCGGTCAGCGGCAGGGCGATGAGCGAGAAGGCGATCGGCGCCGCGGCCTGCGGCACGGTGAAGGTCCCGTAGGAGACGAACCAGCGCAGGAGGGGTCCGCGAGCGGGCGCGGTCGGGGCCTGCGAGGTGGGGGTGGGGGCGGCGAGACCGGCCATGGGGGACCTCCTTCGAAGCACAGGGGGAGCACGGGCGGCACCGGGCGGGCGGTGCAGGACGGGGTCGGTGCGGGCGCCTCCGCGCCACCGCACCTCTGCGCAACATAGTGCGCACTCGCGGTGGTGCGCAATATAGTGCCCGTCACTCTCGCTAGGCTTCGTCGCATCGGCATGCGCAGAAGGCCGACGAGCAGGCACGAGGAGGAGCGGCATGAGCGGTGGGATGCGACCCGCGGTGGTCGAGCAGCTCGGGGAGCGGATCCGGGCCGCACGCCAGGAGCTCGAGCTGAGCGTCGGCGCGCTCGCCGAGCGCAGCGACGTCTCCCGCCGCATGCTCACCCAGATCGAGCTGGGGCAGGCGAACCCCTCGGTCGCGATCCTCGACCGGATCGCCGCGGGCCTGGGCACCACCTTCGCCGCGCTCATGGGGGTGGGGGCGGATGCCCCGCCGGACGGCGTCGAGATCTGGTCCACCGATCACGGCAGCTGGGCGGTGCTGCTGGACGCGATCGACGACGGCGGCGTCTCGGTCGAGACCTGGAAGTGGAAGCTCGTGGGCGAGGACGTCTACGAGGGCGCGCCCGGCGGGGCCGCCGGCAGGATCATGCTGCACGTCATCGAGGGCTCCCTCGAGACGGAGGAGGGGGCGCCCTGGCGCGTCATCGAGGCCGGCGGCTCGCATCGTTCGCCGGCCGGGGGCGTGCGCCGCTATCGCGCCCGGGACGGCGGGGTGGCCGTCTTCGTCTCCGTCGCGGTGCTCCCGCGCGCCCGCGGCGAGCACTGACCAGACGGTCCGACCCCTCGCCGAGACGCGGGGTCGCGGGCGTAGCCTCGAATCACGAGAGGCCCGGCCCGGGGCCCGCCCGGGCATGGCGAGAGGAGATCGGCATGACCGTTCGACGCGGACTCTGGACACGCACGGCGGCGCTCGCCGCCGGCACGATGCTCGCCCTGGGAGCCGCCGGCTGCGGAGCCGCCGACGACGGCGACACCGACACCGACGCCCCCGACACCTCGGCCAGCGACACCGACGACGGCGGAGCCGACGAGGGCACGGCCGACGACGGCGCCGCGGATGACAGCAGCGACGACGGCGGCGCGGATGACAGCAGCGACGACGGCGGCGCGGATGACAGCAGCGACGACGGCGGTGCGACCGACGACAGCAGCGATGCCTCCGCCGACGACTACGGCCCCGACACCGACCTGCGCACCGACGCCCCGCCGGTGGCCGCCGCGGACGCCGTGCAGACCGCGCAGCAGGAGGTCGGCGACGGCATCCTCCACGCGGTCGAGCTCGACTACGACGAGGACGACGCCGCCTGGCAGTGGGACGTGAAGATCCTCGCCGGCTCCACCGATCACAAGGTCATCATCGACGCGGTCAGCGGCGACGTGGTCGCCGACGAGAGCGAGGAGACCGACGACCAGGAGCAGGCCGTGGACCTCGAGGACCCGATGACCTACGACGACGCCCTCGAGAAGGCCACGGCGGAGGTCGACGGCGAGCTGCGCGGCTGGAAGCTCGAGTACGACGACGGCATGATCCAGTACCAGTTCGACCTCACCTCCGGGGCCGATGAGCAGGAGGTCACCGTCGACGCCGAGACCGGCGACGTCACCGTCGACTGACCTCCTCCGCGCGCCATACCGGGAAGATCGGGCGTTTCGGGTCGACTCGGGGCGAGCCTGGCGGCACACTGAACAGATGGATCCGAGGGAGCAGCCGCAGCTCGCCTGGCGCGAGGAGATCGACGACGCCGAGGTGTCGGTGCTCCATGCCGCCGCCTTCGATCACGCGGTCGAGCACGAGCCCTGGGGCGAGCGGCTCGAGCGCCACTCCCTGGGCTGGGTCACCGCCCGCTGCGGCGGGGAGCTGGTGGGCTTCTGCAACGTCGTCTCCGACGGCGGGCGCCACGCGTTCCTCGTCGACACTGCGGTGCGCCCCGACCGGCAGGGCACCGGGATCGGCCGCGAGCTGGTGCATCGCGCGATCGAGGAGTGCCGTGCGAGCCCGGCCCGCTGGCTGCACGTGGACTTCGAGATCGACCTGGGCCCCTTCTCGATGACCGAGGGGCTGTTCCGCCGCAGCACCGCGGGCATCCTCGAGCTGTGACGCCATGACCGACACCGCCCCCGCGCTCACCCTGGCCGTCGCCGGCGCGACCGGCACTCTCGGCCGGCAGGTCGTGCGCCTCGCCCGCGAGCAGGGCCACGAGGTGCGCGAGGTCTCCCGCTCCCGCGGCGTCGACGTGCTCACCGGCGACGGCCTCGCGGAGGCGCTCGCCGGGGCGGACGCGCTCATCGAATGCCTCAAGCCGCCGCAGCTCGACGACACCGCCGGCGCCTGGTACGAGGACGCCGCTCGCAGCCTCGGCCGTCACGCCGCGGCCGCCGGCGTGCCCCGCACCGTCGCGATCTCCATCGTCGGCATCGAGCACATGCAGGACTACGGCTTCTACCGCGCCCAGCGCGCCCATGAGCAGGCGGTGCGCGAGCACTGCCCCGGGCCGGTGCTCGTGCGCGCCACGCAGTTCCACGACTTCATCGGCCAGCAGCTGCGCGAGGTGGGCGTCCACCTCGAGATCATGGAGGCACCCTCCCAACCCGTCGACACCCGCGCCGTCGCCGCACTGCTGCTCGCGCAGGCCGTCGCCGCGGACCCGGCCCCGCTCACCCAGATCGCCGGGCCGCGGCCCGAGCGGACCCTCGACCAGGCCCGGCGCCTGCTCGCCGCCCGCGGTGACGCGCGTGAGGTGGTCGGCGTCCCCGCGAGCGAGTCGATGACCCGCGGCGGCATGCTCCCCGGCCCCGAGGCGCTCCGGGCCGGGCCGACCTACGACGAGTGGCTCCTGGAGACCGGCGCCACACCCCACTAGGCTCGAGGCATGAGTGCACCCACCCGCCGCCTCGGCTCCCTGACCGTCTCCGCCCTCGGACTGGGCGCCATGCCGCTGTCGATGGGGCGCGGCGAACCCGCCCCGCACGAGCGCGCCATGGCCACCGTCCACGCCGCTCTCGACGCCGGCATCACCCTGCTCGACACCGCCGACATCTACGCCCCCAGCTGGGACACCATGGGGCACAACGAGCAGATCGTCGCCGAGGCGCTGCGCAGCTGGGACGGGGACCGCTCGCAGGTGGCGGTCGCCACCAAGGGCGGCATCACACGCTCGGCCGAGGGCGGTGGCCGCGACGGCTCCGCCGCCTACCTCCGCTCCGCCCTCGAGGCCTCGCTGGCGGCGCTCGACACCGACGCGGTGGACCTCTATTACTGGCACCGCCCGGACCGCAGCATCCGCTACGCCGCGGGGGTCGAGGCGCTCGCCGTCCTGCAGCAGGAGGGCCTGATCCGCGAGATCGGCATCTCCAACGCGAACGTCGAGGAGATCGACGTGGCGCGCGACGTGCTGGGCGAGGGCGGTCTCGCGGCCGTGCAGAACGAGTTCTCGCCCACCTTCTTCCACACCAGCCGCCACGAGCTCGAGCACTGCGCCGAGCACGGCATCGCCTTCGTGCCCTGGTCGCCGCTGGGCGGCACCGGCGGCGGCGCGGCCGCGGTGGGGGAGCGGTTCCCGCAGATCCAGCGGATCGCGGAAGCCCACGCCGTCAGCCCCCAGCAGGTGGTCCTCGCCTGGGAGCTGGCACTGGGCGAGCACGTGATCCCGATCCCGGGCGCGAGCCGCCCCGAGTCGATCACGGATTCTGCGCAGGCGATGGCGCTCGAGCTCAGCGACGTGGACCTCACCGAGCTGAACCAGATCATCGCCTGACCGGCACCCGCGCCACACCCCGCCGCCCCGCGTCCCGCAGCTCCCGCCCCGCGTGAGGTGACAGCCATTCCTCTGGCGGATCTGCATGCCAGGGCGTAGCGTTGCCGGGTCCGTGACGGGAGAGGAGAGAGCATGCGCATCCGGCATGCAGGGAGCGAGGCGGCCCACGCGGCCTGCTCGGCGTGACCGCGGCGTGTACGCGGCGTCATCGCGCGCCCGCACCACGCCCGCCCGCACCCTGAACTCTCCCGCGCCCGGGAGCCCCGCGCACCTCGCGGCCTGCCCGGGCGCCTTCTTCGAGGACCCTTCATGCGACCCCTGACCGAGAACCTGATCCGCACCAGCTTCGTCAACGCCTCCAAGGGCGAGGCGAAGCGCGCCATGCTGCCCGACCTCTCCACCGTCCCGTGGGACGAGATCGACTACCTGGGCTGGCAGGACGCCCGCCGCCCCGCCCAGCACTATGTGGTGCTCGAGATCGACGACGAGCCCGTGGGCCTGCTGCTGCGCGGCACCGGCCGGCCCCCGGGCCGCAAGATGCTCTGCGCCTGGTGCCAGGACGTGGTGGACGGGGTGGGCGCCGCCTCCTTCGTCGCCCCGCTCGCCGGCCCCTCCGGCCGACGCGGCAACACCATCGGCACGTCGGTGTGCGCGGACTTCCGCTGCTCGCGCAACGTGCGCCGCCCCCCGGCCCCCTTCGAGGTGCGCACCGAGGACCCGGCGCTGCTGGCCTACCACCGCGAGCAGCGGATCGCAGGGCTGCAGGAGCGCTGCACCGGCTTCGCCCGCGCCGTCCGGGCCGGCTGAGGCTCAGCCCAGGCGCACCACGGCGTCCGCCCGGTCGCGCGTCTGCGCGACCAGGCGGGCGTTGTCCTCGTCGGGCCCGAGCGCCCAGTCCCGCGCCGCCGCCGGGGACTTCCCGAAGCGCTCGTGCCGGGCGATCAGCCGCTCGTGCCGCAGCGACTCGGGCACCTCCACGAACCAGCGCGCATCGAGCATGCTGCCCACCTGCGCGAACGACCCCTCGCGGGCGAGCAGGTAGTTGCCCTCGGTGACCACCAGCGGCACCTCGCCGCTCACCTCGATCGCGCCGGCCAGCGGCTGCTCGAGGTCCCGCTCGAACATCGGCGCCCACACCGGCGCATCCTGCGGCCGGGCGGTGCGCAGCCGCTGCAGCAGCGCCACGTACCCGGCGGCATCGAAGGTGTCCGGCGCGCCCTTGCGCGCGAGCCGGTCCAGACGCTCCAGCGCCGCATCGGCGAGGTGGAAGCCGTCCATCGGCACCACCGCGCAGGACCCGGCCGGCAGGCGCTCGGCCAGCAGCGCGGTGAGCGTGGACTTCCCGGCCCCGGGCGCTCCGGCGATGCCGAGCAGGCGGCGGCTCCCGCTGCGCAGCGCCGCGTCCAGCAGCGTCCGCGCCGCGTCGACCGCCTGCTCGGCGCTCAGCTCAGCGGGCATGTGCCGGCTCCCCATCCGGTGCGGCGAGCTGCACCTCGAGCACCTCGCCGCGCAGCGGCAGGTGCAGGAGGATCCGGGACGGGGCGACCCCGGCGGCGGTGAGCGCCTGCGCATAGGTCGCCATCTGCCCCAGGTACTCCTCGCGCACCTTCCGCACCGGCTCGCTGCCCGGATAGGACTTGTGGTCCACCAGCACGATCTCTCCGCCCGGCAGGCGCAGCAGGGTGTCGATCCAGCCCTCCATCACCTGGTCCTCCTCGTTCCACCAGGTGATCGGCTGCTCGGTGAGCTCCACGGCACCGGGGAACTCGGCGGCCAGGAACGCCGCCCACGCCTCCCCGGCCTCCTGCAGCACCGCCGCGTCCACGGCCCGGGACACCGCCCACCGCTGCACCAGGCGCGCGGCCGCGGCCTCCCGCTGCACCGCGGTGAGGTGCGGGAGCGGCAGCGCGAGATAGGCGTGGATCGCCTCGCCCACCCGTTCCCACTGCGGTCCGCCGGTGTCGGGGACGAGGCGCCGGCCGATGCTGCGCGGGGCGCCGACGGTGCCGAGCTCCTCCGCGGAGGCGACGCCCGAGGCCTGGAAGCGGGCGGCGGGCCCGCCGGGCCGCTCCGGGGCGGGGCCGGTGAGGTCCGTGGCCGCGAGCGGGCTGCGCCGGGCCCGGTAGGTCGCCGCCTCGGGCGGGAGCTCGCCGCGCGGCGAGCGCACCTGCGCCGGCAGGGAGGCGCCGCCGCGCACGTGGACCGCGGCGCCGCCCGCCTCCCAGGTCAGCAGCGGCGGGGCGTCCGCCTCCGCGGCGGGCACCAGGGCGTCGAGCACGGGGGCGGAGCCGTTGCCGCTGAGCACGGTGACGTCGGCCGCGCGGGTGAGCGCGACGTACTGCAGCCGCCCGCTCTCCTCCTGCTCGGCGTGCGCCCGCCGCCGGGCGTGCGCCGAGTCCGCGAGCGCGTCCTGGAGCGGGGCGTGGCGGGGCAGCACCCCGGGCCAGTAGCGCGGGGAGCGGCCGGCGAGCGGCGCGGTGACGTCCAGCTGCGGGGCGGGGACCACGAAGGCACCGGCCGTCTGGGACCGCTCGGTGGGGGAATGGTCGAGCATGACCACCACGTGCGACCACTCCAGGCCCTTCGCCCCGTGGATGGTGCCCACCCACACGGCGCCCGGGCGGGTCGCGGCCATGCCGGAGAGGTCGGGGCCGTGCTCGACGGCGTCGAGCTCGATCCGCAGCCCGGTGAGGGTGATCGGCGCGGAATCGGCCCGGGCCCGGTCCGCGTACTGCGCGGCGACCTTCCGCAGCGCGTCGAGGGTGCGCAGCCGCTGATCGGGGGTGGACCAGGCCCGGATCCGCTCGGGCAGGTCGAGCGCGTCGACGAGGGCGGTGATCATCTCGACGGGGGTGAGGGAGATGCAGTCCTCGCGCAGCTCCCGCAGCCCGGCGAGCACCGGATCCTGCCACCACTGAGCGAACACGCCGCGGCGGGCCTCCCGGTCCGGTGCGGCGGTGAGCTGCTCGAACCAGCGCCCGTGCGCGGCGTGATCGGGCAGCTGGTCCACGAGCTCGGTGAGGGCGAGGGTGTCGCTGAGGTCGAGGGTGACCGCGAGCGCGGCGCGCACCAGGCGCCCCTCGCGGGAGGCGAGGATGCCCACGCCCTCCCCGGTGGCGGGCACGCCCCGGTCGGACAGCGCCTGCACCACCTCGGCGGCGCGCCGGTTGGAGCGCACCAGCACGGCGATGTCGGCGGGGCAGGTGCCCTCGTCCTCGAGCAGCTCGACGATCCCGTCGGCGACCGCGGTGGCGTGCTGGCCGTGGGTGAGCCGCTTCGGCACCTGGGGCAGCCACGCCTCGAGGCGTCCGGGCCGGTGCCCGTCGGCGGCGCGGCGGGCGGTCGCGGGCTCGGCCGCGTCCATCACCACGCGGTGGCGCGGCAGCTCGGGGAACACCTGCGGGAACACCTCGTTGACCAGGTCGAGCACCGGCTGCTGGGAGCGCCAGGAGTGCTCGAGGTCCCGCACCGCCGCGGCGCCGAGGTTCGTGCGGCCGCTGTCGAGCTCGCCGATGATGCCGAGCATCAGGGCGGGATCCGCGTCGCGGAAGCCGTAGATGGCCTGCTTCGGGTCGCCCACCCAGATCTTGTCCTCGACGAGCTCGCTGAGCGCGAGGAAGAGGGCGAGCTGGACGGGGGAGGTGTCCTGGAACTCGTCGACCGCGAGCAGCCGGAAGCGGGAGCGGATCACCTCGCGGGCCCGTGCGGAGTCGCGCACCAGGGCGAGGGTGCGCACCTCCTGGTCGATGAAGTCGATGAGGCCGAGCTCGTCCTTGTACCGGCGGTATGCCTCGAGGGAGTCCGCGGCGGTCTCCATCACGAGCGTGATCAGGGCCCGCACATCGGCCTGCAGCACCGGGTTCTCGAGCAGCTCCTCGGCGATGGTGCTCGCCGCGCCCAGCAGCGCGTGGTCGACGTCCTTGCTGTAGGCGTAGCCCTTCGCCTCGGGGTCGGCGGCCTTCGCGGAGGCGACGGCGGCGAGCTTCGCCCATCGCGACCACGGCGCCCGGGCGGGGTCGGCCACCTCGCGTCGCAGCGCCTCGAGCGCGTCGAGGTGCCGACGGACCGTGCCGGCGGTCTTCACGCTGAACGGCCCCTCGCCGGCCTCGGCGCTGCGCTGCTCCGCCTCGAGCGCCGTGAGCGCCGCATCGAGGGCGGACAGCCAGGCGCCGCGCCGGTCCTCGGCGGCGGCGGGCGGCAGCGCGGCCTCGCGGTAGTCCTCCCACGCGGCCTCTGCCCCTTCGCGCAGCGCCGTCTCGTCCAGCAGGTTGGTGCGGGCGCGGGAGGCGAGCTGCCGCACGTGCGCGCGCCACGACGGGGCAGCGCCGAAGGGCATCTCCGGCTCCTCCTCGCCGTCGTGCTCGGTGCGGGCCAGCAGCGCGGCGGCGCGCGAGCCGGCCAGCGCGGCGGTCTCGTCGATCGCGGCGCGGAACGCCGCCTTCTGCCGGTCCTCGTCGAGCACCTGCACGTCCGGCGAGATGCCGGCGTCGAGCGCGAACTCGCGCAGCAGCTCCCCGGAGACGGAGTTGACGGTGCTGATCAGGGCGCTGTCCACGCCGCGGGCGGCCTCGAGCTGGCCGCGCTCGAGCAGGGTGCGGCGCACCCGGTCGCGCAGCTCGGCGGCGGCCTTCGTGGTGAAGGTGGTGGCGATCAGCTCGGAAGGGTCCAGGCCGCGGGCGATCCGCTCCGCGATCTCGTGGGTGAGGGTGTGCGTCTTGCCGGAGCCGGCCGACGCGTTGATCAGGGTGAAGGTGGGGCTCATCGCCAGTCTCCCGTCAGTCCGCACAGCGGGGCGTGCTCGCTGCTCGCGCAGTGGTTCTCCACCAGCAGGGAGCCGGCGGCGCGGGCCGCCTCCCGGGCCTTCGCGGTGGCGCGGCGCCGGGCGTCCCAGCCCGCCTCGGGCGTGAGCCCGGTGGTCTCCAGCAGCTCCCGGCAGCCCACGCGCACGGTCCCGGAGGCCACCTCGTCGAGCGTGGCGGTGATCGCCTCCCGCATCCGCCGCCAGGCCTCGTCCACGTCCATCGGGGTGCGGCGGTGAGGGTCCAGCGCCGGGTCGGCGCTGATGAACTCGCCGCTGCGCAGCAGGAAGTAGCCGACGTCGGCCGGCGCGGCCGAGGGGTCCTCCTGGGCGAGGGTCCAGGCGTAGGAGGCGAGCTGGATCGCCTCGCCGGTGTCGTAGAGGTCGCCGTAGCGGGTGCGGCTGCGGGACCACTTGAGGTCCAGCACGGTGCGGCGGCCCTCCGCATCGACGGCGTCCACGTCACGGCTGCCCACGAACTCGACGGTCCGCTCCCCGCCGGCGAGAGGCAGGGTCAGCGGCACGGAGAAGCGGGTCTCGGTGCCGGTGATGCGCAGCCCGGCGCGGGCGGTGCCGGTGAACAGCTCGCCGAGGGAGCGGACGGCGCGGTCGCGCACATCGGCCCGTTCGGCGCGGCGGCCGGGCAGCTCGAGCTCGGAGGCGAGCTGGGGCACCAGCGCGTCGAACACGGCGCCGATCTCCTCGCCGCTCGGGGCGGTCAGCGGGGCGCCGCCGAGCGCGGGGTCGGTGCGCTGCTGCACGAGCGTCTCGACGACGGCGTGGAGGAGCGTGCCGATCATGCGGTGCCCGGTGGGCAGCACGGCGACCTCGGCCGGGCGGATGTCGAGCGCGTACTCGAGCGCCCAGTGGTGCGGGCAGGAGAGCAGCGAGGCGGCCTGCGTGTAGGACAGCCGCGTGGGCAGCAGCTGCGGGGCCGGGGCGGTGCGGCGCACCGTCTCCTCGGGCGGGGCGGGCCGCACCTGCGCGGGGACGGTGACGGGCAGGCTCCGCCCGGCCAGCTCCCAGCGGCCGTCGTGCAGCAGCGCGGCGGGATCGACACGGTCGCCGGTGCCGTCGGCCTCGAGGTGGGCGAGCAGCCCGCTCGGCCCGGGCGCCTCCTCGCAGCGCCGGCCCGGCAGCACCGTCACCACAGTGCGGGCGCGGCGCAGCCCCGCGAGCGACGCCTCGACCTCGAGGGCGGTGATCCCCGCCGGGTCGGGCACGCGGCCGCCGCCGGCGTCGAGGGCGCGGCGCTCGGCCGGGTCCCAGCGCAGCACGCGCGGGGCGTCGGCGGCCGACGGGCCCCACCACAGCACCGTCCCGCCCGCGGCCCGCAGCTGCGCGGGACGGGAGCAGACGGCCCAGTCGGAGACCTCGCGGCGCGCCCGCGGGGAGGGGCCGGAGCTGCCGCAGCTGTCGATGATCTGCTGGAGCGTGCGGCGGGCCAGGGGCGTGCCGGGGTCGAGCATGGCCAGCACCTGCTGCAGCACCTGCACCTGGGTGAGGCTCGCCAGCAGGTCCCCGTCGCCGCGGGCCACGGCGCGCAGGCGCTCGGCGAGCCAGTCCAGCCGGCTCGAGAGCGCCGGCGGGAACAGGCCGTCCGCGGGCAGCGGGTCTCGCACCAGGCGGTCGATCACGCGCGCCGCCTCGATCGCGGTGTCGTGGCCGCTCTCCTCGAGCGCGGCGAGCGCCTCCCGCCAGGCGGGCCCGCCCACGCCCGGCTCACGGCCCAGGGCGCGCAGCAGGCGGCGCCGCGCGGCGGCGGGCACCAGGCCGATCGGCTCGGCCGCACCGTCGGCGCCCGGCAGCACCCGCAGGTCGAGCAGGGCGGCGAGCTGGTGCACGTCCACGGGGGCGGTGGCGACGTCGAGGAACAGGCCGAGCACCTGGTGGTGGGCGCGGTCGCGGGAGGGGTCCACCGCGCCGATCGCCGGCAGGCCGCGCCGGTGCAGCGCCCGGTCCAGCACATCCGTGTCGCTCGAGGCGAGGACCGTCACGGAGTCCTCGTGCCCGGCGGGCTCGGCGGCGAGGAAGCGGGCGGCGACGTCGGCCGCCGTCCACTCGTCCTGCGCCTCGACCACCGTCACCTGCGGTGCGCCGCCGCTGGCGGCGGGCACGATCGTGCAGCGCACCCCGGAGCGGTCGAGCAGCGCGAGCAGCTGCGGCCACATCCCCGGCAGAGCCTGCGGATCCTCGTGCAGCGCGAGCTCCTCGATGCCCAGCGGCCAGGTCGCCGCCTCGCCCTCGAGCAGCGCGATCACCTCGGCGAGGTCATCCGCCGGGCAGGGGGCGAGGGTCCCGGTCACGCCCACCTCCGCCGCGCGCTCGAGGTCGCGCAGGGCCGCGAGCCGCTCCGGCAGGGGCCCCTGGGCCGCAGCCGGGTCCCACCCCGTCTCGACCGCCGCGTCGCGCCAGTGCAGCAGCTGCCGGGCGGTGCTCCACGGATCCACCGCGAAGGAGCGGGCGGGCCAGAACGGAGCGGACGCGGCGGCCAGGTGCTCCTCGATCAGGCGCAGGTACTGCGCGACCCGCACCGCCGGCTCGACCGCCGGGCGGGTGAGGCCGAGCCGGTTCTGCAGCAGCTGCACGAGGGCGCGCGGCCCCATCCGGGCGGTGCCGTGCGCGCCGGTGCCCTCGGCCCAGGCCGCGCCGTCGAGGGACCAGCCGAACTCGATCCGCATGCGGGGGCTCCTCCATCGCAGGTCGCAGGCCCGGGCGGGACTGCGGTCCCACCCTAGGGGAGGGGGCCGACGCTCGCGCCGCGGGACGCGGTCACAGCGGTGACGAGACCGCCGAGCAGCTGGGCGAGCCGTGCACAGGGCGCGAGGGCGAACACCGTGCCCAGCAGCATCCACCACAGCGCCGCGGCCAGGTGCGACAGCTCGAGCGCCCCGGCGCCGAGCGCGAGGCCGCCCAGCAGCAGCGGCAGCACCATCGAGAGCCCCACCGCCACGAGCGACAGGACAGGCACCGCCCGGCCGTGCGCGTCCCCGCGCAGGCGGCGCAGCGACAGCACCGCCACCACCGCATCGAGCACCAGGGTGAGCAGCCCGAGCGCCACCGCACCGACCGCGGAGGCGAGCAGCACGCCGAGGCCGAGGCGTGCGTCCCGCTCCCCGGTGGGGGAGGGCGTGAGCGCCTCGGAGGCGCCCAGCAGCACCATGAACAGCCCCGTCGCTGCCGCGACCAGCACCAGCGCGAGCGCGAGGGCCCAGCACACCGCAGCGAGGCCGGTGAGGATCCCGAATCTGCGGTGAGCGCCCATGCGCAGATCCTAGACGCGCAGATCCTCGGACTCGGGGTCGGGGATCTCCTCGGGTCTCCCGCGGAGGAGGCCGTAGGAGGTGAGCAGGTCGGAGATCCCCTGGTTGCGATGGTTCGAGGCCGATTCGGAGCGGAACACCCGCTCGAACAGCCGCGGATCCGCCTCGGCGAGCGCGGGGATGTAGTCGGCCACCTCGCCGTCGCCGACGGGGGCGTAGCGGGCATGCGCCTCGCGCAGGAGCTCACCGACCTGCGGGGCTCCGGGCAGGGGCCCGGTCAGGGCGCGCTGGGGGACGTCCGGAAGATACGTCTCGAACACAGCCTGCTCCCTCTGGCGTGACTGTGCTCACCCTACGGCCGCTGTCAATGCCGTGCGCTCACCGGTTGAAGGGATCGTCGGGCCGCGCACCCCAGCTGAAGCCGCGCTCGTACACCACCGACCCGGACTCGTCAGGAGCGAGCACGAGGTCCTGACCCTCGCCGGTGACGTGCAGGGTGCCGTCCCCCTGCTCCTCGATGGTGAGGGTCAGCTCGAGCGCCTCGTCGCCGAGGTGCTCGGTCAGCGGCACGCCCTCCTCGCGCAGGGGGCGGAGGTGGAGGTCGACGGTGCCGTCCTGGCCGCGCGTCCACGCACCGGTGAGCAGCTCGCCGTCGGCCCGGCGCAGCTGCGCCATGGACTCCTCGCCGTAGCGGACCTCGCCGAAGGCCAGTGCGGCCCAGCGCTCGTCCTCGGACAGCTGCGCGGCGGGCTCGGCGGTGTCCTCGGCGACCCTCCACACCCCGGCGGGGGCGGCGTCGTCGACGGTGCGCGGTGGGTACATCTGCGAGACCCCGACGCCGACGAGCACCACCAGCACGATGCCCGCGATCGGCCCGGCGATGTTGGTGATCCGGGCGAGCGGCCGCCACGGCACCAGGGTGGGCAGCGGCCCGCGCGGGATCTCGCCCCGGCCCAGGAACGCCCGGGCCAGCCGCGGCATCCACGGGATCAGCACCAGCAGCGACATCACCAGCAGCGCGAGGGAGAGCTGCTTGACGGGCACGTCGTAGCCGAGGTTCAGCACGAACACCAGCGCCATCGATCCGGCCGAGAGCACCGCGCCCAGCGGCACCGAGCGCCGCCACAGCAGCGCGATGGCCGCGCCCCATTCGGCCAGACCCGCCAGGACCTGGAACAGCGGGGAGAAGGCGACCATCCGCCACAGCACCCCCATGGGGCTCATCTCGCCCTGGGCGATCAGCGCATCGCCCATGTCCGCCACCCCGAACTGGCCGAGCACGAGCTTCGCGTAGCCGTAGTAGAGCATCGCCACGGCCAGCACCAGGCGCACGGCCCCGTGTGCCCACCAGCCCAGGGTCACGGTCACCGTGCGGGCCAGCTGCTTCTCGACGGAGTAGTCCACGGGCTGCTCGGGGGAATGTTCGGCGGTCTCGCTCATGCCCTCCACTTCACCGCATCGGCCCGCCCCGGAGGATCAGCCCATGCGCTCGATCTGGGGGCGACTTTCGGCGAGAGCGCCTGCCTCTCAGAGCCGTGCGAACTCCCGCACCCAGGACGCCTCGGACTGCACGGGCCGGCCCGGCACGAGCTCCCCGCCGTCGACGAAACCCTCCTCGCGCCCGGTGAGCGCCTCGACCAGCAGCGAGCGGTGCCGGGCGAGCTCCGCGGCATGCTCGGGGGCGCCGGCGAGGTCGTGCAGCTCCTGCGGATCGGCCACGAGGTCGAACAGCTGCTCGTGCCCGTCGCCGGAGAACCACACGTACTTGAAGCGGTCGGAGCGGATCCACTGCATCGAGTGCCGTCCCAGCGAGCCGATCACGTGCTCGCCGTGCAGGTGCTCGCGCTCCTCGCCGTCGGGGCGCAGGCTGATCCCGTCCACGCCGCCGGGCACCTCGAGACCGGCGAGGTCCAGCATCGTCGGCAGCAGGTCCCGCAGCTCGGCGAGGGTGTCGATCTCGCGCGGCGCGCCCCAGCCCTCCCGCCAGCGCGGCGGCACGTGCACCACGAGCGGCACCCGGGAGGAGCCCTCGTAGGCCACGGACTTCCGGTACATGTCGTGGTCGCCCATCATGTCGCCGTGGTCGGAGACGAACACGACCACGGTGTCCTCGAGCAGGCCCTGGTCGGACAGGGTCTCCTTGAGCCGGTTCAGCTGCAGGTCGATGAACTCGATCGAGCCGTAGTACCCGGCCCGCACCTGCTGGTGGGTGGTCTCCTTCTGCGCCCCGAACTCCGCCTCGGAGCCGAAGTCCTGCCGGTGCTCGTCGAAGCGGGAGACCCACTCGCCCAGCGGCCGGCGCGGGAACTCGCGGCCGCGGTACTTCTCCCACAGCCAGGCGGGCGGGTCGAAGGGCGCGTGCGGGCGGTGGAAGGACATGTACAGGAAGAACGGCCGGGTCGGGTCGCGCCGGGCCAGGAAGCGCAGCGACTCGTCGGCCACCCAGCGGGTGGGGTGCAGCCGCTCCTCGCGCTCCCAGGGCCGGGCCGTCATCGCATTGCAGCCGATCCCGGTCTCCTGGTAGTCGGCGCGCGGGTCGCCGGTCTCCCGGCGCAGGAACTCGACGTAGTCGTCGATCGCCGCCGAGGGGCCGCGGGACAGCCGCCGGGAGGTGTGCAGGAACCCGTCGTGCAGCAGCACCTCGTCGAAGCCGCAGCGGGCCCGGTCCGGGAACACGTGCATCTTTCCCACGCCGAAGGTCTGGTACCCGGCCTCGCGCAGCGTGGACTGCAGCGTCACGGGGTACGCCTCCGGGAAGGAGATCCCCTCGCGGTACCCGTACCGTCCGTGCAGCTCCGGGGACTTCCCGGTGAACATCGCGACCCGCGCCGGGACACAGGTGGGGGTCGCCGAGTAGGCGCGGGTGAAGTGGTAGCCGCCGCGGGCGAGGTCGTCGAGGTTGGGGGTGTCGATGTGGGGGTTCCCGGCGGCCCCCATCGCATCGGCCCGCATCTCGTCGACGCAGACGAGGATGATGTGGGGTCGGGTGGGGCGGGGGGTGGTCACGGCGGCGGTCATCCCTTCACTGCGCCGGAGAAGGACTCGATGAAGTACTTCTGGAGGACGATGAACACGATGATGATCGGCAGCAGCGCGATCGTGGAGGCGGCCGACACGACATCGGCGTCGTCGGTCGAGGGGATCTGGCGGAGAGCTCGCAGCTCCCCGTGCCTCTGAGCACCCTCGGCACCGACGACGCCGACTACAGCGGAGTGTTCGCCGCCCTCGCACGGGCGGCGACCTCCGGGGAGACGATCACGCGGGAGTGGTCGTTCCCCTGGAGGTTCATCGAGCGGGACTCGACCGCAGGGATCCGCTGAGACCCTGCCGCCCGCTCACGGCTCGCGCCGGGCTCAGCCCGCGCTGCCGGGGTGCGCCCACGGCGGCACCTCGCCGCCCGGCTGTCCCTCCGGCGCCTGCTGAGCCTGCTGCTTCGCCTCGCGGGCACGCTGCTCGGCCTTCTGCCGGGCCCGCTGCGCCCGCGCCTCCTCCTGCTCGCGCAGCTGGTCGGCGGAGAGGCGCCGACGGTTCTCGGCATCGGCCACGTCGGCGTCCTGGGACGCCTCGGCCGCCGCCTGCGACTGGAGCATCGCGGTGCGGATCTCGTCCCCCATGCCGCCCACGGCGCCGGGGTTCGAGGGCAGGTACAGCACGTTGGAGCGGCCGTTGCGGGCCACGTCCTGCATGGTGTCGAAGTACTGCGTCATGAGCAGCAGCTGCTCGGCGGAGTTCTCGATGCCCACCTTGCGCAGCATCTCGTACTGCTCGGCGATGCCGAGCGCGATCGCCTTGCGCTGCGCGGCGACGCCCTCACCCTGGAGGCGCTTGGACTCGGCCTCGGCCTCGGCCTGGGTGACGCGCTTGATCTTGTCCGCCTCGGCGAGCGACTGCGCCGCGACGCGGTCGCGCTGGGCGGCGTTGATGGAGTTCATCGAGTCGCGCACGCGCTGATCCGGGGAGATGTCCTGGACCAGGGTGTTGATGATGTTGAAGCCGAACTCCTGCATGCGGGCGGAGAGGGTGCTCTCGACGCTGCGGGCTATGTCGTCCTTGGACTCGAAGGCCTCGTCCAGCTCGAGGGAGCTCAGGGCCGAGCGCACCGTGTCGAACACGTAGGAGCGGATCTGCGCCTCGGGGTTCGACAGCTTGTAGTACGCGTCGATGACCTGCTCTTCGCGGATCCGGTACTGGACCGCGACCGGGACGTTGACGAACACGTTGTCCTTGGTCTTGGACTCGATGTTCACCTCGAGCTGCTGCACGCGCAGCGAGACCGGCTTGGTGGTGCTGTCGATGAACGGCGTCTTGAAGTTCAGGCCCGCCTGCGCGACGCGCTTGAACTTGCCGAAGCGCTCGACGATCACCGCCTCCTGGGTGTGCACGGTGAACATCAGCGAGGTGCGCAGCCCGCCGAACAGGAGCGCCGCGACGATCACCAGGAATATCAGGAGACCGACGCCGAGGACGAGGAAGAGGATGAAGCCTTCCATGGTGTCCCCTTTCTGGTTGAGGGAAGAGCTGTGACCCACGCTACCAAGCGCGGCTGGGGGTCAGCGCAGGCCGAGCTCGCTCTCGATCCGCCGTGCGATGCGCACGGGCGGGACGGGCGGCGCATAGCGGCGCAGCACCATCCCCTCCCCGTCGATGAGGAACTTCGTGAAGTTCCAGGCGATGCGGCCGCCGATCACGCCCGCCTTCTGCGCGCACATCCACTGCCACAGCGGATGCGCGGTGGGGCCGTTGACGTCGATCTTCGAGAACAGCGGGAAGGTCAGCTCGTAGGCGGAGGTGCAGAACTCCTTGGTGTCCTCGTCGGTGCCGGGGTCCTGCCGGAACTGGTCCGAGGGGAAGCCGAGCACCGTGAAGCCGTGCGCGGCGTACCGGTCGTGCAGCTCCTGGAGGCTCGCCAGCTGCGGGGTGAAGGCGCACTGCGTGGCGATGTTGACCACGAGGGCCAGGCGGCCCCGGTACTCGCTCATCGAGCGGCGCTCACCGTCGATCGTCGCCGCGGAGAAGTCGTGGAAGGTCGGGGCGGCCATGATCTCCTGACTCTGCGCGAGGGGTGGCGTGCGCCTCCATCGTAGGTGCTCAGGCGAGGAACGCGTCGACCTCGTCGCGCGCGGGGGCGCTCTCGGTGCCGCGCCGCGTCACCGCGATCGCCGCCGCGGCGTTGGCCCGGGTCGCGGCGGATTCCCAGTCCGCGCCGAGGGCCCGCTCGGCCAGCAGCACGCCGGTGTGGGTGTCGCCCGCGCCGTTGGTGTCCACCGCCTGCTGCGGGAAGGCGGGGATCTCGGTGCCGCGGCCGTGGTGGAACACCAGGCAGCCGCGCTCGCCGTCGCGCACCACCACGACCGCGCCGGGCGCGAGCCGGCGGCGCAGCGCCTCGGGGGTGTCCTCGAGGGCGTCGAGATCGGTGAGCGACCGCGCCTCGTCGGCGTTCGAGGTCCACACCGTGGTGCGTGCGAGCACCCGGCGGCGCACCTCCTCCGGGAAGGAGGCGAAGGGGTCGCCCGGATCCAGCACCACGTCCACCTCCTCGGGCAGCGCCTCGAGGAACTCCAGCAGCGGCTCCCGGGTGGGCTCGAACAGGCTGTACCCCGAGACGCACACGAGGTCCCCGGCCTGCGGGGCGAGGGTCGCGAGGGAGGCGGCGGTGATCTGCCGCTCCGCGCCGTACACGGTGAGGAAGGTCCGTTCGGCCGACGGTTCGAGCAGCACCGTGCAGTAGCCGGTGTCCGCCTCGGGCCGCGGTGCGTCCGACAGGGCGATGCCGTCGCGGGCCAGCGCCGCACGGATCATGTCGCCGTTCGGCCCGGTGCCGTGCGCTCCGCCGTGCACCGCCTCCGCGCCGGTGCGGGCGGCCGCGAGCAGCGTGGTGACCGCGCCGCCGGCGTACTTCCGCTCGCTGCGGGCATTGGCGTTGCCGCCGCGGGCGGGCAGCGCATCGATCTCCAGGATCACGTCGACCAGCGCCTGGGCGGTGTGGAGCACTCGGGGCATGGGCCGAGTCTAGGCGGAGGTGCGAACATGGGGCGATGGCCCCTGACCCCGCCGACTCCGCCGCCCGGCCCCGCCGCCGCGCCCTGCTCGTCCTCGTCGCCGTGCTCGCGATCGCCGCGCTGGTGGTCGGCACCCTGCTGTGGCGCGACCGCTTCGGCGACGGCGAGCAGGAGGCGCAGCAGCTCGCCGCGGACCTCTCCGCCGGGGAGGCCCCGGCCGGGGCCGACGCCGCCGAGCACGAGCGCATCCTCGGGCCGCTGCACGAGGCCGGCGCGACCGCGCAGGTGGAGGTCGCCGACCCCGGCACCGCCGAGGACGGCACCCGCACCGCGACCCTCGCCTGGACCTGGACCCTCCCCGACGAGGCCGGGACCTGGGAATACACCACCGAGGCCACGCTGGAGCGCGGTGAGGACGGCTGGGCCCCCGCCCTCGAGCCCGCGGCCTACGCCCCGGACCTCACCGCGAGCGAGCATCTCGACCTCACCCGCGTGGACGCGCAGCTCGGCTCGCTCACCGATCGCGACGGCGCCGTGCTGTACGGCGAGCTGCCGGTGACGACCCTGGGCCTGGACAAGACCCAGCTCGAGGAGGGAGAGCTCGAGGACGCCGCCCGCGAGCTCGCCGAGCTGCTGGGCACCGACGCGGACCGGCTCGCGCAGAGCGTCGCCGACGCCGGCGCCGAGGCGTTCGTGCCCGCGCTGACCCTCCGCGCCGAGGCCGAGGGCGAATACCCCCTGGACCGGGCGGAGCAGGTGCCCGGCTTCCTCGCCGTCGAGGACACCCGACCCCTCGCGAGCGAGCGCGACTACGCCCCGGGCGTGCTCGGCTCCCTGCGCGAGGCGAGCGCCGAGGACATCGAGGACTCCGACGGCGAGCTCGAGGCCGGGGACATGGTGGCCAGCGGCGGCGTGGTCGCCGCCGCGCACGACGAGCTCGTCGGCACCGACGGGCTCGAGGTGGTCGCCGTCGACGAGGAGACCGCACAGCAGCGCAGCCTGCACGAGGTCGCGCCGACCGACGGCACCGCCGTGCGCACCACCCTCGACGACGACCTGCAGCGCCTGGCCACCTCCGCGATCGCGGAGGAGGACTCCCCGTCGGCCGTGATCGCGCTGCAGCCCTCCACCGGCGACGTGCTCGCCGCCGCCCTCGGACCCACCGGCCAGTCCTACCCGGTGGGGCTCGTCGGCCGCTACGCGCCCGGCTCGACCTTCAAGACCGTCACCGCCCTCGCGCTGCTGCGGGAGGACGTCACCCCGGACACCACGCTCGAGTGCCCCGAGACCGCGAGCGTCGCCGGGCGCAGCTTCAAGAACGCCGACTCGATGGACCCCTCCCTCTTCGGGCAGATGCCGCTGCGCTCCGTGATCGCGCACTCGTGCAACACCGCCCTGCTGCTGCAGCACGAGACGGTGGACCAGCCCGAGCTCGCCGACGCCGCCACGACGCTCGGCATCGGCCAGCAGGCGCCGGAAGGGCTCGAGGCCTTCATGGGCGAGGTGGATCCCGAGGACACCGGCGTCGAGCACGCCGCGGCGATGATGGGCCAGGGCCGGGTGCTCACCTCGCCGCTGTCGATGGCGGCGGTGCTCGCGAGCGTCCAGAACGGTGAGACCGTCGCCCCGCGGATCCTCGCCGACGAGGAGCCGGCCGCCCCCGAGGTGCCCACCCCGCTCAGCGAGGAGGAGACCGCGCAGATGCAGGAGATGCTGCGCGGAGTGGTCACCGACGGCAGCCTCGATGACTTCGCGGACCTGCCCGGCGAGCCGGTGATCGGCAAGACCGGCACCGCCGAATGGACGGGGGAGGACGGCGAGCGGAAGCTGCACTCCTGGGTGATCGTCGCCCAGGGCGACCTGGTGATCGCCGCCTTCGTCGAGGACGGCAGCTACGGCTCCGTCACCGCCGGGCCGATCGCCCGCGAGGTGCTCGAGGGCGCCTGATCAGTACCCGGTGCGCTGCTCGTGCGCCTGCCAGGCCTCGAACGGTGCGAGCGCCTCGGCGTGACGGTGCTGCGCGGTGGGCAGCATCGCGCGCCGGGCAGGGGACTCGAAGAACTCGTAGAACGCCGCGTCGTCGAAACCCGCCCGCGCGGCATCGTCGCGCCCCGCCGCGAACTCCACCCGCTCGACCCGCGCCCACAGCGCGGAGGCGAGGCACATCGGGCACGGCTCGCAGCTCGCGTAGAGCACCGCCCCGCGCAGCTCGTGGCTGCCGCTGCGGCGGCACGCCTCCCGGATCGCCTCGACCTCGGCGTGCGCGGTCGGATCGTGGGCGGCGGTGACCCGGTTGGCGCCCTCGACGGCCGTGCCGTCGGCCGTGAGGACCACCGCACCGAAGGGTCCGCCGCCGCGCGCGACGCTCGCGACGGCCAGCTCGACGGCGCGGTGGAGGTGCTCGGAGGCGGCAGGGCTGCTCATGCCCAGGGATCCTTCCCGGCCCCGCCCGCCGTGTCCAGCCCCCGGGCCGGGCGCTACAGCCCGGCGACCACCTCGACGGCCTGCCGGATCGCGCGCTCGGCGTCGAGCTCGGCGGCGACGTCGGCCCCGCCGACCACGTGCACGCGCGGCGCCCGCCCCTTCCGAGCCGCAGTCACCTCGGCGGCGAGGTCGTCCACGCTCACCTGCCCCGCGCACACCACCACCGTGTCCACCTCGAGCACCGTCTCCTCGCCGTCCTCGAGGATGTGCAGGCCGCGAGCGTCGACGTGCCGGTAGGCGACCCCGCGGTGCTGGATCACGCCGGCGTGCCGCAGCTCCGCGCGGTGCACCCATCCCGTGGTGCGTCCCAGCCCGGCCCCGATGCGGGTCTCCTTGCGCTGCAGCAGATGCACCTCGCGCGGCGCCTCCTCGACCGGTCGGGTGGCGACGCCGCCGCGATGCTCCTCATCGGCCTCGACCACGCCCCAGTGCCGCTTCCACACGGTCACGTCCAGGCTCGGGGAGGGGCGCGGGGCGCTGAGGAACTCCGCCACGTCGACCCCGATCCCGCCCGCGCCGATGATCGCCACCCGCTCGCCGGCCTCGGCGCGGCCCTCGAGCAGGTCCGCGTAGCTGATCACCTGCGGGCCGCCCGGCTCGACGGGCAGGTCGATCACGCGCGGGGCGACGCCGGTGGCGACGATGACGTCGTGGAAGCCGGCCAGGTCGCGGCCCGTCGGCCGGGTCTCCAGCCGGATCCCCACACCGGCGGCGGCGAGCCGCATCCGCCAGGACTGCAGCGCCTGCGCGTAGTCCTCCTTGCCCGGGATGCGGGCCGCGAGGCGCAGCTGCCCGCCGATCTCGGCGGTGGCCTCGTAGAGGGTGACGATGTGGCCGCGCTCGGCCGCGGCGAGGGCGGCCTCGAGCCCGGCGGGCCCCGCACCGACGACGGCGACCTTGCGCAGGCGCCGCTCGGCCACGGGCGTGAGCACGAGCTCCGTCTCGTGGCCGGCCCGCGGGTTCACCAGGCAGCTGGCGCGCTTGCCGTCGAACACCTTGTCCAGGCATGCCTGGTTGCAGGAGATGCAGGCGACGACCTGCGCGGCCCGGCCCTCGGCGAGCTTGCGCGGCAGGTGCGGATCGGCGAGCAGGGGGCGGGCCATGGAGACGAGGTCGGCCTGGCCGGCGGCGAGCACCTCCTCGGCGACGGCGGGGTCGTGGATCCGGTTCGAGGCGATCACCGGCACGTCCACCAGCTCGCGCAGGGCCGCGGTGTTCTCGGCGAAGGCCGCGCGGGGCACGGAGGTCACGATCGTGGGCACGCGCGCCTCGTGCCAGCCGATCCCGGAGGAGAGCACGTCCACGCCCCGCTCGACCAGACCCCGGGCGAGGGCGCCGGTCTCCTCCCACGTCTGCCCGCCGGGCACCAGGTCCAGCAGCGAGATCCGGTAGCTGAGCAGCGCCTTCTCGCCGATCGCCTCCCGCACCGCGGCGGCGACCGCGAGCGGCAGCGCCCGCCGACCCTCCGCGCCGCGTCCCCACCGGTCGCGGCGCCGGTTGGTCGCCGGCGCGAGGAACTGGTTCAGCAGATAGCCCTCGGAGCCCATGATCTCGACCCCGTCGTAGCCGGCGGCGACCGCGCGCTGCGCCGCCTCGGCGAAGTGCTCGACGGTGCGTCCCACGCCGCGCCGGGTCAGGCGCCGCGCCCGGAACGGGGAGATCGGCGACTTCCCGGAGCGGGACGAGGCGGACAGCGGGTGGAAGGCGTAGCGCCCGGCGTGCAGCAGCTGCAGCAGGATCCTGCCGTCGGCCTCGTGCACCTCGCGGGTGACGAGCCGGTGGCCGCGCAGGGTGCGCGCATCGGCCTGGGCGCCGCCCGGGGTGAGCCGGCCCGTGCGGTCGGGGGAGTAACCGCCGGTCACGATCAGCCCGGCACCGCCGCGGGCCCGCTCGCCGAGGTAGGCCGCGAGCTTCTTCGCATCGCCCGGCCGGTCCTCGAGCCCCACGTGCATGGAGCCCATGACGATCCGGTTGCGCACCTCGAACGGTCCCAGATCCAGCGGGGAGAGCAGCCGTGGGTGGGCGGAGGGCGTGGTCGGGTGAGGAAGCGGCGCTGGCATGCGGCGATTGTGCCAGCATCGGCCGACGGAGCGGCGAGGGCGCTCCGCCGCACCGCCTTCCGTACCCTGGCAGGACGTACCCGCCCCGGATGGAGGAGCCCCATGTCGCGCCTGCTGATCATCGTCGATGCCCAGAACGACTTCTGCGAGGGCGGTGCGCTCGGCGTCGACGGCGGCGCCGCGGTCGCGGGACGGATCGCCGCGTTCGTGCGGGAGCACGGGGCGCAGTACGACAGGATCTTCGCCAGCCAGGACTGGCATCGCGGGGACACGGACAACGGCGGTCACTTCGCCGTGCCGCCGGCGGAGCCGGACTTCACCGACACCTGGCCGGTGCACTGCGTCGCCGGCACCGAGGGGGCGGCGCTGCACGCCGAGGTGGCGGCGCTCGCCGAGGAGCTGGGGGAGCGGCTGGAGATCGTGCACAAGGGACACGGGATCCCCTCCTACAGCGTGCTCGAGGGCACCGTCGTCGCGACCGACGAGGGGGTGGAGCACCTGATCGCGGCCGGGGGCTGGGACCGGATCGATGTGGTGGGCCTGGCCTATGACTTCTGTGTGCGCGCCACCGCGCTCGGCGCCACCGAGGCCGGTGCGCCGGTCCGCGTGCTGAGCGACCTGACCGCCGCCGTGCACCCCGCCGGCATCCCCGCGCTCGAAGAGGAGCTGCGGGGCGCCGGAGTGGAGGTCACCGCCTCCTGAGACGGGGCGCGGGGGGTCTGTCAGAAGGGTGGGTCGCCGGGGTCGGGTGGTGGCTGTCCGGGTGGGATGAGGCGGCGGGTGTAGCGGTGGGGGTGGGCGCGGGCGAGGGCGTCCTGGCGCTGTTGGGCGGCGCGTTCGGTGCGGGGCCGGGCTTTCTGTTCGGCGTGCTGGCGCTGGGCTTCGGCGTGGAGGTGTTGGTGGAGCTGCCAGGCCCGGTCGAGGGCCTGGACGCTGCGTGCGGTGAGCAGGTCGGTGTGTTCTCTGCTGCGGGTGCGGATCTCCTGGTCGAGTGTCCAGGTCGTCACCAGCGGTCCGGTGGTGGTGTGGCCCGCGCGGGCGGGATCTTCCGCCAGGTCGCGCTCGGGGTCGATCAGGCCCGCGGTCTTGGCCTGGTGGTGCTGCCAGCACATGCGGTGGACGTTCCACAAACAGGTCTGCCCGCCCTGGGAGGGGTTCTGGTGGTCGTATTCGATGATGTGGTCGTCCTCGGCGGCGAGGACGGTGGGGCGGGTGCAGCCCGGCACCGCGCAGACGGGGTGGCGCAGCCGCAGCTGGAGCCGCATCTGGGCGGTGGGGTGGTAGGTCTGGGCCGTGACGGGCAGGTGCGCGCCGGTCAGTGGATCGGTGAGGATCCTCTGCCAGGTCGGCTCCCCGGCGGCCAGGGCCCGGGCCAGCTCCGCCGGCAGGGGCGTCATCCCCTCGAGCATCGCGGGGGCGTCATCGAGGTGGAGCAGGGTGGTGGCGGGGATGGTGACGAGGATCTTGTAGGGGCTGCGGGTCTCCTGGACCGGGTCGATGTCCAGGACCGAGTGGGTCAGGATCGCGTAGCGCAGGGTCCGCAGCGACAGGGGCCGGCCCCGCTGGGCGAGGTCCTGGTCGATATCGAACGGGACCGGGCCCTCCGCCCCGTCCTCGAGCGCGGCCCGCTGGGCACGCTGCACGGTGCGGGCCTGGACGTCCAGCCGGTGCGCCAGCCCCTGGATCTCCGGAATCGGTCCCGTCACCAGCAGCGACGCGGTCCCGGAGGCGGTATCCACGTCCACGATCTCCACATCCCGCGCCTGTGACGGCGGACGGGTCAACGCCCCCGCCGTCGCCAGCTCCACCGCCAACCGCACATGCTTGATGTACGTCGACCACGACACCGACGGCAGCTCGATGGTCGCCAGATGCGCATCGACCTGACGGGCCTGCTCCTCGCTGAGACGGCGGACCCTGCGCAGCAGGTACTGGTGCATCCCCTCGGTGAGATCACCCCGGCGCAGATACTCGAAGGTCAGCGGCATGAGGTCGACGGCGGTGTGGGCATCACGGACCTGGGCCCAGGCCTGGTCGTAGGTGCAGCGCAGGCCGGCCGCGATCTTCAGCGCCGACACCTCCGCATCCTCCGGGCGCCCCTCGACCTCCGGATCCTCGACGAAGAACACCGCGAGCGACCGCAGGTGATGGGCATACAGGCGCGTGCGGGTGGTCATCGTGCGGTGCAGGGCCAGCACGCGCCCGGCCTCGAGGGAGCCGGGCTGGACCTCTTCGAGGATCCGCTCCTCATCGAGCGGGCGCCGCGACCGCACCCGCCACCCCGGCAGCTCCGGCACCACCACCGCGGGCAGCGCCGCGCCGGTGCGAGAGGCGGCCCGCGCGCCGGGCGACGGAGCGGCGTGGTCGGCGGTCCTCTCGCTCTCCAGCTCCTCGAAGTCGCCCATCATCCTCACCCCGCTCCCACCATGACGCCATTGCCGTGACGCGTTCCTGCGCCCCCGTGAATGCTCTCGAGAATACCCGTCACCACCGACACACTGAAGGGCCCGTGCGAAATGGGGATGAATATGTGGATAACCCGCCACTGTGGAGGAACAGTTCTGTGGAGGGGCCCGCGCTGTGGAGGAAAGGTTCGCGCTGTGGAGGGGAAAATGGCGAGGTGGGGCAGCGAAAGTGTGGCGGCGAGCCTGGTCGGCGGCGGGTGGCGCCACGGTGGGCCGGAATGGCTCTTCGTTGTGTGGAACCGGGTGTTGTCTCGCGACGCAGAACAGTGTCGGTGGCGCTGCTCGGAGAATGCCTGACCTCTTGTCAAGCCGTCCGGAAGAATTGTGGAGAAGACGCGGTGGGGAGGAGAGGTGGGCGCCCCGCTGACCCCACCCTGTACATACAGCAACACACACGGCACGATGGGGTGATGGCGACCTCCTCGAGCACCCCCTCGACCACCGGCCACGGCCCGCACTCGGCGCCGCACGGCGGCAACCCGTTCACGCCCGGCTTCGGCCTCACCCCGATGATCCTCGCCGGCCGCGACGTGGCGATCGAGGAGTTCACCGCGGCGCTGGCCGGCAACGTCCCCGAGGCGCGCGCGATCCTCATCTCCGGCGCCCGCGGCTCGGGCAAGACGGTGCTGCTCACAGAATTCCGCGAGCTCGCCCTCGACGCCGGGTGGACGGACCTGCGGATGCACACTTCCTCGACCTCCCTCACCGATGAGCTGCGCAGCCAGGCGATCGCGCGGCTGCGCGAGCTGGACCCCGAAGCGGAGACCTCGCACCTGACCTCCGCCCGCATCTCCGCGCTCAGCGCCTCCCGCGACGTCGTGCAGCGGTACGAGGGGGAGGGGGAGGTGCTCACCACGGTGCTGGACCGCCTCGCGGCCCTCACCGACGAGGACGGCGGCGGGCTGCTGATCACCCTCGACGAGCTGCAGTCCGTGGACCGGGACCAGCTGCACGCCCTCACCCAGCACGTGCAGGACCTCATCGGCTCCGGTCACGCCGTGGCCTTCATCGCCGCCGGGGTGCGCACCGGCGTCGATGCGCTGCTGGACCACGAACGCACCACCTTCCTGCGCCGCGCCCACCGGATCGAGGTGGGCAGCGTGGACGTCGGCACCGCCGCGGAGGCGATCCGCATGACCATCGCGGACACCGCCAAGACGATCACCCCCGAGGCCGCGGTGCTCGCCGGCGAGATCTCCCAGGGCTACCCGTACCTGATCCAGCTCATCGGCTCCAAGGCCTGGCAGCACAGCGGCGACGCGGAGACGATCGAGATCGAGGACGTCCGCCGGGCCCGGGACACGGTCGTCGCGGCGATGATCAAGAACGTGCACGGGCCGGCGCTGCGCGGCCTGAGCGCCCGCAAGCGCGAGTACCTCCGCGCGATGCTCGAGGACGAGGGGCCGTCGGCCGTCGGCGACATCGCGCGCCGCATGGCGATCGACCCGCGCAACCAGTCCACCTACCGCGAGCGGCTCATCGAGGACGATCTGATCCGCCCCGCCGGCCGCGGCTTCGTCGAGTTCTCGCTGCCCTATCTCGCCGAGGCGCTGCGCCACGAGGAGCGGGAAGGGGTGGGGGCCGACATCGAACCCGACAGGGGGCTCACCCGCTCCCACCGATCGCGACGGGATCCTCGACCTCGGTAGGTCCCCCCCCGGAGGGCGGCGGCCGATACCGTGAAGGACATCATGAACACGCTGATGCCGACCTCCCCGCGCCCCACCCGCACCACCACGGCCGGGCCGGTCACGAGGCTGCTGCGATGGCTCGGCCTGCTCGGCGCGCTCGCGATCACCGCCTGGATCCTCGTGACCTATCCGGGGCTCCCCGAGACCATCCCCACCCACTTCGACATCACCGGCACGGCGGATGCCTGGGGGTCCAAGACCTCGATCCTGGTGCTCGGCGGCGTCATGATGCTGCTCTCGGCCGGGCTCGCGCTGCTCTCCACGAAGCCGCGCGCCTTCAACTATCCGCTCGTCGTCACCGAGCACAACGCCCAGGCCATCTACCGCGAGGGGGAGCGGATGATGGTCTGGCTGCTGCTGAGCATGCAGCTGATCTACGTGAGCCTGGTCCGTTCCGTGCTCCTGGCCGGTGACGGAGGGGTGCTGCTCATCCTCGGCATGGCGGCGATGCTCGGCTCCGTGGTGGTGGGGATCGTCCGCCTGGTGCGCGCCGGCCGCTGAGCCTGCGGCCTCGAGCGCCCGGCCTCACGCCTGGGCGAGGGCGAGGGCGATGTTGTCCGGGCCGCCCGCGGCGAGCGCCAGATCGACCAGCCGGGACGCGAGGACCTCGGGATCCTCGGCCCCGGCGGTGAGCGCGCCGGCGAGGGCCGAGGGATCGACCACCGCATGCAGCCCGTCGCTCGCCACGAGCACCAGGTCGCCCGGCTCGAGCCGGCGCACCAGCAGGTCGGGGGCGGTGGGCGCCCCCGCGGCCAGCGCCCGGTTCAGCACCGCACGGTCCGGATGTGCGGCGGCCTCCTCGGGGGAGAGGCGACCGGCGGCGAGGAGCGAGCGCACCTGGGTGTGGTCCTGGGTGATGTGCTCGATCAGCGCCCCGCGCACCAGCACCGCGCGGGTGTCCCCGAGGTGGGCGATGTGCAGCCGGTCCCCGTCGAGCACCGCGGCGGTGAGGGTCGATCCGGCGTCGTCGCCGGCCGGGACCAGCGACTCCGCCGCGGCCCAGGCGGTCTCGAGAGCGGCGAGCGGGGCGGCCGACGGGTCCGCGGTGAACGCCTCCGCGAGCTCCCTCTCGAGCGCCGCCGTGAACGCGGCGAGGATCTGCCCGGCGAGCTCGTCGGCGGTGCCGAAGCCGTCGGCGACGGCGATCAGCGTCCGCCCGCCGGGCAGGGTGTGCACCAGCGCGGCGTCCTGCTGGGCGGGCCGTTCGAGGCCCTGGTGCAGCGCGACAGCGGTGCGGGGCGCCGTGGTGGATGTGGTCATGTCGTCCTCCAGGGGGAGTTCCCCGAGGTCGCGGGCGAGGGCGTCGACGGCGGCGGCGCGGGAGAGGGCGTCGGCCTCCTCCTGCCGCCACCAGGAGCGCAGCTCCGCCGCGGCGGCGGCACCGTCCAGATCGCACAGCACGCGGATGCGGGCGAGCCCCATCCCCAGGCCGCGCAGGGCGGCGATGAACCGTGCCCGCCGCACCTGGTCCCTCCCGTAGGAGCGGTAGCCGGTGAAGGGGTCGACCCGCCGCGGCACCAGCAGCTCCGAGTCGTCGTAGAGGCGCAGCGCCTTGGGGCTCAGGCCGCTCGCGGCGGCCAGCTCCCCGATGCTCAGCAGCGTCTGGTCCATGCGATCCTCCGTCATGCCTCGCCCGGTGGCCCGGGCACCGGGTCCGTCCCGGTGAGGACCACGCTCGGGACTGCCCCGGGGGCAGAGTCAAGCCGCCTCGAGGATATTCCGTCGACCAGCGGCGACCGGGTGTGGTCGACTGCGTCCATGCACGTGACGATCCGTCCCCTGGACCCCAGCTCCGACGCCGAGCTCGACCAGTACCTCTCCCTCGAGAAGGCGCTGGACGAGCACAGCTACGGCGGCAGCCAGGCCCTCACCCGCGAGCAGCTGCGCTCGCAGGTGAGCAGCTCCCCGTACTGGGAGGTGCGGCACTGGGTCGCGCTGGCGGAGATCATGGAGGGCGGCTCGAGCCTCGTCGGCCGGGCGGCGGTGTTCCTCCCGCTGCAGGAGAACCTCGAGACCGTCTCCGTCGGCGTCGCCGTGCACCCCGCCGTCCGCGGCCGCGGCATCGCGACGGCGCTGATCGAGGAGGTGCTGCTCCCGGCGATCCGCGAATCCGGCCGCAGCCTGGTCGAGGCGTACGCGGAGATCCCGCCCGACGGGGATCCCGACGACCCGTCCCAGCCGGCGCTGCGACTCGCGCAGCGTCTGGGCGTCTCCCGCAGGAACCTCGCCGTCTGCCGTGCGCTGCCGCTCCCGCTCGAGGACTCGCTGCTGGAGGAGCTGGAGGCCGAGGCCGCGGAGGAGCTCGGCGACTACCGCGTCGAGCTGTGGGACGGAGAGATCCCCGAGGAGCACCTGGAGGCCTATGGCCTGCTGCTGCGGCAGATCGAGCTCGACGAGCCCGACGAGGAGGTCGAGCACGAGCCGGCCGAGTACACCCCCGAGCGGATCCGCGAGAGCGAGCGTCGGATGCGCGAGGCGGGCACGGTGCGGATCACGGCAGTCGCCGTCGCGCCCGACGGCAGCTTCGTGGGCAACTCCGAGGTGCACGTGCACGACTCGCCGCACAGCACCGTGGGCTGGCAGGAGAACACCCTGGTGATGCCCGAGCACCGCGGGCACCGGCTGGGCCTCGCGCTCAAGGTCGCCACGCACCGGCAGCTGCGCGAGCGGGCGCCGCAGCTGCGCTCCCTGGTCACCTGGAACTCGCATGTGAACCCATGGATGATCGGCATCAACGAGGCGCTCGGCTACCGGATCATCCACCGCGAGCTGGTGCTGCAGGGCCGCCCGCAGCTCTGATTTCCTCGACACGCCGCCCCGCCTCCCGCCCGTCGCCGCGCTCTTGACTAGGTTCAGCCCCACGTGAGAGGGGGGCCGAGGATGGGCGTGCAGGCGAAGCACCGCAGGAGGACGCAGCGAGGGCGGCCGCATGAGCAGTTCACCATCGCCATCGCGATCCTCTCGCTGGTGATGGCCGGTGGGATGCTCGCCGGCCTCGCCACCAGTGCGGTCGCCCCCGACAGCGAGGACTCCGCCGCCGGCGCCCAGCAGAACGCGCAGCTGCCGCCCGGGGACCCCTCGAACACCACCCGCCTCGAGCACGTGGACCGGATCACCGGGGACATCACCCCCAAGTCCGTCGTCGCAGGGCCCGGCGGCACCGTCATCGCCAACAACATGATGTACAGCCACTCCTCGACCCTGTACGACGCCGCGAGCCTCGAGCTCACCGGCACCGTGGTCGACGAGGTGGATCTCGCGGAGCACGGCTTCGACGATCGGGCCGGCGTCACCCAGGGCGCCCCCGTCGAAGCGGTCTTCTCGCCCGACGGGCAGCACGCCTATGTCTCCCAGTACCGGCTGCGCGGCCCGGGCGAGGGCGCGACCGCGACCGACGACTGCGCGAACGGCGACCAGATCGGCCGCTCGGCGGTGTTCCGCCTGGACCTCGCCTCCGGGCAGTGGGACCAGGTGATCGAGGTGGGGCGGGTGCCGAAGTTCCTCTCGATCTCGGCCGACGGCAGCCGCGCGCTGGTCTCGAACTGGTGCGACGAGAGCGTCTCCGTGCTCGACCTCGAGGCGGGGGAGGAGATCCGGGAGATCCCGGTGGACGCCGCCCCGCGCGGCAGCGTGATCCTGCCGGACAACCGCACCGCCTATGTCACCGCGATGTACGCCGACGAGCTGTACCGGGTGGACCTCGAGACCGGCAGCAGCGAGCTGGTGATGGACACCGGCAGGAAGCCCCGCCACCTGGTGCTCTCGCCCGATGCGAGCCGCCTGTACCTGACCGTCTCCGGCAGCGACCGGCTGGTGGAGCTCGACGCCGCCACCGGCGAGGTGCTGCGCACCGCCGAGACCGGCCGGGAGCCGCGCACCATGGCGATCTCGCCGGACGGCCTCGCGCTGTACATCGTGAACTACTACGCGAACACCGTGACGAAGGTCGACACCGAGACCCTCGAGACGCTCCAGACCGTCGAGGTGGGGAAGAACCCCATCGGCATCACCTACGAGCCCACCCAGCGCCGGGTGTGGGTCGCGAACTACGCCGGATCGCTCGACGTCTTCGACGACACCGCCCCCGGTGGCACCATGGACTCATGACACAGGACACCCCGCGCCCCGAGGACGCGCAGCGCGTCGTCACCGCCTCCCGCGAGATCGCCGCCCCGGCCGAGGCGCTCTTCGCGCTCATCGCCGATCCGGCGCAGCAGCCCCGCTGGGACGGCAACGACAACCTCGCCGAGGCCGCGCCCGGGCAGCGCGTGCGCGCCGTCGGGGACGTGTTCGTGATGACCAACCGCAACGGCGGCGTGCGCGACAACCACGTCGTCGCCTTCACCGAGGGGCGCGAGATCGTGTGGCGCACCGCCCCGCACGGCGAGCAGCCGCCCGGCCACCAGTGGGGCTGGGAGCTCGAGCCGCTCGCGGACGGCGGCACCCGCGTCACCCACCGCTACGACTTCACCGACCTGCCCGACGCCCAGGAGCAGCGGCTCGCGAAGGCGCGCCTGATGACGCCCGAGAAGCTGCGCGCCTCGCTCGACCGGCTCGCGGAGCTCGCCGAGGGCTGACATGGGCCGGCCGCCGATGGACCGCGACGTCGCACGGGTGGAGTCCGCGATCGAGGCGGCCGCGCGGCGCGGCGACTTCGACGACCTGCCCGGTGCGGGGAAGCCGCTGGACCTGCCGGACACGCACGACCCCGACTGGTGGGTAAACCAGCGCATCGCCAGCGGGGACATCGACTCCTCGGCGCTGCTGCCCGTCGTGGTGCTGCTGCGCAAGGAGTACGAGCGCCGCGACGAGACCCTCGCCGTGCTGCCCGACGAGAAGGCCGTGCGGGAGTACGCCGCGGACTACACCGAGCGGGTCCACGAGGACCGGCGCGCGAACCCCTTCCAGAGGATGCTCGCCCCGGCCTGGGACGGGGACGACGCGGTCGCGCGGTGGCACCGGGTGCGGCCGCGGCGCGCGCCGGAGACGCCCGAGGACGCCCGGCCCGTCCCGGAGTCGGCCCCGCGCAGGCGCTGGTGGAGGTTCGGACGACGCCCTCAATCCTGAGTCCGCGGGATGAGGTCGCCGCTGGGGCGTGCGAGAACCGCTGCGGAAGCCCCGACGGCCAGCACGAGCACCGCGAGTCCCGTCGCGAGCAGGAGGCGATGCACCGACGTAGTCAGGAATACCCCGAACAGCCCTGTCCCCACGAGCGGGAGGGCGATCGTGAAGCCGACCAGCATTCCGGTGGGAAGCCCCGCGAGGAGCAGCACGAGTGCCTGCATCGCGCCGTAGTGACGACGCTGGGCGGGGGTCGCGCCGAGGCTCTCCATGGTCGTGAGGTCCGCCGCGTATTCCCCTCGCCCCAATGCCATGGACAGGAGCGTCGCGACGGCGGCGAGCACGGTGGCCGCGCCGACGAAGAACAGGGTCCAGCGCCGGTCGGAGGTCAGGCCGAGGGCGTCGGGAGCGGGCTTCCCCGAGACCTGCACCACCGGGGATTCCGCGAGCGCCGCCTCCCGCAGCTCCTCGAGATCGCCTGCCTGCAGGGAGTCGGTGGGGACGATGACCTCGCCCACGTACCGGGTCGGGATCCCCCAGGCCCGCGCGGTCTCGGGACTGATCGTCACCGCGGGCTCGAAGCCGCTCACGAACGCGCCGGGCACGGTCGCGAGGGGCTCGCCCGAGTCCCCGCGGAGCAGCTCGACGGTCCCGTCAACGGACACGCGGGTCGCATCGTTGACGACGGCTCCGCCGGCGGCGACCACGTCGGCGGCCTCCTCGGCACCGTCGAGACCGGTCGCACGGAGATCCTCCGGAGCCATCACCGTGAGCTGGTTGCCGATCCAGCTGGGGAAGGTGTGGCCGGGCTGATAGGCCTGCTCCTCCGGCACGCAGAGCAGAGGCGCGTCCGGATCGATGGCCGACATCGTGTCGGGACCCTCGCCGGAGGGACAGGCGCGTCCCGGGGCGGGAGCGGGCTCGAGCCAGGTGCCGTCCGCCGACGAGAGGACGGAGGCGTGGTCGGCGACGAGCCCCTCGTCCGCGAGGTGCGTGAGGACGGAGGCGATGAGGGAGCGGTCCACCTCGTCGCTGATCGGCGTCTCCATGCCGATCGTGGCGCGCCCGGGAGCGACCATGGAGACCTCCTCGAGGTCTCGGCTGGCCTGGAACGAGGCGGTGGCGGTGGCCACGAGGACGAGGGACGCGGTGCAGGCGAGCACCGCCGAGGCGGCGGGCGCGGTGCGGCCGAGATGACGGGACGCGTCCCGAGCGGCGACGCGGAGCATGGTCGCACCGGGCACGACGTCACCGAGCGCGCCGGCGAGCCCGAAGAGGCCGGGGAGCATCAGCAGCGCACCGAGCAGGAGCAGCAGGGAGCCAGGCAGAAGGACGATCCCCGACAGCGGTGTAGGCAGCGCGGGGGCCAGCAGCAGGATCGTCGCCCCTGCGGCCGCGATGGCTCCGGCCGCGAGAACGGCCGCGGGGGAGCGCCGACGAGCTCCGGCGGCGGGCCGCCGTGCGGCGAGAGCGGCGATCGGATCGAGCCGCGCGGCGGCGATCGTCGGGGGCAGGCTCGCCCCGACCCCGAGCAGCGGCCCGACGATCAGGAGGCAGGCCGGCAGGTACCACGGGAGGGGGCCGAAGGCAGGACCCAGCTCGGAGGCGAGGAGGGCGCGGAGCAAGGGGATCCCGGCGAGTGCGAGCAGGAGCGCCAGCGAGGAGCCGAGGAGCCCGAGCACAGCACCCTGGCCCAGGTGGATCCGTGCCGCGTCCCGAGGATGGGCGCCCTGGGCGATCATGAGCGCCATCGTGCGGCGCTGACGCTCGGCACCGATCGTCAGGGCCGGGGTGACCAGGAGGACGAGCAGCACGGCAGCGCCGACCACCGCGAGGGCGCTCAGCACGATGCGTGCGAGCACGACGGAGGGGTCGAGCGGGAGGAGGGGCAGCTCGTCGTGCGGCGGGTAGTCCTCGAGCACGGCCCGGGAGATGACCCCGACGCGGTCGGAGTTGAGATCCCTCACCTGCTGCCAGGAGAGATCGGGCGCGTCCAGGAGCAGGAAGTGTCGGCTCACGCCGGACTGGTCCGCCGCGGTCAGCGGAGCGACCCATTCCGGCAGCGCCCACGCCTCGGGGGCGTCCCCGTCGGCGATCCCTGCGACGGTGTAGCCGCGTGCGCTGTCCTCCATGACCGCAGCGATGCGACCGTCGGTCGAGCGCCACCCTGTATCAGGCGGGGCGAGGAGCTGCAGGGTGTCGCCGACCTTCAGCCCGCCGTGCTCCGCCGCGGCGCGCGAGATGACGACCCCCTCGCCGTCGGAGGGAGCGGACCCGTCCACGAGAGGCGGGAGCAGGAGGTCGAGGGCCTCCGGGGAGGCCTCGTGCAGCGTCAACGTCCGGAGCTGCTCGGCGTCCAGCTCCCCGACCGCGGCGGCGGACGAGGCGCGGCTCTGGTCCCCGGGGTCGAGTGCGAGGTCGGTGGTCATCAGCAGCGTGGGGGAGTTCCACCATTCGAGAAGACGCGCCTGGTCGGGCAGGTCGGCGGAGATCTCCGACGGGCTCGCCGGAAAACGGTCCTCCTGGTCGATCCAGGGAGGGATCGACTCGGGGCGCTGCGTGAGCGGTTCCGTCGACGCGGTGGCGGTGACGATGCCGTCGGTGCCCTCCGGGAGCGAGCCGAGGGCGGTGTCGCGGTCCGTCGCCGGTGGGGTCATCGAGGACAGCACCAGGAGGATCATCGTGAGGGGGACGGCGATCACGGCCACGGCGAGCAGGGAGCGGCCGCGGTGACGGGCGGCGTCCCGCAGCGCGAGGCGCAGCAGGGTTCGCATGCGGGCTGCTCTCACGCCGACCACGGGGTCACCTCCGGTGCCGCCACGCCGACGACGTCGCCGTCGCGCAGCTGGAGCGTGCGGTCCGCCCAGGCGGCGAAGCGCGGCTCGTGGGTCACCAGCACCACACCTGCTCCCGCATCCGCGCGGCCGCGCAGGAGGGCGATGATGTCGCGTCCGGACATGGAGTCGAGTGCACCGGTGGGCTCGTCGGCCAGGAGCAGGCGCCGTGGACCGACGAGCGAGCGCGCGATCGCCACCCGCTGCGACTGGCCGCCGGAGAGCTCTGCGGGCATGCGTGAGGCGAGCTCCTCGATGCCCACCTCCGCGAGCGCTCCGAGAGCGGCGGCGCGTGCCGGCCGTGTGCGCAGCCCGGCGAGCTCGAGCGGGAAGGCCACGTTCTCGAGCGCCGTCAGGCCGGGCAGGAGGTTGAGCTCCTGGAACACGTAGCCCAGCACATCGCGGCGCAGCACGGCGCGTTCGGCCTCGGAGAGGTCCGTGAGGGACTTCCCGTCCACGAGCACCTCGCCGCTGGTGGGGAGGGCGAGGCCGCCAGCAAGGTGCAGAAGGGTGGACTTCCCGGAGCCGGAGGGGCCCATCAGGGCGACGAACTCGCCGGGCTGCACCGCGAGATCGACGCCCCGCAGTGCGGTCACCTCGCGGGCACCGTGGCCGTGGACTCGGGTGACGGCGCGCATCTCGAGCAGTGCCGTCACCGCCGTGCCTCCTGCCGCGGTGCGGTACGGGCGGCGGCAGGTTCCGGTGGCGCATCCAGCCGGGCGGCGGCCCGTTCGAGCGTCCCCTCGACGTCGTCCAGCCATCGCAGCTCCGCCTCCACCGCGAAGAGATGGTGGTCGAGGACCAGGCGCGCGGCGAGGTCGGACTCCGCGATACCCCGCCTGGCACGAGTGGCCTCGTGCAGGGCGGAGAGCGTCGCCGTGCGCTGGCGCTGCACCAGCGCGGTGACGTCCATCCCGGGCACCACGACCGCGAGGGACAGCTTCAGGACCAGCTCGTGACGGTCGGGTCGCGCGCGATCCACCGTGCTCTCCCACCAGTGCTCGAGCTCATCGCGGCCGCGGCCGGTGAGCCTCCACGTGCCGGCCGTGGAATCCTCCGGGTCCGCAGGGCCACGTTCGATGCAGCCGTCTCGCTCGAGACGCGACAGCGTCGAGGAGACCTGCCCGATGTTCACCGGCTGCACCTGGCCGGTGGCCTCGTCGAAGGACTTGCGCAGCTGGTACGTGGTGGCCTCGCCTGCGCTGAGCAGCGCGAGCATCGCGGCACGGATGGACATCGGGACCCTCCTAGGGTTTCCGAGTAACGGTTACTCGGTAATCATTGAGGGTCGTCGGGGTGCGGGTCAAATCGTGGGCTCGCTCCGTCCGCTCACCGCGTCTCCCACCCGCGCCACGCCGCCGCGACCCACTCCTCCGGATCGACGGCCGCAGGCGAGGCGCCCTGCGAGCGCAGCCAGGTGCACATGGTGCGGCAGTCGCGGCGCAGGAACTCGGTGCCGTGCGGGTTCGCGATCAGGTCGACGACCTGCGGGACGTCGATGATCACCGGATCCGGCTCGGCGAGACGGGAGTCGGCCAGCACGTTGTAGGGGGAGAGGTCGCCATGGACCAGGCCCAGTCGTGCGAGGTCCAGGACGGCCTCCCGCATGAGACGGGCCCAGCGCTCCGCGGTCGCGGGGTCGGGGCTCGTCTCCTGGAGGCGCGGCGCGGCGACCGCGCCGTGCTCGTCGTCGGTGCCGATGAACTCCATCAGCAGCTCGGTGCCGACGATCTGCACCGGATAGGGGACGGGCAGCCCCGCCTCCCACAGACGGCCGAGCACCTCGAACTCGGTGCGCGCCCACTGGCCCGCGGCGACCTGCTTGCCGAAGGCGGTGCCCTTCTTCATCGCGCGGGCCTCGCGGGAGTCGGCGCCGCGCCGTCCCTCGGCGTAGGCGCTCGAACGGTGGAAGGTGACCTGGTCGGGGTCGCGGTAGCGCTTGGCGACCAGGAGTGACGCCTCGCCGGGTGCGCCGGTCAGCTGCTCGGCGGGCAGGGCGCGGTCGATGAGGAAGGCGTCGGCCTCCTTGCCGGTCTTGAGGATGCCGAGCTCGGTGTCGATCGCGCCGTCGTGCTGCACCACCCAGTCGGGGAAGGGCTGCGGGCCACGGTCGAGGGTGTGGGCAGTCTCGGGCCAGGTGGACCAGCGCTGGTCCTCGTCGAGCTCGGCGAGGGAGAGGGAGAACATGGAGCGTGCGAAGAAGTCGTCCGCATCGAAGGACGAGGTCATGGGGGTCTCCTGAGGGAGGGGCGCCCGCTCTCAGCGAGGCGCGGTGGAGGGGAGGACGGCAGGGGTCAGCACGGTGACGCTCATCAGGTCCTCCTTCCCTCGGGGCCGGCCCTGGCGGGGCGGCGACGGGGCGAGCGTATGCGGGGCGCCGCTCGCGCCGCCACCGATTTACGGTCTCGACGTAGGGTGACGGGATGTTCCTCGAGAACCTCGGCATCGACGCCCTCGATCCCCGCCGCCTCGGACGCTTCTGGGAGGAGGCGCTCGGCACCACCACCCTTACCGACCAGCCGGGGATCTTCGAGACCCGGCTGGACATCGACGGGGAGGCCTACCTGGATCTGTGCTTCGCCCGCGTTCCGGAGCCGAACCGCTCCCCGCAGCGCCTGCACCTCGACCTGCTCGGCGGGTCCGCGCAGCAGGAGATCGCGCGACGGCTGCGCGGGCTGGGGGCGAGCGACCTCGACGTCGGCCAGGGCGAGGTGCCGTGGATAGTGCTCGGCGACGTCGAGGGCGGCGCCTTCTGCGTGATGGAGGAGCGGGCGGCGTACACCGGCACCGGCCCGCTCGCCGCCCTGCCGCTGGACTCCGCCGATCCGGAGCGGGATGCGGAGTTCTGGGCCTGGCTCAGCGGCTGGGTGCCCGCGCCCGCCGTCGCGCCGCGCACCCTGCGCCACCCCTCGGGTCGCGGCCCGCTGCTCGAGCTGTGCCCGGAGCCGGCCCCGAAGCAGCCGGGAGCCAAGAACCCGATCCACCTCGACGTGCGGCTCGAGGGAGGCGATGATCCCGACGAGGTCGCCGCCGGGATCGCCGCACGGGGCGGGGCGGAGCTCTTCCCGGACTGGGGCGAGCTCCCGTGGCGGGTGTTCCGCGACCCCTCGGGCAACGAGCTCTGCGTGCTGCCCGCTGCGGGCGGCGCATGAGCCGCGGCCGACGCACCGCCGGATTCCTCGGCGTCCTGCTCGGCGGGGCGGGCGCGCTGCACATGGTCCGCCCCGAGCACTTCGACACGATCGTCCCGACGGCGCTGCCGGGACCCGCGCGCGGCTACACCTACGCCTCGGGCGTCGCCGAGCTCGCCGTGGCGGCGCTGCTCGCCGTGCCGCGCACCCGGCGGCTGGGCGGTCTCGCGGCGGCCGCCCTGTTCGTGGCCGTGTTCCCCGCCAACGTGCAGATGGCGTACGACTGGCGCGGAGCGCGGCCGCGGAAGCGGGCGATCGCCTATGGGAGGCTCCCGCTGCAGGGCGTGCTCATCGCGCAGGCGCTGCACGTGGCCCGGGCGCGGTCCCGTCGACACGGCCCGGTGTGAATGCGTTAACGTGGCGCACTTCGTGACCTGAGTGACGAAGGAGTACACGTGACGAGCCGACGATCATTCCTCGGCCTGGCAGGTGCGGTGACCGCCACGGCGCTCGCCGGATGCGGCAGCGACCCCGAGATCGACCCGTCGATCGGTCCGCCCGCCGAGCCCGGGCTGAAGGACGAGATCACCTTCGGGATCTGGGACAAGGCGCAGGAGCCGGCGATGCTCCAGATCGTCGACGCGTTCCACGAGCATTATCCCGACATCGCCGTGACCATCTCGACCACCGCCTTCGGGCCCTACTTCGAACGGCTCCGCATCCAGGCGCAGGGCGATGACCTGCCCGACGTGTTCTGGATCAACGGCCCGAACTTCGAGCTCTACGCCTCCTACGGGATGCTGCAGGACCTCAGCGAGCTCGAGGGCTTCGACCCGGCGAACTACCCGCCGAACCTCGTCGAGCTGTACTCCTACGAGGGCACCCCCTACGCGATCCCGAAGGACTTCGACACGATCGCCCTGTGATTCAACCGCGACCTGCTGCACCGCGCCGGGGTCGAGGAGCCCACCGGCAGCTGGTCCTGGGACGAGTACCGCGAGGCCTCCGAGGCGGTCACCCGCGCGCTCGGCGCCGAGCAGATCTGGGGCAACACCGGAGGGCTGGCGAACCAGGCCCTGATCTACCCGCTGATCATGCAGGCCGGCGGGTACGTCCTCTCCGAGGACAAGACCACCTCCGGCTACGACAGCCCCGAGGCGCTGGAGGCCTTCCGCTTCCTGGACGGGATGATCCGCGACGGCATCGCGCCCGACGTCCGCTACACCGCCGAGAACCCGCCGAAGGACCTGTTCAACAACGGACGCGCGGCGCTGTACCCCTCGGGGAACTGGGAGGCGGCGCTGCTGCAGGACTCCCCGGTGCGCGACCAGCTCGGCGTCGCCCCGATGATCCACGGCGCCGAGGAGGCCAACGTCATCCACGGCATCGGCTGCGCCATGTCCGCGCGCAGCCGGCACAAGCCCGCGGCCTCCGTCTTCCTGGCGTTCCTCGGCTCCGAGGAGGCGCACCGCATCCAGGCCGAGGCCGGGGCCGCCAATCCCGCCTTCCTCGGCACGAACGACGCCTACGTCGAGGCGATCCCGGAGTTCTCGCTGGACGTGTTCGTCGACGCGGCGGAGACCGCCCGGGCCTATCCCGCCAGCCAGAACACGAGCGCGTGGCTGCAGCTCGAGGAGCTGCTGTTCCCGAAGATCCTCGGCGGCGACGGGCGGCTCGAGGACGGCGCCCGGGAGCTCGCAGATCGCATGAACGGAGTGCTCGCCGATGAGTCATGACACCGCACCGGCCGTCCCGCGGCGGGCGCGCAGCCGCGACGGCGTCTGGCCGCTCGTGTTCCTCGCCCCGCTGATGGTCGGGGTGATCGTCTTCTACTTCTGGCCGATCCTGGCCACGTTCCTGAACTCCTTCTCGAGCTTCGGCCCCTTCGGCGACCGCAGCTTCGCCGGGCTGGAGAACTACCGCGCGCTGCTGTCGGACACCTTCGTCCCCCGCGCCGTGCTGAACACCGCGATCTACACCGCGATCGTGCTGCTGGGCATCCCGATCGCCGTCGGCGTCGCCTCGCTCATGAACCAGAAGGGGCTGCGGCTGTCCCGCTTCTACCAGGTGCTGTTCTTCCTCCCGGCGGTCTCGATGCCGGTCGCGGTCGCGCTCGTGTGGCGGATGATCTTCAACCAGGAGTTCGGGGTCGTGAACTGGGCGCTCTCGCTCGTCGGGATCGAGGGGCCCTACTGGATCACGGCGCCCTGGTGGGCGCTGCTGGCCGTGTCGATCGTCGGCCTGTGGGCGAGCCTGCCGCTGGCGATCATCATCCTCTCCGCCGGACTGCAGGGGATCCCGTCGGAGCTGTACGAGGCCGCGCAGCTGGACGGCGCGAGCGCGCTGCGGCAGTTCCGCTCCGTGACCGTGCCGCTGCTGACCCCGAGCATCTTCTTCCTGACCATCATCACGGCGATCAACGGGTTCCAGCTGTTCGACCTGCTGTTCGCGATGATGGGCCAGGCCAACCCCGCGATGGCCGACACGCAGTCGCTCGTCTACCTCTTCTACTCCGAGGCGTTCCGCCAGAACGACCAGGGCTACGCCTCGGTGATCGCGCTGCTGATCCTGCTGATCATCGGGGTGTTCACGCTCCTGCAGTTCCGGATGCAGAGGAGGTGGGTCCACTATGAGTGAGCGCACGAGAACCCCTTCGACGCCCCGCACCGCGACATCCCGCACCGCGACGCAGACCCCGCGCCGCTGGGGCACGCACCTGGTGCTGCTGCTCGGCGGGCTGCTGATGGTCTTCCCGTTCCTGTGGCAGCTGAGCATGTCGCTGTCCACGCAGGCCGAGGTCACCTCGGTCCCGCCGAGCTGGCTGCCGGCCGAGCCGCAGTGGGGGAACTACCCGGCGGTGTTCGAGCAGGTGCCGTTCTGGAACCAGTTCCTGAACACGGCGGCGGTGACCGTGGCGCGGGTGGTCGGCCAGCTGCTGCTGTGCGCGCTGGCCGGCTACGCCTTCGCCCGGATGACCTTCCCCGGCAAGAACCTGCTGTTCGCGCTGGTGCTGTCGATCCTGATGGTCCCGTACCAGATCTACCTCATCCCGCAGTACGACATCATCCAGGAGCTGGGCTGGCTGAACACGGTCGCCGGCATCGCGGCGCCGGGCATCTTCAGCGCCTTCGGCACCTTCCTCATGCGCCAGCACTACATGGGCATGCCGCGCTCCCTCGAGGAGGCGGCCCGCCTCGACGGCGCCAACCCGTGGCAGACGTTCTGGCGGATCATGTTCCCGCTGTCGGGGCCCGCGCTCAGCGCGGTCGCGATCCTCACCGCCCTGGCCTCGTGGAACGACCTGATGTGGCCGCTGATCGTGGCGACCTACGACGACCGCACCACCCTCGCGGTGGGGCTCGCGTCGCTGCAGGGCCAGTTCACCACCGACTATCCGGTGATGATGGCCGCGGCGTTCATGGCGATGCTGCCGCTGATGATCCTGTTCATCGTGCTGCAGCGCCGCGTGGTGGAGGGCCTGGCGCACTCGGGCATGAAGGGCTGAGCAGCCCCGCGACCGCCCTCGCCGCGGCGCCGCTCACCGCTGCGACTCGAGCCGCCCCGCCACCACGGTCGCCAGCACGTCCGTCTCCCGCAGACGCTGCGCCGCCTCGCGGGCGGCGGACTCGACCATCACCCCGCCCGGGCCGAGGGGGACCTCCGTGAAGGGGTCCTCCTCGAGCAGCACCACATCGGCCGGCCCCCCTACCCGCAGCGCGGGGATCCCGTCGGTCGAGGCGGCGAGGGCCTCGCGCGGCTGCAGCTGCTGCGCGGGATGCCAGCCGGGGCGCTCATCGGCGCTGCGGTGCACCGCCGCGGCCATCGCCAGCCAGGGATCCAGCGGCGCCACCGGTGCGTCGGAGCCGAGCGCGAGCGGGACCCCGGCCGTGAGCAGGTCCCGCAGCCGGAAGGCCCGGTCCCCGTGCCCCGGCCAGATCGTCTCGGTGGCGTCGCGGTCGTCCAGCAGATGCGCGGGCTGCACCGAGGCGACCACCCCGAGCTCGGCCATGACGGCGATGTCCTCGTCGGTGAGCATCTGCGCGTGCTCGATGCGCGCGGGGATGCCCACCGCGCGGATCGCCGCGAGCGCGATCTGTGCGGCGGCGTCCCCGATCGCGTGGACCGCGGCGGTCAGGCCCTGCGCCCGCGCCCGCCGCAGCACGTCCTCGAGCGCCTCCGGGCCCACGCTGAGCACGCCCCGACCGGCGTAGCCGTGCCCGTCGGTGTAGGTGTCGCGGGTGTACGCGGAATGGGAGCCGAGCGCACCGTCGACGATGACCTTCAGCGGGCCCATGCGCACCAGGCCGCGCTCGTCGAGCGCCATGCCCGTCGGCCCCGGCGCGTTCGCCAGCTCCGCCGGGTACACGGCGGTGCGGATCCGCATCCGCGGGCCGCGGTGCGGCCAGGACTCCCACGGCCGCCCCCACTCCATGTCCGTCAGCCCCACCACGCCGCGCTGGAGGGCCTGGCGCTGCAGCATCGCCGCACCGGTCGCGATCGCCTCGGCCACGCCGGGCAGCTCGGGCAGTCGCGGGGCGAGCGCGAACCACTCCTCCTCCGCGACGATCCCGTCCCGGGGCGGCACCCCGAGCGCCTGCAGCGCGGCGGAGTTCATCCAGGCGTGGTGGGCGTCGCCGCCGATGAGCACCGCGGGCACGGTGCCGGTGACCTCGTCGAGCGCGGGCACGGTGGGCTGGACGGCGAAGTCCACCAGGCGGTGCCCGAAGCCGATCAGCGCGCGGTGGGGATCCACGGCCCAGTCGCGGCGGCCGGCGAGCTCGGCGCGCACCTGCTCGAGGATCACGCCCACGCCGCTCGCACCGGAGGTGTCCAGCCGGGCATGGGCCTGGGCGAGCTGACCGCTGTGGATGTGCTGGTCCCACAGCCCCGGGATCGCGAGCGCCCCATCCCCGTCCAGGACCTCCTCGCCGCCGACGGGCCGGAGCCCGGGAGCGCTCTCGGCGAGCACGCCGTCGCGCAGCCGCAGGTCCACCGGATGCTCCGGCCCCTCGCCCGTGGCGGCATCGAGCGGCCGCACCTGTCTGATCAGCACTGATCCAGACTAGCCGGAGCGCTGCCCGGCGGAGCCGATCATGACGACTGTCATGGGGCGGACGTGACCGCGAGGACTGGGACGCGCCCGCGCGCCGCGGAAGTGTGGGGCCATGACCACGACGACCCCGCCCACGCCCCTCCCCTCACCCTCGACATCCCCGCCGGCGGGACCGGCCGCGATCAGCCTGCGCGGCGTGACCCGCCGCTACGGCGCCGTGCGCGCCCTCGACGCCCTCGACCTCGAGATCCGCGCCGGGGAGATCCTCGCCCTGCTGGGCCCCAACGGCGCCGGCAAGTCCACCGCCATGGAGATGATGGTGGGCCTGGCGACCCCGGATACCGGCACGGTGAGCATCCTCGGCGCCGATCCCGCCACCGCCACCCGCACCGGCCTCATCGGCACCATGCTCCAGGCCGGCGCGCTGCTGCCCGACCAGAGCGTCCGCTCCATGCTGCGGATGCTCCACTCCCTGCAGGCGCATCCCATGCCGATGGACGACGTCATCGCCCAGGCGGACATCGCCGACCTCATGAAGCGCCGGATCGGCGCGCTCTCCGGCGGGCAGGCGCAGCGGGTGCGCTTCGCGATCGCCCTGCTGGGCGACCCGCAGGTGCTGCTGCTGGACGAGCCCACCGTCGGCATGGACGTCGGCGCCCGCCGCGCCTTCTGGGACCAGATGCGCACGGTCGCCGCGACCGGCCGCACCGTCGTCTTCGCCACCCACCACCTCGACGAGGCCGAGCGCGAGGCCGCCCGCGTGGTCGTCATGGACCGCGGCCGGGTGGTCGCCGACGGCACCGGCGCCGAGATCAGCGCCATCGTCGCCGGGCGCATCATCACCCTGCGCGGCGCGAGCCCCGAGCAGGTCGCGGCGCTGCCCGGCGTCGAGACCGCCGCGGAGGACGAGACCTCCCCGGGGCGGGTGCGCGCCGCGTGCACCGACTCCGATGCGGCGCTCGCCGCCCTGTTCACCGGCCCCCTCGCCGGGCAGGTCCACGAGGTCCTCGTCGCCGCCCCCGGCCTCGAGGAGGCCTTCCTGCGCATCACCGACCACACCCCCGAGAGAGGACACGACCGATGAGCACCCCGGCCGCACCCCTGACCGCCCCCGCCGCCGCGCCCGTCGCCGCGCCGCGCAGCGACGCCGCCCCGTCGGCCATCTCGCGCACCGCGCGCTACGCCCTGCACACCACCCGCATGACCCTCACCAACGTGCCGTTCACGGTCTTCACCGTCGCGATGCCGGTGGGGATGTACCTGCTGTTCGGGATGATGTTCGGCCAGGAGGGCGGGGGAGACGCCCGCGGCATGATCATGGTGAACATGGCCGCCTACGGCGGGCTGGGCGCCGCGGTCACCGCCGGCACCCAGATCCAGGAGGACCAGCGCAGCGGCTTCCTGCGCCAGCTGATCGTCGCGGGGCTGTCCCCGCGCTCCTTCCTCGCCGGCTCCATCGTGGCCGCGAGCGCCGTCATCATCCCCGCCCTCCTCGCCGTCGGCGTGGTCGGGATCCTCACCGGGGTCGAGGTGGGCGCCGGGGCGTTCCTGGCCACCATCGTCGTGCTCTGGCTGGGCCTGCTGCCCACCATCCTCATCGGCATCGCGCTGGGCATGCTGCTCAAGGGCGGCGCCGCGATGGCCGGCGGCGTGATCACGATGATGGCGATGGCGATCTTCGGCGGGCTGTGGATGCCGCTGGAGATGTTCCCGGCGTGGATGCAGGACCTCGGTCAGGCGATGCCCACCTACTGGATCTCCCAGCTGGGCAGCTGGACCCTCCAGGGCGGCGAGATGCCGGTGACCGGGCTGGCCGTGATCGGCGCCTGGTCCGCGGTGCTCGGCGTGCTGTGCGCGGTGAGCCTGCGCGGCGCCGTGGGTCTGCGCCGTCGCTGACACAATGGCCCCCATGGAGACCCGCGAGGCACCGGAGCAGCGGCTCTGGGTGCACGGCACCGAGTCGGAGGCCGTGGCCCGGCCGCTGACCCCGCGCGCCGTGCACCGCGCCGCGCTCGACTCCGGCGGCCTGCCCTTCGCGATCCCGCCGGTGGTGTTCATCGCCATCCCGATCACCTTCGCCTGGCTCAACGCGCCGGGCGCGGGAGCCGCCGTCGTCACCGCGCTCATGCTCGTGTACGGGTTGGCGTTCGTGTACTGCACGGGCATCGCGCTGTACCCGCAGAAGGTGCGCCTGGCCTGGTTCGCCCTGTGCACGCTGCTGCTCCTGGGACTGATCCCGGTGCTCGGCCCGGACGTGCTGTACATGGTGATGTTCCAGGCCATGACGCACGTGCTGCTGCTGCCGTGGCGCTGGGCCGGCCCCACGATGGTCGCGGTGTGCCTGTCGGTGTTCGTCCTCGCGCTCGTGCTGGGGATCTACGTCGCCGCCGGGCTGGCCGGGATGGGGATGCTGATGTCGTGGGGCATCGGCTACGGCATCCGCCAGCAGCTCCTCCAGGAGCAGCTCGAGGCCGCGCAGCACCGCAACGCCGTGCTCGCCGTCGCCGCGGAGCGGGAGCGGATCGGCCGCGACCTCCACGACCTCGTGGGCCACTCGCTCACCTCGCTGACCATCTCCGCGCAGCTGGCCCGCCGGCTCCTGGACACCGATCCGGAGGCGGCGCGCGAGCAGCTCACCCTCATCGAGACCACCGTCCGCCAGGCCCTCGCCGACGTGCGCGCCACCGCCTCCGGCATGCAGCACGTGCGCGCCGCGACCGAGATCGCCTCCGCCCGCACCGTGCTGAGCACCGTCGGCATCCAGGCAGAGGTCCCCACCGCGCTGCCGCCCCTGCACGACGACCTCGCCGAGCTGTTCGGCTACGTCATCCGCGAAGGGGTCACGAACATCGTGCGCCACTCCCGCGCCACCCGCGCCGTCATCCACGTCGACGAGAGCTCCGTGACCGTGCGGGACGACGGCATCGGCATCCCCGAGGGCGCGGACCGCACCGGGCTGCGCGGGCTCGAGGCGCGCGTCGCGCTCGCCGGCGGCCGGCTCGAGGTGCGCTCCGACGAGACCGGCACCCGGCTGCACGCCGCCGTCGGCCCCGCGGCGCCGAGCCCCCGCAGCCCCGGCAGTCCCGGGAGCCCGGCATGATCCGCCTGGTGGTCGCCGACGACCAGGCCATCCTCCGCTCCGGCCTGGTCGCGCTGCTGCGCCTGGAGAGCGATCTGGAGGTGGTGGGACAGGCGGCCGACGGGGCGAGCACCCTCGCCGCGGTCGCCGAGCACCGCCCCGACGTGCTGCTGCTGGACGTGCAGATGCCCGCCGGCACCACCGCCGACGGGGCCGACGGGCCGGCCGACGGCATCGCCGTCGCCGAGGCGCTGCAGGGCGAGGAGGACGCGCCGCGGATCATCGTGCTGACCACCTTCGGGCGCGCCGGCTATCTGCGCCGCACCATGGAGGCCGGGGCGCACGGCTTCATGGTCAAGGACACCCCCGTCGAACGGCTCGTCGACGCGATCCGCCGCGTGCACCAGGGGCTGCGGGCCGTGGACCCGGAGCTCGCCGCGCAGTCCCTCGCCGTCGGCCCCAGCCCGCTGACCGCGAAGGAGACCGAGGTGCTGCAGACCGTCGCCACCGGTGCGAGCACCGCGCAGATCGCACAGACCCTCTTCCTCTCCGAGGGGACCGTGCGCAACCACCTCTCGGCCGTCATCGGCAAGCTCGGGGTCACCAACCGGGCGGAGGCGGTGCGGGCCGCCTCGGACAACGGCTGGATCTGAGCCCCGCCGGGCGCCGACGCGTACCCTGCCGGGGTGCACACGATCGACCTCCTGCTCGGCCAGCTGATCAGCATCAGCGTCCCGGCCTTCGCGATCGCGTCCATGCTCTCGATGGGGCTGCGCACCCCGCTGCGCGCCTTCCGCGACCAGCTGCGCGACCGCCGCACCGTCCTGTCCGTGCTCGGCGCGAACTTCGTGGTGGTCCCGGCTGTCGGCACCCTGCTGATCTGGCTGCTGGCGGACCTCCTGCCGCTGCAGACGGGCGAGGGCTTCGTCATCGCGCTGTGCGCCGCCGGGGCGCCCTTCGTGCTGCAGCTGGGCGCGATGGCCCGCATCCCCTACGGCGAGACCGCCGGGCCCATGGCCGTGCTGCTGCTCGGCTCGATCCTGTTCATGCCGCTGGTGGTGCCGTTCCTGCTGCGGGACGTCTCCGTGGACGGCTGGGCGGTGGCGCAGCTGCTGCTGGGCACCATGCTCTCCCCGATGATCGCCGGGATCGTGATCGCCGCCGTCTGGCCCCAGCGCGCGGACCTCTTCGCGCGGATCGCGGGCGGCGCGGCCGCGGTCTCCGCGGTGCTGATGTTCCTCTCCGGTTTCGGGGCGCACAGCGTCTTCGTGCTGCAGCTGCTGCTCTCCCCGGTGATGCTGGTGGCGGTGGGCCTGGTCGCGCTCGCCTTCGCGGCGGGGCGCTTCGCGGGCGACCTCGCGGGGGACACCCTCACGGTCGGCGACGGGCCCGCGATCCTCACCAGCCAGCGCAACATCGCCGCCGCGCTGCTCGTGGCCCGCACCGGCGCGGAGGACGGCGACGGTTCGATCGTGGTGGCGATCCTGCTGCTCAGCGCCGTCGGCTTCGTGATTCTCGTGCCCTACGCGCTGGCCAGCGGGTACCTGCGGCGACGCCGCGCGGGGGAGCAGGCCACGCTCGGGGTGCTGCTGGGAGTCGTCGGCCCGCGGTCGGACTGAGCGGCGCCGGGGCGGGGTGTTTCGCTCCAGGCGTCACGGTCCTGGGATCTGGGTCATGTCCTCGCGCGGCGCGAGAGCCTAAGGTCGTGGGACGTGTCCTCCCTGCTGCGCATCGTCCGCTTCACCCGCTCCCTCGCCCCGCTGTACACCGCGGTCATCCTCTGCTCCGTGCTCACCTCGGCGGCGGCGCTCGCGGTGCCCTTCCTCATCGGCAGCGCGACCGACACCGTGGCCGGTGCCGTCGGCGGCGAGACCCCCGCCGGCACGGCCGTGCGCACCGTGGTGCTGCTGGCCGCGGCGGTGCTGCTCGCGGAGCTGCTGAACACGGTGATCTCGAACATCGGCGGCTGGTTCGGCGACGTGATGAGCAACCGGATGCGCACGATCCTCTCGGTGCGCTACTACGAGAAGCTGCTGCACCTGCCGCAGCGCTGGTTCGACGGCGAGATCACCGGCACGATCGTGGCGCGGCTGAACCGGTCGATCACCGAGATCACGAACTTCGCGAAGACGATGTCGAACTCCTTCGCCTCGATGCTCATCACCACGGTCGCGGTGCTCGCCATCAGCGCCTGGTACGCGTGGCCGCTCACGGTGCTGCTGCTCATCGTGTTCCCCGTGTACGTGTGGCTGACCTCCCTCACCTCGGTGAAGTGGCAGAGGCTCGAGGCGGAGAAGAACGAGCAGGTGGACATCGCCTCGGGCCGCTTCGCCGAGGTGGTGGGCCAGATCCGGGTGGTGAAGTCCTTCGTGCGCGAGCGCGGCGAGCTCGCGGACTTCTCCCGCCGCTTCGGCGCGACCGACGCCACCACCCGCGCCCAGTCCACGCACTGGCACCGGATGGACGTGATCCGCCGCTCGTTCCTGAACCTGGTGTTCTTCGGCATCTACGTGATCATCTTCGTGCGCACCGTGCAGGGCGCCTTCTCCCTCGGCGAGATGGTGCTGCTGGTGCAGCTGATGAGCATGGCCAAGGCCCCGGTGGAGTCGATGAGCTGGGTGATCGATTCGGCGCAGCGTGCGATCGCCGGCTCCCGGGACTACTTCCGGGTGATGGAGACGCCGGTGGACCCGCGCACCGCGGCGGTGATGGCGGCGCAGCCGGGCGAGGAGCCCGACGGCACCGCTCCCGACGGCACCGCCGCCGATCGGGCGGCGGCCGAGGGCGCCCTGGTCGCGTCGGCGCCGATCGAGCCGGTGCCCGGCGCGCCCGTGCTCGCCTTCCGCGACGTCGACTTCGCCTACGAGGACGGCGAGGACGTGCTGCACGGCATCGACTTCACCGTGGACCGGGGCGAGAAGATCGCGCTGGTGGGCGAATCCGGCGGCGGCAAGTCCACGATCGTGAACCTGCTGCTGGGACTGTACGAGCCGCGGCAGGGCAGCATCGAGGTGGTGGGCCGCTCGAGCGCCGAGCTGCCGCTGGACCAGCTGCGCTCCCGCATCGGCGTGGTCTTCCAGGACGCCTCGCTGTTCTCCGGCACGCTCCGGGAGAACATCGCCTACGGCCGGCCCGAGGCGAGCGACGAGGAGGTCGTCGACGCGGCCCGCCGCGCGAACGCCGACGCCTTCATCCGCCGCTTCCCCGACGGGTACGAGCAGCTGATCGGGGAGCGGGGGCTCAAGCTCTCCGGCGGGCAGCGCCAGCGCGTGGCGGTCGCGCGGGCGATGCTCAAGGACGCCCCGGTGCTGGTGCTCGACGAGGCCACCTCCGCGCTGGACACCAAGGCCGAGATCCAGGTGCAGAAGGGCCTGGACGAGCTGATGGCGGGCCGCACCTCGCTGATCATCGCCCACCGCCTCTCGACGATCGCGGAGGTGGACCGCATCATCACGCTGCGCGACGGGGTGATCGACGAGATCGGCAGCCCCGCCGAGCTCGCCGGATCCGGCGGGATCTACGCCCAGCTGCTCGCCCTGCAGAGCTCCGGGGACACCCGGCGCCTGGCGAAGTACGACATCACCGGCTGAGCCCGGGACTCCGGCCGCAGGCTCAGGCGAGGTCGCGGCGGAGGGTCACGAACACCGCCGCGGCGGAGGCGACCGACGCATAGCCGAGCAGGATCAGCCCTCCGAGCAGCGGCGAGGCGAGGGGAGCGGCGGTGGTCGAGGTCTGCTCCGCCATCGCCTCGGTGAGGAACGAGAAGCGGGTCAGCGAGGCCGTGGCCCCTCCCGGGAGGTAGGGGTACAGGCTCTTCAGCCCGGGGATCAGCAGGAGCATGTTCTCGACGAGGTAGAAGTAGCCCAGCACCACCCCGATCGCGAGCAGCTGGCGCCGGGCCAGCGCCCCGATCCCCACGCCGAGCAGCATGTGCACCACGCTCGCGAGGGTCAGCTGCCCCAGCACCGTGAGGAGCTGGGAGGGGGAGAGGCCGAGGACCTGCCCGTGCACCGCCGCGCCCAGCAGCGCGGCGGCGCCGGAGCTGACGGAGGCGAGCACCCCGTAGGCCAGCCCCAGCAGCGCGAACACCGCGAGCTTCGCCCCCATCACCGTGCCCCTGCGGGGAACGGCCAGGAAGGTGGTGCCGATCGTGCGGTGGCGGTACTCGCCGGTGACCGCGACGGTGCCGAGCAGCGCGGGCACGAACAGCAGCAGGCCGCCGAGGCCGAGCACCGAGGCGGCACCCTCCGCGGTGTCCAGCGGCGGCAGCGGCGGCTCGGCGTTCTCCGGGCCGAGCAGCGCGAGCACCCCGGTGACGCCCCCGCCGCACACGAGAGCGGCCAGCAGCGTCCACAGGGGCAGACGGGTGGAGAGCACGCGGAGGATCTCTCCGTGCAGGGCCGCCCTCATGCCGCCACCTCCTGACCGGTCGCCTGCAGGAAGGCGTCCTCGAGGGTGGGCGCGGTCTCCAGCAGCGCCGCGAGCGTCCCCTTCCAGGAGAGGCGCCCGCGGTCGATGAGCACCACGTCGTCGATCGCCTGCTGCATCTCGCTGAGCACGTGGCTGGACAGCAGCACGGTGCGGCCCTCGGCGGCGGTGCGGCGCAGGAAGCGGCGCAGCCAGGCGATCCCGGCGGGATCCAGCCCGGTGGAGGGCTCGTCCAGGATCAGCAGCTCGGGCTCGCCGAGCAGCGCCGTGGCCAGGGCGAGCCGCTGGCGCATGCCGGTCGAGAAGGTGCCCACCCGTCGGTCCGCGAACTCGGTGGATCCGGTCTCCTCGAGCACGGCCTCGACCCGTCCTGCCGGCAGGGCGGACAGCGCGGCGCAGGTGCGCAGGTGGTCGCGGGCCGTCATGCCCGGGTGGGCGCCGGCGAGGTCGAGCACGGCGCCGACGGCGCGGGCGGGGGCGGGCAGCGTGCGGTAGTCGCGGCCGAGCACCTGCGCGCTGCCGCGATCGGGGGAGATCAGCCCCAGCAGCATGCGCAGCGTGGTCGACTTCCCCGCGCCGTTGGGTCCGAGGAAGCCGGTCACCCGGCCCGGGCGGACGGTGAAGCTCACGTCCTCGACGGCGCGCACCGCGCCGAAGCTCTTCGTCAGGCCGTCGACGCGGAGCGGCGGGGTGCCGGTCGCGGTGCTCTCGTCGGGCGTCATCGCGGACTCCTCTGGCTCATAGAATGGTCTCGTACTGCGAACATTATCAGGATGAGAATGGTAGGGGAAGAGTCGATGCCCGAATCTGCGATGCTCGCCGAGACGATCGCCCATCCCGTGCGGCTGAGGATCATCCAGCAGCTGGGCGGGCGCAGCCTCACCACCGCGCAGCTGCGGGAGGCGCTGCCGGACGTCACCCAGGCCACTCTCTACCGGCACGTCCGCGCCCTGCTCGACGCCGAGCTGCTGACCGTGGTCGAGGAGCGCAAGGTGCGCGGTGCGCTCGAGCGCACGCTCGCGCTCGGCGAGCAGATGGCGCACGTCGACCAGGAGGGCCTGCGCGCCATGAGCGCCGCGCAGCTGCGGGAGGCCTTCCTCGTCTTCCTCGGCGGTCTGGCCGAGGATTTCGACCGCCTGCTCGCAGCCGAGGACGAGGACCTGCGCGCCCTGCTGGGGTTCGGGCGCGGCCCGCTCTACGCCGACGCCGACGACCTCGCCGCGCTCCAGGCCGGGATCGCGGAGCTCCTGGCCCCCTACCAGGAGGATCGCGGAGAGGGGAAGCGACGGCTCAGCCTCGCGACGGTGCTGCTGCCGGAGGTCGGCCCGTGAGCGGACCCCACGGCATCGAGCAGCGGGCGCGTGCGCTGTGGAGCCGCCGGACGGGGGAGGGCGGGCGGCTCGCCCTCCCGATCACCGCCGTGCTCGGCCTCGCGCGTCGTCCCTGAGCAGCCGGGGCAGCAGCCGCACCAGCACCACCATCCCCACGAGCTCGACGAGGGTCTGGGTGACCACCACGGCCGGTGCGAGCGGGGACGGCAGGGCGAGGGCCAGCGGAAGCACCACCAGGGAGTTGCGGGTCGCGCCGGAGAAGGTCACGGCGCGGGCTTCGCGCACCCCGAGCCGGGCGAGGCGGGACACCAGGATCCCGGCCGCCGTCGCGAGCACGAGGAAGGCGAGGTAGACGGGCACCAGCGCGAGCAGCGCCGTGCCCGCCCCGAGCGCCCGCGGCGTCTGCGAGGCCACCACGGCCACGAGCACCACCACCATCAGCGGCACCATCGCCCCGGAGAGATCGAGGGCGGGTACCAGGCGCTGCAGCAGCGCCGCGAGCAGCAGCGGCAGCAGGATCAGCAGCACCAGCGCCCGCACGAAGGGCACGGGGGAGAACAGGGCCGTCCCTGCCCCGCCCGCGAGGAGCGGCACCAGCACCGGCAGGGTGAGCATCTGGACGAGCATGAGCAGCGGGGTGGCCCCCAGCAGCTGCTCCCGCGCACCCCCGGCGAGGGCGGCGAACACGATGACCAGCAGCAGCGCCGCGATCGACGGCTCCACCGCGATCTCGAGCACCCCGGCGGTGCCGGGGAGGACGGCGCCGAGCAGGAGGCCGATCGCGATCGCGCCCAGGTAGAGCGCGACCTGGTGCGCCTCGAGGCGGTCGCGGAACCGGGTGGTGGGCATCCCCGCACGCTACCGACCGATCTCAGGCGACGTCCGGGGCCGCGGGATAGCATGTCCGCGATCACACTGTCCCCGGGGGACGAAGGAGCAGACATGGGATTCATCCAGGCATTCAAGGGCGCTGTGGGCGGGATGCTCGCCGATCAGTGGAAGGACTTCCTCACGATCCCGAACGGCCTGCCGCAGACGGCCGCGCTGTTCCCCGCGGTCCCGCAGGGCACCGACGCCGGCCGGGGCTCGAACACGCGCGGCTCGCAGAACATCATCTCCAACGGCTCGAAGATCCTCGTGCCCCAGGGGTACGGCCTGATCACCGTCGTCGACGGCCGGGCCACGGGCCTGATCACCGAGGCCGGCGGCTACGAGTTCAACGACTCCTCGCCCGATGCGCGCTCCGTCTTCGCCGGGGACGACGTGCTCGCCTCGACCGTGGGCACCTCGTGGGAGCGCTTCAAGTTCGGCGGCCGCCCCTCCTCGCAGCAGCTCGCCTTCTACGTGAGCCTCAAGGAGATCCCGGACAACCGCTTCGGCACCCAGTCGGAGATCTACTGGGACGACGCCTATCTCAACGCGCAGGTCGGCGCGGTGTGCCGCGGCTCGTACACGCTGCGGATCATCGACCCGCTGCTGTTCGTCCACAACTTCGTGCCCGCGACCTTCATCTCCGCGAACGCCCCGGTGTTCGACTTCGCCGACGTCGACAACGCCGCGGGCGGGCAGCTGTTCCGCGAGGTCGTCGGCTCCCTCGCGCAGGCGTTCTCCCGCTACACCAACGATCCCGACAAGGGCAATCGCATCTCCCGCATCCAGGGCGACTCGGTGGGCTTCGCCCAGTCGCTCTCAGCCGCGGTCGAGGAGGGCTACCGCTGGTCCAGCGACCGCGGGCTCGCGATCGTGAAGACCGCGATCGTCTCGATCGAGTACGACAAGAACACCCGCGAGCTGCTCAACGACGTCCAGAAGGCCGATGCCCTCTCCGGCGCCCGCTCGCAGTCCTTCATGAACCAGGCCGCCGCACGCGGCGTGCAGTCCGCCGGCGAGACCGGCGGCGGCGCGGGCCTGGCCATGTTCGGTGCCGGCATGGGCGCGGCGGGCGGCATGGTCAACCCCGCCCAGCCGTGGTCCCCGCCCGGCCAGCAGCAGCCGGCGCCCCAGCAGGCCCCGCCGCAGCAGGCCCAGCCGCAGCAGGAGGCCCCCGCGCAGCCCGCCCAGGAGGACCCCGTCGCCAAGCTCGCCCAGTACAAGCAGATGCTGGACCAGGGCCTGATCAGCGACGAGGACTACGAGGCGGCGAAGAAGGCCGCGCTCGGCCTCTGAGCCGACCGAGCCCCGAACGACGATGACAGTTCCTCCGCAGGATCCCCGCGATCCGCAGCGCCCGCCGTGGGCGCGTCCGGATCAGCCCGCCGCCCCCGCGCAGGGGGCCGGCGGGCCGGTCCCGCCCGCGCCCGCCGGGCAGCCGATCCAGGGCGGTCAGCCGCTCCCGACCGGCCAGGGCGCGCCGTCGGGCGGGGATCGTTTCACCCCGTCGGACGCCCCGAGCAGCGGTCCGCAGCCCCCGCCCCAGTGGCCCGGGAACGCGCCGCAGGCGGGACCGCAGCAGTCCGGCGCGCCGCAGATGCTGGGGGACGAGGCCGTCGCGGGGGCGGCCGAGGCGGCGCGGAAGCACTCCGCGAACCGGATCATCGACACCAGCTCCGGCGAGGACGACGGGCTGAGCAAGTGCCCGCGCTGCGGCAGCACCGACATCCAGTACTCGTTCACCGCGCAGGCGCTGCAGTGCTCCTACTGCCGCCACACCTGGAACGAGGAGAACGCGGAGCAGGCCTTCGGGCTGGACTCCTCGATCGCGGAGCTGCGCGGCCACACCCTCGCCTCCGGCACCGCGGACATCCGCGAGGACCTCACCACCGTGACCCTGAAGTGCCAGGGCTGCGGCGCGGAGGTGGTCATCAACGTCGAGCAGAAGCTCCAGGCCCGCTGCCACTGGTGCCGGCAGACCCTGTCGATCAACTCGCAGATCCCCAACGGCGCGGTCCCGGACGCGGTGCTGCCCTTCCACCTCACCCGCGAGCAGGCGATCGAGCGGATCGAGGCCTTCGCCGGGAAGCGGAAGGCCTTCGCCCAGGCGCGCTTCAAGGAGGAGTTCGTCCCCGACAACGTCATGGGCGTGTACATCCCGTACATGGTCGTGGACGGGAACATGCACGCGGTGCTGCGCGGCTCCGGCGAGGTCACCACCCGCAAGTACACCGTGACTACCGGCAGCGGCGACAACAAGCGCACCGAGACCTACTACGACGCGGACGTCTACGCCGTCCAGCGCGCCTTCGACATGCTGGTGGACGATCTCACGATCGTCTCCGCCGAGCGGTTCAACGCCCGCGACAACACGCAGGCCACGAACAACATCCTCAACGCCGTCCAGCCGTACGACACCGAGAACGCCGTCGCCTACAACTCCAACTACCTCAAGAACTTCACCTCCGAGCGGCGCGACCTCAACGTGCGCGACGTGGACGACGAGGTGGAGAACCGGTTCCTGGCGATCGCGCGGGCGAAGGCCACCCCGACCGTCGGCCGGTACGACCGCGGCGTGCGCTGGGAGGAGGAGGGCGTGGCCGTGCGCGGCACCCGCTGGGTGTCGGTGTACGTGCCGGTGTGGCTGTACAGCTACGCGGACTCCGCCCGCAGCGAGGGCACGCTCGTGCACTACATCGCGGTCAACGCCCGCAACGGCAACACCATGGGCTCGATCCCCGTCTCCCATCCGAAGATCTTCGCCGTCGCCTGCACGGCCGGGACGGTGGCCGCCGTCCTCGCGGCCGTCGTCGGCTTCGGCTGGTTCCTGATGGGATGAGGCACCGGATCATGAGGACCACCCCGCACCCGAGCTGTTCCGGAGGACGCCATGCTGCCGCTGCTCGCTGAGATCACCGCCGACCCGGCGACGATGATGCTGCTGGCCGATTCCGACTCCGGAGCAGCCGGCATCGCCTTCCCCTTCCTCGCCGGCCCCGCCGTGTTCGCCGCGGTGTACGGCGGGATCTACCGCTACTACCGCAACACCGACAAACGCCACCACTTCGAGAAGGAGACGGAGGTCGCCGTCGGCAACCTCCAGCAGGACGATCGCAAGGTCCGCTCCAAGACGCGGCTGAAGAACCGGCACATGTCCGACAGCAACGTCACCGACCACCTCAAGCGCGTGCGCCGGATCCAGGTGCAGTGACATGGGCGCCGGGCACGCTGGGGCCGCCGCCGACGTGATCGTCGTCGGCGCGGGACTGGCGGGCCTGGTCGCCGCCACCGAGATCGCCGACGCCGGCCGGAGCGTGCTGCTCCTCGAGCGGGAGGGGGAGCAGGACCTCGGCGGGCAGGCCTGGTGGAGCTTCGGCGGGCTGTTCATGGTGGACACCCCCGAGCAGCGCCGCCTGGGGGTCCGCGACAGCCTGGACCTCGCCCGGCAGGACTGGCTCGGCTCCGCCGCCTTCGACAGCCCCGAGGACCACTGGCCCCGCCGCTGGGCCGAGGCGTACCTGCAGTTCGCGGCCGGCGAGAAGCGGGACTGGCTGCGCCGGCTGGGCCACCGCAGCTTCCCGGTGGTGGGCTGGGCCGAACGCGGCGACGGCCGCGCCGAGGGGCACGGCAACTCCGTGCCCCGCTTCCACATCACCTGGGGGACCGGCCCCGGGATCGTCGAGCCGTTCGCGCGGAAGCTCGCCGCGCACCGCGAGACCGGCCGGATCGTGCTGCGCACCCGGCACGCCGCCCGCGAGCTGCTGCTCGAGGACGGCCGCGTCACCGGGGTGCGCGGGCAGGTGCTCGCGCCCGACGACTCCCCGCGCGGCGCGGGCTCGAGCCGCGAGGTGACCGGCGAGTTCGTCGAGCACGCCGCGGCGGTGCTGCTCGCCACCGGCGGCATCGGCGGCAACGAGGAGCTGGTGCGCCGGCTCTGGCCCGCCGAGCTCGGCACCATGCCCGAGAGCTTCGTGCACGGGGTGCCCGCGAGCGTCGACGGCGCCGGGATGCTGGCCGCCGAGCGCGCCGGCGCCCGCTGGATCCATCAGGACCGCATGTGGCACTACACCGAGGGGATCCGCAACTGGGACCCGGTGTGGCGCGGTCACGGCATCCGCATCCTGCCCGGGCCCTCCTCCCTGTGGATCGACGCCCGCGGCCGGCGCCTTCCCGCCCCCGCCTATCCCGGCTTCGACACCACCTCGACGCTGCGGCACCTGCGCACCACCGGGCACGACCACTCCTGGTTCGTGCTCACCCGGAAGATCATCGAGAAGGAGTTCGCCCTCTCCGGCAGCGAGCAGAACCCGGACCTCACCGGGAGGGACTGGACACAGGTGGCCGGCCGGGTGCGGCCCGGCGCCCCCGGCCCGGTGCAGGCCTTCCTCGACCACGGGGAGGACTTCCTGCAGGCCGCGACCCTGCCCGAGCTGGTCGCGCGGATGAACGCCCTGACCGGCGAGGAGCTGATCGACGCCGGCGAGCTCGAGCGCACGGTGCGCGCACGGGACGCCGAGGTGAGGAACCCCTTCTCGAAGGACACCCAGATCACGGCGCTGCGCGGGGCACGGAACTACCTGGGCGACCGGCTGATCCGCACCGCCGCCCCGCACCGTCTGCTCGACCCGGCGGCGGGGCCGCTCATCGCGGTGCGCCTGCACGTGCTGCTGCGCAAGACCCTCGGCGGCCTCGAGACGGATCTCGGCGGGCGGGTGCAGCGCAGCGCGGCGCGCAGCGGTGCCGGAGCGCTCCCGGGCCTCTACGCGGCGGGAGAGGCGAGCGGCTTCGGCGGCGGCGGGATGCACGGGCACAACGCCCTCGAGGGCACCTTCCTCGGCGGCTGCCTGTTCACCGGCCGACAGGCCGCCGCCGGCGTGCTCGCGGACCTGCGCTGACACCCCGGCACCGCGGACGCGGCGACGAACTTCCTGTCCCCTGCGTGGGCTGAAGCGCTGTGGGAGGCCGAGCCCACGCCAGCGACAAGAAGTTCGTCCTGCACCGGGCGCGGGCGCGGCGGGCCAGCGGAGTCACTCGCCGGTGCGCTCGGCCTCCTCCAGCAGGATGGTGGAGAAGTCGTCCTCGCCGTGACCGGCGGCGATCTCCGCCTCGAGCGAGGCGAGCGCGCCGCGCAGCGCCGGCAGGTCCGCGCCGGGGCGGGGGCCGGCGTCGTCGCTCGCGGCGTCGCCCGTCGTCCCCGCGACCGTGTCGATCATCAGCCGGGCGTCCTTCGCGATCGCGTTCGCGGTGAAGTCCCCGCCCTCGGTGGTGCGCTCGCCGCGCACGAACGGGCCCTTCATCCCGGCGATGAACGCCAGACCGGTGCCGCCGAGCATGTCGAGGGTCTCCTCCGCGGAGGTGCCGGTCGCCTCGCCGAGCGCGAGCGCCTCCCGCAGCCCCTGCGCGCTCACCGCGAGGGCGAGGTTCGCCAGCAGCTTGCCGACGGCGGCCTGGCGCCCCGACTCCACGGCGCGCAGCCGCTCCGGATCCGCCCACGGGGCGACGAGCTCGCACACCTGCGCGCGCAGCGCGGCGTCGGGCGTGCCGACGTAGACGCCGAGCGTCCCGGCCCGGGCGGGGCCGAGCCAGCCGACCACCGGCACACCCACGTAGGAGGGCACCGCGGCGGCGAACTCCTCGGCGTCGGCGGGGGAGACGGTGGTGGTGTCCACCCAGGGCAGGCCGTGAGGGATCAGCGACGGCGCGATCACGGTCTCCCGCACCGCCTCGGGGCCGAACAGCGAGGTGATGACGAGCTCCGCGTCGGCGACGGCCTCCGCGGCGGTGCCGGCGACGGCGGCCCCCGCCTCGGCGAGGCGCTCCGTGCGGTCCGTCGTGCGGTTCCACACGGTCAGCTCGTGGTCGCGGAGGAGGTGGAGGGCGAGCTCGGTGCCCATGCGGCCGGTGCCGAGGAATGCGATTCTCATGCCCCCAGTCTCGCACCGGCGGCAGGATGAGGAGGAGAGGTGGGACAGCCCGTCCACAGCCCGGTGTCGAGCACCGTCTCCGAGCATGCACAATGGAGGCATGACTCCACGCGTGACCCGTCGTCGAGCGCTCGCCGCGGCTGCTGCCGCGGGCTTCGGCCTGCCTGCCGTGGCCGAGGCCGCCCCGAAGCCCTCCCGTCCCCGGGGGCGCTTCCAGAACCTGCGGGTCGCCACCTACAACGTCTCCCTGCACCGGGCGGAGCAGGGCGCGCTGCTCGAGGACCTCGCCACCGGTGAGGACCCGCAGATCCGCGCGGTCGCGGAGGTCATCCAGCTCAACAACCCCGACGTGATCCTGCTCAACGAGTTCGACCACGACGAGGACGGCGCGGGCATCGACCTCTTCCGCACGAAGTACCTCGAGGTCGCGCAGAACGGGAAGAGCCCGGTCTTCTACCCCTACGCCTTCACCGCCCCGGTCAACACCGGGGTGCCCAGCGGCCACGACCTCGACCAGGACGGCGCCACCGACGGGCCGGGCGATGCCTGGGGCTTCGGGGAGTTCCCCGGCCAGTACGGGATGGTGATCCTCTCCCGCCACCCGATCCTCGCCCAGCAGGCCCGCACCTTCCAGAACCTGCGCTGGGCGGACATGCCCAGCAACCTGCTGCCCACCGAGTTCTACGGCAGCGAGATCGCCGGTGAGCTGCGCCTGAGCTCGAAGTCCCACTGGGATGTGCCGGTGCGGGTCGGCTCGAGCACCGTCCACATCCTCGCCTCGCACCCCACCCCGCCGAGCTTCGACGGGCCGGAGAAGCGCAACCAGCGCCGCAACAGCGACGAGATCCGGCTGTGGGCCGACTACCTCAGCCCCGGGGAGCGCTCCCGCTGGATCGTGGACGACGCCGGGGAGAAGGGCGGTCTCGCCGCCCGCGAGCAGTTCGTGGTGCTGGGGGACCTGAACGCGGACCCGTTCGACGGCGACTCCTGGCCCGGGGCGATCGACCAGCTGCTGAACCATCCCCGCGTGCAGGACACCGCACCGCGCAGCGAGGGCGCCGCCGAGGCCGCCGAGCAGCAGGGCGGGGCCAATGCGGACCACCGCGGCGATCCCCGCTGCGACACCGCCGATTTCAGCGACGATCCCGGGCCGGGCAACCTGCGCGTGGACTACGTGCTGCCCGCCCGCACCCTCCAGGTGGTCTCCTCGGCGGTGTACTGGCCGCGGGAGGGGCAGCCCGGCAGCGAGCTGACCGGCGTGGACCCGTTCCCCACCTCCGATCACCGCCTGGTGCGGGTGGATCTCCAGGTCCAGTCCTGACCTCCGGGCATAGGCTTCGGGCATGACCTCCGCATCGTCCGCCCCGCACCCGTCCAGCCGCTCCGAGCGCGGCTCGTCCGCGCCCGCTGCGCCCTCTGCCGGTCCGGCGCCCGCCGCGCTGCCGCCGCTGCTCGACACCGCACAGCTGCACGCCCTGCGCGAGGACGCCGCTGCCGGTGGGCGCCCCCTCCACCTGCTCGACGTGCGCTGGGCGCTCGACGGCTCGAAGGGACACGACACCTACCTGGCCGGGCATCTGCCCGGCGCGGTCTACCTCGACCTCGACACCGAGCTCGCCGCCCCCGCCCGCCCCGACGCGGGCCGGCACCCGCTGCCCGAACCCGAGGACTTCGCGGCCTCGCTGCGCCGCGCCGGGGTCACCGAGGGCGCCGCGATCGTCGCCTACGACGACACCACCGGCGCCCCGGCCGGTCGCCTGGTGTGGATGCTCCGCGCGCTCGGGCACGACGCCGCGGTGCTCAACGGCGGGCTCGCCGCCTGGGACGGCCCGCTCAGCACCGAGCCGGTGAGCCCCGAGCCCGGCGACGTGACCGCCCGGCCCTGGCCCGCCGGCCGCGTCGCGACCGCCGACGAGGTCGCCGCCGGGGAGGCGCTCGTGGTCGACGCCCGCGCCCCCGAGCGCTACCGCGGCGAGGTGGAGCCCATGGACCCGCGCGCCGGCCACGTGCCCGGTGCCGTCAACCTCCCCTTCGCCGGGAACCTCGACGGCGAGGGGAGGTTCATGGACCCGCAGGAGCTGCGGCGCCGCTTCGAGGCCGCCGGGGTGAGCGAGGAGCGCGAGACGATCGTGTACTGCGGCTCCGGCATCACCGCCACCCACGATCTGCTGGCCCTGGAGAGCGCCGGGTTCACCCGGCTGCGGCTGTTCCCGGGCTCGTGGTCCCAGTGGAGCGCGCAGGAGTCCCGGCCCGTCGCCGTCGGCCCGAACCCCTGAGACCTCCTCCGAGGGACCGGGCCCGCGGCCTCACCGCGCCGGCGTGATCGCCCGGATCGCGGCGATGATGTCGCGATGCCGGGCCCGCTGTGCGCGCAGCTCGCCCTCGGGGACGTCCTGGCCGAGCACCGCGGCCCAGATCGGCACCATCTCCTCGTGGTAGGAGTGCCCGTGCCCGCCGGTGACCGCGATCGACAGCGGCATGTCCGCCGCGATCTGCCAGAAGGTGATCCACGGGAACCAGCGCATCGCCGGGGTGACGTCATGACCCACCCGTTCCTGCAGCCAGGCCGGCTCCCGCCACAGCAGGGACGGGTCGAACCAGACCACCGGGTCCGAGGGGTGCTGGGCGTAGACCACGCGCGGATGTTCCCACGGCTCGTACAGCCCGCCCCAGTAGGTGCGGTGCAGGTCGCGCGGCCGGGTGACCACGCGGATGTGCCGGCCGCCGTCGATGATCGGCGCGACGGCGGGGGAGCCGGGGCTCGAGCGGGCGGTGAGCTGCTGCCACAGCGGGGTGAAGCTCGGCGTGCCCGTCCACACGGCCCCGTCGACGGTCGCGAGCATCTCCGGCACATCGCGGAACGCGCACTGCCCGCCGTAGGAGCCCAGCGATTCCCCGGCCACGTACAGCGCCGGGCGCCGCTGCGGGGGGAGGGCCGCCATGCGCCGGCGCACCGCCTCGAGCAGCAGCCGGCCCGCACGCTTGGGGGAGCGGCGGTCGATGAGATAGGTGAGCGGGCTGGGGTAGTACGAGTACTGGATCGAGGCGGTCGCGCAGTCGCCGGCGGTGAGGAACTCGATCGCCGAGAGCGACCACTCCTGCAGCCAGCCGGTGCCGGTCCCCGTGAACAGCACCAGCACCTCGCGGTCCCAGGCCCCCGTGCGGTCCAGCTCGGCGACCACCGCCTCCACGGTGTCCTCGAGCGAGCGGGTGCCCGACTTCGCGGCGTACACGCGGATCGGGTCGAGCGCCTCGCGGCCGACGGTCCGGCCGATCAGCTCGCGGTCCGCCCCGCCGGCGACGATCTTGCGCCCGGGCGCGCCGAGGGACTGCCATGTCTCGAGCGACTGCGGGCCGCCGGAGCGCAGCGAGGAGGTGGGGCGGGGGACGTCCGGCGCGATCAGCCGGTTCGCGGCCTCGGCCTGCTCGATCATGCCCTCCAGCACCCGGCCGCGGATCAGCCGGTCGGTGACCACGGCGACGGTCGCGGCGGTCAGCAGCAGCGACAGCACCCCGACGATGCGGGGCGGGAGGTAGGGGCGCAGCAGCGCCCGGTACAGCCGGGCGGTGGCGAGCGTGGAGCGGGCGAGCACCAGCGCGCCCACGGAGGCGCCGAGCCCGGCGGCGGAGCCCACCACATGGGTGACGAGGCGGCGGGGCTCCTCCTGCACCAGGTGGCTGATCTCCCGCTGGCGCAGCACGCCGCGCACCCACGAGTACGCGGTGATGCCCACCAGCGCACCGGCCCCGGCCCAGCGGGCCCGCCGGCGATGGTCGGGCGCGATCCGCACCTGCAGCCCGATCTCCCGGCCGAGGCGGCGCACCACCCGGCCGGTGAGCGCACCGGTCGCGTAGCCGTACACCTCGGACAGCCCGATGTTCGCCGCCCACATCCACCAGGTGCGCGGCAGCAGGCTCGGGGAGGTGGAGGTCCACGCGGTCACCGAGGCGCCGAGGAAGCCGGCTGTGTCCAGCGGTGCGGCGATCGCCAGGCGACGGGCCCTCCGCCCGGTGCTGCGGGTCATGGTGCGCAGCGCGGCGGCGACACCACCCCTCGAGCGCGCCGGTCCGGAGGGGGTGCGGGGGGAGCCTGAGCGCATGCGGGCAGGGTATCGGACCGCCCCGGACGGTCGACAGCCGATATCCGTACCCTGGGGTCATGAAGATCCTGCTGCCCGACACCGTTGACCTGGACCCCGAGCTCCCCGAGGGATGGGAGGCGGTCGTCGTCGCCGCCCGCGAGGAGATCCCCGCCGAGCACCACGACGCCGAGGTGCTGGTGGTGTGGGGCGCCTCGCGCCGCCACCTCGCCTCCGCGGCCGAGCACCTCTCCGGCCTGCGATGCATCCAGTCGCTGTCCGCCGGGGTGGACGGCATCCTCGCCGCGGGCTTCGCTCCGGAGGTGGCGATCGCGACCGGTGCCGGCCTGCACTCGCTGACCGTCAGCGAGCACGCGCTCGCGCTGCTGCTGAGCCTGGTGCGGCGCCTGCCGGAGTGCAGGGAGGCGCAGAAGCGCCACGAGTGGTCCTCGGAGCTGGGCGGGCTGCAGCCGCTGCGGCCCGAGGGGCGGCTCACCACCCTCCTCGGGGCACGGGTGCTGATTTGGGGCTTCGGCCAGATCGGGCAGACCCTCGCCCCGACGCTGCAGGCCCTCGGCGCCGAGGTGCGGGGGGCCGCGCGCAGCGCCGGCACCCGTGCCGGCATCGAGGTCATCGCGGAGGAGACCGTGCCGAGCGCGCTGCCCGAGGTCGACGTGTTGATCAACATCCTGCCGGCGACCGAGCAGACCGCCGGGATCGTGGGCCGCGAGGTGCTCGCGGCCCTGCCGGACCATGCGCTGCTGGTGAACGTGGGCCGCGGAGCGACGGTCGATCAGACCGCGCTGCGGGAGGCGCTCGAGGCCGGCATCCTGGGCGGCGCCGCCATCGACGTCACCGATCCGGAGCCGCTGCCCCGCGAGGATCCGCTGTGGGATGCGCCGGGGCTGCTCATCACCCCGCACGCGGCGGGTGGACGCCCGGTGGGGGCCGACGAGCGGATCACTCGGAACCTGCGCGCCCTCGTCGAGGGCGAGGAGCTGCTGCACGTGGCGGCGCGCTGAGAGGCGCCGCCACGCGCAGCGCGGGTCACTGCTCCTTGGTGAACGGGTTGCGCATCCGGCGCTTGCCGCGACCGGATCCGCCGTTCGGGCCGGCGGCGGTGCCGTCGCCGGGGCCGCCGTCCGTCGGCGGGAGCGGCACCTCGCCGGTATACGTCGAGAGGTGTTCGACGACGTGCTCGTGGACCTTCTGGTCCAGCTGCTGCTGGAACTGCTGGCCGAAGCCTCCCTCGAGCTCGCTCGCGACCGCCTTCTCGACCTGTGCGTCGACCTGGTCGGCGATCTCCTCGGAGTAGCGCTCCATGAACTCGCGCTGGCGCAGGCGCAGCTCGAGCCGCTCGATGACCTTGACCTCGTGGCTCAGCGAGCGCCACAGCGAGAGGCACATGCCGATCATCACGATGGAGAACGGCAGCGCGGAGAGCAGCGCGAGGGATTGCAGAGCGGTCATGCCGCTCGCCTCGGCGTCACCGGACAGCGAGCTCACCCAGATCAGCGACGCGGCGATCAGACCGGAGGTCGAGGCCCAGAAGATGCGGGTGATCTTCGGCGGGTTCGGATCGCCCTTGTGCGCGATCATGTCCATCACGAAGGCACCGGAGTCGGCGCTGGTGATGAAGAAGATCGAGACCAGCACGACCGCGATGCCGGAGAGCAGCGCGCCCGCAGGCAGCTGGGCGAAGGTGTCGAACAGCGCCGTGTTCGGATCGATCGCGCCCGCGGCGTCGGTGAAGTCGACCCCGTTGAGCACCGACTCGTACAGCGCGGTGCCGCCCATGATGGTGAACCACAGGAAGGTGAGCGAGGTCGGCACCAGCAGCACGCCGGTGATGAACTCGCGGACCGTGCGGCCCTTGGAGATGCGGGCGATGAACACGCCCACGAAGGGCGACCAGGAGATCCACCAGCCCCAGTAGAACGTGGTCCAGCTGCCCAGCCACTTGCCGCCGTCCTCGCCGCGGAACGGCAGGGTCTGGAACGCGAGCTGCAGGAAGTTCTGCAGGTAGAAGCCGATGTTGGAGACCACGTCGCGCAGCAGGAAGAGCGTCGGGCCCAGGATCAGGACGGTGACCAGCAGCAGCGCCGCCAGGCCCATGTTGAGGTTCGAGAGGAACTTGATGCCCTTGTCGACGCCGCTCGCAGCCGAGAGGGTCGCCAGCGCCGTCACCACGATGACGATGATGACCTGGACCATCGTGGAGTTCGGCAGCACGCCGAGATGATCCAGGCCGGCGGCGATCTGGTTCACGCCGAAGCCGAGCGAGGTGGCGATGCCGAAGAGCGTGCCCACCAGCGCGATGATGTCGATGAGGTCACCGATCCAGGTGTCCGTGCGCTTGCCGAGGACCGGCTCGAGGGCCCAGCGGATCGAGACCGGGCGGCCCTTGCGGTGCACAGCGTAGGCGACGGCGAGGCCCACCACCACGTAGATGCCCCAGGCGTGCAGGCCCCAGTGGAGGAAGGTCTGCCCCAGCGCGCGCTCGGCGCGCGTCGGATCGTCCATGTCGGCCGCGTTCGGCGGGATGCCGGGGGCGGCGGTGTCCGCGAAGAAGGTCAGCGGCTCGGCCGCACCCCAGAACACCAGGCCGATGCCCATGCCGGCCGCGAAGAGCATCGCGAACCAGGAGAAGACGCTGTATTCGGGGACGTCGTCATCCTTGCCGAGCTTGATGCTGCCCATGCGGCTGACGGCCACCACGATGCCGAACACGACGAACGCGGTGACGATCAGGACGTAGTACCAGCCGATGGAGTCGACCACCGTGGAGTTCAGCGTCGAGATGACGTCGTTGAACACGTCCGGGAGGATCAGCGCGAACAGGACCGCGATGAGGATGATGCCGCCGGCGAAGAAGAAGACCGGCTTCGAGAGGGAATAGTTCCCCTCTGCGGGGGGATCAGCTGTCGGGGAGGAGGGGGATTTGGCCGTCGGAGCGGACACAATGCCTCTTTCCATGGAGGAGTGGGGGCAGGGGACCTCTGCACCGTAATGCCCTGGGCGGCGTCGCAAAAGGAGCAGAGCCTCCGGGAATGCCCTGCAGGCCGCCCCGGGTGGTCCTCCCCACAGCTTCCGGGCAGGGGGATGTGACCTCCTCCGGGGCCGGGATCAGCCCTCCAGGGCGCTCGCGAGCTCCTCCACCGCGCGTGCTGAGATCTCGGCCACCACATCGAGCTCGAGATGGAACTGCTGCCCTGCGGCCGGCCCGCACAGGTCCGAGACCGCGCGCAGCGCGACGAACGGCACCCCGAGCGCCTCGGCGGTGCGGGCGCTCGCGGTGGTCTCCATGTCCGCGCTCAGCGCGTGCGGGAAGCGCTCCCGCATCGGCGCGGCGATCTCCGCGGTGACGAAGGCGTCCCCGGCGAGCATCAGTCCGCGGCGCACCCGCGAGCCCGCCTGCCCCGCCGCCTGCCGGGCCGCCTCCTCCGCGGCGTCGACCCGCTCCTGCGGGGCGGTGAAGCGCTCGGGCCCGCCGGGCACCTGGCCGGGGGCGTAGCCGAAGGCAGTCGCATCCGCGATCGAATAGGTGAAGCTCTCGCCGACGATCAGCGACCCCACCTCGACGTCGGCCGCGAGCCCGCCGCAGGAGCCGGCGGCGACCACGAGAGACGGAGCGGCATCGAGGATCGCCCAGGTCGCCGCGGCGCTCGCGGCGGCGATGCCGATGCCGGTGGTGACCACGAGCGCGGGGGAGCCGGCGAGCGTTCCCCGCACCGCCTCGACACCGCCGGTGAAGGGCGTCTGGACCGGGGTGGGCGCCTCGAGGCGGGCGACCAGGGGGGCCGCCTCCTCGGGCATCGCGACGAGGATCAGCAGCGGGCCGGCAGCGGCGGGGGAGGAGGGCATGCCCGAAGGTTACCGGCCGCGCCGGTTGTGCTGTGCAGGGCCGGTGCAGGCGCATTCGTTACGCTGGTGGCCGACGCCAGCGAGGCGACCCCGAGCGGTCGCGGACAGGAGGCAGTGATGGGTCGCATCCGAGACGCCGTGGTGACAGGGGCGCGCGCCGTGCGCCGCATCCCGATCCCCTCGACCGTGACCCATCAGGCGCTGCGGGAGGCCCGCAGCCCGCAGCCCCCGAGCCATGTGCTCAAGGCCCACGCGGTCGAGCCCGAGATGATCGGCCGCACCCGGACCGTCTGGCTCGACGGGCACCGCGCCGAGAACGGCATCATCGTCCACCTCCACGGCGGCGCCTACGTCTCCGGTCCCTTCACCAGCGACTGGTCCTGGCTCTCCCGACAGATCGACGCGCTGGGCTGCGCCGGGCTCATGGTCGACTACCGCAACGCTCCCGACCATCAGCACCCGGTGGGCCGGGACGACGTCGAGGCGGCGCTCGGTGCGCTCGCGGCCGACGGGCGCCTGCGCGCCCCCTGGGCGCTCACCGGTCAGCACTCCGGCGGCGGCCTGGCCTTCGTGGTCGCCCGACGGCTGCGCGAGCAGCAGCAGATCCCGGCCCCGGCCGCGCTCATCGCGATGTCGCCCTGGCTGGACCTCGAGCTCGCCAACGCCGGCATCACCGAGACCGACCAGGCCGACCCGGTCCACGAGCGGCGCCTGCTGCGCGATGCGGCACGCCGCTACGCCGGCCGCACCCCGCTGGACGATCCGGATCTCTCGCCCCTGAACGCCAGCCTCGAGGGGATGCCGCCCGTGCACCTCAGCGTGGGCATGCGGGACCTGTTCCTCTCCGAGGTGCGGGTCGCGAAGCTGCAGCTCGAGGAGAACGGCGCGGAGGTGGACCTCCGCGAGATCAGCGGTCGGCTCGGCCTGCAGCTGATCCCGCGTCGCGGCGAGGACATCGAGCGCCTCCACCGCGAGCAGGCGGAGCTGCTCACCCGCACGCTGCGCCCGACGGACTGAGCTCAGCTCAGCTCTCGACGATCACCAGGGCGGCGCCCGGCGAGCACGCGGTCCAGCGGCGCCGCGGCAGCAGGCGCACCATCCCCGCGATGAGCAGGGCGTGGCCCACCGTGTAGGTGAGCATCACCAGCTCGGTGCTGTAGGCGATCGAGGCGCCGGGCAGGAACCAGTCCATGGCCAGCAGCGAGCTGGACAGCAGGAACAGGGTGCCGCCCGACCAGGTCAGGCCGTTGCCGCCCGCCGAGAGGAACGCCATCGTCGCGAGCGCCATCGCGTAGGCGGCGACCACCGGCAGCAGGGCGCCGGCGCCGTCCGCGCACGCCACGAACAGGCCGATCACCACGCCCCCGTAGGGGATCGCCAGGGCGATGCGCATCGCGTCCCGGGTGCGGGCCCACCACGGCACCAGCGCCGCGGCGTAGAAGATCAGCGCGCCCAGGAACCCGGCCACCGTGACCTCCTGCGCGGCGGACGGCAGCAGCTGCCCCAGCGAATCACCCGCCCAGGCGCAGACCAGACCGCCCATCAGCAGCGCGATGGTGCGGGAGCGGTGCGGGGCGGCCGTCAGCAGCACGGCCATGAGCAGAGGTGCGAACAGCGGCTGCGTGAAGCGGCGCAGCAGGTCGACGTCGGTCGCGATGGCACCGACGTGCACGAGCACCGTCAGGGCATACGTCGCCCACAGCGCGAGGTGGACGGAGCGGATCGACGGCACTGCTCAAGCGTAAGAACCGGCGCGCGCCCGGGCCAGGCCGAACGCCGCAGTGCACGGGCACGTTTGGATAACACCCGGCCACGTTTCGGTCACGACGGCGCTCGGCGCGGTCCTCACATCTGCTGGGGTGCGTTCACGCCCAGCGCGTCCAGCCCCTCGACCAGCACCCGCTCGGTGAGCTCCGCGAGCGCGAGCCGGCCCGCGCGGACCTGCTCGTCGGCCTCCTTGAGGATCGGCGAGGCCTCGTAGAACGAGGTGAACGCCTGCGCGAGAGAGAACAGGTAGGCGCACAGCCGGTGCGGTTCGAACTCGGCGCCCACGCTCACCAGCGTCGGGCCGAACTCGAGCAGCTGCAGGGCGAGCGCCCGCTCGGCGTCGTTCTCCACGTGCGGGGCCGGGGCCGCGGCGACACCCTGCGCCGCGGCCTTGCGGCCGATCGAGCGGATCCGCGCCACCGCGTACTGCAGGTACGGGGCGGTGTTGCCGGTCAGCGCCAGCATCCGGTCGAGGTCGAAGGTGTAGTCGGAATCGTGCGCGGTCGAGAGGTCGGCGTACTTCACACCGCCGATGCCGATGTCGTGCGCGATCTGCTCCCGCTCGGCCTCGGGCAGGTCCGGGCGCAGCTCGTCGATGACGGTGCGGGCCGCGGCCACGGCCTCCTCGAGCAGGGCCATCAGCCGCAGCGAGGAGCCGGAGCGGGTGCGCAGGATCTTGCCGTCCTCGCCGAGCACGGAGCCGATCTTCACGTGCTCCGCCTCGACCTGCTCCGGCAGCCAGCCCGCCTCCCGCGCGGAGGTGAACACCATCGTGAAGTGCAGCTCCTGGGCGGAGCCCACCACGTAGCCGATGCGGTCCGCGCCCAGGTCGCGCACTCGGTGGCGGAGGGCGGCGAGGTCGGTGGTGGCGTAGCCGTAGCCGCCGTCGGACTTGCGGATGATCAGCGGCAGCGGCTGCTCGTCGCGGCCCGTGAAACCGGCGGGGAACACGCACAGCGCACCATCGGAGATCCGCGCGATGCCGGCGGCCTCGAGGTCGTCGCACACGGCGGCGAGCTGGTCGTTGTAGGTGGACTCGCCGGCGAGGTGCTCATCGGTGAGGGTCACGTCGAGCATGTCGTAGATCCGGTGGAAGTACTGCTTGGACAGCTCCACCAGGTTCGTCCAGATCCGCAGGGACTCGGCATCGCCGGACTGCAGGGTCGCGACCCGGGCACGGGCGCGGGAGGCGAAGTCGCTGCCGTCGTCGGCCGCCCCCGCGGCCTCGGCCGCATCGAACTTCGCGCGCGCGGCCTGGTAGAACGCGTTCGGATCCGTCTTCAGCAGCTCCGCCTCGGCGCTGTCCTCGCCCACCTCGAGCAGATGCTCGATGAGCATGCCGAAGGGGGTGCCCCAGTCGCCGATGTGGTTCTGGCGCACCACGGTGTGGCCGAGCTTCTCGAGCGTGCGGGCGATCGAGTCGCCCACCACGGTGGTGCGCAGGTGGCCCACGTGCATCTCCTTGGCCACGTTCGGCGCGGAGTAGTCCAGCACCACCGTCTGGGCCCGCTCGGGCGCGGGCACGCCGAGGGCGGCCGACGGGGCCGTGAGCTCCGCCGTCTGGGCCGCGACCCAGTCGGTGCGCAGGCGGATGTTGAGGAAGCCGGGGCCGGCGATCTCGGGCGTCTCGGCGATGTCCGCGAGATCCACGGCGGCCACGATCTCCGCGGCGATGTCCCGCGGCTTCCTGCCCAGGCGCTTGGCCAGACCCATCGCGGCGTTGCACTGGAAGTCCGCGAACTGCGAGGGGCGGATGATGGGATCCGCCTGCGCGTACTCGGGCCCGAAGGCGGCGGCGAAAGCGGTCTGGAAGCGCTCGGTCAGCGCGATCTCGGGTGCAGGCATGCGCCCAGGGTAATCGCCGAGCCCGCCCCCGCGCCCACGACGATCAGCCCCGCCCCGCCCAGTGCGACCGACGGCACGTCCCGGCCCCCGGTCCCGCCCGGTCCCGCCTCGGGGGACAGCCCCCTGGTCCGGGGCGGGCTGCGTCCCTAAGGTGGGGGCATGCGCTCCGTCCTCTCCCTGATCCTGAACATCATCTGGCTGCTCACCGCCGGGTGGGCCCTGTTCCTGGGGTACCTGCTCGCCGGCGTGCTCGCCTGCATCTTCATCGTGACGATCCCGTTCGGCATCGCCTCGTTCCGGATCGCGGGCTTCGTGATCTGGCCGTTCGGGCGCGAGGTCGTGGGCACCCATCGCGGTGGCGCCGGCAGCGCGCTGGGCAATGTGGTCTGGTTCGTGATCGCCGGCTGGTGGCTGGCCCTCGGCCACGTGGGCACCGCCATCGCCCAGGCCGTCACGATCATCGGCATCCCGCTGGCCTGGGCGAACATCAAGCTCATCCCCGTCACCTGCTTCCCCTTCGGCAAGGAGGTCGTGGACTCGCACTCGGCCCGGGCCCGGATGCTGCCGACGGCGCGCTGAGCGGAGGCGCCGGATGAGTCCCTCCTCGACCGTCCCCGTCGGCTCCGTCGACCAGGACGAGTACCGCCGGCTGAGCGATCTGCTCGCAGTGGGCCTGGCGGTGGCGAGCACCCGGCAGGGTCCGCATGACGTGGCCGTCACGGTCGATTCCTATCTCGACCTCTCCTACGACCCGCCGACGATGCTCATCGCGCTGTACGGCATGTCCCGCGCGGCGGAGGCGGTGGAGGAGGCCGGGCACTTCTGCCTCACGCTGCTGGCCGCCGACCAGCAGGCCCTCGCGGACCGCTTCGGCACGCCGGGGGCGCCGCTGCAGGGCATGCTCAGCGGGCTCGAGGTCACCCGCACCTCGGACGGCGACGCGATCCTGCCCGACGGCCTCGCCCACTTCGCGATCCGTGTGGAGCAGGCCGTGGACGCCGCCACCCACCGGCTGCTGATCGGCCCGGTCGTGGAGATGGGGGAGGGGCGCCTCGCCGCCGAGCCCGCCGTGCGCTTCGCCGGGGAGAAGCGCACGCTGCGCTGAGCACGGGCGCCGTGTCTATGCTGAGACGCATGCTTCCGCTTCCCGGCGCCCCGGCGCGGCTCCTGTGAACCCGCTGCTGCGGCTGGCGCTGCGCCTGCTCGCCTTCGCCCGCTTCGACGTGCGGGAGGACTACGAGCGGGTGCGCCGGCTGCAGCGTCAGCTGGCCGCGCTGCCCTCGGCCCGCTACCGCACCCCGCCCTGGGACACCTTCTCCGACAGCGGTGACGGCCACCGCGTGCCGGTGCGGGTGTTCACCCCGCGCGAGCAGCGCCGCGACGAGCTGCTGCTGTTCTTCCACGGCGGCGGCTGGGTCACCGGGGACATCGAGTCCTACACCCCGGCCTGCGCCACGATGGCGGACCTCACCGGCTGCCGTGTGGCGTCGGTCGACTACCGCCTCGCGCCCGAGCACCCCTTCCCGGCCGGGCTCGAGGACTGCTACGGCGCCGCCCGCGGCCTGCTCGAGAACCCCTCCCGCGCCGGGCTCACCGATGCCGAGAAGATCGTGCTGGTGGGAGACTCCGCGGGAGGCAACCTGGCCGCGGCGGTCTCCCTGCTGCTGCGCGAGCAGGGCCATCGCGTGCCCCGCCGGCAGATCCTCCTGTACCCGGTCACCCACTGGGACCACGATCCGACCACCTCGCCCTTCGAGTCGGTGCGCCGCCACGGCGAGGACTACCGGCTCACCAACACCGAGGTCGAGGACTACTTCGACATGTACGTCCCCGATCCGGTGCAGCGCCGCAACCGGCTGGTCTCCCCGCTCATGGCCGGTGACCTCTCCGCCCAGCCGGACACGCTGCTGATCACTGCGGAGCTGGATCTGCTGTGCGACGAGGGGGAGGCCTACGCGCACGCGCTCGCCGAGGCCGGCAACCGGGTGAGCGTGCACCGCATCGAGCATGCGGTGCACGGCTTCATCACGCTGCCCCGCTTCGCGCGCCCGCTGAAGGAGGCGTACGAGCTGATCGACGCGTTCCTCGACGAGGGCCCGATCGGGCACGCGGCCTCATGACGACGCCACGACCCGGCACCAGGCGCAGGAGGCCGGCCCGGCACCGTCGGCGCTGGGTGCGGCTGGACAACGCCTCGAACATCTTCCTCGCCGCGCGCAGCGACGTGGACACGAAGGTGTTCCGCATGAGCGCCGAGCTGGACCACGAGGTCGACCCGGAGCTGCTGCAGGAGGCGCTCGAGGCGACCTTCGCCCGCTTCCCGCTCTACCATGCGGTGCTGCGCCGGGGCGTGTTCTGGTACTACCTCCAGGACAGCGACCTGCAGCCCGTGGTCGAGCCGGAGACCGAGCACACCTGCGCCCCGATCTACCAGGCGGACCGGCGCACCCTGCTGTTCCGGGTGGTGCATCACCGCCGCCGCGTGAGCCTCGAGGTGTTCCACGCCCTCTCCGACGGCACCGGCGCGCTGTGGTTCCTCACCGCTCTGCTGGATGCCTACGTGCGCCGCCGCTTCCCGGAGGAGTGCGGGGCCGACGGTGCGGGCGGGGCCGATGGGGCCAGCGCCGATCCGCCGCCCGAGCGCCTCGGCACCCGCCCCGGTGCGCTCGCGGCCGACGAGGTGCACGAGCTGACCACCGACTCCTTCGCACAGTATTTCCGTCGTCGGCGCCGGGCCCGTCGGGAGCGCGCCGACCACCAGGAGGAGTTCAGCCGCGAGGCCGCCCCGGCCGTGCTCACCGTCGAGGAGGCGGAGGAGCCGCTGCCGGAGGAGCCGGCCGCGCCCGAGCCGGAGCCGACCCCGCCGGCCCGGCACGTCCACCGCGTGCGCGGCACCCGCACCCCCGACCACCGCACCCGCGTCCTCGAGCTGACGATGCCGGCCGCGCCGGTGCTGGCGCGAGCCAAGGAGGAGGGGGTGGCGATGTCGATGTACCTCACCGCGCTGTTCTTCGAGGCGCTGCGCCGCACCGGCGCGGGAGCACCGCCGGCCCCCACCCTCACCGCCTCGGTGCCGGTGAACCTGCGGCAGTTCTTCCCCTCGACCTCCGCCCGGAACTTCTTCGCCACGATCACCGTCGAGCACACCTACGGCGAGGGGGACGACTCCGTCGGCGCCGTCGCACGCCACCTCCAGGAGGACTTCAGCGCCGAGGCCACGCCGGAATCGCTCGACGAGAAGCTGCACCGGCTGATCCGGGTGGAGCGCTCGCCCTTCGCGCGGATCGTGCCCCGGCCGCTCAAGGACACCCTGCTGAGCCTGGTGAACCGGGTGAACAACCGCTCCCTCACGATCGCGATCTCGAACCTCGGTCGGGTGACGCTGCCGGAGCCGGCCGCCTCCCATGTGGGGCGGATGGCGTTCCACGTCTCCGCGGCGCGCCCGCAGTTCTGCGCCATCTCCCATGCCGGGCTGCTCACGATCTCCTTCACCTCGCCCTTCGTGGAGACCGACCATGTGCGCGAGTACGCGCGGCTGCTCACCGAGGCGGGCATCGAGGTGTCCCTCGCCGCGACCCGGACCACGGAGGCGGAGCTCGCGGAGGTGGGTCGATGAGGAGCTGCCCGGACTGCGCCGTGAGGGTGGAGGGCGACTGGGCCCGCTGCCCGCTGTGCGGGGCGGCGCTGGCGGGGGCGAGCACCCCCAGCCCCTACCCGGCCGTCGCCCTGCGCTTCACCCGGCGCCGCGTGCTGCGCGTCCTCGCGCTCACCTCGCTGGGGGTGATCGCCCTGTCCTTCCTCGCGCAGCTGCTGTTCCGCCATGACCAGGGGAGCATCGGGGCGCTGCGCTCGATCTGGCTGGGCATCGCCGCGACCTGGCTGGTGGTGCTGGTGGCGGCGAGCAAGCGCCGCAACCTCGCCAAATCCATCGTCTACCTCGTGGTGCTCGCCGGCGGGGTGTGCGTGTACTGGGACTACCTCACCGGCTGGGATGCCTGGTCGCTCACCTACGTGGTGCCGATCCTGTGCGCCGCCTCGATCATCGGGCTGATCATCACGGTGCGGGTGATCCGCATGGCGGTGGGGGACTACGTCGTCTACTCCGGGCTCACCGTGCTGCTCGGCCTCACCCCGATCGTGTTCCTGGCCCTGGGGTGGGTGGGCACCGTGATCCCCTCCGCGATCTGCGGCGGGCTGAGCGTCGTGGCGCTCGTGCTGCTGCTGACCGTGCGCGGCGGGGCGGTGCGCCACGAGCTGGCCACGCGCCTGCACCTGTAGCTTTCCCCGCCTGCCGCGTCGGCGCGCCGACGGGCCGCGCGGCCCTCGCCTCCTTAAGATGCAAGACGCACCTCCGTGCCCGACGCCGGCACGGCGCCCCCGCGCCCACTGCGCGGAACCGCACGGCTCATGAGCGCCCACCAGCAGGAGAGAAGGTCGATGGACAGGGATCGCCGCGACGACGAGGGCCAGGACGCCGACTGGATCTTCGCCGTCGACGACCCGCACAGCCTGCCCACCGACAGGTTGCCCGACCGCGCCGAGTTCGACCGCTACGCCACCCCGCTGCTCGCGCGCCGCGCCGCCGGCCCGGCGATGCCCCCGGGGGAGAACGAGACGGTGGACCTCAGCGACCTCGATCTCGCGGCCGCCGAGCCGGACACGGCCACCGGCGCGATCCCCGCGCTCGGGCCCGACGGCGAACCGGAGCCGGGCGATGACGAGCCGGCCGACGGGGGAGCAGACGCCGAGCAGCGGCTCGTCGCCCCGCTGTCCCGCCCCGTCTCCTACGCCCGCTCCGGCCACACCCCGAACGCGGAGCACGACGAGATCCCGTTGGACGGGTTCGTGCTCCCGGACCGCTTCAAGGAGCTCGGGGTCTTCGACGCCCTGCGCGACGTCGCCGCACTGATCTGCCTGGCGACCGCGCTGACCACCACCTTCACCGTCGCCCACAGCCCCGGCCTGGAGCTCGCGGGGAAGATCGCCATCGGCACCGGGCTGGTGGCGCTCGTGGTCGTGCACCTGCTGCGCTGGGTGCCGCAGGCGCCGCCGCTGCCCGCGGTGCGGGTGCTGCGGGTGGTGGGCATGCTGCCGGCCCTGGTCACCGCCGTGGTCGTGATCGCGGCGGACCTCGTGCTCTCGCTGCCGAAGCTGTTCGCCTCCCTGCCCGAGGGGCCGCCCGTCGGCATCGGCATCGGCGTCTCCCTGCTGCTGCTCGGCGGGATCCTCGGCGTCGAGCCGCGCGCCCACGAGGGCTACCTGCCGCAGGCCCGGGCGCGCCGGGTGGCGCGCACCGTGCTGGTCGGGGTGGGCATCGCGACCGCCGCCGCCCTGCTGATCGCCCTGGTCATGATCGTGGGCCGGGTGTTCACCACGGGCTGGGCGTACTCGCTGAGCGCTTTCGCGGACACCGTCATCTCCGCCGCGCTGCTCGGGGTGGTGCTGGCCTCCGCGCTGCGCCGGGAACGCTCCTGGTACGTGTTCTCCACCGCGGTGGTGGCCGCCCTGGTGATCGCCGCTCTCGGCGACAACACCCTGGGCCTGCAGTTCGCGGCACCGCTGAGCTTCGCCACCGGCTTCGTGTACCTGCCGTTCCTGGTCGCCGCCTTCGGGCTGATGATCTCCCGCTCCTTCGTGCGCAGCATGCCGGTCTCCTTCCGCCGCACCGACTGGCTGGTCTACTGCGTGCGCGCCTTCGAGTTCAGCGCCGTCATGCACGCCACGGCGGTGCTGTGGCACCTGCTGGCCGCGATCGCCGCCCTGGCGGGCCGGGCCCCGGGCAGCCCCGCGCTCCACCTCATCGACGCCGTGGTGTGCCTCTGCTTCGTGGTGGTCTCCCTGTTCGGCCGCACCTCGCTGCTGTCCCGACCGGCGGTCACCGCCCGGGCCAGCGGCGTGATCGCCGCGCTCGTGCTGGTGATCGTCGGCTTCCTCGACGTCATCGTGAACTCGCTGGCGATGGCCGCGGGCGCTGGGCTGGTCACCGGCGGTGCCGCCCTCGCGATCGGCCTCGCCGCCGCGCTCATGCTCACCGTGCCCGCCCCGGTGCGCGACGAGTTCGGCGCCCCGGACGTCTCCCGGATGTTCGCCGACTTCCGCGCCCGCGACGGCGCCCGCGTCTCCCTGCTCGACCGCGTCCCCGACGTCAGCGCGGAGACCGCCCGGCGCAAGGCCTTCCCCGGCCGCTGAGCACCGGGTCCCCGCCCGTCCCCGCGCCCCGCCCGCCCCCTCGCTCCTCACTCCCGGGAGAACCATGTTCCGCTGGACCCTGCACGGCGACGGCCGCTCCGTCGCCCCCGACGCGATCGTCCGGCCGGAGGAGCGGCTGGCCTGGCCGCTGACCATCGGCATCGGAGCGCAGCACGTGATCGCCATGTTCGGCGCGACCTTCCTGGTGCCGCTGCTGACGGGCTTCCCACCCTCGACCACGCTGCTGTTCTCCGGCATCGGCACGCTGCTGTTCCTGGTCATCACCCGCAACAGGGTTCCCAGCTATCTCGGCTCCTCCTTCGCCTTCATCGCCCCGATCACCGCCTCCACCCAGGCGGACTCGATGGGGGCGGCTCTCGGCGGCGTGATGCTCACCGGGCTGCTGCTGGCGGCGTTGGGACTGCTGGTCCAGAAGGTCGGCACGGCATGGATCGGGGTGCTCATGCCCCCGGTGGTGATGGGCTCGATCGTGGCGCTGATCGGCCTGAACCTGGTGCCCACCACGTACCGGGACAACTTCTCGCAGGCACCGCTGACGGCCACCCTCACGCTGATCGCGATCATCCTGTGCACCGCCCTGTTCCGCGGCATGCTGGGCCGGGTCAGCGTGCTGGTCGGCGTGGTGGTGGGCTATGTGATCGCGGTGGTGCGCGGCGAGGTCGACTTCACGCCGGTGCGGGAGGCCGCCTGGTTCGGGCTGCCCGAGTTCCACCACCCCGAGTTCTCCCTCGGCCTGCTGCCGATCTTCCTGCCCGTGATCGTGGTGCTGCTGGCGGAGAACGTGGGCCATGTGACGAGCGTGGGCACGATGACCGGCCGGAACCTGGACCACATGGTGGGCCGCACGCTCACCGCCGACGGCGTCGCCACGGCGCTCTCGGCCACCTTCGGCGGCTCGCCCACCACCACCTACGGCGAGAACATCGGCGTCATGAGCGCCACCCGCGTCTACTCCACCGCCGCCTACTGGGTCGCGGGGCTGGTGGCGATCGGGCTGTCGCTGTCGCCCAAGATCGGGGCGGTCATCAACACGATCCCGCCCGGTGTGCTCGGCGGCGTGACCTTCGTGCTCTACGGGCTCATCGCCATCGTCGGCTTCCGCATGTGGGTGGACGGCGGGGTCGACTTCTCCCGCCCCAGGAACCAGATGACCGCGGGCGTGGCCCTGGTGATCGCGATCGCCGACCTGCACTGGGAGGTGGGCGGCTTCGCCTTCACCGGGATCGCGCTGGGCACCGTCGCCGCCCTGGCCATCTACCACCTGATGCGCCAGCTCGGCCGGCTCACCGGCACCGAGACGGTGAGCGAGCCCGCGGAGCTCGTCGAGCCGAGCCGCGAGGGCTGAGCGCCGCCCGCCTCAGCGCTCGGCGCGGGCGATGAGGGAGAAGAGGTCCTTCGGATCGTCCGGATCGGCGATCACGTCGATCCACTGCAGCAGCTCCGCGCCGCGGGTGGCCTGCTGGGCGTGGCGCAGGGCCGAGAAGTCCGCGAGGGCGAAGCCGACGGAGTCGAAGACGGTGATCTCCGTGTCGTCGGTGCGGCCGGCGGCGTCCCCGCTGAGCACCTGCCACAGCTCGGTGACCTCGAACTCGGGCGGCAGCTGCTGGATCTCGCCCTCGATGCGGGTCTGCGGCGCGAATTCGACCACCACCCGGGAGGCGGCCAGCAGCGCCGGATCGATCTCCGTCTTGCCGGGGCAGTCGCCGCCGATCGCGTTGATGTGGGTGCCGGGGCGCACCTGGTCGTGGTGCAGCACCGCGGCGCGGACCTTGTCCGCGGTGCAGGTGGTGATGACATCGGCCCCCGCGACGGCCTCGTCGACGCTCTCGCACAGCACCACCTCGAAGCCGAGCGGCTCGAGGTTCCGCCGCACCTTCTCCACCGCGGCGGAGTCCAGATCCACCACCCGCAGCCGGGAGATGCCGAGCGCGGCCCGCATCGCGAGCGCCTGGAACTCGGCCTGCGAGCCGGCGCCGATCAGCGCATGGACCTGCGCACCGGCGCGGGTGAGCTCCCGCGCGGCGAGCGCCGACTGCGCCGCGGTGCGCAGCGCCGTCAGCAGCGTCATCTCGGCGAAGAAGATCGGGTAGCCGTTGTCCACATCGGCCAGCACGCCGAAGGCGGTGACGGTCTGCAGGCCGCGGGCCGGGTTCATCGGGTGCCCGTTGACGTACTTGAAGGAGTACAGCTCCCCGTCGGTCGTCGGCATCAGCTCGATCACGCCGAACGGGGTGTGGCTGGCCACGCGGGGGATCTTCTCGAAGTCGTCCCAGCGGCGCAGATCCTCCTCGAGGCACTGCATGAGGCCGGTGAGCACGGCCTCTGGTCCATCGCGCTGGATCCAGCGACTCATGCCGGGCACATCGAGCAGGTGGGGCATCGTCGTCTCCTGTCGGTGAGCGCGTCGTCGCGCAGGGGTCGAAGAGTGCTCTGGGTCTCAGGATAGGCCCCGCGCCCCGCGCCGGGGCGCGACCTGCGGTCCGGCCCCGTGACCGCCCCCACGGTTCACGATATGTGCAGCGGTGGACGGGCCGAATTCGGTGAGGTCAGGCTTCGTGCTGGGCCTCGGGGACGATGCCGCCTCGAGCCTGGGCGCGCCCGTGCGCTCCACCCGGGTGATCGCCGTGTTCGCCGCGATCAGCGTGGTCGCCGCAGGCGTGGTCGGCTTCGTGGGGCCGGCCGGCGCGCTCGGCCGCTCCCTCATCGCCCCGGCCCGGATCCCCGCCGGCCTCATGGCGTCCCTGCTCGGCGCGCCCTGCTTCGTCTGGCTGCTCTGGTGCTCGCGCGCCTGAGGGGTCGGTGCGCGGGCACATTCCCCGCATGGCCCGCGCCCCGCACGCGCAGGATCGTCAGGATCTGACTCGTCGTGCGGGGAAAATGAGTCGAATCCTGACGATCCTGCGGCCCGCCCCGGGGAAGCGGCCCGGGGTGGTCAGCCGCGGCGGGCGCGGGCGATGAGAGCAATCCCGGTGCCGAGCAGGAGCATCAGAGCCAGCGCCCAGGGAAGCACCTCGGATCCCGTCCTCGCGAGTGGTCCCCGGGAGCTCTCTGCAGGAGGTGCGGAAGAGGTGGGTGAACTGGCGGAATCGGAATCCGCGGTCGGTGCGTCCCCGGCTCCGTCCGCGGCGGGCTCGCCGTCCCCGTCGGTCCCCGGTCCCGCGCCGGCATGAACATCGCCCGAGGGATCCTCGGCGTCTCCCGGCTCCTGACCGTCGCCGGGCTCCTCACCGTCTCCGGGTTCCTCTACGTCGCCCGGTGCCTCCTCGTCGTCTCCGCCGTCGGGCTTCTCGTCGTCGCGGGTCTGCGGGGCCACGAACACCGCGACGGTGTGCGCGGGGACGGTCGCCGTGCCGGTCGCCGTGTCCCAGGTCGCCTCCTTGACCACGTCGTCGGCGCCGCCGGCCTGCACCTCGTGGAGTTCGTGCTCGAGCCCGACCATGCCGTCGATCGCTTCGGTGATCGTCTCGTCAGAGGCGTTGAACACCGTCACCAGTCCGTCGAGCGCGGGATCGATGTCCTCACCCGTGGTGTCGTCGACCCTCATGACCAGCAGACCGGGGGTCGCCTCGCGGCCCGCATTCGGGAAGCTCACCTTCTGCCGGATCAGCGCGGCATCCCCGAGCGTCATCAGCGGGGACGAGGAGCGCAGGCGCAGCAGGTCCAGGGCGACGTCGCTGCTGAGGGAGATGTCCTCCGGGGAAGGCGTCTTGGCCGGATCCTCGAGCATCGGGCCCATCAGCCCCCAGGCCTCTTCGTTCTTCTCCTCGGGCGGCAGGCCGCTGCCGAAGCCGTTGGTCTGCTCCGTCCAGTCGATCGTGTTGAAGTGGTCGCCGGAGTTGTAGCTGTCACGGTCCAGGGACTTTGAACGCATTAGGTCTGTTCCCCCGGCCCAGAACGAGGGGGACTGGCCCAGCGTGACCGTTGCCAGGGAGAGCGTGTTCATGCGCACGCGCACGTCCATGGGGGCGTCCTGCGGCAGCTTCCACACGTTCATGTCGTACAGCGCCTCGTTGTCATGCGCGTCGACATAGTTCACGGTCTCCTCGGGCCGGGTCGCGTACCCGGCCGGAACCCCGTTGTAATCGAGCTCGTCACCGCGCACCGTCTCGCCGGAAGAACCGAGCAGCTCGAAGTCGGCGAGATTCCCGGCCATGCCGACCCGAATCAGGTCCGTGCGATGTCGCAGATCGGTCAGCTCCTCCTCCTCGCTCACCTCCGAGAAACCGTTGGGCATCGTGGCGAGGCCGTTGCCGAAGCCCTGCGCGGTGCGCTTGTCGGTGTCGAAGGGGCTGCCGCCGTGCACGGCATCACGCAGACGGTCGTTGAAGGTGCCGATGGAGGTGTCGCCGAGCTGCCCCTGGATGGCCTGAGTGAAACGGGCGTTGCCCGAGACCTCGCCGAAATCCCAGCCCTCGCCGTAGAGGTAGATGCTCGTCCCGTCCACCCCGTCGGCCTCGAGGGTCAGCGCATCCAGCGCGGCACGCACTGCCGTCATGTTCTCCACCGAGTGATGTCCCATGAGGTCGAAGCGGAAACCGTCCACGCGGTATTCGCGCGCCCACAGCACCGTCGCATCGACCATGAGCTTCTCGGCCATGGCGTTCTCGGTCGCGAGGTTCGAGCAGCAGGTCGACGTCTCCACCGCGCCCTCGAGGTCCAGGCGGTGGTAGTAGCCGGGCACGATCCTGTCCAGCACGGAGCCATCCGCCTGGCCGTGCGCGGCGGCGTGGTTGTACACCTGGTCGAGCACCACCTGCAGGCCCATCCCGTGCAGCTCGCCGACCATGGAGCGGAACTCGACGGTGCGCTCGCCACCGATCTGGTGGCCGTCGGTCGCATATGACCCTTCAGGTGCCAGGAAGTGGAGCGGGTCGTAGCCCCAGTTGTAGGCGTCCTCGTCCGCGACTGCCGTGACCGCCTCCTGCTGCTCGGTCGACGCGGGCCCCGCGCCCTGGGGGATCTGAGGGTGCTGCTGCGCGGCGCGGTCCTCCTCGATGGTGGCGATATCGAAGGTGGGCAGCAGATGCACCGTGGTCATCCCCGCCTCGGCGAGCTCTCCGAGACGTTCTGAACCGGTGGAATCGGGATGTCCGATGGCCGCATAGCTGCCCCGCACCTGCTCGGGCAGCGCCTCGTCGCCGGCGGAGAAGTCCCGCAGATGGAGCTCGTAGATGGTCTGGTCGGCGAACTGCCCGACCGCCGGGGCAGGGGTATCAGCCCACAACTCCGGTGCCCAGCGCTCGTCGTCGAGGTCCAGCACCACCGAGTGCTGCGAGTTCAGGGTCAGGCCCACGGAATAGGGGTCGGTGACGGTGTTCGTGACGACCTCGCCCAGCTCAGGCACGAACACCTCGACGGCGAAGGTGTACGCCTGATCGGCCCAGTCGGCGGTGCCCTGCGCGGTCCACACCCCGCCGGAACCGCGCTGCATGCTCACCTCGGTCGCTTCGGCCGACGGATCGCCGGCCGCCTCCGCCGGGCCGTGCAGGCGCAGCGTGACATCCTTCGCGGTCGGCGCCCACAGCGCGATGGAGGGTGTCGTGCCGTCCCAGTGCACGCCGAGCTGCTGCTCGTCGGCGTCGCCCGCGTACAGGTCGTCGAGCACGCCGGCGATCTGGAGCCCGGTGAGTGCCTCGACCCCGCCCGGGCCGTGTTGGGCGAGCATCAGCTCGCCGCGCAGCGCCTCCCCGAGCACGGCGCGGTCGAGCTCCGGCAGCTCGAGAGCCACGAAGTCGGTCAGATGACCTCGCCCGGTGAGCTCCCTCTCCTCCAGGCCGCTCTCGCGCAGCGTGAGCTCGCCGAGGCTCTGCCCGCCGGTCACCTCGCCGGCCTCCACACCGATCCCGCCCTCGGGCGCCGTGAACAGCTCCCAGCGGGTCTGTGGGCCGTCGCCGACCAGGTCCGCGGGCCACGCGATGGTGCTCTCGTCCACGAAGTGAGCACGCTGTGTGCCTGAGCCGGCGGTCAGCGGGTCGGAGGCCTCGATGCTCAGCTCATGAGTGGCAGGGTCGTATCGGAAGGACACGAGATCGCCTTCCTGGGTGGAGAAGGTGTGGTTGTCGCCGTCCGGTGCACCGTCGACGCCGTAGCTCTCATCCCACGATCCTCCATGGGCGGCCTTGACCTCATAGGACCCTCGGGGAAGTTCTTCGGTCGAGAACGTGTACACGCCGTCACCGTCGGCATCCTGCATCCAGGTGCGCATGCAGGAGGGCATCCAGTCCTCGGAGCATCCCAGCGCTGCGTTGAAGGAGCCGGGCAGGGTCACGAAAGGGCCCTCGGCACTGCTCTGCACCACATGCGTCGCCGAGTCGTACCAGAAGGTGACCGGTCCGCCGTCGTGGGAGAAGGAGATCTCCTCGCCCCCGGGCACACCTCCCGCGCCATAGTTCTCGTCCCGGTCGCCGCCGATCGCGACGTTGTAGGTGTGATCGCCGGGTGGGATGTCGACAGTCGCGGTGAACATGCCCGATTCGGGGTCCTCGCTCAACTGCGAAGCGGTGCAGTCCGGCTGCCAGTCACCGGCACAGCCCAGCGCGTCCTGGAAGCTGCCCGTCAACACCGGCTGATCGGGGCCGACGGCATGCACCAGCGGAGCAGTGCCGAGGACGGTCGAGGTGGCGATGAACAGTGCGGTGAGCACAGCGAGCAGGCGAGGGGCGGTGCGCGGGACCGACATGCGAGGACTCCTCTGTCCGGGCATCTGCCGCCGACCGGGCCGGCGGGCGAAGGGCACGGAGATCTGCAAGAAGCGGAGCATCTTGCAAGAAATCTCCCGAGATGCAGCGCCAGTGAGCGGCGGTGCGTCGTGACGACCCTACGGCCTGCAGAAGAAGACCTCAATGGGTGCGCCAGAACCTGCAAGAACTTGCATCCGTGGGGTTGGCGACCTGAGTCGTCGTCTGGGCGACCCAGAGGCCCGGGGTGGTCCGATCGGTGCTCAGACCGCCAGCATCTCGGGCGCCCCGGCGATGGTGACGGTCACGGTCGTCGCCGCGAAGGCGGTCAGCGCCGTGCACAGCAGCCACTCCCGGACGCTGCCCGCATCGCCCAGCAGCGGCAGCGCGATGTCACCGCTGCGCTGCCACAGCGGGGTGGCCAGGCGCCTGGGCGGGCGTGCCACGAGCGGCCAGGTGGGGAAGGGGATCCCATCGGTGGTGAGCAGGTCTCCCGCGAGATGGGTGAGGGTGCCGACCGCGACGGCGGCGGGCAGCCAGACGGAGGTGTCGGGCGCGATCACGGCTACGAGCAGCCCGGCGCCGAGGCCGACTGCCCAGGGCAGGAGGGCCCCGTCGACCATCTTCAGCGCGCGGGTGCCGAGCGCGCACATCGCGGCGACCAGGAGCACGGCCCCGGCCTGCACCTCGCCCAGCAGCGCCACATCCACCTGCCAGTCCAGGCCGAGCACGAGCACCGCGGCCGCGGTGAACACCACGGCCGCCAGCAGCGTGTGGGTCGCGCCGCGGTGCCCGGTCACGGAGCCGATGGTGCGGGTGAGCGCCTTGGTGAACCCGCCGCCGGAGCGGGAGATCGTGGCGCTGGGATGGTCGATGTCCGGCAGCAGCGCGGCGCCGGTCGCGACCACGGCACCGGCGATCACCTGCGCGGGATCCAGCTGCCACAGGTCCAGCCCCGTCACCCTTCCCATGACGGGCGCGGAGCCGGCCAGGGCCATCCAGGCGGCGGTGCCGCTGATCGCGTGATGTCCGCCCATCATGGGCATCGTCCTCCTCGGGAGCCGGTCGAGAAGGCCTCGCCAGGGGGAAGAGCTCGCCAGGATCCGCAGGTGGAAGGGGCGGGAGCGCCGGGGAGGAAAGGCCGCAGCGAAGCCTACCGGCCGGTCATGACAGAGCTGTGACCGCGCTGCGGGCGGAGCGGGCGGGGACCGACCGGTCGGGGACTGGCCCCAGCTCCCACCCCGCGCTCACCGTCACCCGGCTGCGACCGGCGCTGATCTTCCAGGGCGAGGCCGGCTCCGAGATCCAGCGGTACTTCCGCGGTACTTCCTGGGCGGCTGGATGCCGGTGCAGCTGCTGCGCGTCGGGCGCCCGCCACTCGTGCCGCTGCCGCGCGGGCTGCGGCTCCAGGTCGTCCATGCGCAGGACGTCGCCGAGGCCTACACCGCGGCGGCCGTGCTGGGTCAGCCCGGCGCGTTCAACATCTGCGCCGACGACCTCCTCGACGTCGCAGCCCTGTCACGGCTCCTCGGGCGGGGACGCGCCCTCGAGCTGCCGGTGCCGGCGGTCCGCGCCGCGCTCGCCGCCGGGCACCGCACCGGACTGGTCGCGGCCGACGCCGGCTGGCTCGACATGGGCATGAACGCCCCGGTGATGGACAGCTCCCGGGCGCTGCGGCTGCTGGGCTGGCAGCCCCGCCACAGCGCCGCCGAGACGCTGGCGGAGCTGCTCGAGGGGATGGCCGAGGGGCGCGGCGCGGACTCGGTGCCGATGCGCCCCCGCGACAGCCGCCGCGCCCGGGTCGCCGGCGCTCGCCGCACCGCGGGGAGGGAGGCGGCGAGGGGGCCGAGGTCTCCTCGCGGATCGACGAGACGCTGCTCGGGCTGTACCTGTCCGATCACCTCACCGGCGCGACCGCGGGCGCCGCCCGGGTGGACCGGATGGCGGCGGACTTCGCGGACACGCCCGTGTACGCGACGCTGTCCACGCTGGCGGAGCAGATCCGCGCCGAGCGACGCCTCCTCCAGCAGCTGATCGACGATCTCGGCCTGCGTCGGCGACCCGCCCGGCAGGCGGCCGCGTGGCTCGGCGAGCACGCAGGCCGGCTGAAGGCAAACGGCCGGCTCGTCCGCCGCTCCCCGATGACCATGGTGCTCGAGACGGAGCTGCTGCGCTGCGCCGTGATCGGCAAGCGCGGCGGCTGGCAGACCCTCGCCGAGAACGCCGACGAGCTGGGGCTGGACGCGACGGTGTTCCACGAGCTCGCCGAGCAGGCGCTGCGCCAGCACGAGCAGCTCGACGAGGTCCACGCCCACGCGCGGCGCCGCGCCTTCCGCGCCGATCGCGGGACCCGCACCCCGCAGGGCTGAGCCGTGGGCGATGCCCGGGCCCGGCCTGTACCGTCGGCCCTGTGAACAGCGCATCGACCGCCCTGGACCTGTACCTCAGCCGCCTCACCACGGCTCTCTCCACGGCGACCGCGACCGGTGAGCCGGAGGTGGTGGTGCCCGATCGCGGCATCACCGGCGACGTCGAGACGCAGGGCGACATCCCCGAGCTGTCCTTCCTCTCCGGCGCGCGCCAGGACCACCTCTCGGTGGCGATCTGCTCGGTCGACGGCGAGATCACCCGCTCCGGCACGGACCACACCTTCCCGATCCAGTCGATCTCGAAGGCCTTCGCCTACGGCGCCGCGATCGACCTGCACGGCATGGACCACGTCAACTCGCTCGTCGACGAGGAGCCCTCCGGCGAGCAGTTCAACGCCCTCAGCCTCGACCCGGTCACCAAGAAGCCGAAGAACCCGCTGGTCAACATCGGTGCGATCCGCACCCACGCGATGCTCGGCACCACCACGCAGGAGCGCACGCAGCGCCTGCGGGCGGTGCTCGACGCCGCCGCCGGCCGCCCCCTGGAGCCGCATGACGCGACCTGGCGGGAGGAGCTCAAGAGCGCGGACCGCAACCTCGCGCTCGCCTACATGCTGCGCGCCGCCGGCTCCATGACCGAGGACGCCGCCGACGTGGTGGGCGGGTACATCGAGGGCTGCGCGGTGCTCGCCGGCGTCACCGACCTCGCGGTGATGGCCGCGACCCTCGCCTCCGGCGGCACGAATCCGCTGACCGGCGAGGTGGTCTTCTCCCGCGTCGCCGCCCGGAAGGTGCTCTCGGTGATGCTCACCTGCGGCATGTACGACAACGCCGGCGACTGGGTGAGCGACGTGGGGCTGCCCGCGAAGTCCGGGGTCGGCGGCGGGATCATCGCCGCGCTGCCCTCCCGCTTCGGGGTGGCGAGCTACGCCCCGCAGCTGGACCTGCATGGCAACTCGGTGCGCGGCACGCTCTTCTTCGAGCGGTTCAGCACCGACTTCGCCCTCCACATGCTCGACGGGGTCGAGCCGCGGGATCTCGAGGAGTGCGCGCAGGAGCTCATGGAGGTGGGCACCCACCTGTGAGCCGGCCCGTCACAGCGGCGGCAGCACGTGCACGCTGTCCTCTCCCTCGACGGAGTCCGGCCCGGGCACGGCGGTCAGCAGCAGGACGGTGTCCGAGATCGCCTCGACCGATCGGCGCTGGGCGGGCATCTCGTGCAGATAGCCGCTCTCCAGCACGAACGGCTCGGCGGAGTCGACGCGGATCGCCCCGTAGAGGATGTAGATCGTCGCGGGCACCTCGGATTCGTGCTCGGCCAGGCGCACTCCCTCGCGCAGCGCGATCACGGTCTGCTGCAGCGGCCCGGTGCGCACCAGGTGGCGGGTGTAGTGGCCGTCGGCGGCCTCCCGGGCACGATCGATGGCGAGTGTGATGACGTTGGTCAGGGCAACCATGACGAACTCCTCGGGGCAGGGTGCTGTCATCATCTGCCCGGCTCCGAGGAAGGTCAATGGCGGGCGATGCCAGGGCTGATCTGCGAGTCTGGTGCCGTGATCCGTGTGCAGCGAGCGACCCCCGACCACTGGCGGCTCTGGCGCGAGCTGCGCCTGCGCGCTCTCGAGGAGTCCCCGGAGGCCTTCGCGAGCACGCTCGCGGGCACTCTCGCACGGGATGCGGCGGAGGGCGAGTCCTACTGGCAGGGCTTTTTCACGGCCGCCGGGCTCGTGCTCGTCGCACGGTGCGGGGACGAGCCGGCGGGGATGGCCCGGCTCGTGGATCCCGGTGACGAGCAGCCTCTCGAGCTCTTCTCCCTCTGGGTGGCCCCGGAGGCGCGGGGGAGGGGCGTCGGCGAGACTCTCATCGCCGAGTGCCTCGGGTGGGCGGCGGCGCACCGTCCGCGGGCGGCGATGCGCCTCGCGGTCGTCGAGACCAACGCCCCGGCCCGTCGCCTGTACGAGCGGTGCGGCTTCGGCGTCATCGGCCGCAATCCCGATGACGACGCGGAGCTGCTCATGGAGCGCGGCCCGGATCGGTAGACTTCCCGGCATGAGTTCCCCTTCGAGCAACGAGCTGGTCCGTCGCCCCTTCGAGGGCCTGCCCAATGAGCAGGACCTGGTGGCGATGCGCCAGCTGATCCCGGCGGCCACGATGGCCGCGAGGACCACCGAGGAGTACGGCTCGCTCGACGTCGAGCTCGCCACGGTCCTGCCGATGGCGTGGCCCGCGGTGCGCCGCACGGACGGCTCCGTCACCGTCGGCATCCAGGCCGGCTATCCCGGGGGAGACCTCTCCCGCGGCATCGGCCAGGCGATCCGGCTGGCCGCCGCCCTCGAGCCCGGCAACCCGATCACCACCGTCACCCTCGACGACGACGCCCCCCGCCTGCAGGACATCCTCGACCTCGGCGGCGACTTCGCGATCCAGGTGCAGGACACCTTCGAGTTCTGGCTGGACCCCAGCGCGGAGCGCACCGCGGAGATCGAGCAGGCGATCACGCAGGCGAACGACTCGATCATGCCCACCCGGCCCGTCGCCGGCCTGCCCCACGCCTACTGGGTCGACGCCGGCCCGAAGGAGCACCTGCGCTGGGTGCTCGAGGCCGACGAGGACGCGGTGATCGACGCGGTCACCCGCCTGCACGCCCGGCGCGAGTCTGGCCTCGGCGAGGGCACCAAGTACGTCGGCTCCTTCCGGGCTGAGGGCCTCTCCATCCCGGTGTGGGACCTGCCCAAGGGCTTCGGTGCCGAAGGCGTCGAGGCGGAGGCCGAGGCGTTCCGCACCCGCTTCGAGGAGGCGCTCGCCTCGACCGAGCCGCTCACCGCCCTCGAGCGCCGCGCCCGCGGCGGCATCGTGGCCCGCCAGGTGACGCTGCGATGAGCACCGCGGGGCCGCTGACGGTGCACCGCCCCGAGCGGGCGGCCGTCGTGATCCCCGCCAAGAACGAGGCGGAGCGGATCGAGACCACCATCGCCTCGGCGCGCCGCATCGCGGGCGTGGACCTGGTCGTCGTCGTCGACGACGGCTCCACCGATGCGACCTCCGCCGTCGCCATGGGGGCCGACGCCCTGGTGGTGCGGCACAAGACGAACCGCGGCAAGGCGGCGGCGATGGCCACCGGCGCGCAGATGGTCGCGATCCGCGAGGACGCGGAGCGGGCCGACGGCGGGGAGGGCTTCTCCGAGGAGCTGCACGCCGAGCCGCGCGTGCCCGGCCACACCGGCCCGCTGCCCGTGATCGCGCCGCACGAGACCGTGCCCCGCGCGCTGCTGTTCCTCGACGCGGACATGGGCGAGAGCGCCGAGGCCGCCCAGCCGCTGGTCGACGCGGTGCTCGGCGAGGGCGTGGACATGGCGATCGCGCTGCTGCCCCCGCAGACGGGCGCGGCCGGCATGGGCATCGTGGTGCGCACCGCCCGCCGCGGGATCCTCCGCGCCACCGGCTGGGAGCCCACCCAGCCGCTCTCCGGCACCCGCTGCATCACCCGCGAGACCTGGGAGGCCTGCCTCCCGCTCGCCCCGGGCTGGGGGGTGGAGACCTCCCTCTCGATCGACGCCCTCACCTCCGGGTTCTGGGTCAAGGAGATCCCGGCCGAGCTGCACCACCGCGCCACCGGCAAGGACCTGCGCGGCCAGCTGCACCGCGCCGCCCAGCTGCGCGACGTGCTGCGCGCCCTGGCCCGCAAACGCCATCTCGTGCCGGACTTCGACGAGGACGAGGTCGAGAGCCGCTCCAGCCTCGAACAGCCCGAGGAGGCCCCGCTGCCCTCCGGCGCCGGGGACCACCACCAGGAGAAGACCTGGCGGGTCCTCACCGAGGAGGAGGCCGAGCAGCGGGCCGAGCACCGCGCCGAGGACCGCCGCGCGACCCTCGCGGACCTCCCGGTGACCGGCGAGTTCTCCGATGACGAGACCCGGGCGCTGGGCGACGTGGACATCGACGAGCTCGATGCGCTGCTGCGCGAGCTGCCCGTCGACGGCGCCTTCGCCCCCGATGACGTCGTCTACCTCGCGGGCACCGACCTCGAGGCGCTCGCCGCCCGGCTGCGGGACGCTCCGGTCCAGGGGCTGTTCTCGCCCGAGCACGCGGTGATCATCGCCTCCCACCTCGGCAGCGGCGAGCCCGCCCTGCCCGCCTCCCTCACCACCCCGGTGACCCCGGACGAGTACACCTCGCTCGTGGTCCACGCCGCGGTGGACGCGGAGAACAGCTGAGCGGACCTCCCGCTCAGACCGCCCGTGCGGGGCGGTCGGCCGGCTGCGCAGGGGCGTCGGCCGCCTGCGGCGAGGGGAGCACGGCCGGCAGGTGCGCGAGCCACAGCCCCACCATCGCGGCCACCAGCACCGGCCCGGTGTCGTTGACCGCGTAGCCCACCCAGGCGCCGACCACGAGCGCGACCCGCACCGCGTACGAGGCGGGGTGCTCGGCGTCCAGCGCGGCGAGCCGGCGCCAGCGCAGCCGCCCCGGGATCAGCAGCGCCACCGAGGCGAGGACCGCGAGCACCATGATCACCGCGAGCGCCGGATAGCCGGTGGTCATCGCGATGTTCTGCGAGAGCTTGCGGACGATCACCGCGATCAGCTCGCCGCTGAGCAGCTCATCGATGAAGCGCCCCAGGTGCGTGCGGTCCTCGGGCGGCCGCAGCCAGTCCAGGAACGACACCCCGAGCACCGCGATCGCCCCTCCCGCGCCGAGGGCCAGCAGATGCCACAGCCGCGGCCGGATCCCGGAGACCAGCAGCGCGAGCAGGCCGAAGGCCGGGATCGTGGCGAGCATCGAGCCGAAGTCCGCGCCCATCGAGGGGGCGACGCACACCGTCGCCACCCCGACACCGACCACCAGCGTCCACACCACGCGGGCGCGCGGCGTGCGCACCACCGAGAACAGGCACAGCAGCGCCATCAGCGACGCCGCCAGCACCATCCCGAACAGGTGATTGGACAGCCCGTAGAACCGCCCGCCGGAGATCGGCTGCGCGCCCAGCGGGGAGGAGAGCTGGAACGGGGACCCGAGAGCGGATTCGCCGAGGATCAGCGCGGCGATCAGCGCCGCGGAGACCCCGACGGGGCCCAGGCGATGGCGCCGCCACGGCCCGGCCAGCACGAGCACCGACAGCAGCGCGCAGCCCGCCCACACCACGCCGGTCAGGGCCAGGGTCGGGTGCTCCGCCCGCCACCACGGCACGAGCGAGGCGAACATCCCCACCGCCAGCGGGAGCGGAGCGACGGCGGCCAGCGCCCGGCCGACGCCCGCGAGCCGGGGCTGCCTCGCCAGCGGCGGGACCAGCAGGATCACCACGCCGACGGCGCCGAGCGCGAACCATGAGCCGAGCGCGGGGACGGTCGCGCCGTCCACCAGCCGCGCCGCCTCCGAGCGGTCCAGCGCCAGCTGCTGGGGATCCGCGTGCTCGGTGCCGCGGAAGGGCTGGCCCGGGGTCAGCCCGTCGGCGGCGGCGTCGTACGAGCCGAGGATCGTGGACAGCACGTCGGTGAGCATCACCACGCCGGTCTGCTTGGTGGCACCGCTGGTGAGCGCCTCGCCCGGGAAGGCGGTGTCGAGAGCGACCTGCAGGCCGACGGTTCGGGAGGCGACCGCGCCGGTGTGCTCCGTCGCCGCCGGATCCTCCGGGTCGGTCGCCGCGACGGAGACCAGCAGGGTGCGCGGCAGCTCCTGCGCCTCGCAGCCCCCGGCCGCCTCGAGCGCCTCGCCGACGGTCTCGTCGAGCTCCTCGAGCGACTGCTCGCGCGCCGCTTCGTCGTGAGCGTGCACCGACCCGGCATCGAGCAGGACGATCGCCCCCTCGTCGAGGGCATCGCCGACGGCGGCCGGATCGTCGGCCTCCACCGTCGTCACCGGCAGCTGCTCCCACTGATCGGTGGGCGGTGTGGGGATCCCGCTGGTGCGCGGCGCCTCCTCGGCGAGCCCGCGATAGCCGGTGCGCAGCGACTCCATGCCCTGCCGCTGCGTGGAGACCACGGTCGTGGAGGTGGTGTTCATCGCCCCGGCACCGGAGCGGTCCGCGAGGCACTGCAGGGTCGGCGTGCGCTCCGCGTCGATGTCCTCCCAGGTGAGCCCCGCGGTGGCGATCACGAGCCGCACCGGATCCTCCGGGCCGTCGGCCGAGGCGGAGGGCCCGGGCACCGCGAGCGCGAGCCCGAGCACGAGAGCGCTCAGCAGCCCGAGGAGCACAGCCGCGCGCGGGCCGCGGCGGGAGCCGGGACGATGGGCGGGCACGGGGCCGAGCAGCGGACGGCGTCGGGACGGGGCGAGCAGATCCTGGGACACGCCCCGATGCTACGGGGCGGGGGAGCGCCCGCCCGGCACCTGCACAGGGCCTGCACCGGTCCCTCACGCCCTCTATCGTGGTCGTCATGCCTTCTCCCCAGCCCCCTTACGAGCAGGTGCGTCGCGAGATCCTCGAGCAGGTGCGCACCGGTGAGCTGACCCCCGGCGACCGTCTGCCGGCGATCCGCACCCATGCCGCGGATCTCGGTCTCGCCCCCGGAACGGTGGCCCGTGCCTACAAGCTCCTCGAGGAGGGGCGGATCATCGTCACGCGCCGCGGCGCGGGCACCACCATCGCCCCGGGCGCCGTCGAGGCCGCGCGCGAGCAGGCGGCGACCGCCGAGCGGGAATCCGGCGGCCCGGTCGATGCCGGGCTGGTCTCCCTCTTCGCCGGCCCGATCGCGACCGCCCGGGCACGCGGCGCCCGCGACGTCGAGATCCTCGCCTCGGTGCGGGCCGCGCTCGCGGGAGACAGGGACGCGAAGTCCTCATGACCCTCTCCTCCGCCGCGGGAACGCCCGCCGCACCGCGCATCGACCTCCACGGGGCGGAGGCGGCCGCAGCCTTCCGCGACCGCATCCGCGCGCTGTGGCCCGCGACCCGCGGTGCCGTCGCGGACGAGGACGCCTGGCGCGAGCAGTTCTGGGAGCAGCACCGCGGCCGGGACGGCTTCCGCCTGGACACGGCCACGGACGGGGCCGGAGCCTCCGGCGCGGAGGGGGCCGGAGCTCCCGGCGAGGTGCTGCTGGGCTTCGCCTGGGGGGACATCGGTGGTGCCGGGCACCGCCTCTATCGCGCTCGCGGATGGACGGTCCTCGGCGAGCTCGCCGCGCAGAAGGTCGTGATGGGGAAGCGTCTGACCGCGTGATGAGGATCGAGCGGCTCGGGCCCCAGCACGCGCAGCAGCTCCTCGCCGGGCAGGACGAGGCGCTCGCCGCCGAGATCATCGGCCGGAGCTGGACCCCGGAGACGCTCGACGCCTTCCTCGCGCGCACGGCGCTCTGGCGAGCCGACGGACCGTTCCGAGAGTTCGCGGCGGTCGCTGCCGGGGCACCGGTGCCCACCCTCCTCGGCGGCGGGGGACTGGCCCTTCTGGGACCCGGCCTGGAGCGCGGCGAGGCGGCGCTGACGTACTGGGTGCTGCGTGCGCACCGGTCCCGCGGACACGGCCGGCGCCTCGCCGCCGCGCTCGTGGACATCGCACGGGCCGACGCCCGGATCGACCACCTCGTGCTGCGCATCGCGCCCGACAACGAGGCATCGAAGGCCGTGGCCGGGGCGCTGGGGGCCCGGGGGACCGGGATCGAGGAGCGCCATCCCGCGGACGTGCACCGCCGCGTGCAGAGATGGGTTCTCGACCTGCGCGCGGAGAGGCCCGGGACATAGCGTCCCGGCGGATTCTTTCCGGGCCGGCCGCAGCACTGTTCCTCCCCACTCGGAGTTATCCACAAAATCATCCCCAGTCCGTTTCGAACCTTGTTCGAAAGCGGGCCTGCCGGTAAAATGGGAACAGCTTCACCCCCTTCGGGATGTGGGGTGAGTGCGCGGTGCATCCTGCACGAGGACCCCGACGAGGAGGTGGAGGCCATGACCGCGACCAGCGCGCGCCCGGCAGAAGGCGTCGCCACGGCCGGTGAGCCTGCCTCCCCGCCCGTGCGCCGCGTGCAGGCTCGCGCGCCGCTCACGGAGGACTCCCTGCTCGCACGGGGGAAGGTCACCCCGGGCAGCGCCGACGCCGCGGCCGTCGCCCGACTGCTGGAGGCCGAGCGCGAGGAGTCGCGCCGCTGCGCGAGGCAGCTGCTCGACCTCGCCGCCTTCTGGATCGATGACGAGGATCCGCACCTCGAGCGCGAGGAGCACAGCCTCGCGGTCGGCATCGCCCTGCGCACCACCACGAGCGTCGCCGCGCTGCGCATCGAGGACGCGCACACGGCCATCGCCGAGATGCCCCGCACCTTCGAGCGGCTCGCCTCCGGGGAGATGCCCCGCGAATGGCATCAGCGCGCCTTGAGAGCGCTGCGAGATCTCACGCCCCATCAGCGTTCCCAGGCCGATGAATATATCGCCGCCTGGGATCTCCCCTCGCTTCCCGCCGATCGTTTCCGCGACGAGCTGCGCCAGCTCGTCGCCTGGTTCGAGACGGCCGGTCCGCGCTCCTGCCCCGAGCACGCCCGCGATGTCGCCGTCGAGCTCAGCGGGCGGGATGACGGCGTCGCCTGCCTGCGCGTCACCGGCCCGATCCCGGAGATCCTCGGGCTCGCCCGCCGGCTCGACACCACGGCGAAGGCCGTCCAGAAGGCGCAGCGCCACGCTCTCGAGGAGGGCTCGCCGGTCCCCTTCGACCTCGACGGGGACGTCGAGCGCGACGGGTCCACCATGACGCTGGCCGCACTGCGCTACGCCGTCATCCAGCGCACCCTGCTGGAGACCGCCGGGGTCGAGGTGCCCGCGCCGCGCCACCGCGTCAACGTGGTCATCCCCGTGCTCACCCTGATGGGCCTGGACGACACCCCCGCCACCTACGACGGCGTGACACCGCTGCCGGCGGAGATGGCCCGCGCGCTCGCCGAGTCCGAACCTGTCTGGCACCGGGTCTTCACCGCACCGCTCACCGGTGCGTTCCTGCCCCTGCCCGCCCAGCGCTACCGGCCCACCCCCGAGATGGTCGAGCACCTGCGGCTGATCGACCCCCGCTGCGCCGCCCCCGGCTGCACGAAGACGACCACCGACGATGCGGAGAACGACCACATCGAGGAGTTCGACCACGAGCATCCCGAGCGCGGAGGCCCCACCAGCATCGAGAACCTCCACCGGCTGCACTGGGGGCACCACGACCTCAAGACCGCCCGGAGAGCGGACCCGGTTCGAGAACCCGACGGCTCCACCACCTGGACTGTCGGCTCCCCACCCCTGATCCGCACGACGGTGGCGCCACGCCGCGACCTCGCCACGCCCCGGATCGTCGCCGCCCTGACGGACTCCTGGGAGAACTACCAGTGGCAGCTCGACATGGAGGCGATGGCACGCAACGGCGAGCTCGAACGCCTGCACCGCGAATGGGGCCCGATCGACACCGCCCTCGAGGGGGCCTACGGGCCGGGCGACGATCCGGAGCAGGCCGCGGCTGCGGCACGATGGGATCGGGACCCGCCCTTTTGACGCTCCACCCTCCTCCCCGGCCTCCCCGGACACCGAGCTCCCCGACGGCTGGGTGCACTGCACGAGCCGCTGGATCCTCGATGCCGCGACCGAGGAGATGCTCGGATTCATCGCCACCCGGCACCGCCTGAACGATGTCCTCCTCCAGCAGGGCGGCCACATCGGCTACTCGGTGCGCCCCTCCGCGCGCCGCCAGGGGGTCGCCGCCGCCGCGCTCGACCTCGCCCTCGCCGACGCGCCCGCGCTCGGCATCACCCCGGTGCTGGTCACCTGCGACGACGCCAACCATGCCTCACGCCGCACGATCGAGAAGGCGGGCGGGGTGCTCGAGGACGTCCGGGACGGCGCCCGCCGCTACTGGCTCGGCGCCGAGCCCCTCCCCAGCGCCTGATCGCCGGCGCCTGAGCGACCGCGTCCGCGCGAGTACTCTTTCCCCATGCGGTACGGATTCCTCGGTCCCGAGACGACCTTCACCCACCAGGCCCTCCTGCAGGCTCTCGCCGAGACCCCGGAGGAGTTCGCCGCGCCGGAGCCGGAGCTGGTGCCCTTCTCCTCCGTCGCCACCGCCGCCGCGGACCTCCTCGCCGGTGCCGTCGACGCCCTCATGGCGCCGATCGAGAACTCCGTCGAGGGCGGGGTCTCCGGCACGCTCGACGTCCTCGCCGCGACGGACTCCATCACCATCGTCGCCGAGCAGACCGTGCAGATCACCTTCGTGCTCGCCGCCCGGGAGGCCACGCCGCGCGAGGAGCTGACCACCGTCTCCTCCCACCCCCACGCGCAGGCGCAGGTCCAGGGCTGGCTGCGCAGCCAGGTCCCGCACGCGAACATCGCCGCCGCCTCCTCGACCGCCGCCGCCGCCCGCGACCTCGCCGCGATGAGCCCGCAGGAGGCCCGCGGCCGTGCCGCCGTCTGCTCGCCGCTCGCGGCCCAGCACTTCGGGCTCGAGGTGCTCGCCGAGGGCATCGAGGACCACGCCGGGGCGATCACCCGCTTCGTGCTCGTCACCCGTGAGGGCCGGATCCCCGCCCGCACGGGGGCGGACAAGACCACCCTCGTCGTGCAGCTGCCGCACAACCGCTCCGGCGCGCTGCTCGAGGCCCTCGAGATCCTCAGCTCCAACGGCGTGAACATGTCCCGCATCGAGTCCCGCCCCATCGGCGACTTCCTGGGCCGATACTCCTTCTCCCTCGACATCGAGGGCCACATCGAGGACCGTCGCGTCTCCGCCGCGCTGCGCTCGCTGCACCGCCTGTGCCCCGTCGTGCACTACCTCGGCTCCTACCCGCGGGTCGACGGGCAGCGCCCCGAGGTGCGCGAGGACTATGCCGACCACGCCTACGACGGCGCCCGCGACTGGGTGGAGCGGCTGCACACGATGATCACCCCCACCGACCCGAGCACCGTGATCTGAGACCGGAGGACCGCCATGGCCGCCGCACCACCCGTCAGCGTCACCGGCCGCGCCGAGGTGCGCGCGATCGACGAGCGGCTCCTCCTCCCGCTGCCCGCGGAGGCGAGCGGTGCACTGCCGTCCCGCGGCCAGGTCGCCGCCGACGCGGTGCTCGACGGGCACGCGCTGAGCACCGTCATCGAGCCCGACGGCCGGCAGGGGCACTGGCTGCGGATCGACGACGAGCTGCGCCAGGCGCTCGACCTGCGCGACGGGGCCGCGGTCGAGTTCACGCTCACCCCCACGCGGACCTGGCCCGAGCCGGCGATCCCCGAGGACTTCGCGGCCGCGCTCGCCGAGGCCGATGACCTCGAGGAGACCTGGGCGTCGATCACCCCGATGGCCCGCTGGGAGTGGGTGCGCTGGATCGGTGCGACCCGCAGCGAGGACACCCGCGCCCGCCGCGTCGCCGTCTCCGTCGACAGGCTCCGCCACGGTGCGCGCCGTCCCTGCTGCTTCAACCTCGCCTCCTGCACCGACCCGGACCTCTCGCGCAGCGGGAAGCTGCGGATCTGACCGTCGCCGCACGTCCCGCCGCACGTCCCGGCGGAGCAGCCCCCGCCAGAAGTCCCGGACGAGCTGCGCCCGCGGGGAGTACGGTGGGAACCGACGAGGATGAACTCGACAGCGGGGCGTCATCGTCGTCCTTGCCGGCAGCCCCGCGGAGGAACTGCCATGAATGCCGAGACGCCATCCGAACCGCACACCATCCCCTTCGACCTGGCCGCCCGGGACCTCGGAGTCCTCGTCGGCTTCGACGGCTCGCCGAACTCCGAGGGCGCGCTCGCCTACGCCGCGCGCGTCGCCGTGCGGCGCGAGCTCCCGCTCACCGTGCTCACCGTGTACCGGGTGCCGATGCCCGTGTACACCACGTACGTCGCCCTCCCCGCGAGCGAAGCGGAGGGGGAGGAGCGCAAGAAGGCCGCCGCCCAGCTGCTGGAGGGCGCCGCGAAGATGCTCGAGGGCCATCCCGGCAAGGTCTCCTACCTCTCCGCCGAGGGGGACTCCGTCGGGATGCTCGCCGAGGCCTCCGCCCGCGCACAGCTGGTGGTCGTCGGCGCCCAGGGGCGGGGCGGGTTCCTCGGCCGCGTGATGGGCTCGGTCTCCACCGCCCTGCCCGCGCACGCGCAGTGCCCCACCGTGGTGGTGCCGCCGGAGTCCGAGGCGGTCGACGGCCGGGTGATCGTCGGCGTCGACGGCTCCTCCCACGGGCGCCGCGCCTCCCTGCACGCGGCGCGCGAGGCCGTGGAGCGCGGCACCTCGCTGCTGCTGCTCACCGCCCTGCAGCCGCCGGACCGGGGCGAGTACTGGTTCCCGATGCTCCCGCACGAGACCGGCGAGCTCGTGGACCGTCGCCGCACCGAGCTCGAGGAGCAGCTCGAGCAGGAGGTCCAGTGGCTGACCGGGCACGTCCCGGAGGTCCAGGCCACCGCCGAGGTGCGGGTGGGGTCCCCCGCGAGCGTGCTGCGCGAGGCCATGCCCTCCACGCAGCTCACCGTGGTCGGCTCCCACGGACGGGGCGCCTTCACCAGCGCCCTGCTCGGCTCGGTCTCCCGTGCCACCCTGCACGGCGCCGAGCGGCCCGTCATGGTGGTCCCGCCGCTGCGGGACGACAGGGTGGGGGAGTCGCCGCTGGGCCGCTGATCAGGCGGGGGTGCGCAGCCGCAGCACCCCGGGGTCCACGGTGGCGAGGAGATGCGTCGCCTCGCCGTCCGTGTCCCCGTCCAGCTGCACCGGCTGCGCCTTCGTGGTGACCACGCGGATGCCGGTGGTCAGGTACCGCTCCATCGTCGACAGCCGTGCGCCGAGCCGCGGCTTCAGCCGCGGGTTCACCACCTGTGCGGCGACCTGGCTGAAGCCGGCGGCGCCGCGCCAGCCCGCCACGACCACCTCGAGGCGGCCGTTGTCGATCGTCGCATCGGGCATGAGCACGAGCCCGCCGGGCAGCCGGCCCACGTTGCCCAGCAGCACGGTGCGGGCCTTGTGGGCGTGGCGGGTCTCGTCCGGCAGCTCCACCACGACGTCCACCGAGCGGCCCAACACCGTGCGGATCCCGCCGACGGCGTAGGCGATCCAGCCGATGCGCTTCTTCATCGCCGGGTCGGTGTAGCCGATCATCTCCGCATCGGCGCCGAAACCGGCGATGACCAGGAAGATCTGTCGTTCTGCGGAGCGGGCGGCGCTGACCGAGCCGCCGGCGCGCAGCCAGCCGACGTCGACCTGGCGGTCCCGGCCCGTCAGCGCCGCGACCATCGCCGCCGCCGGGTCCTCGAGCGGGATGTCGACGTTGCGGGCCAGCAGGTTCCCGGTCCCGGCGGGGATGATGCCCATCCGGGTGTCGGTGCCGGCGAGCACGGAGGCGACCATCCGCACGGTGCCGTCACCGCCGGCCGCCATCACCAGGTCCGCCCCCTCGGCCACGGCCTGCCGCGCCTGGCCCACGCCCGGATCGTCGATCGTCGTCTCGTAGAAGACGGTCTCCGCGCCCTCGACCCGGTCCACGACCTCGCCGATCGTGCGACGGAACGCCGCAGTCCCCTCGAACTTCGAGGGGTTCAGCACCACGGCGATGCGGCGCAGCTGGTCCCCGTCGGCGGGTTCGTCCTCAGGTTCGCCGTCGGGAGAGCTCCCGTCCGCGGGGGTTCGCTCCGGCCCCGTCACGCGGCGGTCGTCGGCCTCGATCCGCTGCGCCGTGGCCTTCAGCGCGGTCAGCTCCCGGCGGTGGCGGCCCAGATGCCGCAGCACCACGACCAGCAGCACGAGGGAGACGAGGGCGGTGACCACCGAGGCGACGCTCAGCAGCAGGGTGAGGTCCATGCGCGTCAGAGTACTGGCACCGGTGCGCGCGGGTACTCTGGAGCAATGATCGATCTGCGGCACCTGCGCGAGAACCCCGAAGCCGTCCGTGACGCCCAGCGGGCGCGTCGCCGTGACCCCGCCACCGTGGACGCGGTGCTCGAGGCGGACGTCCGCTGGCGCGAGACCACCGCGGCGTTCGAATCCGCGCGCGCCGAGCAGAAGTCCTTCGGCAAGAAGGTCGCCCAGGCGAAGGGCGAGGAGAAGCAGGCGCTGCTGGCAGAGGTCAAGCAGCTCGCCGCCGATGTCAAGCGGCTCGAGGCCGAGGCCGGGGAGGCGCTCACCATCCGCGACGCCGCGCTGCGCGAGATCCCGAACCTCGCCGAGGGCGCCCCCGAGGGGCTCGAGGACGACTTCACCGTGCGCGAGCACGTGGGCGAGGTGCCGCGCTTCGACCACCCGGTCAAGGACCACCTCGAGATCGCCGAGGGCCTCCGCGCGATCGACATGGCCCGCGGGGCGAAGGTCTCCGGTGCCCGCTTCTACTTCCTGCGCGGCATCGGCGCCCAGCTCGAGCTCGCGATCCTGAACTCCGCGATCGACCAGGCCACCAGGGCCGGGTTCACCCCGATGATCACCCCCACCCTGGTGCTGCCCGAGGCGATGGAGGGCACCGGCTTCCTCGGCGAGCACGCCGACGAGGTCTACCACCTCGACAAGGACGACGACCTGTACCTCGTGGGCACCAGCGAGGTGGCGCTCGCCGGCTACCACAAGGACGAGATCATCGACCTCTCGGACGGTCCGCTGCGCTACGCCGGCTGGAGCGCCTGCTACCGCCGCGAGGCCGGCAGCTACGGCAAGGACACCCGCGGCATCATCCGCGTGCACCAGTTCCACAAGGTCGAGATGTTCTCCTACTGCCGGATCGAGGACTCCTACGAGGAGCACGAGCGGCTGCTGGACTGGGAGCGGGAGATGATGGCGCGCATCGACGTGCCCTACCGCATCATCGACACGGCCGCCGGCGACCTCGGCACCTCCGCCGCCCGCAAGTACGACTGCGAGGCGTGGATGCCCAGCCAGGAGACCTACCGCGAGCTGACCTCCACCTCGAACACCACCCAGTTCCAGGCGCGGCGGCTGAACATCCGCGAGCGCACCGAGGACGGCCTGCGCCCGGTCGCCACCCTCAACGGCACCCTCGGCACCACCCGCTTCCTCGCCGCGATCCTCGAGAACCACCAGCAGGGGGACGGCTCGGTCGTGGTGCCCGAGGGTCTGCGGCCCTACCTCGGCGGGCGCGAGGTCTTCGAGCCCGTGGGGGGCGCTGCCTGAGATGCCGGCACCGCGCCCCCTCCGCCGCCTGCTCGAGGCGCTTCGTCACCGTCGGTTCACTCGCGCGTCGGATGCCGATGCCACACTGCCGGGCATGACGACCTCCACGACCACCGCCGACCGCGAGGCCACCCGCTCCCGTCTCCGCGAGCATCTCGCGGGCCTCGCCGGTCAGAAGCTGCTGATAGGCCTCGACGTGGACGGCACGCTCGTGGACCACGACGGCGCCATGTCCCCGGACATGCACCGGGTGCTCCAGCAGGCCGCCGAGGAGCACACCGTCGTCATCGCGACCGGCCGCTCCCTGGGGGCGACCCTCCCGATCGTGGAGACCGCCGGGATCACGCACGGCTTCGCCGTCTGCTCCAACGGCGCGGTCACCGTCGAGATGGATCCCGCGGCCGAGGGCGGCCACCGGATCATCGACACCCGCTCCTTCCAGCCCGGGCGCGCGCTGCGCACCCTGCGGGAGGTGGCGCCGGATGCGCACTACGCCGTCGAGATGTCCGACGGGACGTTCCGCTCCACCGCCGGGTTCCAGGACGCGAGCTTCGGCGTCGAGGCGATCGAGAGCGACCTCGACGAGCTGATGGGGCTCGAGGCCGTGCGCGTGGTCGTGCACGTCCCGGACCTCTCCCCGCAGGAGTTCTCGCAGGTGATCGCCGAGGCCGGGGTGCACGGGGTCGAGTACTCGATCGGCTGGACCGCCTGGCTCGACATGGCCGCCCCCGGCATCTCCAAGGCGAGCGCCCTGGAGACGCTGCGGGAGCGGCTCGCGATCGACGCCGCGCACACGGTCGCCGTCGGCGACGGCTTCAACGACGTCGAGATGCTCACCTGGGCCGGCGTCGGCGTGGCGATGGGCCAGGCGCCCCAGGGCGTCAAGGACGTCGCGGACGTCGTCACCGACTCGATCTACGAGGACGGCACCGTGCTGGTGCTCGAGCAGCTGCGGGGCTGAGGGCGCTCTGGGCAGAACGAGGCTGCGGCGGTAGACTCCCCGTGCGGCAACTGCCTGGAGCTCACGGACGTGGGTGCACCCAGGGGGCCGAGGGGACTGTGCGGGACGGATGAGCCCGCAGAACCTCGGTGCCGCCCAGCTTCTCCCTCAGCGGGAGCGTGAAAGCCCCTCCGGCAGGCCGGGACGCGATGATCCTGGTGCTGCCCGGTTCGGGCGAGATCAGGGATTCGCGGGACCGACCTCGAGGAGCACCTTGCCCAGGTGACCTCCCTCGCGCAGGATCGCATGGGCCTCGGCCGCGCGCTCGAGCGGGAGGCGACGGTGGACCGGGAGGCGCAGCGCGCCGGAGGCGAGCAGCGGCCAGACCAGCTCGTGCGTGGCCTCGAGGATCGTTCGCTTGCCCTCCGTCGGCCTCGAGCGCAGCGTGGTGCCGATGACCCGGGCCCGCTTGCCCATCAGCAGGCCGATCGGCAGCTCGCCGCTCGCCCCGCCGAGGGTGCCGATGATGACCAGGCGGCCGTGCTCGCGCAGCATGCTCACGTTGTCGCCGAGCGTCGGCCCGCCCACCACGTCGAGGATCACGTCCGCCCCGCCCGTCTCCCGGACCGCCTCCAGCAGGTCCGTGGTGTGCCGGTTCCACGCCATGTCGGCACCCAGCTCGCGCACCGTCGGGATCGCCTCGTCGGAGCCGACGGTGGTGAGCACGCGGGCCCCGAGCTGCCGGGCGAGCTGGATCGCGAAGGTGCCGATGCCGCCGGTGCCGCCGTGGATCAGCACCGTCTCGCCCTCGGCCAGGCCCGCCTCGAGCACCAGGTTCGAGACCACGGTCGCCGCGACCTCGACCACGCCCGCCGCGTCCACAGGATCGGCCCCGTCCGGCAGCGGCAGCAGCTGGTCCTCGGGGACGGCGACCACCTCCGCGTAGCCGCCGCCGGCGAGCAGCGCCACGACCGCCTCGCCCGTGTCGCGGCGGCGCCCGGAGATCTCCAGCCCGGGCAGCTCGGAGGCGCCGGGAGGCGGCGGATACTTCCCGGCCGTCTGGGCGACGTCCGCGCGGTTCACGCCCGCGGCGACCACGTCCACCAGCACCTCGCCCGGGGCGGGGACGGGTTCGGGCAGCTCGGCGAGCTCGAGCCGGTGGTCCTCGGTGATGGTCATCGCACGCATGGTCACTGCGTCACCTCCACCACGGTGCGGCCCCGCACCTGCCCGGCGAGGATCCGCTCGGCGTGGTCGAGGACCTCCGACAGGCCGATGCTCGTGGTCATCGAGTCCAGCAGCTCGGGATCGAGCTCGCGGGCCAGCGCCTCCCAGGCCCTCTCGCGCAGCGGCAGCGGGCACTGCACCGAGTTGATCCCGGCGAGCGTCACGCCGCGCAGGATGAACGGCAGCACCGTGGTGGGCAGGTCCGGTCCCTGCGCCATCCCGCAGGCGGCGACGGTCCCGCCCCAGGCGGTCTGGGCGAGGACGTTGGCGAGCGTGGTGCTGCCCACGGCGTCGATCGCGGCGGCGAAGCGCTGGGACTGCAGCGGGCGGCCCGGCTCCTCGGACAGCTCCCGCCGGTCCAGCACCTCGGCCGCGCCCAGCTCTCGCAGATACTCGCCGTTCTCCTCGACCCGTCCGGTCGAGGCGAGGACCCGGTGCCCGCGGCCCGCCAGGAGCGCGACCGCGATCGATCCGGCCCCTCCCGACGCGCCGGTGACCAGCACGTCGCCGTCCTCCGGGGTGAGGCCCGCGTCCTCGAGCCGCAGCACCGCGAGCATCGCCGTGAACCCGGCGGTGCCGATCGCGGCGGCGCGCTCGGGGGAGAGGCCCGCGGGCAGGCGCACCAGGGCGTCGGGCCGCACCCGGGCCCGGGTGGCGAAGCCGCCATGGCGTGATTCGCCGAGGCCGTCGCCGTTGAGGATCACGAGATCGCCGGCGGAGAAGCGGTCGTCGGCCGCTCCGGCGGCGTCGGTCACCCGGCCCACCAGATCGATGCCCGGGATCAGCGGATGCGTGCGGGCGATGCCCTTCCCGGCGATCGCCATGCCGTCCTTGTAGTTGAGGCTGGAGACCAGCACGTCGAGGACGATCTCGCCCTCCAGCAGGGATTCGTCGGCGTCCTCGACGAGGCGCGGCGCTGCGCCCTCGTCCTCGATCAGTACGGCGCGCATGGTGCGCTCCTCTCCCTCGGGGCAGGTCCCGCCAGCCTATCCGTGGACCGGCGGCAGGGCGTTCAGAGGAAGACGGCGGCGACAGCGCTCGTGCCGAGAGCGCCGAAGAGCGCGACCACGAGATGGGAGGCGCCCAACGTCGTGCCGATGAGCGCAGCCGTGCGTGCCCTGTCGCGGAGCAGCAGTGCGATGACGCCCAGCACGGTCGCGATCAGGGCGATGACCATCGGCGGGAGCGAGAGCAGGAACGGGATCGTCCGGTAGGACATGCCCGACTCGCGGAGGATGGCGGGGATCGCCGGGAAGAGCGCCTGGGTCACGATGCTCGCCACGACGAGCGCGATCCCGGCGATGAGCGCGGCGATGCCGAGGGGGTTCGTGCGGCGCGGCGTGTCGTTCTGGGGCATGGCTCGACCCTAGGGCATGTCTGACAAATATGTAGCGCCCGTCCTGCGAGACTGGCCAGATGTCGAGGTTCCAGGTGCTCTCCGATGCCCAATGGTCGATGATCGCCGACATGCTTCCCCGCCCCACAGGCCGCAAGGGCAGGCCCTTCGCCGATGCGCGGACCATGGTCGAGGCGATCATCTACCGGTATCGGACCGGCATCGCCTGGCGCGATCTGCCCGAAGTCTTCGGTCCCTGGCAGACGGTCTGGACCTGGCACCGGCGCATGGCCGCCGAGGGCACCTGGGACCGGGTGCTGGAGCGACTGACCGCGGCAGCCGACGAGGCCGGACAGATCGACTGAACGGTCTCGGTGGATTCGACGATCGCTCGCGCTCATCAGCACGCGACCAACGTCAGTCGCCACACAGGGGGCTGGATCGAACTACACGAATCCACAGGCCCAGACCCAGAGCCTGCCACAGGGCCAGCCGGACCGGCCGGCCCCAGAGCCGCCTGATCATGCCCTGGGCCGCTCGCGCGGCGGACTCTCGACGAAGATCCACCAGCTCGTCGACGGCCGCGGACTGCCGCTGGTGGTGCTGCTGAGTCCCGGCCAGGCCGGCGACTCACCGATGCTTCTGCCGCTGCTGCAGCAGCTGAAGGTCGGCCGCCGCCTCGGGCGGCCACGGACCCGGCCGGATGGGCTCTGCGGCGACAAGGCCTACTCCTCGCGGGCGATCCGCAAGCATCTGCGCGCCAGGGGCATCACCGCCCATATCCCCGAGCCCGAGGATCAGAAGGGGCATCGGCTGCGGCGCGGATCAGCCGGCGGCCGGCCGCCGAACTTCGACCCGGACGCCTACCGCGGCCGCAATGTCGTCGAACGCCGCTACTGTCACATCAAGCAGTGGCGCGGGATCGCGACTCGCTATGACAAGCACGCGCTGACCTACCGGGCCGCGGTGGTGCTCAACGCGGTGATCGCGTGGACCGCACATTTGTCAGACATGCCCTAGCCCAGATGGGGGAACTCGACGCCGACACGTCCGCCCTACTGCAAACCGGCTCATCGCAGATGAGGGTGTAGCAAGGGCCTGAATCCTCCAGTGTCCAGCAGGGCGCGGGTGATGTAGTTGGTCAGGTTCCGGAACCCCAGAGCGGTGCCGCGCAGATGCTCGAGCCGGCCGTTGATCGCCTCAGTGGGCCCATTGGAGGTGCCGGGGCGGTCGAAGTAGGCCAGGATGTCGACCGCCCGGCGATTCAGCGTCCGGCCCAGCTTCTTCAGCTCGACCAGCTTGGCCGGGACCCCGCGCCGCAGCGAGTCGATCACCTCTGTCAGCATCTGCTTGCCGGCGGGCTTGGAGCCGCACCGGTAGGCGGCGACGACCTTCTGATACACACTCCAGGTGGCCTCGAGTTCGACATGCTCATCAGAACCGAAGACTCGATCGAGCTTGGACCCCTGGCCCGGGGTGAGCAGATCGACCCCGGTGCGCAGCGTCTTCCGCGCCCCATAGAGCGGATCACCCGATCGCCCCCGGCGCCCGGTGGTCTCACGCTGGATGCGCTGCCGGGCCTGGTCCAACGCGTCGCCGGCCAGCGCGACGACATGAAATGGGTCCATCACTGCGGTGGCCTCGGGCAGCTCTTCTGCTGCGGCAGTCTTGAACCCGGTGAACCCGTCCATGGCGACCACCTCGACCCCGGCGCGGAAGTCCTCGCTCTGGGTCCCGAGCCAGGTGGCGAACACGGCCTTGGAGCGTCCTTCGACCATGTCCAGCAACCGCGCTGGACCGGTTCCATCGCGAACCGGGGTCAGATCGATGATCACGGTCACGTAGCGGGATCCGCGGCCGGTGTGGCGCCAGCAGTGCTCATCGACCCCGATCACCGCGACCCCATCGAACCGGCGAGGATCCTCGAGGAGTAGCTGCCGGCCCGCTGCGAGGACGGCATCGTTGACGGTATGCCATGAGCAGTCCAGCCCGGCGGCGAGGCGAGCGATCGACATCCTGTCGATGACCACGGACTTCAGCGCCCAGAGCACCGCGTGCCGGGAGAGCTTCGCCCGCGGGGCCGCGGCATCGGTGGTGTCCTGGCGCCAGACCCGCAGGCAGTCTGGGCACCGGTACCGGCGGACTCGGATCCAGAGCTGGGTGGGCCGCCACCCCAAGGGGACGTGGGCCAATTTCCGCAGCACCGTGCCCTTCGGGATGCCTTCGCCGCCGCAGGAGCGGCACCAGGGATCATCCTCACGGACTCGGCACTGAAGCACTGCTCTCTCAGGTTCGAGGTGCTGGCCGGTGACGGTCAGGCCGAGCGCGTCGACCATGCAGAAGGTGTCGAGATCCGGGGCGGTGAACGTAGGCTGGGACATGTCGAGGTCTTTCGGATGGGCTGTGTGGTAACTCCCATCGTCGGAAGGCCTCGACCTCTATCCAGACACCGCCACGCCCAGACCACTGGGACCTGTCTCTACACCCTCATCTGCGAAGAGCCACTAAACCCTGTAGTGACCCTGGACGTAGATGGGGCCGCCGACCCGGCTGATCGGCGACCCCATTCCCGTCAGTGGCGCTCATCGCGCGGAGTAGCTCTCACCGCTGCAGCGCCTCACTCCATGTGCTCGACGTCGATCGCGACCGCGCCCTTCGCGGGTACGACCGCCTCGAACGAGCCGTCCTCGGCAACGGTCACCGTCTCGGTGCAATCGGTTCCGGCGGCCATGTTGCAGTAGGTGCCGGCCGGCAACGAGCTGCGGTAGGTGTTCGTCACCTCGCCCTCGGTGTTGTTCAGCGCGGCGAAGCCCTTCTCCCCGCGCCCGAAGGCGATGTTGTTGTCGCCGTCGTCCCACCAGTCGGTGACCTCGGTACCCGCGACTGCGTTGTGGAAGGCGACCATGCCCTGGATCTCCGGCAGCCGCTGCGTGCAGGTCCACTCCTCGGCGCCGCAGGAGGCATCCCCCACCTCGGTGGCGGTGGACCCAGGTGCGCCCGCGTCGAAGTCCTCGAAGGTGTAGCCCGTGTAGACACTGGGGCGGCCGTAGTCGTAGGCCAGCATGAAGTCATTGGCCAGGGTGTAGGTGTCGCCGTCCTTGTAGTTCAGCGTCTCGCCGTTGCGCTCGGTGTCGTGGTTGTCGACGAACACGCCGGCATCCTCGGAATCGAGCTTGCCCTCGGCGATCGAGTCCAGCCCGGCGATCGATCCGCCGAAGGCGGACTTCAGCTGCCGACCGTAGTCGAACTCGTGGACGTCTCCGGTGCCGGTGTACTCCGAGGGCTGGATCGGCTCACCGGCGGCGCCGATGACCTCCTGCACCCAGTACACGTCCGGGTCGGAGAGCTTCGACTTGATGGCGGCGAGGTCCTCAGCCGGCATGTGCTTCGCGGCGTCGATGCGGAAGCCCTCGACCCCCATGTCGAGGAGATCGTTCATGTAGGCGGCCAGTGTGTCCTGGACCTCCTCCGATCCCGTTGCAAGGTCTTGCAGCGAGGAGAGACGGCAGTTCTGCACGTTGTCGCGGTCGGTGTAGTCGGAGATGTCCTCGCGGCAGTCGTTGAAGTGCTCAGGTCCGTAGATGCCCGGGAAGTCGTCCAGGGCGTAGGAGGATCCTGCGGTGCCGGTGCCGGCGCCCGTGTCGGCGCCGGTGGTGTGGTTGATGACGGCATCCGCGATGACACCGACCCCCGCCTCATCGCACTTCTGGACCATCTCCGCGAACTCTTCGCGGGTTCCCATCTTCCCTTCGATCTGGTAGCTGACAGGCTGATAAGAGGTCCACCACTCCGTGCCCTGGATCTCCTCCTGCGGAGGGGAAACCTGCACGTAGCCGAACCCTGCGGGGCCGATGGTGCTGCCGCACTCCTCGGCGACCGAGGTCCAGGACCACTGGAACATGTTGAGGATTACATCGCTGTCGCGAGCGTCTTCCGTCGTCTCGTCGGCACTCGCCGGGAGGCCGGCGTTGCTCCATGCGCATGCCGAGAGCATGATCGTCGCGCCGAGCGCGGCGGCCGTGCGGCGCATCATGCTCCTCGGTGAGCGGGCTGTCGTCGTCGTATGCAGCATCGCGTACTCCTGTTCGTCACTGCGAGCCCGGATTCCCGGGCTCTCCTCGAGCGGCGCCCGAGGAGGACTGCAAATCTTGCACATTTCTTGCAGTCTCGACCGACGATCGTAGCCACCGGCTCGCGGGAAGTCGAGACGTGCATCACGGAGCGCCCCCGACGTGAGAGCGCACTCATCGGACATCCCGGACTCGACGAGGCGCCCTAGCGCTGCGCCGTCGCCACATTTTCGCGGGCTCACCCGCTCACTCATGGATCGGCACCCTCCACCACCGATATGACCCCGATTTTGGACAGACTTCACCCACATTTTGAGAGATCCCCACAGGCCCTCAGGCGTTGCGGCTCCGCTCCTCGCCAGCCCTCGTCGCGGCGGAGCTGTCATGGCGAGGATCCCCAACAGGAAGCCGTCGTCGGCCGGTCGCAGGTCCCAGGCGCTGAAGCGCTGCTCGAGGCGCAGCGAGGAACCGCGTGGAGTGAGCCGCCGGCGACGAGCGCCGATCCTCGTGGAACCGCCGAGGGCGGATCGGCCGTGCCCCGGCACGATGCGCGTTCCTGCGGTCACGGCACCAGACACGCCCGGACCTCGTCGAACCAGTCGTCGTCGATCTGCCGGTTCGACACCGTCGAGGGCCACGTGTCGAGGCCGTCGCCCTGCCATCGCGGGATGACGTGCAGGTGGAGGTGCGGCGCGGACTGATCCGAGCCGGGACCACTGGCGTTTAGGGCGTTCACGCCCCGCGCACCGAGAGACGTCTCCATGGCCCGAGCGACCTCTTGGGCGAGCAGCAACACTGCCTGCAGAGCCTCGGCGGAGGCATCGTGGATGGTGACGGCGTGCTCATTCGGCACCGCGAGCGTGTGCGCCGGGGAGAGTAAGCTCTCCGCTTCTCCGGTTCGACAGCGCCCTCCCCCCCCTCCGGGCGATGGTCGAGGTGCGCGGCCAGCGCATCGCGGTGAAGATCGCCCGCGACGCCGCCTCCCGGGCGGCTGAGCGCCGCCCCGAGGGGCGACCTCGGCTCCCTGGTGTCGGCTCTCGTGGGATCCCCTGCAGATCGACCGGACCAGGTGCGGGTGCCTCAGGTCAGGACCAGGGAGAGCACGAGGTTCCACACGCAGATCACTGCCAAGATCCCGAGGCTGTACAGGATCGACGCTCTCAGGATGTCGCTCTCGCGCCCCGAGAGGCCGACGGCCCCGGCCGCTATGGCGATGGACTGCGGGGAGATCACCTTCGCGGCGTTCCCACCGGCCGTGTTGGCTCCGACGAACAGCGCGGGATCGGAGCCGATGCCCTCGGCCGTGGCGACCTGCAAGGGAGCGAAGAGAGTGTTGTAGTTGACGACCGAGCCTGTGAGGAAGACGCCGATCCACCCGATGACCGGTGCGATGAGCGGGAACAATGCCCCGGTCGCTGCGAGCGCGGATCCCATCGAGGAGGTGGCCGCGGCGTAGTTCGCGATGTTGGCCAGGACCAGGATGATGCTGATGAGGGCTATGGCTTTCCAGAGCTCCCCGATCGTCGCACCCAGCTCTCGGAGTAGTCGTCGGGCGCTCAGCTGCGGAGAGGTGAGGAAGGAGACCCGCACGGCCAGCAGGATCGCGGTCCCGGTGGCGCCGAGTGCGGAGAACGTCCATGTCGCGGTGACGACGTCACCGCTTGCGGAGGTGACCGACCCGAAGAGTCCGGGGATGGGCACGGCGAGGGTGGTGAAGGACAGCACTCCGGTGGTGAAGAGCTCCTTGACCGGGGCAACGAGCACACGAGGATGAACCCGGTCAGGATGTAGAACGGGCTCCAGGCTGCGATCACCTCCCGCACGGAATGGGAGACTACCTCGACGGAGGCCTCTTCTCCCTCGCGGTACACGCGCCGTGGCCTCCAGATCCGGCACAGGCCGAAGATCGCGACCATGGTGAGGAGCCCGGAGGCGAGATCGGCGAGCTCCGGCCCGAGGAACCACAGCACTGATCCCTGGACGAGGCTGAAGACGAGCGTGACGACGAGCGTGATGGGCCATGTCTCGCGCAGTCCACGCAGACCGTCGAGGGTGATCACCAGGAGGAACGGGATCAGTATCGCGATCGGCACAACGAAATCGGGCGACCCCCCCTCCAGGAAGGCCCCGAAGGCGAAGCTGATCAGAAGGACCTGGATGCGCGAATCGGGGCTCACGGAGCGGATGGACGCTCGCACCACGTCGAATCGTCCGCTCGCGACGGCGGAACGGTACAGCCACACCGCCATGACGATGATGTAGGCGATCGGCCACAGGGAGGTGAGGAGTCCCAGCAACGCCGACCCGGAGGCGGCGGAGAGCGGCATCCTGAAGACGGTGAACGCGACGAGCAGCTGCGCGGCCAGGGCGATGACCGACGCGAGGATCCCCGAAAGCCTGAGGCCCACGAGACAGACGAGGAAGACGACGATCAGGACCAGAGCGGTCGATGCCGACAGCGCGATGTCGCCGAGAGGATCGATGTCCTGTGTCCACATGCGGTGCTCCTGATGGGGGATCTAGGGCATGTCTGACAAATGTGCGGTCCACGCGATCACCGCGTTGAGCACCACCGCGGCCCGGTAGGTCAGCGCGTGCTTGTCATAGCGAGTCGCGATCCCGCGCCACTGCTTGATGTGACAGTAGCGGCGTTCGACGACATTGCGGCCGCGGTAGGCGTCCGGGTCGAAGTTCGGCGGCCGGCCGCCGGCTGATCCGCGCCGCAGCCGATGCCCCTTCTGATCCTCGGGCTCGGGGATATGGGCGGTGATGCCCCTGGCGCGCAGATGCTTGCGGATCGCCCGCGAGGAGTAGGCCTTGTCGCCGCAGAGCCCATCCGGCCGGGTCCGTGGCCGCCCGAGGCGGCGGCCGACCTTCAGCTGCTGCAGCAGCGGCAGAAGCATCGGTGAGTCGCCGGCCTGGCCGGGACTCAGCAGCACCACCAGCGGCAGTCCGCGGCCGTCGACGAGCTGGTGGATCTTCGTCGAGAGTCCGCCGCGCGAGCGGCCCAGGGCATGATCAGGCGGCTCTGGGGCCGGCCGGTCCGGCTGGCCCTGTGGCAGGCTCTGGGTCTGGGCCTGTGGATTCGTGTAGTTCGATCCAGCCCCCTGTGTGGCGACTGACGTTGGTCGCGTGCTGATGAGCGCGAGCGATCGTCGAATCCACCGAGACCGTTCAGTCGATCTGTCCGGCCTCGTCGGCTGCCGCGGTCAGTCGCTCCAGCACCCGGTCCCAGGTGCCCTCGGCGGCCATGCGCCGGTGCCAGGTCCAGACCGTCTGCCAGGGACCGAAGACTTCGGGCAGATCGCGCCAGGCGATGCCGGTCCGATACCGGTAGATGATCGCCTCGACCATGGTCCGCGCATCGGCGAAGGGCCTGCCCTTGCGGCCTGTGGGGCGGGGAAGCATGTCGGCGATCATCGACCATTGGGCATCGGAGAGCACCTGGAACCTCGACATCTGGCCAGTCTCGCAGGACGGGCGCTACATATTTGTCAGACATGCCCTAGCGGCGATGCGCAGCCCCTGCGGGAGAAGCCGACATCCCCTCCATGGCGGTGCACAGCCGGATTCGTCACCGGTGCAGGGCGGGCACCACCCCTGAGCTCTTCCCGGTGCTGCCGGGCGCCACACGGTCCGGGGTCACCTCGTGCGCATCCGCCGCTGCCTTCCGGGCCACGTCCAGAGAGCCCGCGACGGCATCGAGGTCCGGGTCCCAGACGTCGGCGCACTCGTCGAGCGTCACGGGGAGAGGCCCCATGGGCCGGTAGCGTCATCCGCGGACGATCCGGATCGCATCGTCGGGAGGGACGGGCCGATGGCCGAGATCAGGTACCGGGCGCTCAGGACCGGGTGGATCCGCGCTGCTCTGGGAGGCGTCGTGGGTTTTGCCTGCCTGGTCATGCTCGGCGCGGGCGCTCTGCTGCTCACGCTGGACTCCGTCGCCGGGGCGCTGGGAGCAGTGATGTGCCTGGTGATCGTGCTCCTCAGCATCGCGATGGTGCTGCTCGGCACCCGGCTCCAGTTCACCGTCGATGACGCGGGCCTCACCCTCCTCCACTGGGTCCGCTCCCACCGGATCCCGTGGGAGGAGGTCGCCGTGATCGAGCAGACCTCCGCCTACTGGACCTCAGGGGCGGTGGTGGTGGTGCTCAAGGAACCTTTCGGGCGGAGGATCACCGCGCTCGCGACCACGGATCGCATGGCGGTGTACCGCGGCGAGAACGTCGTCAGCTGGGGCAGCCCCGCCACGGAGCAGCGCCCGCCCACCCGGGCCGCGATCGATGCGCACCGGCGCTGGCTCGCGGGCTCGTCGCGGTAGATCGCCGCTCCTGTCGGGCCTCTTCGCCGTCATGCCCCTGTATCGCCGTACCCCTTGACGGCTCGTCGGTTCCATGGTTCATTAGTGGAGTAATGAACCAACGGACCGTGGTGGCGTCCCGACGACGAGGGGGCTCGTGTGCTGGATGAGACGAAGCCGCTCTTCATCGCGGTCGCGGAGCAGATCGAGGACGGGATCCTCGACGGGACCTATCCCGAGGATGGTCCGGTGCCCTCCACCAACGAACTGGCCGCCTTCCTGCGCATCAACCCCGCCACCGCCGGCAAGGGGCTGAACCGCCTGGCCGACACCGGCGTCCTGGTCAAGCGCCGAGGAGTGGGGATGTTCGTCGCCGTCGGCGCCTCCGCACTGCTGAGGCAGCGCAGGCGCGACGACTTCGCCCGCGACTACCTCGTCCCGCTGCTGCGCGAAGCCGCACACCTGGGCATCGGCACCCGAGAACTCACCGAGATGATGGAGGCCCTGCAATGAGTGCCGTCGAGATCCGCAACCTCACCAAGCACTACCGGGACGTCGCCGCCCTGGAGGGCGTCACCCTCGACCTCGCCGAAGGGCGCGTGCACGGATTGCTGGGCCGCAACGGCGCCGGCAAGACCACGCTGATGAAGCTGCTGACCGGGCAGATCTTCGCCTCCTCCGGCGAGATGCGCGTGCTCGGCGAGAACCCCGTGGAGAACGCGCGGGTGCTCACGCAGACCTGCTTCATCCAGGAGAGCCAGAAGTACCCCGACGGCTTCCGGCCGCTGGACGTGCTGCGCATCGCCGAAGGCCTCTACCCCACCTGGGACCAGGCGCTCGCCCGCGAGCTGGTTGCCGAGTTCCGGCTGCCGGAGAAGCGGGTCATCAAGAAGCTCTCGCGCGGCCAGCTCTCCGCCGTCGGCATCATCGTCGGCCTCGCGTCCCGGGCGCCGCTGACCTTCTTCGACGAGCCCTACCTGGGCCTGGACGCCGTGGCCCGGCGCCTGTTCTTCGATCGACTGCTGGCCGACTTCTCCACGCATCCGCGCACCGTGGTCCTCTCCACCCACCACATCGACGAGGTCTCCAACCTGCTCGAGCACGTGGTGCTGCTGGACGAGGGCCGGGTCGCGATCTCCGAGGAGGCCGAGACGCTGCAGAACGCCGCGATCGAGGTCTCCGGCCGTCGCGACGAGGTCATGGCCTTCGCCGCTGGGGCCGATGTGCTCCACGTTCAGGAGATCGGCTCGCTGGCCACCGCCACCCTCCACGCAGAGCCCGGCGGCGCCGAGCGGGCCCGGGCCGCAGGGCTCCAGGTCGCGCCCGTCTCGCTGCAGAACTACATCGTCCATCGCACCACTGCCGCAGCCACGGCCGCGGCACGCTGAGAGGAGTTCCGAGATGCGCTCACGCAACGTCATCGACATGCACCTGGTCAACCGGATGCAAGCCTTCGGTTGGCCGCTGCTCGCGGTCACCTTCGCCCTCGCGATCATCCTCGCCGTCGGCGCGATCGTCGGCTCCCAGGGCCCCGAGGCCCGGGCCGAAATGTACGAAGGGCTGCAGTGGAACGGGGCGATCTTCGCGCTGCTCGGGCCGCTGATCGGCTACGGCTTCACCTCCATGGGGCAGTACTTCCCCCTCGCTCTCGGACTGGGGCTGACCCGTCGCGAGTTCGCCGCCGGGGTGAGTGCGGTGTTCCTGGGCAACGCCCTCGTCTACTCCGTGCTGATCACGATCGGCAAGACCATCGAGAAAGCGACCGAGGGCTTCGGCCTGGGCATCCGCTTCTTCGACGTGTTCTACACCAGCACCGGCGCACCGTGGCAGACCCTGGTGCAGACCTTCCTGCTGATCCTCACCGTGCTGTTCCTCGGCGCCGCGATCACCGCGGCCTTCCTCCGCTTCGGTCAGGCGTTCCTCTGGATCTCCGGCGCCGTCCTGGCGCTGATCGGCCTGGGGATCCTCTCGGGAGTGCTCCTCCTCGACGGCTTCGGCCGGGGCCTGCTGGATCTCCTCACCATGGGCTGGGGGCCGTGGATGGCGGTGATCGCCGTGATCGGCGTGCTCTCGGCCGGTGCATGGTTGGTGCTGGTGCGGCGCACTCAGGTGAGCTGAGCCGGTACACTCCCGGGGTGCCTCCGGGCACCGGGAGGGTTGTCAGAGCGGCCGAATGAGATGGTCTTGAAAACCATTGTGCAGCGATCCTGTACCGCGGGTTCGAATCCCGCACCCTCCGCTCACCGGTCCGTGCGCGGGACCCGCTTCTCTCCGGCGCGGACCTCGACGGGGAGATGATTGCCGGCCGGCGGGCGCGGGCAGGTCGCCCAGCTGCTGAAGGCCGCCGGGAAGTTCACGGCGCGGTGGAGATCGATGCGGGCGCTGTCCCCGTCGAGCTCGACCCCGACCACGCGCCAGTCCGCGCTGTCCGTCCCGGAGGTCTCGTCCGTGAACAGCAGCGACGACTCGCCCGTGAGCACCAGCTCCACGCTCTCGCCCCCGATCTCGACGCTCACGATGCCGGGGGAGGGCAGCTGCTGCTCGAGCCACGGCAGCGCGGAGCCGACCGTCACCTCGGAGGGCTCGGCCCGGAACGTCCCGGTGAGCACGAACTCCGGAGCGTGGGGATAGGTGGGGACCGCGCTGAAGCCGGTGCGGCGCGGGGCCGCGGGGTCCAGCACCCGCAGGCCGGTGCGGCCGCCGCGGCGGATCACATCGACCTGCACGTCCTCGCCGACGTCCGCCAGGCGCACATCGCCCGGCGCGAGCAGGAGGGCCTGCCGCCGGCCACCCTCGGCGGTGACCTCGACCTGAGCGGGGTCGACGAGCAGCTCGACCGCGTCCCCCTCCCAGCTCACCTCGAGCCGGTCCTCGACGAGCCGCCACGCCCCGGGCAGGCCCTCGAAGGTCTGCTGCCCGGCGTCGGGGTCGACCCAGTGCAGGCCCACCTGCGCGAGGACGCCGTGCGGTGCCGCGAGGCTGCGGTCGCGCCGAGCACGGAACTCCTGCCAGGCGGCGGAGGCGGTGGCGGCGTCGGGAGCGGCGGACGGCGATGCGGTCATCATGATTCCTTTCGAGGGATATAAGGAGGAGTCTTCATCCTGCGTCGCGCCGTGTCGAGGACTGTGACTCCGGGTGACGGACCCCCGGTGGCGGGCACGGAGTGCTGCGGCCCGCGTACGATATGCGCCACGACACGCTTCCGATCCCGTCAGAGGAGATGGCAACGATGGCCCAGTACACAGGTGTGGCAGTCAGCCCCGGGCGCGTGATCGGGAAGATCCGCTCGATGGCACCGCCGGTCGCCGAGCCGCCGGCGGGGGAGAAGCTCGCCGAGGGCGCCGACGCGGCAGCCGAGGCCGAGCGGATCCCGGTCGCGGCCGCCGCGGTGCAGGCCTCGCTCATCCGCCTCGCGGAGCGCGCCACGGGCGACGGGAAGAAGATCCTCGAGGCCACCGCGCAGATGGCGGCCGATCCTTCCCTCACCCAGACGGCGCAGGGCTTCGTCACCTCCGGCGGGAAGTCGCCCGCGCGGGCCGTGTGGGAGGCCGGTGACCAGGTCGCCACCATGCTCGAGGGGCTCGGCGGGTACATGGCCGAGCGCGCCACCGACGTGCGCGACGTGCGCGCCCGCATCGTCGCCGAGCTGCGCGGCGAGCAGGCCCCGGGCATCCCGCAGGTCGAGGAGCCGTTCGTGCTCACCGCGATCGACCTCGCCCCGGCGGACACCGCCACCCTCGACCCGACCCGGGTGATCGCCCTGGTCACCTCCGACGGCGGCCCCCAGTCGCACACCGCGATCCTCGCCCGCCAGCTCGGGCTGCCCGCGATCGTCGCCGCGAAGAGCATCCACGAGTTCGCCGACGGCACGGAGGTGTTCGTCGATGCAGGGCTCGGCACCATCACCGACGAGGTCATCGAGGAGCACCACCGCTACGCCGAGGCGTGGGCCGAGCTGCAGCGGAACCCGCTGACGTACGAGGGCGGGGGAGGGATCCTCGCCGACGGCACCCGGGTGCAGCTGCTGGCCAACATCGGCAGCGCCCAGGACGCCGAGAAGGCGGCGGCCGCGAACGCCGACGGGGTGGGCCTGTTCCGCACCGAGTTCCTGTTCCTGGACCGGGAGGACGAGCCCGGCGTCGAGGAGCAGACGGCGGCCTACGCCGAGACCTTCGCGCACCTGCCGGGCAAGAAGGTGGTGGTGCGCACGATCGACGCGGGCGCCGACAAGCCTCTGCCCTTCCTCACCGACGCCGACGAGCCGAACCCCGCCCTCGGGGTGCGCGCCTACCGCACCTCGTGGGAGAAGCGCTCGGTGCTGACCAACCAGCTGGACGCGATCGCGGCCGCCGCCGCACGGTCGGAGGCGAGCCCCTGGGTGATGGCGCCGATGATCGCGACGGTGAACGAGACCGAGGACTTCGCCGCGCTGTGCCGTGAGCGCGGCCTGGAACCGGCCGGGATCATGGTCGAGACGCCCTCCGCGGCGATCACCGCGGATCGTCACCTCACCGCCTGCGACTTCGCCTCGATCGGCACCAACGACCTCACCCAGTACACGATGGCCGCGGATCGCCAGCTCGGCTCGCTCGCGCATCTGAACAACCCCTGGCAGCCCGCGGTGCTCGCCCTGGTGAAGGCCACCTGCGACGGGGCCCGCACCGCCGGCGGGGATCCCGAGGCCTTCGGCGAGAGCGCGAACAAGCCCGTGGGCGTGTGCGGGGAGGCCGCCGGCGATCCCGGCCTCGCCGTGGTGCTGGTGGGGCTGGGCGTGAACAGCCTGTCGATGACCCCGCGCTCCCTGCCCGCGGTCGCGAAGGTCCTCTCCACCGTGACCCTCGAACAGGCCAGGGCGCTCGCCGCGAAGGCCGTCGCCGCCCGCACCGCGGAGGACGCGATCAGCGCCGTCCGCGCCGAGCTGCCGATCCTCGGCGAGCTGGGGCTGTGACCGGCTGAGCCCGCACACGTCGAGACCCCCGACATCTCCCGCTGGCGGGGATGTCGGGGGTCTCGGTGCCTCGGCCGCTCGTCTCGCCGCGGCGGGCGGGCTCACTCCTCGGCGTCGAGGTCCTTCTCCAGGAGGTCGGCCAGGGCGTTGACCGACTCCTCGGCGCCCTCGCCCTCGGCGCGCAGGGTGACCTCGTCGCCCTTGCCGGCTCCGAGGGTCATCAGCATCAGCATGCTCGAGGCCTGCACCGCGCTGCCGCCGGGCTTCTCGATGGTGACGGTCGCGGGCTGCTCCGCCGCGGCCTGGGCGAAGATGCCTGCGGGACGGGCGTGCAGCCCGGAGGCGCTGGCGATCTTGACGGTGCGCTCTGCCATGGTGTGTGCCTTTCGTGGGTCACGTCGCGTGAGGCGAATATATCGTGGACGCGCCCTGATCCGGGGAGGTTCCGTTCAGGCGCGGGACCGTGCGGCGACGAGCGCGCGCACCTCGGCGTACAGCGGGTGCCCGGGCTCGAGGCCGGTGATCTCGACGGTCGCGGCATCGGGGTCGGCGCTGCGCAGGAGCTCCTGCAGGCGCTGGGCCTCGTCGTCCTCCGCCGGGGCGAAGGCGAGCGCGGCGGCGAACGCGGCGAGCAGGCCCTCGTAGGGGAGGTCCCGCTCGGCCAGCTCGGCGGCCGGTCCGATGATGCGGTCGTGGCGCGAGAGCTTGCGCAGCGGGGCCCGACCGACCCGGTCCACCGGGTCCGGCAGCGCCTCGTTCGCGAAGCGGCCGAGCACCTTCGTGCGGTACGAGGCCATCTCGTCGGCCCCGAAGCCGTGCTTGGCGCTCAGCAGCGCGGAGGTCTCGCCCAGCACGCTCTCGACCTCCACCGCGACCGCAGGATCGCGGATCGCCTCCGCGATGGTGGCGTGCCCGGCCTCCCAGCCGTGCCAGGCGGTGGTGGCGTGCCCGGTGTTCACCGTGAACAGCTTCCGCTCGATGTACGGCTCGAGATCCTCCACCCAGGTGATCCCCGGGATGTCCGGCTCGTGGCCGTCGAAGGGGCCGCGCTCGACCGCCCATTCGTAGAAGTCCTCGACGGTGACGTCGAGGCCGGCGCCCTCCGCCTGGACCGGCACGATCCGGTCCACCGCGGTGTTGGCGAACACCGCCTTCTCCTCGAGGTCGTCCCCCTGGTAGTTCGTGCGGATCTCCTGCTCCAGCAGGTCCGTCGCATTGATCGCGTTCTCGCAGGCGAGCACCGCGAGCGGGGGCGCACCGGAGGGGCGGGCGGCGATGCCGGCCGCGATGCCGGGGGCGACGAAGCGGAGGATGCCCGCCCCCACCGCGGTGGTGACCAGATCCGCCGAGGCGATCTCCTCGCTGAGCCCCTCCGGGTCCTGGGCCGAGTTCAGCGCCCGGAACCCGTCGACGACGGTGGTGGCGGGCCTCTGGCCGACGGTGGAGACGGTGTAGGACTCGGCCTGCTGCAGCTGCTCGACGAGCGGCGCGGCCACGTCGGAGAACACCACCTCGTACCCGGCCTCGTGGAGCAGCAGCCCCACGAATCCGCGACCGATGTTCCCGGCCCCGAAATGCACTGCCTTCATCGGATGCTCACTCCTTCGTGTCGCCGAGGATCTCGAGGATCTCCTCGGTGGTGGTCGCGTTCTCGAGCCGCTCCACCTGGGCCGGGTCCGAGAAGGTCATGGCGACCTTCTGCAGCAGGGCGAGGTGCTCGTCGCCCACCCCGGCGATGCCGATCACGAAGGTGGTGGGGTTGCCGTTCCAGTCGATCCCGTCGGGGTACCGCACGAAGGACATCGCCGAGCGGGTGATCGAGGACTTCGCCTCGTTGGTGCCGTGCGGGATCGCCAGACCGTTGCCCATGAAGGTGGAGACGGTCGCCTCGCGGTCGTGCATCGCGGCGACGTAGCCCTCGTCCACCGCCCCGGCTGCGACCAGCAGCGCGCCGGCCTCGTCGATGCCGGAGGCGGCGTCACGGGCGGAGCCCGACAGGACGATCGAGTCCGCGGCGAGGATCTCCGGGCCCTCCGGCCGGCTGTCCGGGGCGTCGGCCGCTGCGGCGTCGGGGGCCGGCTCGTCCGCGCCCGCCTCCGCGGCGTCGGGATCGTTGCGCTGCTGGACCAGCTCGACCACCTCGTCGTAGCGCGGAGAGTTCATGAACTGATCCACGCTGACCTGCACGGCGGAGCCGGTGCGCTGGCGGGCGCGGTCGGTGAGCTCCTTCTGCGTCACCACCACGTCCCACTCGTCGTTCAGGCTCGAGATGGCCTTGTTCGTGACCTCGACGTCGTCGAAGCCGGCGGCGCGGACCTTCTTGCGCAGCACCGTCGCCCCCATCGCGGAGGAGCCCATGCCGGCGTCGCACGCGAAGACGATCCTCTGGATCGGGCCGGTGTGGCCGGAGCCCTCGGCCGCCGCGGCGGCGCCGGCCCCCGCCCCGGCACCGGTGAGGGCGCCGGCGACGGAGGACTTCTTGCCCTTCATCTGCTCCATCTTCGCGGTGGCGGCGGCGAGGTCGCCGTCGTCCTGCTTGCCGATCTTGAGGAACACCGCGGAGAGCGTGAAGCTCACCGCGGCCGCCGCCAGCACCGCGAGGGCGATGCCGAGATAGGAGTCGCGGGCGGCGACGCCGAAGATCGCGAAGATCGACCCGGGGGAGGCGGGCGCGATGAGCCCGGTGCCGAAGGCGACGTTCACCGCGACGCCCGCCATGCCGCCGCCGATCGCGGCGAGGATGAGGATCGGCTTCATCAGCACGTACGGGAAGTAGATCTCGTGGATGCCGCCGAGGAACTGGATGATCGCGGCGCCGGGGGCGGAGGCCCGCGCCGCGCCGCGGCCGAAGACGGTGTAGGCCAGCAGGATGCCGACGCCCGGGCCGGGGTTGGCCTCGAGCAGGAACAGCACCGACTTGCCGTTCTGGCTGGCCTCGGACAGGCCCAGCGGGGTCAGCACGCCGTGGTTGACGGCGTTGTTGAGGAAGAAGACCTTCGCCGGTTCGATGAGCAGCGACACCAGCGGCAGCAGATGCGCCTCCACCAGCGCGCCCACACCGTTGGACAGCAGGGTCATCAGGCCGTTCACCAGCGGGGCGAGGCCGAAGAAGCCGGCCACCAGCATGATGAAGCCGAAGATCCCGGCCGAGAACATGTTCACGAGCATCTCGAAGCCGGCGGGGATGTGCTCGGCCCACAGCCGGTCGAGCTTCTTCATCAGCCAGGCCGCGAGCGGCGCCATGATCATCGCGCCGATGAACATGTGCACCTCGCCGAGCTCCGCGTAGTCCGCGGCGGCATTGCCCTGGGCGATCCACTGCTCGAGCAGCCGCGCGTTCTCCTGCGCGATCAGCCAGTCCGAGCCGCCGATCACGCCCATGGTGGCGATCACGCCGACCACCGCACCGCGCGCCTCGTAGATCATGCGGCCGCCGGTGTTCGCGATGAGCAGCGGCAGCAGGTAGTGGATCATCGGGCCGACGACGCTCGCGAGCGGCTCGTTCGGCGTCCACCCGTCAGGGATGAAGAAGGCGGTGAGAATGCCCCAGGCGATCAGCGCGGGGATGTTCGGCATCACCATGTTCGACAGGGAGGTGCCGACCTTCTGCAGCGCGACGCGCGGGCTGAACCCACGCTCGGCATCGGTCGTGGTGGTCATGACGTGTCCTCATTGACTGCCGGGGAGCGCTGCGGGACGCAGCTCCTATGAGCGCAGTGTAATGCCGAGGTCACGGCCGGGGACAAGGGCCCTCAGCGGCGCGCGGCCCGCCAGCGCCGGTAGGCCACGAGGGTCAGCACGATCACCGCGGCCCAGGAGAGGCCCACCGCGATCCCGTTCCACAGCGTCGGGGCGGCCAGGAACGTGCCCACGGCGACCAGCGAGAGCTGGCCGGGGAGCGCCGAGAGCACGGTGGCCAGGAGGAAGTCGCGGCTGGTGATGCCGAGCGCCCCGCTGCCGTAGTTCACCGGCCAGTACGGGATCCCGGGGATCAGCCGCAGCGTGCACACCGCGTAGAAGCCGCCGTCGCCGAGGCGGTCCTCGACCACCTCCGCATGCGAGCCGAGCAGCCGCATCACGGTCTCGCGGCCCAGCACCCGGGCGATCCCGTACCCGCCGTAGCAGCCGATCACGACGCCCAGCAGCGACAGCACCGTCCCCACCGGAAGGCCGAAGATCATCCCTCCGGCCACCGCCATGATCGTCACCGGGATCGGCGTCACCGCCACCACCGCGTACAGGGCGATGAACAGCAGCGGGCCCCAGGCGCCCAGCTCCGCGATCTCGGCCTGGAGCGTCCCGACGGAGGGCAGCTTCACGTGCAGCACCAGCCAGACCATGACCAGCACGGTGAGCACGAGCGCGAGATTGCGCAGGACGGACTCCCACGGCATCCCGGCGCGCTCACGGTCGGGAGCGCCGGGGGCGGTGCTCGGAGGATGCTTCGCGGTCTCGGGCATCCCGTGATCCTAGGCCGCCCGGGTCCGTCCCCGCACGGCGGCGTCATGCACGGTGCGTGTGCTCACCACACGGCGCGGAGCACACGGATCGCGTCCTCCAGATCCAGGCCGTCCCCCCGCGAGCTCGCGGCGAGCCGGCGGGCGGCTCGGGCGATCGCGGGGGAGACCGGGGAGGCCTGGTCGCTCACCCGGGAGCCGGCGCCGGCGCGGGAGACGATCAGCCCACCGGCCTCCAGGGCGCGATAGGCCTTCGCGACGGTGCCCGGGGCGACCAGCAGATCCGCGGCGAGCCGCCGGCCGCCAGTGCGGTCGCGCGAGCGGCGGGCCGCTCGAGGCGGGGGAGCCGCCCGCGCAGGGCGAGCCGCGTCAGCGCCGCGCCGAGCACGCCGACGACGGCGGGGAGGAGCAGGGGCAGCATCGGGAACGACCTCGATCCGTATCAGTCAGGTGATACAAACCGTGTCAGGCCGTTGGTACGGAGGGGCTGCCCGCCCGAGAGCGGGGCCGTGTGTCAGAGCTGTCCCTGCGCCTCTGTGCCCGCGGCGATCGGGGTCATCCGGGTGACGGTTGCGGGCTTCTCGATGAGATCGGCGATGTCCTCGCGGAGGATCGCCACCTCATCGCCCTCGCCGTGCGCGTCCAGCGCCTCGACGGAGGACCACTTCTCGATCATCGTGATGGTGCCGTCCTCGGCGTCATGGATCGCGTAGAGCTCGCAGCCCCGCTCCCCGTGCACGGCGGCGATGCCGCGATGCATGGCCTCGGCCAGCTCCCGCTTCTTCCCGGGCTTGGGGTGGAACACGGCGGTGACGACGACGGTCATGAGAACTCCTCGAGGCAGGTGAGACGGATCGTGCCCATCCTGCCCTCCCGCGAGGGGCCCGGCCACCGCGTCCCACGGCGGGGTGCGCGCGCCCCACCGGCGACTATGCGGACTTCTTCGAGCCGCTGCTCTTCTTCGCACCGGAGGACTTCTTCCCGCCGGACTTCTTCGCCCCATCCTTCTTCTCTGCGCCGCCCTTCTTCGCCGCGCCGCCCTTCTTCGCAGCGCCGCCCTTCGCGGTGCTGCCACCGGACGTCTTCGCCGTCTCCTCCGCGCCGGTGCCGCGGCGCTTGCGCACGCTGCGTTCGAGGGCGTCCATGAGGCTGAGCACCCTGCCGCCCTCCTCGGCGTCCTCGTCGGCCTCCTCCCCGAAGGTCGCGTCGGTGTCCACCGTGTCGCCCTCCTCGAGCTTCGCCTCCAGGAGCCGGCGCAGCTCGGCCTGGTACTCGTCGGTGAACTTCTCGGGGCGGAAGTCGTCGCTGAACTGCTCCACCAGCGCCGCGGACATCTTCATCTCGTTCGCGGAGATCTTCGACCTCGAGGGCGCGAAGTCGACCTCCTTGAGGTCGGTGGGCCAGCGCAGGGTCTGCAGCGCGAGCAGGTCCCCATGGACCCGCAGCACGCCCAGGCGGGTCTTCGTGCGCAGGGTGAAGGTGACGATCGCGGTGCGCTCGGACTCCTCGAGGGTGCGGCGCAGCAGCACGTAGGCCTTCGAGGAGCGGCCGACGGGTTCGAGGAAGTACGAGGTGCCCAGCAGGATCGGGTCCACCTGATCCGAGGGGACGAACTGGACCACGTCGATCTCGTCGTTGTCCTCGGCCGGGAGGGCATCGAGCTCCTCGTCCGTGAGCACGACGGTCTTGTCGCCCTCCGCGTACGCCTTCTCGATGTGCTCGTAGTCGATCTCGCGCCCGCACACCTCGCAGTGCCGCTCGTAGCGGATCCGCCCGTGGTCCTCGTCGTGGACCTGATGGAAGGAGATGTCGTGCGAACGCGTCGCGCCGTACAGCTTCACCGGCACGTTCACGAGTCCGAAGGTGATCTCACCGCTCCATATCGCGCGCATGCCTCATCACACCACGTGGCGCGGGCGAGCACCAGGAACGAGCGGTCGGCCGACGGCGCGGCCCTCCCCACCGGGTGACGGAACGCGTGATCGGGGGCACAGTGGGGCCATGGCCACGCGAGAGCAGCAGGTGGAGATCGACGGGCGCAGGCTGAAGCTGTCGAATCTCGACAAGGTCCTCTACCCGCAGACCGGCACCATCAAGGGCGAGGTGATCGACTACTACCACCGCATCGCCCCGGTGTTGGTGCCGCAGGCGACCCGCCGCCCCGCCACCCGCAAGCGCTGGGTCGACGGCGTGGGAACCGCCCAGTCCCCGGGGAAGGTGTTCTTCCGCAAGGACCTCGAGAGCCACGCCCCGCAGTGGGTCCCCCGCGCCGACATCCAGCACAGCGACGGCACCTCGACCTACCCGCTGGTGGACGAGCCGGCGGTCCTGGTCTGGCTCGCCCAGCTCGCCGCGCTCGAGGTCCACACGCCCCAGTGGCGCTTCGACGACGCGCTCGCCCCGGCCCCTCCCGACCGGTTGGTCCTCGACCTGGACCCCGGCGAGGGGGCGGGGCTGCCGGAGTGCGCCCGGGTGGCCGCATGGTGCCGCGAGATCCTCACGGACATGGGGCTCGAGAGCTACCCGGTCACCTCCGGCTCCAAGGGCATCCACCTCTATGCGCCCCTGGACGGCAGCGCCGACTCCGAGGAGGTGGACGCGGTCGCCCACGAGCTCGCCCGTGCGCTGGAGACCGACCACCCCGAGGAGGTCATCAGCACCCAGACCCGTGCGAAGCGCGCCGGCAAGGTGCTCGTGGACTGGTCGCAGAACAACGGCAGCAAGACCACCGTGTGCCCGTACTCGCTGCGCGGGCGCCTGCGCCCCACCGTCGCCGCCCCGCGCACCTGGGAGGAGGTCGAGGATCCCGCGCTCGCGCAGCTCGAGCTCGACGAGGTGCTCGCCCGGGTCGAGGACGGCGTCGACCCCCTCGCGCCCCTCGGCCTCGCGGCTGAGGGCGACGCCGAGGAGACCGGCCCGTCGTCGGCCGGACGGGCACGCGACCGCCTCGAGGCGTACCGCGCGAAGCGGGACCCGGAGCGCACGCCCGAGCCCGTGCCGGAGGCGGGCATCGGCAGCGACGCCGCGCAGGAGGCCCTCGAGGACGAGGAGCCGATGTTCGTCATCCAGGAGCACCACGCCTCGAGCCTGCACTGGGACTTCCGCCTCCAGCATGCGGGGGTGCTCGTCTCCTGGGCGGTGCCGAAGGGGCCGCCGCGCGAGGTCGACGTGAAGCGCCTGGCGGTGCAGACCGAGGACCACCCCCTCGAGTACGGCACCTTCGAGGGCACCATCCCCGAGGACGAGTACGGCGGCGGGGACGTCACCCTCTGGGACGCCGGCTCGATCGAGATCGAGAAGTGGCGCGAGGACCGCGAGGTGATCGTGGTGTGCCACGGCCGGCCCGACGGTGGGCTCGGCGGGGTGCCGCGCCGCTTCGTCTTCCTCCACACCGGCGGGATGCGCGGAGGGCGCCGCACCGCCGCGGCGAAGGAGAAGGCGGAGGCGAACTGGCTGCTGCACCTCATGAAGGACCAGCCCGAGCCCGACGCGTCGCGCTCCGACGACGCCGCCCCCGCCCCCGAGGACGACGCCGCCGCCCCCGAGGACGCCCCCGTCGCCGAGCTGGGCGAGCCGCTCGCCCCGATGCTCGCGACCCTCGGGCGGCGCGAGGACATCCGCGACGAGGACGACTGGGCCTACGAGATGAAATGGGACGGCGTGCGCGTGATCGCGACGGTCCGCGGCACGACGGTGCGCCTGACCAGCCGCGGCGGCAAGGACATGACCGCCGCGTTCCCCGAGCTGGCCGAGCTCCTCGACGCGGTGGAGCCTGCGCTGCGGGAGGCGGGGGAGACGGTGCTCGACGGGGAGATCGTGGCCCTGGACCGCCACGACCGGCCCTCCTTCTCCCGCCTCCAGCAGCGCCTGGGACTCACCCGGCAGCGGGACGTGGACCGCGCCCGGCAGCAGGTCGAGGCGCACGTGATGCTCTTCGACCTGCTCGTGCGGGGCGGGGACTCGCTGCTGCGCACGCCCTACCGCGAGCGGCGCGAGCAGCTGTTCGCCGCAGTGCACGCCACCGAGCACGTCCAGCTCCCGCACGCCGATCACGGCGAGGTCGAGGAGGCGATCGCCCTGTCGAAGCGGCTCCAGCTCGAGGGCGTGATGGCGAAGAAGGAGAGCGGCGTCTACCAGCCGGGCAAGCGCACCCGCACCTGGATCAAGCTCAAGAACGCCCGGCACCAGGAGGTGGTGGTGATCGGCTGGCGGCACGGCAAGGGGGAGAGGTCCGGATCGCTGGGGTCCCTGCTGCTCGCCGTCCCGGACTCCGAGGGCGAGCTGCGCTACGCAGGCCGCGTCGGCACCGGGTTCACCGACCGCGACCTCGAGGAGATCGCCGCCCGGCTCCGCTCCCGGTCCCGGAAGACCCCGCCCGTCGACGACGTCCCCGCCGCGGACCGGCGCGATGCCGAATGGGTGCGCGCGGACCTGGTGGGGGAGGTGCAGCACACCGAGCGCACGGCCGACGGGCGGCTGCGTCACCCGGTGTGGCGCGGATGGCGGCCCGAGAAGAACGCCGCTGACCTGCAGTGGGAGTCCTGAGCGGCATCGCCGTCGTGCACCTGCGAGTCCGCTGGGTCACATCCTGGACCGCGCACCCCCGTCCATGCCGTAGTCTTCAGGGGCACGGCGCAGGATGCCTCCCTCGGGGGCGACCGACGACGGTCGCGCAGCACTTCCGACGAAAATGGGATTCCATCACCTCCTCCGCTCTGCCCCAGCACTTCCCTCCGCAGGACCCCTCCGCGCTCGCGGTCATCGCTGAGCGCTCCACCCCCTCCCGGCTCCGAGCCGCTGACGACCTCTGCGTCGCCGCGCTCGCCGGAGGGCCCCCCACGGCCTCCGGGCCCCAGATCGGCCGCATCGGCGACGTCCTGTCGTCCGCCGCGGCTCAGGCGGCCTCCGGGCCGCACCCATCCGTGGCGGCGCCGTCGCCGCGGATCTACGGGTCACGACCGTGACTCACGACAACGAAGGAAATATCGCCATGGCTACTGGCATCGTCACCTGGTTCAACTCCGACAAGGGCTACGGCTTCATCGCCCCCGAGGACGGCTCCGCTGATGTGTTCGCTCACTTCAGCGCCATCGTCGGCAGCGGCCGTCGCGACCTCGAGGAGAACCAGCGCGTGGAGTTCGACGTCGAGCAGGGCCCCAAGGGTCTGCAGGCCACGAACATCCGCGGCATCTGAGCGTTCCGGTCGCTCCTCGGAGCGGCCGCGTGATCTCGACGCCCGTCGTCCCCGGCATCTGCCGGAGGCGGCGGGCGTCGTCGTGTCCCCGCCCCGCGCCGCGTGACCCGCGCCGGCCGCGCCCGCGCCGCCCCGCGCCCGCGCCGGCCGCTCCCGGCGCCGCGTGCGCCGCCTCCCCGTCACCCCCTCCCCGTCCCCTCGTGGTGGCAGATGTGCGGTGTGGACCGGTGTCGGCGGCGCGCACCGGTGCAGAACGCACAACTGCACGGGCGCTCTGCCGGGTGCCGGCGGCGGGCGCGCTGGCGGCTGCTCCCAGCGCGGGTGCGGGGGAGGCTGTCACGATGAGGGCATGGACCTGCGCACCCTGCTCCGCGAGATCGGGGCGCGGATCGTGCCCGATCCCGCCCCCGCGATGGGCTGGTGGCTCCTGCTCGCGCTGGTCGCGGCGCTCGGCGCGGTGCTGCTGCCGCCGCTGTGGCGGCTCGCGCGCCTGGCGGTGACGATCGTGCACGAGCTCGGCCATGCCGCCGTCGGGATCCTCATGGGCCGGCGCTTCACCGGCTTCGTGGTCAGCGCCGACATGTCCGGACACGCCATCACCGTCGGCCCCCGGCGCGGGGTCGGCCGCATCGCCTCCACCTGGGCGGGGTATCCCGCACCGGCCGTCGTGGGTGCGGTGCTCCTCCAGGTCTCCCTGCAGGGCTGGGCGCGCACCGCCCTGTTCGCGGCGCTCGTGGTGCTGGTGGTCTCGCTCGTGTTCACCCGCTCCCTGCACACCGTCGTGGCCGTGCTGGGCACCGCCGCCGGGATCGGGGCGCTGTGGTGGTGGGGCTCGCCCGCCCTCATCGCGCTGCTCACCCTCGCGGCCGGGGTGTTCCTGCTGCTGGGCGCGTGGCGGCATCTCGGGGCGGTGGCCCGCGGCGGCGGACGCGCCGACGATCCCGCGCAGCTCGCCCAGCTCACGCGGCTGCCCGCGGTGCTGTGGCTGTTCAGCTTCGCGGCGGTGCTCGGGCTGTGCAGCTGGTGGGCCTGGGCGCTGCTCGGCCCGCACCTGCTCGCCCTGGCGTGACAGGCGCGCCCTCCCGGCGGATGATCGGAGGGCACGACCGAGCCGTCGGAGGTGACCGTCATGGAGTGGACCAGCTGGCTGTCGCTGCTGGACGCGCACGACTACACGATCGCCCGCGAGGTGATCCAGCGCGGCGTCGCGGCCGTGTTCGTCCTCGCCTTCCTCTCCACCTACCACCAGTTCCCGGTGCTGCTGGGGGAGCGGGGCCTGCTGCCGGTGCGCGAGTTCCTCGACCGGGCCGGCGACCGGGCGGGGCCGACGCTGTTCCGGTGGCGCCGCACCCCGTACAGCGACCGGCTGCTGCGCCTGATGTGCCTGGCCGGCATGCTGCTCGGGGCGGCGACGGTGCTCGGCCTGCCGCAGCAGGGGCCGGCCTGGACCACGATCGTCGTGTTCCTCGCGATGTGGGGGCTGTACCTGTCGATCCATTCCGTGGGGCAGGTGTTCTACGGCTTCGGCTGGGAGTCGATGCTGCTGGAGTGCGGGTTCCTCGTCGGCTTCCTCGGCTCCCACGCGGTCGCGCCGCCGCTGCTGATGATCCTCTTCCTGCGCTGGATGCTGCTGCGCCTCGAGTTCGGGGCCGGCATGATCAAGATGCGCGGGGACGCCTCCTGGCGCGACCTCACCGCGATGGACCACCATCACCAGACCCAGCCGATGCCCGGCCCGCTCAGCCGCCTCGCCCATCTCGCGCCCCGCTGGTGGCACCGGCTCGAGGTGCTGGGCAGCCATGCCGTGCAGCTCGGGGTGATCTGGCTGATCCTGCTGCCGCAGCCGATCGCCTCGGTCGCCGCCTGCCTGGTGATCCTCACCCAGCTGTTCCTCGTGGTCACCGGGAACTACGCGTGGTTGAACTGGCTGACGATCCTGGTGGCCTTCTCCGCGATCAGCGACTCCTTCCTGCGCTGGGCGGCGGGCGGGCCCTGGCCGGGCTGGGGCTGGGAGCGCCTGGCCGCGAGCGGCCCGTCGGCCGGCGACGGCTCTCCGCTGTGGTGGCACCTGCTGCTGCTCGTCGTGGTCGCCGGTCTGCTGGTCCTCTCCTGGCGGCCGCTGCGGAACCTCTTCTCCCCGCACCAGCTGATGAACGCGAGCTTCAACCGCTTCCACCTCGTCAACGCCTACGGCGCGTTCGGCTCGATGACCGAGCGGCGCTTCGAGGTGGTGATCGAGGGGACGCTCGACCCGGACCCCGACACGGCCGACGACGCCGCCTGGCATCCCTTCGAGTTCCGCGGCAAGCCCGGTGACGTGCGGCGCCGCTCCCGGCAGTTCGCCCCGTACCACCTGCGGCTGGACTGGCAGATGTGGTTCCTCGCGCTGCGCCCCGGCGCGCAGCCCTGGTTCGTGGCAATGCTGGAGGCGCTGCGCGCGGGGGAGCCGGGCGTGCGGCGGCTGCTGCGCACCGACCCCTTCGAGGGGCGGGCGCCGACGGGGATCAGGGTGCGCTACTTCGAGTACCGCTTCGCGGACCGGGTCGAGCATCGACGCGGCGGGGCCTGGTGGGAGCGCACCGACCTCGGGACCATCGCGCGGCTGTGAAGGGCCGGGCCGCGCCTCCGGCCAGTGCCGCGGGCCGCGGCGCCGAGCAGCGTCCCCGGCCAGCGCCGCCGGTCAGGGCCGGCCGGGGAACTCGATGAGCACCTTGACGTCGCCGGAGGCGCCGGACGCGGCGCTCTCCAGCGCCGCGGGCGCCGCCTCGAGCGGGATCACCGAGGTGCGCAGCGGGGAGACGTCGACGAGCTGACGGCGGAGCAGATCGATGAGGGTGTCGAACACTCCGGCGCTGTTGCGCGAGCCGAGGACGGTCAGCTCCTTCTTGATGAGCACCGACTGGTTGAACGTCACCTCGCGGGTGCCGTTGCCGATGAGGACCAGCCGCGCGCCGAACGCCGCGGCGTCGATCGCGTTCGTGAAGGAGACCGGCTGCCCGGTCGCCTCGCACACCACGTCGAAGCCGTCCTCGTCCGTCGCCGCGCGCACGAGGTCCCCGAGGCTCTCGGAGGTGAGGTCGACGGTGCCGCGCGCGCCGAGCTGCGCGGCGAGCTCGAGCCGCGACGCCGCGATGTCGGCGACCCACACCTGCGCGCCCCGGCTGATCGCGGAGAGCATGGTCAGCAGTCCGATCGCGCCGGCGCCGAGCACCAGCACCCGGTCCCCGTCGCCCACTGCGCCCCGCAGCACGGCGTGGTAGCCGATCGAGAAGGGCTCGACGAGCGCCAGGTCGCGCGGGTCCACCTGCTCCGCGGCGTGCAGGCGGTCCAGCGGCAGGGTGATCAGCTCCTGGAACGCGCCGTCGCGGTGCACCCCCATGGTCTCGTTGTGCATGCAGGCGTTGAGCAGCCCGCGGCGACAGGAGTAGCAGGTGCCGTCCTCGAAGTACGGCACACCGGTGACGACGTCGCCCACGGCGAAGCGGTCGCTCCCGCCCGGGATCTCCACGATCTCGGCCGAGAACTCGTGTCCGGGCACGCGCGGGTAGGAGGCGAACGGCTGGGTCCCGCGCAGCACCTGGAGGTCCGAACCGCAGATCCCCGCGTACCGGACCCGCAGGAGCGCCTCACCGGGACGGGGCACCGGGGCGGGGACGTCGACGATCTCCACGGCGCCGGGGGCGGTGACGCGAACGGACCTCATGGGACTCCTCCAGGGCAGGGATGAACGGCACGATACGCCGCGTCCCGGGGGGCACCGGCGTCCCGCCCATCGTCCGCGATGTGCTCCCGGACGGCGCGGGTCATACTCTTGTCGTTCGCATCCCCGTCCTCGAGGAGTCCCATGTCCGCGATCGCCGTCCCGGCTCGCCGCCCTGTCCTGGCCGACGCCCTGGCCCCCCATCGCACCCGTCTGCAGGATGCCGGCCTCGTGCTCGCCGGCACCGGGGTCGTCGCGCTGCTGGCGCAGATCACCGTCCCGCTGCCGCTCGTGCCGATCACCGGGCAGACCCTCGGCGTGATCCTCGTCGGTGCCGCCCTCGGCTCGCGCCGCGGCGCGGCGGCGCTGCTGACCTACCTGCTGGTGGGCCTCGCCGGTGCGCCCGTGTTCGCCGGGTTCGCGGGCGGGCCCGCCTCGATGCTGTCTCCGAGCTTCGGCTTCATCCTGGGCTTCGTGCCGGCCGCGTTCGTCGCCGGGTGGTTCGCCGAGCGCGCCTGGGACCGTCGCCCGCTGCTGGCCATGGCCGGCTTCGTCGCCGCCAGCGCGGTGCCGTTCCTGCTGGGCGTGCCCTACCTCGCGATGATCCTCAACGCCGTGATGGGCGCGGAGCTCGGCCTGGGCGGCGTGCTGGCCGCGGGCCTGTGGCCGTTCATCCCGGGCGGCCTGGTCAAGGCCGCGCTCGCCGCGGTGCTGATCCCCGCCGCCTGGCGCGGGGTGCGCGCCCTCGACGAGCGCGACTGACCGCGAGACCCTGCATGTCCCGGATCCCCTGGGAGCGCCGCACCGGTGCTGCCGGGGGATCCTGCATGTGCGGGCCTGCCGGGACGCGGCCGGCCGGGTGGTGCTGCCCGGGCCCGCGGAGCCGTGAGCCGTCGCGCCGTCAGCTGCTCAGCATCGCGGCCCGGACCAGGAGGGCGACGAGGCCGAGCGATGGGAGGAGCAGCACCGCGTTCCACACCTTCCGGTAGGACATCACCGCGATGAACTCGCGCAGCGTCGCGCTGGGCACGTAGTAGAAGGCCGTCGGACCGCCGATCGCCTCGTCGTCGTAGCCGAGGCCGCGGGCCAGAAGCGCGGCGCGGAAGGCGTGGTATCGGCTGGTCGAGACGACGTAGGGCCCGTGATGGCCGGCCTCGTCGAGGATCCGGTGGGAGAGGGTCAGGTTCTCCTCGGTGGTGCGGGACGCTGTCTCGGCATGGATCCTCTCGGCAGGGATCCCCGCCTCCTCCTGCAGGTATTCGGCCATCGCGGAGCCCTCGCTGCGGGGCTCGTCCTCGCCCCTGCCGCCCGAGGGCACCAGCAGGGGGTCGATCCCGAGGCGCAGCAGGCGCTCCCGCTCGGCGACGGCACGGTCGAGGCGGCCCCGCAGGAGCTTCGTGACCTGTCCGCGGATCAGGCCCGAGCCGTGCACGATGATCCCGGTGGTGCTCAGCTGCTTCGGGAACAGCTGATAGGGCACCGACGCGCACAGGAACACGAGGAAGGCGATGCCGACGTGCAGGGCGATCAGCGCCAGCAGGGCGCCGATCCCGAGGCCCGCCGGGGTCAGCGTCCGCGCGAGCGCCAGCGAGACGATCGGGGCGGCGAGCAGGGCGAGGCCCGCGATCCCCGAGAGCAGGTTGCCCAGCGACCGGCCCTCCTTGCGCACCATCGTCAGGCCGTTGGCGATGAGGAAGACGCCCAGCGCGACGACGCCGAGCAGGGCCAGACCCGCGGCTGCCAGCACCAGCAGGTCCCCGAGCGGCAGCGTGGTGGAGACCAGCCGTGCCATCAGCGAGATGCTCGAGTACAGCGCGATCAGCAGCAGCGCGCCGTTGCGGACCCGACGGCGATCGCGCCGGAAGACCAGCAGGTAGATCGTCCACCAGAAGGCCGTGGTGACCATCGCGCCCAGCATGTGCCTCCCTTGTCGAGAATGTGGTCCTCATTTTGGCACGCACTAGGCGGGACGATGGACCACGTCAGGTGCCGAGCAGCAGTCCCGCGTCGGCGCCGAGCTCGGGGGCGCAGTGCAGAGCCACGGCCGGCCAGATGCTGCCGGTCCGGGCTCTGATCCAGGCCAGCGCCAGCCCCATCACGGCGGCGAACACCCCGCCGGCGATGCTCACCGACCACGAGCCGTCGCCGCCGAGCTGGATCAGGTGGCCCAGGGCGAACACCGCCGACGTCATCACCGCTCCCCAGCCCAGCGGCGCACCGAGCACCCGACGCGTGGGAGGCAGCGCCCGATCCAGCACCGCGAGCATCACCCCGCGCCAGATGATCTCCTCCGTCAGGTTGGGGAGCGTCGCGTCCCAGGCCAGCTGCTCGAGGTCGACCGGGCGCTGTGCCGCATCGCCGGTCGCGGCGGCGAGCAGCCCGAGGGCGACGAAGAGGGCCGAGACGCCGCCGACCACCCGCAGTGCGACCCGCCGGGAGCCGGGAGCGGGGAGCCGGAGCAGACCGGTCTCCTGTCGAGCCCAGCGGTGCAGGATCATGCACAGGATCACGACCCAGAGCAGGTCCATCACCTTCCCCTGCCAGTTCCGCTGCAGCTCGGCCGCGATCGGCTGCGACCGCGCGGACACGGAGGTGAGCAGGACGAAGAACGCGGCGACCGCGACCGCCCGGATGATCGGCCCGCGAGGCACGGGGCGGTCCCGGCGGGTGAGCACGGCGAGGACCGCGCAGGCCAGCAGTCCCAGCACCAGGGCCCCGCCCCAGAGCGCGGCGGTCGCAGTCGTCGAGGCGATCTCGCCGCTCCGGCTCCCGTCGCCGAGGAGGAGGACAGCGTTCACCAGGAGCAGCGGGAGCAGCACCGGGAGCACCCAGCGGGCGGTCTCCGTCGGGCGCAGCGGCGGATCGTCGTCCGTCGTCGGGCGGTGGGCCTCGCTCGCGTCCATGGGGCGAGTCTTCCCCACGCGGCCGGCAGGAGATCCCGGTGCGGGCTCAGCGGCGGGCGGGAGCGGCCGCGAAGGGGGCGAGGTGCTTGCCGATGTGCGCCGCGACGACATCGGTGTGCGCGGCCTGGTTCGCGGCGACGACGGCGAGGAAGCGGTCGTGGATCGAGGCGCCTGCGGCGTCCGTCCCGTTGAGCGAGTCGCCGTAGCCGACGTGCAGGATCTGGCGGGCGTCCGACGAGCGGATGAGATCCACCAGGTCCACACCTGCCAGCGATGTCGGGGTGCGGTCCTCGTGGGCGGAGACCTGGTAGCTCGCGCGGGCCTTCACATAGGAGGCGCGCGAGATGTCCCAGATCGCGGCGAACAGCTCGGGGTCCTGCTCCGCCACGATCTCGACCCCGCACAGATAGCTGGTGCCGGAGGTCTTCAGGTGCACCAGGCCCTGGGTCGCCTCGACGCACAGCGGATAGATCGAGAACTTGTCCGAGCCCGAATGCAGGGAGATCTTGTACCCGCCGAACTGCTGCGAGATCGCATGATGCGCCTCGAGGTTCCGCCGCAGCTCCTCGGCGTCGCCGAGGAAGTCCAGGCCCTTCTCGAAGCCGTCCACGTAGCGGGGGGCGAAGCTGAACCAGGAGGCACCCAGGCGGCTGAGCTCGCTGGCGAGGTAGTAGTGCTCGAAGAAGGTGGTCAGCCACGCGGTCTCGTCGACCGCGAACTCGATCTCGACCTCGTGCGGGGCGTTGTCCACGACGTGGCGGTACAGGCGCATCGCCTCCACCACGGCCGGGCCGTACTTCACGGCGGCGGTGAGGACGTCCTGCTCGGTGACCTCGATCTGCGAATGGCCGATGTCCAGCGTCATGCCCACGTAGCGGGCCGTGAGATCCGCGAGGGTGTCCTCGAGCGCGTCCCAGGGCAGCGCCTCGGCGTCGGCCGCGCTGACCCCGCCGGTCACGTCGGCGACCAGGTCGCCCGGGTCCAGGGTGAACATCACGAAGCCGGCTTCGAGGCCGCGGTCGATGCCCTCGGTGGTCTTGATGTGGTCGCAGTCCGCGCCGAAGCCGCGGTCCCAGCCGGCCTCGAGGAGCCCGAAGACGGCGTCGTCCATGACGGCGCGGGCGCTGCGCCCGAGCCGGTCCATCTCGCGGATCGACTGCTGGGCGAGGACGGGCATGACGTCCCCGCCGTCGGCGGCGAAGGCGCGCGCCTGCCCGGGGGTGGCCAGTCCCGTGCGGTCGCCGGTGCCGACGGAGGTGCGGTGCCCGCCGATCAGCTGGGGCCGCAGGGCCGGGAAGACGCTCTGCAGGGCCTTCGCGTTCGCGGTGGACAGGGGGCCGGTGAGCACGTGGCCGTCGCCGGCCGCCGAGGCGCTGCCCTCGAAGGGCGCGAGGGGAGCGGCGGTCGCGGCCTCGAGCCGCAGGGAGCGGGCGGAGCCGTCGTAGCTGATGCTCGCCGTGAGGGCGTCGGTGCGCAGGGTCATCTGAATCTCCGTTTCGGATGGGTGAGGGACGTCTTCGGCCCCGACGACCACCCATCGCCATGCTTCCCGTAAACGATTGCATAGATCTGGCCTGCGGGGAAGTGGTGGACGTTCCTGCTCTGCTATCGTGGATGAAAAGTTTGCAGACCGTGCAGGCGGTCATGGGTGCGGGCGAGGGGGAGTGCGATGGCGGTGACGCTCAAGGACGTGGCCCGGAGGGCCGGGGTCTCCGTGGCGACGGTCTCCCGCGCCTTCCAGCGCCCCGAGATGCTCGGGGAGGCCACGCTCGCCACGGTGCGCAGCGCCGCGGAGGAGCTCGGCTACGTCCCCAACCGCACCGCCCGGGCCCTCATCACCGGCCGCACCGGGGTGTACGGAGTGATCGTCCCCGACCTCGAGAACCCCTTCTTCCCCGCCGTTCTCAAGGGGGCGCAGACGCGGGCCCACGAGCTCGGGGCGCAGCTGCTGATCACCGACGCGGGGGAGTCGCCCGACGGGGAGCTGCCGCTGGTGCGCACCCTCGCGCCGCAGGTGGACGGGATCCTGCTGTGCTCGAGCCGCATGGACGAGGAATCCCTGCGCGAGGCCGCGGCGCTCACGCCCCTCAGCCTGGTCAACCGCGTCTCCCCGCACCTGCCGGGCGTCTTCGCGGATCCGGAGCCCGGGATCCCCGCGGCCGTCCAGCACCTGCGGCGGATGGGCCACCGCCGGATCGGCTACGTGGGCGGCCCCGAGGCGAGCCGCTCCGACCAGGTGCGGCGCGAGGTCATCGGCCGGATCTGTGCGGCGACCGGCCTGGAATGGATCCGGATGGGCCCCTTCCCGCCGACCGCCGAGGGCGGGCGCGGCGGGGCCGAGGCCGTGCTGCAGACCGACGCCACCGCGGTGCTCGTCTACAACGACCTCATGGCGCTCGCGCTCATGGAGCGCCTGCGCAGCTACGGCGTGGACGTGCCCGGTCAGATCAGCGTGGTGGGCTGGGACGACATCGCGTTCTCCGCCATGGTCACCCCCGGGCTCGCCACGGTGAGGGTGCCGCGCTACGACATGGGAGTCACCGCGATCGAGCTGCTGCACGAGCACGGGCGCGGCGGGACCTCGCAGGAGGAGGGGCGGGAGGGCGCGCAGGCCGCCCGGATCGGGCTGCCCACCCGATTCGTGCCCCGCGGCTCCATCGCCCGCGCCCCCGAGGAGGACGCGGCCGGGGGCTGATCCCGCGCACGCCGTGAGCCTCGGCTCACCGGGCGGAGGCCGGATGCGCGGCAGCGGCGCCGAGGCCTACTGTGCTCCGGTGGCACCGGGCAGCGGCCCCGGAGCCCCGATCGGTCGTGGAGAGGACAGCGATGGGTCTGTCGAGAGGTGAGCGCCGGCGCGGGGAACGGCTTCCGTTCGTCGGCCGACGCTCGAAGGCTGGCGTGGTGATCCTCGGGATCGGCGCGCTGATGGTGGCCGTGCACTCCGTCGCCTTCGTGCTCCTGATGCGGCAGGAGGGCGTCGAGCACTCCTGGGCCGGCGCCGTCTACTGGACCATCACCACGATGTCCACCCTCGGCTACGGCGACATCACCTTCACCACGGACGTGGGCCGGCTGTTCTCGCTGTGGGTGCTGCTCAGCGGCGTGGTCTACATGCTCGTGCTGCTGCCCTTCTTCGTGATCCAGTACGTGGTCACGCCCTGGCTGGACCGGCGCCGCACCGCGCGCACGCCGCGGAAGGCGCCGCCGGCGCTGCGCGACCACGTGCTGCTGGTCGGCGACGACGCGGTCACCCAGGCCTTCGCCGCCCGCGCCGAGCGCTCGCGGGTGCCGGCCGTGCTGGTCCTCGAGGACGTCGTCCGCGCCGGCGAGCTGCACGACCAGGGGCGACAGGTGGTCGTCGGCCCGCTCGACTCCGCCGCGACCTACCGCAACGCGGGCGCGGCCCGGGCTCGTCTGGTGGTCTCCACCCTCTCGGACACCGCGAACACGAACGTCGCCTTCACCGCCCGCCAGGCCGCCGCCCGGGTGCCGGTCGCGGTGACGGCCGCCAAGCCCGTCTCCGTCGACGTGCTCGACCTCGCCGGCGCCGACCACGTGCTCGAGCTCGGCCAGGTGCTGGGGCGCGAGATGGCCTCGCGGGTGCTCGGCTCCACCGGGCGCTTCCACGCCATCGGCAGCTTCGGCAGCACGCTCATCGCCGAGGCGGCGGCCCGCGGCACCTCCCTCGTGGGGCTCACCCTGGGGGAGGCCCTGGAGCGGCTGCGCTCCCGGGTGCGGATCCTCGCCATCATGCGCAAGGGCCGGCTGCGGGCGATGACCCCGGACCTGCGCATCACGGACGGCACGGTGCTCGTGCTCGCCGGGCAGGAGGAGGATCTGCGGCAGTACGACGAGCAGTTCCAGAGCCGGGAGGTCTCCGAGGAGCCGGTGGTGATCCTCGGCGGCGGTCGCGTGGGCCGGGCCGCCTCCCGCGCGCTGAGCGACGAGGGCGTGCCCAACACGATCGTGGAGATGCTGCCCGGCCGGGTGGAGAACTCGTACTCCGTGGTCGAGGGGACGGCGAGCTACGCCGTGGTCACGGGGGACGCCGCCGACCAGCGGGTGCTGCGCCGCGCCGGCCTCGAGCACGCCTCCGCGGTGCTGGTCACCCCGCGCGACGACGACCTGGGCGTCTACCTCACCCTGTTCTGCCGCCGCCTGCGCCCCGAGCTGCAGGTCGTCTCCCGCGCGACCTACGAGCGCAACGTCGCGACCCTCTATCGCGCCGGGGCGGACAGCGTGCTCTCCTACGCCACGATCGGCGCGACCCATCTGTGGAACCACGCCGGGCTCAGCCACCGCGTGCTGGTCGCCGAGGGCAACGAGCTGTTCCTCGCCCCGCGACCCGCCTCGCTGGTGCGCCGCTCGCTGCGGGACGATGAGGTGCGCCGGCGCACCGGCTGCCACATCGTCGCCGTCCTCGACGAGGACGGCACCCTCGGCTACGACACCGAGTCGATCCCCTCCGCCCCCGGCCAGCTGCTGCTGCTCGGCGACCGGCACGCCGAGCACCGCTTCCGCGAGACCTATCTCGGCCGCCGCCTGCTGCGACGCTAGGCTGAGCAGCCGCCCCTCAATGCTCAGGAGGATCATGTCGTCCGCTCCCGTGAAGCTCGCCGTCGGCGAGGACGCCCCCGCCTTCGACCTCCCCACCGCCGGTGGCGGCCGGGTCGATCTCGCCTCGCTGCGCGGGGCCCCGGTGCTGCTGTGGTTCTACCCGGCGGCGAACACCTCGCTGTGCACCAAGCAGGCCTGCGACCTGCGTGACAACCACCAGATGTTCCTCGACGCCGGCTACCGGGTGATCGGCGTGTCCCCGGATCCGGTGGCGGAGCTGGACCGCTTCGTCGCCGAGCAGGAGCTGCCGTACACCCTCGCCTCCGATGAATCGCACGAGGTGATGGAGGCCTACGGCGCCTGGGGCGAGAAGAACATGTACGGCCGCATCGTCGAGGGCACGATCCGCTCCACCTTCGCGATCGACGCCGAGGGCGTGCTGAGCTTCGTGAAGTACCGGGTGGGCACCCCGAAGCACATCGCGCTGCTCCAGGAGAAGCTGGGCCTGTGAGCCCCGCGGGAGCGGGCCGGCGCGCAGATGTGACGTGATCTGCTCTCTCCCGCTTTGGAGCACTCCCTCCGCTCCCGTATGCTGTATCGGCGTGCCGTGCTCCAGCCCGGCATCAGGAGACGTGGCAGAGCGGCCGAATGCGCTCCCCTGCTAAGGGAGTAGGTGGTGATAAACCGCCTCGGAGGTTCAAATCCTCTCGTCTCCGCAGCGGCCGAAGGGCCGCCGGCCAGGACATCGTCCCGGCCGGCGGCCCTTTCGTCATTCCGGGCGGGCCGGCCTCAGGGGGCGGTGCCGCCGCCGTCGAGGGTGGTCCACTCGGGCCCGTCGGATTCCAGCAGATCCGGGTCGCGCACGACCTCCTGCTCCGTCTCCCCGCTGCGAAGCCGGCTCGCGAGCTCCTGCAGGGTGTCGCGGAGCACGGCGCGGGCGCGGGAGGCGTCCCCCGCGGCCAGCGCGTCCAGCAGCTTCTCGTGCGCGGTGCTGATGTCGGCGCGCACGCCGAAGCCGCGCGGATCGGAGAAGCTCCCCATCCGCGTGAGGATCACGATCGTGCTCATCGAGGAGATCAGGAATCGGTTCCGGGCGATCTCGGCGATCTGCTGATGCAGCTCGAGATCGGCGTTGCCGGCCTCGATGACCTCCTCCGCGTCGAGCGCCCGACGGGTCCGCTCCAGGGTGTCCCGCAGCGGTGCCAGCAGCGCCTCCGCGCCGGCATCGTCACCTGCGGCCCGGAGCGTGGTGACACGATCGGCCACGATCGAGGCGGCCTGCATCTCGATGCCGAGCCGGTAGTCGATGAAATCCGACATGGTCTCGGCATCCATCCTGGTCACGAACAGGCCCCGTCCCGGGATCTGCGTGAGCAGGCCGTCGCGCACCAGGCGCTGGCAGGCCTCGCGCAGCGAGGAGCGGGAGATCCCCATCTGCTTGGAGACCTGGACCTCCGGGATGGTGTCCCCGGGCCGCAGATCCCCGAAGTAGATCGCATTGCGCAGCTCGAGCTCCGCCTGATCGATGATCGAGGGTCGGCGGATGGGCTGCATCATCGGCAGCTGGACCGCCTCCTGGCGAGAGCGCATGTGATCCTCCTGTGCTCGAGCGCGGACAGCGCGCGGGGCGTCATCTAATCATCCGTCCCCGGCGCGCCGACGCCAGCCCCGTGTCGAGTCATCGCCGTCACATCCACGAGGCTCGGCAGCCCCGTCGCCGAGTCGGTCCCGCAGTGCGCAGGGCCGTCCGGGGCGGGTCACGACACCATCACGAAACCTGCCCGGACCGGGGACGCAGCCCGAGAAGACCGTTAGCGTGGGTCACGATCCGAACCACAGATCTACGGATTGTCCGACACGTGTATCGTCGTCGGCCACCGTAGAACACGTGACAAAAGACCCCAAGGGAGCATCTCCAATGCAGAACCGCCGCAGCTTCATCCGAGGGAGCGGTCTCGTCCTGTCGGCCGCCGCACTGGGCGGGCTCGCCGCCTGCAGCCGCACCAGCAGCGGAGGTGACGATGAGGGTGATCTGCTGAGCCGTCTCCAGGACGCCGGGAAGATCACCGTCGGCTTCGCCGGCGAGGCCCCTTACAGCTTCGATGAGGGCGGCGAGGTCACCGGTGCGACCGTCGCGCTGCACCGCGAGATCTTCGGCGAGCTCGGCATCGACACCGTCGAGGGCAAGCTCACCGACTGGGGCTCGCTGATCCCCGGCCTGAACGCCGGCCAGTTCGATGCGGTCAGCGCCGGCATGTCGATCCTCCCGGACCGTTGCTCGGAGGCCGCCTTCTCCGAGCCCGAGTTCCAGTACACGACCGCGCTCATGGTGCCCGAGGGCAACCCGGAGGGCCTCGAGAACATGCAGTCGTTCGTCGACTCGGACCTGGTCGTGGCCACCATGGCCGGCGCGATCGAGTCCGACTACGTCAAGGAGCTCGACCTCGACAGCATCGAGGTGGGCGGCCCGCAGGATGGCGTCGACGCCCTGAAGGCCGGCAACGCCGACGCCTTCGCGCTCACCGCGATCTCGCTGAACTACCTCGCCGACAACACGGTCGACGGTGTCGACGTGACCGACAGCTTCGTCGCCGAGATCGACGGGGTGAAGCAGTTCGGCGCCGGCGGCACCGTGTTCCGCAAGGACGACTCCTCGCTGCTCGACGCCTACAACGAGAAGCTGGCCGAGATCATCGCCGATCCCGAGCGCTACCTGTCGATCGTGGGCGAGTTCGGCTTCACCGAGGAGGAGCTGCCTCCGGAGGACATGACCACCGAGATCCTCTGCTCGGGCGATCTCTCGTCCCTGCAGTGATCTCTGCTCCATCCGTGACCACGGACCGGCCCGCCCCTCTCCGGGGTGCGCCGGTCCGGTCACTGTCAACGAGGTGATGTCCCAATGGATGGAGTGATCGGCTTCTTCGAATCGCTCGGGCCGAACTTCCAGATCCTCCTCGAGAGGTCGCCGCAGGTGCTGGACGGCGTCTGGGTCACGGCACTGGCCACGGTCCTCGGTGCGCTGCTCGCGCTCGCGATCTCGTTCGTCTTGGGACTTCTGCAGATCGCGCCGATCTTCATCGTGCGCATCCTCGCGCGTGTGTTCGTGGAGTTCTTCCGCGGCACCTCGCTCGTGGTGCAGCTGTTCTGGCTCGCGTTCGTGCTCCCGCAGCTGCCGTACCCGCTCGGCTTCCAGCTCGATCCGCTGCTGATCGGCGTGCTCGCACTGGGCCTGAACTACGGCGCCTACGGCGCGGAGGTGGTGCGCGGTTCGATCGGCTCGGTGCCGAAGGGCCAGTACGAGGCGATCAGCGCTCTCAGCCTGAGCCCGGCCCGGGGCATGTTCCGGATCGTGATCCCCCAGGCCTGGGCGCTCATGATCCCGTCCTTGTCGAACCTGTGGATCCAGCTGCTGAAGGGCAGTGCCATCGTGGGCTCCATCACGCTGTACGACCTCTTCTTCCAGGTCGAGCAGGTGCGTGATCGGACGGGCACCTGGTTCGCGTACCTCTTCGCGCTGGTGGCCTACTACCTGATCGCCTGGGTGATCGTGATCGTCATGAACGGGCTCGAGATCCGTGCCAAGCATCAGATCGGCCGTGGACCAGCCCTGTCCTCCTCGTGGCGCTCGCTGTTCCGAGCGCCCGGCGCGACCACGAAGGAAGGCATCGCATGACCCCGAACACCTCCTGGTGGGACTGGGACCACGCCGCCGCCGTCCTGCCGAAACTGCTCCTCGAGGGCTTCAAGGTCACGCTCATCGCGACGGTGCTCGGCACCCTCATCGCGCTCGTGCTGGGCCTGATGGTGGCGATCATCCGGCGCAGCGCGCCGAAGCTGCTCAGCACCCCGTTCACCTGGGTGGTCGAGTTCATCCGGATGACACCGCTGGTGGTCCAGCTGGTGTTCGCGAACCTCGTGCTGTCCCCCTATGTGGACAGCACACTCGTGATCGGCATCTGGGTGCTGGGCATCCACTACACGACGTACATGGCCGAGGTGTACCGCGCCGGCATCGACTCGGTGCCCACCGGCCAGTGGGAGGCGGCCACCGCGCTGTCCCTGCCCCGGGTGCGCACCTGGCGTGCGGTGGTGGTGCCGCAGGCGATCCGCAACACCCTGCCCGCATTGGGCAACTACGCGATCTCCATGTTCAAGGAGACCCCGTTCTTCGTGGTGATCTACATCCCGGAGCTGGTGCGGGTCGCTCAGCAGTACGGCTCCAGCTACTTCCGCTACACCGAGGCGATCACGCTGGCCGGCCTCATCTTCCTGGCCGCCAGCTACCCGACCTCCCTCCTGATCCGACGACTGGAGAAGAAACTTGCCTGAGAACACTGCCGGCCCAGGTGCCGGAGACGCACCCCACATCGAGTTCCGGGACGTGGTCAAGCGCTTCGGCGACAACACCGTGCTGGACAACCTGAACTTCACCGTCTCGCACGGTGAGCGCGTCACGCTGATCGGCCCCTCCGGCTCGGGCAAGACGACCATCCTGCGCCTGGTGATGACGCTCGAGGAGCTCACCGACGGGTACATCTACGTGGGCGGCACCCCGCTGCAGTACGAGCAGCAGGGCGGCAAGCGCGCACGCATCCCGGACAAGCGCCGGCGCCGCACCACCACGGACATCGGCATGGTCTTCCAGCACTTCAATCTGTTCCCCAACATGACGGTGCTCGAGAACGTCATCGAGGCGCCGATCCACGTGATGGGCCTGAGCAAGGATGAGGCGGTCGCGAAGGCCGAGGCCCTGCTGGACCAGGTGGGCATGGCCTGGAAGAAGGATGCCCGGCCCTCGGAGCTCTCCGGCGGCCAGCAGCAGCGCATCGCCATCGCGCGGGCGCTGGCCATGGATCCCGAGATCCTGCTGTTGGACGAGGTCACCTCGGCTCTGGACCCGGAGCTGGTGGGGGAGGTGCTCGGCGTGCTCAAGGACATCGCCGCCGAGACCGACATCTCGATGCTCATCGTGACGCACGAGATGCAGTTCGCCCGCGACGTCTCCGATCGCGTGATGATGTTCGACCAGGGCTCCATCGTGGAGGAGGGCAAGCCGGACAAGATCTTCAGCGAGCCCGAGCACCAGCGCACACGGGACTTCCTGCGCGCCGTGCTCTGACTCCGTGCGGGCGGTCCGCCGCACCCGCGACGACCGCCCGCCGACCCCGGGTCGGCAGTCCGCGTACTGTCGACCCGGAGGCACCGACCGTCCCTCGCGGTAGTCTGTGCCCGTTCGTTCCGCGCCGACGCGGTCGCCCTGTTGTGTTGTCGGCGGCCGCTGTGCGGCGTGCCGACCCCAGGAGGCCCTGTGCCACATTCCGACGCCATCGCCGTCCCGACACTGACGAGCGAGTTCCCCGTCGTCGGCGACGACCCCCATATCGACGCCCCGCTGCGGGCGACGGTCCGCCGCCTGTCCACCCTGCTGGGCGGCGCCCTCGCCGACCAGCACGGGCAGGAGATGCTCGACCTCGTCGAGCAGGTCCGCAAGCTCACCAAGGAGGCGAAGTCCGCCGATTCCGAGGCCAGCGCCCAGGACGTCCAGAAGCGTCTGGCCGAGCTGCCGATCGAGCAGGCCACCGCCCTCACCCGGGCGTTCTCCCAGTACTTCCTGCTGGCCAACGCTGCGGAGCAGGTCTACCGCGTGCGCGCCCTGGACGAGCGGCCCTCGGCCGAGTCGTGGGTGCCGCGCACGGTGCGCGACATCCATGAGGAGGTCGGCACCGACGGCCTGCAGCAGGCCGTGGACTCGCTCGACGTGCGCCTGGTCTTCACCGCGCACCCCACCGAGGCCTCCCGCCGCGCCGTGCTGACGAAGCTGCGCCGCATCTCGGACATCCTCGGCGAGGACACCGAGGAGGGCACTCCCGAGCGGCGCCGGCAGGATCGTGATCTGGCCGAGCTCATCGAGACGCTGTGGCAGACCGACGAGCTGCGCCGCCAGCGCCCCACCCCGCAGGACGAGGCCCGCAACGCCCTGTACTACCTGCGCGAGATCTTCCGCCACACCATGCCGGAGATGCTCGACGACCTGCGCGAGGAGCTGCGCGCCCACGGCGCGAACCTGCGCGACGACCAGGTGCCGCTGCGTTTCGGCTCCTGGATCGGCGGCGACCGCGACGGCAACCCCTTCGTCACCGCACAGGTCACCCGCGAGGTGCTGAAGCTGCAGGCGGAGACGTCGATCGACTTCGCCATCGAGGTGATCTCCGAGCTGATCCTCGAGCTGTCCGTCTCGAGCGAGCTCACCGGCGAGGACGAGGAGCTGCGTGCCAGCCTCGCCGAGGACCTCCAGCACAACTCCGAGGTCGACGAGGTCCAGCAGGAGCTGTACCACGAGGAGCCCTACCGCCTGAAGCTCGGGGCGATGCGGTCCAAGCTGAACGCCACGCGCGAGCGGATCCGCACCGGTGAGGCTCACGTCCACGGCCGCGACTACAGCGACAGCGCCGAGCTGCAGGAGGACTTCCGGGTGCTGCGCGAGGCGCTGCACCGTCACGGCGGCGAGCGTGCCGCCGACGGCACCCTCGCCATCGCGCAGCAGGTGCTCGCGGCCTCCGGCCTCAACCTCGCCACGCTCGACGTGCGTGAGCACTCCGAGAAGCACCACGACGTGCTCTCCCGCCTGTTCGACCGCGTGGGGGAGCTGGACCGCCCGTACGCGGAGCTCAGCCGCGAGGAGCGCACCACGGTGCTGGGACGGGAGCTGGGGAGCCGCCGGCCGCTGGTCGGCTCGGCGATCACCGAGGACGAGTCGACCCTCGACGACGCCACCCGCACCACCTACAACGTGTTCCGCGAGATCCGCGACGCGCACCGCCTGTACGGCACCTCCGTGATCGAGACGTACATCATCTCGATGACCCACGGCGCCGACGACGTGCTCGCCGCGGCGCTGCTGGCCCGCGAGGCCGGCCTGCTCAGCATCGCCGGCAGCGAGGAGCGCCGCGCGGACATCGGCTTCGTGCCGCTGCTGGAGGAGGTCTCCGAGCTGCGTCACGCCGGGGAGATCCTCGACGAGCTGCTCTCGGACCCCTCCTACCGGGAGATCGTGCGCCTGCGCGGCGACCGCCAGGAGGTCATGCTCGGCTACTCCGACGGCAACAAGGACGCCGGCGTGATCACCAGCCAGTGGGAGATCCACCAGGCCCAGCGCTCGCTGCGCGACACGGCGGCCCGTCACGGCGTGACCCTGCGCCTGTTCCACGGCCGCGGCGGCTCCGTCGGCCGCGGCGGCGGCCCCACCTATGACGCGATCCTGGCCCAGCCGTACGGCGTGCTCGAGGGCGAGATCAAGTTCACCGAGCAGGGCGAGGTCATCTCCGACAAGTACATGCTGCCGTCGCTGGCCCGGGAGAACCTGGACCTGTCGCTGGCCGCGGTGCTCGAGGGCTCGGCGCTGCACACCGCGCCGCGCACCCCGGCGGAGACCCTGGAGCGCTTCGGCGACGTCATGCAGTCGGTCTCCGACTCGTCGTTCGCGCGGTACCGCACCCTCGTGGACGACGAGAACCTGCCGGAGTACTTCGTCTCCGCCACCCCGGTCGAGCAGCTGGGCGACCTGAACATCGGCTCGCGCCCCTCCAAGCGCACCACCTCGGAGAAGGGCCTGGACGGCCTGCGGGCGATCCCGTGGGTGTTCGGCTGGACCCAGTCGCGGCAGATCGTGCCGGGCTGGTTCGGGGCGGGCTCCGGCCTGAAGGCCGCACGCGAGGCGGGCCTCGAGCCCGATCTGCACGAGATGTACCGCAGCTGGCATTTCTTCCGCACCGTGATCAGCAACGTCGAGATGACCCTCGCGAAGACGGACATGCAGATCGCCGCGCACTACGTGCACTCCCTGGTGCCGGAGCGGCTGTGGTACCTCTTCGACCGGATCCGTGAGGAGTACGAGCTCTCGGTCGCGGAGATCGAGCGTCTCACCGGCGTGCTGGGCCTGCTGGACAACCAGCCCGTGCTCAAGCGCACCCTGTCGGTGCGCGACCGCTACCTGGATCCGATCTCCTACATGCAGGTCGCGATGCTGCAGCGGGCCCGGGCGGCGACCGCGCGGGGCGAGGAGCTCTCCCCTGAGCTGCAGCGCGCCCTGCTGACCACCATCAACGGTGTCGCGGCCGGCCTGAAGAACACCGGCTGAGACACCCCCGGGCCCCGGCCCGCGCGGTGCCACTCCCGCCCGCGCGCGGCCGCTCGGCCCGTGCGGTGACGATTGTGCGCTGGGCACCGATGCGATGATCTCGCACCGGTGCCCAGCGCACATCTGCATGCCCGCACGCGCCGTCCCGCGTTCCCGGGGCGCCGTCCCGCGTGCCCGGGCGGGTTCAGCGGCCGGTGCCGTCGATCGCGAACTCGTCGAGGCGGGTGATCTCCTCATCGGTGAGCTCGAGGTTCTCGAGGGTCCCCACGTTCTGCTCCAGCTGGTGCACCGAGGAGGCGCCCACCAGGGCGGTGCTCACCTGCGGGTGGCGCAGCGCCCAGGCGAGGGCGAGCTGGGCGAGGCTCTGCCCGCGCTCGTGAGCGATCGCGGACAGGCCGCGCACCCGTGCCTGGTAGTCCGGATCCTCGACCTGGCGCTGGCTGAGGGAGCCCGAGGAGCCGGCGGCCCGGGAGCTCTGGGGCACCCCGGAGAGATAGCGGTTGGTCAGCAGCCCCTGCTGGAGCGGGGAGAACGCGGCCAGGCCGACCCCGAGCTCGTCGACCACCTCGAGCAGACCGTCCTCGATGTGCCGGTTGAACATCGAGTAGGAGGGCTGGTGGATCAGCAGCGGGGTGCCGAGCTCGGCGAGGAGGCTCGCGGCCTGCCGGGTCTGCTCGGGGGAGTAGTTGGAGATGCCCGCGTACAGGGCCTTGCCGCTGCGGACGGCCTGGGCGAGCGCCCCCATCGTCTCCTCGAGCGGGGTGTGCGGGTCCTCGCGATGGTGGTAGAAGATGTCGACGTGGTCCAGGCCCAGCCGGGTCAGGGACTGATCGAGCGAGCCCAGCAGGTACTTCCGCGAGCCGCCGTCCCCGAAGGGGCCGTCCCACATGCGGTACCCGGCCTTGGTGGAGATCACCAGCTCGTCGCGGTGGTGGCGGAAGTCCTGCTCGAGGATGCGGCCCAGATGCGTCTCGGCGCTGCCCGGGGGAGGGCCGTAGTTGTTCGCCAGATCGAAGTGGTTCACGCCGAGGTCGAAGGCGCGGCGGACGATCGTGCGCAGGGTCAGCGGGTCACGGTTCTCCCCGAAGTTCTGCCAGAAGCCCAGCGAGATCGGCGGCAGCAGCACTCCGGATCGGCCGACGCGGCGATACGGTGTGCGGTCGTAGCGGGAGGCTGCGGGGACGTAGGCGTCGTTGCTCATGGGCCGAGCCTAGCCCGCCCGGTGACGGCCCCGTCGGGACCGATGGACGGCGGAAGGGCTGGTCACCGCGGTTGCAGCGGGCGCTCCATGATGTCCATCCCGAGCCCGGAGACCTTCAACCAGTCGACGTTCCCGGCGAAGGGGACCGAGCGCCCGGTGCGGGTGAAGCCGTGGCGCTCGTACCAGGCGTGCAGCTCCGGTCGGGACTGCAGCACCTGGATCACCAGCACGTCCACACCCGCGTCGCGCAGCAGCTCCGCCTGCGCCTCCAGCAGCCGGCCGCCGATGCCGCGGGACTGGGCCGAGGGATCGACCGCGAACAGGCCGAGCTCGGCGCGGTGGATGCCGTCGGCGTCGGCGGGGTCGCGGCGCGTGTAGCAGCAGCCCAGCAGCGCCTCGTCGGCCTCGAGGACCAGCAGCGTCACCGCCGGGTCGGCGAGCATCTGGCGCACCTCGGCCTCGTCCGTGCGGTGCCCGTCCACGAGGTGCGCCTCGGTGGTCCATCCGCCCTCGCCGCGGTAGGCGCGCTGGACCAGGGTGACGAGCGCGCCGACATCGCCCTCGCGGGCGGGGCGCAGCCCGGCGGAGAGATCCTGGGCGGGGGCGTGCTGCGCGGTGGTGTGCTGCGAGGTCATGAGCGGATCCTTCCGGTGCGCTGAAGTGCGGAGAGCAGCCCGTGACCGTCGGGCGCCGTGAGCGTCAGCGGGGTCCCGCCGTAGTGCGGGGACGAGTCGCGGGGGCGCCGGGAGCCGTGCGCGAGCAGCTGCTCGGGCTCGGTGAGCCGGCGGATGAGCACCGAGTCGACGAGCTCGGGGTGGCGCTCGGCGAACTCGGCGTAGATCGAGGGGTCGTGCTGGCCGTCGTCGCCGACGAGGATCCAGCGCATGGTGGGGAACTCGGCGGCGAGCTGGGCGAGGGCGCGGTGCTTGTGCTCGGGGCCCGAGCGGAAGAATCCGGTGTTGGTGGGGCCCCAGTCGGTGAGCAGCAGCGGACCGTCGGGATAGCCGTTGCGGTACAGGAAGCGCTTGAGCACCGGGAACACGTTCCAGGCCCCGGTGGAGAGGTAGACCACGGGCATCGCGGGATGCTCGCGCGCGAGGCGCTGGTAGAGCATCGGCATGCCCGGCACCACCTGTCGCGAGGACTGGTGGACCACGAAGGCGTTCCAGAAGGCGAGCAGCGGGCGCGGCAGCCAGGTGACCATCACGGTGTCGTCGATGTCGCTGATCAGCCCCACCTCGGCCTCGGGCGGGACCACGGTGATGTCCGCGGTGACCTCGTTGCCGGGCACGGTCCACAGCACCGCCTGGTGGTGGCCGGGCGGCAGGGAGACCTCGAGGTGGGCGTCGACGATGCCGGAGCGGTCGGCGCGCACGGTGAACTCGTGGTCGCCGAGGAGGACATGCACGGTGCTGTGCGGCGCGACCTGACCGGCGAAGTTCCGCCAGCCGCGCACCGCCATCGTGCGCATGTCGTGGACCGGCTGGTCGTGGAAGTCCGCGGGGGTGCCGGGGGAGGTGTAGAGCACCTTGGCCAGCACGTGCACGCGGCCGCCCGAGCCGAGCCCGTGGAAGGGCTGCAGGCGCAGGTCCCAGCGCAGCCGCCGCAGCACCCCGCTGACGACGCTGTTCTTGACGTCCTCGATCCGGGCCGCCCAGTGGGGGCGGTCGGTGCCGGAGCGTGACGTGACGGCACGCATCACGCCGCGGGGCGAGGGGAGATGGGAGGAGAGCCCCACCGGGTGCTTGGGGCCGCGGTCAGAGGCCGCGGGCCATCTTCAGCCACGCACCGTCGGGATCGTCCTCGACGACCTCCCAGCGATCGCCGGTGTCGGTGAAGCCGAGGCTCTCGTAGAGGGAGCGCGCCCCCGTGTTCTGCGGGCCGACGTACAGGGTGATCGTGTCGGCGTCGTCCTCCCGGGCCCAGTCGAAGACCGCCTCGGCGAGCTTGCCGGCGATGCCCGAGTGGCGCGACTTCGGGGTGACCCACATGGCCTGGAGCTCGCGCTCGTTGGCGGGGGAGTCCTGTTCGTGGCGCACGGCGACGACGGCGACGGGCTGGCCGTCCTCGACGGCGAGGAACCACGCGGCTTCGCGCACGCGCTTCTTCCAGACCTTGTCCTCGTACGTCGATTCCCTGTCCCAGCTCTGCCCGAAGGCCTCAGGATTGGTGCTGAGGGACCGGAGACGGATCTCGCGCACGAGCGACCAGTCGTCGTCGTGGGCGCGGATGATTTCGGCCATGGGTGTCCTCCTGAGCCGTCGTTGCGTGGTCACGGGCCGGCGTGCCCGGCAGATCATGCTCTCGCGTTGCCGCAGGCACCGCATGCACTCACGATCCAAGTGTACGTTCCCGAGCAGTTCGGCGCTCCCACACCGCCAGAGGTTGACACAATGGGTTCATGGAGCCCCTTCGTCTGCTGACCGTCTGCACCGGCAACGTGTGCCGTTCCCCGGCCGCCGCCGTGATGCTGCGCACCGCGATCGAGAAGGAGGAAGGGCTCCTCGGTCGGATCGAGGTGGGATCCGCCGGCACCAGCTGGGAGGCCGAGGGGATGCCGATGGATGACCGCACCGTGCTCGCCCTCGAGCGCGCCGGGTATGTGCGGCCCTTCGAGCACACCGCGCGGACGATCCACCTCACCGAGCTGCTGGCCTGGGACCTCGTGCTGCCGATGACGGCCGATCACGCCCAGCGGATGCACCGGATGGTGGAGCAGGCCCCGGAAGGCTCGACCCCGCCGGAGATCAGGATGTGGCGGCGTTTCGAGCCGGGCATCCCGGCCGAGGCTCTGCCGACGGAGATCGCCGTCGACGATCCCTGGTACGAGGGGCAGGGCGCCTTCGACCGGACGATCCGCCAGATGCAGCAGAGCGTTCCCGGCATCCTCGCGCGAGCGCGGGAGCTTCTCGAGGGCCGCTGAGCGGCAGGGGCGGGCCCGGGGGCTGCACGGTGCCCGCCTTCCCGCCTCGGACGGCGGCGCGTCATCTGCCCGATGCGCGGGATCTCACAGCAAGCGGGACGAGGCTCAGTGCGAGTCGTGGGTCCCGGCGCCGGTGTCAGAGCCGGTGCCGGTGCCGGTGGTGCGCCGATTGTGCCAGGTGGCGCCGACGAACCCGGCCGTGGTGAGGAACCCGATCCCCAGAGCGATGACCAGCACGTTCCGCATCTGGCCGAAGGCCGAATCGGGGTTGTCGGAGATCGCGTTGAACAGCCGGACCACCGGTCCACCCTCCTGCGCGGCGGCAGCGGGCTGCGGTGCGGCGCTCGGCGGAGTGCTGGGGGAGTCGGCGGCCGCGGCGGTGTCGTCGCTGCTCTCGTCCGAGCTGGCCTCGACCGGGGCGTCGGTCGGGTCAGCCGCCGTGGTGGCGGGCTCGGACGGCGCCTCCGGAGCCGGCTCCGTGGTCTCCGGCGATGCGGCGGGCTCGGGTCGTGACGGCTCGCGAGCATCGGACTCGCGCTCGGTCTGCGAGGAGGTCTCGGCCTCGGTGCGGTTCTGCTCCTGCGCGGTGGTGCTCGTCTCTGGGTCCTCCGGCGGGGTGGACTCCGTCGGCTCCTCCTGCGTGGAAGAGTCGTCAGGATCCTCGGACGGGGTGGACTCCGTCGGCGAGGCGGAGCCGGAATCTCCCGGCGTGGTGGGCTCCTCGGTGTCGCCCTCGTCCGGCGGAGTGCTCTCCTCGTTGCCGTCGTCGGGGTCGTCGTCGTTGTCGTTGTCGGAGGAGCAATCTTCCTCGCGGGCCATCGTGACGAGACGGGGAGTGGTCTCCTCTATCGCCTCGTCCTCGGGATCGCACTTCTCGGTGTCGTCCTCGTCCTCGTCTTCTTCCCCGGTCGACGTTGTCGTCGAGCTTTCGCCCACGGTGGGCGTCTCCGTCGGCGTCTCGTCGCCCTCGGTGGGCTCCTCCGGAGGGGCGCTTCCCGATGGCACCGTCGGTGTCGAGGAGTCGTCGCCCTCGCCCGGCGGCCCCGGATCGGGATTCTCGGTGGCGTCACCCGTGTCCGGGGCCGGATCCTTCGACGGCTCCTCGGTCTCCGGGTCCTGAACCTCGGGGGTCTCGCCGGTCTCGGGGCTCTCCTCCGCGGTGGGGCTCTCCGTCTCGGGTGTCTCGGTCTCAGGCGTCTCGTCCTCGGACGCCTCGGCATCGGGAGGCTCGGTCTCCTCGGCGCCGGACTCGGCATCCGGGGACGGTTCCGCGACGGCGGGGGAGGAGTGGGGGGAGGGTGTATCGGGGACCTCGGCGAGGGCCGGCGCCGCAGCGACGGAGACCGTCATGGCGAGGGCGGCGGAACATGCGCAGAAGCGTGCGCGCAGGCGCATGGGCGTGGCCCCCTCTCCTTGTCGCGAGCTCAGCAGCTGTGGTCGGCGTCATCTCCGTGGGTCCGACGGAGCACGATACCCTACCGACCCTTTACTATCGACCCCATCGTTCCCGCCGCAGCAGGCACGAACAAGGGGACTGTGCACGATCACACGCCCTCCGAGATTCCGCACAGTTGACCATTACTTGACCGTTGCTTTGCTCGCGACCTGCATGAACTCACCGCTCACGGCGCGTTTGCAAGGGCTTTCCCGCCCCGGGACGGTGCCGTGATCGCTCGCGGCGTTTGGCCCGGAGGGCGTGCTGCGCCCTCCACAGCGCCGTGCCGGCGCCGGGATGTGGAGGAGCGGTCGCTCAGCGGGACCGCGCAGCCCGGCTGTTCCGCCCGGCCGCGCAGCCCGGTCGCTCAGTCGGCCAGTGCCTCGTCCACGAGGGCCTTCGCGGCGTCCTGCACCTGGCCCAGGTGCTCCTCGCCCCGGAACGACTCCGCATAGATCTTGTAGATGTCCTCCGTGCCCGAGGGACGGGCGGCGAACCACGCCGATTCCGTCGAGACCTTCAGACCGCCGATCGCGCCGCCGGACGGAGCTTCGGTGATCGCCGAGACGATCGGCTCCCCGGCCAGCTCCGTCGCGCTGACCTGCTCGGGGCTGAGAGCCTTGAGCGTCGCCTTCTGCGCCCGGTTCGCGGGGGCGTCGGTGCGTGCGTAGGCGCTCGCGCCGAACTCCTCCACCAGCTCCGCGTGCAGCGTGCTGGGGGAGCGGCCGGTGACCGCGAGGATCTCCGAGGCCAGCAGGGCCAGGATGATGCCGTCCTTGTCGGTGGTCCACACCGAGCCGTCGCGGCGCAGGAACGAGGCGCCCGCGCTCTCCTCGCCGCCGAAGCCCACGGAGGAGTCGATCAGGCCGGGTACGAACCACTTGAAGCCCACCGGGACCTCGTACAGCTCGCGGCCGAGCGAGGCGACCACACGGTCGATCAGGCTCGAGGAGACGACCGTCTTGCCCACCTTCGCGGTCGCCGGCCAGTCCGGGCGGTGCGCGAAGAGGTAACGGATCGCGGTGGCGAGGTAGTGGTTGGGGTTCATCAGCCCGCCGTCGGGGGTGACGATGCCGTGGCGGTCCGCGTCGGCGTCGTTGCCGGTGGCGATGTCGTACTCGTCGCGCTTCTCGAGCAGCGACGCCATCGCCCACGGGCTCGAGCAGTCCATGCGGATCTTCCCGTCCCGGTCCAGGGTCATGAACGACCAGCGGGGATCGACCTCGGGGTTGACCACGGTGAGGTCGAGATCGTGCATCTCCCCGATCTCCGCCCAGTAGTCGACGGCCGCGCCGCCCAGCGGGTCCGCGCCGATCCGCACCCCGGCGCGACGGATCGCCTCGAGGTCCACGACGCTCGAGAGGTCCTGCACATAGGTGTGGAGGTAGTCGTAGCGCTCCGCGTCCTGCAGCGCCTTCTGCCGGCCGTGGCGGCGCACGCCGCGCAGCCTGCTCGCCAGCAGCTCGTTGGCCCGGTCGGCGATCCAGGAGGTGGCGTCGGTGTCCGCGGGCCCGCCATGCGGCGGATTGTACTTGAAGCCGCCGTCGCGGGGCGGGTTGTGGCTCGGGGTGACCACGATGCCGTCGGCCCGCCCGGGGTCGTTCGCGGCGCGGCCGCGGTTGTGGGTGAGGATCGCGTGGGAGACCGCGGGGGTGGGGGTGTAGCCGTCCAGCGCGTCCACCTGCGCGGGGACGTCGTTGCCGGCCAGCACCTCGAGCGCCGTGTCGAAGGCGGGGCGGGAGAGGGCGTGGGTGTCGCGGCCGATGAACAGCGGCCCCCGGATCCCCTGGGCGGCGCGGTACTCGACGATGGCCTGGGTGGTCGCGGCGATGTGGTCCTCGGTGAACGCGGTGTCCAGCGAGGAGCCGCGATGGCCGGAGGTGCCGAAGGAGACCGCCTGGTCGGGATCCGCGGGATCCGGATGGAGGTCGTAGTACGCATCGAGGAGCGCGTCGACGTCGACGAGGTCCTCTTCCAGTGCCTTCTGGCCTGCACGGGGGTGCATCATGACCACTCCATCCTCGAGTCCGGTTCCGTCACGACACTCTAGGACAGGGCGGGGTGCCCGGCAGGGGTGCCGACTGCGGGGTGAGACGGCACGGCGCCGGGGGAGGGGCGCCGCGGCCCGGAGTGCTCAGGAACGGCGGGAGCGCACCAGCAGCACGATGCCGACGATCGTGAGCACCAGGCCGATCAGCCCCGCGACCACTCCGATGATCGGGCCGATCAGCAGCGGTCCGGCCATCTTGAACAGGCTGTAGGGGCCGAGATAGGCGGGGGCGTCCGTGCCGGTGCAGGAGATCGACACCGTGGTGTCCTCGAGGGCGGCCACGCCCAGGGTCTGCACGTACTCGGAGCCGTCGCCGAAGGTGATCGCGGTGCTGCTGGGCACCGAGCTCACGGCCCCCGGCTGGGAGCCCTCGGCGGTGCACTCGGCCGTGGAGGAATCCGCCTGCGGCACGTAGACGAGAAGCATGTTATTCGCCTCGACCTCGACCTCGGCCGTCGCGGCGCCCATCTCGTTCGGCCCGGTGGTGGCGTCACCGGCGAGGGAGCCGACCGACCACAGGATGCCGCCGATCGCCGCGGCCGGGCCGATGACCAGCAGCAGCACGAGCCCGATGAGCAGCGGCAGAAGCCCGCGCCGACGCCCACGGGGTGCGGTCTCGGGGCCGCCCGAGCCTGGCAGCGGGCCGGTGAGCGGCTGGTAGGGGTCCTGGCCGGGGCCCTGCGGCCCCTGCGGCGCCCAGCCCTCCCCGCCCGACGGCGCGCTGTGCGAGGGCTCGCCGTACGCGGGGGAGCCGTAGGCCGGGGTTCCGTACGCGGGGGAGCCGTACGGCTGGGAGCCGTGGGAGCCGCCCTGGGCGGGAGCGCCGTAGGGCGTGCTGCCCGACGCCGGGGTGCCGTTCCCGCCGTCGCCGCCCGGAGCGGGGGAGGTGGGCCCCGGGAGCCCGTAGCTGGGACGGGTGCGTCGGGCTGGTGGCGTGGACTCACCGTCGGACATCAGGTCTCCTTCGCGGGTCGATCCGGGGGCGGATCCACCCAGCGTAGTCGGCGATCCTCCGAGGCTCCCGTGCGCGCGGCGGGCACGGGTCAGGTCGCGACGACCTCGAGCATGACCCCCAGCAGCGCCGCCCCGAGCACCGCGGTGGCCAGCGGCGTGCTCAGCCAGACCAGGACGATGGCGCCGGCCACCCGCCAGCGCACGTTCCGCAGGCCCTTGGCCGCACCCGCGCCGACGACGCTCGAGGCGAGCGCATGGGAGGTCGAGACGGGCGAGCCCATCCCCAACAGGCCCAGCGACATGGTGGCGGCGGCGGAGACCTCGGCCGCGAGCCCCTGGGCGACCGTCAGATCCGTGAGATGACGGCCCAGGGTGCGGATGATCCGGTGCCCGCCCACGAGGGTGCCCGCACCGATCGCGACCGCGACCGCGAGCATGACCGGCAGGGTCCCGCCCGGCGGGGAGCCGGCCGCGGCCGCGACCACCACCACGGCCAGCGGCAGCCGGGAGTCGTTGATCCCGTGCCCGGTGGCGACGGCGCCGGCGGAGAGGGTCTGGGCGAAGCGGAGATGTCCCCGCTGCACCCGTTCGTGACGCGCAGCGCGCAGCAGCCCGTGCATCAGCGCGAAGGCGAGCCCCGCCGACAGCACCGGGCCGACGAGGGAGACCAGCAGGAGGATGCCCAGCTGCTCCCACGCCGCGGCCGCGCCGATCACGAGCGTGACGCCGAGGGTCGCGCCGATGAAGGCGTGCCAGGTGGAGGCCGGCATCCCGAGCCACCAGGTCAGCAGGTCCCAGCCGATCGTCGCGAGCATGATCGCCAGCAGGGCGAGGCCCAGCCGGTCCGGGTTCTCGGCGGTCGCCGCGGTGAGGGGCGCCATCCCCAGCAGCTCCACCGCCCACTGCGCGGTCACGGTGATCAGCGCCAGGCCCAGCAGGGCGCCGAGAAGGTTCAGCAGCGCGGCCATGACCAGGGCGGTCGATTCGCGCAGGGTGCGGGTCGCGATCGTGGTGGAGACGGCGTTGGAGGCATCGTGGAGGCCGTTGATGTAGGCCATCACCAGCGCCATCACGAGGACCAGCGTGAGCAGCAGCGGCGTCACTCAGGCGTCCTTGACGCGCAGCAGATCGGCGATCCGTGCGATGCGCTCCTGCAGGAGGATGGTCTCGCGCAGCGACTCGGCGACGTCGTGCAGGGGCAGCAGCTCCTGGGTGGAGCCGCCGCGCGTGTAGAGCTCGCCGAGCGCCCGGCGCACCAGGCGATCGCCCTGCCGCTTGAGCTTGCGGACCTGCTCGTAGTACTCGCCGAGCTGCCGCACGCGGGCGAGCTCCCAGGTCGCGGCGACCGTGAGCTCCGCGGCCCGCTCGATCCCCTTGGCCGCGTCCATGAGCGGGGTGGGCAGCGTGCCCACCTGCGAGATGACGAGCAGCTCGGCGGTGTGCTCCATCGCGTCGACCGCATCGGCGATGGTCAGCGCGAAGTCGTAGAGCAGCTCCGCCTCGTAGGGCGTGATGAGCGAGTGGGCGAGGCGCTGGGCGATGCGGCGGCACAGCTCCTCGGCGACGGTGGCCTGCTCGTGGAGGCGCGGCGCGATGCGGGTGCGTTCGCGATAGCCGTGGCCGAGCAGCCGGGAGTGGGTGTCCGCCGCCTGGACCAGCAGCTCGGCGAGCTCGGCGAAGAGGTCGTAGAGCGGGCGCTCGGTGCGCTGGGGGAACAGTCGGGAGAGGAACTGCACCACGTCGGGTCGCCTCCTCGCGCCGCGTGGCGCCTGACACTGCTGGTGCCCGGGCGATCGGGCGCGGACCGGATGCTGAGGCGCCGGACCGGGATGCGCCTGTCGGCGCGAAGGCCGCTCGAAGCGGCAAATGTTGGAGCCCGGGGCAACCGCGGCCCGGCGCGCATCCATCGTAGGGCACGACGGTGGGACGAGGGCAAGCCGGGGCCCGACGGACATGGCGTGGGCCTCAGTGCCGGGCGGAGGTCAGTCCAGCTGCCCGGCCTCCGCGTGCCTCCCGGCGGTGGTCAGCGCCTCCCCGGTGCTGAGCAGACGCTCCGCCTGCCGGGTGCGGTCGTCGTCGGCGTCCTCGTCGGCCAGATGCGCGGTCCCGTGCGCGACGATCGTCGCCACCGCACCGGCACGCCGCAGCGCGAGCGCGAGGTCGCCGGTGAAGGCGCCGCGCAGGATCGCATCCATCGTGCGGTGCACCTCGTCGACGTCCGGCGGCTCCGCCAGGCCGGAGAGGTAGCGCAGCCCGGGCACCGTGCGCGAGCCGGCCCGGTAGCGGCGCAGCAGATCATCCGCGTTGCGCTGCGACCAGGTGTGCAGCACGTACAGCCGCCACAGCGCACCGGGCAGCGTGGCCGCCGGCGCGTTCGACCACAGCGCCGCGAGGTCCGCCAGGCCGTCCTCCTCGGCGAGGGTCACCACCCGCTCGACGACCTCCGGATCCGAGCTGTGGAAGACCCCGTCCAGCAGCGCGCGCGCCGAATCGTGGGCGAGGTCCGAGGAGGTCGCGGGATCGGGCTCGCCCGGGATCGTCGCGGCGACCGAGTCGTACAGCGGGGCGGGGCGGCGGAAACGAGGAGCGGAGGAGCCGTGCGAGGACATGCTCCGACACTACGCGCCGTCCCCGGCGGCCCGCATCATGGCCCCGGCCTCACAGCGCCCGCCTCACAATGCCCGCTCCACCGAGCCCGCCACGACGCTGTGAGCCCGCACTACCCTGGGAGGATGACCATCCCCCGGCAGATCGGCCCCGAGACCGGGCCGCGCACCGCCCTGCCCGACTACCGCCGCAGCAGCGCGACGGTCGAGCGCATGGTCTCCGACCTGCGCCGCAGGTCGCGCGGGAACCGCGGCGCGTCCCGGCAGGTGCGGGCCCTGCTCCCCGCCGCCGCGACGCGTGACACCGCGCTGCGCGCCGTGCTCTCCGCGGCGCTGCTGGGCGGCGCGCTCGTCCCCGCCGTCGCGATGGTGCTGCTGCTCCTCGCACTCGAGGACGGCCGCTCCCCGGGGCTCGGGCTGCTGATCGTGCTGCTCGCCCTGGCCGGCAGCGGGCTGATCCTGCTGCTGCTCGGTCTCCGCTTCGGGATCGTGGCGCTGGGCACCGCCCGCGCCCGGGTCGAGATCGCCGACGAGGGCCTGTACGTGGTGGGCGGGCTCCGCTCCCGCAGCGTCCCCTGGCGCGACATCGTCGCGGTCGACTCCGGGGTGGTCCATCCGGTGCACTGGCACACGGCGGCCCTGCGGCTGCGGGACGGCTCCCGCGTGGTGATGCCCGCCTTCGACCGGCACCTGTGGACCTACGGGCAGCCGTCGGGCCAGGACATCCGCACCCTGCGCACCGAGCTGCGCCGCCGCGAGCTGGAGGCGCGCCGCCCGTTCTGAGCGACGGCCTCCCGTGCGCGGCTCAGGCGGAGGCGCCGGGGGCGCGGCTCGCGCCCTCCTCCCACAGCGCCCGGACCGCCTCGGCCACGCCGTCCGCGGGGAGATCGGAGACCTGCAGGATCCCCTCCTCGTCCAGCGGCAGGTGGCCGATCTTCCGGTCGCCGCCTTGCTCGACGTGGAACATGAGCGGGATCGGATCGTCCGCGGCGGAGAGGTCCGTGCGGCGCAGCGAGACGGTGCGCTCGTTGCCGCCGTCGAGGAAGGCCTGGACGATGTCCGCGACCGAGGCGGGCACCTGCTCCGGACCGGGCAGCGCGGTGACCACGAAGGAGTCGAGCTCGTCCTGGGTGAGCATGACGATCGCGTCGTTCGCCTTGATGATGAAGGCCATGCGCATCGCCTCGCCCTCCGCCAGCGCGATCCCCAGCCAGCGGTCGGCGGCGGTCAGTGCGGTGGCGACCACCTGCCCCTCCTCGCCCAGCAGCCACTGGCCGTCCTCCGAGCGCTCCACCTTCCCCCGGGCGCGCAGCCCGGAGGTGACCGCCGCGGTGACGAACTCGCGCGCCGCCTCCGGGGCGCTGCGCAGCCCCACCTGCTCGCGCGTGATGCGGCCGTTCTCGGTGTCGCGCAGCCCGAGCATGAAATCGATCTCGTACGCGGTGTAGATCGTCGCCTGCTCATCGGTCGCGGCGGCGGTGGTCTCGCTCATGGGTCCCCCTGGGTGGCGCGGGCCGGGCGTCGGGGCGGACGCCGGCGGAAGTGACACCGGAAGCATGGCAGATGCCGGCCCGCGGCTCCACCGGCCGGCGCGGGCCGGCAGGCGGTCCGGGCGGCGAGCGGAGGGGCGGGCCGGATAAGCTCGCAGGATGCAGGGGGACGAGCACACAGCCACTGATGCCGCCACGGTGACCCCGCTGGGCGGCGACAGCTCGCGCGCGGTCTACCGGGACCTGCTGAGGTTCGGCCCCCGCTCCCGCAGCGAGCTGTCCCAGCGCCTGGGCCTCTCCGCGCCCACCGTCACCCGGGTCAGCCGGGACCTGCTCGAACGGGACCTGCTCCACACCCTCACCGCCGTGCCGCGCACCAAAGGTCGGCCCCATGAGCCGCTGGACATCGAGGAGAACCGCGGCCCGCGCTTCATCGGCGTCAAGGTCACGGCCGACGAGGTCCACGCCGTGGTCACCACGGTGCGCGCCAACGTGCTCGAGGAGCTGGTGCTGCCGCTGAGCAGCACTGCGCCCGAGACGCTGCTGGAGACCATCCTGCTGGCCGCCGAGGCGATCATCGCCGCGCACCCGCACGTGGTCGGCATCGGGGTGGGGATGGGCGGCCTGGTCGCCGAGCGGCGCACCGTGATCGCCTCCCACCTGCTGGGCTGGACCGAGCCCGTCGAGCTCGCCGCCGCCCTCGAGGAGCGCGTCCACCTCCCGGTGGTGGTCGAGAACGACCTCATCGCGATGGTCAGCGGGCTGCACTGGTTCGGCCTGGGCCGCAGCTACGACTCCTTCGCCGTGCTCACCGTCGGCGCCGGGGTGGGCATCGCCACCGTGATCGACGGGCGCGTGGTCCGCGGCCGCCGCCACATGGCCGGCCTCACCGGGCGGGTGCCCGTCGCCAGCGCGCCGGACGGGTCGCCGATCCCGGTCCGCGAGGTGGCCAGCACCCCCGCGATGCTCCGACGCGCCCACGCACGGGGCGTGCTCACGGGCTCGGAAGGCATCGAGGAGCTGCGCGCCCTCATCACCGCGGGGGAGGAGGGGGCGCTCGAGATCGCCGCGGAGATGGCCCGTGCGCTCGCCGTGACGGCCGTGGGCCTGGTCGCCGTGGTGGACCCCGAGGCGATCGTGCTCGACGGCGAGACCGTGGACCTGCTGCGCGCCGCCGACCCCGTCTTCGAGGACACCCTCGCCGACGGCATCGCCGGTCGCCAGCAGGAGCTCGTGGTCCGCACCCTCAGCGGCACCTTCGACGAGTGGGCGCGCGGCGTCGCGGTGATCGCGGTCCAGGAGTTCGTCGGGGTCGCGCCCTGAGGCGAGGCGCCGACGCCCTGCCCGGCCCGGGCCGCCGGGGGCCCGGGCCGGCAGGGATCAGTCGAACAGGGCGTTGACGCGGTCGTTGAACGACGCGAAGTCCGCGCCGTCGATCCGCCGCAGCCAGCACTGGTCGAAGGCCGTCTGCATGATCGACATGATCGAGGCGGAGTTCTCCACCAGCGGATACAGGCCGGTCTCGCCGTTCGTCACCCGGTCGGTGAAGGGGGTGACGTCCAGACCGTCCTCGGCAAAGCTCTCGATCGCCGCCTCCGTCCCGGCATCGGTCGCCGGGAAGAACGGCGCCCTCTGCCCGATGAGCCGCTGCGCCTCGTCGGAGGCGAGGAAGGCGATCAGCCTCGCGGCCTCCTCCTTCTTCTGCGACTGCGAGGAGATCGAGTCGCCCAGGCCGTTGAACATCGACACCGGGGTGCCGATGGGGCCCGCGGGCAGGGGAGCGATCCCCAGCTCCATGCCCTCCATGTTCGCGAAGGTCGAGATCATCCACGAACCGGCGGTCGCGAGCGCCGCGGAGCCCGCCTGCAGCTGCGACTGCGCGGGGGAGGAGTCCCCGAAGGTGCCGAAGGGCGGGAAGAAGCCCTTGTCCACCAGCCCGAAGTACCAGTCCATCGTCGCCGTGAACCGCTCGTCGTCGTACTGGAAGCTGGTGCCCCAGGTCTCCGCCTCGGTGAACGTCCACCCGGTGGAGAGGGCGAAGGGCGACCAGCTCGTCTGCCCGGTGTAGTCGATCCCCGGATCGGCGGCGAGGCCGTAGCGGGCGATGCTGGTCGGGTCGAAGCCCTCCTCGTCGCCCCGCACCCCGTTGGTGTCCAGGGTGAGCCGGGCGAGCATCTTCTCGAAGCTGCCGCCGTCCTCGGGGTTCCAGTCCAGGTCCTCGAGGTCCTCGGGGGCCAGGCCCTCCTCGGCGAGCAGGTTCTTGTCATACATCACCGCGACCGTGTCGTAGTCCTTGGGGATCCCGTAGCGGGTGCCCTCCCGGTCGCTCCACAGCTCCTGGAGGCCCTCCTGGAAGCGGTCGGCGGTGATGTCCGCGAGCGGGGCGAGATCGTCCAGCGGGGCGATCACCCCGAGGTTCACGAACTCGGGGAACCGCGCCAGGTGATCGGCGAAGGCGTCCGGCCCGGCCTCGGCGACGAAGCTCGCGGTGAGCTTCGTCCAGTAGTCGTCCCAGCCCAGCTGGGTGATGCGCACGTAGATGTCCGGGTTCTGCTCCATGAAGAGGTCGATCGCCGCGGAGTAGGCCGGCAGCTGGTTCGCATCCCACAGCCAGTAGTCGATCTGGGTGGCGCCCGCCGGTGCGGCGCTCTCGCCGCACGCGGAGAGCGCTCCGGCACCGACGGCCCCTGCGGCCACCGCTGCGGAGCCCTGCAGCAGACGGCGCCGGGTCAGGCCGGGGCGGTGGGGGTGTGCACGATGTGTCGGGTCGATCATCTGGGGCACCTCACTTGATCCCGCTGAAACCGATGGAGTTGACGATCTTCTTCGCGAACAGCGCGAAGAGGATCAGCATGGGTGCGGCTGCGACCAGGGTCGCCGCCATCAGCCCGGACCAGTCGGGCCCGGTGCCCGGCGCCTGGGCGCGGAACACCCCCAGCGCGACCGTGAGCACCCGGGACTGATCGGTGTAGGAGACCATCAGCGACCAGAAGTACTCGTTCCACGCCGTCATGTACGTCAGCAGCGCGAGGGTGGCCAGCGGGGCGCTGGCCATCGGCAGGATCAGGGTGAAGAACACCCGCACCTTGCCGGCGCCGTCGATCAGCGCGGCCTCCTCGACCTCCCGCGAGATGTTGTTGAAGAACTGCCGCAGGAAGAAGATCGCGAAGCTCGAGATGAACAGCGTGGGCAGCATGATGCCCAGCAGCGTGTCCACCAGGCCCAGGTTCTTGATCAGGATGAAGTTCGGCAGCAGGGTGAAGATCTGCGGGATCATCAGCGAGCCCAGGAAGATCATGAACACGGTCTCCCGGCCCCGCCAGCGCAGGCGGGAGAAGGCGTAGGCCGCCATCGCGCAGGAGAAGGTCTGCACGACCGTGATCACGGTCGCGACGATCACCGAGTTCAGCAGGTAGCGCCAGAAGTTGATCGAGGCGCCCGAGCCGCCCTGCGAGATCGCCGTCTCGACGTCCTGCAGGCCGAAGACCCGCTCGAAGCCGCCGGTGTTCAGGCCCACCGGCAGCAGGCTCGCGGGATCCGTGGCCAGGGCGTTGTTGCTGGACAGCGCGGTGCGCAGCATCCAGTAGAATGGGAACACGGTGAGGAACAGGAAGACGAGCATCACCGCCCAGGCGACGATCTTCCCCCAGGGGAAGGGCGCGCGGGGTCGGTGGGCCGGCGGCCGCGCGGTCTCGGCGGCGGTGACGGAGGTGGTGGTGGTCATGGGTCCGTGTCCTCTCAGTCCAGGTCCGACTGACCGGCGTTGCTCATCCGGTACTGGGCGAAGGTGATCACCATGAGGATCAGCAGCAGCGCCACCGACAGCGCCGAGGCGTACCCGAACTGGTACTGCCCGAAGGCGTTCTCGTAGATGTACATCTGCAGCACCTTCGAGGCGTCGGCCGGGCCGCCCTGGGTGGTCACCGAGACGGTGTCGAACACCTGGAACGAGCCGATGATCGTCATGATCAGCACCAGGGCGAGGATCGGCCGCAGCAGCGGCAGCGTGATCCGGCGGAACATCGCGATCTCCCCGGCGCCCTCGGTGCGCGCCGCCTCGTAGAGGAAGGTGGGGATGGACTGCAGCCCGGCGAACAGCAGCAGGGCCGTGTAGCCCATGTGCCGCCACACGTTCACCAGCGCGACGGTGGGGATCACCCAGGTCTCCGACGCCCAGAACGCGACCGGGTCGAAGCCCACCCACTGCAGGAAGATGTTGAAGATGCCCAGCTGGGTGTCCAGGATCCACAGGAACACGATCGCGGCGACCACGTTGGAGACGAGGTACGGCGCCAGCACCAGCGAGCGCAGGATCGTGGACTGGGTGAGGCGCTGCATGAGCACGGCGATCGCGAGCGCGACGACGGTCTGCACGCCGATGTTGAGGATGACGTACCAGATCGTCACCTTCAGCGAGTTCCAGAACACCGGGTCGGCGAGCATCGCGCGGTAGTTCTCGAAGCCCACCCACTCCGGCGGGGTGAGGGTCGTGTACTCCGTGAAGGAGAAGTAGATGCCGGTCAGCAGCGGCCACACGAGGAACAGCAGCAGGCCGACGGAGGCGGGCGCGATGAACAGCAGCGCGAGCTTCCTGTCGTCCTTCCGGCGGCGCCTCGGCGGGGCCGACCGCGTCGACGTTGTCGCGGTGGTCATGGCTACCTTCTTTCGTTGGGGGTCAGCGGGGAGAGGTGGACGTGGTGGTCTCGAGGGCGAAGAGCATGCCCTGCTCGGGATCGAGGAGGGGTGCGGAGAGCCCGGAGCGGGTCAGGACGCCGCCGGGGACGGTCACGCCGTCCTCGTCGAGCGCGCGCTGCAGCCACGCGGGCGGGGCGAAGTTCGAGGGCAGCTCGCCGGGCAGCACCGGGCGCAGCCGGTAGCTCGCGGCGGCATCGAGGCCGGGGAAGCACAGCCGCGGCTCCTGCGAGGTCGCCGAACGGCCGACGGAGGACAGCGAGAACAGCGCCTCGTCCTGCTCCGGGGAGACCACGCCGTGCAGCCACAGCATGCTCTCGCCCCGGTCGGCCCGCACCAGGTCGCCGCGGAACAGCAGCTCGCGCTGCTGCGTGTACAGCGCGATCCAGACCCGCAGCTCGGCGAGCTCGGCCTCGCTCGCCTCCGCGAGGTCCCATTCGATGCCGAGGTGGCCGAACAGGGCCGAGTGCGCCCGGAAGTCGAGGGTGTGGAGCCTGCCGGTGGTGTGGGAGCGGCCCGAGGCGATGTGGCTGCCCATGAGCTCGAGCGGGATCAGCTGGGAGGTCCAGCGGTTCATCTGCTGGCGCTCGAGGGGGTCGATGCAGTCCGAGACCCACACGCGGTCGGTGTGCTCGAGCACCTCGAGGTCCACGCGCGCCCCGCCGGAGGAGCAGGACTCGATCTCGAGGCCGGGATGGGCGGCCTTCAGCTCATCCATCAGCCGGTAGGCGGCCAGGGTCTGCTCGTGGACGGCGGCCCGGCCGGTGGCGCGGGTCGCGGCCTCCAGCAGGTCTCGGTTGTGGTCCCACTTGAGGTAGCCGATGTCGTACCGGTCCAGCAGGTCGAGCATCTGCGTGCGCACGTGCTCGTAGGCCTCCGGCAGCGACAGGTTCAGCACCTGCTGGTGGCGGGACTCGAGCGGCAGCGCCGTGGGGGAGGGGCCGAGGATCCACTCCGGGTGCGCGCGGGCCACGTCGGAGTCCTCGTTGACCATCTCGGGCTCGAACCAGAGGCCGAACTCCATGCCGAGGCCGGTGACGTGGTCGATGAGCGGCCCGAGGCCGTCCGGCCACACCTCCTCCGAGACCACCCAGTCCCCGAGACCGGAGAAGTCGTCGCGCCGCGAGCCGAACCAGCCGTCGTCCAGCACGAACCGCTCCACGCCGAGGGCGGCGGCGCGGTCGGCGAGGTCGGTGAGGCGCGCGAGGTCGTGCGCGAAGTACACCGCCTCCCACACGTTCAGCGTGACCGGGCGGCGGCGGTCGACGTGGTGCTCGCGGGCGCGCAGGTGGCGGTGGAAGCGGGAGGCGACCGCGTCGAGCCCCTCGCCGTAGGAGGCGTACAGCCACGGGCCCTGGTAGCGCTCGCCGGCCTCGAGGCGCACCTCGCCCGGCAGCAGCAGCTCGCCGCCGCCCAGCACGCGGCGGCCGGTGTTGACCTGCTCGGCGAGGTGGCGGTGGTTGCCGGAGAAGGCGGTGTGCACGCCCCACACCTCGCCCTCGCGGAAGCCGAACCCGGGGCGGCCGGCATGGAGCACGTGCGCGGCGTCGGCCCCCGTGCGGCCGCGGCGGTTCTCGCGCAGGTGGGTGCCGGTGGTGAAGGCGCGGCGCTGCGGGGTGCGCTCCTTGGTCCAGCGGCCGGCGAAGTCGAGCAGCTCCTCGGCGACGTCCGGCACGGGCACGGCGAGGGTCAGCTCGTCCAGTGCGTACGGGGTCCGGCCGGTGTTGGTGAGGCCGGCGCGCAGCCGCAGCAGGCCGGTGGGCAGCAGCTCCACCTCGAGGTCGAGGGCGAGGCCCTGCTCCTCGTCGGCCAGGTCGAAGCGCACCGCGGCGGGGCCGGTCTCGGCATGCGCGGCGGTCAGCGCCTGTCCGTCGAGCTCGATGCCGCGGGTCACCAGGCGCGTGACCCAGCCGGAGCCGTCGGGCCGGGAGCCGCTCAGGCCCGGGCGGCCGATCCAGCCGTCGGACTGCTGGGGGAGGATCCCGAGGCGGACGGGGACGTCGACCGCGTTCTGGGGGACCGCATCCACCGCGGTCTCGCACGCGGCGTCGAGCCCGGCGGGGCCGAGGGCGCCGAGGTCGGCGCCCCAGTGCGCGATCGCGGGGAGGCGCCCCTCGGTGACGTCGAGGACCACGGAGACGCCGGCCGCGCGCAGGTGCAGGCGCCGGGTCTCGCCGGGGCGCGGGGCGGTGACGGTGGTGTCGACGGGGATCCGACGTGGTGACATCGCGGGCCTCCAGCCTGCTCGGGACGAGGAGCGGGAGCGCCGATGCGCCCTCGCTTTACTAAAAGTATGAAAGTAAGTCCCGTCTCGTCAAGCACGTCCCGGTAACGGGCACCGGATCACGCCCGCTACGCTGTCGCTCGTCCCTCCCTCAGGCCAGGAGCCCCCGCATGATCTTCACCCAGTCCTCGAAGCTGCGCGACGTCTGCTACGAGATCCGAGGACCGGTCCCCGCAGAGGCCGCCCGCATGGAGGCCGAGGGCCACAAGATCCTCAAGCTCAACATCGGCAACCCCGCCCCCTTCGGCTTCGAGGCGCCCGACGAGATCCTCGTGGACATGATCCGCACCCTGCCCACCGCGCAGGGCTACTCCGACTCCAAGGGCATCGTCTCGGCCCGGCGCGCGGTCGCGCAGTACTACCAGACCAAGGGCATGCCCGACATGGGGCTGGACGACATCTACCTCGGCAACGGCGTCTCCGAGCTCATCCAGATGACCTGCCAGGCGCTCGTGGACGACGGCGACGAGGTGCTCGTCCCCGCCCCGGACTACCCGCTGTGGACCGCCTCGGTCGCGCTCGCCGGCGGCCGCGCCGTGCACTACCGCTGCGACGAGGAGCAGCAGTGGTGGCCCGACGTCTCCGACATCGCCGACAGGATCACCGAGCGCACCAAGGCGATCGTGGTGATCAACCCCAACAACCCCACCGGCGCCGTCTACCCCGAGCACGTGCTGCGGGAGATCGTCGAGGTGGCCCGGAAGCACGGGCTGATGATCCTGGCCGATGAGATCTACGACAAGATCCTCTACGACGACGCCGTCCACACCCACATCGCCAAGCTCGCGCCGGACCTGCTGACCCTCACCTTCAACGGCCTGTCCAAGGCCTACCGGGTGGCGGGTTTCCGGGCCGGGTGGATGGCGCTGTACGGCCCCAAGGAGCATGCGACGAGCTTCATCGAGGGGCTCGACGTGCTCTCGAACATGCGGCTGTGCCCGAACGTGCCGGCCCAGCACGTGGTCGCCACGGCGCTCGGCGGCCACCAGAGCGTGCAGGAGCTGCTGCTGCCCGGCGGGAGGCTGCGCGAGCAGCGGGACGTCGCCTACGAGGGGCTCAGCGCGATCGACGGGGTCAGCGTGGTCAAGGCCAGCGGCGCGCTGTACATGTTCCCGCGCATCGACCGCGAGATGTACCGCATCGAGGACGACGAGCAGTTCGCCTACGACCTGCTGCGCTCGAAGAAGCTGCTGGTCAACCACGGCACCGGCTTCAACTACCCCTCACCCGACCACCTGCGCCTGGTGACCCTGCCGCCCGTGGACCTGCTCGCCGACGCCGTGGACCGCATCGCCGACCACCTCGCCTCCATCCGCCGCTGACCCACGCCGCGCTGCCGGCCCACGCGGCGGCCCGGCCGGACGCGCGGCCGCCCGGCGCAGGCGGCGGCGCGGCCCACGCGGCGGCCCGGCCGGACGCAGTTGTGCGCTGAGCACCGATGCCGGAGGGTGGCATCGGTGCTCAGCGCACAATTGCAGGCGCGTGGCGCGTGGCGCGTGGCGCGTGGCGCGTGGCGCG